>PVMJ01000214.1_pt1 | contig 701828 bp, 658 predicted proteins | sample 1853361 | NCBI WGS metagenome assembly PVMJ01 (sample SAMN08533506, study PRJNA380276) | Synthetic metagenome, whole genome shotgun sequencing project. | isolation source: mock microbial community containing genomic DNA from 20 ATCC strains | collected 2017
GAACCAACCAAAGTGCAGGGTGACATAAAGAAATGTGACCTGTCAAAGAACGAACCATAAATCTGTCAGTGGACAGTAATGAGAAAGAACTCAAACGATTAAATGAGAGTTTGATCCTGGCTCAGGACGAACGCTGGCGGCGTGCCTAATACATGCAAGTGGGACGCAAGAGGACACACTGTGCTTGCACACCGTGTTTTCTTGAGTCGCGAACGGGTGAGTAACGCGTAGGTAACCTGCCTATTAGCGGGGGATAACTATTGGAAACGATAGCTAATACCGCATAATATTAATTATTGCATGATAATTGATTGAAAGATGCAAGCGCATCACTAGTAGATGGACCTGCGTTGTATTAGCTAGTTGGTAAGGTAAGAGCTTACCAAGGCGACGATACATAGCCGACCTGAGAGGGTGATCGGCCACACTGGGACTGAGACACGGCCCAGACTCCTACGGGAGGCAGCAGTAGGGAATCTTCGGCAATGGACGAAAGTCTGACCGAGCAACGCCGCGTGAGTGAAGAAGGTTTTCGGATCGTAAAGCTCTGTTGTAAGTCAAGAACGTGTGTGAGAGTGGAAAGTTCACACAGTGACGGTAGCTTACCAGAAAGGGACGGCTAACTACGTGCCAGCAGCCGCGGTAATACGTAGGTCCCGAGCGTTGTCCGGATTTATTGGGCGTAAAGGGAGCGCAGGCGGTCAGGAAAGTCTGGAGTAAAAGGCTATGGCTCAACCATAGTGTGCTCTGGAAACTGTCTGACTTGAGTGCAGAAGGGGAGAGTGGAATTCCATGTGTAGCGGTGAAATGCGTAGATATATGGAGGAACACCAGTGGCGAAAGCGGCTCTCTGGTCTGTCACTGACGCTGAGGCTCGAAAGCGTGGGTAGCGAACAGGATTAGATACCCTGGTAGTCCACGCCGTAAACGATGAGTGCTAGGTGTTAGGCCCTTTCCGGGGCTTAGTGCCGGAGCTAACGCAATAAGCACTCCGCCTGGGGAGTACGACCGCAAGGTTGAAACTCAAAGGAATTGACGGGGGCCCGCACAAGCGGTGGAGCATGTGGTTTAATTCGAAGCAACGCGAAGAACCTTACCAGGTCTTGACATCCCGATGCTATTCTTAGAGATAGGAAGTTACTTCGGTACATCGGAGACAGGTGGTGCATGGTTGTCGTCAGCTCGTGTCGTGAGATGTTGGGTTAAGTCCCGCAACGAGCGCAACCCTTATTGTTAGTTGCCATCATTAAGTTGGGCACTCTAGCGAGACTGCCGGTAATAAACCGGAGGAAGGTGGGGATGACGTCAAATCATCATGCCCCTTATGACCTGGGCTACACACGTGCTACAATGGTCGGTACAACGAGTTGCGAGCCGGTGACGGCAAGCTAATCTCTGAAAGCCGATCTCAGTTCGGATTGGAGGCTGCAACTCGCCTCCATGAAGTCGGAATCGCTAGTAATCGCGGATCAGCACGCCGCGGTGAATACGTTCCCGGGCCTTGTACACACCGCCCGTCACACCACGAGAGTTTGTAACACCCGAAGTCGGTGAGGTAACCTTTTAGGGGCCAGCCGCCTAAGGTGGGATGGATGATTGGGGTGAAGTCGTAACAAGGTAGCCGTATCGGAAGGTGCGGCTGGATCACCTCCTTTCTAAGGAAAAACGCAAAGCACATTAGGGGAACTTCTTGTTTAGTTTTGAGAGGGTAAGTGGGGCCTTAGCTCAGCTGGGAGAGCGCCTGCTTTGCACGCAGGAGGTCAGCGGTTCGATCCCGCTAGGCTCCATTAAAACAGGATACTAACAGACGGTTCGCTTGCGAATACTTCTGTAGAAGATTATCTATTTTTCTAAGAAGTCAGTCTGGAGTTCAACTTCATATCTTGTTTAAGACAAGGAAGTCTATAAAATCCACTTAGGATATGTTAAGTATCCTAGAGATGGTTCATTGACAATTGAATAGCTAGTAAAAGCCCTATAGCGCAGCTATAGGGAAACAAAAAAGAAACCGAGACGCTGAAAAGCCAGAGAAACGAGAAATAAGGTTAAGTTAATAAGGGCGCACGGTGGATGCCTAGGCACTAGGAGCCGATGAAGGACGTGACGAACGACGACATGCTTTGGGGAGCTGTAAGTAAGCCTTGATCCAGAGATATCCGAATGGGGGAACCCAACAGGTAATGCCTGTTATCCATAACTGTTAAGGTTATGAGAAGGAAGACGCAGTGAACTGAAACATCTCAGTAGCTGCAGGAAGAGAAAGCAAGAGCGATTGCCTCAGTAGCGGCGAGCGAAGAGGCAGGAGGGCAAACCAGAGTGTTTACACTCTGGGGTTGTAGGACTGCGATAAAGCAGCCAAGGGAATAGAAGAAGACTCTGGGAAGAGTCGCCAGAGAGAGTAAGAGCCTCGTATTTGAAATTCACTTGATGCCAAGCAGGATCCTGAGTACGGCGGGACACGAGGAATCCCGTCGGAATCTGGGAGGCCCATCTCCCAACCCTAAATACTCCCTAGTGACCGATAGTGAACCAGTACCGTGAGGGAAAGGTGAAAAGCACCCCGGAAGGGGAGTGAAAGAGAACCTGAAACCGTGTGCTTACAAGAAGTTCGAGCCCGTTAATGGGTGAGAGCGTGCCTTTTGTAGAATGAACCGGCGAGTTACGTTTACGTGCGAGGTTAAGTTGAAGAGACGGAGCCGTAGGGAAACCGAGTCTGAAAAGGGCGGTTAAGTACGTAGATGTAGACCCGAAACCAAGTGACCTACCCATGAGCAGGTTGAAGGTGCGGTAAAACGCACTGGAGGACCGAACCAGGACACGTTGAAAAGTGTTTGGATGACTTGTGGGTAGCGGAGAAATTCCAAACGAACTTGGAGATAGCTGGTTCTCTCCGAAATAGCTTTAGGGCTAGCGTCGGTCGCGAGACTCTTGGAGGTAGAGCACTGTTTGATTGAGGGGTCCATCCCGGATTACCAATCTCAGATAAACTCCGAATGCCAACGAGTTAAGACCGGCAGTCAGACTGCGAGTGCTAAGATCCGTAGTCGAAAGGGAAACAGCCCAGACCACCAGCTAAGGTCCCCAAATAATTGTTAAGTGGAAAAGGATGTGGGGTTGCACAGACAACTAGGATGTTAGCTTAGAAGCAGCTATTCATTCAAAGAGTGCGTAATAGCTCACTAGTCGAGTGACCCTGCGCCGAAAATGTACCGGGGCTGAAACAATTTACCGAAGCTGTGGATCCCTTAGGGGATGGTAGGAGAGCGTTCTATGTGCGCAGAAGGTGTACCGCAAGGAGCGCTGGAGTGCATAGAAGTGAGAATGCCGGTATGAGTAGCGTAAGACAGGTGAGAATCCTGTCCACCGTAAGACTAAGGATTCCAGGGGAAGGCTCGTCCGCCCTGGGTTAGTCGGGACCTAAGGAGAGACCGATAGGTGTATCCGATGGGCAACAGGTTGATATTCCTGTACTAGAGTATTGAGTGAAGGAGGGACGCAGCAGGCTAACTAGAGCGTGCGATTGGAAGAGCACGTCCAAGCAGTGAGGTGAGGACTGAGTCAAATGCTTAGTTCTGTGCCACCAAGCTGTGACGGGGAGCGAAGTTTAGTAGCGAAGCTAGTGATGTCACTCTGCCAAGAAAAGCTTCTAGCGTTAATGAATACTCTACCCGTACCGCAAACCGACACAGGTAGTCGAGGCGAGTAGCCTCAGGTGATCGAGCGAACTCTCGTTAAGGAACTCGGCAAAATGGCCCCGTAACTTCGGGAGAAGGGGCGCTGGCGATAAGTCAGCCGCAGTGAAAAGGCCCAAGCAACTGTTTATCAAAAACACAGCTCTCTGCGAAATCGTAAGATGAAGTATAGGGGGTGACGCCTGCCCGGTGCTGGAAGGTTAAGAGGAGCGCTTAGACGTTTGTCGAAGGTGTGAATTGAAGCCCCAGTAAACGGCGGCCGTAACTATAACGGTCCTAAGGTAGCGAAATTCCTTGTCGGGTAAGTTCCGACCCGCACGAAAGGCGTAATGATTTGGGCACTGTCTCAACGAGAGACTCGGTGAAATTTTAGTACCTGTGAAGATGCAGGTTACCCGCGACAGGACGGAAAGACCCCATGGAGCTTTACTGCAGTTTGATATTGCGTATCTGTTACACATGTACAGGATAGGTAGGAGCCAAGGAAGAGTGAACGCTAGTTTACTTGGAGGCGTTGTTGGGATACTACCCTTGTGTGATGGCTACTCTAACCCGGTAGGTTGATCATCTACGGAGACAGTGTCTGACGGGCAGTTTGACTGGGGCGGTCGCCTCCTAAAGTGTAACGGAGGCGCCCAAAGGTTCCCTCAGACTGGTTGGAAATCAGTCGCAGAGTGTAAAGGTATAAGGGAGCTTGACTGCGAGACAGACAAGTCGAGCAGGGACGAAAGTCGGGCTTAGTGATCCGGTGGTACCGTATGGAAGGGCCATCGCTCAACGGATAAAAGCTACCCTGGGGATAACAGGCTTATCTCCCCCAAGAGTTCACATCGACGGGGAGGTTTGGCACCTCGATGTCGGCTCGTCGCATCCTGGGGCTGTAGTCGGTCCCAAGGGTTGGGCTGTTCGCCCATTAAAGCGGCACGCGAGCTGGGTTCAGAACGTCGTGAGACAGTTCGGTCCCTATCCGTCGCGGGCGAAGGAAATTTGAGAGGATCTGCTCCTAGTACGAGAGGACCAGAGTGGACTTACCGCTGGTGTACCAGTTGTTCTGCCAAGAGCATCGCTGGGTAGCTAAGTAGGGAGGGGATAAACGCTGAAAGCATCTAAGTGTGAAGCCCCCCTCAAGATGAGATTTCCCATAACGTTCAGTTAGTAAGAGCCCTGAGAGAAGAACAGGTAGATAGGTTGGGAGTGGAAGCGTTGTGAGACGTGAAGCGGACCAATACTAATCGCTCGAGGACTTATCCAAAAATAAGTGACTAAGGGTGTAAAATCCGCCTGAAAAATAGGAAATGGGTGCAGTGTTCGATGAACACCAGACCATTTCTCTTTTTTCCAAGGATTTAGCCCGAGTACCATTTTTTAAAGAAAGCAGGCGCAGCGTCGGTTTCAGTGGCTAGCTATTCAATCGTGAGTGAGCGATCACGCTTGTTAAGTGATGATAGCCTAGGGGAGACACCTGTATCCATGCCGAACACAGCAGTTAAGCCCTAGCACGCCTGAAGTAGTTGGGGGTTGCCCCCTGTGAGATAGGGTCGTCGCTTAGCAAGAGGGAGTTTAGCTCAGTTGGGAGAGCATCTGCCTTACAAGCAGAGGGTCAGCGGTTCGAGCCCGTTAACTCCCATAACTAAGTAACTAAAGTGATTAGTTAGAGGTCCCGTGGTGTAGCGGTTATCACGTCGCCCTGTCACGGCGAAGATCGCGGGTTCGATTCCCGTCGGGACCGTCTTTTTCTGAAAAGAGAGGGATCATCGACTCGTTAGCTCAGTTGGTAGAGCATTTGACTTTTAATCAAAGGGTCACTGGTTCGAGCCCAGTACGGGTCATCAAGAGATGCGGGTGTGGCGGAATTGGCAGACGCACCAGATTTAGGATCTGGCGCTTAAGGGCGTGGGGGTTCAAGTCCCTTCACCCGCATATAGAGGAGATAGGCCGGCTTAGCTCAGTTGGTAGAGCATCTGATTTGTAATCAGAGGGTCGCGTGTTCAAGTCATGTAGCCGGCATTGCGAACGTAGTTCAGTGGTAGAACATCACCTTGCCAAGGTGGGGGTCGCGGGTTCGAATCCCGTCGTTCGCTTTAGGAGGCCGGGGTGGCGGAACTGGCAGACGCACAGGACTTAAAATCCTGCGAAGGGGAACCTTCGTACCGGTTCGATTCCGGTCCTCGGCATAAATAAGAAGGAGCACCCTTGGCTCAACTGGATAGAGTACCTGACTACGAATCAGGCGGTTGCAGGTTCGAATCCTGCAGGGTGCATGAGTGGGGTTAGTAAAGGACTAGCACACTTTAATGATGAGGAGAGGTTTTACGGGAAGTAGCTCAGCTTGGTAGAGCACTTGGTTTGGGACCAAGGGGTCGCAGGTTCGAATCCTGTCTTCCCGATTATAGTCCTTTATTAATTGTAGTGAAGAGATATAGACTTATTGTCAACATAGTGGGTTGACTTATACTGACATTTAGAGAGGATTGCTTAATCTTCTTTTTTTGGTATTCAAAATGATAAGGCCTAATTAATTATTCAAATATGATGTTAATATTAGGAAGAATCGTTGACTAAAAATATTTAACATGATATGAATTGTATAAAAATTGAAGTTTCGTATAAAATGCTCTGTAACTTTAGAAGTTAGTTTATTTAGGTTAGATTATGAATGAGCATGGGAAAGTGCAATTTATTACGGTATAAAAAAACTCCGTAATTCTATAGCAATTTACTTACTAAAAGAATTATAGAGTTAAAAATATTGGCCTATTAAAATAACTATTTACTCATCTTTCATAAAAAATGTTTGGTATAAGGCTCTAACTGCTTGTTTTTCTTGTTCAGTTTTGATAACAAACATGACGGATACTTCACTGGAACCTTGGGAAATCATTTCCAAGTTAATATGTTTTTTGGAAAATGCTTCAGCAGCTTTGGCAGTCACCCCAATGTGATTTTTCATATTTTCTCCGACAATCATGATAATAGAAAGATTGCGTTCAATTTCAACTTCGTCAACTTCTAATTTACGAGTTAATTGTGAGATGATTTCTTGCTCTTTTATAGGGGTCAATTCACGGCCTCTTAAAATAATTGACATATCATCAATACCGGTCGGAATATGTTCCCAACGAATGTTCAATTCTTCTAAAACTTGAAGAATTTTGCGACCAAAACCGATTTCTCTATTCATCAGATATTTGGAAAGATTAATACTGACAAAATCATCATCTCCGGCAATACCAACAACTGGTATAGTGGCACCAGTATGCGCAAGAACAATTTTTGTGCCTGGATGTTCGGGATTATTTGTATTTTTAATAACAAGGGGAATTTTTCCGCGATAGGCAGGGATTAAGGCCTCGTCGTGGAGTACTGAAAAGCCTGCGTAAGCCAATTCACGCATTTCACGATAGGTTAGTTCTGAAATAGAATGTGGCTTATGCACAACCCCTGGGTGAGCTGCAAAGATACCATCTACATCGGTAAAGTTTTCATAAAGGTCAGCTTTAACACCCGCTGCGACAATTGAACCAGTAATATCAGAACCACCGCGCGAAAAAGTACAGATTTGGTTATCAATTGTGACACCGAAAAAACCAGGAATAACTAAAACTTCGTCACTATCTCGCAATTCTTCTAATTTATCATAACTGGATGGAATAATCCGAGCATTACCGGGTTCACTTGTAACAATGATACCTGCTTTTTTAGGGTGAATATAACGAGCAGAGAGCCCATTTTTCCTGAAGTATTCGGCAATTAATTTGGCATTATTGTCCTCACCTGCGGCTAGGAAAGTATCATATAGGAAATCATTATCTTCAATAGGCAAATTTGCAAGATCAACAATAGCTTTAGTAATTTTTTCTAAGATATTTTGACCAAGGCCAAGTTCATCAATAATAGCACGGTAGCGGTTGATAATCCAAGATTGGTCAGCAGTAACGTCTTTATCTGAAGTATAAGATCTATAGTATCTAATGAGAGCATCTGTAACTTTTGTATCTTGGGCGTCACGCTTACCCGGAGCAGAAACAACAACAAAGCGTCGCTCTTCGTCTGATTTTATGATATTCAGAACTTTTTCTAATTGTGTTGCAGAGGCCAATGAACTACCACCAAATTTTACGACTTTCATATTTTCTCCAAAATCAATAAAGTTACATAAATTATAGCAAAATTCAGAAAATTTGTCAGTATTTTTTATGGTAAAATAAAGAAAAGAAAGAGGTAGTGATGGCAACTAAAGCAGTCATTTTTGATATGGATGGTGTTCTTTTTGATACAGAAGGTTTTTATTATCGAAGGCGAGAAATTTTTTTAAATGATAAAGGAATTTCCATCAAACATATACCACCAGCATTCTTTATTGGGGGGAATATGAAGCAGGTTTGGCAAAAGATATTGGAAGATGATTATGCTAACTGGGATGTTGAACAGTTACAAAAGGATTATACTAGTTATAAAAATAAACATCCTCTGCCTTACCAAAATTTGATTTTTCCCGATGTTAAAGTCATTTTAGAAAAACTCAAGCAGCATCAATTTAAAATAGCTTTAGCATCTAGTTCAACTAAATCAGATATCTTACTGGCGCTCAATAAGACAGGGATTTATGATTATTTTGACCTTGTTTTATCGGGAGAAGAATTTCCTGAGAGCAAGCCCCATCCTGCGATTTATAATGAAGCTGCCTATCAGTTGGGTTTTCCTAAATCAGAATTACTGATTATTGAAGATAGTGAGAAAGGGATTGCTGCTGGAGTATCTGCTGGCATAGAAGTTTGGGCTATCAAAGACAGAACATTTGGACTTAATCAAAGAGCTGCTAGTCGCTTGTTTTCTAATTTGACAGAAGTGGTTGATTTTCTTTTAAAATAAAAAGCGTAAAAAAACTATTTTTATTTTTGAGAACTCCTTATTTTTATGATAAAATGTAGAAGTTAGGAACTTTGATTTTCAAACTATTTTTGTCAAGTAAGCAGACAATTTGATTATCTTAATATTTAATCATTTTGAATTAGAGATGGAGAAATAAGAAGATGGATTTTAAGGAAATTCTGTACAATGTGGATAATGGTGTGGCGACTTTAACGCTGAATCGTCCGGAGGTTTCTAATGGATTTAATATCCCTATTTGTGAGGAAATTTTGAAGGCCATTGATATTGCTAAAAAGGATGACACAGTACAAATTTTACTGATTAATGCCAATGGGAAAGTCTTTTCAGTTGGTGGCGATCTGGTTGAGATGCAAAGAGCTGTTGATGCAGATGATGTACAATCTCTTGTTCGCATTGCAGAACTTGTCAATAAAATTTCTTTTGCTTTAAAACGTTTACCTAAGCCGGTTGTCATGAGTACAGATGGTGCAGTTGCAGGTGCTGCAGCTAATATAGCGGTAGCTGCAGACTTTTGTATTGCCAGTGACAAAACACGCTTTATTCAAGCCTTTGTGAATGTCGGTTTGGCCCCTGATGCCGGAGGACTTTTCTTATTAACGAGAGCCATTGGTATTACTCGTGCAACACAACTTGCCATGACCGGTGAAGCTTTAAATGCAGAGAAAGCTTTGGAATACGGTATTGTTTACAAAGTCTGTGAGCCAGAGAAACTAGAAAAAATAACAGATCGTGTCATTACACGTTTGAAACGTGGCTCAGTTAATTCTTATAAAGCCATTAAAGAAATGGTTTGGCAAAGTTCATTTGCAGGTTGGCAGGAATATGAGGATCTAGAATTAGAATTGCAAAAGTCATTAGCATTTACAAATGATTTTAAAGAGGGAGTGCGTGCTTATACAGAGAAACGCCGTCCTAAATTTACAGGAAAGTAATATTCTTGATTGCTCTGTTAAAAGTGTAAGTATAGGCTGGGACAAAAATGTTCCGCCTTTTTATTGTGCAGTGGTTGATTAAATTTTCACATCTTGGTTTTTTAGGATCAAACTTATACCTAATTGAAGTCGCAATGAAATGACAATTTCTTAATTTTTATACGTAATCTTATAAATTTACACTATTTTGTGGGTGATTGCATAGCAATCATAGAAATTTGTCTCACTCTTCTGTTTTTATAATTTAATTTTAAATAAACTTGCAATTTGGGTCATCTTTTGATAAACTTTGATAGTCAAAGTTTATTTATGTGTGGGAGGTGACATATTGGATTATAAACAAATTAATACCTATTTAGTTGATATTTTCAATAAAATTATGATTATCGAAGAGATGAGCTTGAAAACAAGTCAATTTAACGATGTGTCTTTAAAAGAGATGCATACGGTAGATATTATTGGAAAAAATGCCAATGTGACACCGAGTGATATTGCTCATGAGTTATTAGTAACTTTGGGAACGGTTACGACCAGCTTAAATAAGCTTGAAAAAAAAGGTTATATTGAACGGACGCGTTCACAACTTGATAGGCGCGTTGTTTATTTAACCCTGACACAAAAAGGAAGACTGCTTTATCGTTTACATAATAGGTTTCATAAAAATGTGGTTAATCGAATCACAGAAGCAATGGATGCGACGGAGCTTGGTGCTTTGGAGAAGGGGTTAAGAAACCTTCATCAATTTCTTGAGGGGTTAGTTTAATGACTTTTGCAAAGATTAGTCAAGCAGCATATTATGTACCATCACAGGTTGTCACCAATGATGATTTATCTAAAATAATGGATACCAGTGATGAATGGATTACAAGTCGTACGGGAATAAGAGAGCGCCGTATTAGTCAATCCGAAGATACCAGTGACTTAGCCAGTCAGGTGGCCAAAGAACTTTTAAAAAAAGCCTCATTAAAGGCGAAAGAGATTGATTTTATTATTGTTGCTACAATTACTCCGGATGCAATGATGCCATCAACAGCTGCTTGTGTCCAAGCGAAAATTGGTGCAGTGAATGCTTTTGCTTTCGATTTAACTGCCGCCTGCAGTGGATTTATTTTTGCACTTTCAGCTGCGGAAAAAATGATTAAATCCGGTCAGTACCAGAAAGGTTTAGTTATCGGTGCAGAAGTTCTATCTAAAATCATCGATTGGTCGGATCGAACAACAGCTGTTCTTTTTGGAGATGGAGCTGGCGGTGTTCTTTTAGAAGCAGATTCTTCTGAACATTTTTTATTTGAATCTATTCATTCAGATGGCAGTCGTGGTGAAAGTTTGACATCAGGTGAACACGCTGTTTCGTCACCCTTTTCACAGGTTGATAAAAAAGATAACTGTTTTCTAAAAATGGATGGTCGAGCTATATTTGACTTTGCTATTCGTGATGTGTCAAAAAGTATTTCGATGCTCATTAGGAAGTCAGATATGCCTGTAGAAGCGATTGATTATTTCTTATTACATCAGGCTAATATTCGTATTTTGGATAAAATGGCTAAAAAAATTGGCGCTGATAGAGAAAAATTTCCTGCTAATATGATGAAGTATGGTAATACCAGTGCAGCAAGTATTCCTATTTTATTAGCCGAATGTGTCGAAAATGGAACTATAGAGCTAAATGGTTCACACACTGTTCTCCTGAGCGGGTTCGGTGGGGGTTTGACATGGGGCAGTTTAATTGTTAAAATTTAGTTATACAATTGTGCTTGGCACAGTATATAAAAAATTATTTCTTATAAAGGAGAAAGAAAATGGCAGTATTTGAAAAAGTACAAGAAATTATTGTTGAGGAACTCGGCAAAGATACAGATGAAGTTAAATTAGAAACAACTTTTGATGAACTTGATGCAGATTCCCTTGATGTCTTTCAAGTTATTTCCGAAATTGAAGATGAGTTTGACATTCAAATCGAATCTGAAGATGGACTTAACACAGTTGGTGATTTAGTTGCTTTTGTTGAAGAAAAAACAAAATAAGTAGTATTTTGAGAGTATTCTTGTAAGAATATTCTTTCTTCTTTATTATAATAGTTTGACTGTCAAATTATTGATTGAAAAACTTAGAAAGTTTAATTTAAAATGAAAACGCGTATTACAGAATTATTAGATATTGAATATCCTATTTTTCAAGGAGGAATGGCTTGGGTAGCTGATGGTGATTTAGCGGGAGCTGTATCAAAAGCTGGCGGTTTAGGAATTATCGGTGGTGGAAATGCGCCCAAAGAAGTTGTTAAGGCGAATATTGACAAGATCAAAGCTGTGACAAATAAACCATTTGGAGTCAATATTATGCTTTTATCTCCTTTTGCTGATGATATTGTTGACTTGGTTATTGAAGAAGGTGTCAAAGTTGTCACAACTGGTGCAGGTAACCCAGGTAAATATATAGAACGTTTCCATGAAGCAGGTATTACTGTCATTCCTGTTGTTCCTAGTGTTGCTCTTGCTAGACGTATGGAAAAATTAGGTGCTGATGCCGTTATTGCTGAAGGAATGGAAGCAGGTGGACATATTGGTAAATTAACAACAATGACTTTAGTGCGTCAAGTTGTAGATGCCGTCAACATTCCTGTTATCGGAGCTGGTGGTGTAGCCGATGGTCGTGGTGCAGCGGCAGTATTTATGCTTGGTGCTGAAGCCATTCAGGTAGGAACACGTTTTGCAGTTGCCAAAGAATCGAATGCCCATGCGAATTTTAAAAAGAAAATTTTAAAAGCCAAAGATATTGATACTGTTATTTCCGCGTCTATTGTTGGTCATCCTGTACGTGCAATCAAAAATAAATTATCTTCTGCCTATGCAACTGCAGAAAAAGAATTCTTGCGTGGTGAAAAGAGTCAAGAAGATATTGAAGTTCTTGGTGCTGGAGCTCTCCGCAATGCTGTTGTTGACGGTGATGTTGATAATGGTTCTGTTATGGCAGGTCAAATTGCAGGATTTGTTACTAAAGAAGAAACTTGTGAAGAAATTTTGAAAGATTTATATTATGGTGCAGCAAAAGTCATTAAGGCTGAAGCAGCACGCTGGGCAGACGTGGAGAAATAATAATGACAAAAACAGCATTTTTATTTGCTGGCCAAGGAGCTCAAAAACTTGGTATGGCAAGTGATTTGTATGAAATTTACCCAGTTGTCAAAGAGACTTTTAAAACCGCTCATTCAATTTTGGGATATGATGTTCGTGCTTTGATTGATAATGATGAAGAAAAGCTAAATCAAACACGTTATGCACAGCCAGCGATTTTAACAACTTCAGTAGCTATTTATCGTCTTTTGAAAGAAAAAGGTTATCAACCAGACATTGTTGCTGGACTGTCACTAGGAGAATACTCTGCTCTTGTTGCAGCCGGTGCCATTTCATTTGAAGATGCCTTAGCCTTGGTTGCCAAACGTGGTGAATTTATGGAAACAGCAGCACCCGCTGGAGTGGGGAAAATGGTTGCTGTTATGAATACTGACCCTAGGCTCATTGAAGAGATTTGTCAGAAAGCCAGCTCTAAAGGCATTGTTAGTCCAGCTAATTATAATACTCCTACACAAATTGTTATTGGTGGTGAAGTAGCAGCTGTTGATTATGCTGTGGAACTTTTAAAGGGAGCTGGTAGTAAACGTTTGATTTCTCTTAAAGTTTCTGGTCCCTTTCATACGGCTCTTTTGAAATCTGCTAGTCAAAAATTGGCTCAAGCTTTGGAAAATATTAAATTTTCAGATTTCATGCTTCCACTAGTGGGGAACACTAAAGCTGAAATTATGAAGGAACAGGAGATTAAACCTTTGCTTGCTCGTCAAGTCAAAGAACCTGTTCGCTTCTATGAATCTATTGCTGTAATGCAAAAATTTGGTGTGAATAACTATGTCGAAATTGGACCTGGTAAGGTCTTGAGTGGTTTTGTGAAAAAGATTGATAAATCTGCAAAGATCTCAGCTGTTGAAGACTTAGCTAGTTTGCAGGCTTTCTTAGATAACTAGAAGAGGTGTTTTAGATGGAAATCAAAAATAAAAATGTTTTTATCACAGGTTCAACTCGTGGTATTGGTCTAGCTATTGCTCATAAATTTGCTCAGGCGGGAGCTAATATTGTATTAAATGGTCGCTCAGAAATTTCTCAGGACCTAGTAGCTGAATTTAAAGATTATGGTGTCAAAGTAGCGACAATTTCAGGTGATGTCTCTCATTTTGAAGATGCTAAACGTATGGTTGATGAAGCTACTGAAGCATTGGGAAGCGTTGATATCTTGGTTAATAATGCTGGAATTACTAATGATAAGCTGATGTTGAAGATGACAGAAGAGGACTTTGAAAGGGTTCTTAAGATCAATTTGACAGGTAGCTTTAACATGACTAAAGCTGTTTTGAAACCAATGACCAAAGCTCGCCAAGGTGCTATCATTAATATGTCTAGTGTTGTTGGACTTGCTGGAAACGTTGGTCAGGCTAATTACGCAGCTTCTAAAGCTGGTTTGATTGGCTTTACCAAGGCAGTTGCTCGTGAAGTTGCGGCTAGAAATATACGTGTTAACGCTATTGCACCAGGTTTTATTGAATCTGATATGACTGAACGTATTCCAAATAAGATGAAAGACGCTATGTTAAATCAAATTCCAATGAAAACATTTGGAAAGACTGAAAATGTTGCTGAAGTTGCTATGTTTTTAGCTCAACAAGATTATCTGACAGGTCAAGTTATTGCTATTGATGGCGGCATGACCATGCAATGATACATTTTTAAATTTAGAATATATTCCCCCAATAAAAGGAGAAAAGGTATGACATTAAAAAGAGTTGTAGTGACAGGTTACGGCGTAACATCGCCAATCGGACATACACCAGAAGATTTTTGGAATAGTCTTCATGATGGTAAAATCGGTATTAAACCAATTACTAAGTTTGATGCTTCAGAAATTCCTGTTTTCAATGCAGGCGAAATTCAAGATTTTCCATTTGATAAATACTTTGTTAAAAAAGATAAAAATCGTATGGATACTTACTCTCTTTATGCCATTTATGCAGCCATGGAAGCTATTGAAAATGCTGCACTTGACATGGCACAAGAAATTCGTGATCGTGTTGGTGTTATTGTATCCTCAGGTATTGGTGGTTTACAAGAATTAGAAGATCAAATCATTCGTATGCATGAGCGTGGCATGAAACGCATTAAACCAATGTTTATCCCTAAAGCTCTGTCTAACATGGGAGCTGGAAATATTGCCCTCAAGATTGGCGCACAAGGAGTCTGCAAATCTATTACTACAGCTTGTGCTTCAGCTAATGATGCTATTGGTGAAGCTTTCCGTGAAATTAAATACGGTTTTCATGATGTGATTCTTGCAGGTGGTTCAGAAGCATCCATTACTAAGATTGGTATTGGTGGTTTCAACGCTTTGACTGCTCTTTCTACAACAGAGGATCCAGCGCGTTCAGCTATTCCATTTGATAAAGATCGCAATGGTTTTGTCATGGGTGAAGGTGCTGCCGTTCTTATTCTGGAAAGTCTTGAACATGCTCAAAAACGTGGGGCTAGGATTTTGGCAGAGGTTGTTGGTTATGGAAGTAACTGTGATGCCTACCATATGACAACACCGACTCCTGATGGTTCGGGTGCTGCTAAGGCTATTAAATTAGCAATTAATGAAGCAGGTATCTCACCAGAGGAAGTCAATTATGTTAATGCTCATGGTACATCAACACAGGCCAATGAAAAAGGAGAAAGCAAGGCAATCGTTGCTGTTTTAGGTAAAGATGTACCTGTCTCTTCTACAAAATCATTCACAGGCCATCTTCTTGGTGCTGCTGGCGGTGTTGAGGCTATTGCCACTATTGAAGCAATTCGTAATCATTTTGTACCTATGACAGCTGGCACTAAGGAACTTTCAGAAGATATTGAAGCGAATGTTGTTTATGGTCAAGGTCAAGAAGCAGTTATCAAATATGCTATCTCAAATACCTTTGGATTTGGCGGACACAATGCCGTTCTTGCCTTTAAGCGTTGGGAGGATTAATTTTGAATATTTCAGAAATTAAAGATTTGATGGCACAATTTGATACGTCAAGTCTGAGAGAATTTTCTTATAAGAATGGGACAGATGAATTGTCTTTTTCAAAAAATAGGCAGGGCTCTATCAGTTCAGTCCAAACAGTCCCCGTTCCTGCTGCTAATTCAGTTTCGACTGTTGCATCGGTAGACGCTGAAGCGGTACCAGCTATCTCTAAAAATGAAGAAAGCACAGTGGCAGCTCCAGTAGCTGAAACAGCTGAAGGGGAAATTGTTGAAAGTCCGCTTGTTGGTGTAGCTTATTTAGCCTCAGCTCCTGATAAGCCAGCTTTTATTTCAGTTGGCGACAGTGTTAAAAAAGGACAGACTTTACTTATCATTGAAGCTATGAAGGTTATGAATGAAGTTCCAGCACCAAAAGATGGCGTTGTCACTGAGATCTTAGTGGCTAATGAGGAAGTCGTTGAATTTGGAAAGGGATTGGTACGTATCAAATGATTGACATTAGCAAAATTCGTGAAGCTCTTCCTCATCGTTATCCAATATTATTGGTTGATCGTGTTCTTGAAGTTAGTGATGATGAAATTGTTGCCATTAAGAATGTAACCATTAATGAACCTTTTTTCAATGGTCATTTTCCCCAATATCCTGTTATGCCGGGTGTTCTGATTATGGAAGCATTGGCACAAACAGCAGGTGTTCTGGAATTATCAAAAAAAGAGAATACAGGGAAACTTGTCTTTTATGCAGGTATGGATAAGGTGAAATTTAAAAAACAAGTTGTTCCTGGAGATCAACTTGTTATGACGGCTAAGTTTGTTAAGCGTCGTGGAACAATTGCAGTAGTTGAAGCTAAGGCAGAAGTAGATGGGAAATTGGCTGCAAGTGGTACCTTAACTTTTGCCATTGGAAATTGAAATTCTATAACTGCTAGTTTTTAAGAGTTTGTTCCCACAAATACACGGAAAGGAATTGAACCCGGGCTAAAGACATTGTGAAAAGAATAATTTGCTTGTATCATTAGAGAGATTTCTGCAGATTTTCTATTTCCGTTTTGTTTTTTAGCCTTTGGTATCTTATTTTATGTTTAAGAAAATTTTGATTGCCAATCGTGGTGAAATCGCTGTGCGTATCATTCGAGCAGCCAGAGAATTAGGAATTGTGACTGTTGCAGTTTATTCAGAAGCAGATAAAGAATCGCTTCACACCCTCTTAGCAGATGAGGCTGTATGTGTTGGACCGGCTAAATCAACGGATTCTTACCTTAATATGAATGCTATTTTATCAGCAGCTATTGTAACTGGAGCTGAAGCTATTCATCCAGGTTTTGGTTTTTTAAGTGAAAATTCTAAATTTGCAACTATGTGTGAAGAGATGCGTATTAAGTTTATTGGTCCATCTGCATCTGTTATGGACAAAATGGGTGATAAAATTAATGCACGTTCTGAAATGCTTAAAGCCAAGGTTCCTGTTATTCCAGGGTCAGATGGGGAAGTTTTTACTGCCCAAGAAGCATTAGAAATTGCCCAAGATATTGGCTATCCTGTTATGCTGAAAGCTTCTGCTGGTGGTGGTGGTAAGGGCATCCGTAAGGTTGATAAAAAGGAAGATCTAACAGCAGCTTTTGAGTCAGCCTCTCAAGAGGCTCTATCAGCTTTTGGCAATGGCGCTATGTATCTGGAAAAAGTCATTTATCCCGCTCGCCATATAGAAGTTCAAATACTGGGGGACTCTTTTGGCAATATTATTCATCTTGGTGAACGTGATTGTTCATTGCAACGTAATAATCAAAAGGTCTTAGAAGAAAGCCCTTCTATAGCTATTGGGAAAACACTTCGTGGTAAAATGGGTGATGCAGCAGTTCGTGCCGCTAAAGCGGTTGCTTATGAAAATGCCGGAACAATTGAATTTCTCTTGGATGAGGCTTCAGGGCAATTCTATTTTATGGAAATGAACACACGTGTTCAGGTCGAACATCCTGTAACAGAATTTGTGACTGGTATTGATATCGTTAAAGAACAGATTAAAATTGCTGCTGGTCAAGAATTGACTTATCAACAAAAAGATATTGTTATTTCAGGGCATGCTATTGAATGTCGGATTAATGCAGAAAATCCTAAATTTAATTTCGCACCTAGCCCAGGTAAAGTTGAAGATCTCTTTTTACCAAGTGGTGGCGTTGGTTTACGTGTTGATAGTGCTATGTACAATAACTATACTATTCCGCCTTATTATGACAGTATGATTGCCAAAATCATTGTTCATGGAGAAAACCGCTTTGATGCTTTAATGAAAATGCAGCGTGCTCTGTATGAATTTGAAGTAACTGGTGTGGTTACGAATGCAGAGTTTCAACTGGACTTAATTTCTAATCCAAATGTTATTGCTGGTGATTATGATACTTCTTTTTTGATGGAAACTTTTTTACCCGCTTATGCTAATGATAAAGAATAGGTGTTGATATGGCTTTATTTGAAAGAAAAAACAAGTATATTCGCATAAATCCTCAACGCTCGATGAAAAAGACAAAGGAGCGGGAGACTCCTGAAGTTCCGGATGAATTATTTGCTAAATGTCCTGCTTGTAAACACATGATCTATCAAAAAGATTTGGGTCTAGAAAAAATTTGCCCTAAATGTTTTTATAATTTTCGTATTTCAGCTAAAGAACGATTAGCTATTACAGTTGATGGAGACTCTTTTCAAGAAATGTTTACAGGCATTAAAAGCAAGGATCCGCTTAATTTTCCTGCTTATCAGGAAAAGTTAGCAGCAACCCAATCTAAGACAGGGCTTGATGAGGCTGTTGTAACAGGAACTGCTGAGTTTACAGGACAAAAAGCAGCGCTGGCTATTATGGATTCCAATTTTATCATGGCTTCAATGGGGACTGTTGTTGGTGAAAAAATTACGCGCCTTTTTGAGTATGCCAGAGAAGAACGATTACCTGTTGTCATTTTCACGGCTTCAGGAGGAGCTCGTATGCAAGAAGGTATCATGAGCTTGATGCAGATGGCTAAAATTTCTGCTGCTGTAAAGCGACATTCTAATGCTGGACTTTTTTATCTCACCGTATTGACCGACCCTACAACGGGTGGTGTCACAGCGAGTTTTGCTATGGAGGGCGATATTATTTTAGCAGAACCTCAGACCTTAATTGGCTTCGCTGGACGCCGTGTCATTGAGACAACTGTTCGTGAAACCTTGCCCGAAGGATTTCAAAAGGCAGAATTTCTTTTGGAACATGGTTTTGTTGATGCCATTGTTAAAAGAACAGAATTAAAGAAAACAATTGCTAAGCTGCTCGCATTTCATGGAGGTAGCAAATGAGTGATGTATCAAGAATACTCAAGGAAGCTCGTAGTCAATCGCGTTTGACAACTTTGGATTATGCAGAGCAAATTTTTGATGATTTTATGGAACTACATGGAGATCGTCATTTTGCAGATGATGGCGCTATTGTTGGAGGTATTGGCCTTTTGGATGGTCAAGCAGTAACCGTCATTGGCGTTCAAAAAGGAAAGAATTTACAGGATAATCTTAATCGTAATTTCGGCCAACCCAATCCAGAGGGTTATCGGAAAGCTTTGCGACTGATGAAACAAGCGGAAAAATTTAAAAGACCGGTTGTCACTTTTATCAACACAGCAGGAGCTTATCCGGGTATTGGAGCTGAAGAGCGCGGTCAAGGAGAAGCGATTGCCAGAAATTTGCTAGAAATGAGTGATCTTAAAGTTCCGATTATTGCTATTATCATTGGTGAAGGAGGCTCAGGTGGAGCACTAGCTTTAGCGGTTGCTGATAAGGTTTGGATGCTTGAGCATACGATGTATGCAGTACTTAGTCCAGAAGGTTTTGCTTCTATTCTCTGGAAGGACGGCAGCCGCTCAATTGAAGCCGCTGAACTAATGAAAATTACAGCTGGTGAATTGCTCAAAATGGAGGTTGTTGACAAGGTAATTCCTGAACATGGCTATTTTTCAAGTGAAATTATTCAAATGCTCAAGACCAATTTAATTGAAGAATTAAAGAATTTGGATCAATATCCTTTGAACGATTTACTTGAAAAACGTTACCAACGTTTTAGAAAGTATTAAAAATTAATCTCATCTTTAGGTGGGATTTTTCTATTTTTTTAAAAGGTTTTTTCACCCAAGAAAAGTCTTTTTAGATATGTTATAATTAAGAGATAAAAATAAAGGTGGAAAAAAGATGAGTAAATTGATTCCTGGGCGTGTCCGCAATGAGGGCATCCACTTTTATGAAAAAGATTTGGTCTCTATTCTAGAAGAAAAAGATAACTCACTATTAGTGCAGGTTGCTGATTATAAGATCCAATTTTCTCTTGAAGATGATTTAGTTTCTTGTCCTTGTAGCATGTTTCAAAAAAGAGGTTATTGTTCTCATTTAGCTGCAGTTGAACATTATTTGAAAAATCACCCCAAAGGTAAAAATTTGGCTGATAATTTGCTAGCTGATGAACAAAAACTTGAAGAAAGAAAAGAGAAAACTTCCCTTGGCAGCCTCTTCCTTGATGGTTTAAACATGAATGAAGATGATGATGTTAAATATCGTTTATCTGCTCAAGGCAGTCAAAGTCCTTTTTCTTCTGATTTTTGGTGGACTTTGAAAATCAATCGTTTACCCGATGAACGTTCTTATGTTATTCGTGATATAAAAGCTTTTTTATTATTGGTGAAGAAGGAATCTTATTATCAGATAGGAAAAAATTACTATGAACCGCTTTCCCTGCTGCAATTTGATACTGCTAGTCAGGAGTTAATTGAGTTTTTATGGCGCATTCTGCCAGATTCAAATCAAGTAGACACAGATTTTATTATGCCTAATCATGCCCGTAATCTAACTTTTACAAGCGGTTTTTTTGAAGAAGGAGTGACACTTTTAAACCAACTCTATGATTTCTCTTTTGAAGGAGAGCATCAGGATTATCATACTATTAATTTTGCAGAGTTGGATAGTTCCAATCAATTTTATCATTTTAAGATAGTTGTTCATCGTCAATCAATTGAGTTGATTATCAAAGAAAAAACAGCAACTTTTTTCTTTGATAATCACTATTTACTCTATCATAATACCTTTTATCATCTGAACAATAAGCAAAGAAAATTGGTAACTGCAATTAGAAGTCTGCCTTTAGAAAAAGACTTGGCAAAACATATTTATTTTGATTTTGAAGATCAGGCTAAATTAGCAGCAAGCCTTTTAGACTTTAAGACTCTTGGTGAAGTTGAAGCACCAGCAAGTTTTGATATTCGTGATTTTGATGTAGTATTTACGTTTAGTCTATTAGCTAATCGCGAAATTCTGTTGGAATTGACTTTTGATTATGGACAGATAAAAGTGTCCAATGTCAAGGGAAAAGAGGCTCTTCCTTTTGCTAGCAATTTTAAAAAAGAAAAGAAGATTGCTAATCTTTTGAAACAGTATGGCTTTTCACAAGGTTTTAGGTCTTATCATCCCCCTTTATTAGATGAAGAGCTTTATAACTTTTTTACAGAGACCTTAAGTCATTTTGAACGGTTTGGTAAGGTATTGCTTTCACCTTCTATTGAAGCGTTACGTTATCTTGAAAAACCTCAAATTGATATTAAGACCGAACAGGGATTGTTGGATATTTCTTTTGATTTTTCAACAATTTTTGAAAATGATATTGATAATGCCTTAACAGCACTTTTTGAAAATCATTCCTATTTTGTTAGTCAATCAGGGAAATTAATTATCTTTGATGAAGAAACCCAAAAGGTTAGTCAAGCGTTGCAAAATCTGCGTGCACAAAAACCTCATAATGGACATTTGCAGATTAATAAATTCGCAGCTTATCAAGTCTCTGAAACCCTTCAGAATATGGATAACGTTCACTTTTCAGAGGACTTCAGTCAATTAGTCAAAGATTTACGGCATCCAGAAGATTTTTCTTTACCAGAATTTGAAGTTAATGCCAGTTTACGTGAGTATCAGGTCAGAGGTATCAAATGGATGTCTATGCTTGATAAGTACGGTTTTGGTGGTATTTTGGCTGATGATATGGGTTTGGGGAAAACTTTGCAGACCCTTTCTTTTTTAACAAGCCGCTTAGATAAAGATTCTAAAGTCTTGATTTTATCACCTTCGAGTTTGATTTATAATTGGCAAGATGAATGTCAAAAGTTCACCCCTCAGTTAGATGTTGCCGTCTCATACGGTTTAAAGGCGGTAAGAGATGAGATTATTGCAGAAAATCATCAAATTACAATTACTAGTTATGCATCATTCAGGCAAGATTTTAATCTCTATAATCAACTGAACTTTGACTATTTAATCTTAGATGAAGCTCAAGTTATGAAAAATACTCAGACTAAAATAGCGCAAAGTTTGCGTGCTTTTGATGTCAAAAATTGTTTTGCCTTATCAGGTACACCTATTGAAAATAAACTTTTGGAAATTTGGTCCATTTTTCAAATTGTCTTGCCTGGACTTTTACCCACTAAAAAAGAATTTCTTAAAATGGAACCACAAAGTGTGGCTCGCTATATCAGTCCTTTTATCATGCGCCGCCGCAAAGAGGATGTCCTGCCCGAATTGCCAGATTTGATTGAAATTAATTATCATAATGAATTGATAGATAGTCAAAAGGCGATTTACTTGGCACAATTGCGTCAGATGCAAGACGGCATTCGTCATTCTTCTGATTCTGAAATTAATCGGCAAAAAATTGAAATTCTTTCAGGTATCACACGTCTACGTCAAATTTGCGATACGCCAAAACTTTTTATGAATTATGATGATGACAGTGGGAAATTGGCTAGTTTACGTGAGCTTCTACTACAGATTAAAGAAAATGGGCATCGAGCGCTTATCTTCTCTCAGTTTCGTGATATGCTTGATTTAGCAGAAAAAGAAATAGAGGCCTTGGGTTTAACGAGTTATAAGATGACGGGTTCAACTCCTGCTAATGAGCGTCAAGAAATGACGCATGCTTTTAATAATGGCAGTAAGGATACTTTTTTAATTTCCTTGAAAGCTGGTGGTGTCGGTCTTAACCTGACAGGAGCAGATACGGTCGTTTTGATTGATCTATGGTGGAATCCAGCCATTGAGATGCAGGCTATTAGCCGCGCTCATCGTATTGGTCAAAAAGAGAATGTTGAGGTTTACCGTATGATTACTCGAGGAACAATAGAAGAGAAAATTTTAGAACTCCAAGAAAGCAAGAAGAATTTAGTAACAACTGTGTTAGATGGAAATGAGAGTCGTGCCAGTATGAGTATTGAAGAAATAAAAGAAATTTTAGGAATTTCTTCATGATACCTTTTAAAAAAGTTATTTTTAGTTTATAATAGGAATGTTTCAGAAAGGATGTGAGTTAATGAGTCGTGAAAGAAAGTTTCCTTTAGTCGATGATAATGACGTTGTGGTTGCAGTTCCTAAAACAATGCGTCTATATGAAAACGAAGACTTGATCACAAATATCCACGGTCCTTACGAAGATAAGGTTTATAACGACGTAACTCAAGATTATCAGTTTATACCTGATAATCCTAATCCTCAGAAAGTAGCTTCAGACCGCCTTGTGACACAAAAGGCAGGAAAAACTTATGCCGAATTAGCGCGTGAAGAAGCCAGATGGGATCTAAAAAAGAAAAGACAATCCTTAATTACAAATGATTACCCTAAATCGGTTTCTAGAACAAGTACCAAAAAATCTGAAAAAGCAACTAAGGCTCCTAAGAATGAGTTGGGACGTTTTTCCGATCATCTCCATCAAGATACTTATATCTTGGCTGAGCTTCCCAAAAATTATTCAGAGCCAAAAAATCCTTCTAGAAAAGAGAACAAAAAAAATAACTATGATTTCTTGAAAACGAGTCAAATTTATAATCAAAAAGAAAAGCAAGAATATCAAGATCGTCATGTGGCCCAAGAACTAAATTTGGAACGCTTTGAAGATGTTAACTAGAGGAGAAGAGAAAAACATGTCTAAAACCATTCACTTTATTGGAATCAAAGGCTCAGGAATGAGTGCCTTGGCGCTGCTGCTTCATCAAATGGGGTATAAGGTACAAGGAAGTGATGTGGATAAGTATTATTTTACCCAACACGGATTGGAAAAAGCAGGAATTCCCATTCTACCTTTTGCGGAGTCCAATATCACTAATGATATGGAAATTATTGCTGGAAATGCTTTTAGAAAAGATAATAATATTGAAGTAGCCTATGCTCTCGAAAATGGTTACCATTTTAAACGTTACCATGAATTTTTAGGTGAATTTATGAATCAATTTACCAGTCTTGGCGTTGCCGGAGCCCATGGTAAGACCTCCACAACTGGACTTTTAGCTCATGTCTTGAAAAATATCACGGATACCAGTTATCTTATTGGTGATGGCACGGGACGTGGTTTAGCTAATAGTCAATATTTTGTTTTTGAATCAGATGAGTATGAGCGGCATTTTATGCCCTATCATCCCGAATACTCCATCATTACTAATATTGATTTTGATCATCCTGATTATTTCACTGGTGTTGATGATGTTTTTGCTGCTTTTAATGATTATGCGAAACAAGTCAAAAAAGGTCTTTTTGTTTACGGTGAAGATCCTTATTTACGCAAACTGACGTCTTCAGCTCCAATTTATTATTATGGTTTCAAAGATAATGATGATTTTGTTGCTTATGATATCATGCGCTCAACGAATGGTTCTGATTTCAAAGTAAGGCATGGACAAAATGAACTAGGAAGCTTTCATGTACCAGCCTTTGGTCGTCACAATGTTTTAAATGCGACGGCTGTTATTGCTAATTTGTATATTGCTGGTGTTGAGATGGATTTGGTTCGTCAGCATTTAAAAACTTTTTCAGGTGTTAAGCGGCGCTTTTCTGAAAAATTAATTAATGATGTTACCATCATTGACGACTTTGCTCATCATCCAACGGAAATCATTGCAACACTTGATGCTGCTCGTCAGAAATATCCCTCTAAAGAAATTGTCGCCATTTTTCAACCGCATACTTTTACTAGGACAATTGCCCTTTTGGATGAATTTGCACAAGCTTTAAATGAAGCCGATAGTGTTTATTTAGCACAAATTTACGGCTCTGCACGTGAAGTTGATCATGGAGATGTGAAAGTAGAAGATTTAGCAGATAAAATTGTTAAACCTGCTAAAGTTATCACTGTTGACAATGTCTCTCCTCTTTTAGATCATCATAATGCTGTCTATGTCTTTATGGGGGCTGGTGATATTCAACTTTATGAACGTTCATTTGAAGAATTATTATCCAATTTAACTAAGAATACAAGATAAAAGATCTCTTTACTTTTTAGTAAAGACTTTTTTTCTAAAGGAGGAGAAAAAGATGCTTATTCGACAAGTGACAATGGAAGATTTAGAAGATATCATCCGAATCGAAAATGATAATTTTTCAGCTGAAGAAGCAGCAACATCTCAAGCTTTAAAGGAGCGTATTGAAGTCATAGCAGATACTTTTTTGGTTGCTGAGCAAGATGGTCAGATAGCTGGCTATGTTGAAGGGCCTGTTATCAACAGTCGTTACTTGACTGATGATTTATTCCATAAGGTTAAACCCAATCAAGAAAAGTCGGGTTATATTGCTGTTACAAGTCTTTCGGTTGATAAAGCATTTCAAAAACAAGGCGTTGGTACAACTTTACTAGCTGCTCTTAAAGATTTAACTGTGGCTCAAAACCGGCTGGGAATTCATTTAACCTGTCATGATTATTTGATTTCTTACTATGAGATGAATGGCTTTAGTAATGAAGGATTGTCAGAATCAACCCATGGAGGAACCGTTTGGTATAATATGATTTGGGAAAATCCTAAGATTTAGTTGTATGTTACACGGCTGTAATGTAAAATTGATAGAATTGCCTTTAAAGCGTTTTTAGGTTATAATAACTTTTGATAAACATTAGGAGGCCGGCTTTGACTGATATCTTTAATGATAGAGAAAAGAAAGAAGCTCAACAGACGAAAAGTTTTAAAGAAAAAATTTTAGCAGACATGAAAAAGGCTAAGCAATCACGTAAAAATCGTGATATTAGTCAAGTGAAGAAGGGAAATGTTGCTAAGGATCACCAAAAGTATTCTGATTCAGCAGTGCAAAAACAGGATAAAGAAGAAACACGAACTGTTATGCCGATTCCTGAAGGAAATATTACAGATAAAGATGTTGATAATGTTCTGGCTAATTTAGATGAAATTTTTGCGCCTGGGCAACTGAATCATTCTGATCAAATTAATGAGAAGGAAAATTCCCAACAAATTACAGGGAAACAATCTTCTTCCTTAAAGACTGGTTCTGCTACTCAAGAAACTGAAACTTTTCAATCTAAGGAAAGTTTGACACTTCCTAATAAAAAAACATCAGAAAACAAAGTTTCTGATGTTTTGGAAGTTAAAGTAAAAAAAACGAACAATTGGGTTGATGATGGTGAGGCAGAAAATTGGCAATTACCTGATTTGACTGAAAAATTGACAAATAATAATGATGAAGAAACAAAAGAATTGCCTTTATCCAGTTTGGCTGAAAAGACCAACTCAGAATCGGAAATGAAACATAGTGTCAAAGAAACTGAAGAACTCTTAAAACAAGAGAAAAAGCTATCTTCAAAATATGATAAAACAAAATCTCAGACAAAAGCTAGTTCCAAGGAAAAGGATGTGACAGCTAATTTGAACCAAAAAAGACAGCAGCATTATAAAAAAACAAATAGACTCGCTAAAAAGATTTCAACTGTCTTGATAACTTTTATTTTAATTTTATTGTTAGGAACAGGACTTTTTGGTTATTATTATGTTTCGAGTGCTATAAAGCCATTGGATGCTCATTCAACTAAGTATATTCAAGTAGAGATTCCTAGTGGTTCTGGTAATCGAATGATTGGTAAAATACTTGAAAAAGCTGGTGTAATCAAGAATGCCACTGTTTTTAATTTTTACACCAAATTCCGTAATTACAGTAATTTACAAAGTGGCTACTATAATTTACAAAAAAGCATGTCTTTAGATGATATTGCTAAAACTTTGAAAAATGGGGGTACGACAACGCCTCAAGCTCCAGTTTTAGGAAAGGTGGTCATTCCAGAAGGCTATACCATTAAGCAAATTTCCAAAGCTATCACTAGCAATGCTAATACCAAAAAAAAGACGGATAAAACCCCTTTTACAGCTAAAGAATTTTTAAAAACGGTTAAGGATAAAGCATTTATTGAGAAAATGGTCAAGAAGTACCCAAGACTTTTGGGAAGCTTACCTGATGCTTCTAAGGTGACTTATCAGCTTGAAGGTTATCTTTTCCCAGCCACATACAGTTATGGGGAAAAGACCAGTATTGAGGATTTAATTGATAATATGTTAGCTGCTATGGATACTAATATGCAAAGTTATTATGATACGATTGAATCTCAAGGAAAGACAGTTAATGACATCTTAACGCTTGCTTCTCTTGTCGAAAAAGAAGGTGCAACAGATGATGATCGAAAGAAAATTGCTGGTATTTTCTACAATCGTATAAATCAGGATATGCCATTGCAGTCTAATATTGCTATCCTTTATGCTATGGGAAAACTTGGTGAGAAAACCAGTTTAAAAGAAGATGCAACTATTAATACTAAAATTGATTCTCCTTACAATGTTTATACCAATAAAGGACTTATGCCTGGGGCAGTAGATAATCCTAGTTTGTCAGCCATCAAAGCAGCAGTAGAACCAGAGTCAACAGATGATCTTTATTTTGTAGCCGATGTTACAACAGGTGAAGTTCATTATGCTAAAACTTATGAGGAACACTCTGCCAATGTTGAGAAGTATGTTAACAAAAAGGTAGCATCAAGCAGTGATTCGTAAGTGAATGAGACAAGCATATAATAATTGTCAGTGTAATCATAGAATTACACCTTGTAAAGCTTACTTGTAACTAAAGAAGCTGGGACTTTGTCCCAGCCTCTTCATGTCTAAATAACTTAGAAAAGAGAAAAAATTATGTCAGAAAAAACTTATCCAATGACTCTTGCAGAAAAAGAACAATTAGAACAAGAACTTGAAGAGTTAAAATTAGTTCGTCGTCCAGAAGTGATTGAACGTATTAAAATAGCACGTTCTTATGGTGATTTATCAGAAAATAGTGAATATGAAGCGGCAAAAGATGAACAAGCTTTTGTTGAAGGACAAATTTCAAGTATTGAAACTAAAATTCGTTATGCTGAAATTGTTGACAGTGATGCTGTTGCTAAAAATGAGGTCGCTATTGGTAAAACAGTTATTGTTCGTGAAGTAGGAACAAACGATGAAGATACTTATTCTATTGTTGGTGCCGCCGGAGCTGATGTTTTTGCTGGAAAAATTTCTAATGAGAGCCCAATTGCTCAAGCACTTATCGGTAAGAAAACAGGTGATAAAGTAATGATTGAATCACCAGCGGGAAGTTATCAAGTCGAAATTGTTAAAGTGAAAAAGACAAAATAATAAGAAGAACTTATTAGAACCATAGCTTCTAACATTTTGATTATTAAAGAGAGATAGGAAAGGGAAGAATATTTCTGACTTCATCTAGTTTCTCTCCATTCTAAAAAACCTATTCCTAGAATTAAATGACTAGGAATAGGTTTTTTTGATGCTTTTCAACAATCAATACGTTTTGTTGAAGAACTCGTATAATCTTTTTAACCAAGCGTCATGGAAGACTTAGCGTAGACGTAGAAAATAGTGTCAGTGGGTCTTTTTAAGATGTTGTGAGTGCCATTCGAGCAGTTGATAATACTGTGAGAACAAGCTATAAAAGATTAGGTGGATCCGTTGATAACAGCTTCCGTTAGTCAATGAGACGATTAACAACCATTGACTTTACTATCTTGCTCAGTCTATGAGTATAAAATTAGCTTATTGCTTATGGTGACGCTGTTTACCTGCATTGCGGTTGGACTTTTGCTTTTTAGAGGTTATAAGCTTTTTATCATTATTGGCTTGTGGAGTGATATCTTTACGAGCATTTGATTTGAAAGGTTTTGGAGGGTTTTTCTTAAATTCTTCATCAATTTGCTTCCGCAATTTTGGTTTAATGATATGGTTTGTGATCAATTGTTGGATGAGACCAAAAATACCACTGACTAGCCAGTAAAGAGCACCTCCAGCAGGAGCACCTATGGAAATCATAACCATCATAATTGGCATCATAAACATCATATTTCTTGTTTGCTGTCTTTGTGCTTCTGGAACACTTAGCGTTGAAACCCAAGACTGAACAAGATAAAGAATTCCAATAATAACAGTGATGATCATATTTGGACTGCCAAGTTTAATACCTAAGAAACTAGCACTGGCGATTCCCTTGGTGTAACGGGTAGAAATATAAAGTGCAGAGAAGAAAGGCATCTGGATCAGCAGCGGTAGACATCCTAAACCACCAAACATGCTCATACCGTAATGACGCTGCGCCTGCATTAATTCTGTTTGAGCAGCCATTTTTTCTTCCTGAGTTTTGGCATTCTTCATGCGTTCTTGAATAGGATCAAAGACTGGTTTTAGATAAGCCATTTTCTCAGATTGGTAAGTCATCTTTCGTACTTGACTAAGACCTAATGGCAAGATGAGAAGACGGACAATAACTGTGACAATGATAATAGCAAAGCCAAATCCCAGACCAAGATTATTAGCTAAATATTGGATAACACTTCCCATTGGGGCAGCAAAAAATTTGTAAACCCAACCTTCACCAGTTGGTTTTCCATTTTTCATCTGCACGCAACCAGATAGGAAAAAAAGCATAGACAGAGCTAAGCCCGAAAATAAAAGACGCTTGTAAATTTTTTTCACGATAATCTTCCTTTGATTTTAATAATACCTATCTATTTTACTGTTTTTTAGTAAAATACTCAATAGTTCTTGAGAATGATTTTGAGATAAATTAATTGGCCATTCTGAAATCATGGTAATCAGAAAAATTTGCTATATTGACGTCAACATAAGTGACTTTAGAAAAAGGAGATGGACCTTTGCGAATTTCTTGAATAAACTTAGCTAGTTTTTCAGCATTATCTGACTGAGCTAGAATTTCTACTGTTCCATCATCATTGTTCCAAACACGTCCATAAATATCCCCTATTTCTAAAGCGAGATTATAGGTAGAATAGCGAAAACCGACACCTTGAACACGACCAGAGACTAGTAATCTGACTTTTTTCATAATTCTTTCTCCTTTTTTGTTATAATATCTTTATGACTATTATAACCTCAAAAGCCAATTCCTTGATTAAAAAAACTAAAAAATTATTACAAAAAAAATACCGTCAATATTCCTATTTGATTGAAGGTTGGCATTTATTTGCAGAAGCACAAGCCAACAATGCTGATATTATTAATATTTTTGTCCTAGAGTGTTATGCTTCTAGAGTATCTGAGTTTCCCAATGTTGTTCTAGTATCAGAGGATATTTTAAAAGACTTATCTGCTTCAAAGACTCCTCAAGGTATTGTTGCTGAAATAGCTTTTCCTAAGCAAGTAATTCCTCAGCAGTTCTTTGGAAAATATCTGCTTTTGGAAGACGTTCAAGATCCAGGAAATGTAGGAACAATCATTCGGACAGCAGATGCAGCAGCTTTTGATGCTGTTTTTGTGTCAGAAAAGACAGCAGATATTTATAATTCCAAGACTCTTCGTTCAATGCAGGGTAGCCATTTTCATCTTCCTATTTATAGAGTCAATCTTTTATCTTTAGTGAATGATTTAAAAAATGCAGATGTTACTACCATTGCGACCACACTATCTGATCATTCCTGTGACTATAAGTCTTTAAAAAAGGTTGAAAATTTTGCGCTTATTATGGGAAATGAAGGGCAAGGCATTACTTCAGAAATGACTGAACAAGCAGATGTTTTGACCCATATCACTATGCCTGGAAGAGCAGAAAGCTTAAATGTAGCAGCTGCTGCAGCTATATTTATTTTTAGCTTAATTTAAGTTGATATGATATAATAATGGCGAGGTGATAACCATGAAGAAGTATGAACAAGATGAAGAATTCATGAGTCTTGTAGGACCTTTAATTGACCATCCGCGGTTTCAAAAATTGGAAGGTATTATACAGCATCACCATTCTACGCGCTCAGAACATTCCATTAATGTAAGCTATACTAGTTATAGGATTGCTAAAAAATTTGGTTGGGATGCTAAGAGTACGGCTCGTGGCGGTTTGTTACATGACCTATTTTATTATGATTGGCGAGATACTAAGTTCAATAAAGGTCATGCCTGGGTTCATCCAAGAATTGCTGTAAAAAATGCTCGTAAGGTAACCAAGCTTAATCAAAAAGAAGAAGACATCATTTTAAAACACATGTGGGGAGCAACCATAGCTCCACCGCGTTACAAAGAGGGTTATATCGTAACTATGGTTGATAAATATTGGGCTGTAAAAGAGGCGATAACCCCTTTAAGAATGAAATGGCAAAAACGCCGTATCTTTCGTCGTAAGTTTTTAGGCAGTCACAATCATTAGAAAAATTTAGGAGAATAAAATGAATAATAACACAATTTACACACAAAGTGATAGCAGGCTTAGCAGTTTTTTTGCTAAGATTTATGGTTTAGTTGGCATGGGAATTGGGCTATCAGCAGTCGTTTCTTATCTCATGCTCTATGTTTTTCGCAATAACATGATAGCTATTATGGTTAATGCGCCTTGGGTTTACTATGTTGCTATCTTCGCAGAACTGGCGCTTGTTTTAATAGCAAGCAACGCAGCACGTAAGAATAGTCCTACAGCTTTACCATTGTTTTTGGTTTATTCAGCTTTAAATGGCTTTACTTTGAGCTTTATTATTGCTCTTTATACCCAAACAACGGTTTTACAAGCCTTTGTTTCATCAGCAGCTGTTTTCTTTGTTATGGCACTTATTGGAGTGACCATTAAAAAAGATTTATCTGGAATGGGTAAAGCTTTGCTTGCTGCTTTAATTGGTATCATTATTGCCAGCCTTATTAATATGTTTATCGGCAGCGGAACAATGAGCTATGTCATTAGTATTATTTCAGTCTTGATTTTTTCTGGATTGATTGCTTATGATAATCAATTGATTAAGCGTGTATATGACTATAATAGTGGAAATGTCAGTGACGGTTGGGCAGTATCAATGGCTCTCAATCTTTACTTAGACTTTATCAATCTGTTTCTTAGTTTACTTCGTATCTTTGGAAGAAATGATTAAAAATATAGGAGTATAGGAAGAACTCAGAGTCTAATATTAATAATGGCTTGCTGAGTGCTTCCTATTTTTTGTATCGGTTAGTTATAAAAGACAATGAATACTATCCTTTTAATGTAGGGATTTTCTAGAGTGATGGTTTCACTCTTTTTTATGGTATAATAAATCAATAATATAATTTTGGAGATCCTATGAAAACACCATTTGTATCAAAAGAACAGCTAGATAAGATCACAGCACAGTTTCCAACCCCTTTTCACCTTTATGATGAAAAAGGCATACGAGAAACAGCTCGTGCTGTCAATAAAGCCTTTGCTTGGAATTCCGGTTTCAAGGAATTTTTTGCGGTTAAAGCAACACCTAATCCAACTATTTTAAAGATATTGCAAGAAGAAGGCTGTGGGGTAGATTGTGCGACTGATGTTGAGTTGAAGATGGCTGATAAACTTGGTTTCGATCGCTCTGCTATTAGTTTTACATCAAATGATACTCAGGCTTCAGAGTTTGTTTTTGCGCGCAGTATCAATGCAACGATTAATTTGGATGCCTATGAACATATTGCTTTCTTAGAAGAAGCAGCAGGACTTCCTGAAACGGTTTCTCTGCGTTTTAACCCCGGCGGTGTTTTTTCGCTTGGGACAGATATTATGGATCATCCTGAAGAGTCTAAATTTGGAATGACTAAGGAACAACTTTTCCAAGGCTATCAAGATTTGAAAGACAAAGGTGTTAAATCTTTTGGCCTACATGCTTTTTTGGCATCTAATACTGTTACTAATGATTATTATCCAACTTTAGCAGCTCAACTATTTGAATTAGCTGTTGAAATAAAAAATGAATTGGGTATCAGCCTTGATTTTATCAATTTGTCAGGTGGTATTGGTATTGATTACTCGGCAGCTGATGAACAAAATGATATTGCTGTTATTGGAGAGGGTGTTCATCAAAAATTTGATGATATTTTAGTTCCTAATGGGCTCAGTCAGATCAAAATTTATACAGAACTTGGACGCTATATGTTGGCTTCACATGGGCATCTGATTACTAAAGTGCTTCATTTAAAAGATACCTATCGTCATTATGTTGGTGTTGATGCCAGTGCTGTTAATCTTTTGCGTCCTGCCATGTATGATGCTTATCATCACATTACCAATATCAGCAACCCACAGGGAACTGTTCAAGTTGTTGATATTGTAGGCAGTTTGTGTGAGAATAATGATAAGTTTGCCAAACGGCGTGAATTGCCAGAAGCGCGTGTGGGTGATACACTTGTTATTCATGATACAGGTGCTCATGGCTTTTCAATGGGTTACAATTACAATGGTCGTTTACGCTCTGCGGAAATTTTACTCCGAGAAGACGGTCAAACTCAAATGATTCGTCGAGCAGAAACTCCAGAAGATTATTTTGCAACACTTTATGGCTTTAATTTTGATAGATAAAAGAGAGTGAAAAAGGAAATGGTTTTTCTTAACAGTCCTCAACAATTGATTAGGAATATGAAAAGCTGTCAGCTGTTAATCAATACTTATTCAATCAACTGATTTTTTCATTTTCAAAATTATAAATAAAAACGATAATGCTTTGGCTAATTTGTAAATAGCTATAAAGCTTAAAAGGGCGGAAAAAGCAAAGATGATATTTTTATTGCTCTGATTTTTAAGAACAGGTTTTGATATTGACTGATAGGTTTTGTCAATAATGAGAATCTTGTTTAATGGCTTTTCTGCCTAAGGCTCTTTTTATGCTATTTTATTTGTGAAAGGGTTTCAAATCTGATATAATATTGATGTAAAAAATTTAGGAGAATAAAAATGAATACTTTTCTTTGGATTCTATTAGTTATTATTGCCTTACTTGCAGGACTTGTGGGAGGCACTTTTATTGCTCGTAAGCAGATGGAAAAATATTTAGAAGAAAACCCACCACTTAACGAAGATGTTATTCGTAATATGATGAGTCAGATGGGTCAAAAACCAAGTGAAGCTAAAGTGCAACAAGTTGTTCGTCAGATGAATAAACAACAAAAAGCAGCTAAAGCAAAGGCTAAAAAGAAGAAATAATCTTTTAGATGAGACTGGGTTTTCCTAGTCTTATTTTAGAAAGAAGATAAGCATGGATAATAGACCTATTGGTTTTTTAGACTCCGGAGTGGGCGGTTTAACGGTCGTACGTGAATTAATGCGTCAGCTTCCACATGAAGAGGTTATCTATATTGGGGATTCAGCGCGTGCACCTTATGGACCGCGTCCAGCTAAACAGATAAAGACATATACTTGGGAATTGGTCAACTTTCTCCTTACTAAAAAGGTTAAAATGATTGTTTTTGCTTGTAATACAGCAACGGCTGTTGTTTGGGAAGAGGTCAAAGAAAAACTTGATATTCCCGTTTTAGGTGTTATTTTACCAGGTTCTAGCGCTGCTATTAAATCAACTATTTCTGGTCAAATTGGCATTATTGGGACACCGATGACCATCAAATCTAATATTTATGAGCAAAAAATACGAGATCTCTCACCACAAATGAAAGTAAGAAGCCTAGCTTGCCCCAAATTTGTTCCTATTGTTGAATCAAATAAAATGAACTCAAGTGTAGCGAAAAAGATTGTTTATGAAAGTCTATCTCCTCTGGTGGGGAAAATTGATACTCTTGTTTTAGGCTGTACCCATTATCCACTTTTACGGCCCATTATTCAAAATGTAATGGGACCAGATGTTGAGTTAATTGATAGTGGTGCAGAATGTGTACGTGATATTTCTGTTCTCCTGAATTACTTTGATCTTAATCGCAGCAGAACTTCAAAAGTGCTGCATCATCGTTTCTATACAACAGCTAGTGTGGCCAGTTTTAAAGAAATAGCTAGCGACTGGTTACCTTTAGCTATTGAAGTGGAGCATGTAACATTATGAAAGAAAAAATTTATGAATATAAAGATGATCATAACTGGTTCATTAGCCAATGGTCTAAAGTAGGCTCCTCAACTTACTATGAGGAAGAGGCAGAAGAAACTTACAGTTCTATTGAACAAAGTCTTAGAGGTTTACTTGATGAAGGCAATTCGTTTATACTGACAGTTATTAAAATCAACTCCAACATAGCTCTTGTACGTTTTATCTTAAAAATGCTTAATGAAGAGCAACAAGATAATTTTAAAGTCAGCAGTCATAAAGGAGCTATTTTAGTGACACAGGGACAACAGTTGCTTTTAGTTTGTTTGCCAAAAAAAGGCATAACTATAACCGATTTTTTTGAAAAGGAAAAAAAGGTTTCTGAATTAGGAGATACTATTTTAATTGCCACACGCAACGAAGGTAAAACCAAGGAATTCAGTCAAATGTTCGCTCAATTAGGAATAAAAGTTGAAAATCTTAATCAATATCCTGATTTGCCCGAGGTAGAAGAAACCGGTCTAACCTTTGAAGAAAACGCTCGTTTGAAAGCAGAGACCATTTCTCATTTGACAGGGCAGATGGTTTTGGCAGATGATTCAGGGTTGAAGGTAGATGTTTTAGGTGGTTTACCGGGAATCTGGTCAGCTCGTTTTTCGGGACTTGATGCAACAGATCAAAGTAATAATGCTAAATTACTACATGAACTCGCTATGGTTTTTGATATCAAGGATCGTTCCGCTCAGTTTCATACAACTTTGGTTGTAGCTGCTCCAGATAAGGAAAGCCTTGTGGTTGAAGCAGATTGGTCTGGATACATTGATTTTGCTCCTAAAGGGAATAATGGTTTTGGCTATGATCCTTTGTTTTTAGTGGGAGAAACAGGGAAGACCGCAGCAGAACTTTCAAATCACGAAAAAAATATTATTTCTCACAGAGGACAAGCTGTTAAGAAGCTTATGGAGGTATTTCCAGCATGGCAGAACGCACATTAATTATCATGAGTGATTCTCATGGTGATCAACAAATTGTTCAGGAGATAAAAAATCGTTACTTAGGTAAAGTGGATGCTATTTTTCATAATGGAGATTCAGAGTTATCTGTTAATGATCCTATTTGGGAAGGGATTCATGTTGTTTGTGGGAATTGCGACTTTGGCGATTATCCCGATTGTTTGGTAACAAATTTTCCTGAATTGCTAGTAGCACAGACACATGGTCACCTATTTAATATTAATTTTGGCTTTGAACGTCTGGATTTGTGGGCTCAAGAGGAAGATGCTGATATCTGTACTTATGGACATCTTCATAGACCAGCTGTTTGGAAGAATGGGAAAACAGTTTTTATCAATCCAGGAAGCATTTCCCAGCCGCGTGGTGAGATTAATGAATGTCTTTATGCTAAAGTACGTGTCAATGCTGATACTATTTTTGTTGACTATTTGACGCGAGACCACAAGCTCTATACAGCACTTTCACAGGAAATAAAAAGATGATTGCACAAGAATTTAAAGATTTTCTAAAACCACTTTTGAAAGATGCCCTCACTCCGGCTGAGGAATTAGCTATTTTTATTGATACTCATAAGACTGATCATGTTATGCTGCTGTTAGCTAATAATGGTTTTTCACGTGTCCCTGTTCTGACTAAGGATAAAAAATATGTAGGCACTATTAGTATGTCTGATATTGTTAAATATCAAAAAGAAGAGGGGGTAGATAATGAAAAGTTAGCAGCCCTAGACATTTCTTATATGACTAACGGTAGTTATGCTACTGTGAGTCCTAATGCCGATCTAACAGAAGTCATGCATAAATTAGTTGATGCTAATTTTCTTCCTGTTGTTGAAGCAGATGGTACTTTTTTAGGTATTATTACACGAAAAACAATTTTAAAAGCCTTAAATAACTTGCTTCATGAATTTACAAATGACTATACATTGACTAAAAAATGATAACTTTTATTTCTAAATTTCTTGCCAGTAAATCCTTAACATTGAATTCGCAAAAATCTTATCTTTATGATCTGCAACAATTTGCCGAAATTATTGGAGAGGAAGTGACTCCCAATAAGCTTAAATTGTATGAGCAATCTTTGGCTGACTTAAAGGTTTCTGCTAAAAAACGTAAGATTTCGGCAGTCAATCAATTTCTGTTTTTCCTTTATGAAAATGAAGTATTGGATCGTTTTTATAAAATTAAAAATAAAGAAAAACTGCCGCTTTTGACGCCTGCTTATCAGGAAGTGGATTTATCCGTTCTCTACCGGAAAATAGGGGATTCTAAGGGGCAGTTGATTGCTCTTTTAATTGTAGAATTAGGCTTATCACCAAGTGAGATTATTCAATTAAAATGGGAAAATATTGCATTAGAATTCCAAGTCTTAACAATAGTCAATGAAAAAGTTATGAGAATTTTAGAGATTCCTCAACTGTTACTACCTTATCTTGAGGGAGAGCACAAGGCTGTTTATTTATTTGATAATAAAGGTGAAGCCTACTCACGTCAATGGCTTTTTCAAAAACTGAATTATTATTTGGCTTCTGTTGATTTGTCCCAAATGACAGCTCAAAAATTACGTGAACAATATATTATAAAAGAAAAAAATAAAGGGACTGCTATTTTGGATTTAACCAGAAAGCTTGGTCTTAAAAGCCCAGTAACATTGGAAAAATATTTTAAAAACTAATGGATATTAAATTAAAAGATTTTGAGGGACCGTTAGATTTACTTTTGCATTTGGTCTCTAAGTACGAAGTAGATATTTATGACGTTCCGATTGTAGATATTATTGAGCAATATCTAGCCTATATTGCAACGCTGCAAGCCATGAAGCTTGAAGTAGCTGGAGAATACATGGTTATGGCCAGTCAGTTAATGCTGATTAAAAGCCGTAAATTGCTTCCTAAAGTTGTTGAAACTATTGAAGCAGAAGAAGATCCAGAACTGCAACTCTTGCATCAAATTGAGGAATATCGAACTTACAAACTTTTAGGAGAGGAACTGGCCCTTAAACATAATGAAAGAGCACAGCGTTTTTCAAAACCCAAATTAGAACTCATTTATGACGATATAACACTTAAACAGGATAAAACTGTCCTTGATGTCTTTTTGGCTTTTTCAAAGGTAATGGCTGAAAAACAGGAAGAAATCAAAAACAGTCATACAACAATTAAAAGTGATGATTACCGGATTGAAGATATAATGACTGTAGTTGAAGAACAGGTAATTCGTCAAAAAGAAACCAATTTGTCTTGGTTTTTTAAAAGGGCCGGTTCGCTTAATGAGATAATTACTATCTTTTTAGCAGCTCTAGAGTTAATTAAAGTTCATCGTGTTTATGTTAAACAGGAACACAATTTTGATGACATCATTTTAAGGAAGGAGAGTGCATGACACCGCTATCAAAGATAGAAGCCTTGCTATTTGTAGCTGGTGAAGATGGGTTAAGTCTGCGCCAGTTGGCAACTTTATTAGATATACCTGTAACAGCATTGCTTCAGCAATTGGAAAAGATGGCTCAGAAATATGAAAGGGATGATAATTCTGCCTTATCTTTATTGGAGTCTTCCAAAACTTATAAATTAGTCACTAAAAAAGATTATGCGGATCTTTTACGGCAGTATTCTAAAACGCCGATTAATCAGAGCTTATCAAGAGCCAGTTTGGAAGTTCTCTCTATCATAGCTTATAAACAACCCATTACAAGAATTGAAGTTGATAATATTCGTGGGGTGAATTCTAGCAGTGCTATTTCAAAACTGCAAGCTTTTGATTTGATTCAAGAGGCTGGAAAAAAAGAGGTGCTTGGACGTCCTAATCTCTATGTTACTTCAGATTATTTTCTGGATTATATGGGAATCAATAGTTTAGAAGAATTGCCAGATGCTTCCAGTATTGAATTAAAAGATGAAGAGTTTACACTTTTTGATAATAAGGAAAACGAAGAACAAATAAGTGAAAATGTAAAGGAAGAAAATGAGAATTAATAAATACATTGCACACGCAGGAGTAGCCAGTCGTCGAAAAGCAGAAGAACTCATCAAGCAGGGGCTGGTCACTCTTAATGGTCAAATGGTGACTGAATTGGCTACTACTGTTAAATCAGGCGATCGTGTCGAAGTTGAGGGACAACCTATCTATAATGAAGAAAAAGTTTACTATCTTCTCAATAAACCACGCGGAGTGATTTCTAGTGTTAGAGATGATAAGGGTCGTCAAACGGTTGTTGATTTATTACCTGAGGTTAAGGAGCGTATCTATCCTGTTGGTCGTTTAGATTGGGATACGTCTGGGCTTCTTATTTTAACCAATGATGGTGATTTTACAGATAAGATGCTTCATCCACGGCATGAAATTGATAAGGTCTACGTGGCGCGTGTTAAAGGACTTGCCAGTAAGGATAATCTGCGCCCTTTGACAAAAGGAATCGTTATTGATGGCAAAAAAACACAACCTGCCCGCTATCGTATTGTCAAGACGGATAGAGAAAAAAATAGATCTGTTGTGGAACTGACTATTCACGAAGGACGCAACCATCAAGTTAAAAAGATGTTTGAAGCAGTTGGTTTAATGGTTGATAAATTATCGCGTACTCGTTTTGGAACACTTGATTTATCGGGTCTTAATCCGGGAGAGGCTAGGCGCCTTAATAAAAAAGAAATCAGCCAGCTTTACAATGCTGCTGTTAATGAAAACTAATGAAAAAAGTATTGATTGCTCCGATTAAATTTTATCAAAAATTTATTTCTCCCATCTTTCCAGCTTCCTGTCGTTATCGGCCAACTTGTTCAGCCTATATGATAGAGGCAATTGAAAAACATGGTTTAAAAGGTTTTTTAATGGGGATTGCCCGTATTTTACGCTGTCATCCTTTTGTTGAGGGAGGTGAAGATCCTGTACCAAATCATTTTACCTTGCGAAGAAATAAAAAAGAAAAGCCGTCTAAATCATAAAAGCCTCCAAAAGTTAATTTCTTAATAACTTTGGAGGCTTTTTTTATGTTAATTGATAAAAAGGACTTAAGTTTTAGACCAAGTTTTTGGAATAAATAGCAACAACATGGGGTAAATTTCTAAACGTCCCGCAATCATAGCAAATGATAGAACTAATTTTGAAAATGGGCTAAAGATAGCAAAGGTTTTATCAGTACCAAGTATAGGTCCAATATTGTTAAAAGCACTGGCAGCAGCGCTGGTTACAATCATAAGGTTGTTATTATCAAGTGTTAAAATTAAAACCAGACTAATAAAAATCAGAAGATAGATAGCTAAATATTTCAACACACTGTGTTGTGTTCTTTTATCCAGTGATTGCTGATTGATATGCAGTGATATCACACGGTTAGGATAGAGACTGGAAAGAACTTGATTTTTAGCGATTTTTGATAAAATTAATACCCGCATAACCTTGAATCCACCTGCTGTTGATCCAGCAGAACCACCAAGAAACATCAGTAGAAGCAAGATAAACTGAGAAAAGAGCGGCCAAGTTGTGAGATTAGTAATACCAAAACCAGTTGTAGTCATGGTAGTGGAGACTTGAAAGAAAGAAATTTCCAAGCCCTCTTTTGCTGTTGCAAACTGTCCACCGACGTTTAACCAAATTAATAGGGTTGCTAGCAGAGCAATACCAATATAAGTACGCAGTTCTTCATCACCAAAGAAAGTTTTAAATTTACGAATCAAGAGAAGATAGTAGAGATTAAAATTAACTCCAAAGAGCAACATTCCGATGGAAACCAGATTTGTAATGAGCGAACTGTGATAATGAGCAATCCCATCATTAAAAACTGTAAATCCACCAGTACCAGCTGTACCCATTGCTGTTACGAGGCTATCATATAGAGGCATACCAACACCCCACAGTATAATAGCGAAAACAGCAAACATAATGAGGTAAATAATATAGAGGATCTGAGCAGTGTTTTTGAGCTTTGAGACCACTTTACCAAAAACAGGACCAGGTACTTCTGCGCGCATAACTTCTAAGTGGCTGTTTTTACTGTTTTCCATAATGGCAAGAGCAAAAACAAGTACTCCCATCCCACCGATTAAGTGGGTAAAACTCCGCCAAAAAAGCAGTGAATGTGATAAAACAGAAACATCTGGTAAAATAGTGGCACCCGTTGTTGTGAAGCCTGAACTAACTTCAAAAAAAGCATCAATAATATTAGGTATTTGACCAGTAAAGATAAAAGGAAGAGCTCCAAAAAAGGACCAAAGTACCCAGCAAAGAGCTACAATAAGTAAGCCTTCTTTGGTATAGATGTGATAATTTTTAGGTTTAAATATGATGCCAATACTGCCAAGCAAGATTAAAATAGCCATAGTGGCCAAAATGCTAAAGATGATTGTAAAACTTTCTTGATAAATGAAAGCAACAATCAAGGGGACAAGAAGAAGTGCAGCTTCAATTAACAATAATTTTGATAAGAGAAAGCGTACCATACTTTTATTCATAATAGCTTACCTCTTTAATAAATCATAAATATGAGTGATGTTTGTAAGAAGTGTAATGACAACAATCTTGTCACCTACTTCAAGAATATCATCACCAGTAGGGAAAATTGTTTTACCATTGCGAATGATGGCTGCAATTAAAACATTGGTCTTAAAATGAAGTTCAGACAATGTTTTACCAGCCATTTTGTTGGTTTGGCGAATTTCAAATTGCAAAGTTTCAATACGACCATTTGCTACATGGTGCATAGCATCTAGATTAGAATCTTGAGCATTAACACGACCGCGAATAAAATGCATCATGGAATCAACCGCAATGCTCTTAGGAGTGATAATGCTTGAAAACTGTTCAGGGTTAATAATTTCTAAAATACTAGTACGATTGACTTTAGTAATGTTTTTTTGCACACCTAATGTTTCTAAAAACATGGAAGCAATAATATTTTCTTCATCAACACCAGTTAAGGTCGCAATAGCATCGTAGTTTGCAGCACTCTCTTCTAAGAGGATATCTTTAGCAGTTCCATCTCCTTGAACGACATGGATATGGGGGAATTCTTGACTAAATAGTTCAGCCTTTTTAGGATTAAGTTCAATGACTTTGACTTGAAGATGACGATTGGTAGTCTTGAGAATATTAAGCAAATAGTAGGAAATTCTTCCTGCACCAATAATCATTAGATGTTTGATAACTTTATTTTTAACAAAATTATGGAAATGAATCATTTCCATACGCTTGCCTGTTACGAAAATTTTATCCCCTGACTGAATGACAGCATCACCATCAGGAATAATGAGCTCATTTCCACGCTCAATAGCGCAGATGACAATATTATTGAATCTTTTACGGAATTGATTCAAGGACATTTGACAGAGGTTGTTACCGTCAACAATTTTAAATTCCATTAACATGACACGACCATTGACAAAATGTTCAACTGATCGTGCATTAGGGAAATCAACCATATTGGCGATATAACGTGCTGTCAAAAGTTCAGGATTAACTACTAAAGAAAAACCAAGAAAGTTCTTGTCTTTAAAGTAGGTGTTGGAATATTCAGGATTACGAACACGGACAATGGTTTCTTTAGCCCCCATTCTTTTAGCTAGAACAGCAGCTACCATATTCACTTCATCTTTATCAGTAATAGCAATAAAAATATCACAATGTTGCACATCAGCCTGTTCTAAAATTCTAAAGTTAGCACCATTACCGACTATTCCCATGATATCAAGACGTTTGGTGACATGATTGAGGACGGATTCATTTTCTTCAATCAAAATAACATCATGTTCTTCTTCCACCAGTGAGCGACAGAGAGCCTTACCGACCTTGCCGCCACCAACGACAATAATTTTCATGATTTACCTCCGAATTATAATAACTATCATACCTCTTTTTAAGGGAAATTGCATTAGTTTTTAATGAAAATTATTTATTTTAGTAGTTAGTGTTGTTTTTTGCTGTTTTGGTATCAGTTTTAAACCACTTCATTTACCTTTTCCATAAGAAGAAGCTTTAAAAAGCTGAAATGTGGGGGTAAAGTATATGATTTCAAAGAATCATAACAGCTACTTTATATTTCTTTGGGTTTTAGAATACGGTTAAGCTCGAAAACTTTTTTTCTGAAAAAATCCTTAAAATATTGCTTACATTATCTTGACAACTTTTACAAAAGTGATATACTAAGTAATAAGCTAATCATTGTTTTAAATCAAACCTGTTATGATTTAAGATAATGAAAGCACCGCACACCACGTTACCTGCTGAGCTGGACTCCGGGTTCCGTGGTTCTTTTTTTGTAAAGTAAAAAACTAGGGATTAAAATGAATATTGAACAACTCGAAAAAGAAAATAAACTGTTAACTTTGGGTAGAAATCATGTGGTTTTATTTCAACCACAAATTCCTGCAAATACAGGAAACATTGCTCGTACCTGTGCGGCTACTAACACCTCTCTTCATATTATTCGTCCAATGGGATTTCCCATTGATGATAAAAAGATGAAGCGGGCGGGTCTTGATTATTGGGATAAATTAGATGTGCATTTTTATGACAGTCTTAATGATTTCATGAATATTTGTTCAGGTAAACTGCATCTAATTACTAAATTTGCAAATAAAACGTATTCTGATGAAAATTATGATGACAGTGAGCATCATTATTTTCTGTTTGGACGTGAAGATAAAGGACTCCCAGAAGAATTTATGCGCCAGCATTCTGAAAAAGCTTTACGCATTCCCATGAATGATCAGCATGTTAGAAGTCTAAACTTGTCAAATACGGTTTGTATGATTGTTTATGAAGCTTTACGTCAACAAGATTTTATAGGATTAGAACTTAGTCATACTTATGCTGTGGATAAATTAAAGTAATAGATATGCGTTAAAAGTATTACAAAAAAGACAACATCGTTTATGGTATTAAAGATTTGACTATCAGAAAAACGTTTGAGATACTCTTTTTGAATAGTGTCTCAAACGTTTTTTATATACCAAATGTGCGTTTATTTCTAAATTAGAGAGCAGTGTATAACTCTCTATATCAATTTTTTTACTTAATTTGGATATTTCCTGTGTCTCCTTTGACAGCTAAACGATTTTTGCCAGAATAACCTTGGAGTAGTTGATGACTAATATCCGTATGGCCAACATCGGTTTTTGTGGAGACAATAGTTGCTTGTGCACTTTGAGGCGAAAGTGAGACATTAGTGTTACCTATATTATTAGTCATTCTAACCAGATTTAAAACAGTAAGGTTTTCAGCAGAAATATCGCCTGTATGGTCAACAACATCTATATTTGATAAGGAGCTATTTTGAATAGCGATGTTGCCAACATCTGAAGAAACTTTTCCTTTAGCAATTTGGCTATTATAGATGTTTAGATTTCCCGTGTTCTGGTGAACAGTAATTTTGCTGGCTTGTTGATTTTTGATTGTAATATCACCAACATTATTTTTTATAGAAACATCTTTTAGCTGAACATTCTTAGGAATAGCTAGAGTGACAGTATTAGTATCATCTTGATGGAACCAATTGAAAAAGTCACTTAGTACAAAAAAGTGAATTCTAAATTTTTCTTTTTGCTTTAGGTTTAGCTTTTGATGCTGTACTTTATGAGAAATTTCTTCATCTAATTTTTTGTAGTAAGTCAGTTTAAAGTGCTGATCCTGAGAAGATTCAATTTTGATATTTCTTACGGATAAATCCAAATCAAGCGATTGAATATTGTCAAATTGGACTTCTTTCTTGGGTGCTTGATCGTCTTTAACTTGCAATTTATCAATTCCACCTGATGATAGTCCAATACCAACAAGAATAAGACCAAAGCAACTTAAGATTAGTCCGATACCTATAGTCATTTTCAGTGATTTTCTCATACTCTGTACCCCCTTTTATAGCCTTGTTTAACAATCCATTGACTCCATTTAATAAAAGCAAATTTAAACCATTGCGCTAATAAAAGAGTAAAAACGAAAAAGATTAAAGATAGTCCAAGTGAAAGCAGGCCAGCACCCAAACCAAGACTAAAGGTTGAAAAAGAACCAGAAAGTTTAAAAATGGCTTCCCAAATAAGCACAAAGGCTGAAGTAAAAGCGCTAACCCCAATACTAACTGTAACAACAATACTGGATAAAGCTAAAATAATAATAGCTAAGGCAAGTGCCAAGGCAGCAATAGTCAAAGGCAACGCTATTGGTGCGGCTAGAATGGCTAAAATTGTTATCCAAACAATGTGTTTAGATTTAGTTGAAGGTCCACATTCTTCTTCAACTTTTTTATCTAACAGCTGACTTAAAATTTCATAAGCCGCTTCCTTAGGATTACCCAAATCTTGGATAACCTGAGCCTCATTTTCTGGACCAGCTTCCTCAAAATATTCCTTAAAGTAATCCATTGCTTCTTCATAATCAGTATGTGGTAATCTCTTTAAATAATGTTTTAACTGATTGAGGTATTCAGTTCTTGTCATGGCGAATTCTCCCTTCTACAATGCCATCAATGGTCATTTTATAAACTGACCATTCCTTAGTCAGATAAACGAGATGTTTTTCTCCCGAATCGGTTAAATGATAATACTTTCGTCGTCGACCTTGATGTTCTTGAGTGTAAGTACTTAAATATCCTGCTTTTTCAAGTTTTTTTAAGATAGGATATAAAGTGGATTCTTTGATACTGGCAATTAGTTTAATAGTTTGACTGATATCGTAACCGTAGGAGTCATGTTTACTGACGATAGCCAAAATTAAGTATTCTATTAGCAGGGCTGAAACAGGATAATACATTCAGTTACCTCCTATATATAAATATTTTATATATAAAATATATACTTATATGCAAATTTTGTCAAGTGATATAAATGAAACTTTTTAGGTAAGAAAACTTGTTATTAACTTTATTTTTTGATATGCTATAAGTGTCTTCAGGGCAGGGTGAGATTCCCGACCGGCGGTGACAAAGGCGATGATTTTTCAACGAGATTAGATAGTAAGTCGAAGATGATATTAGACTATATCAAGATGAGCTAATGATGCGTCAGAGAAAAGATTCCTTTTGAAGTCCGCGAGCGCAAGCTGATGTGGTGAAATTCCACAACCGACAGTAAAGTCTGGATGGGAGAAGACTGAGAGTTTTTGTATTGTCATCTAATCATTTGGTTTATCTTTTATGATTTCGTTAGTACTTCAGTGTTTGCTGTCTACAGTTTTCTACTTAGTACCACTAAAAGCAAACCAAAGATTATATGTTACACTCTTTAGGCCTTCTTTCGATTTGTAAAAATTGGAGGAATTTTTTTATGAAAAAAACACAGACAATGACTATCATTGCAATTCTATCAGCGCTCTCTTTTGTGCTTATGATCCCTAACTTTCCAATTATTCCAGGCGTGGATTTTTTGAAACTTGACTTTAGTATTCTTCCTATTTTATTGGGTTTAATCCTACTTGATTTAAAAAGTGCCTATGTCATCCTTTTTTTGAGAAGTCTACTTAAACTTTTGCTGGATAATGGTGGACCTGGTAGTATGGTTGGTTTGCCAATGAACATGGTGGCTTTTGGAATTTTTATTCTTTCTTTTGCGCTTATTTGGAAAGTTAGAGATAGTAAGGTGAAATATGTCTTGGCTAGTATTGTTGGGACATTAGCAATGACAGTGACCATGGTCTTTCTCAACTATGTTTATGCCATTCCCCTTTATGCTAAGTTTGCTAATTTTGATATTTCAAAATTCATCGGTGTTGGGAAGTATTTAATGAGCATGGTCATCCCTTTTAACTTACTTGAAGGGGTGATCTTTGCGGTCAGTTTTGCTGTGGTTTATGCAGCCACTCAACCTATTTTAAAGAATTATATAAGTAATGAAAATTAAACAAACTTATCTTTTAAGAGCTTCCTTTGCTTTTTTACTTTTAATGTTTCTAGGATACTTGGTCAAATTTTACCCTGATAATTTGACTGGTATTGATACCAATATTCAGAGCGCTATGCGAGGGGATTTTCCTTCAGTAGAAACTTGTTTTTTTACTACTATTACTAATTTTGGAAATGAATTATTTTTATTCATCTTTTGTATTTTTTTGTTTTTTCTATTTTATATCAAAAATTGGAAAGCTGAAGCTGGATTTATTTTGGCGAATTTCGCAACTGTAGGTTTGCTGTCAACAGCTTTAAAGTACCTGTATCAAAGACCACGTCCTAAGATTAAGTGGCTGATTCAGACAACGGGCCCTTCTTTTCCTAGCTGGCATGCCGCTTCAACCTTACTGATAGCGGCAGCCATAGTTGTGATTATTCAGCAACGTATGAAAAGCAGCGTTTTAAAACTGCTCTTACAAATACTTCTTATTGTAATAGCTATTTTGGTAGGCATTTCTAGAATTTATATCGGTGTCCACCATCCAACGGATGTTTTAGGAGGCTGGCTGTTGGCCTTAGGTTTAAGTCAAATGATTTATCCTTATTATGATGAGTGGCGTTTTAAATGGCGCTTTTCAGGCAAGCAGAAGTAAAAAGGAGTCATACCAATTCAATAATTTGAATGGTAAATTTTGCTGTTAATCTATTTGGCATCTAATTTGGAAATCTATATGATTTCCATTTTTGTTTTAAAAAAGAAAAAGTATTGAAAACTTTCTGAAAAGTAGTAAACTAAAAGATGAAAAGGATGTGTTTTTTTGAAATATTATGTGCAGTTGATGATTATTCTCCTCTTTTCTTTAGTGGGCGAATTTGCTTCCAATAGTTTACATTTACCTGTTCCAGGAAGCATTATTGGACTTTTTTGTCTCTTTTTAGCTTTGCAGTTTAATTGGATCCGTTTGCGTCATATCAATGCAGTTGGTCAATTTTTACTAGCTAATATGACTATTTTGTTTTTGCCAGCAGCAGTGGGGATTATGGATAAGTTTAATGTGATTGCCCCTTATCTGCTACCAATTTGTCTGATTTTATTATTTGCTGTCATTCTCAATATTGCAGTGATTGCTTTAGTTGTCCAATTTATCAAGAGACATTATGAAGGAGACTTTCCAGAATGAATTTTATTTTTTCGAATCCTCTTTTTGGTCTTTGGCTGTCTATATTTGCCTATTTGATAGGTATTTTGATTTTTAGGCGTTTTCCACATCCACTAACAACCCCACTTTTACTAGCAACGATTATTGTTATTATTTTTTTAAAAGTAACGCATATTTCTTATCAAGACTATTATAAGGGAGGAGCGTATTTAAATACCCTTATTGTACCTTCGACAGTTGCTTTGGGAATTCCTTTGTATCAGACTTTCCATTTAATGAGGCATCATGCCAGAAGTATTATTTTGGGTAGCTTTTTAGCAGCAGTTGTCAATACGAGTTTTACTGCCTTTGTGGCAAAAGTTTTTGGCATGGATTTCTTTTTAGCCATTTCCTTGTTTCCTAAATCTGTTACAACCGCAATGGCAGTCGGAATTGTTGATAAGATGCAGGGAATTACGACCGTAACACTGGTTGTTGTTGTAGCAACTGGTATTTTAACTAGTGTTTTGGGGCCAACTCTTTTAAAATTATTGAAAATCGAAGATCCTGTGGCCATTGGTTTGGCTCTTGGTGGAACTGGACATGCTGTTGGTACTGGAACGGCTCTTAAATACGGTAGAATATCGGGAGCTATGGCTGGTCTAGCTATTGGCATTACGGGTTTGATGTATGTCTTTGTATCGCCCATTGTGGCAGCCATTATTTTAAAATGACTTTTAATCAACCAGTGTGTTAAACTGGAATCACTATACAATAAAAAGGTTGGGAACACTTTTGTCTCATCTTTTTTAGAGAGATTTATGTTAAAATAACTCTTATGAATAAACGTTATAATACATTAAATGACTATTACCGTCGTATTTTTGGCGAAAAGACTTTTAAGGTTCCCATTGATGCTGGCTTTGACTGCCCAAACCGTGATGGAACTGTGGCTCATGGTGGCTGTACTTTTTGTACGGTTTCAGGTTCTGGTGATGCTATTGTGGCACCAGAAGCTCCTATTCGGGACCAATTTTACAAGGAAGTTGATTTCATGCATCGCAAATGGCCGGATGTCAAGAAGTACCTCGTTTATTTTCAAAATTTTACCAATACCCATGACAAGGTTGAGGTCATTCGGGAGCGCTATGAGCAGGCTATCAATGAACCTGGTGTTATTGGTATCAATATTGGAACAAGACCGGACTGTTTGCCTGATGTGACTATCCTTTACCTAGCGGAGCTATCCCAACGTTTGCATGTGACCTTGGAGTTAGGCTTACAGACAACCTATGAAAAAACGTCCAAGTTAATTAATCGTGCTCATTCTTATCAACTTTATGTAGAAACTGTTAAACGCGTAAGAGATTTGGCGCCAAAAGTTGAAATTGTTTCCCATCTCATCAATGGTTTACCAGGTGAAAGCCATGAGATGATGCTGGAAAATGTTCGCCGTTGTGTGACAGATAATGACATTGATGGCATTAAACTCCATCTTCTACATCTCATGACCAATACGCGTATGCAACGTGATTATCATGAGGGACGCTTACATCTGCTGAGTATGGAAGAATATGTCAACATTATCTGTGACCAATTAGAAATTATTCCTAAAAACATTGTCATTCATCGTCTGACAGGTGATGCACCGCGTGATATGTTGATTGGACCGATGTGGAGCCTTAACAAGTGGGAAGTTTTAAATAGCATTGATAGGGAAATGGAAAGGCGTAATGCTTATCAAGGCTGTAAGCTGGAGGTGAATATATGATCAAACGTCCCATTGAACTCTCTCATGATTTTTTGTCCCAAGTTTTGGATAAAAACAGTATAGCCATTGATGCGACTATGGGCAACGGAAATGATACCGTTTTTTTGTCCCATCTTGCTAAGAAAGTCTACGCTTTTGATGTACAGGAACAGGCCTTAATCAAGACGAGAGAAAAACTGGAACAATTAAATATTAAAAATGTCCAACTCATTTTAGATGGACATCAAACTATTAATAAATATGTGACTGAACCTATCCGTGCAGCTATTTTTAATTTAGGTTATCTGCCTTCGGCAGACAAGTCAGTCATTACTCAGCCTGCTACAACCCTGACAGCTATTAAAAAGATTTTAGAGAGATTAGAAATTGGCGGTCGTTTGGCAATTATGGTATATTATGGTCATGAGGGTGGCGATAAGGAAAAAGATGCGGTTCTGAACTTTGTTAAAGAGCTAGATCAACAGCATTTTACAGTCATGCTTTATCAACCCTTAAATCAAATAAATACCCCACCCTTTTTGGTGATGATAGAGAAATTATAAAAATTTTCATTAAAAAGCGATATAAAAAAGCTTAAAATTAACGTTTCTGACAACTTAGTTTTAAGCTTTTTTAGATATCACAATATTCTTATTTTGGATTAGAAATTGAAATTTTGCCCAGACTCTTTTTTGTTCATACTTGCGGTTTGATAAAAAAACGTTTGTCATCAATGGAAATGATATTGACGGGACTTTCATAAAAATTTTCAAGGACTTGAGGTGTAATAATATCTTTTTTAGGACCTTGAGCCACTATTTTACCTCTACGAAGGAGGAGGATATGACTCATTTTATCAGTGATTTCTTCAGCATGGTGGGTAACATAAAGGATAGTTGGAGCATGTGGTAACTCAGTAATCTTTTCAACTTGTGTTAGCAATTTTTCACGGGCAAAAAGATCCAGTCCGCTGGTTGCTTCATCCAAAATAATGATTTCAGGATCTTCCATAAGGCTGCGCGCAATAAGGAGGAGTTGTTTTTCACCTTGTGAGAGGCTGCTATAGATGCGACCAAGCAAGTGTTTTCCGCCGATGACAGTAAGCATTTGGCGTGCTTCATTAAGTTCTGTTTCGTCGTATTCCTTGTAGAGAATGCTTGATTTGTATTTACCAGTTAGCACGATCTTTTCAGCCAACATATTTGCAGGGAGTCGCTCAGCAATAAAAGAGCCCACGACACCGATTTTAGTCCGCATATTGGGAATATCACCCTGACCAAACCTAGTATTGAGAATTTCAACCTGTCCTTGTGTTGACCAATACTCCGCCATAATAAGTTTTAAAAGAGTGGTTTTTCCAGAACCGTTAAGACCTAGAATAACCCAATTTTCTCCCTTTTTGACTTTCCAATTAAGATTGTTGAGCAAGATTTTGCCCTGTTTTTTTAAGGTCACATTTTTCATGGAAATGAGTGCCATTTTTTACCTCTTTGTTGCTTACTTGTTATTTATTATAACATAAAAATATGTTAAAATAAGCGCAAAAGGAGGGAGTATGTTTAAGAGTAGTAAATTGTTTTTCTGGACAGTAGAAATTTTACTGGTCACTTTAATTCTTTTTATCTGGCGGCAAATGGGAAGTATCTTTAATCCTTTTTTCAGTGTTGCTAAAACGTTTTTTCTTCCTTTTTTATTGGGAGGTTTTCTTTATTATATTACTAATCCTATTGTCACTTTTTTAGAAAACCGTTTTAAAATTAAGCGTATTTGGGGGATCACTCTTATTTTTGCTGTATTGCTTTCCTTGCTGGTTTTTTCTATTACCAGTCTGATTCCCAATTTGATTAATCAGCTAACAGATCTTATTTCAGCCAGCCAAAATATTTATGTGGGTTTGCAGGATTTATTCAATGAATGGAAAAGCAATCCTGCCTTTAAAAATATTGATATCCCTGTTCTTTTAAAACAGTTCAATTTATCTTATGTTGATATTTTGACAAATGTTTTGGATAGCGTGACAGTTAGTGTCTCAAGTATTGTTTATATGATTACAAATACGGTGATGATTCTGGTTCTTACACCCGTTATTCTTTTTTATCTCCTCAAGGACAAAGATGGTTTAATGCCCATGTTAGATCGTACTATATTGAAAAATGATAGGCATAATATCAGTCAATTACTGAATCAAATGAACAAAACCATTTCTCGTTATATTAGTGGTGTAGCTATTGATGCTGCCTTCATATTTGTTTTTGCTTTAATTGGTTATCAGATTATGGGCGTCCAGTATGCTTTCTTATTTGCTTTAGTTGCTGGGATTACTAATGTTATTCCTTATGTTGGCCCTTACTTAGGTTTGACACCAGTTGTTTTAGCTTATGTGGTCAGCGATCCTAAGAAGATGATTATTGCTATTATTTATATTATGACCTTGCAGCAAATTGATGGGAATATTGTCTACCCACGTGTTGTAGGAAGTACCATGAAAATTCATCCTTTAACAATAATGGTTCTCTTGGTGTTAGGTGGCAATATTGCTGGTTTGGTTGGTATGTTAGTTGCTGTACCAGCTTATGCTATCATTAAAGAAATTGTAAAATTCCTTGTAGGTGTTTATGATTACCACAAGAAAAATAAAATTGTGTTATAATAGACTAACTATATTAATTTTAGGAGAGATAACTAATGGAAGACCCCGGTAGCCAGTCCTTGATCTTACAATTTTTATTATTACTGATTTTAACGCTTTGCAATGCTTTTTTCTCAGCTACTGAAATGGCTCTTGTATCTCTTAATCGTGCACGCGTTGAACAAAAGGCTGAAGAGGGCGAAAAAAAGTATATCCGTCTGCTAAAAGTTTTGGAAAATCCTAATAATTTTCTATCAACCATTCAGGTTGGTATTACTCTTATTACCCTTTTATCCGGAGCGAGTTTGGCAGATTCTTTAGGGCGTGAAATTGCTGTTTGGTTTGGCAATTCAGCTACTGCCAGAACGGCAGGAAGTCTTATTTCTTTAGCTTTTTTGACCTATATTTCTATTGTTTTGGGTGAATTGTATCCTAAACGTATTGCTATGAATCTCAAGGAAAATTTAGCTGTGCTGTCAGCACCTGTTATTATTTTTCTTGGCAAAGTGGTTAGCCCTTTTGTTTGGCTGCTTTCGGTCTCAACAAATCTATTAAGTCGCCTCACTCCTATGACCTTTGATGATGCCGATGAGAAAATGACCCGTGATGAAATTGAATACATGTTGACAAACAGTGAAGAGACTCTAGATGCTGATGAAATTGAAATGCTGCAAGGTGTCTTTTCACTAGATGAATTGATGGCACGTGAAGTGATGGTTCCTCGTACAGATGCTTTTATGGTGGATATTAATGATGATTCTAGTGATATTATCCAAACCATTCTCAATGAAAGATTTTCGCGGATTCCTGTTTACGATGATGATAAAGATAAGATTATTGGAATCATTCATACTAAAAATTTATTGAATGCTGGTTTCAAGGAAGGTTTTGATCACATCAATCTTCGCCGTATTTTGCAAGAGCCGCTTTTTGTACCAGAAACTATTGTTGTAAATGACCTTTTGACCGCTTTAAAAAATACCCAAAATCAGATGGCTATCCTACTTGATGAGTATGGCGGTGTGGCAGGTCTTGTCACCTTAGAAGACTTATTAGAAGAAATTGTTGGTGAAATTGATGATGAGACAGACAAAACAGCCATTTCTGTTCGTGAAATTGCAGATAATACCTATATTGTTTTGGGAACAATGACACTTAATGATTTTAATGAGTACTTTGAAACTGACCTTGAAAGTGATAATGTTGATACGATTGCTGGTTTTTATCTGACTGGTGTCGGAACAATTCCAAGTCAAGAAGAAAAAGAACACTTTGAAGTAGAGAGTAATGGCAAACACCTTGAACTGATTAATGATAAAGTTAAGGATGGTCGGGTTACCAAACTGAAGATTCTCGTTTCAGAGGTTGAAGAAAAGGAAGATGAAAAAGACTAAACATAATGTTAGTCTTTTTTACTTTTAAAGTGTTATAATAATAATCAGAAAAACGTTTACAGGAAAGAAAAATCATGATAGAAAAAGTTGACTACGAAAAAGTAACAGGACTTGTTAATTCTACAGAATCTTTTGGGTCTGTAGACGGACCTGGTATACGCTTTGTTGTTTTTATGCAAGGGTGCCAAATGCGTTGTCAATATTGCCACAATCCTGATACTTGGGCAATGAAGAATGATAGAGCAACAGAAAGGACTGCAGGAGATGTCTTTAAAGAAGCTTTACGTTTTAAAGATTTTTGGGGAGATACAGGAGGTATTACTGTTTCTGGTGGTGAAGCAACGCTCCAGATGGATTTTTTAATTGCCCTCTTTTCTTTAGCAAAAGAAAAGGGAATTCATACGACCTTGGATACCTGTGCTCTGACTTTTAGAAACACACCAAAATATCTTGAAAAATATGAAAAGTTAATGGCTGTCACTGATTTAGTATTGTTAGATATTAAAGAGATTAATCCTGACCAACATAAAATTGTCACTGGTCATAGCAATAAAACTATTTTAGCTTGTGCGCGTTATTTATCTGATATTGGAAAACCTGTTTGGATTCGCCATGTCTTAGTCCCTGGTCTGACTGATCGGGATGAAGACTTAATAAAGTTGGGTGAGTATGTCAAAACACTGAAGAATGTTCAACGGTTTGAAATTCTTCCTTATCATACAATGGGTGAATTCAAATGGCGTGAATTAGGGATTCCTTATCCTTTGGAAGGTGTTAAACCGCCAACACCAGATCGTGTGCGCAATGCTAAAAAGTTAATGCATACGGAAACATATGAAGAATATAAAAAGAGGATTAATCATTAAAAGAAAAGGATAAAAGAAAGTGAAAGTTTATTTTGTTATGCTACTTTTTCAAGTTTGGTGAAGTTAATAAGTCAGTCAGCTTATCCAATTAAATAATAGTCTTGTTTGGAAACAAATTAATCTTTTTATGGCTTTTTTTAAGTAAGGAGAGCGCTAAGCTCATTTAGGTGACGTTGTCATCTTAGTAGACCTATCCGTCTACAAAATAAAAGCGATGGGAATACTGACCAGTTGCTGCTGTGTCACAGTATCAATACCTTTGGTAACAATACTGGCAAATTAGAGATTACAAGTTTCGATTTTAGCAATAAAATGACGGAGTCGGTTGCTCGCGTGCTGATCCTCTAAAGCTAACTGGCAAAAAAAGTCAATCAATAGATGCAATAGGCTTCTAAACAAATCTAAGAAAAAGCTTGAAAGTTGCTTTTAGAAAGAGCTATTTCAAGCTTTTTCTTTTTAAATTGTGATTAGAAAAAATAAAAGAATAGACAGTGTATTGAGAGATAATTATTAGAGCAGAGCGAACTGCTATTTAACAATTTTTTGTCAAAAAAACAATAAATTTCCTATCTTTATAGCATATTTTTGATATAATGGACTTTGTTATTGAATTATTTTAAGGTATATTTAAATAAAGTATGGCAATCTGAATGAGGAGGCTGTTTGATAAATTAAGATGAAAAAACGAAGAACAATCTATAAATTTTTATTACAAACTTTATTTTATTCCGTTATATTTTTAATTTTACTCTATTTCTTTAGTTACCTTGGTCAAGGTCAGGGAGAATTTATCTACAACGAATTTTAGGAAGTAACAATGGCTAATAAAAAAATAAAAGATATGATTGCAACAATTGAAAATTTTGCTCAAGAACAGGCAGAATTTCCGGTTTATAATATTTTAGGAGAAATCCATACCTATGGAGAATTAAAAGCTGATTCTGATTCGCTTGCAGCTCATCTTGATCAGTTAGATTTAACAGCAAAATCACCAGTAGTTGTCTTTGGAGGACAGGAATATGCCATGCTGGCTAGTTTTGTTGCTCTGACAAAATCAGGGCATGCCTATATTCCTATTGATCATCATTCAGCCTTAGAACGTATTGAGGCTATTTTAGAGGTAGCAGAGCCAAGTTTAGTTATTGCTGTTGATGATTTCCCAATTGACAATCTTCAAGTCCCAGTAATTCAGTATAGTCAATTAGAAGAGATTTTTAAACAAAAGCTATCTTATCAAATCAATCATGCGGTTAAGGGAGATGATACCTACTATATCATCTTTACTTCAGGGACAACTGGTAAACCTAAAGGAGTACAGATTTCACATGACAATCTGCTTAGTTTTACTAATTGGATGATTAATGCAGAAGCTTTTGCAACACCTCATAGGCCGCAAATGCTGGCACAACCGCCTTACTCTTTTGATTTATCAGTGATGTACTGGGCGCCAACATTGGCTTTAGGTGGAACCCTTTTTGCTCTTCCTAAAGAAATAACTGCAGATTTCAAACAATTATTTACAACTATTAACCAATTACCCATTGGTGTGTGGACATCAACACCTTCCTTTGTTGATATGGCTATGCTGTCAGATGACTTTAATGCACAGCAATTGCCTCATTTAACTCATTTCTATTTTGACGGAGAAGAGTTGACGGTTAAGACGGCTAAAAAATTGCGTCAGCGTTTTCCGCAAGCAAGAATTGTCAACGCTTATGGGCCAACAGAAGCAACTGTTGCTTTATCAGCTTTGGCTGTCACTGATAAAATGCTTGAAACATGCAAACGTCTGCCAATTGGCTATACAAAACCAGATTCGCCAACCTTTATTATTGATGAGTCAGGTCATAAACTGGCAAATGGTCAGCAAGGAGAGATTATTGTTTCCGGTCCGGCAGTCTCTAAGGGGTATCTCAATAATCCTGAACGAACAGCAGCAGCTTTCTTTGAATTTGAAGGTTTGCCAGCTTATCATACTGGTGATTTGGGAAGTATGACAGATGAAGGTCTCTTGCTCTATGGCGGTCGTATGGATTTTCAGATTAAATTCAATGGCTATCGTATTGAGTTGGAAGAAGTCTCTCAAAATCTTAACAAATCGCAATATATCGCATCTGCTGTAGCTGTTCCCCGTTATAATAAAGACCATAAGGTGCAAAATCTTTTGGCTTATGTTGTCTTAAAAGATGGTGTAGAAGAGCAATTTGAGAGAGCACTTGACATTACCAAAGCTATTAAGGCTGATTTGCAAGATGTTATGATGGATTACATGATGCCTTCTAAGTTTTTGTACCGTAAAGATTTACCTTTAACACCTAATGGTAAAATTGATATTAAAGGTTTGATGAGTGAGGTAAACAAAAAATGATTGATTTTTTCAAGAATCTTCCTCACTTAGAAGCTTATGGAAATCCTCAATATTTTTTCTATATTATTTTGGCTGTCTTACCAATTTTTATAGGCCTCTTTTTTAAGAAACGCTTTCCTCTTTATGAGGCTTTTGTTAGTCTGATTTTTATTGTTTTAATGTTGACAGGTGAAAAGTCGCATCAAATCTTTGCCTTGTTTTTCTATATCATTTGGCAAATTTTCTGTGTCTATAGTTATAAATTTTATAGAAAATCACGGGATAATAAGTGGATTTTTTATCTTCATGTCTTCATGTCTATCTTACCTTTATCTTTGGTAAAGATTACTCCTGCGATTTGGACAAATCAACAATCTTTATTTGGTTTTTTGGGTATATCCTATCTTACCTTTCGTTCAGTAGGTATGATTATGGAAATGCGAGACGGTGTTCTCACGTCATTTACATTTTGGGAATTTATCCGTTTTATGCTGTTTATGCCCACTTTTTCAAGTGGGCCCATTGATCGTTTCAGAAGATTTAATGATGATTATGAGAAGATTCCTGATAAAGATGAATTGCTAGATATGTTGGAACAATCTGTTCACTATATCATGCTTGGTTTTTTCTATAAGTTTGTTTTAGCGCAAATATTGGGAACAATGATTTTACCGGGTTTGAAAGAAATGGCCTTGCAAAAAGGTGGTTGGTTCAATTGGCCGACTTTAGGAGTCATGTATGTTTATGGCCTAGACTTATTTTTTGACTTTGCTGGTTATTCAATGTTTGCCATAGCTATCTCTAACTTTATGGGAATCAAGAGTCCAACTAATTTTAACCAACCGTTTAAATCACAAGATTTGAAGGAATTTTGGAATCGCTGGCATATGAGTTTGTCTTTTTGGTTTAGAGACTTTGTTTTTATGCGTCTTGTCAAAGTTTTAGTCAAAAATAAGGTCTTCAAAAATCGCAATGTTACATCAAGTGTTGCTTATATTGTGAATATGCTGATTATGGGATTTTGGCATGGCGTAACTTGGTATTATATTACCTATGGTCTATTTCACGGTGTCGGTTTAGTACTCAACGACGCTTGGCTTCGTAAAAAGAAAAGACTGAACAAAGAGAGAAAAGCAAAGAATTTATCACCTTTGCCAGAAAATGGCTGGACAAGAGCGTTAGGTATTGTCATTACCTTTAATGTTGTCATGTTATCATTTCTGATTTTCTCAGGATTCTTAAATGACTTGTGGTTTGCAGATCAATTATCAAAGAAATAAAAGGAGTATTTACAATGGATATAAAATCAGAGGTTTTAAAAATTATTGATGAGCTTTTTATGGAAGATGTATCAGATATGATGGATGAAGATCTATTTGATGCAGGTGTTTTAGATAGCATGGGAACTGTTGAATTAATTGTTGAATTGGAAAATCATTTTGATATCACTGTTCCTGTTTCTGAATTTGGTCGTGATGATTGGAATACAGCCAATAAAATTATTGAGGGTATAACGGAGTTACGAAATGCTTAAACGGTTATGGTTGATTTTGGGGCCAGTTTTCTGTGCCCTAGTTTTGGTTTTTTCTTTAATTATGTTCTATCCAGCTAAACATTTAAGTCATAATTATAATGAAGAAAAAAACGATGCTGTAGCTTTATCACCTAGTAGTTTTAAAAGTACCAATAAAAAAATGCGTGCATTGTCAGACAAAAGGCACCTCTTTGTCCCCTTTTTTGGTTCTAGTGAGTGGCAACGTATTGATAGTATGCATCCATCTGTTCTAGCAGAGCGTTATAATCGTTCTTATCGTCCCTATTTACTGGGACAAAAAGGGTCAACCTCTTTGTCACATTATTTTGGCATGCAGCAAATTGGTAATCAGATTAAAAATAAAAAGGCTGTCTATGTTATTTCTCCTCAGTGGTTCGTTCCAAAGGGGACAAGTCCTATCGCTTTTCAGCAGTATTTTAGTTCTGAACAATTAGCTGATTTTCTCTTAAATCAAACAGGAAGTACAGCGGATCGTTATGCAGCTAAACGTTTATTAGACATTAAACCGAGTTCGAATTTGCAAGGTATGATAAAAAAAATTGCGGCTGGTAAAACCTTAAATAGCTTTGATAGGGCAAGCCTGCGCCTTATTAAGAGTTTCTTGAAAAAAGAAGACGCTTTATTTGGAAGTCTGACCTTTAGTGATAATTATGAACGTCGTGTATTGCCGCATGTCAAAAAATTGCCCAAGCACTTTTCTTATGGAACCTTAAGTCAAATTGCTAGCAAAAATGGTCAAAGGTTAACAAAAACAAATCAATTTGAAATTAATGATCATTTTTATAATAAACGTATTAAAGGACAATTGAAAAGACTCAAAGGCTTCCAAAAGCAACTGTCTTATTTACAGTCTCCAGAATACAATGATTTACAGCTGGCGTTAACTCAATTAGCAAAGTCAAAGACCAAAGTCATATTTGTTATTCCGCCGGTTAATGCCAAATGGGTTGAATATACAGGTCTAAGCCAAGATATGTATCAAAAGACGGTTGAAAAAATAAAATATCAGTTACAGAGCCAAGGTTTTGATAACATTGCTGATTTATCAAAAAATGGTGATCAGCCTTATTTCATGCAGGATACCATTCATCTTGGTTGGAATGGTTGGCTGGCTTTTGATAAAGAGGTCAATCCCTTCTTATCCAAGAAACAGCTCCAACCGGCTTATAAGATTAATAATCACTTTTTAAGTAAAAAGTGGGCCACTTATACTGGTAATCCTTTTCAGTTTAAGTGAGACCTTTTTGCCTAATGAAATCAAATTTGGTAAAATGAGAGGAAGAAAAGAGGTAATTGTTATGTCTAAAATTTTAGTTTTTGGTCATCAAAATCCCGATTCAGATGCAATCGGTTCATCAATGGCTTATGCATATTTAAAACGTCAACTCGGCGTAGATGCTCAAGCAGTAGCTTTAGGAAATCCAAATGAGGAGACAGCTTTTGTACTTGACTATTTTGGTATTCAAGCACCGCCTGTTGTTAAGTCAGCTCAAGCAGAAGGTGCCAAACAAGTCATCTTAACAGACCATAATGAATTTCAGCAATCTATCGCAGATATCCGCGAAGTTGAAGTCGTTGAAGTTGTAGATCATCATCGTGTCGCTAATTTTGAAACAGCAAATCCTCTTTATATGCGTTTAGAACCAGTTGGATCTGCTTCATCAATCGTTTATCGGCTTTACAAGGAAAATGGTGTTGCTATTCCTAAGGAAATTGCAGGAGTGATGCTGTCAGGTTTGATTTCAGATACACTTCTTTTGAAATCACCAACGACTCATGCCTCTGATCCAGCTGTTGCAGAAGATTTAGCCAAAATTGCAGGTGTTGACTTGCAGGAATATGGTTTGGCTATGCTTAAGGCTGGTACCAATTTAGCAAGTAAAACGGCTGCACAACTTGTTGATATTGATGCTAAAACATTTGAACTTAATGGTAGTCAAGTACGTGTAGCTCAAGTCAATACGGTTGATATCAATGAAGTTTTGGAACGTCAAAATGAAATTGAAGAAGCCATTAAAGCATCACAAGCAGCTAATGGATACTCTGATTTTGTCTTGATGATTACTGATATTTTAAATTCAAATTCGGAAATCTTAGCATTGGGCAACAATACTGATAAAGTAGAAGCAGCCTTTAATTTCACACTTAAAAATAACCATGCCTTCTTAGCAGGTGCTGTATCACGTAAGAAACAAGTTGTACCTCAATTAACGGAAAGTTTTAATGGGTAAAAAATTTAAATGAAAGACGGTGAGAGCTGTCTTTTTTCTTTGTAAACTTTTTTGGAGTACATTATAGATGAATCAATGCAACTATTGTTCTAATCCTCATTTTTTATAAAAAAATTGAAGATACTATCTGTTGTTTTCGTATCTTAATTGGCCATACTTTTATGGAAAATTAGTCTAGAAGACCGAATTTTTGCTATAATATTTTCATGATTAAAATTTATAATGGCGATAAATTAACGCGTCAGCCATTTTTCATAAAACTTATCAACTATTTGCAAATACATGATGATGTCACTTTGCGGCAGATTAAGAGGAATTTTGCTGATACTGAGCATCTAGAACGATCTATTGAGGACTATGTGCAGGCGGGTTATGTTTTACGTGAAAATAAACATTATTACAATGCTTTTGAGCTGTTAGAGAACCTTGATGGTTTGACACTGGATAGTCAGATTTTTGTCGATGACCAGTCATCTATTTATCAAGATCTGTTAGCCTTAACTTTTGAGACCTATTTGTCTAACCAGACAAATGCAGCTCTTATCATTGAAAAGACGGATATTAGCAGAGATGCCTTAACCTTATCTAACTACTTTTTTAAACTTAATGAAAATTTTCCTCTATCAAGAAAACAAAAGCCCTTGTATCATTTATTGGGTGATGTCAATCCGAATTATGCTCTCAAATACATGACTACCTTTCTTTTGAAATTTTGGGGTAAGGATGTGGTCAAGCAGAAACGTCCTGATATTTTTGTCCAAGCCTTAGTGCTCTTAGGTTATTTGGAGCAAGTAGGTAAACAGAGTTATTGTTTGAAAATGACTTTTGATAAGGAAAAATTGATTTTCGCATCATAAATTTGCTTTTAATCATTCTTATTATTCTTAAAAGCAACAGGGAAGTGATAGGGGAAAATGAAATTAGAAAGATTACTGGCTATTTTATCCCTACTTTCAGATAGAAATAGGATAACAGCTAAAGAACTAGCAGAAAAATTTGAGGTGTCCAAACGGACTATTTATCGAGATTTAGAAAGCCTTAATCAAGCAGGAATTCCCATTGTTTCCTATGCTGGTCGCGACGGTGGACTTTCGCTGATGAAAAACTATCAGATAGACAAACGCATCCTATCAAAAGCAGATACCAAAAATCTTTACTCTGCTTTAAAGGGCTTACAAAGCATTAAGCAGCAGCCAGAATTGATTGCCTTGATAGCGAAACTTCTGCCTGAGGAAAAGAGTAATCCTTTAGCAGATTATGATATTAATTTTTCTTCTTGGTATGCTGACAGCCTTATTCAAAAGAAAATTGAAATACTGCAAAAGGCTATTGAAGAAAGAATTTGTGTTTTATTGGATTATATTTCAAGTTCTGGCAGAAGGAAGCGCAAAATTGAGCCCTATCAATTAGTTTTTAAAGATTCAGCCTGGTATCTGCATGCCTTTTGTCATAAACGACAGGCTTTTCGTCTTTTTAAACTGCGGCGTATGGTATCTTTAACCTTGCTAGAAGAAAAATTTCCAGGACGTCCTTATCCAGCTTTAACATTAAAAAGCATTGCTTATTCTGATTTTTCTTTGGAACCTGTTGAAGGTTATGACAAGGTTGTTTTGACTTATCATCCTGAGGATGCCTTTGCTATAACCAAAGTGATGGATGCTTCTATACTAGCTGCTTCTGAAAAAGAAGGCATGGTTACTTTTTATACGTCAAATTTAGCTATGGCTTGTGATTTGGTTTTTCAATTACTAACAAAGATCAGTGTTCTTGCACCAATTGAATTGCAGCAACTAGTTGAGAAAAAATTGGACAAAATTAAATCATTCTATAAAAGGTGACATAAAGCTGTCATCTTTTTTAGGTTATACTAATAGGCGATAAAAGAGAAAGTAGGTAGGATAATGAAAAATGACGTTCTTGTTTATGTATTTGATGGTTATGCAGACTGGGAGCCATCTTATGTCTGCTCGGAATTAAATAGGCAGGACAGTCCCTTTCAGATTAAAACTATTAGTTTAGACAAGCAGCCTAAAACATCCATGGGCGGATTTCGCGTGATGCCTGACTATGATATTTCCAACTATCCTAAGAAATTTAAACTGCTAATTATTCCTGGCGGAGATAGTTGGCTGGCAGGGGAAAATACTGACATTCTGCCTGTAGTAGACTATGCTGCTCGCCAGCAAATACCGATTGCTGCCATTTGTGCTGCAACCAGTTTTTTAGCTGAAAATGCTTATTTAGATCATGTCAAGCACACTGGCAATAGCCTTGAATTTATGAAAAAAGGAGCTCCTAGCTATCGAGGAGAAGACTTTTATGTGGAAAGACAGGCAGTCAGTGATGGTGGTATTGTGACAGCAAATGGGACAGCAGCCTTAGAATTTGCTAGAGAAATTTTCTTTTTACTACATGTTAAAAATCCCCAAGAAATAGAGGATTGGTACCATTTTAACAAAGTGGGCTTTTATCATTAAACAGCTTTTAATATCATCTTATTTTGAAAAAATGTATAATAAAGGGGAGGAGGCATTACTATGATTGATCATTTCGGCATTACCGTACAAGATTTAGAAAAGAGCAAAGCCTTTTATCAGGCAACCTTAGCACCTTTAGGCTATGAACTAAGGGTTGACAATTCTTTCGCTGCTAGTTTTGCAGAAGTCCGCAGTGCAGATCCTGCAGGAGATTTTTGGCTTGGATCAGGAGAAAAGTTCCCGCCAATGCATTTTGCTTTCAATGCCCAAACACGAGAAGAAGTGAGAGCTTTTTATCAAGCTGGTCTAAAGGCAGGGGCTCTTGATAATGGTGCTCCAGACATCAGAGAAAATTACCATCCCAATTATTACGCAGCTTTCTTGATTGACCCAGATGGCAATAACATTGAAGCTGTTTGTCATAAAAAGGAGTAGATGATGGTAAAGCGTCCTGATTTTTTCCAGATTAAAACCTATGAAGAGTTTTGCAAGTATTATTGGTATCAGAAAGAATTGTTGCATATTTGTCAGCAACTGGACTGTGCACATTGGGGAACAAAGCAGGAATTAAACGATAGGATAAAGGCTTATTTTGCAGGAGAACCAATGAAAGCAGTTGAAAGGAAGACTAAGCCTTTTAAACCAAAAGCGACACAAGAGCTTAGCTTATCCAGTTCTTTGCTATTGTGTGGTTTTGCCTTTAATCAAACGTTTAGGACTTATTTTGCCCAACAGACTGGCGTTGAACCCTTTAAATTCACTGCGGATATGGCAACAGCATGGCGGAAAGTCAAGGCAGAAAATGATCTTAGCTTTACTATCCAAGATCTTTTAGATGTTTATGCTGGAAAATCTGATTACGCAAGATATGATAATCGTTCCTGCCAATGGAATCAATTTTACAAGGATTTTTGTGCAGATAAAAAGACTAAAGGGATTAAAAATAAAATGAAAGTCGCTTCCATTCTTTGGCAAGCTGTCAAAAAATCTGATCAGGCCAAGGTTTACTCATCACAATTATGGGATAAATATTCAAATTTGTTAGATAATGAATAAAGAAAGTAGAGAGGAGGTGTTTGTCATGATAGAAAGATTAGACTTTGTTTGCCCAACAATTCCTGAAGGCGGTGAATTTCCACTTGAACATACGGGCAAGGGAGAAGACAGATCACCTGAATTTTTTATCAAAAATCTTTCTCCTCATGCAAGAACACTTGCTATTACTTTAGAAGATTTGACACACCCTCTCAAAAAGGAATTCACGCATTGGTTGATTTGGAATCTTCCTGCTTCTAGTTATATCAAGGCTAATATTTCTTACGGATTTGAAGTAGCAGATCCTCAAGAAGCTAGACAGGGAATAGCTTATGGTTGGCATCGTTATGCTGGTCCAAAACCACCGCTGGGTCAAAATCATAAGTATCGCTTTACCATTTACAGTCTGGATTGTTCCTTGAATTTAAATCGCTGGACAAGAAAAAGCAAACTTTTAAAAGCAGTGGAAGGTCATGTCCTGCAAAAGGGACAACTAACGGCTTCTTTTGGCAATAAAAAGATCTGGAATCAAAATTCCAGACCAATGATGGTATGATAAGATTTTAAGACTTAACTTTTTAGAGTAACCTCATAAGGATATGAGACTGGAACTGCAAAATCAATTTCTATCATGATTTGTGTTTCACTCTCTAAGTAAGTTAAATATCATTGCTTGACACTTATAGAATTATTCAGTTATTGTTTAAATAATTTTTATTAAGCGAAAATTGCATTAGCTATGCCAAATGCTTAACTGTTTTTTGAGTCTTTGGTCACTGTCCTTTTTAGCAGTCTCATTAGCTGCTTTATTTCCACCAACCGACAGGTATATGCCGCGGCTGTCAACAATTCCGTCTCCGGCAAAAAGATGACCAGCTTCTTTGTAGATAGTCACTTGCGTATGATTTGGCTGATACTTTTCGATCAGTCTTGCAGATTCAGCGCTTGGCCACATCCTATCATTTTCTCCGGCAAAAATGAGAATATTTGCTTTTGTCTTTTCAACTTTAATACGTTTGTCTTCACTGTTTTTATCCTTATCTAAAGCCTGTTTGTAGGTATGATAATAAGAAATAGGTGTTTTTATCAAAAAATTATAGAAGAGTTTTAGAGAATTTTCTGAACGGACATCCAAGTAAGGCAGTGCTTTACCATTTTGTGACCAAGAAGAGGAGTAGTTTCTAAAATCCAAGCCAGCATAAATGTGGCTAGAAGGAGCATATAGAACAACATTATCAATAGAATCATAGAGACTGGCAAGCAGTAGGGCATATTCTGCACCTTTAGATGTTCCAATTACAGTAATCTTATCAGGTTGACTAAAGTGTTGTGAAATATAGCTTTCAATTTCTTGATAATATTCTACTGGCACTTCAGCAAGTGTTGGATGTTGATTGGGCATACCAAAGAAGAATAGGGCTAAAACCTGATAACCTTCTTGAGCTAATTGAACAGCTTGTTCATAAGCAGGCGTGCCATCGGAGCCCCCAAAAGTTACAATAACACCTTTATACTTAATGTTATCTGGAATTATCCTGAATCCATTGAGATAATCTCCTGTTACGTGTTCAATAGTAAGACCAGCAATATCAGTTTTATAAAGAGAAAGTTTACTAGGATTGGTATAATAGTCAGGAGTGTTAGGGATTCCTTGTGAACTGTACTTAAAATTGTGAAAAGATCTCATGGTAAAAATGAAAAGAACCCCTAAAATGATAACAAAAAGAATTCCTAAACAGACTGCTATGATCATACTTGTATCCTTCTTTCTAAATTGTTTTCTGCTTTTAATGTAAAATGTTAATTAGTCATTTGTTATGAGTAAAGCGATAAAAATCATAACAAGCTTATTTTAAAGTAAAAACTAGCTAACTTGGTGTAAAAGTAAACGAATAAGGATTAGTATGCTATGCCTAACCTTAACGACTGTTGGCGAACAATATAGCGAAAACTTTAAATAGTCTGATCCACTTTTTTAATTTTTAGCTAAAGGTATTTTCTAGCCACTTCAATATCACCAGCATATGCTGTGCGCTTTCCCTTAATAATTTGAAAAGCATCAGCTCCTTTACCAGCTATAATGACAGCATCGTTTTCAGACTGCGTCAATGACATAGCTTTTTGAATAGCTTGCTTACGATCAACAATAATGTTTACTGGACGTTTGATATGATGAGCAATCTCTTGAGAGATGAGCTGTGGGTCTTCATTGTTAGGATCATCTGCAGTTAAAATAACTTGCAACTCTGGATGAGCATTGATAACATAACCAAAATCAGCTCGGCGGCTTTCTCCTTTATTTCCAGGAGCGCCAAGAATAAGAATTAAAGTTCCTTTTTGATGTTCTTCAACAACTGACAATAGTTTTTCTAAACTATCTCCGTTGTGAGCATAATCAACAAAGACCTTAGCACCATTCTTTTGAATGAGAACTTCCATGCGCCCCGGCACCGTTGTTTGAACGATGCCTTTTTGAATATCAGTCTGGCTAGCTCCTAGCTGTAAGCAGGCCAAGGCAGCAGCAACTGCATTTTCTTGATTGAACGAGCCTGTCAGCTGAATGTCATAATGGCCTGCTAATTTGCCCGTCAGATCAAATGAAAAAGCCTTGCTGTTTATAATTTGATTGTCAGAATATTTCCCATAGAAATCATGTGGCTGGTCGGCAACCTGTTCTTTGATGAGTGCAAAATGATTCATCTGACTATTGACGATAACATAACGACTATGTTTCAGTAAAAGACGCTTATGGTAAAAATAATCTTCAAAAGTAGGATGTTCAATCGGTCCAATATGATCAGGACTAATATTGAGAAAAACACCAACATCAAAAGTCAGTCCGTAAACACGGCCAACTAGGTAAGCTTGACTTGAGACTTCCATAATGAGATGAGTCATGCCATTAGCAACTGCCTGTGCCATCATTTTAAAAAGATCTAAGCTCTCGGGGGTTGTTAGTTTTGATTTGAAGAAAGTTTTTCCATCTAGGGTTGTGTTCATGGTAGAAATCATGGCCGGACGGTAGCCTTGCTTTAAGATATGATAAGCAAAATAAGCAGCTGTTGTTTTGCCTTTAGTTCCTGTAAAAGCCAAAGTTTTCAACTTATCTTGAGGGTTGTCATAAAATTCCTTAGCAATCAGACACATGGCATTTTTGATATTATTAACAAGAATAAGCGGAATACCCACTTGATAATCTTTTTCTGCTACATAAAAGGTTAATCCGCTTTCGATAGCTTTTTCTAGAAATTCTTTTTTGAAAGTTGCTCCCTTAACAAAAAAGAGGGTTGAGGCTTTAATGTCACGACTATCATAAGAAATGTGATGAAAAGCCACTTCTGGATTTGAGTATTTGTATTGATAATGCTTACCATCAATTATTTCGCGAAAATTAGCATTATTTTTAAGAATCGTTAATACTGTTTCAATTGTAATCATACCTTTTATTTTAGACTTAAAGTTAGTGTTTTACAAGTATCAATCAAAAGTTTATAATAAATTTATCAAAATGCTAGAAAGAATTTAAATGTCTGATAAAGAAACAAAGATGACACAGCAAGAGCAAATGGTTCGAGGAACTGCCTGGCTGACTGCTGGTAATTTCATTAGCCGCCTCCTCGGAGCTGTTTATATTATTCCTTGGTATGCATGGATGGGAAAATATGCAGCAGAAGCTAATGCTCTTTTTGGAATGGGTTATGAAATCTATGCCCTTTTTTTACTGATTTCAACTGTCGGTATTCCTGTTGCTGTTGCTAAACAGGTTTCAAAGTATAACACACTGGGAGACCCTAAAAAAAGTACCTATCTTGTGCGAAAGATTTTGCATTTTATGCTTGGTTTAGGTGCCATCTTTGCTGTTATTATGTATATGGGATCACCTGTTTTTGCCAGTATGAGCCGTGGCGGTCAAGACTTAGTACCTGTTCTTAGAAGTTTAACTTTGGCAGTTCTTGTTTTTCCGTCCATGAGCGTTTTAAGAGGCTTTTTTCAAGGGTTTAATAATCTTAAACCTTATGCCATAAGTCAAATAGCTGAACAAGTTGTTCGGGTTATTTGGATGCTTTTAACAGCTTTCTTTATCATGAAGATGAGCTCAGGAGACTATGTTGACGCAGTAACACAGTCTACTTTTGCTGCCTTTGTCGGAATGTTTGCAGGGATTGCAGTTCTTATTTATTTCCTATGGGAAAATGATTTGTTAGATGCCTTATTTGGCAAAAAGCCTGAAAAGGTTGATATTGATACCAAGGATCTCCTTATTGAAACAGTTAAGGAGGCTATTCCTTTTATCGTTACAGGTTCGGCTATTCAGGTTTTTAAACTGATTGATCAATTCACTTTTGGCAATAGTATGGCTCTTTTCACACATTATAGTGATAGAGAATTAAAAGTTATGTTTGCCTATTTTTCGACAAATCCAGGCAAGGTTACGATGATTTTGATTGCTGTTGCGACAGCGATTGCAGGTGTCGGTATTCCCTTGTTAACAGAGAATTTTGTCAAAAAAGATAAAAAAGCTGCGGCACGCTTAGTTGTTAATAATTTACAAATGCTGATGATTTTTATCATTCCTGCCATTATAGGAGCTGTTATTTTAGCTAAGCCGCTCTATACTATTTTTTACGGTCTGCCTCAGGGACAAGCGTTGGGGCTATTCATCGTTTCTTTACTGCAGACAATTATTTTAGCTATCTATACGGTTTTAGCTCCGATGCTGCAAGCTTTATTTGAAAATCGTAAGGCTATTCGTTACTTTATTTATGGTGTTATTGCTAAATTTGTTTTACAAGTTCCTCTCATTTATTTCTTGCAGGCCTATGGTCCAATATTAGCAACAACGTTTGCCCTATTCATTCCAATTATTCTGATGTACCTTCAAATACAAAAAATTACAGGCTTTAATCGTACTGCCATTAGAAGAACAAGCCTTTTAGTGTTGATTTTGACAGCAATCATGACTGTTGTTGTCGTTTTGGCAACTTGGCTGCTGGGGCTAATTCTATCAGATAATAGTCGAATCGCTAGTCTTATTTACATTACAGTGATTGGTTTTATTGGTATAGTTGTTTATGGTATCTTGGCTTTAGCTACTCATCTTCTTGATAAAATGTTGGGTACTAAGGCGGTCAGCCTTCGTCGGAAGCTGCATATGAATTAATGAGCTGTCCCAATGGTTTTTCATTGGGATTTTTGGATCCTCGCAAATCACTAACTATATTAGTAGTGCCGTAGAGCTTCTAGTATGGTAATAAAAAAACTAAGATGGTAAGTTTGCTTATAGTTTCTTTTTATAGCTAACTATCAAGAAATAGAATAGGGTAAAAGTCCGTCATTTTTGGGAATACGTGGTAAAATAATTGCATTAGATTCGAAAGGTAAAAACGATGACTGAAGACTATAAATTAGATACTATTCTGGCACATGCAGGAATTAATACGGACAAGACAACAGGAGCTCTGACGGCTCCTATTCATTTGTCAACAACTTATCAGCATCCTCAATTTGGTCAATCAACAGGTTTTGATTACACACGGACAAAAAATCCTACCCGCACTGTTCTTGAAGAAACGCTGGCTAAAATTGAAAAGGCTAAATACGCTTTAGTAACATCGTCGGGTATGGCGGCGCTTGTTTTGCTTTTTACTGGCTTTCCTATTGGGAGTAAGGTAGTTGCGGCGCGTGATTTATATGGTGGTTCTTTTCGTTGGTTTAACGAACAGGAAAAAGCAGGAAGATTTTCTTTTGTTTACACCAATACAGAAACTGATATGATTGCTGCCATTTCAGATGAGACCGATTATGTTTTTATCGAAACGCCAACCAATCCGCTCATGATTGAATTTGACATTAGTAAAGTTGCTCAAGCAGCTCATAAGCATGGTGCCAAGGTCATTGTTGATAACACTTTTTACAGCCCTATTTATCAAAATCCGCTCGTTTTAGGTGCTGATGTGGTTTTGCATTCAGCAACCAAGTATCTATCAGGTCATAATGATGTTCTTGCCGGTGTTTTAATGACCAGCGATCAAGAAATTTACGATAAGCTTTTTTATGACCAAAATACAACAGGTCCAACACTCTCGCCCTTAGATACTTATTTGCTGATGCGCGGTCTGAAAACACTTAAATTGCGTATGGAAAAAGCAACACAAAATGCTAAGACAGTTGTTGCTTATTTAGAAAAATCACCTGCTGTTAAAGAGGTACTTTATACAGGAAAAGGCGGAATGATTTCTTTTAAAGTTGTGGATGAAAAAAAAATTCCGCAAATTCTCAATCATTTACAGCTGTTCACCTTTGCAGAAAGTTTAGGTGGCGTTGAAAGTTTAATTACTTATCCAGCGACACAGACACACTTGGATATACCGGAGGAAGTGCGTCATTCCTATGGTTTGACAGATGACTTACTGCGTCTGTCCATTGGAATTGAAGATGCGGAAGACTTGATTGATGATTTAAAAGCTGCTTTAGAAGCTTAAAGGAGATAAAAGAGATGGGACGATATGATTTTACAACAAGACCTGACCGTCTTAACCAATTTACCTATAAGTGGAAAACTTCTGAAAATAATCCAGAGCTTCTCCAGATGTGGGTGGCTGATATGGACTTTTTGCCTGTACCAGAAATTAAAGAAGCTATTATTAATTATGGACGAGAACATATTTTTGGTTATAACTATTTTAACGATGACCTCTATCAAGCGGTTATTGATTGGGAAAGAAAGGAGCATGACTATGCTGTTGTAAAAGAAGATATTCTTTTCATTGATGGCGTTGTTCCAGCCATTTCAATAGCTCTGCAGGCTTTTAGTGAAAAAGGAGATGCTGTTTTAATTAACTCACCCGTCTATTATCCTTTCGCACGTACAATCAGACTAAATGACCATCGGTTGGTAGAAAATTCTCTTCAAATTATTAATGGACGTTTCGAGATTGATTTTGAACAGCTGGAGAAAGATATTATTGACAATAATGTCAAAATTTATCTTCTTTGCAGTCCTCATAATCCTGGTGGGCGTGTTTGGGATAATGATGATTTGATCAAAATAGCTGAGCTTTGCAAGAAGCATGGTGTGATTTTAGTTTCTGATGAAATTCATCAGGATTTGGCTCTTTTTGGAAATACACATCATTCCCTCAACACTTTAGATGCTTCATACAAGGATTTTACGATTATTCTAAGTTCAGCAACTAAAACTTTTAATATTGCAGGAACTAAAAACAGCTTTGCTATTATTCAAAATGAGAGTTTGCGTCGAAAATTTCAATATAGGCAGTTGGCTAACAATCAGCATGAAGTGCCAACCGTTGGGATGATAGCAACTCAAGCGGCCTTCCAATATGGAAAACCTTGGTTGGAAGAGCTCAAAACAGTTATTGAGGGAAATATTAAACTGGTCATAAAGGAATTAGAAGCAAAAACGAAAATCAAAGTGATGGAACCTGAAGGTACTTATTTGGTTTGGCTGGATTTTTCTGCTTATGCTATTGCTCAGCCTCAACTGAGTGAAAAACTGCAAAATGAAGCAAAAGTTGTCCTCAATGATGGTGCACACTTCGGTAAGGAAGGCAAGTACTTTGCTCGTCTTAATGTTGCGACACCTAAGAATACAGTTCAAGAAGCACTAAGTCGCATTATCAGTGTCTTTGGAAAATAAAAAATATTTTTAAAACATTCTTGAAATTGGCAAATCCTGTCCGATTTTTGGAATGTTTTTATATACAGTTACTTTTATCAAAAATATCTTTTTGATGACTTAATTTTTTGCTATCTCTGCTTATTTGTACATTATGGTAGCTATAGTTCTTGCCTTGTTGAGGTTTTATATCTAATGTGCTATCTGTTACTTCTTAAAAAGAGGAACAAATTAGGTAATGGCTTCCTCTAAAATTTAAGATTTGATTGGAATTTATCGGCTTTTTTATGCTATAATGGTCACAGAAAATACAAAATAGAAAAAGGATACATTATGGGGAAATTTCAAATCATTTCGCATCCGCTCATTCAGCACAAACTCTCTATTTTACGTCGTAAAGATACTTCAACAAAGCATTTTCGTGAATTAGTCAATGAAATTGCTATGCTTATGGGGTATGAAGTCTCCCGTGAATTGCCGCTAGAAGAGGTTGAGATTGAAACGCCGATTACTAAGACTGTACAAAAACAGTTGACAGGAAAGAAATTGGCCATTGTTCCAATTTTGCGTGCTGGTATTGGTATGGTTGACGGACTCTTGAGTTTGGTACCAGCAGCTAAAGTTGGTCATATTGGTATGTATCGTGATGAAGAAACATTGGAGCCGGTAGAATATCTGGTTAAATTACCTGAAGATATTGACCAACGTCAGATTTTTGTGGTTGATCCCATGTTAGCAACTGGAGGTTCGGCTGTCTTGGCTATTGATTCCCTTAAAAAAAGAGGAGCAGCCAATATCAAATTTGTTTGTCTTGTTTCGGCTCCTGAAGGCCTTAAGAAATTACAGGAAGCACATCCCGATATTGATATTTATACAGCGGCTCTTGATGAAAAACTAAATGAAAAGGGCTATATTGTTCCAGGTCTTGGGGATGCAGGCGATCGCTTGTTTGGCACAAAATAACAGTCCAGTGGACTGTTATTTCCCGAGCCTGAAAATGAGATAGCGAGGCTAAGTCCAGTGGACTGTTATTTCCCGAGCCTGAAAATGAGATAGCGAGGCTAAGTCCAGTGGACTGTTATTTCCCGAGCCTGAAATGAGATAGCGAGGCTAAGTCCAGTGGACTGTTATTTCCCGAGCTTAAAATGGGATAACGAGGTTAAGTCTGATAAATTTTGTTTTTAAGGATTTTAAAAGGGAATTGTCACAAGAACAGCTCAGGGGTTAAGAGTTACTTGATAGATCCTCACTTTAAAAAAGTTGTCAAAAACCAATGTAAATATTTGACCTTTTTTGACCAATAGGATATAATAACTCCAAGATTGAATTAAAGGAGAAATACAGTATGATTCCTGTAGTTATTGAACAAACGAGCCGTGGTGAACGCTCTTATGATATTTATTCACGTCTATTAAAAGATCGTATTATTATGTTGACTGGTCCTGTTGAAGACAATATGGCAAATTCCATTATTGCTCAGTTACTGTTTCTTGATGCACAAGATAATACCAAAGACATTTATCTTTATATTAATTCACCGGGTGGTTCTGTTTCAGCTGGTCTTGCTATTGTTGATACGATGAACTTTATTAAGTCTGATGTTCAAACGATTGTTATGGGTATTGCTGCTTCCATGGGAACAATCATCGCTTCTAGCGGTGCCAAAGGAAAACGTTTTATGTTACCAAATGCAGAATATCTTATCCATCAGCCAATGGGCGGTACAGGCGGTGGCACACAGCAGTCTGATATGGCTATTGCTGCCGAACAATTGCTTAAAACACGCAAAAAATTAGAAAAGATTCTATCGGATAATTCTGGAAAAACAATAAAACAAATTCATAAGGATGCTGAACGTGATTATTGGATGGATGCTAAGGAAACATTAAAGTATGGCTTCATCGATGAAATCATGGAAAATAATGAATTAAAATAAGTAGGAAAAGCTGAGTTATAATGACTTAGCTTTTTAAGTTGAGTAGAAAAACCATGATTTTCTGAAAAGAGGTAATAAACAAAGCGGAAAATCATTTTTTTGTTATAATAGAAATATGTTAAAAATTAACAGTCAATTATTTGCAATTGAAGATACTCTTGATGATCTTGCGGCTGCTTTTTTAAATTTGGAGGTGGTCAGGACGTACAAGGCAGCTCAAAAAGCATTTTTAGCTGATAAACATTTGCAAAAAGAAATTAGTAATTTTCAACATTATAATGAAGATTACAATGATCAAAAAACTTTTATTAAATACCGTCCGGAAGTAAAGCAATTGAGGCGAAAGATATTTGAAAAAAAACGTCAGCTTGATTTGAACGAAAAAGTTATTGCACTTCGCAGAGCCGAAGTGGATTTACAGGAAGTTCTAGCTAAGATTGCTCAAAAAATAGCAGAATCTGTTTCATCTGATGTTTTTGTAGATACGGGTTTACCGCTGGCACCGCATAAACCACCTCACAAAAAAGGATATGGCAATAATATTAAGGAAAGATAAGAGAAAATGTTTGAAAAGAAAAAAAGACTAGGTCTTATTGTTTATCTTTATTATAATCGTGATGCCAGAAAGCTTAATAAGTATGGCAACGTCGTTTACCATTCTCGGCGAATGCGTTATTCAGTACTCTATATTGCTCAAGACGAAACTGATAAAATTATTGAAGAGATTGGTGCTCTTAAATTTGTCAAAAAGGTTCTTCCATCCTATATTGATACGATTGATCAAAATTTTGTAGGCAGTTTAATGCGCTAAGAGGGCACCTATAAAAAATGAGGAAATATGCTTGACAATATTCAGATAATTCAGTATTCTTATTGATGACTAATATTTAAGATAAATTTAAGGAGAAAACATATGAAGAAAAAAATAGCTCTAGCAGCTCTTTCTTTTGTCAGTGCAGCTGTTCTTGCAGCTTGCAGCTCAGCACCTGGTGGTTCATCAGATGCAGCTGGTAATAAAATTGGAGATACTGTAAAAATTGGTTACAATCTTGAATTATCAGGAGATGTAGCCGCTTATGGACAAGCTGAAAAGAACGGTGCTAACCTTGCTGTTGAAGAGATTAATAAGGCAGGCGGCATTGATGGCAAAAAGATTAAAGTTATCTCAAAAGATAATAAATCTGATAACGGTGAAGCATCAACAATCTCAACTAATCTTGCTACCCAAAGTAAAGTAAATGCTATCTTGGGACCAGCAACATCTGGTGCTACAGCGGCTGCTGCTCCCAATGCCAACGATGCTGCAGTACCACTCGTAACGCCTTCTGGAACACAAGATAATTTGACCTATTCAAAAGGCAAAGTTCAAGATTACATCTTCCGTACAACTTTTCAAGATAGCTTCCAAGGAAAGATCATTGCCAAATATGCAACAGATAATTTGAAAGCTAAAAAAGTAGCGCTTTACTATGATAAGTCAAGTGATTACGCCCAAGGTATTGCTGATGCATTCAAAAAAGCATATAAAGGGAAGATTACTGTTGAAGATACCTTTCAAGCTAAAGACCAAGATTTCCAAGCAGCTCTGACCAAGTTTAAAAATAAAGACTTTGATGCCATTGTGATACCAGGTTATTATACTGAAACTGGTCTGATTACAAAGCAAGCACGTGATATGGGGCTTACCCAGCCTATCTTAGGACCTGATGGTTTTAATGATGAAAAATATGTTGAAGGTGCTGGTGCAGCCAATACCAATAATGTTCATTATGTATCTGGTTACTCAACAAAAGTTGCTTTAACAAATAAGGCTGAAAAATTCCTGAAAGATTATAAGGCTAAGTATGGTGAAGAGCCAAATATGTTTGCCGCTCTTGCTTATGATTCCGTTTATATGATTGCTGATGCTGCAAAAGATGCCAAAACATCTAAGGATATTGCAACAAACCTAGCTAAATTGAAAAACTTTAAAGGTGTGACAGGTAAAATGACAATTGATAAGAAACATAACCCTGTTAAATCAGCCGTTATGGTTGGTCTTAAAGATGGTAAAGAAGACACAGCTACTGCTGTTGAAGCAAAATAAAGACAGAATAGGTCTGAAACAATGAACATCTGGGGAACGTATCCCCAGATATTATTTATTTATAGAAAGTTTGGTAGAATAATATGCTCCAACAACTTATTAATGGTCTTATCCTAGGGAGTGTCTATGCTCTGTTAGCCCTTGGTTATACCATGGTTTATGGAATTATTAAGTTAATTAACTTTGCCCATGGAGATATTTATATGATGGGAGCCTTTATTGGTTATTTTCTTATTACAAAATATCATATGAATTTCTTTGTGGCTCTTGTGCTGACGATGGTCTTAACAGCTATCTTAGGGGTTGTGATTGAATTTCTGGCTTATCGTCCTTTGCGGAATTCGACACGTATCGCTGCTTTGATTACTGCCATTGGTGTTTCTTTTTTTCTCGAATACAGTATGGTTCGTTTAGTTGGTGCCAATAAACATGCTTTTCCCCAAACCCTTGCTACAGTGAAATATAATTTAGGTCCTGTTAGTGTAACCAATGTACAACTCATCATTTTAGGAGTCTCTATCTTCTTGATGTTGGCTTTGCAGTTTATTGTCCAAAAAACTAAAATGGGTAAAGCCATGCGTGCCGTTTCAGTTGACAGTGATGCTGCGCAGTTAATGGGAATCAATGTTAATAGTACTATTAGTTTTACCTTTGCTTTAGGTTCTGCACTTGCTGGTGCTGGTGGTGTCTTGATTGGACTTTATTATAATTCTGTTGATCCACTGATGGGAATGGTTCCCGGTATTAAAGCCTTTGTCGCCGCTGTTTTAGGCGGTATTGGTATTATTCCAGGTGCAGCTGTCGGGGGCTTTATGATTGGTCTTTTAGAGACGTTTTCTGTTTCTATCGGTCTTGCAAGTTACAAGGATGCAGTTGTCTATGCAGTGCTTATCATTATCCTTTTAGTAAGACCAGCTGGTATTTTAGGAAAAAATGTGAAAGAGAAGGTGTAAGCAATGAAAAAAAATTTAAAAGCAAATATAACTTGGCTTGCCCTAGTCCTTATCATCTTTTTTCTTCTTTTTGGACTTATTAGTGCTGGTATCATAGATATTTACTATACTCAAATTCTCATGGGAATTGGGATTAGTATTATCATGGCACTCGGAACCAACTTAGTTCTTGGCTTTTCTGGACAGCTCTCTCTTGGACAAGCTGGCTTTATGGCCATTGGTGCTTATGCAACTGCTATTTTAACAACTCAAAATCCTACTTATGCAGGTTTCTATTTATCCATTATTGTCGGTATGATAGTGACTGCAACGGTTGCCTTGGTTGTTGGGATTCCAACACTTCGTTTGAAGGGTGATTACTTAGCTATTGCAACTCTTGGTGTAGCTGAAATTATCCGTAAACTGATTGAAAATGGTGGTGATTTGACTAATGGTTCTAGGGGAATTATGGGAATTCTCAAATACACCACTTGGCCAGTCGTCTTTGTTTTCGTTGTTTTGATTACCATTTTTGTGTTAAATTATCTGAGGAGTCCTATGGGAAGAGAAGTACTTGCGGTTCGTGAAGATGAAATTGCAGCAGAAGCTATGGGGGTGAATACGACAAAAATTAAGGTACTTACTTTTATGATTGCTGCAGTAATTTCCAGCATTGCAGGTTCCCTTTATGTCGGTTATATTGGTACAGTCGCTCCTAAAGATTTTACCATTATGAAATCAATTGATTTTCTTATCGTGGCTGTTCTTGGTGGACTTGGCTCAGTAACAGGAACTATTGTGGCTGCTGTTGTTTTGGGTATCCTCAATATGTTCTTGCAAAATGTATCAGATATTCGTATGATTATCTATTCGTTAGCTTTAATTTTGGTTATGGTCTTTAGACCAGGCGGTCTTTTAGGAACATGGGAATTCAGTTTTTCAAGACTTTTCGCTAAAAAAGCTAAGGAGGGCGACAAATAATGGCACTTCTTGATGTAAAAAATTTAACAAAAAATTTCGGTGGTCTGACAGCTGTTGGGGATGTTACTCTGGAGCTTAATGAGGGAGAATTGGTCGGTCTGATTGGTCCTAATGGGGCAGGTAAGACTACACTTTTTAATTTATTGACTGGTGTCTATGAACCAAGTGAAGGAAGTGTGGAACTTGATGGTACTCTTTTAAATGGGAAGACACCTTATAAGATTGCTTCTTTAGGACTATCTCGTACTTTCCAAAATATTCGCCTCTTTAAGAATATGACCGTTATCGAAAATGTTTTAGTCGGTATGGAAAATACGCGCAATCCTCATCTCTTTTCGAGTTTTCTGCGCTTACCAAGTTTTTATTCAAATGAAACGGACTTACAGGAAAAAGCCATTGAACTTCTAAAAATTTTCAACTTAGATGACAAGGCTGATACTTTAGCGAAAAATCTTCCTTATGGACAGCAGCGGCGCTTGGAAATTGTGCGTGCACTGGCTACTAAGCCCAAAATCCTCTTTTTAGATGAACCAGCTGCAGGGATGAATCCTCAAGAAACAGCTGAATTAACTGAATTAATTCGTCAAATCAAAGAAGAGTTTAGTATTACTATTATGTTAATTGAACACGACATGAGTCTGGTTATGGATGTTACTGAACGTATTTATGTTTTGGAATACGGACGTCTCATTGCTCAGGGAACACCAGAAGAAATTAAGCACAACAAACGCGTAATTGAAGCTTATCTAGGAGGTGAAGCCTGATGGCGATGTTAAAAGTTGAGAATTTATCTGTTCATTATGGTGTTATCCAAGCAGTCAAAGATGTGTCTTTTGACGTCAATGAAGGGGAAGTCGTTTCTCTTATTGGTGCCAATGGTGCTGGCAAGACCTCTATTTTACGAACTATTTCGGGTTTGGTGCGTCCAAGTTCAGGGGAAATTAATTTTTTAGGAAATGATATTCAAAAAGCTGCAACTCGAAAAATTGTAGCTTCTGGTCTGTCTCAGGTTCCAGAAGGGCGACATGTTTTTCCTGGTTTAACAGTTTTAGAAAACTTAGAAATGGGAGCTTTTTTGAGCAATAATCGTGAGGAAAATCTAGCACGCTTAAAAAGAGTGTTTGAACGTTTCCCGCGCTTGGAAGAGCGTAAAAATCAAGATGCAGCAACCCTTTCTGGCGGTGAGCAGCAAATGCTTGCCATGGGGCGTGCTCTCATGAGTCAGCCTAAGCTGCTTTTGCTTGATGAGCCATCTATGGGATTGGCACCAATTTTTATACAAGAAATTTTTGACATCATTCAAGATATTCAAAAGCAGGGGACAACAGTGCTTTTGATTGAGCAAAATGCTAAGAAGGCCCTGTCAATTGCAGATCGTGGCTATGTTTTGGAAACTGGAAAGATTGTTCTTTCAGGTACAGGCAAAGAATTATTGGCTTCTGATGAAGTTCAAAAAGCTTATTTAGGTGGATAAAAAGAAAGAGTGGCAGAATAAGAATTGGCACATTCGTTTTTTGCTACTTTTTTATCAATTAAAGTGTTAATGACTTGAATATGCTATAATGAAAGAAAAAGAGTGAGGTTTTATTATGCCAGTAAAGGATTTTATGACAAGGAGAGTTGTTTATATTTCTCCAGATACAACTGTAGCCAAGGCGACAGATATCATGCGTGAGAAAAATTTGCGCCGTCTTCCGGTTATTGAAAATGATGTTTTAGTTGGTTTGCTGACTGAGGGAACTATCGCTGATGCTAATCCATCTAAAGCAACAAGTCTTTCTATTTATGAAATGAACTATCTTTTAAATAAGACCAAAGCCCGCGATGTTATGATTAAAGATGTTATTACGGTTTCAAAAGATGATCGTTTAGAAGATGCGATTTATATTATGATGAAGCATAAAATTGGTGTCTTGCCTGTTGTTGATGGCAATCAGATGTCAGGTATCATCACTGATAAAGATGTTTTTCGTGCCTTTTTGGAAGTTTCTGGTTATGGTAAAGAGGGGATCCGGATAAGACTTTTAGCTGATGATAAAGTTGGTATTTTAGAACAGGTTGTAAAAGATATTTCTGATGAAAAGCTCAATATTAAGCGGATTGTTGTTTCTGGACGTCGGGAAGATAAGGTTATCATTGAGATTCAGATTGATGGTAGATTTACCAGTGAATCTCTAAAACAAAAACTGCTTAATCAAGGCTTTACAATTGAGTCTATTGAACAGACTGAAAGAAAGACTGATTTTTAATTGGTTCTGCCATTTGGCAGTGCCTTTTTTTCATATTTTTGGTAAAATAGAAATAATCATAATAAAAGGAAATCTAATGACAAAGGGAATTTTTATTTCATTTGAAGGACCAGATGGAGCCGGAAAGACGACAGTTTTAGAGGCTATTTTACCTCAATTAAAAAAACTTGTTGCAAAAGAGGTTATCACAACACGCGAACCCGGTGGTGTTGCTATTGCAGAAAGTATTCGGGATCTTATTCTTGATGTTAATCATACTAATATGGACGATAAGACAGAATTACTTCTTTATATTGCGGCTCGTCGTCAGCATTTGGTTGAGAGGATTTTACCTGAGTTGAAAAAAGGCAATCTTGTTCTTGTGGATCGTTTTATTGACAGTTCTGTTGCTTATCAAGGCTATGGCAGAGGACTTGATGCTGATGCAGTTACGTGGCTGAATAACTTTGCAACAGATGGTTTGCAACCAGATCTAACACTTTATTTTGACGTTGATTCACAGATTGGTCTTACTCGAATCGAGAAGAATAAAGAACGTGAAGTCAATCGACTTGATTTAGAACAATTAGATATGCATCGCCGTGTACGTTCAGGTTATTTGAAATTGGCTCAGGAAAATCCTGATCGGATTGTTACCATTGATGCGGCTCGTCCTTTGGAAGAAGTTATTACTGATGCCTTATTTATAATCAAACAAAGATGTTTAGAAAAGTAAGAAATAATTAATATGGAATTAGAAAAACTACAGCCTAAAATTTTTCAAGAATTTCAGCGAATTTTACAATCTGGCAAGCTGAGCCATGCTTATTTGTTTTCGGGGGATTTTGCTAGTTTTGAAATGGCTGTTTTGTTGGCTCAGAGCCGTTTTTGTGACAGTCCTATTGATGCTCTTCCTTGTGGGCAGTGCCGTTCCTGCCGGTTAATTGCTGAAAATGATTTTTCGGATGTTAAAGTCATTGAACCTGAAGGGCAAATGATTAAAACAGCAACGATCCGTGATTTGCTGCGTGAATTTTCCAGTTCAGGATTTGAAGGACAGTCACAGGTTTTTATTATTCGTGATGCTGATAAAATGCATACTAATGCCGCTAATAGCTTGCTAAAGTTTATTGAAGAGCCACAAAGTGATACTTATATGATTTTATTAACTCAAGATGAAAGTAGGATATTGCCTACGATTAAAAGTCGAACTCAAATTTTCTATTTTCCTAAGAATAGGGCTTATTTAATCCAACAGTTAGAACAGGAAGGACTACTCAAAAGCCAAGCAGAAATACTAGCGGATCTATCTAAAGATCCGACACAAGCAAAAGAATTTGCACAAAATAATAAATTGCTGGACTTGTTAAAAGCCTGTGAACGTTTTACCGCTATCTTATTTGACAGTAAAAATCTTGCTTATTTAGAAGTGTCACGGTTGGCTCAGCTAGCTAGCGAAAAATCCGAACAGGAATGGGTCTTTCAATTGTTAACTTTCTTTTTATCAAAAAATTATGATAAAAGGGAAACTTTAAGTTACTTAGAAGCTATTTATCAAGCCAAAAAAATGTGGTTTAGTAATGTAAGTTTTCAAAATGCACTGGAATATATGGTGATAACATGATAGAAGTAATTGGTATCAAATACGAAGAAACGGATAGCATTAGTTATGTACTGCCTGATCGGACCTATCAAAAGGATGATTTCCTTGTCGTTCAGAATCGTAAGGGAAGCCGTTTAGCACAAGTCGTTCAGGAAAATTTTGCTATGTCAGCCGACAAGCTTCCAGACATAGAGCAAATAGATAAAGTTTTGAGAAAGGCAGAGCAAGCAGATATTGAGACTTATCAGAACAATTTAATTTTAGCAGAAGAAAGTTTTGCTAAAGTTAATGCACTTATCCAAAAAAATCAATTAGAAATGAAATTGATTGATATTGTTTTTCCTTTGGAACGTCGGCAAGTCTTGATTACCTTTGTTGCAGAGCATCGTGTTGATTTTCGTCAGCTCTTAAAAGATTTGGCCAATTTTTTTAAAGCAAGGATTGAATTACGCCAAATCAACAGTCGTGAAGAAAGTAAAATTTATGGCGGTCTGGGTCCGTGCGGCCGTGCTCTTTGTTGCTCAAGCTTTCTTGGCGAGTTTCCGCCGGTTTCTATCAAAATGGCAAAGAATCAAAACTTATCTCTGAATTCTGGGAAAACAACAGGAGTCTGTGGCCGTCTTATGTGCTGTTTAAGTTTTGAAGATGATTTTTATCGTGAATCCAAAGAAAAATTTCCTGATTTAGGTACTAAGGTCAATACTCAAAATGGCCAAGGTATTATTGCTGGTATTGATGTTATTTCTGAAACTGTTAAGGTTCGTTTTGAAGAAACTCCTGGTCTTTTGACCTATGCATTAGAGGAGGTCAAGATCAATGGATAAAAAAGACTTATTTGATGTTTTTGATGGTTTTTCACAAAATTTGATGGAAACTTTGGCTGAAGCGGAAGCCTTAAAGAAACAAGTGCAGGATTTAGTAGAGCAAAATGCGTCTTTACGTTTGGAAAATGATAAGCTAAGAGACCGTCTTAGCCATTTTAGCCAGATGGAAGAAAGTGATCCTAGCAGTAAGGCAATTAGTTCTAGAAAAGAAAACCTTGAAAACATTTATGAAGATGGTTTCCATATTTGCACTTTCTTTTATGGGCAAAGACGAGAAAATAATGAGGATTGTGCTTTCTGTATGGAATTGTTGTATCGAGAGTAGGTCTTATGCAAGTACAAAAAAGTTTTAAAGAACAAACAGCTTATGGGAAGCTTTATCTCGTGCCAACTCCTATTGGTAATCTTCAAGATATGACTTTTAGAAGTATTGCTATTTTAAAAAAGGTTGATTATATTGCGGCAGAAGATACCCGCAACACAGGACTCTTGCTGAAACACTTTGATATTTCAACACGTCAGCTTAGTTTTCATGAGCATAATGCTTTTGAAAAAATTCCTGATCTTCTGAAGCTCTTGAAATCTGGAAACTCTTTAGCTCAAGTATCTGATGCGGGTTTGCCAAGTATTTCTGACCCTGGATATGATTTGGTGCGGGCAGCTATTCAAGAAGATATAGCAGTTATAGCACTTCCGGGAGCTTCGGCTGGCATTACTGCTCTTATTGCTAGCGGTTTGGCTCCTCAACCTCATATTTTTTATGGTTTTTTACCACGCAAATCTGGTCAACAAAAGTCTTTTTTTGAGGAAAAAAAGTATTACCCAGAAACTCAAATTTTTTATGAATCGCCTTATCGGGTTCAGGAAACTTTAGAAAATATACTATCTGTCTATGGTGATAGACAGATAGTATTGACCAGAGAATTGACCAAACTTTATGAGGAATATCAAAGAGGAAATATTTCAGAAATCTTAACTTATATTGCAGAAAATCCTCTTAAGGGAGAATGCCTCTTACTGGTATCTGGCTATGATCATCAAGAAAAAGAGCAGCAGGTAAGTGAAGTTGAACTGAAACATTTGGTTGAAGCTTTAGTTAAAGAAGGTATGAAACCTAATCAAGCTATCAAAAAAGTAGCTAAAGAGAATGATTTCAATCGTCAAGAACTATATCAACTCTATCATGAATTACAGTAGACAGTTTCGACTGTCTTTTTTCTTTGAGTATTAGTTCGTCTCGCTCTATGATCTTCGTAATTCATAAACTATCGATTGATAAGAGTCATGATTAGATAGAAATGTTAAAAAACATAACATATAACGAAAAAGATAAATGGTCACTGGAAATAGTTGAAATAAGCTTTAGAGCCCTAGTACTATAATATTTTCAAATAATATAAGATGTTATATTCTCTGAATTTTTAGAAAATTTCGCCAAAAAATCTTTTATTTTCCTGAAAATATGTTATATTATATAACATAAAGGGAGGTGCTGATAGATATGGATTCAGGATCTATAGCATTTATTATCATTTGTTCTGCGCTTGTTTTTTTAATGACACCGGGTTTAGCCTTTTTCTATGGAGGCTTGGGACGCCGCAAGAATGTCATCAATACAATGATGATGGCAGTTGTGCCACTTGCTTTGGCCTCGCTTTTGTGGGTAGTTGTAGGTTATTCCTTATCTTTTAGTGGTGTTGGAAAAGTATTTGGTGATTTTTCACATGTCTTTTTGAATGGTGTGAAGGAAGGAGCAAGTAGTAGAGGGTTAACAATACCAGATACCTTATTTTCTGGTTTTCAAATGATGTTTTCTATCATTACAGTAGCTATTTTGACAGGTGCTGTTGCAGGAAGGATGCGTTTCACTCCTTTAGTTATTTTTATTATCTTTTGGTTACTTTTAGTCTATTATCCTTTTGCACACATGGTTTGGGATGATGGTCTATTAGCAAAATGGGGGACGCTTGATTTTGCCGGTGGTGATGTTGTCCACATTACATCAGGCGTTTCGGGGCTGGTATTAGCCTTGGTAGTCGGTAAACGTCGCGATTATGACCGTCTGGAATATCGTCCACATAATATTCCCTTTGTTCTTTTGGGAGCAGGCCTACTCTGGTTTGGTTGGTTTGGGTTTAATGCAGGTTCCGCTTTAGCTGCTAATGGTTTGGCTGTTCATGCTTTGTTGACAACTCATATTTCAGCTGCCGCTGCTATGTTCTCATGGCTGCTACTTGAAAAATATTTAAATGGTAAACCTTCCTTAGTAGGCGGTTCAACTGGTTTAGTCGCAGGCTTAGTTGCCATTACACCAGGTGCAGGCTTTGTACCCTTATGGAGCTCTTTGTTGATAGGACTCATGGTTAGTCCTCTATGTTATTTTGCTATCGCTGTGTTGAAAAGTAAATTTGGTTATGATGATGCCTTGGATGCTTTTGGCTGTCATGGTATAGGTGGTATTTTCGGAGGGATTGTAACAGGACTTTTTACAACACCTCATCTGGCTTTAGATAAATCCAATATTGGTCTTATTTATGGTAATGCAAGATTATTTTTAGTTATTCTGGCAGCTATTCTTTTTACGATTATTTGGTCAGCTCTGATTAGTTTTTTAATTATAAAAGTTATTTCCCTTTTCATGCCAATTCGTGTCAGTGATAGAGAAGAAGCTACTGGACTTGACGACAAAGAGCATGGAGAAACTGCGTATCCAACCTTTATGGGACTTGATTCTTAGGAGAAAGGAAGTATCATGAAAAAAATAGAAGCTATTATTCGCTCTGATAAATTAGAAGATTTAAAAGCAGCCTTGGTTCAGTCAGGTTTTATCAAAGGAATGACTATTAGCCAAGTTCTAGGATTTGGGAATCAACGAGGTTATACAGAATATGTCCGTGGTCAAAAGATCACTCCAACGCTCTTAGCCAAAGTGAAAGTTGAAATTGTTGCTCATGATGCAGCAGTCGAAGAAATGATTACGACCATCAGCCAAGCAGTAAAGACAGGAGAAGTTGGTGATGGTAAGATATTTGTCAGTCCAGTTGATGAAATTGTTAGAATTCGTACAGGAGAACGTGATGGTGATGCCATTTAAGTTGCCTGTCTTTGCTATTAATATTGCTGCTCAAAGAGAGATTTAAGCTTTTTGATAAGTACGTCCTAAAGATAAGTTAAGCTTTTCGTTTTTAGGATGTGCTTTTTTTGAAAAACAAATTTTTGAGGTATGAATTTTAAAAACTTGTTTTTAAATGAAATTAGTTTACAAAATTCTGAAAATTTGTGATATAATTTACTTACTTTAAGGAGGTATCAGATGACAATTTATAATTTTTCTGCAGGTCCTGCAGTCTTGCCAAAACCAGTTCTTGAAAAAGCTCAGACTGAATTTCTAGATTACAATCATTCTGGCATGAGTGTTATGGAATTATCCCATCGTTCCAAAGATTTTGATGACATCATTAAAGATGCCGAAAAATTACTTCGTGACTTGATGGCTATTCCTGATAATTACAGGGTCATGTTCTTGCAAGGTGGCGCTTCGCTGCAATTTTCTATGTTACCACTTAATCTTGCACAGGGACGTAAAGCTTATTATGTGGTTGCAGGATCCTGGGGGAAAAAAGCATATGCAGAAGCTGTAAAATTGTCCAAAACGATTCCTTTTGAACCAATCCTTTTGGCTTCATCAGAAGAGACAACTTATGATCATATCCCAGAAATTGATTCTGCGAAGATTGATAAAGATGCTGCTTATGTGCATATTACGACTAATAATACCATTGAAGGAACTTCTATCTATGATCTTCCTGAAACGCATGGTGTGCCAATTGTAGCTGATATGTCTTCCAATATTTTAGCAGTTCGCTATAATGTCGCTGACTTTGGCTTGATTTATGCAGGAGCACAAAAGAATATTGGACCTGCTGGGGTTACGATTGTTATTGTTCGTGAAGATTTACTCAATGACGAGCCCGTTCTTTCTAGTATGTTAGATTATCGTATTCAAGCTGAAGCCGGTTCGCTTTATAATACACCACCAACTTACGGTATTTATATTGCTAAACTTGTCTTCGAATGGCTTAAAGAACTTGGTGGCGTTGATGAGATGGAAAAAATCAATCGTGAAAAATCAGGCCTTCTTTATGATTTCATTGAACAGTCAGATTTTTATACTAGTCCTGTCAAGAGTCCTAAAGATCGCTCAGTAGCCAATATCCCATTTGTGACACCATCTCAGGATTTGGATGCTAAATTTGTCAAGGAAGCTGATGCGCTTGGTTTCAAGAATATCAAAGGTCACCGAAGTGTTGGCGGTATGCGTGCCAGTCTTTACAATGCCTTTCCACGTCAAGGTGTTCTAGATTTGATTGACTTCATGAAGAAATTTGAAGCAGAAAACAAATAATAACACAGAACCTCCGTAGGAATATTGCTGGTCAATCCCTTTAGGAGGACACCGTTGGTTATTCTCGTCTTGTCATTATTGGTGATTCGATTGAGGTCACCGGAACAATAGCTATTAATGATGAAAACCTTGTGCTGTTGGCATGCCTATGAACAAACGCGTTTCGTTTTGCAGTCTATTATGGATTTGTTTGCTAAAGAGGAACTTCCTTTTGAAAATCTCTATCGGACACGTCTGTTTGTCACTGATATTTCATGATGGGAAGAAGTCGGACGTGCGTATGGTGAATTTTTCAAAGAGGTAAAACCTGTGGCTACTATGGTAGAGGTGCCTTCGTTGATTGGCAAGGACTTACTAGTCGAAATTGAAGTTTTTGCTAAATTAGAAAAATAGGGGTAACAGATAAGATTGGAAATTAGACAAGCTTTCCCCAATGAAGTCGTTGCCGTAATGGCAGTCCTCAGTTCTGCCAAGCAATTTTTAGCAGAATCAGGATCTAGTCAGTGGCAGGGTGAAAATGGTTACCCCAACGAAGACGATGTCTTTGATGACATTTTGCAGGGGCAGGCTTATGTGGCGGTTGTTGGTGGACAAATTGTGGCTTATGCTGCAGTCATTGATGGCAAAGATGAGGCTTATGACAAAATTTATGATGGCAAATGGCAGCACAACAACTATCGTTATATCACCATCCATCGTCTAGCTGTCTTGCGAGATTTTGCGGGTCAAGGGATTGCTCAGACTTTCTTGCAGGGTCTGATTGAAGGTCAGGCTGGTTCAGATTTCCGTATTGATACGCATGAAAAGAACAAAGCTATGCGGCATATCGTTGAAAAATTAGGCTTTGTCTATTGCGGTAAAGTACCAATTGATGGTGAGCGTTTAGCTTATCAAAAAATCAAACAGAATAATGAGAATGCTCTCTATCAAGAAATTGATGAAGCAGATTATCATGGCTTTTAAATTTCAATTGTCAGCTGCTAGTAGAGCACTTAAATAGGGTAGAAAGAGAGACCTGAGCTAATCAGGTTCTATTGGTGAATGAAAAATGGTCTATAGTGTTAAAACCTTTAATAATATTAACCAAGTCGGTTTAAAAGAACTTGGCAATAAGTTTCAAGTAGATGGAGATTTAGCAGAAAATCCAGATGCTTATATTATTCGCAGTCAGAATTTACATGGGGTTGATTTTCCTAAAAATCTGAAAGCCATTGCACGCGCAGGTGCTGGAACAAATAATATTCCAATTACTGAAGCGACAGAAGCAGGTATTGTTGTTTTCAACACTCCTGGTGCTAATGCCAATGCTGTCAAAGAAGCAGTAATTGCTTCTCTTCTTTTTTCAGCGCGTGATTATATTTCAGCGAATGGCTGGGTTAATACTTTAACTGGTGATGATGTTCCTAAACAAGTTGAAGCTGGGAAAAAACAATTTGCAGGCAGTGAAATCGCTGGAAAAACCTTAGGAATTATTGGTCTAGGTGCGATTGGTGCTCGTATTGCTAATGATGCCCGCCGTTTAGGAATGAATGTTCTTGGTTATGATCCTTATGTTTCCATTGAAACTGCTTGGAATATCTCCAGTCATGTTAAGCGTGTCAATGATTTAAAAGATATTTTTGAGAATAGTGATTATATTACCATCCATGTTCCTTTAAATGATGAAACTAAAAATACCTTTAATGCTGATAGTTTTGCTCTTATGAATAAAGGGACAACTATTATTAATTTTGCCCGTGGTGAATTGGTTGACAATGAAGCGCTGTTTGAAGCGCTTGAAACAGGCACTGTTAAACGCTATATCACAGACTTTGGTACTGAAGAATTATTAAATAAGAAGGGGATTACTGTCTTTCCACACGTGGGAGGGTCAACTGAAGAAGCTGAACTCAACTGTGCTATTATGGCTGGTAAGACGATTCGTCGGTTTATAGAGACAGGAGAAATTACTAACTCTGTCAATTTTCCAAATATGCACCAAACTTTAACCGCACCTTATCGAATTACCTTAATTAATAAAAATGTTCCTAATATTGTAGCCCGTTTGTCAACTGCAGTTTCTAATTTAGATATCAATATCGCCAATATCTTGAACCGTTCAAAAGGAGATTATGCCTATACCATTTTGGATCTTGATGAAACAGATAAGGCAAAAATTGATGACCTAGTTGCCAATTTTGAAGCGAGCGACAATATTGTTCGTGTACGCTTAATCAAGGGCAAAAAATAAGATGATATATATACTAGGATTAGGGTGGTGAGCAGTTTTAACCATTGACTGCTTTCGCCCTTTTTATGGCTGAAAAGGAGGGAAAATGATGGTCCTTTACAAGCAGATTTATCATTCTCCTTTGGGAGATTTATCTCTTGTTGCAAATAATCAGGGTCTAATTGGCGTTTGGTTCCTTAATCAAAAATACTTTGAACAAGGATTGGAGGGAGAAACAGTCATAGAGCAAGCAAATACTATCTTAGATCAAGCCAAACAGTGGCTAGATACTTATTTTGCTGGGGAAAATCCTAATATGGTAAAGTTTCCTTTGAATCCACGGGGGACTGCTTTTCAAAAGCGCGTCTGGCAGGCCTTGTCTGAAATTCCTTGGGGACAGACTAGAGCTTATGGAGATATTGCTCAAAAAATAAACTGCCCATCCGCCCGAGCAATTGGTGGATCAGTTAGTCGCAATCCGTTAAGTATCATTATCCCTTGTCACCGTGTTCTTGGTGCTGCCGGTCAAATGACAGGCTATGCTGCTGGTATTGATAAAAAGATGTGGTTATTAGAGCATGAAGGCTTTAAAGTTGACAAGTAATCTATCTTTGCTAAGATAAATTTGAAAGGAGAACATATGCTGACATTTTACGAATATCCTAAATGCAGTACCTGTCGCCGTGCCAAAGCAGAATTAGACGATTTGGCTTGGGATTATGACGCAATTGATATCAAAAAGAATCCACCTGCAGCTAGTCTAATAAGGAATTGGCTAGAGAACAGCGGTCTAGAACTTAAGAAATTTTTCAACACATCAGGACAATCTTATCGTGCTCTGGGATTAAAAGATAAACTTCATCAACTAAGTCTTGATGAAGCAGCGAATTTATTAGCTAGCGATGGTATGCTCATCAAACGCCCGCTTTTAGTAAAAGAGGATAAAATAGTGCAAATAGGCTATCGAACAGCCTACGAAGATCTTGACTTTTAAAGTCGAGATTTTTTCTTTCCTTTCTTTTTCATGCTATAATGAGTCCAAGGAGAATTTGACAATTATGGTTTTATCAAAAAAACATGCTCGTAAAGTATTAGAAGAAATTATTGCGCTTTATCCAGATGCTGTTCCTAGCTTAAATTTTAAAAATCATTTTGAGTTGTTAATTGCTGTTATTTTATCAGCTCAGACAACAGATGCAGCAGTTAATAAAGTGACTCCTGCCTTATTTGCAGCTTATCCGAGACCAAAAGATCTAGCTAAGGCTGACTTGAAAGATCTTGAATCTTATATTTCTCAGATTGGACTCTATCGGAATAAGGCGAAATTCTTAAAAGGATGTTCGCAACAGTTAGTCGAGCATTATAATGGTCAAATACCTCAAACGAGAAAAGAACTAGAAAGCTTGTCTGGTGTCGGTCGCAAGACAGCTAATGTTGTCATGAGTGTCGGCTTTGGTCTTCCTGCCTTTGCGGTAGACACCCATGTCAGCCGTATTTGTAAGCATCACAATATTGTGAAACAAACAGCAAGTCCTTTAGAAGTGGAAAAGCGTGTAACAGAAGTACTCCCGCCAGAAGAATGGCTGCCAGCCCACCAAGCACTCATTTATTTTGGGCGGGAAGTTTGCCATCCAAAAAATCCTGAATGTCAAAAGTATCCGCAATTGTATGAATTCGATTGAGCATTCGGTACCAATAAAAATAACCTCTGCAGTGAGTTAATTTTCACTTGCAGAGGACTTTTGTTTATAAATCAATTTTCAGCAGAATAGGGGTATGGTCTTGACGAGTTCCTGAATCAATCATTTCAGATTTAAGAATTTTATCGCTTAATCGATTGCTGATTAGCCAGTAGTCAATTCTCCAGCCTGAATTGTTAATCTTGCTGGTCTTGCTGCGCTGAGCCCACCAGCTGTAAACATTAGGCACATCCCCATGAATATAGCGGAAAGTGTCAGTAAAGCCTTGTTCCAATAAATGAGTAAAGCCAGCCCGTTCTTCATCTGTAAAGCCTGGTGAACGGCGATTGGAAGAAGGATGAGCGAGGTCAATTTCCTTGTGGGCAACATTATAGTCGCCTGTTGCCAGAACAGGTTTTTGCTTATCTAATTGAGCTAGATAAATGGCATACTTTTCATCCCAAATTTGACGATCATCAAGGCGTTTAAGGCCATCACCAGCATTTGGTGTATAAACCTGAGTAACAAAGAAATCATCAAATTCTAAGGTAATGATACGCCCTTCGTCATCCATGGTTGCAGGAGCGCCGATTTCTGGATAGGTGATAGTAGGTTGCAAGCTTGATTTGTAGAGAAACATGGTTCCAGCGTAACCTTTACGCGCAGGTTCCACTGAAGAACGCCAAACAACATCATAGTCGGGGAAATAATCCTTGAGAATACGCAAATGTTTTTTCGTGGGACCTTTGGCAGATAGCTTTGTCTCCTGAATAGCCAAGATATCGGCATCTTGTTCCATAAGTGTATCCAGAACAGCACGTGAAAGTAAAGCACGCGCAGAATCGCTGGTCAAGGCAGCGTTGAGGGAATCAATGTTCCATGAGATAAGTTTCATTATTAAGATATTAAGTCCATCCAGTAAGTGAGCAGCATTTGGAAAAGCAAGGTTATGTGCCTGCACACCAACTGCTCTATCTAAATACTCAGACTGTAGGACGGCTTTCTTCCTTTCTAGTCTTGCCTTTTATTTATCATTCTTTTATTTTATCAAAAAATGGCTGAACAAGCGAGTTTGGGGTTTGTAAAAAGACAGTCAAGATGTATAATACTAACAAAAGGAGAGAAAAATGGTGAGACTTCTATTGCATATCATTTTATTAGTTTTCTTTATTTGGTACCTCATCAGAATTCTTCGTTTTTGGGGCAAGCAGTCGGCAGATGAACCTTTGTGGGTACCTAAAAAAATTGGTGTGGGAATTAGTTTAAATCCAAGGAATACGCTTGGTTTTTGGATAAGTCTGCTTGTGATACTATCTGTGCTTATTATCCTTATTGTCTTGATAATATTTTACTTTCTGGTAGAAGGTGAGTGAGAGCATTAGTTTTTCTTTTTTGGGGACTATTTAGAAAAAAGTCTAAATAATTGTTGCAATTTATAGCAAAAGTGTTATAATCTATTTAGAAATAATTCTAAATACTGAAGGAGTCATCATGGGATTTGCTGAAACGTTTAAGGCTTTGTCAAATCCAATTCGACGCGATATTCTAGATTTACTAAAGTTGGGGCAATTATCAGCTGGTGAAATTTCTAGTCATTTTGAACTAGCGGGAGCTACTATTTCGCACCATCTTAGTGTCTTGAAAAAAGCAGATTTGGTACGAGAAACACGAGAGAAGAATTTTATTTACTATGAACTCAATACCTCGGTTTTGGAGGATATGATGGTCTGGTTGGCTGATTTGAAAGGAAATACGCATGATGAAGATTGATAAAAAATTATTAGTGTTGACAAGTTTGATTATTCTGCTGCCTGTCTTGTTAGGTTGTTTCTTTTGGTCACAGCTGCCAAAAACGATAGCGACGCATTTTGATCTATCAGGTCAAGCTAATGGCTTTAGTAGTCGTTTGTTTGCTGTTTTTGGACTTCCGTTTTTTCTCTTGTTGCTTCATTGGTTTTGTCTCTTTATGACCAGCAAGGATCCAAAAGCCAATAATGTTAGCTCTAAAATGCATCGTCTGATTTATTGGATTATTCCTTTGGTATCTTGTTTTGTGATGATTTCGATTTATGGACAGGCTTTTGGCTATTTGAGTAATCATGTTCTGATAGCTAATCTTCTTATAGGAATCCTGTTGATTACTATTGGTAATTATATGCCAAAAACCCGTCGTAATTACACCATAGGCATTCGTCTGCCATGGACTTTGGATAATGATGAAAATTGGAACAAAACTCATCGATTGGCTGGTAAACTTTGGGTTAGCGGGGGTGTCCTTATTTTCATCAATGCTTTTGTTCAAATCGTCGTTTTGCAGGTGTTTGTCATAGTTTTGGCAGTTATGATTGTACTGCCCATTCTTTATTCATTTATTCTAAATCAGAAGAAAAAAGTATAGGAAATTGATTTTACAACCGCTGTGTTAAACTGAAATCACTGCACAATAAAAAAGCAGAACATTTTGAACATACTTTTTTTATCCATTTGGGAAAGAGCAGTTCACTTTTGTTCTAGCTTTTTTTGTTATTTCACCTTTTTGGCCAACAAGGTAGCAAATTGCATTTGCAGGCGATTGCCATTGGCATCGGTTTTATGAAGCTGCCCCAAATCTTCATTATATTTAATCAGATACCATTCTTTATAATAATCTTTAAGTTCCCCCTTCTTAAAGGTAAAAGGAAAAGGAATGGGACAAGGATAGGATTTGGTATCCATAGCGCAAACGATAAGATTATAGCCGCCAATAGCAGTATGTTTTTGCATATCTTTGATAATATCTGGTACAACTGGTCTATTTAAGAACATAAAAACCACTGTTGATAGAATAAAATCATAGGTCTCTTGCAAATTTGCTGTATTGATATCATACCAGTTAATCTTGCTTGGTAGATTTTCTTCATTGGCTATATTTTTCAGATGAATAAGACTTTGTTCATTGGTATCAACAGAAGTGACATCATGTCCTAACATGGTCAAATAGAGGGAATTACGTCCTTGACCGGATCCAAGGTCTAGTATTTTACTGTTTTCTTTTAAATAAGGTGCCGAGAAAAGGACTTCTGAATGTGTCTTGGTCATCCCATATTTTTTGTTAAAATAATCTCCCTTTTGACAGTAAAGGGTAAGGTGACATTCCAAATCATTAGAAGCAGGTTCAATTTTATAGCAAACTTGAGGTTGAATAAAAGGCATTTGGGAATCCTTATCAAAAGTCAGCTTTTCTAAAACATGATCATCTTTATCAAAAAAATAAACATCAAGCTTTCCAGAAAGGACAGTTAACTGTTCCCAAGTTCCGACTTTAGTGTTGTGCGGGTTTAAAAGTGTTTCTGGGATGCTATTGGCAGTCCAATTAGGAAGACGTTTATAAGCCAGCAGCATATTTGTATTTCTGTTAGGCATCATAGTTATTCTGTTTTTCATTTGAATTTTATTATAGCACAAGTTTTTGAAGTATGCCTAGTCTAACGTTTTTAAATTAAAGTCAAAAACGCCTTAAATTATGGTAGAATAGATTATGTAATAAAAAGTATTGAGGAGATTAACATGAATCAAAACGAGTGGTTAAATCAATTTCGTTCTGTAAATGGTCGTGAACCAAGTCAAGAAGAGCTTCAGGCAGCTTTTCAAAGAGGAGAATTCAGCCAAACAGTTCCGGCAGCAAAGAGAAAAATGAAGACCTCTACCATTGTTATCATTAGTGTAATAAGTATTCTTGCTGCTTTATTGTTGATTGCAGGCGGAGGCACTGTTTACTACTATGTTTCTGGGAATGCAGATGGTGTTTGGGAAAATACGTACTCTTACTATTATAGTTCTAAGAAACATCGTTGGGTTAGTGCAACTAGAGAAAATAAGCAAAATAATTTTGAAGATGAGACATTCTTAGATATTAAAAAGAATTCGGTAAAAACTTATAGTTACTATGTTGCCAAAAATTCTGAAGACTTTACTTCAACTAGCAGTTATAGCCATATCCGATCAATGTATAAGACAAATATTTGGCAAAGAAAATTTGATCTGAGTATTACACAAGCTGAATATATGAAAGACATCAGGAAATACATCAATAACTTTTTCAAAACACAGTACACCTCTGACCAAGATTTGAAAGAGCTGCAAGATAATTATAAAAAGACCTATAAAGAAATTAAAAAAGGAAAAGTAACTTATCAAAGAAAGGGGAAGCAACTAATCGTTAAAACTTACAATAAAAAAGGTAGATTAATAGAACAAGATGTTTATATTAAACGAACAGGAAAAGCAGTGACGAAGTTATATCACAATTATCGTAAAGCAGAAAAAGCTGAACGTGCACGGTTAGATAAATTAAATGCAATGTCTTACTAAAGAACAAAAAACAATTTTTAATGATATTGCCGTTTTAAACTTTAATTGATAAAGAAAGACTAGGGATCAATGGTCAAACAGTTCAAAAAGTTGGATAACCAGCTTCTTGCGGCCTATACAAATGTCCTGGTCTTTTTATAACCAGTTTATTCTACCGTATTTACAATAAACGAATAATTTAGAGAATTATAGAATCAATGGTTGTGGTCACAAAGATTAGTTAGATTTTAAAGATAGGTAATCCTTTACCAGAAAAGGACGGAATTGAACAAAATTTAGATCAGAGCACATGCCTTCTTGATGGCAGCTTGCATAATGGACAAAGGAAACTTGAGAGATATTGCAATTTTTCTATAATAGATAGAGGAAATAGGATGACATTTTATTCATATAATTATGTTTTAAGTCGAATTAATCAACAAAACTGGATAACTGTAACGATTTCAGCTTTACTGCTTCTCGTAACAGGCCTTTTTGCCTTTAAAGCTTATCGCAACAAACGGGATACAAAATTCCGTGAATTGGTAATTATCTCTATACTGTCGTTGTTTGCGGTAATTTTAATAGGCATTAGTACCTTTCAAACCAATCAAGCTTCCAACAATCAATTTCAAACTTCTCTTCATTTTATCGAAGTGATTTCGAAAGATCTGGGAGTTGACAAATCAGAGGTCTATGTTAATACTTCGGCAGCAACGGACGGGACGATCGTAAAGGTCGGGAAGAATTTACCGAGCCATGAGTGGCAGTAATCCTGACAAATATTTGCTTGAAAAAATCGAATTGCATAAGACGACAGATATCGAATTGGTGGAGGCTGAAAAATGACGTTGAATTATCTGGAAATCCTTATAAAACTAGTACTTGGTTTATTTTCACTCGTTTTTGTCATTAATGTGACAGGAAAAGGTAATCTGGCGCCAAATTCAGCAACCGACCAGATTCAAAATTATGTTCTCGGTGGGATTATTGGTGGAGTGATTTATAATTCAGCTATTACCATTCTTCAATATTGTGTGATTTTATTGATTTGGACGATCTTGGTTTTGAGTTTAAAATGGTTGAAAACGAATAATCACTTTGTCAAACGTGTGATTGATGGGAAACCGATTGTTTTAATTAAACGTGGTCAATTGGATGTGGAAGCCTGTCGTTCTGCAGGGTTAGCCGCCTCAGATGTAGCACTCAAACTTCGTGGACAAGGAATTTATCAAATCAAACAAGTTAAACGAGCCATTTTGGAACAAAATGGTAAACTCATTGTCGTGCAGGCTGGTGAAGAAAATCCAAAATATCCGGTCATTACCGATGGAGTGATACAACTGGAAGTTTTAGAATCCATTGACAAAACAGAAGAGTGGTTAGTGGAAAGATTAGCTAAAGACGGCTATAACAATGTTTCGGAGATTTTCATTGCAGAATATGAAAATGGGAATTTGAGCATTGTAACCTATTAAATTAAGGGTCACATTACTTGACATAATAAATAAAAATGGTATACTAAAAGCAACAGACAAGGAGGTTTTATTATGGGTCTGGAAGAAAAGTTAAATCAAGCTAAAGGTGCTATTAAACAAGGTGCTGGTAAGCTCACTTCAGATAAAAAGGTCGAGACTGAAGGTGCTATTGAAAAAACAGTTGCTAAAGCAAAAGACAGCATCAAAGATATCAAGGACGGTGTAGAAGGTGCTGCTGAAGGTATTAAAAGTACTTTTTCTAACAAAGAATAATCTAAATATAAAAGAGCAGAAATCCTATCTAATTAGTAGTAGAATTAGTTAGAACTTCTGTCTTTGGTGCTCAATATTAACTGTAGTGGATGACTGCTAACTAAGCATGAGAGAGAATCAGATTGGTTCTCTCTTTTGTGATGTTCAAAACAATGAGAATTTTCGTTTTGAAGCCCTTGAAATTACGAAAGTCGAAAACTTAACGTTTAATATCCTTGATGAGCTTATTGATTTCCTCTAAGTTGGCATTGGAATAAGGGCATTGGTGATATAAGATTTGTATTTCAGAAGGGTTCTGGAGACTATTTTTTCATCATGCGTTTGTCGTGAGAAATGATAAGTTCTTTTTCAAAGTTTGTGAAATATGCTATAATGAAGTGTTATCAATTTAGAGGTCTCATTTGCCTCAAACTCAAAGGAGAAAGGAATTAAAACCGAACGGAAAAGCAAGGAGTTTCAGGTAACTTATCGTTTATTGAAACTTCAATAAAATAAAGCTTAAAGCAGCTTGTCTAGGGGAAAAACTCTTTAGGATTTCTTCATTCTGCCCGCTTTTTCCACGTTTTTGGTAATTAGTATGACTGAAAAACAACCATTTTACATTACGACACCGATTTATTACCCGTCTGGGAAACTCCATATTGGCTCTGCCTATACAACCATTGCTTGTGATGTCTTGGCTCGCTATAAGCGTATGATGAATCATGACGTTTTTTATTTGACTGGACTTGATGAGCACGGTCAAAAGATTCAGCAAAAGTCTGAAGAAGCTGGTATCACACCGCAGGCGTATGTGGACGGTATGGCGGTTGGTGTTAAGGAATTGTGGAAGCTCCTTGACATCTCTTATGATAAGTTTATCCGCACGACAGATGATTACCATGAAAAAGTTGTGGCTGATGTTTTTGAAAAATTGCTAGCGCAGGGAGATATTTACTTGGGTGAATACTCAGGTTGGTATTCTGTTTCTGACGAGGAATTTTTCACTGAAAGCCAATTAGAGGAAATCTTCCGTGATGAAGACGGTAAAGTTATCGGTGGGATTGCACCATCAGGTCACGAAGTGGAATGGGTTTCAGAAGAATCCTATTTCCTCCGTCTCAGTAACTATGCTGATCGTCTAGTAGATTTTTTCCATGCTCATCCTGATTTTATCCAGCCAGATGGTCGTATGAATGAAATCATCAAGAACTTTATTGAGCCCGGTTTAGAAGATTTAGCAGTTTCGCGTACCTCATTTACTTGGGGCGTTAAAGTACCTTCAAATCCTAAGCACGTGGTTTACGTATGGATTGATGCCCTTCTCAACTATGCAACAGCTCTTGGTTACGGTCAAGATGCCCATGCCAACTTTGATAAATTCTGGAATGGTACAGTCTTCCACATGGTTGGCAAAGACATTCTGCGCTTCCACTCTATTTATTGGCCAATCCTGCTCATGATGCTTGATTTAAAGATGCCAGAACGTCTGATTGCTCATGGTTGGTTTGTCATGAAAGATGGTAAGATGTCCAAGTCTAAAGGAAATGTCGTTTACCCAGAAATGTTGGTTGAACGCTACGGACTTGATCCGCTTCGCTATTATCTCATGCGTAGTCTTCCAGTCGGTTCTGATGGCACTTTTACGCCAGAAGATTATGTTGGTCGTATCAACTATGAACTTGCCAATGACCTTGGTAATCTCCTCAACCGTACCGTTGCCATGATTAACAAGTATTTTGGTGGTGAGATTCCTGCTTATGTGGAAAATGTGACGGATTTTGATGCTGATTTGGCAGCAGTAGTTGCTGATAATTTGGCACAATACCACAAACAAATGAATGCTGTGGATTATCCACGCGCCCTTGAAACGGTTTGGAACATCATTTCGCGTACCAACAAGTACATTGACGAAACTACTCCTTGGGTATTGGCTAAGGATAAAGCTAAACGTGATGATTTAGCAGCGGTTATGGCACATTTGGCAGCCAGCCTGCGCGTGGTGGCTCACCTCATTCAGCCATTTATGATGACCACATCAAATGCCATCATGGAACAGCTTGGTTTGGCCGGTCAATTTGATTTAGAAGGTCTTGAACTTGCAGGACTTCCGACGGGTGTCAAAGTGATTGCCAAAGGCACGCCAATCTTCCCGCGTCTTGATATGGATGAAGAAATTGCTTACATCAAAGAACAAATGGGTGACAACTCTGCGATTGCCCAAGAGGAAGAAAAAGAATGGAACCCAACAACAGTTGAGCTCAAAAACGAGAAGAAGGCTATTAAATTTGACGATTTTGACAAGTTGGAAATCCGTGTGGCTGAGGTCAAGGAAGTGTCTAAAGTGAAGGGTTCTGACAAGCTTCTTAAGTTCCGCTTGGACGCAGGGGATGGCGAAGATCGCCAAATTCTGTCTGGCATCGCCAAATATTATCCAAATGAGCTAGACTTGGTTGGTAAAAAACTCCAAATTGTTGCCAACCTTAAACCACGTAAGATGATGGGCTTGGTCAGTCAAGGTATGATTCTTTCAGCTGAACATGCTGATGGGAAACTTACCGTATTGACGGTAGATTCTTCAGTACCGAATGGTAGTCAGATTGGGTAATGTGGTGTCTCACTTGTTTTTGTAATAATAACAGATGCTATTAGTCGGAAGTTTAAATAGAGATATTAAAAAGAATTCAAAAGTCTTTTTTGAGCCTAAGCTTTTACATCTTCCAAGTGATAGAAATAGGTCTTGCTTCGAAGTTATGATTAGGATAACAAACGGGAAAAAAGGAAGAGCAGAAAATCATCTGTGAAATTAGAGAAATCAATTTTAAAGAAAAGGAAAGCTTGGGGATACTTTTGCCTTATGGCTCCTCATCTTGTTTTTTGAAATTGATGTTCTTATCCCTATTTTGATTCATTTTTATCATCATAAATTGTTACAGATCCTTGCCTTATGGATGCTTTGAATCATTTAATGATGACTAACCTGCTGACCAATTTGTTGTTTTTAATTGTGGGTTTAGGCTATGGTGTTACTTTTGTTTTGATGAAAGAAATTTTGGCTGGTCTGTCGTTCGGCCACAACGGCGCTTCTCTTTATGAATGGCAGTTGGTTGCTTCTAATCTTTACAGGAGTGATAGTTTACGAAGAAGTCTTTGAACAGTCATTTTCATGTTTGCGTGGTTAAAGAATCTCTACAGTCTACTGTTATCTGTTTGCCTTACCCTGAATAATTAGTTATTATATCGTATGGTTCAAAAATGTTTCCCGAGGAAGCAGAAACGAAGAGGTCAAAAAATAAACCAGAAGATACAGTCTGTCAAGCGGATAGTAACAAGAAGTCAGACAGAAAATTGATGATAGGAGATAAAATGACCCCACAAGAACTATGGAATCAATACAAACGAGTCAACCCAAACATTGGTGATAGTATCGATGCCTGGCAATTTGGAGCAGAACCTGATCAACTGGCACAATTAGTCCTAAAAGGAGTTAAGACAGCGACTGCCTCTGCTTATGATCTGTATAAAGTTGACAATGAGCCGCTTCCGCAAAAAGACAGTTATGATGTGATTCTAGATAGTCAAAATCAAGCGATTTGTATTATTCAAATTATCAAGGTTTCTGTTGTACCTTTCAAAGAAGTTTCTGATGAACATGCTTTTAAGGAAGGAGAGGGCGATCGCTCCTTGACTTGGTGGCAGGATAGTCATCGAAAAATTTTTACCCAATGGTTTAAAGATGCTGCTTTAACATTCAAAGAAGATAGTCTGATTGTGCTTGAAGAGTTTCGCTGTGTCTATCCTCATTTAACAAATAAATCGAAAAATGCTATAATGGATTGAACATTTTGTTGTCCATTATTTTTTATGAAGGAATTTTTATGACGAACTATGCTATTATCCTTGCTGCTGGTAAGGGTACTCGAATGAAATCGGATTTACCAAAAGTTTTGCACCAAGTGGCAGGACTTACTATGTTGGAACATGTTAAACGTGCTGTTGATACCATGAATCCAGCAAAAACAGTGACCGTTGTCGGTCATAAAGCAGAACTTGTTCAAAAGGTTCTAGAAGACCAATCAGAATTTGTCCTCCAATCGGAGCAATTGGGAACGGGGCATGCCGTTATGATGGCTGAGTCATCTTTGGCTGAGCTTGAAGGACAAACGCTTGTCATTGCTGGTGACACGCCTTTGATTAGAGGAGAAAGCCTGAAAAACTTGCTGCATTATCATAAAAGCCATAAAAATGTAGCGACAATCTTAACTGCTGAAGCAGATGATCCTTTCGGTTATGGTCGTATTATTCGCAATCAAAATGCCGAAGTAATCAAGATTGTTGAACAAAAGGATGCTTCTGATTATGAACAACAAGTCAAAGAAATTAACACGGGAACGTATGTTTTCGACAATAAGCGCCTTTTTGAAGCCTTAAAAGAAATCAATACCAATAATGCTCAGGGTGAATATTATTTGACAGATGTTATCAGTATTTTTAAAGAGGCAGATGAGAAGGTTGGTGCTTATAAACTAGCTGATTTTGACGAGAGTCTGGGAGTTAATGATCGTGTTGCTTTAGCAAAAGCAGAAAAAGTTATGCGTCGTCGCATTAATCATGCGCATATGGTCAACGGTGTGACTTTGACAAACCCAGCTAGTACCTATATTGACAGTGATGTTATCATTGCGCCAGATGTAGTTATTGAGGCTAATGTGACTCTTAAAGGTCAGACCAAAATTGAAACAGGAGCTGTTTTGACTAATGGTACCTATATTGTTGATTCAGTTATTGGTGAAAATACTGTAATTACCCATTCAATGATTGAAGCTTCTCGGATTGAAAAAAATGTTACAGTTGGGCCTTATGCACACTTACGACCAAATTCAGTCTTAGAAGAAGCGGTCCATGTGGGGAATTTTGTGGAAGTTAAGGCTTCGACACTTGGTAAAGAGACCAAAGCAGGGCATCTGACCTATATTGGCAATGCTGAGGTTGGTCATGATGTTAATTTTGGTGCTGGTACCATTACAGTCAATTATGATGGACAAAATAAATATAAGACAATTATAGGCAACCATGTTTTTGTTGGCAGCAATTCTACCATCATTGCTCCTTTAACTATTGGTGATAATGCTTTGACAGCAGCAGGTTCAACGATTCATAAAGATGTCCCAGTTGATAGTATTGCTATCGGTCGCGGCCGTCAAGTCAATAAAGAAGGCTATGCCAAGAAAAAACCGCATCATCCCAATAATAAATAGGAGGCTGTTATGGATTTTGAAGAAAAGACCATTAAGCGCCAACCGATTTTTAATGGACAGATTTTTAAGGTTGCTGTTGATAATGTTCAGTTACCCAATCAGTTGGGGACTGCCAAACGTGAATTGATTTTTCATCGTGGAGCTGTGGCAGTATTGGCTGTGACACCTGAGAATAAATTGGTAATCGTCAAGCAATATCGCAAAGCAATAGAAAAAATATCTTATGAAATTCCAGCAGGCAAATTGGAAATTGGTGAGAATGGAACAGAAAAAGAAGCAGCTCTGCGTGAATTAGAAGAAGAAACTGCTTATACAGGCGACCTCAAATTGATTTACGAATTTTATACAGCCATTGGTTTTTGTAATGAAAAAATTAAGCTTTATTTGGCTACTAATTTAGAGAAGGTTGACAATCCTCGTCCACAAGATGATGACGAGGTCATTGAACTTTTTGAATTAACTTATGATGAATGTATGGAATTGGTCAGATCAGGAGATATTGAAGATGCAAAAACGTTAATTGCTCTTCAATACTTTGCTCTGCATTTTAAGGATAAATAAGGAGAAATGTTATGGGAAAGCCCCTGTTAACAGATGAAATGATTGCTCGAGCCAATCGTGGCGAGAAGTTCTATGATAAGGGTCATTTTGACTCAGAAGAGACCATTGTCATTTCAACAGATAATCAGATACCTCAATCAAGTTATGATGAAACGCGTGATTTGAATGAAAACTATGACGATTATGATTATGAAGACTATGATGAAGAACCTATTATCAAAAGTCGCCGCATTGAAAATGCGAAACGTGGTAAATTTCAGTCTAAATTAAATTGGATTTTAATAGGAGTCATTCTTCTTTTAGCCTTTTTAGCTTATGCAATCTTTAAACTATAAAGGAAGAAAAATGAAAATTGGAATTATTGCAGCTATGGAGGAAGAATTAAAACTCCTCTTAGCGGAATTAAATCATAAAAGAGAAGAAATCTGTTTAGAACGACCTTACTACAGCGGTAAACTAGGTAAACATCAGGTCGTTCTGGTGCAAAGCGGTGTTGGCAAAGTCATGTCTGCTATGAGTGTGGCTGTTTTAGTAGATCATTTTAAAGTTGATGCTTTGATTAATACAGGTTCAGCAGGAGCTTTAGCGCCAGATTTGGCTATTGGTGATGTTGTAGTGGCAGATAGACTCGCTTATCATGATGTAGATTTAACTGCCCTTGGTTATGAATTTGGACGTATGTCAGGGCAGCCTCTTTTCTTTAAATCAGACCAAACCTTTGTGAGCGCTTTTGAAGAGGTGTTGGCTAAGCACCATATTCATAGTAAAATCGGTCTCATTACAACCAGTGATTCCTTTATGGCTGGTAAGGAAAAAACGATTTTTGTTAAGGAACATTTTCCAGAAGTGCAGGCAGTTGAGATGGAAGGCGCAGCGATTGCTCAAGCAGCTTATGCAGCCAAACGCCCTTTTGTCGTTATTCGATCAATCAGTGATACAGCAGCTCATGATGCCAATATTACTTTTGAAGAATTTGTTGTTAAGGCTGGAAAACAATCGGCTCAAGTCCTCTTAAAATTTTTGGAAATCTTAGACCAATGACAACAAACTTTATAAAAAAAAACGAAATTGACATCACAATCAACTTCGTTTTTTAATTTTATTTTTTCTTATCAAACTTATAATCTTTGATAATTTTAATAGCTTTTATGGTAACTTTTTCCTGTGGTTTACCACTTTGATCTGTTTTAATAGCGGCAATTTTATCAACAATTTTCATGCCTTTTATCACTTGTCCAAAGACCGTGTAATTGCCATCAAGTTTTGGTGTTCCGCCATCTTTATAGCCATTAATGATTTTTTGCGGATAGCGCGTGGTTGTTAATTGCTTGGATTGATTATCTTTGTTTTGAACAATGAAAAATTGACTGGCATTAGTATTGGGGCCAGCATTAGCCATAGATAAGGCGCCTCTGAGATGATAAAGGTATTTTGACGTTTCATTGGCAAATCCCTTACCAGAATCTTTAGACCTGTCTTTGCCCTTCCAAATGGATTCACCACCACTGCCATCACCTTTAGGATCGCCGCCTTGAATCACAAAATCTGAGATAATACGATGGAAAGTCAAATTATTATAGTAGCCATTCTTAGCATGGGTTAAGAAATTTTCAACTGCTAAAGGTGCATATTTAGGGAAAAGTTTAACAGTGATATCTCCTTTTGAAGTAGCAATAGTAACCTCAGCTTCATTTTTAGCAACTTTCTTAGATAATTGAGGAAAGTCTGCCTTGTTTAACTGTTTTAACTTATTTTTGGCTTTTTGTTTAGCAATATGATGATTAACATATTTATCTCCTTTAATAGCACGATCTATATTTTCACAGCCTACCAGCAAGACAAAAGATACTAAAACCAAACTTAAAATTCTTTTCATAATTACTCCTTGGTTATAAAAGATAAATTTATTTTATCATAAAATGATGATAGTATCTGCTTTTCTCAAATAATATAAAAATGGTATAATGATAACATGGCTAAAACAAAGAATAAAAGAAAAGGACGGAAAACACGCCGTCCAACAAAGGCGGAATTAGAGAAACAAAGAGCCATAAAGCGCATGGTATTTGCTTTGTTTATGGCTTTTGTCCTCTTTTTTGCAATTTTTAAACTAGGACGAGTAGGCGTCACTGTTTATAATATCATTCGCTTGATGGTGGGAAGTCTGGCTTACCCTTTCATTTTTGCTGCTCTGATTTATCTTTTTGCTACCAAATGGTTGAAAAAACATGATGGCTTGGTTGGTGGTTTTGTCATCACTATGCTTGGGATGCTTTTAGAATGGCAAGCCTATCTTTTCTCCTTAGCAACGATGAAAGATCAAAGTGTCATCAAAGGCACTTTGGTGATTGTTTTTAGTGATCTCAGTAAATTTCGTGTTGCTAATTTTGCTGGCGGTGGTTTTTTAGGGGCCCTCCTCTATATGCCGGTTGCCTTTCTTTTTTCAAATATTGGTTCTTTTTTAATCGGCGGACTTTTCCTTCTTTTAGGTCTTTTTCTAATGAGTCCTTGGGATGTTTATGATGTCATGAATTTCTTCAAGGACAGTTACGCTAAATGGCAGGTTAAACGGCAGGAAAATCGTGAAAAACGCTTTGCGCAAAAAGAAGAGGCGCGCCTTTTGGCACAGCAGGCTGTCCAAGAAGCACAGGAGTCAGCAACGTTTGATCATGGGCTCAATGCAGCTATTGATTTAGAAACAGGCGAGGTTTTAGATCAGGCACAGACCATTGATTTAGATGATTTTGATGGACAAGTCCATAAAGAACCAGAAATTATTGGTTATCAGTCGGATCCTGAGGGAGAAGCATTAGAAGCAGAAGTTCCAGCTGCTGAACAAACCAGTCAGTTACCAAAAGAAGAGGATATGTCAGATGAATCCTTAGAGGTTGATTTTACACCTAAGACAACTCTTCATTATAAATTGCCGGGTATCGATCTGTTTGCTAAGGACAAACCTAAAAATCAAAGTAAAGAGAAGAGATTGGTCCGTGATAATATCAAGATTTTAGAAGAAACTTTTACTAGCTTTGGAATTAAGGCCAATGTTGAACGAGCTGAAATCGGTCCATCTGTTACCAAATATGAGGTTAAACCGGCAGTTGGTGTGCGGGTCAATCGTATTTCTAATCTAGCAGATGATTTAGCGTTAGCTTTGGCTGCTCAGGATGTTCGTATTGAAGCACCTATTCCTGGGAAATCTCTTGTGGGAATTGAAGTTCCAAATTCTGAAGTAGCTACGGTGACTTTCCGTGAACTTTGGGAACAGGCTAAAGCGTCGCCTGATAAATTGCTTGAAGTTCCTTTAGGTAAAGCTGTTAATGGCTCGGTTCGTTCTTTTGACCTAGCTAAGATGCCTCATATTTTGGTGGCGGGTTCGACGGGTTCAGGAAAGTCTGTGGCGGTTAATGGTATTATTGCCAGTATTTTGATGAAGGCACGACCAGATCAGATCAAATTCATGATGATTGATCCCAAGATGGTTGAACTGTCTGTTTATAATGATATTCCCCACCTGCTAATTCCTGTTGTGACTAATCCACGCAAGGCTAGCAAAGCCTTGCAGAAAGTTGTTGATGAGATGGAAAATCGCTATGAACTCTTTAGCCATTTTGGCGTTAGAAACATTGCCGGTTACAATGCTAAGGTAGAAGAATTCAATCGTCATTCAGAGACCAAGCATATACCTTTGCCGCTTTTGGTTGTCATTGTTGATGAATTGGCTGATTTGATGATGGTAGCTAGCAAAGAAGTTGAAGATGCCATTATCCGTTTAGGACAAAAGGCTCGTGCGGCAGGAATCCACATGATTCTCGCAACACAGAGACCATCTGTTGATGTTATCTCTGGTTTGATCAAAGCCAATGTACCAAGCCGAATCGCCTTTGCGGTTTCTTCTGGAACAGATAGTCGAACCATCCTTGATGAAAATGGAGCTGAAAAGCTTCTAGGGCGAGGAGATATGCTCTTTAAACCAATTGATGAAAACCATCCTGTTCGTTTGCAAGGTTCCTTTATTTCAGATGATGACGTTGAACGTATTGTGTCCTTTATCAAGGAACAAGCAGAAGCTGATTATGATGAAAGTTTTGATCCTGGTGAAGTTTCTGAAGATGATAATTCTAATGGTAATGGTGGAAATTCTGAAGGAGATCCTCTCTTTGAAGATGCCAAAGCTTTGGTTCTGGAAACACAAAAAGCTAGTGCTTCTATGTTGCAACGTCGACTTTCAGTTGGTTTTAACCGTGCAACGCGTTTAATGGAAGAATTAGAAGAAGCAGGTGTTATTGGACCTGCTGAGGGAACAAAGCCTCGAAAAGTTTTGCAAAGCAATTAAGTAAAACAAATGATTTTAATTGTAGCAAAAATTGTTGAACGATCAACTTATCAACTTTTAGAATAAAAGAAAAACAGATAAGCATTTTAGTACTTATCTGCTTTTTAATATGAAGTGATAATCAGCTGGCAAGAAAGGCAGCAATGACAGTCGCCAAATAAAAGAAGAAAGTCAAAATGAAGCCTGACCTCCAAAAGAATTTAAAGAACCGTCTGAAAGAAAAGGTCTTTCTTTTTCTGATCTGACGGATAGCTAAGGTTAGAGAAAGAATGGACATGGCCAGCAAATAATGCGGCAGAAAGCTGTGAGTATAAAACTTTGCTGATACTAAGACAATTTCTACTGCAAAAAGCGGCAAAGCAATGTCTGCTAGATTAATACCAAAGCGTCTCAAATGAAAAGTTGAAACGATAATATAAGAAAAGATTAACGTTAAAAAAATGAAGGCTATTGCCATTAATTTATACATAGTCATAATCTTATTTTATAACGATTTTATAAGAATGTAAACGCCTAAACAAAAATAAAAATAGAATAAATCAAGGAAAATCCTTGTTTTTTATAAAGAATAATGTATAATAAATAAGTATGCTGCAATGGTATATTTGTGGGAGGTAAAAATCTGTTAATTGCCGAAAGAACCACAACAGGAGGATTTTATAATGGCTAAAAAAGTCGAAAACATCGTAAAACTTCAAATTCCTGCTGGTAAAGCAACACCAGCTCCGCCAGTTGGACCAGCACTTGGTCAAGCAGGAATCAACATCATGGGATTCACCAAAGAATTCAATGCTCGTACAGCTGATCAAGCTGGTATGATTATCCCAGTTGTTATCTCAGTTTATGAAGATAAATCATTTGATTTCGTCACAAAAACACCGCCAGCTGCTGTTCTTTTGAAAAAAGCTGCAGGTGTTGACAAGGGTTCTGGTGAACCAAACAAAACTAAAGTTGCTTCAGTAACGCGTGCACAAGTACAAGAAATCGCTGAAACAAAAATGCCAGATTTGAACGCTGCAAACCTTGAGTCTGCAATGCGTATGATCGAAGGTACTGCTCGTTCTATGGGATTCACTGTTACTGACTAAGAGTAACCTGTCCTATTTACCCGCAATACTTGATCATATGTGACGAGTGACGTGGGAGATGAAAATCGATATGACCACATTACAAGGAGAAGATAAAATGGCTAAAAAAAGCAAACAATTACGTGCTGCTCTTGAAAAAATCGACAGTACAAAAGCGTACAGTGTAGAAGAAGCTGTAGCACTTGCAAAAGAAACTAATTTCGCAAAATTTGATGCAACTGTAGAAGTTGCTTACAACCTTAACATTGATGTTAAAAAAGCTGACCAACAAATCCGTGGTGCCATGGTATTGCCAAATGGTACTGGTAAAACGCAACGTGTTCTTGTTTTTGCCCGCGGCGCTAAAGCTGAAGAAGCTAAAGAAGCTGGCGCAGACTTCGTTGGTGAAGATGATCTTGTTCAAAAAATTAACGGCGGTTGGCTAGATTTTGATGTTGTTATTGCAACACCTGATATGATGGCAATCGTTGGTCGCCTTGGACGTGTTCTTGGTCCGCGTAACCTCATGCCAAATCCTAAAACGGGAACAGTAACTATGGATGTTGCCAAGGCAGTCGAAGAATCTAAAGGCGGTAAAATCACTTACCGTGCCGACAAAGCTGGTAATGTACAGACTATCATCGGTAAAGTATCATTTGATGCAGATAAACTAGTTGAAAACTTCAAAGCTTTCAATGACGTTATTGCTAAAGCAAAACCTGCTACTGCAAAAGGTACTTACATAACAAACCTTGTACTGACAACTACTCAAGGTCCTGGTATCAAGGTTGATGCAAATTCATTTTAAATAAATAGTAGTGAAAAAGAACGGCATTTAGCTGTTCTTTTATTTTAGGTATAAAAAAATTATTTTTAACTTGAGTCGTTATGAACTAATACATTTTTTTAAAAAGAAAAAGAGACTATAAATTTTAATGGAAGTATGATAAAATATTAGGGATAAAGTAAGGAGTATAGATAATGGTAAAACCTAAATATAGTCGTGTATTGATTAAGCTCTCTGGTGAGGCTTTAGCTGGCGAAAAAGGAGTTGGTATTGACATTCCAACTGTTCAAACTATTGCTCAGGAGATCAAGGAAGTTCATGACTCAGGCATTGAAATTGCTCTTGTTATCGGTGGTGGAAATCTTTGGAGAGGCGAGCCTGCTTCTAAGGCAGGTATGGATCGTGTTCAGGCTGATTATACTGGGATGCTGGGGACAGTTATGAATGCTCTTGTTATGGCAGACGCTCTCCAGCATGCAGGAGTAGACACGCGTGTTCAGACAGCAATTGCCATGCAGCAAGTTGCAGAGCCATATATTCGCGGACGGGCACTGCGTCACCTTCAAAAGGGTCGTATTGTTATCTTTGCTGCAGGTGTTGGTTCCCCTTACTTCTCAACCGATACAACATCTGCTCTTCGCGCAGCGGAAATTGAAGCAGATGCTATTTTGATGGCCAAAAATGGCGTTGACGGCGTTTATAATGATGATCCTCGTAAAAATGCTGATGCTATCAAATTTAATGAGTTAACCCATATGGAAGTTCTCAAACGCGGACTGAAGATTATGGATTCAACGGCCAGCTCACTGTCAATGGACAATGACATTGACTTAGTTGTTTTCAATCTGAATGAATCAGGAAACATCAAACGTGTTATCTTTGGCGAACAAATTGGGACAACTGTAACCAGCAGAATTTCTGATTCAGAATAATTGAACACAGGCTAAAAGCGTCGAGAAAAAGATAGACTGCCTTGTGCGCCAGCGCACAGCGTTAGTCTCCTATTTTCTTCTCGCTTTCTTAAAGCTCTTAGTATCTTAATAATTGAACACGGCTACGACACTGTGCAAAAAGATAGCTTCTCCTAGAGTTCTGAGACTCTTGGTTGGACCTCCTATTTTGCTTTGTGTCGCTTACGCCTTAGTATCTTAATAATTGAACACGGCTACGACACTGTGCAAAAAGATAGCTTCTCCTAGAGTTCTGAGACTCTTCGTTGAACCTCCTATTTTGCTTTGTGTCGCTTACGCCTTAGTATCTTAATATAAGGAGAATATTAAAAATGGCAAATGCTATTGTAGAAAAAGCAAAAGAAAGATTTGAACAATCACACCAGTCCCTCGCGCGTGAATTCGGCAGTATTCGTGCTGGCCGTGCCAATGCAAGTCTTTTAGATCGGATTGAAGTAGAATATTATGGTGTACCAACTCCTCTCAATCAACTAGCTTCAATCACTGTTCCAGAAGCACGCGTTCTTTTGGTTTCACCATTTGATAAATCATCATTAAAAGATATTGAACATGCTATCAATGCTTCTGATATTGGGATTAATCCGGCTAATGACGGTTCTGTTATTCGTTTGGTTATTCCAGCCTTGACTGAAGAAACGCGCAAAGAGCTGGCTAAGGAAGTAAAAAAAGTTGGTGAAAATGCGAAGGTTGCTATTCGTAATATTCGTCGTGATGCCATGGATGAAGCTAAAAAGCAGGAAAAGATTAAAGAAATCACAGAAGATGAATTGAAATCTCTTGAGAAAGATATTCAAAAAGTTACAGATGAAGCTGTTAAGCATATTGATAGCATGACGGCAAATAAAGAAAAGGAACTTCTTGAAGTTTAAGATTTAAGCTTAGAAGTTTTTGCCAGTCGCATTAGGATAAGATATTTATAGATAGATCTTGTCGTCTCATTAAAATAAAGGGCAGAAGAGAAGGGTGTGGCAGATCCACTCCCTTTTGTAAATGTAAAGGAAAGGAATTAAACAGGGGTTAAAAATTGAAAAATGATTTGAAACAAGAAAGTCATATCTCGTTTTGCAGACATGCAAATCATCTCTTTTTCATTTTTAAAACTTGAATCTTATTATGAATTCATTGCTTGCAACAGTCATCACTGGGATGGTGACAGATGAAAATGCTAATTCCTATTTTATCCAGAAGGATGGTCTAACCTTTGCTTTGGATAAAAAAGAAGGTCAGCACAAGATTGGTGATATGATCAAGGGCTTTGTCTATACAGACATTCATCAAAAAGCACGCTTGACAACTGCTAATATAGAAACAACACGTACCACATATGGTTGGGGTACAGTAGCTGGGGTGCGACGGGATCTGGGTGTTTTTCTTGATGTTGGCTTGCCAGATAAGCAGTTTGTTGTTTCTTTGGATGTTTTGCCAGAATTAAAAGAATTGTGGCCCAAAAAAGGGGATAAACTTTATGTTCATCTAGAAATTGATAAGAAAGATCGTATTTGGGCTATTCCAGCTGAACCAGACGTTTTTCAAAAATTAGCTGGACCAGCCTATGATAATATGCAAAATCAGACTTGGCCTGCTATTGTTTACCGTCTTAAGTTGACAGGAACTTTTGTTTATCTACCAGAAAATAATATGCTGGGTTTCATTCATCCAAGTGAACGCTATGCCGAACCACGCTTGGGTCAAGTTGTTAATGCGCGTGTTATTGGTTTTCGTAAGGTAGATCGGACACTCAATTTATCCTTAAAACCGCGTTCCTTTGAAATGCTGGAAAATGATGCGCAGATGATTTTGACTTATTTAGAAAACAATGGTGGGTTTATGACACTCAATGATAAGTCAACCCCTGCTGATATCAAAGCAACTTTTGGGATTTCTAAAGGTCAATTTAAAAAAGCCTTGGGAGGCTTAATGAAAGCTAGGAAAGTGAAACAAGATATTAACGGAACAGAATTGATTGACAACTAAGAAAAAATCTCAGATTTTCTGGGATTTTTTGGTACAATAAAACTATTATTTCTGATGTGAGGTATCTTATGGAACGTGCGATTTTTGCAGGTGGCTGTTTTTGGTGTATGGTACAGCCTTTTGAAGAACAAGATGGTATTTTGTCTGTCCGATCAGGCTATACAGGAGGACATGTGGTTAATCCGACTTATGAACAAGTTTGCTCAAAAATGACTGGACATACGGAAGCTGTCGAAATTATCTTTGATGAAAGCAAGATTTCTTATGCAGACCTTGTCGAAATCTATTGGCGGCAGACCGATCCAACCGATTCTTTTGGACAATTTGAAGATCGTGGGGATAACTATCGTCCTGTTATCTTTTATTTTGATGAGCAACAGCGGAAAATAGCAGAGCAGTCCAAGGCTAATTTGCAGGCTTCAGGTCATTTTAACAGACCGATCGTGACTACGATTGAAGCAGCGCAGCCATTTTACGAAGCAGAAAAAGACCATCAGGCTTTCTATCGGAAAAATCCTGAACGCTATGCGAGAAGCTCTGCTATTCGCCATCACTTTTTAAAGGAGAACTGGTCATGAGAAAATCATTTTATACTTGGCTAATGACACAAAGGCACCCTAAGAGTCACGATCCTGTAGCTATTTTGGCGGATTTGGTCTTTGAAGATACGACTTTTCCGAAACACACGGATAGTTTTGAAAGGGTCAGTCGCTATTTAGAAGATGAAGCTAGTTTTTCTTTTAATCTTAGCGAATTTGACAGGATTTGGGAAGATTATTTGGCACATTAAAGTCACGCGTTTAGCGTGATTTTTTGGTATAATGAAAAGCATACAAAGGTGAAAAAGGAGTAAAATTTGCAAGAGTATTCTGTTGAAGTGGCCTTGGTTCATCCAGATGATATGGTCAATTTATTTGGTTCTAATGAGCGGCATTTAAAATTAATTGAGGAGAATCTTGGTGTTGTCATTCATGCCAGGACAGAGCGCGTCCAGATTTTAGGTGAGACTGAGGAAGCCATTGAATTAGCTCGCCTGACCATCAAAGCGCTGTTAGTTCTAGTCGGACGGGGAATGATTGTCAATACTTCTGATGTTGTGACAGCACTTTCGATGGCGCAAAATGGCAATATTGATAAATTTGTGGCACTTTACGAAGAAGAAATTATCAAGGATTCTTATGGTAAACCCATTCGCGTTAAAACGCTAGGTCAAAAGGTCTATGTTGATAGCGTCAAAAGCCATGATATCGTTTTTGGTATTGGTCCTGCAGGAACGGGGAAAACATTTTTAGCAGTTACCCTAGCTATCACTGCCCTTAAACGTGGACAAGTCAAACGCATTATTCTAACACGTCCTGCAGTGGAGGCGGGTGAAAGTCTTGGTTTCTTACCAGGAGATCTTAAGGAAAAAGTTGATCCCTATCTGCGTCCTGTTTATGATGCTCTCTATCAGATTCTGGGGAAAGAGCAAACCAGTCGTCTCATGGAGCGTGAGATTATTGAAATTGCACCTTTGGCTTATATGCGCGGTCGAACTTTGGACGATGCTTTTGTCATTCTGGATGAAGCGCAGAATACTACCATCATGCAGATGAAGATGTTTTTGACTCGTCTTGGCTTTAATTCCAAGATGATTGTCAATGGTGATATTAGTCAGATTGATTTGCCTAAAAATGTCAAATCAGGCTTGGTTGATGCTTCAGAAAAACTAAAGGATATTAAACAGATCGATTTCGTCTATCTTTCTGCTAAAGACGTTGTCCGACATCCAGTGGTTGCTGAAATCATCAATGCTTATGAGGAGTCAACTGATGTCCGTTAGAAATCAAACGGATACATCGAATATATTCTTTGCTATCGGGATAAAATTGTCAGTGGTATCTATGATAGTCGTTTTCTTATCAACTCTGTATCAGAAGTAGTGGATGAAATAAGCAGCCTTGTTATTTCCCTATGAAAGAGCTAAAGAGATGATTTTAGTGGAGGAGCTGGGAGAATAAAGATTTACTGACAGATCCAGTAATCGCTATGTACGACTAACTATCAACGCTAGAATTGAGAAAGAAAAATAAAGTGACTTCGAATGATGTTAAAGACAGGGAACGTTTCCTTGTCTTTTTATAATATCGCTGATATGAGAAGTGTTGGTTGTAACTTCTCTTTTCTTTAGAAAGCAACTGCTTTTATGGTATAATTAAGTTATTAATAGTCGAAAGAAGATGACCATGTATATTGAAATGATTGATGAGACGAATCAGGTTTCTGAGGAAATAAAAAACCAAACTTTGGATATTTTGGAATTCGCAGCACAAAAAACAGGGAAAGAAGACAAAGAAATGGCGGTTACTTTTGTGACCAATGAGCGCAGCCATGAACTGAATCTCAAGTATCGTGATACTAATCGTCCTACTGATGTTATCAGTCTAGAATACAAACCAGAAAGCTCCCTTTCTTTTGATGAGGAAGACTTGGCCGACGATCCAGATTTAGCCGAGGTATTAACTGAATTTGATGCTTATATTGGTGAATTATTTATTTCTGTCGATAAAGCTCGCGAACAGGCGCAAGAATATGGTCACTCATTTGAGCGTGAGATGGGCTTTTTGGCAGTACATGGCTTTTTACATATCAATGGTTATGACCACTACACTCCCCAAGAAGAAAAAGAGATGTTTAGCTTACAGGAAGAGATATTAGATGCCTATGGACTTAAGAGATAATAAGCAAAGCCAAAAGAAATGGAAAAATAGAACTTTAACTTCCAGCCTTGAATTCGCTTTAACGGGGATTTTTACGGCTTTTAAAGAAGAGCGTAATATGAAAAAACATGCAGTGTCAGCTCTTTTAGCTGTCATTGCTGGTTTGGTTTTTAAAGTATCAGTCATTGAGTGGCTTTTTCTTTTATTAAGTATTTTTTTGGTTATTACCTTTGAAATTGTCAATTCGGCTATTGAAAATGTGGTTGATTTGGCCAGTGACTATCATTTTTCCATGTTGGCTAAAAATGCTAAGGATATGGCTGCAGGAGCTGTTCTTGTCATTTCAGGTTTTGCTGCCTTGACAGGCTTGATTATTTTTGTACCAAAAATTTGGTTTTTGCTTTTTCATTAAAAATAGATAGAGGAGACATCATGTCATTTAAATCAGGATTTGTAGCTATTTTAGGTCGTCCCAATGTTGGGAAATCGACCTTTTTAAATCATGTCATGGGGCAAAAAATTGCTATCATGTCTGATAAGGCACAAACAACCCGTAATAAAATTATGGGAATTTATACTACAGATAAAGAGCAAATCGTTTTTATTGATACGCCTGGTATTCATAAACCGAAAACTGCCTTAGGTGATTTTATGGTTGAGTCTGCCTATTCAACCCTGCGTGAAGTGGACACAGTTCTTTTTATGGTACCTGCTGATGAAAAGCGGGGTAAAGGCGACAATATGATTATAGAGCGTCTTAAAGCGGCCAAGGTACCTGTTATTTTGGTTATCAATAAGATTGATAAGGTTCATCCGAATCAATTACTCGAACAGATTGATGATTTTAGAAATCAAATGGATTTTCAAGAAATTGTCCCTATTTCTGCCTTGCAAGGCAATAATGTCAGTCATCTGGTAGATCTTTTGGTAGATCATCTAGAAGAAGGTTTTCAATATTTTCCAGCTGATCAAATCACAGATCATCCAGAGCGCTTTTTGGTATCTGAAATGATTCGGGAAAAAGTTTTGTTGCTGACGCGTGAAGAAATTCCTCATTCGGTAGCTGTGGTTATTGACTCAATGGCGCGTGATGAGGAAACGCATAAGATACATATTCGTGCGACCATTATGGTGGAGCGTGACAGTCAAAAGGGCATTATCATCGGTAAAAAGGGTGCTATGCTTAAAAAGATAGGCCAAATGGCTCGTCGTGACATCGAACTCATGCTAGGTGACAAAGTCTACCTCGAAACATGGGTCAAGGTCAAGAAAAACTGGCGCGATAAGAAACTAGACTTAGCCGATTTTGGGTATAATAAGAAGGAGTATTGAGATCAAGCTAATGTCTTTCCAGATAAATTGAAGGAATTTTAATTATGGACTATATTTCCTACATCCGCTCAAAAGTCGGTCATGACAAGGTTATCTTGACTTTTGCTGGCGGGATTTTAGCAGACAAAGACGGGCGTGTGCTTTTGCAACTGCGCGGAGATAAGAAGACTTGGGCTATTCCGGGCGGTGCAATGGAGCTGGGCGAATCTACGCTTGACACAGCTAAACGTGAATTTTTTGAAGAAACAGGTATCAAGGTGGAGGCTGTGTGCTTTCTTAATGTTTATAGCCATTTTGAGGAAGTCTATCCTAATGGTGATGAGGTGCAGACTATTGTCATGATTTATGAGTTTAAGGCGCTAAATGACTTTGATATTTCTGATTTTCACAATGAAGAAACCTTGCGCCTGCGTTTCTTTTCTGAGGAAGAAATAGCGAAGCTGGAATCGGTTAGTGACAAGCATCGCCTGATGTTGGCTGAGTATTTTGATGACAGCTTTGCATTGGGACATTAAAGCAAGAGTGAAAAACGAGGTCACGCCATTTCGAATCTTATTTTGAGTGTGCTGGTACCAATATAAATGAATAACGAAATGCTATAAGGAGGTCTTAAAATGGACTATTTAGATATGTTAATTGATAGTCTCAATCGGGTTAGAGAACGTTTTTGGCGTATGTTTAAAGGAGTGACAGTAGAGCAAGCTAATTGTTTCCCAGTTGCTGATACTGCACCGCAGATAAAATCACTGACTTGGCTAGCATGGCATACAGCGCGTGAATTGGATTTGCAGATTTCAGCTTTGGCAGGGCAGGAGTCCATCTGGGACAGTCAAGGTTTTAAAGAGTATTTTCCTTTTGAAGTGGCAGAAACAGAAGACGGTTGGGATCACAGCTTAGAGCAAGCTCAAAAAATTAAGGTCGATCACTTAGATGATGTTTTAGATTATCTCAATGATGCTACAGATTTTGCCATTCTTTACCTGAAATCACTTAATCCAGAATGTCTAGATGATATTGTAGATGATTCTTGGACACCAGCTGTGACGCGTGGTGTACGCTTGGTTTCCATCATTGATGATGCTGCTATGCACTCAGGACAAGCTATTTATGCTCGTCGTTTGCTTGGTTTGAAGGATTAGTTTTTTGAAAAATAGCAGAGCGGTAAGGACGTTTAGAAAAGGGAGCAATCATGCCAGAATTACCAGAGGTTGAAACAGTCAGGCGTGGCTTAGAGCATTTGATTGTTGGCAAAAAAATTGTATCGGTAGAGGTTCGTGTGCCCAAAATGGTCAAAACGGGTGTAGAAGATTTTCAGCTGGACATTTTAGGACAAACCTTTGAAAGTATTGGCCGTCGTGGCAAATATCTTCTTTTAAATCTCAACAGGCAGACCATTATTTCTCATCTGCGCATGGAAGGAAAGTATTTGCTTTTTGAAGATGAGGTACCGGACAATAAGCATTTTCATCTTTTCTTTGGTCTGGATGGTGGGTCAACCTTGGTCTATCAGGATGTCCGCAAATTTGGTACTTTTGAATTATTGCCTAAAAGTCAGGTTGAAGCTTATTTTGTTCAGAAAAAAATTGGTCCTGAGCCAAATGCCAAAGATTTTAAACTCAAGCCTTTTGAAGAAGGACTGGCCAAATCACACAAGGTCATCAAAACACTACTTTTGGATCAGCATTTAGTGGCTGGACTTGGCAATATTTATGTGGACGAAGTGCTCTGGGCAGCAAAAGTCGATCCAGAACGGCTAGCCAGTCAACTGAAAAAATCAGAAATCAAACGGATTCATGATGAAACCATCCGTATTCTGCAACTGGCTATTGAAAAGGGAGGCTCGACTATTCGTAGCTATAAGAATAGCTTGGGTGAAGATGGCAGTATGCAGGATTGCTTACAAGTTTATGGAAAGACAGATCAGCCTTGTGCTCGCTGTGCCACGCCTATTGAGAAAATTAAAGTAGGAGGGAGAGGGACGCATTTTTGCCCGTCCTGCCAAAAACAATGACAAAAATTATTGGGATTACAGGCGGTATCGCTTCTGGTAAGTCAACGATTACAAATTATCTCAGGCAAAAGGGTTATCAAGTTATTGATGCTGACCAAGTCGTGCATGATTTACAGGCTAATGGTGGTAGGCTTTATCAGGCCTTGGTCAACTGGCTGGGCACAGCTATTCTCAATGAAGCAGGCGAACTCAATCGTCCGAAATTGTCCCAACTCATTTTTTCCAGTCCAGACAATTTAGCCAAATCTTCTCAGCTACAAAATGCTATTATCAGACAGGAGTTGGAGACTAGACGAGACCAGCTAGCTAAAACAGAGGCAATTTTCTTTATGGATATTCCGCTTTTGATTGAGCAGAACTATAGGGACTGGTTTGATGAGATCTGGTTAATAGCGGTAAGCCCAGAGACACAAATCAAGCGGTTGAAGCAGCGAAATGGTTATTCGCAAGAAGAAGCGCAGCAGCGCCTTGCCAGCCAAATGCCCTTGCAGGCCAAAAAAGTTTATGCCGATCAAATAATTGATAATAATAAAACAGTTGAAAATACTAAAATGCAAGTGGACAGTCAACTGAGGAGGTTGCAAAATGAATGACATTTACTTTGATGACAACCGTCATAACTGGAATGATCGCGCTCGTCTGCATGAGGAAGCAGGTTATGGTATTGATAAACTCTTATCAGATAGAGACTATATCACACCAGAGGTTGAACAAGATAAAGACCTGATTGGTGACTTGACCAATAAAGATGTCCTGCATTTACAATGTCACTTGGGAACAGATACGATTAGTTTGGCGCGTTTAGGAGCTAGGCGCGTTCTTGGTTTGGATCTTTCTGATGAGTCATTAAGGCGTGCCAGAAATTTAGCTAAAAAGGCCGGTGTTTCTATTGATTTCATAGAGGGTAATGTTTACGATGCTAGAGAAGTCATTGTTGGTGATTTTGATCTGATCTATACTTCTCTGGGTGTCTTATGCTGGTTGCCGGATATTACTGCCTGGGGACGCGTTGTGGCTAGTTTACTGAAATCTGGCGGAAAATTTATTATTCGTGATGATCATCCCATGTTTATGACTATTGGGGAAGATGTTCGTGATGGCTTTAAAATTGAACAACCTTATTTCGAACAGTCACAACCTATGACTTGGGAAGATGAGGGCTCTTATATTGAAACAGATGCATCTTTTGAAAAAATTAAGAACACACGGAATCATCAATGGAATCATGCTCTCAGTGAAATTATTATGGCTTTGATTAATGCTGGTTTACAAATTGATTTGGTATCTGAATCCCAGCATGCTGCTTGGAATATTTGGCCTCATCTAATGGAAAAGTGCTCAGATGGCAGCTACCGACTCAAAAAGCACTCAGAAGTCTTACCCTTGCAATTTCTTATTTCAGCCCATAAGCCAGAAGCTTAGGTCAGACTATATAAACCAGAAAATTAGGACGTCAAGCTTCTTAAATTATGTTATAATGACATGTGGTATTTAGAAGGAAGATGATCGTATTATAACAACAGTTAATTGGAAGAAAAACCTTTTGATAGCTTGGTTCGGTAGCTTTTTTACTGGAGCAAGCTTTTCACTTGTCATGCCTTTTATGGCTTTATTTGTTGAGGAATTAGGCGTAAAAGGTGACTTGGTCAAGCTTTATGCAGGCCTTGCAGTGTCAATTTCAGCCTTAGCTTCTGCTCTTTTTGCACCTGTTTGGGGACGTTTGGCAGACCGTTATGGACGCAAGCCCATGATGATTCGAGCTAGTCTTGTCATGACTTTTACCATGGGCGGTCTAGCTTTTGTGACGGATGTCTATGGGCTGCTTTTTTTACGTTTGCTTAATGGGATGTTTGCGGGTTATGTGCCAAATGCCAATGCACTTATTGCTTCTCAGGCTCCTAAAAATGAATCAGGTTCTGCTCTTGGAACTTTGGCTACTGGTGTTATTGCTGGCAGTCTAATTGGTCCTCTTATGGGCGGTATGCTTGCTGAATTTTTAGGTATTCGCAATGTCTTTCTCTTGGTTGGCACTTTGCTTTTATTGGTAATGCTGCTGACAACTTTTTTTATTCAGGAAGATTTCCGACCTGTATCTAAGAAAGATATCTTATCTACTAAAGAACTCTTTGCTCAAATTAAAGATCGGCAAATACTATTGGGGCTTTTTGTTACCAGTATGATTATTCAAATTTCAGCTCAGTCTGTTGCCCCTATTCTGGCACTTTATATTAGATATCTAGGGCAAAGGGACAATCTGATGTTAATTGCGGGCTTAATTGTGTCTGCTATGGGCTTTTCCAGCATTATTTCCAGTTCAAGATTTGGGAAATTAGGTGATAAAATTGGCAATCACCGTATGTTATTAGCAGGTCTTTTTTATTGTGGTATTATTTATTTGATTCTTGCTCAGTCAAAAACACCTCTGCAATTAGGAATTTGGCGCTTTCTTTTTGGTTTTGGTACTGGAGCCCTCATGCCAAGTGTTAATGCTCTATTAACAAAACTAACACCTAAGGAAGGTATCTCTAGAATCTTTAGCTACAATCAGATGTTTACCAACTTTGGTCAGGTATTGGGCCCTTTTGTAGGATCGACTGTAGCAGCAGGCTGGGGTTATCGCTGGGTCTTTTATGCTACAGGAGCAATTGTTCTTTTCAATTTTATATGGAGTCTTGTTAATTTTAGAAAATATTTGAAAGTTAGGGAAATTTAGTGCGTATCAAGATTAATCTGCAATGTTCACATTGTGGCAGTAAAAATTATTTGACTAGTAAAAATAAGAAAAATCATCCAGAAAAAATTCAGGTTCCTAAATATTGTCCTAAGGAAAGAAAGGTGACCTTGCATATTGAATCCTAAGCTGAAATATGTTAAAATGACTAAGATTATAGTGGAGGAAGTAAGGACATGTACAACTTTTTAGTAACAGCATTGCTAGTGTTATCCTTTATCTTGGTAATTGCTATTTTTATGCAGCCTCAAAAGAATCCTAGCAGCAATGTTTTTGATAATAGTGGATCAGAAGCTTTATTTGAGCGTACAAAGACTCGAGGTTTTGAAGCTTTTATGCAGCGTTTTACAGCCATTTTAGTCTTCTTTTGGCTTGCGATTGCCTTGGCAATTGTTGTTTTATCAAGTAAATAAAAAGGGGTTGGGAAAGTAGTCTCAACTCCTAAGTTTTTGTTAGAGTTATTTAGTTTATCTTTTATGACCTTGTTAGCTCGTTTTGCCATATTTTAAATATTGACTAGTACTAAAGGCAATTGAAAAACTATAATGGAAAAAGACTGGATACAGATATTTGAGTAATTTGAAGTAGGCTGTTCCGATTATGCTTGTTTTTTAGTCCACTGAACATTAAAGCGAACAAATTTGCAGAAGGTGGGAGTATACCAAGGTTACCACCTAAAATAAGAGAGTGATGGGAACCTTAATAATATTTTTAGGTTTTCTTCCTCTCTTTTTTTAAAATATTAAAGAAAGAATTGAAATGAAAGAAAAAATTATTACTTATTTAGAAGAGAAGGGAAAATCAAGTGTTGATGATTTAGCCAGCAGTTTAGATATGGCTGGTGCTCAAAAATTTCCTTCTCTTATCAAGGAGATTTCCAAGCTCGAAAGTAAGGGTAAATTGCGCTTTGAGCAAGATGGCACAATCTCACTTAGAAAGAAGAAAGAAAAGAAAGACCAAGTTACTGTTACAGGTATTTTTCGTGCTAATAAGGCCGGTTTTGGCTTTGTCAGTATCGACGAAGCAGAAGAAGATCTTTTTATCGGCCGTAATGATGTTGGTCATGCAGTTGATGGTGATACGGTAGAGGTAGCGATTAAAAAAGTTGCTAATCGCCTTAAAGGAACGGCAGCAGAGGCGCGTGTTGTTAAGATTGTTGAGCACAGTTTAAAAGCAGTTGTCGGCCGTTTTGTTTTGGATGATGAAAAGCCTCCTTATATTGGCTATATTAAGAGTAAAAATCAAAAAATTACACAAAAGATTTATATTAAAAAAGAACCCATTGTTTTAGATGGGACTGAGATTATTAAGGTAGCAATTGAAAAGTATCCAACGCGGCGTTATGATTATTTTGTGGCCAGCGTTGAGGATGTGATTGGTCATCAGGACGATGTCGGAATAGATGTCTTGGAAGTTTTGGAATCCATGGATATCGTGTCTGAATTTCCTGACGCTGTTTTAAAAGAAGCCCAGTCCGTTCCGGATGCTCCCAGTGAGAAAGATTTGATCGGTCGAGTAGATTTACGCAAAGAGATTACTTTTACCATTGATGGGGCGGATGCTAAAGATTTGGATGATGCGGTTCATGTCAAATTATTAGATAATGGCAATTTTGAACTCGGTGTTCATATTGCCGATGTTTCTTATTATGTTAAGGAAGGCTCAGCTTTGGATGGTGAAGCCCTAGCTAGAGGAACCAGTGTGTATGTGACTGACCGTGTGGTTCCTATGCTACCTGAACGTTTGTCTAATGGTATTTGTTCCCTCAATCCTAATCTTGACCGTCTGACGCAGTCTGCTATTATGGAAATTGATAAGCACGGTCGTGTGCTCCATTATCAGATTACTCAAACTGTTATCAATACTAGTTTTCGTATGACTTACAGTGATGTCAATGCTATTATTGCAGGGGACAAAGAATTGACAGAGCAATACGATAAGATTGTACCGTCTATTCACTATATGGTGACCTTGCACAAGATTTTAGAAAAAATGCGTGAGAGACGTGGAGCCCTTAATTTTGATACCTCAGAAGCTAAAATTTTGGTTAATGATAAAGGCTTTCCTATGGACATCGTGCTACGCCAGCGTGGTTTAGCTGAGCGAATGATTGAGTCTTTCATGCTGGCAGCTAATGAATGCGTGGCTGAGCATTTTGCTAAGAAAAATCTTCCTTTTATCTACCGAATCCATGAAGAACCTAAGGCTGAAAAGTTACAGAAATTTATGGACTATGCGAGCATTTTTGGTGTCAGTATTCAGGGAACAGCCAGCAAAATCAGTCAGACAGCTCTGCAAGATTTTATGAAAAAAATTGAAGGGCAGCCGGGCAGTGATGTTCTTTCCATGATGTTACTGCGTTCCATGCAGCAGGCGCGTTATTCTGAGTATAATCATGGTCATTATGGTTTGGCAGCACAATACTATACGCATTTTACCAGTCCAATCCGCCGTTACCCAGACCTTTTGGTGCATCGCTTGGTGCGTGAATACGATAAAGCGAATTCTGAGAAAGTGGAGCATTTTGCACAAATTATTCCTGAAATTGCGAGTCAAACCAGCAGTTTGGAACGTCGTGCCATTGATGCTGAGCGTGTTGTTGAGGCCATGAAAAAAGCAGAATATATGGAAGAATATGTGGGGCAAGAATTCACTGGTGTTGTCTCCAGTGTTGTCAAATTCGGTCTTTTTGTAGAGCTGCCTAATACCATTGAAGGTCTCATTCATATGACGACCCTACCAGAATTTTATCAGTTTAATGAACGCACTTTAAGTTTGCAAGGTGAGAAATCCGGCAAGGTTTTCCGAGTTGGTCAATCCATCAAAGTAAAAGTGCTTAAGGCAGATAAGGAAACAGGGGATATTGATTTTGCCTATCTTCCAAGTGATTTTGATATCATTGAAAAGCTCTCTCGATCGAAAAAAGAGAAGCCGCGTCCTTCACGTCGCAGTGGCGACAGCAAAACGAAGGCTAATAAGCGTAGCAAACGATCAGCTCTTTCACAAAAGAAGAAAAAGAAGCCTTTTTATAAGGAGGCAGTAAAGAAGGGAGGCAAGCATGGTAAAGGCTCAAGGAAACGTCGTCGCTCAAAATAAAAAAGCCAGACATGACTATGAGATTCTAGAAACTTATGAAGCAGGCATCGTGTTGACAGGAACTGAGATTAAGAGTGTTCGTGCGGCAAGAATTACTCTCAAAGATGGTTTTGCTCAGGTTAAAAATGGTGAGGTTTGGCTAAATAATGTCCATATTACACCTTATGAACAGGGTAATATCTGGAATCAGGATCCTGATCGTACCCGTAAGCTCCTCCTTAAAAAGAGAGAAATTGCAAAATTGGACAATGAACTCAAAGGGACAGGGATGACCTTAGTTCCTCTTAAGGTTTATCTCAAAAACGGCTTTGCTAAGGTTCTCATCGGGCTTGCCAAAGGGAAACATGATTACGACAAACGTGAATCCATAAAGCGCCGCGAACAAGATCGCGACATTAAACGGCAAATGAAGCAGTTTAATGGGAGATAAATAAAGCTGGACAAAATTATCCGGCTCTATTTACATTGATATAATTGTATTTTTTCTGGGGAATAGTAGGCTTGAAAAAATAGCTAAAATAATGAATATAATTGAGTAACTGTAAAGTTTGGTGAAGGCTTTGGTATATCTTTTCCTAGAATAATCTTTAATATGCTTGATCGCTTTGTTAATCTGTTTATTAATCGTTGCTAGTTTTTTCTCCACACTGGCTTTGACTTTCTTGTAAATTTCTTGTTTTTGTACTTGAGGAAGTTTGCTTGGGTATTTCTGCAGAGTCTTTTGATAAGCCTCATTAATGATTCCTTTGCGCTCGGTTTTGGAGAAGTGATTAGAAACCGTCTGATGACTAGTACTTTGTCCTAAAGAATGAATCGCTGTTTTTTGAATCGTTTGCTGTTTTTCTTTTGAAACATCAATGGTTTTGACCTCAGTTTTAATATAGCTAATCGCTTCTTTTTTGGCAGTGCCAAGGTTTGTATAAAGACCTGTGACATAAACGGCAACAGCCAAGACAATACCTACCTGCCTGAGAACTCCAGCGACACTTTGGGACGCCGTTAACAGACTCCCAGTGAAGTTTGAGGCAGCTAACACGGTAATAGGACCAGCGATAATACCGTAACCAGTCCCCAGAATCAAGCAGGTTAGAGTTGTCTGGGTGCTGTCAGCCATATCAATTTTTGTAAACAGAATATAGGCAGCTGCCATTAAGGTGAAACCGCTGGCAATGACCAGACGGGGTCCCAATTTATCAATAATGAAAGCAGCAAGCGGAGAGAAAATAAGAATCATGGCTGTAATTGGAGTGACTAATAAAGCAGCTTCCAATTCCGTTTTACTTTGTACACGGGTAAAATAGGTAGGCAATACAACTGTTACAGCTACCAAAAAGACATTGCTGAGAATAATTGCGATAGCAGAACCCATAAATTCTTTGTTTTTAAAGAGATTTAAGGGAACCATAGGATCTTGACAGCCTTTTTCCCAGAGAATGAAGAGAATAAGCAAGACGGCTGAACTGATGAGTAAGGTGAGGATATTAAAGCTGGTCCAGCCCCAATCTCGTCCTTGAACAAGGCCCAATGTCAATGAAAAAAGTGTTGCCATACTGATAAGAGCACCAAGATAATCAATCTTGGCTTTTTCTTTTCTTTCTTGTAAATCGAGACATACAAGGCAAATTATAAAGGAAATTACCATCAAAGGCAGATTAATTAGGAAAATCCAACGCCAGCCCAAGAACTGTGTCAAGACGCCTCCAATGGTTGGTCCTAAAGCAGCAGCCAGACCTTGAGTAACGCCTAAAGCTGCTATGACGCTTTTACGCGTATTAAGACTGACGGTATTGATCCCAATTGTCATGGATAAAGGAAAGACAATAGCTGCTCCGATACTTTGAATCCCGCGGCCAAAAATGAGAAAGTTAAGATCAGAACTCAGTGCAGAAATCAGAGATCCTCCCATAAAAGTAAGCAATCCTAGAAGATAAAATTTGTGTTTTCCAAACTTTTCAGCCAACTTACTTAAAGGAATCGTTAAGGAAGCAAAAATAATCGTATAGACATTTAAAGACCATTGAAGATCATTAAGGTTCACTTTTAGACTGTCCTGAATAGCTGGTAGGGCAATATTCATGACGGTCGTGTCCAGCATACATAGGAAGATGCCGACACACATAGCAACAATAGCAAATAAACGTTTCATAAAAAAACACCTTTCTTTTTATATTAACAATGATAATATAAACTAAATTAATATAATTGTCAATGATTGAATAATAATAACATTTATATTATGATTGATAATATAATAGATTGAGGTGGTAATATGCAAGGTAAAGATATTATTTTAGGGATATTGAGCAAGAAAGAACGTTCGGGTTATGAAATCAATGATATACTGCAAAATCAGTTATCTTATTTTTATGATGGCACCTATGGTATGATCTATCCTACTTTAAGAAAACTTGAAAAAGATGGGAAAATTACAAAAGAAGTTGTTATTCAAGATGGTAGGCCAAATAAAAATATCTATGCGATCACAGAATCTGGCAAGAAGGAATTGGCTTCTTATTTACAGTCAGATGTAAATGATGAAATTTTCAAGTCTGATTTTCTCATGAGATTATTTTTTGGAAATTCTTTAAACGATGATGATTTAGAACAATTGATAAGAGAAGAAATTGAGAGAAAGGAAGAAAAAATTAAACGTTTAAGTGAGAATCTTGAAATTTGGAAAAAGAAGGGAGAATTAACTCCAACTCAGGAAATTACTATCAAATATGGTTTAGCTCAATATAAGTCTACTAAAAAAGTCTTAGAAGAAGAATTGGCAAAATGAGAGAAGTAATTTTGCCTTTTAAAAGCACAATATTATAATGATTAATAATAAATAGCTATTGGTGAGCTGGTTTATTTTTGTTTAATCATTATGTTAAACAGTTGTCTCTAATATATTAAAAAAGAATAGGACAAGAATCGGCAAAGTTGATTAGGTATTGAGATGAACTGACGTTTATGGGATTAAATAAGTTCCAACAGTTTGGGAAATTGTTAAAGGTTTAAGCCTAGAAATTCAGATGCGAAAATGCCAATTGAACACTGTAGCAATAAAAACTATGACGCATTAAAAAGGTCGGAACGCTTTCGTTCCGACCTTTTATCTTTATATATTTTATTTTTCCTGAAATTGTTTGAGACGGATAACTTCGATCTTATAGCCATCGGGGTCTGTGATGAAGTAGTACATCTTTGGCTTACCGGGCAGACCTGAAAGGTCTGTCACAGTATAGCCGGCTTTTTGATGCGCTTGATGAGTCGCTTCAAGGTCATCAACACCGACAGCGATATGACCATAGCCATTGCCAAGGTCATAAGCTTCGTGATCGTAATTGTAAGTTAATTCTAACTCATAGTCGGGGTCGTCTTCTAGTTGCAGATAAACCAGAGTAAATTTGTATTCAGGAAAATCATTGCGGCGAACTTCTTTGAAGTCTAGTGCCTCTTGATAAAATTTAAGCGAAGCGTCTAAGTCCTTAACACGGATACAGGTATGTAAAAATTTCATTGGAATTTCCTTTCTTTTTTGTTAATAGCAGAGCTTTAATCTGACCAGAAGATAACTTCTTGGCGCGGTTTGCGGCTGCGAGGATGTTTGGGATCACGCAAGCGATAACCAAAAGAAATCATATTAGCGATTCCTTCTTTTTCAGGATCAATGAGCCCTGCCTGAGCTAAGATCTGATTGGCTTTAGCATAATGAAAGCCTTCAATTGGGCAAGAATCAATGCCAATCATGCTGGCAGCAGTCATCATATTGCCCATGGCAATGTAAGTTTGCTTGGCTGCCCAATCAAAAAGGGAACGTTCATTGGTTAGCGCCAAATCGTTTTCTTGGAAAGTTTGATAGAGTTTGAGGCGGGCTTCCAAGGTTTCTTTGTCCTTTAAACCGCGACGGATTAAACTCTGACGAATATTTTCAGAATCGTAGCGAACATCCTTTCTAGCAATGGCGAGCACAAAATGGCTAGCAGTTTCTAGCTGATATTGAGCTCCCCAGGCAATTTCTTTGAGCTGCTTTTTGACCGCTTCATTTTCCAAAACGATAAAACGCCAAGGTTCAAGTCCGATAGAAGAAGGACTGAGCCAAGCACAGTCAAGAATAAAATCCATGTCTTCTTTGGGAATTTTTTGATCATTATAAACACGTACGGCAACACGATGATCAAAAGCCTGACGGACTTGTTTTTTAATATCTTCTTTAGTCATAGTCAATCACTCCTTATTTTGATAAATTTATCATACCATAATTTTTCAAAAAAGAGGAATAAGATGCCAATTCTAGCTTTTATAGAGGTTGATTTTGATTGTCCTTAAAGAGCTGCAGAAGCTTGGCAGGGAATGGAAAGAACCAAGTCTTTTAAAGGGCCTGCCAGTACCGTAGCTCGCAGCTGAGATTAAATTATTTACGGCTGGATTTCAATTGGTAAGATGCTCAGGCTGCCCTAAGATGAGAATTTCCTTAGTCTTTAAGGAAATTTTTTCTATTTTAATTTTGAAATTGTTTGCTAAAATGAAAATAAGAAAAAGGAGGTAGAAGTATGTCTAAATTACCTGAAAATTTTCTCTGGGGCGGTGCGGTTGCTGCCCATCAGCTAGAAGGCGGTTGGCAAGAAGGAGGCAAGGGAATTTCTGTTGCTGATGTCATGACTGCTGGTCGGCACGGCGTTGCGCGTGAAATCACAGCCGGTGTTCTAGAAGGTAAGTATTATCCTAACCATGAAGCCATTGATTTTTATCATCACTATAAAGAAGATGTCAAATTGTTTGCCGAAATGGGCTTCAAATGTTTTCGGACTTCCATCGCTTGGACACGGATTTTTCCTAAGGGAGATGAAGCAGAGCCTAATGAAGCAGGTCTGCAATTTTATGATGACCTTTTTGATGAATGTCTGAAATATGGTATTGAACCCGTTGTGACCCTATCGCATTTTGAATTGCCTTATCACCTTGTTACCGAATATGGTGGCTTTACTAACCGAAAAGTAATTGATTTCTTTGTTCATTTTGCTGAAGTTTGCTTTCGTCGTTATAAGGATAAGGTTAAGTATTGGATGACTTTCAACGAAATCAATAACCAAGCCAATTATCAAGAAGATTTTGCACCTTTTACTAATTCGGGGATTGTTTACAAAGAGGGAGATGACCGCGAAGCGATTATGTACCAAGCTGCTCATTATGAACTGGTAGCTTCTGCGCGTGCCGTTAAAATTGGTCATGCGATTAATCCCAATCTCAATATTGGGTGCATGGTTGCCATGTGTCCAATTTATCCAGCAACCTGTAACCCTAAAGATATCCTCATGGCTCAAAAAGCTATGCAAAAGCGTTATTACTTTGCGGATGTTCATGTCCATGGTTTTTATCCAGAACATATTTTCAAGTATTGGGAACGCAAGGCTATTAAGGTTGATTTTACTGAGCGAGATAAGAAGGATTTGTTTGAAGGAACGGTAGATTACATCGGCTTTTCATATTACATGTCCTTTGTCATTGATGCTCACCGTGAAAATAATCCTTACTATGATTATCTAGAAACAGAAGATTTAGTTAAAAATCCTTATGTAAAGGCTTCTGACTGGGATTGGCAAATAGATCCTCAAGGTTTGCGTTATGCTCTCAATTGGTTTACTGACATGTATCATTTACCGCTTTTCATTGTTGAGAATGGCTTTGGAGCCATTGATCAAGTTGAAGCTGATGGCATGGTTCACGACGATTATCGGATTGATTATCTGGGTGCTCATATCAAGGAGATGATTAAGGCTGTTGATGAAGATGGCGTTGAGCTCATGGGCTATACACCTTGGGGATGTATTGATCTGGTTTCAGCAGGAACAGGTGAAATGCGCAAGCGCTACGGTTTTATTTATGTTGATAAGGACGATGAAGGCAAGGGAACCCTCAAACGTTCACCAAAATTATCATTCAATTGGTATAAAGAAGTCATTGCTTCAAATGGAGATGACATTTAAGATTAATAAAAGCAACTGAAACTAAAAAAGTTTATCAGCAAATGATAAGTCAAAAATAGCATAACTAAAGAGAAGTTGACATGTTTTCCAGCTTCTCTTTTATTGTTACAGCGGAAAATAAAGAGGCTGTGTAAGGACTTTCCGTTTTCAATACGGAAAAACTGTGCGTTTACATTTTGTAAGCGCTTTTTTATAATGGGTATATAAGAAAATAAAGGAGATTAGAATATTATGGCAAAACAAGCTTTAATTATTTGCGCAGGCGGCATGTCATCATCAATGATTGCTAAAAAGACGATGGCCCTTCTTCAAGAACAAGGTGAAGACATTGAAATGGATGCGGTGGGTGTTCCAGAAGGGCAAAAACGCATTGAAGCAGACAACTATGACCTCTACCTTGTTAGCCCTCAAACAAAAATGAATTTTAAACAGTTGGCTGATGCAGCTGCTAAGAAAGATAAACCTATTGTTCAAATTCCACCACAAGCCTACGTTCCAATCCCAATGGGTATTGAAAAAATGGCTAAGTTGGTTAAAGAAAATATCTAGAGATAAGGTCACGGTGTCCTAGATGTCAAAATGGAGGTTATGGGGTGTTACATAAAAAAGAGACGCAAATTATCCAACTTTTGATTAAGGATGAGGGACAATTTATCACCAGTAAGGCATTAGCAGAACAGTTAAATTGTTCAGACAGGACGATTAGGACTTACTGCAAATTGTTGTCTGAGAAATTAAAGGACTATTCTGGTGTTGATATCATTTCTAAACAAGGTCAAGGCTATCAGTTCAATATTAAGGACAGAGAAAAGTATCTTCATTTTCTTGAAGACAATCATATCAATGATCACTTATTAACCTATAAGAAGGTCATTGATATTAATGACCGTTACAATTATTTGCTAAATAAGCTGCTATTTGAGCAAAATGAAATCTATTTTGATGACTTGGCGGATGAACTCTTTGTCAGCCGTTCTACTTTATCAAATGATTTTAAAAAAATAAGGAAACGCTTTGTTCCTTATCATTTAAAGATTGAAAGCAAGGCCAATAAAGGTGTTTTTGTGACAGGAACTGAACGTGACAAAAGACGCTTTATCATGGACTATTTCATTCATTCTGGTTTTATTAATACGATGCAGACCTATATTGACAATGAGCTGCTAAATCAGAAAATTTCTTTTGAAGAATTAACCATTATTGTTCTTGATGAGTGCCGTGAAGGTCATCTAAAGCTTTCAGATTTTGTGATTCAAAATTTGGTTATTCACATTGCTTTAGCGATTAGAAGGATAACGGAAGGCTTTCATATTGCCAAAATTTCAGATAAAACGGAGTTGAGCAATATGCCCGAAAGAGAAGTGGCCAGAAAAATTCTTAAACGGGTGACGCTGGCAACGCAGATTGAATTTCCAATAGAAGAGGTTGATTATATCACCCTGCATCTCATTTCAAAAAGCTATAATAATGCTCATTACATTTCAAATGACAATTTTGAGCAGATCCGTAAAGAGCTCGTCATGGCTATTGAGCAGCTTGAGCCCTGTTTGAAAAATGATTTTCAATTTATTGAAGGCCTGCTGGCACATCTTTCAACCATGCTTATTCGTTTGGAAGGTCAGATTAATTTAGAAAATCCTTTAACAGCAGAAATTCAAAAGAATTATCAGGTGAAATATCAATTAGCCCAAAAGTTAATGCACAGCATGCCGATTTTCAGTCCTTTTTCTTTCTCTGCAGATGAAATTGCCTATATTGCTCTGCATTTTATGGCAGCTACAGAAAGGCTCAAAGAAAAGAATAAGCATAATATTTTGGTCATTTGTGCTACTGGCTATGGTAGTGCTCAAATGCTGAAAAACCGAATTGAAAATGAACTGGGAAATCTGGTTCATATCACGGATGTTGTTGGTTACTATGATATCAATGATGATAAGCTGAAAGATATTGATTTCATTATTTCTTCTATTGACCTCTCTAATCTGATATTTAATATTCCTGTTTTCACAGTTTCGGTTTTCTTGACAGAAGAGGAATTAAGTCGAATTAGACATGGTATTGCCCATATAGAAGCTTCCCCAACGGAGTTAGCGCCTGTTGGAGTTTCTCCTGCTGATTTATCATCTGATTTTGATCATTATTTTTCAAAAGATGCTTTTTTGCAACTGTCAGATGTTAGTAAAGAAGAAGTGCTAAAAAAGATGATTCTTAGTATTTCAAAAGGGGAAAAGAGTCATTTTGCTGACAAGATGGAAGAATTAATTTATCAGCGTGAGGCAATGAGCTCGGTGGTTTTCAGCGATACTATTGCTGTACCGCATCCGATAAAAGCAGTAGGCAACAGACATCACATAGCAGTAGCCATGATAAAAGATGGTCTGTTTTGGAATCAGGATTATCCCAAAATGAAACTGGTCTTTTTAACATCAATGTCTATTTATGACAATGATGGTTTACCCGAATTAGCTTCTTGCATTGCAACTTTGGTTGATCGACCAGATATTCAGCAAAAGATGCTGACTTGTCAATCATTTGAACAATTTAAAAAGTTATTTTTAAAACTAGAAGAAAAGGAAAAAGGTTGATGAATACAGAAGAATTACAAGTTGCCGCATTTGAAATTATTTTAAATTCTGGCAATGCGCGCTCAATTGTCCATGAAGCATTTGATGCAATGCGTGAAAAAAATTACATTCTAGCTGAACAGAAGCTTCAGGAAGCGAATGATGAACTGCTCAAAGCTCATCAAGCACAGACTGATCTACTGCAAGAGTACGCTAGCGGAACGGAAATTAAAATTGAAATCATCATGGTTCATGCGCAAGATCATTTAATGACAACCATGACACTTCGCGAAGTAGCTATTGAAATGTTGGAATTGTATAAAAAAAGTTGATTAGAAAGGAATTTGGCAAATGTGTCATCAATTAAGTAAAAAAACCAAAAAAGCTCTTGATCAAGAATTGAAACGAAAGACGACCTTAAAAAATAATTTATTTTCTCGTTATCTGCTTTTTAGATATAGTTTGGCTCTATTTTTCTTTGTCAATCTTTATTGGACATTTCCTCTCATTTATAAGCCAAGTGTCTATGTTATTTTGCCAGTGAGTTTGTTAATACTAATTGTTTTAGCTTGTGCTGAACAATTTAAACTATATAGCCTTCAAGAAGTTTATTTGAGAAATACTGAACGGGTTTTCAAGACTCAAATAGTTGTTCAAATTTTATTATTAATCATCAACATTTTTCCTCAACAATTATCAGTGGCTATTCCTTTCTTTTCAAATAATATGGCAGCACATGTATTTCTTGCTGTATTTCAATTTTTGGGTTTGTTTATTTGCTGGTATAATCTTAAACGTATCAAACAAATCAAGAATAATGAAGACAAATTTTATAATCGTTTTTACAACCATATTGAAAAGTATATTTAATGGAGGACAAATTTAATGGATGAACAAAAAGGATTATTTGGTTTCCTAGATAAATATTTGATGGGACCGATGAGCATTATTGCTCAATATAAAGTTGTACGCGCTATTACAGCAGCGGGTATGGCTGTTGTTCCTTTTACCATTGTTGGTTCAATGGTTTTGGTTTTTAGTGTTTTACCGATATCGTTTTCTTTCTTGCCTATTGTCAAAGATATTTTTGCAGCTTCCTTTGATAAGTTTACTGCCTTATATATGATTATTAATTATGCAACTATGGGTTCCTTGTCGCTTTACTTTGTTCTAACTATGGGTTATGAGTTAACCAAAATTTATGCAGAAGAAGAGGAACTAAATATGAATCCTCTAAACGGGGCTCTGCTGTCATTATTCGCTTTTATCATGACTGTTCCACAAATTGTTTTTAATAATGGTTCCATGTCATCTGTGACAACTCTTAAAAAAGGAGCAGTTACTGTAGATGGCTGGGCAATGAGTAATGGTGTTACTCGATTTGGCACAACAGGGATTTTTACTGCTATTATCATGGGAATATTAACAGTTCTTCTTTATCGTCTATGTATAAAACGCAATTGGGTAATAAAAATGCCAGAAGCGGTACCAGAAGGGGTCTCTCGAGGTTTTTCAGCTTTAATCCCTGGTTTTGTCATTGCATTTGTTGTTATATTTATTGATGGTATCTTTATTTTTCTAGGAACTGATATTTTTGAAGCCATATCTATTCCATTTAGTTTTGTTAGAAACTTAACTGGAACATGGATTGGTATTATGATTATTTATCTTCTAACCCAAGCACTTTGGATTGTTGGGATTCATGGCGCTAATATTATCTTTGCTTTTGTTAATCCAATTGCTCTTGCTAATATGGCAGAAAATGCTAAGGGAGCTCATTATATTGTTGCAGGTGAATGGTCCAATATGTTTGTTATCGCTGGTGGATCTGGTGCAACTCTTGGACTTTGTATTTGGTTAGCAACTCGTTCTAAGTCTGAACAATTGAATGCTATTGGTAAAGCATCTGTTGTACCAGCTATTTTCAATATTAATGAACCTTTAATTTTTGGTATTCCAATTATCTATAACCCAGCACTTGCTATTCCATTTATTTTAGCACCAATGACTTCTGCAACCCTTTATTATTTAGCAATGAAATTAGATTTGATTAAGGCAGTTTTTGCCAATGTTCCATGGCCAACACCGGTTGGTATTGGTGCTTTTATTGGTACAGGAGATTGGAAATCTGTCATTTTAGCTCTAATTTGTGCTGTAGCTGCTTTTCTTGTCTATTATCCATTCATTAGAAATTATGATAGAAAACTAGTCAAAGAAGAACGGGAAGCTTCAGCAATTGCTTAAAGATTGCTATCTTATTTAATCATAAGAAACTTTCAAAGGCATCTCGTTGGATGGTAAAATCCCATCTTGAGGTGCTTTTTTTGCTTTAAAATAAGAGAAGATAAGTTAATCAAGCTAATTCAAGACAAAAAAATTCTGAATATTCTTGACATTGTATTGAAATAGGAGTAAAATACGGCAAGTTGGCATTAAGTCAACCTAAAAGCTAGCTGACTTTCTCTTAGGATAAGAAGGTCAGTCATTGGAAAATAGAAAAGGGGAAAAAATGAAAAAGAAATTTATTTATCTTACTGTCCTTGTGGTTGTAGCGGTATTTTGCATAAGCACATTCTTGACATTAAAAGGAGATTCGCAGGATCGCGAAGCACATTGGAGTTATTCAGGCAGCACATCACCTGAACATTGGGGAGATTTATCAGATGATTATAAGGCTGCTAAAGATGGTAAGGAACAGTCACCAATCAATATCACTGGTGCCAAAGATGTTGACCTACCTTCCCTACAATTAAACAGTAAAAATTCCAAGGCTGAAGTAGAAAATAATGGTCATACCATCGAAGTTAAGTTAAAAAATAAGAAAAATACGCTGAAATTTAATGGGAAAACTTATACACTTGAACAATTCCATTTTCATGCGCCAAGTGAAAATCAAATTGATGGGAAAACCTACCCTTTGGAAGGTCATTTTGTTTACACAACAAAAGATAAGAAAATCACTGTCATATCTATTCTCTATCAGTATGGAAAAGAAAATAAAACCTTAAAGCAAGTTTGGAAGAAAATGCCTCAAAAGGCAGAGACAAAAAAGAACCTATCTCAACCTGTTGCTATCAGTCAATTATTCCCTAAAGATTTGGATTACTATAATTTTGAGGGTTCTTTGACGACACCGCCTTGTACAGAAGGGGTTAATTGGATTGTCTTTAAAAAGCAAGAAAATATCAGCAAGGCTCAAGTGAAAAAATTCTCGAAAACGCTTGGATTCAACAACAATCGACCTATTCAAAAATTAAATGGGCGTGAGATTAAAGAGTAGTCTTTTCAACCATTGGGGACAATGAGGAAGTCTTTGTCTAATTTCTTTGTTTTGTCAGTATCTCATCTTGTACTACTTCTAAAAGAATGTGCTATAATAAGCTTATATTAAAAGAGGAGAAGCCCTTTGAAGACTATTGTGATGATGTATGTGACTGTCATGCCTGTTTTTTTGGCTGGGGTTGCCAATCGTTTTTTCTGCAAATCTGATATTTTAGCTTGGACTTATCAGCCTATTGATGGTGGTTTTACAATGTCTGATGGGAAGCGTATTTTGGGAGCCAATAAAACTTGGAAGGGTTTTTGGGGCATGATTACCTTGACGACTTTTTGTCAGGTTATTTGGGGATTCATCTTAGGAATCATTCCGCATTTGCTCACTTTTTCATTAGTGAAAAGTTATCACAATGATATTTTTTTCAATCTGTTTATAGGATTTCTAATGGGAAGTGCTTATGTTTTATGTGAATTACCCAATAGTTTCATTAAACGACGCTTTAACGTTTCGCCAGGACAATTAGCGAGTGGAAATGCTAGGTGGGTCTTTTTGTTTGCAGATCAGATTGTCCCTTTCTTAGGAAGTATTGCTGTTGTCGCAATCTTTAGTCCCATGACGTTTTCTTATTATGTTGGCTATGTTCTTTTAGCTGCTATAACTCTTTTTGCGATTAACAGTCTGATTCTATTTGTTGAAATGAAAAGAAAATAATGGCACTCAGTTCATAATAAAAGCATATCTTCTTAATACCAATTAAAGCACTAAGAAGATATGCTTTTTATCATGTTCTTTGAGCATAACTTAGAAATAAAGTAGTTCTTTTGGCGTTTGGGTAAAGACTTCAAAACCATTTTTGGTGACATGACCGCAATCTTCAATACGAACACCAACTTTTTCAGGAATGTAAATGCCGGGCTCAACAGAGAAACACATGCCTTCTTCTAGGAGCATATCATTTCCCGCCATAATAGATGGGAATTCATGCAGTCCCATACCGATGCCGTGCCCGAGACGATGGTTGAAATAGTCACCATAGCCAGCCTTTTCGATAACAGAACGAGCTGCGGCATCCACTTGAGCAGCACTCACTCCCGGTTTGATGAAGTCAAGTGCTGTTAATTGGGCTTCTAAGCAAATATTATAAATATCCTTTTTAAACTGGTCAGGTTGGCCAACAGCAACAGTTCGTGTCATATCACTGACATAGCCTGTACTTTCAACACCTAAATCAAAGAGCAGCAAATGATTGTTTTCGATTTTGTGACTTGCTGGAAGGCCGTGAGGATTGGCAGCGTTACTGCCTGTTAATACCATCGTTTCAAAACTCATTTTATCAACGCCTAGTTTTTTCATTTCAAATTCAATCTGAGCGATAATATCTGTTTCTGTGGCATTAAGGGAAATACTATCAAAACCAATTTGAACAGCCTTGTCTGCAAGCTCTCCAGCGATTAATAATTTTTGAATTTCGTCAGCTGATTTAATCAGGCGCATACGATTGATTAAAGGAGTTAAGTTGGTGAATTGACCTGAAAAAATTGTTTCAAGTCCCTTAAATTTCGTTACATTTAAGTTGTCAAATTCCAAGGCAATTTTAGAATAATTCGTTTTAGGCAATAAGGTCTTAATTTTTTCCAAAGGATTTTCAAAATCAAGATAGCCAGTCACCGAAATATCTAATATACTTTTTGCTCTTAAAGCATCAAGTTCAGGTAAAAAAAGCAGAGGTTCTTGATCTGCAAAGAGGAAGAGGAACATAAGGCGTTCATGCGGATCACTATAAAAACCTGTTAAATAATTAATGGAGACAGGATCTGAAAGGACAGCAGCTTCAATACCTTGCTTTTTGAGTTTTTGAACAATCTGTGCTAATTTTGACATATTAAAACCTTCTTTCCTTTCTATTTTTCCAAAAAAAATCAAAAAAATCAAGCTAATTCTAAGTTTTTCATAAAACTTGCACTCTTTTACTTGAAAGTGTTTTCAAATAGTGTTAGAATACCAATGGAAGCGTAATTTTCAAAACAGAAAGGATGATACAAGATGAACACAGATGACACAATCACTATTTATGATGTTGCCCGTGAAGCGGGAGTGTCCATGGCAACTGTCAGCCGTGTTGTGAATGGAAATAAAAATGTCAAAGAGAATACCCGCAAAAAAGTCCTAGAAGTCATTGACCGTCTTGATTATCGGCCAAATGCTGTGGCGCGTGGTTTGGCAAGTAAGAAAACGACTACGGTAGGTGTGGTTATCCCTAATATTGCTAATGCTTATTTTTCTATTTTAGCTAAGGGAATTGATGACATTGCAACCATGTATAAATATAATATTGTACTGGCTTCAAGTGATGAAGATGACGATAAGGAAGTCAATGTTATCAATACTTTATTTGCTAAACAGGTTGATGGTATTATTTTTATGGGACATCATTTAACTGAAAAAATTCGCGCTGAATTTTCACGAGCACGGACACCGGTTGTTTTATCAGGTACTGTAGATCTGGAGCATCAACTCCCCAGTGTTAATATTGATCATAGTAAGGCAGCACAAGATGCCGTAGCTTTATTGGCCAAACATCATGATAAGATTGCTTTTGTATCGGGTCCCCTTATTGATGATATCAATGGCAAGGTACGTCTGGCTGGTTATAAAGAAGGCCTGAAAAAGAAAGGATTGCCTTTCAAAGAAGGACTTGTTTTTGAAGCTCAATATAAGTATCAAGAAGGATATCAGTTAGCGCAGCGTGTCATTAATTCAGGCGCAACAGCTGCTTATGTTGCTGAGGATGAGTTGGCTGCTGGGCTGTTAAATGGTTTGTTTGCTGCTGGTAAGAAAGTCCCAGAAGACTTTGAAATTATCACGAGTAATGACTCTACTATTGCGCTTTATACTCGTCCTAATATGACATCTATCAGTCAGCCGATTTATGATTTAGGAGCAGTTGCTATGCGCATGTTAACAAAGATTATGAACAAGGAAGAATTGGAAGAAAAAGAAATTGTTCTTAATCATGGTATCAGAGAAAGAGGAACAACTAAATAGGACAGAAGTTTCTTTAAAACCATTTTACTGATGAGCTAATCCAGTGAGATGGTTATGTTATAAATTATCAGATATAGTCTGTTTTACAGCACAGTCAAGGAGTCTAGAAGTTTATATTCTGGACTCTTTTCATAAAAGGGAGCAATCATGACAAATGAAACAATGATGCAGTATTTTGAATGGTATTTGCCAAACGATGGTAAGCATTGGCAGCATTTAGCTGAAGATGCCAGTCATCTTAAGAATATTGGGATTAGCAAAGTTTGGATGCCACCGGCTTTTAAAGGAACGGGTTCCAATGATGTTGGCTATGGCGTTTATGATCTTTATGATCTGGGTGAATTTAATCAAAATGGAACTGTCAGGACCAAGTATGGCAGCAGGGAAGATTATCTCAATGCTGTGAATGCTCTGAAGGAGCAGGAAATCATGCCTATTTCCGATATTGTCCTTAATCACAAGGCCAATGGTGATGCCAAAGAAAGATTTCAAGTGGTTAAAGTCAATCCCAGCAACCGTCAAGAAAAGATTTCTGAACCTTATGAGATTGAAGGTTGGACCCAGTTTAACTTTCCGGGTCGACAGGATAACTACAGCGATTTCAAATGGCATTGGTACCATTTCACTGGCGTTGATTATGACGCTCTTCATAATGAAAATGGTATCTACATGATCCTAGGTGATAACAAGGGTTGGGCCAGTCAGGAAAATATTGATCAGGAAAATGGTAATTATGATTACCTGATGTATGATGATATTGATTTTAAACATCCTGAAGTACAGGAGCACTTGCGAGATTGGGTTGCTTGGTTTTTGGAAACAAGTGGTGTCGGTGGTTTTCGTTTAGATGCTATTAAACATATTGATAAGACTTTTATGGCACAATTTATTCGTTATATTCGTGAGCATCTTAAAGCAGACCTTTATGTTTTTGGTGAGTACTGGAAAGACAGTCATTTCGATATTACCGATTATCTTCATAGTGTTGACCTGCAATTTGACCTGATTGATGTTATGCTGCACATGAGTCTCTTTGAGGCTGGTCAAAAAGGTTCTGATTTTGATTTGTCAACGATTTTAGACGATAGTCTGATGAAAAGCCATCCTGATTTTGCTGTTACTTTTGTTGATAATCATGATTCCCAAAGAGGGCAGGCTTTAGAGTCAACGGTTGCAGAGTGGTTTAAACCTTTAGCTTATGGTTTGATTTTGTTGCGTCAAGAGGGGATTCCTTGTGTCTTTTACGGTGATTACTATGGTATTTCGGGTGAATTTGCTCAGGAATCTTTCCAGACTGTTTTAGATAAACTGCTTTATATCAGGCAATACCATGTTTATGGATCGCAAGAAGATTATTTTGACTATGCCAATTGTATTGGCTGGACTTGTCTGGGAGATGAAGAGCATCCTGATGGTGTGGCTGTCATCATATCTAATGGGGAAGCTAATTGCAAACGAATGAATATGGGAGAATTTAATCGGAATAAGGTTTTTGTTGATTATCTTAATAATTGTACAGAAGAAGTGATTTTAGATGATCAAGGCTGGGGTGATTTTCCAGTTCAAGAAGCTTCCTTGTCAGCTTGGGTTAATAAAGATGCTCATTGATAGGAAACTTGCTCAGGAGATTTAGGATGACTTATGGCATGTTTGAGTCTATTCTGCTCTTGACAGTACTAGACAGTACTAGGTGGCATCTCAAATGATTTAGTGATATAATTAAAAGCATGAAAGTTTTATTGTATTTGGAGGCGGAGCATTACTTGAGAAAATCAGGTATTGGTCGTGCCATCAAACATCAAGAACGCGCCTTGACTTTGGCAGGAATTGATTACACAACCAATCCTGAAGATGATTACGATTTGGTTCATATTAATACTTATGGTCTGAAAAGCTGGCGCTTAATGAAACGTGCTAAGAAGGCTGGGAAAAAAGTTATCATGCACGGACATTCAACCGAAGAAGATTTTAGGAATTCTTTTGTTGGTTCTAATTGGATTGCTCCATTTTTTAAAAAATACCTTTGCCGCTTTTATAAAGAAGCTGATGCTATTATTACACCAACACCTTATTCAAAACGGCTCATTGCAGGATATGGGATTACCAACCCTATCTATGTTGTCTCAAATGGTATTGATTTAGCGCGCTATGTTCCTGATCAGGCTAAGGAAGCCGCTTTTCGTCAGCATTTTCAGTTAACTGGTGACGAGCAGGTTGTTGTATGTGCGGGTCTTTACTTTAAACGCAAGGGAATTGAAGATTTTATTAAAGTAGCCCAAAGAATGCCTCATGTGCGTTTTATTTGGTTTGGCGAAACGAATAAATGGGTTATTCCCCATGACGTCAGAGCTATTGTTGCTAAGAAGCATCCTGATAATGTTACTTTTGCAGGTTATATAAAAGGCGATGTTTTCGAAGGAGCAATGAGCGGTGCTGATGCTTTCTTCTTTCCAAGTCTTGAAGAAACTGAAGGTATTGTTGTTTTAGAAGCCTTAGCTAGTCATCAGCATGTTATTTTAAGAGACATTCCTGTTTATAAAGGCTGGATAACTGATGAAGCAGTTGAGTTTGCAACAACGGTTGAAGGATTTGAAGAAGCTATTCAAAAGGTTCTTGATGGTCACAGTCAAAAGACAGAGGCAGGTTATTTAGTCGCCCAAAGTCGTAATATTGATAAGGTGGCTCATGACTTGGCTCAAGTCTACCAAAAAGTTATGGAGGGGTAGGATGCGTGTAGGTCTTTTTACAGACACCTATTTACCACAGATTTCAGGTGTTGCAACGAGTATCAAAACCCTAAAGGAAGAATTAGAAAAACAAGGACACGAGGTTTATATCTTTACAACGACTGATAAACATGTTAAACGTTATGAAGATCCAACCATTATTCGCTTACCCAGTGTTCCTTTTATTTCTTTTACCGATCGTCGAATTGTTTATCGGGGACTCTTTGAATCTTATAAAATTGCTAAAACTTATAAATTAGATATCATTCATACGCAGACAGAATTTAGTCTGGGAATATTGGGCAAAATGGTTGGCAAGGCCTTACGGATCCCTGTTATTCATACTTACCATACCCAGTATGAAGATTATGTTCGCTATATTGCTAATGGCAAGCTTATCCGTCCAAGTATGGTAAAATATATTGTTCGTGGTTTTCTCAATGATTTAGATGGGGTTATTTGTCCCAGCCGTATTGCCTTAAATTTATTAGATGGTTATTCTGTCAAGATTCCCAAGCGAATTATTCCAACAGGCATTGACTTGAGAGAATACGAGCGACCAGACATTAGTCAAGAAGATATTGCCAAACTTAGAGAAAAATGGGCTATTGCTAGTGATGAAACTGTCTTATTGAGTCTGTCAAGGGTTTCATATGAAAAAAATATTCAAGCTCTGCTTGCTAATATGCCAAAAATCTTATCTAACAATCCTAAAGTGAAGTTGCTTATTGTCGGAGATGGCCCCTATCTTGAAGAGTTGAAAGAACAGGCTCAAGATTTAGCCGTCATGGACAATGTTATTTTTACAGGAATGGTGAGTCATAATGAAACAGCTCTTTATTACAAGGCAGCTGACTTCTTTATCAGTGCGTCAACCAGTGAGACGCAAGGGCTGACCTATGCAGAAAGCTTAGCTAGTGGTAAGCCGATTATCGCTCAGTCCAATCCTTATTTAGATGATCTTATCACAGATAAGATGTTTGGAACGCTTTATCAAACAGAGTCAGATTTAGCCGATGCTGTTTTAAATGCTATCGTTTCAACTCCAGCTAAGCAGGAAAAGGTCTGGCAGAAAAAACTATATGAAATTTCAGCAGAAGCCTTTGGCAAATCAGTTTTTGCATTCTATCTGGATATGATTATTTCCAAAAAGGCTAAGAAAAAGGAAAAATGGTCCTTGGCAGTCGAAGGAAACCGAGCAGATACTTCAATTAGAATTGTCAAATCAACCATTAAACTGCCTGCAACAGCTCTTAAAAAGACCGCTAAGACTTCCGTTAAAGTGATTAAAGCGCCTGTGCGTATGGTTAATGCTATTAGAGATTTCCTTGATTAACAGACTTGAAAAATTCCCAAATCCTGCTATAATAATTTTTGGAGACAAGTTAGGTGTGTTCGGTCTTAAAGAGAGCACTTGGCAGCTGAGAAAGTGCAGGCCTATCATTTAATACTACTCCCTAATTTTTTATGTAAACATAAAACGGTGGCTACGTTAGAGCCGATTCGAGGTGTGAGTCTTTTGACTTGCATAAATGAAGGTGGAACCACGTTGCGACGTCCTTTTAAGGATGTCGTTTTTCTTTTGTCAGAAAGAGGGAGAATGGTGATTTATATGATTGGCGGATCGCCTTGTAGTGGGAAGTCAACAATTGCTTCACTTCTTGCTAGACAGTATCAGCTGCTTCATATCAAGCTGGATGATTTGGTAGACGAGATGATGAGTCAAGCAAGTGCAGACTCACAGCCGATTTGCCTTCTTAGACAGGACAGAAATCCGGAACAAATCTGGATGAGAAATCCAAAAGAGATGGCAGATGAAGAATGGCGCTTTTATGAAGAGATTTTTCCTTATGTAAAATCTTACTTGATAAAAAAAGATAGACCACTCTTGGTTGAGGGGGCAGGACTTTTGCCTCACTTGGTAAAGGAGCTTGAATGGCCAGCGTCTTCCTATCTATGCTTGACTCCGACAGCTGATTTTCAGAAAAAGCATTATAGGCAGAGAGAATGGGTTTCTTATGTCTTAGAGGGAACAACCAATCCTGAGCAAGCTTTTGAAAACTGGATGCAGCGAGACATTCTTTTTGCCCAAATGGTTCGTAAGGAAGCGATGAGATTAGGCTATTCTAGCCTCATGACAGATGGTAGTCAATCAGAAAAGCAGACTGCGGAAGAGATTGCTCGGCTCTTAAAATTGTACAATATAAATGAAATAGATATTAAAGGAGAAAACACATGATTAAGATTACTTTCCCAGATGGCGCTGTGCGCGAGTTTGAAATTGGTACAACAACGTCTGAAATTGCTGAGTCTATCAGCAAGTCTCTTGCAAAGAAAGCTTTGGCTGGTAAATTTAACGGTCAGCTTATTGATACCACACGCGCTATCACGCAAGATGGCAGCATTGAAATTGTGACACCTGACCACGAAGATGCTTTAGACATCTTGCGCCACTCGGCAGCTCACTTGTTTGCGCAAGCAGCTCGCCGCCTTTTCCCAGATATTCACTTGGGTGTCGGTCCAGCTATTCAAGATGGTTTCTACTACGATACGGACAATGAAGCAGGGCAAATTTCCAACGAAGATCTTCCTCGTATTGAAGAGGAAATGAAGAAAATTGTCAAAGAAAACTTCCCATCAGTCCGTGAAGAAGTCACTAAGGATGAGGCACGCGAAATTTTCAAAAATGACCCTTACAAACTCGAATTGATCGAAGAACACTCAGAAGATGCAGGTGGTTTAACAATTTACCGTCAAGGCGAATACGTTGACCTCTGCCGCGGACCGCACGTGCCGTCAACCGGCCGTATCCAAGTCTTTCATCTACTTAACGTGGCTGGTGCTTACTGGCGCGGTGACAGTAACAATGCTATGATGCAGCGTATCTATGGTACCGCTTGGTTTGATAAGAAAGATCTCAAATCTTACCTCAAACGCCTTGAAGAAGCTAAAGAACGCGATCATCGTAAATTAGGTAAAGAATTAGATCTTTTCATGATTTCTCAAGAAGTTGGTCAAGGTTTGCCGTTCTGGCTACCAGATGGTGCAACAATCCGTCGCATCATTGAGCGTTACATCACTGATAAGGAAGTCGCTTCGGGCTATCAACATGTCTACACACCGCCAATTGCCTCTGTTGACCTTTACAAGACCTCAGGTCACTGGGATCATTACCGTGAAGATATGTTTCCAACTATGGACATGGGAGATGGTGAATCCTTTGTTTTGCGTCCGATGAACTGTCCTCATCACATTGAAGTTTATAAGAATCATGTGCATTCTTATCGTGAATTGCCAATTCGTATTGCGGAACTTGGGATGATGCACCGTTATGAAAAATCAGGTGCTTTATCGGGACTTCAGCGTGTGCGTGAAATGACACTAAATGATGGTCACACTTTTGTTGCTCTTGATCAAGTGGAAGATGAGTTTAAGCGTACCCTCCAATTAATTATTGATGTCTATGAAGACTTCAATTTAACAGATTATAGTTTCCGTTTATCTTATCGTGACCCTAATGATACCCATAAATATTTCGATGACGATGAAATGTGGGAAAAATCGCAGACCATGCTGAAAGCTGCTATGGATGATATGGGCTTAGATTATTACGAAGCAGAAGGCGAAGCAGCTTTTTACGGACCAAAATTGGATATCCAAGTCAAGACTGCTCTTGGCAATGATGAAACTTTGTCAACGATTCAATTGGACTTCTTGCTGCCAGAGCGCTTTGAATTAACCTATATTGGTGCTGATGGCGAAGAACATCGACCAGTCATGATTCACCGCGGTATCGTTTCAACCATGGAACGCTTCACAGCTTACCTTATTGAAACCTATAAAGGAGCTTTTCCAACTTGGTTAGCTCCGCATCAAGTAACTGTCATTCCAATCTCAAACGAAGCTCACATTGACTATGCTTGGGAAGTTGCTAAAGAACTGCGTGACCATGGTATTCGCGCTGATGTAGATGACCGTAATGAAAAAATGCAGTATAAGATTCGTCAAAGTCAGACTAAGAAAGTACCTTACCAACTCATTGTTGGTGATAAGGAAGTGGAAAACGGTACCGTTAATGTCCGACGTTATGGCAGCAAGCAAACGCATACGGAAAGTATCGCAGAGTTTAGAGAGAACATTTTAGCTGATATCAAGCGTAAATCACGCCCAGACAACGCTAAATAAGATGGTCTAAGTTGTGACGGAATTTTCTGAATTTCGAATAAGTTCTTTAGCTAAGTTCCATAGGAGGGAGGAACTTGGTGTGCTGCGCATATGGATTAGGGAGTTGCAAAGAAGTCAGGAAGTTGAAATCGGCTGATGCTAAATAAGAGAGACTGAAGTTCCATTGGGCTTTCAGTCTTTTTTGTCTAGTAATTTGATATATTGGTGTTTTTTGGTGAAATCAGAACAATCCGCTTGTCTACAATAAAATAACAGTCAGGTTTCCAGTGATTATGATACAATAAATGAAGAACTGGAGGTCTTATGAACAATTTAACAGAACAAGCTTTTGCTAGAGCTTTGAAAGAAATCATGGCAAAAAAATCTTTTGATAAGGTGACCGTAACCGAGCTCGTTCGATTTTTAAATGTTAACCGACAAACTTTCTATTATCACTTTAAAGATTTATATGATTTATTAGAATGGATCTATATCACAGATGGCGAAAAAATGATTGGTGATAAACGAACGACTGCTTCTTGGCAGGAGGGTCTATTAGCAATATTTCAGTATATTCAAGATAACGAGGCCTTTGTCCGTAACACTTATCATTCCATTAATCGCAATTATTTGGAACATTTTTTATATGATAGAGCCTACAGCCTTATTAGACCAGTTATTGAAGAAAATGAAATTCAAACACAGATTAGTGAAGCCGATATTGATTTGCGCGCACATTTTTATAAATACGGTCTGGTTGGTTTTATCTTAGATTGGATCGATTCAGGACTGCGTGAAAAGCCAGAAGATTTAACACAGCGTATTTATCATTTACTGGAAAGTTTATAGTTAGACAATTAAAAAGTTCTGTCAGATTTTTAGGCAGCCCTTTTTTATTGTCTATTTTTTTGGATCTGCAAAAGGTGTTAAATAAGATTATAAAATAATAGATGAGGAGTTAACAAGTATGTATTATTCAAATGGTAACTATGAAGCCTTTGCTCATCCACAAAAACCTGAAAATGTTGATGGGAAATCAGCTTATATTGTTGGAAGCGGCTTAGCGGCTCTTTCTACAGCAGTTTTTCTTATTCGTGACGGACAAATGGCTGGAGAACGCATTCATATTCTTGAAGAATTATCTCTTCCTGGTGGCAGTATGGATGGTATTCGTAATGAACGTTTAGGTTACATCATTCGCGGTGGTCGGGAAATGGAGCCTCACTTTGAAGTCTTATGGGATTTATTTCGCTCTATCCCTTCTCTGGAAAATCCCAAACACTCTATTTTAGATGAATTCTACTGGCTTAATAAAAAGGATCCAAGTTTTGCTAAAACACGTGCCATCTATGAGCGTGGAAAGGCAATACCAGATGACGGTCAGTTGACCTTATCTCAAAAAGCAGTTAAGGAAATTTTTGATCTTGTTCTAACACCGGAAAGTCATCTGCAGGATGTTCAGATTGATCAAGTCTTTAGTGAAGATTTCTTCAACTCTAACTTCTGGCTTTATTGGAGTACCATGTTTGCTTTTGAACCATGGGCCAGTGCTATGGAAATGCGCCGTTACCTCATGCGATTCATTCAGCATGTTGGGACTTTGAAAAATCTCTCATCCTTAAAATTCACACAATACAATCAATATGAATCATTGATCTTACCACTAGTAGCTTTTCTCAAAGACCATAATGTCAATTTTAGCTATCAGACTGTTGTCACTAATATTTTAGTCAATCGTTCTGGCAGTGATAAGCTTGCTACTAAAATTGAAATGACTGTTAATGGTCAAGAAAAAAGTATTGCTTTAAGTAGAGATGATCTTGTTTTTGTCACCAATGGCTCCATTACAGAAAGTAGTACTTACGGTAACAATAATCATCCAGCTCCATTAACGCACGATCTTGGTGCCAGTTGGCAGCTGTGGAAGAATTTAGCTGCACAAGATAGTGATTTTGGATGTCCCGAAAAATTCTGTGAAAATATCCCTGATGCTAATTGGACCATGTCTGCTACAATAACTTTTACAGATCAACGCATTGCTAAATACATTGAACAGATTAACCAAAAGGATCCTTATAGTGGCTCTATTGTAACCAGCGGACCTACCAGCATTAAAGATTCTAGTTGGTTGCTTGGCTATTCTATCAGTCGACAACCACATTTTAAAGAACAAAAGAAAAATGAGCTTGTTATCTGGCTCTATGCTCTCTATACTGATCGCAAAGGAGATTATGTCGCTAAACGGCCTGATGAATGTACAGGGATTGAAATGTGTGAAGAATGGCTTTATCATATAGGAGTTCCTGAAAATACTATTCATGAACTAGCCTGTTCGGCCTCGACGATCCCTTGCCATATGCCTTATATAACAACGTATTTCATGCCGCGAACAACTAACGATCGCCCACTTGTTGTGCCAAAACATAGTAAGAATTTAGCTTTTATAGGAAACTATGCTGAAACACCGCGAGATACGGTTTTTACAACAGAATATTCTGTCAGAACTGCTATGGAAGCTGTTTACACTTTACTTGAAGTTGATCGTGGTGTCCCTGAAGTGTTTGCTTCAACTTTTGATATTCGCATGCTACTTAATGCGCTTTACTATCTCAATGGTCAAAAATCTTTAATAGAAATTGATTTTCCTTGGGTGGAAAAAGCAGCCCTTAAAGAAGCTCTCAAAAAGGTTAAAGGAACATACATAGAAGAATTATTGAAAGATTATCATCTGATTTAGAAAATTTTCTATCTGAAGATTCTAAAGGCAGACATCTATGATTACTGCGCAATCGCTCATAAGGGTTAAAAAAGCAGCAGTTCTCATTAGAAGATAAGTTCAATGAAGACTTTCTAGCTACAGCTTTTTAAAAATGAATTTGTTTGCAAGATGATGTTTTTTTGACTGAGATTGTATCTATTAATGAACAAGTAGTCATATTATCAACGTTCAATCTTTTATCAAAATTATCAAGTAATGCTGTTAAAAACATAATGAAGTCATTAAAGACTTTTTAATAGTCGCTCCTAAAGCTGTTTTTTGTTATAATAGTCTTATGAAAAATCAAGAAAAAATTTCGGCTTATCAAATTTTACTGGCTCAGGCACAATCGATGTTTGCCAATGAAACAAATGCTTTGGCCAATTTAGCCAATGCTACAGCCATGCTGAATAAGACTCTTCCTAATGCCATCTTTACAGGATTTTATCTTTTTGACGGTGAAGAACTTGTCTTAGGTCCTTTCCAAGGTGGTGTCTCTTGTGTGCGTATTGCTCTTGGAAAGGGTGTCTGTGGTCAGGCTGCTGCCAAAAAACAAACACTTATCGTAGGAGATGTCACCAAGCATGATAATTATATTTCCTGCGATTCAGCCGCTATGAGTGAAATTGTTATTCCTATGGTAAAAGACGGTCAGCTTATTGGTGTGCTGGATTTAGATTCACACTTAGTCGGTGATTATGATGTTATCGATCAAGGCTATTTAGAACAATTTGTGACAATTCTTCTGGAAAAAACAAATTGGCATTTTGACATGTTTGGAGTGAAAGACTGATGTACCAAGCGCTTTATCGAAAATATCGAAGTCAGACTTTTGATGAAATGGTAGGGCAGGAAGTTGTGGCAAAGACCTTAAAACAGGCTGTTGCTTCAAAGAAGATTAGTCATGCCTATCTTTTTTCTGGACCAAGGGGAACAGGAAAAACCAGTGCTGCTAAGATTTTCGCCAAAGCCATGAACTGTCCTCATCAAGCAGACGGGGAACCTTGCAATAACTGTGATATTTGCCATGATATTACCAACGGAAGTCTGGAAGATGTGATAGAAATTGATGCTGCTTCTAACAATGGTGTTGATGAGATCCGTGAAATTCGTGATAAGTCAACCTATGCTCCTAGCCGTGCCACTTACAAGGTTTATATCATTGACGAAGTACACATGCTCTCAACAGGGGCTTTCAATGCCCTTTTGAAAACTTTGGAAGAACCAACAGAAAATGTTGTCTTTATTTTGGCAACAACTGAATTACATAAAATTCCAGCTACTATCCTTTCACGTGTTCAACGTTTTGAGTTCAAAGCTATCAAAACCAAGGCCATAAAAGAGCATTTGGCAGACATTCTCAAAAAAGAAGGCCTTAGCTTTGATGAAGAAGCTTTAAGTTTGATTGCCAGACGTGCTGAAGGGGGTATGCGTGATGCCCTGTCCATTTTGGATCAGGCTCTTAGCTTAACGAATGATAATGATGTTTCGCTAGAAATAGCTGAAGAAATCACTGGCAGTATCAGCTTAAGAGCACTAGATCAGTATGTGGCTGACCTTTTGGCACATGAAACTCAGCAGGCACTCAGTGATTTAGATACTATTTTTAACAATGGCAAGAGTATGAGCCGTTTTGCGACAGATCTTTTAAATTATCTGCGTGACCTTCTGGTTGTCCAAGCGGGCGGAGAAAACACGCATCATGGAGAAGCATTTGACAAAAATCTTACCTTATCACAAGAGACTATTTTTCAAATGATTGACGTTGTGACCAAAAGTCTACCGGAAATCAAAAACGGAACACATCCCAAGATTTATGCGGAAATGATGACCATTCGCCTATCTGAAAATGACCAGAAAGTTCATTCAGTTCAAGATTTACCGGATAATGTTGCTCAAGAAATTGAAGCGCTCAAATCGGAGATTAAAGAACTCAAAAAAAGCTTGCAATCTCTGGAAAAAGGCAAGCCTTTCAAAGTGACCAAGGTTCAAAAGACTTCCTTCCGCTATAAAGTGGATAAGGACAAGGTCATGACCATTATGCGAGAAACCGTGGCAGATAGTCAAAAATCGCGTGAGTATTTAGAAGCCCTCAAAGGTTCTTGGAATGAAATTTTAGACAGCATTTCACCTCAAGACCGAGCCCTTTTAATGGGGTCTGAGCCTGTTCTTGCTAACAGCGAAAATGCTATCTTGGCCTTTGATGCTGCCTTTAATGCCGAACAAGCTATGAAACGCTCAGATCTCAATGCTATGTTTGGCAATATCATGAGTCAGGCTTCTGGCTTTTCCCCAAAAATTATGGCTGTGCCAAGAGCTGAGTTTGATGCCATCCGTAGCGAATTTGCTCATAGCCTAAAGGCAGACAAAGATGATTCTCAAGAAGAAACAACAGAAGCAACAAAAGAGTTTATCCCCGAAGGCTTTGACTTCTTAGCGGATAAAATTGTCCTTGAAGAAGAGCCATAATCAAAAAAAGAAAATTCCGATAGGGATTTTCTTTTAGATTATGTGACTTTTTAAAAGAAAATTTTAACATGAATTTTCTTTTTTTGGTACAATAATAATATGTTAAAACAAGACTTCATTATCATGCTGATAACGACTGTGACTGAAACCATTTTTTTTAATAATGCGATTTTTGAAGGTCAATTCTTTTGGGCTGGTTTTTGGGGGATTTTGCTCTTTCGCAGTCTGCATAAGACTTATGTTATCAGCAAGTTTACCAAAGCCATCTTGTCGGCTACCAAGAAGAAAGACTAATTTCGCCACTGTTAAGGATTTTTTCCTGCCCATTTTCTAATTGCACGATGAGCTGTCCCGTATCTGTAATATCTGTCGCAATACCCTTATAAGTCACATCATTTTCCACAAAGGTCACTTGTCTATCTAGGACGAGTGATTTTTCTTTGTAGACTTTTATCAGTTCGGACTTAGGAATATTAAAGAAAATATTCCAAATTTCAGAGATGAGCTGATTCCGCGTGATAGTAGGCTTTTCAGAAAAAATGCTGCTTGCCTTGCTCTGCAATTCCTCAGGAAAATCAGTAACATGAAAATTAATGCCCATACCAATGATAACATCGGTAATCAAGCCTGTCTCGATAGAAGAAACAGCCTCGGTCAAAATACCAGCCACCTTTTTACCATGCAAATAAATATCATTGACCCACTTGATGTCTGTTTCAATCCCAGTCAAGCGAGAAATGGCCTTAACTACACTGGTAGCAGCCATCAAAGTATAAGAAGGTAACTGCTTAAAAGGCAATTCAGGGTGAAGATGTATAGACATATAAATGCCTCCAGTTTCAGGAGTAAAAAACTGCCGACTAAAACGCCCCTTAGCAGCTGTCTGACTAGGCGCAAGATAAAGAGCAGGAGCAGGGTCCCCTTTTTCAATACCTGCCTTAGCATCCAGCTGTGTCGAAGAACTCTTCTCATTGAAAAAGACCTTGATCCCAGTCATCTGTTCAATCTCATCCGGTAAAAAAAGATCGCCCGAAAGCAAGCGATATCCACGATTCTTAACCGATTCAATGACAAGCCCTTTACTTTCTAAAGTCTGAATCGCCTTCCAAACAGCTGTCCGAGAAATGCCCAAATCCTTACCCAGAACCTTACCTGTCACAAAATCATCCGCCTGCGAAAGCACCTGATAAATTTTCTCATACGTTTTCATAATCCAACCTCAACCACAAATGAATTTCTTACTGTTATTGTAGCATAAAAAAGCAAGAAAAAAATGGAAAGAGAAACGCAATAAGACAAATGAGAAGTTTTAGTGAAGAAAGTATCAAGGACGATGGAAGAAGTAGGGGGTAAAAATTAAAAGAAGAACGCCTTGAGCGAAGATGTAAAAATAGCTAGATTGTAATATTTATGTAATCTTTGAAGTAGTGGTATAATAATGAATATAAATTATTTTAAGAGTAATGAATAGATAGTAGGAGAATAAATGACTCAAATTTTTAAAAAGTTAACTCCCATAAATGATGCAGATATTGAACAAGCACATATTGATGCTATTAATTTTGCAATTGAAGATAAAGATGTTTTAAATGTTGCTGTATCTGGTAATTATGGTTCAGGTAAGAGTAGCTTTATTGAGACATATAAAGAAAAGTTCAATAATAAAAAGAAGAAGTTTCTACATGTTTCTTTAGCTCATTTCAATTCTGAAGATGGAAATACAGAGAGACAGCAGAGTAATTCTGGGACAGATAAAGCAGCTCCAAAAGATAATATTTTGGAAGGAAAAATAGTTAATCAATTACTTCATCAGATTGATGCTGATAAAATCCCTCTAACTATTTTTAAGTCAAAACAACATCCCAAGAAGAGACAAATTTTGGGATGGTTTATTCTACTGACTATTTTGATACTTTCAATGCTAGCTTTATGGACCTTTCCAAACTTATCTTGGGACAGTTGGATTAAGCAGGTATTAGTTATCCTTTTAATCATAAGTATTTCAGTATTGATTTACCAACTAATGAAACTTCAGTTTTATCGTAAACTATTTAAATCAATAACTTTCAAAGGTGCTTCTGTCTCGGGAGAGATTGAGATATTTGGCAAGTCTGATGCTTCATATTTTGATAAATATCTGGATGATGTTCTTTATTTATTTGATAACTGTCAAAGTGATATTATTGTTTTCGAGGATATCGATAGATTTGAGACTAATCTGATTTTTTCAAAACTTAAAGAAATTAATACTCTAGTAAATAATAAAAGAAAGGCTAGAGGTGAAGATAATAAACTCCTCTTTATGTACCTTGTTAAAGATGAGATGTTCATTTCTAAAGAGCGGACTAAATTTTTTGATTTTATCATTCCGGTTATTCCAGCGATTACAGCATCAAATTCAAGGGAAAAATTCAGTGAAATACTAGCTGATTTAGGGTGTGAAGAAGATTTTGAAGGTAGTTTTTTGCAGAAAATTTCAATCTATATTGATGACTTACGTCTAGTAACCAATATCTGCAATGAATATGTACTATATAAAAATAATCTAACGGGAGAAGAGAGTGCAAATAAACTTAAACTATCAAACGAAAAGCTATTTGCAATGATAGTTTACAAAAATGTTTTCCCAAAAGATTTTTCTGAACTGCAAGTCGGGTCTGGATTTATTCATAGATTTTTTCAAGAGAAAGATAAGCTTAGGGAAGAACAGCTACATGATATAAATCAACAGATTTCAGAAATTGAACAGAAGATTTTAAGTGCAGGAAATGAAGCACTAAACAATGAATTGGAATTATATTCTTCAATTTTAAAAGTTCCCAATAATCGTGCTGTTTTAAAAGTTAACAATAAATTTGAATACGAATTTGAAAATCGACTTGGTTTTATCGCTGAGTTGCTAAAGGAGGATGCCGAAATAGTGTCTTATGAAAATTACTCTTCTGCTTATAGTGGTTATAATGTAAGAAATGAGACAAAGGAAACGATTTTTGAGATTCTAGACTCTGAACAGGCTAATTTTGAATCTCGACTAGAAAATATAAAAAATAAGAGTTTGATCGAATCATTTAATAATGAGATAGATGCTTTTCAGAAGAAAAAACAAGAAATTCAACACCAAAAATTAGCAAATTTAATTACACGAGAAAAAATAAATAGCATTGCTAATGAAGAGGAGTTTGAATACATAAAATATAATCCTCAGTTTTCCATGATTACATTTTTAATCAGGAATGGTCATATTGATGAAAGTTACCCTGACTATATCACTTATTTCTATCCAAATAGCTTGAACAGAGAGGACAAAGAATTTATCATGGCTGTTCAAGGTGAAGAGAAACTTCCTTGGGATTATCATCTAACAAATATTACAGAAATTTATAATAATAGATTAGATACAAGTGATTTTGAACAAGAAAAGATTTTAAATTACAGTCTTTTAGAATACACAATGACAAGAAAGGGAATTTTAGATCAAGAAGAAAGATTAAGACTTTATTTTGTTGAAAATAGATTATCGTTTCTTCTTTCTTTCTTCCAGCAAGTTCCTATTGAAGGTCAGATAAATACTGTTTTGGATATTTTAAAGTATAATCCCAACCTTTTGGAATTATTAGTAGTATCCGATGATATTCTTGATAAAGATAGGTATGCTGTATTTCAACGGATATTGTTTTTTGTTGATTTAACACAAGAGATCTTGTCTGACAAATATCAAAAATTAGTTTCTGATTTTATCTCTCATAATTGGTTGCAACTTTGGGAAGAGTATCTGTCTACAGAATTAAGAGATGAGATGAAAGTCAAAAGGAATTTAACTTATCTTACTGTTAAAATTGATAGGTTTGATTTTATACAGGAACAAGAATATGGTTCGATAGGTAAAACTGTGTATGAGAACAGCCTCTATCAACTAAACTCTAGTAATATCAAGAATTTGTTGTTATATTTAGATTATAATCTTGACAATGATGATATTAAACATCGAAACTTTAGTATTATCAACTCTGACAACAAATTCGCTCATTTGCTGGATTATGTCAAAGAAAATATGGGAGACTATGTTAAAGTTATTGTTGAACAGTCCGAAGGTGAAATTAAGGATAAGTTAGAGTATATTTATTATGTTCTTAATCATGAAGACATTTCAGATGAGACTAAAACAAAGTACTTGACTTGTGTTGATGACAATATTTTATCTTTATCAGAAATTGATGATATGCCAATGACTGATGAGGCTATTAAGCTTAATAAAGCAGTCTTTGATACTAAAAATGTACTAAACTACTTTGCCAAATATGGTACATGGAATGAACTTTTGATAAACTTCGTTAATTCTAAAGATAATTTCAACTTTGATAATAAAATTTTTGAAGAAGAATCAAAAGAGGAACAAGAAAAGTTTTTCTTAGAAACTGCTAAGTGTAGTGAATTAAATAATAATTATTATGAAGCTATTATGTCATCTATTAGTTGGAAATTTACTGTTTTTCCGACTGAAAAGATTAGTGACAAAAAAATAGATATACTCATTGAAACTAAGTCAATTGAATTTAGCAGCGCTATACTTTCAAATTTAAGAGATAGTTATCCTGCAAGTGTTATTAAATATATTCTAAAATATTTGGATGACTATAGTGATAACATAGATAATGTCTATAATGAAAACGAAATTTTAGAAGTTTTGGATCAGGATATTCCACTTGAAAAAGCCAAAATATTAGTTGACAAGTTTAATAGCACTATCAGTATAAAGGATAAAAAATACAATTCAGCATTGCTAGCCTATATCATTGAAAATAAATTTAATGTTGAAGATTTACCAATGCTTCTGGAGAAGTATCAAATCTTCGATACTACCGTTCAGGAAGTTATTTTACAGAAAGCAAAATCAGATATAGAAATTATTTTGGACAATGCATATCCTATAGATAAAAATTTACTTTCATTGTTAATAAAAGATGATGATATTGATTTAGATGATAGACGTCTGCTTTACAGTAGGAATATTCCACATGATAGTGTAGAAGAAGTGCTGGAAGATTTGTGTTTCCTTAGTTTATTTGAAGAGTATCAGCAAATAATAAGTGAACATAGAAGTATAAATGTTCCTGCTACTGAATATAATCAAAATTTACTTAAATTCTTGCAGGATAAAGAATGTTTTAAATCATTTGATATAGATCCAAATGATGAGGAAAATTATAAGATTGGTTTTAAAGAGAAATTGAAGTAAAATTTTATTTTAATTTGAGAAAGTACTTAATTAAAATATTTTAGGAGATTTAATATATGGTTAAAAAAATAGATTTTCATATTCATACTATTTCATCAATTAAAGATGCTAATTTTGTATATTCATCAAAATGGTTAGCTAAATATGTTGAAACTGCTGAATTAGATGCTATAGCTATTACCAATCATGATTTATTCGATAAAAATAATTATGAACAGGTAAAATCAGATATTTCAAATGTAAAAGTTTTTCCAGGTATGGAACTAACGCTTGATGTTGGGCATGTTAATATTGTTTTTTCTGAAAAACAGATAGATGATTTGGAAAAATTTTCAAATTGGTTAAAACAAAGACATACCAGTCAAAATGAAAGTATCACATGTGAGGAACTGTGTCAGAATTTAAATAATTGGGATAAAGGAATATATATATTTGAATTAGGAAAAAGTAATGGCGTAACAGATATTCCAGAAGCATTGAGTAAAGTAACATATGTTGGTGGAGTCCGAAATTCGTTAAGGTTTCAGGTTGTTCAAAAACAGGGGAATAGCTTAACACCAGTTCTTTTTAGTGATGGTCATGCTACCGATAAAGATAGTCAACCTGATAGAAATAATATAAATAAATTGAAAAATAAAAATACTTATATTCAAGTGGATACCTGTAATTTCTCTGAGATTAAGAATTGTATTTCAGATAAAACAAAAGTCAGTATTACTAAAGATAATCTGCAGGATGTTATAGAGATAGATGGTTACAAATTGTCAACAGGTTTAAACCTAGTTGTCGGAAAAAGAGGGACAGGGAAAACTTATTTTTTAAATAAAATCAAAGAACAATTTGACCAAGATGATATATATGAAATTGCACAATTTGAAACTGCTAAGGCTGATGATTACATGAAAAGGACTAAAAAAGAACAAGGTCAGAATGCTATTAATGAATGGAATAATAAATTTAGTCGACAATTTGCATCAATTAATGAATATCTTGAGATAGTCGATGAAGACTACGATGATGAACTTGATTCATTCTTAGATAGTGTTAAAAAATTTGCTAAAGAAACAACAAAAAGTAAATCACAACAGAAATTTAATTTTTTCAAAGAGGTTAATTTTGAAAAGCAACCTACTAAACTTATTGAAGAGTCGCTGACTAAATTAAAAGAATTAATAGAAAATAATGAGTTGTGGTCTCTATTGAAAGACTCTAATAAAAGACGATTAGTTTTTATTTCGACTTACAATGAGTTAAGAGATATTTATATTGAAAAAGAAAAACAAAACAAAATAAAAGACGAAGTAAATAAAATATTAGATTCTGCAAAAGAAATCTTAGAATCAAATACAGGAATAACAAGGGTACGAAGCTGTGAACTAAGTAGAATAGTGAAACGCCAACAAATTGAAAATAAGATTACCGAATTTCTGCAAAAGGTAATTGTCGAAACAGATTTAAGAAAAGAAAATATACATGGTTACCAAGTAATTGTACAGTTAGTCCCATTCGAGAGTGCAAGTCAATTCCAATCTGAATTTTCAATGAATGAAAGTGTTAAAGAAGATATCATTAATCCATATTTGTCAAGTGATTACATTACATTTCTAAAAAAACTTAAGAATAAAAAATTTTATAACAATTCAAACTTAGTAGAGTATTTTATGCATAAAGAGGTAAAACTTTTAGATTCTGATGGAACTCCAGCTTCTGGGGGGCAGGCGGTAGGTTTTACCCTTATGATGAGGTTAGATGAAGCTAAAAACAAGTCAATTATCTTAATTGATGAACCAGAGGCTTCACTGGATAATGCCTATATCCAAACAGAATTGAATCAATCATTAAGAAATTTATCGAGTGCTAGTATGGTGGTAGTTGTTACTCACAATTCGACTCTTGGAGCACTATTGCAACCTGATTATTTAGTAGTTACTACAAAAAATGATAATGGGGAATATACTGTTTTAACAGGAGAGTTTAGTTCACATGTCGTTTCCGATAATTCAGATTTATCAGAAAATAGTTATGAAAAATTTGTAGAAGCTATGGAATCAGGAATTAAATCATATAAGCAGAAAGGTGAAGTATATGGAAGTCTTAAAAATTGAAGGGAATAATTGTTTCTTTATTGTAGATGCAGAAAATATCAAGCCTGAGGATTTATCAAAAGAACATTTAGTCTCTATATTAAATTTAATTTACGAAACAGATGATGAGATTGAAATTCCTTCACTTGAAATTATTGAGAAAATAAAGAATCCTGTTGAAAAAGAAATCGTTCATCAAATTATCCAAAAAATAGAAGAATTTAAGGAAAATGTTGAAAACCTACGAAAGGAAATAAATTCCCAGTTTCCAAAAATAGAAGAATAATATATAAAGATTTAAAAATCACTTCTTATTATAAGAATGAGTACTGTTGAGTCTCAGATATAGATTGGAATTTTTGCTTTTGTAAAAATATAAGAAGCTTGCAAACTGTATATTTTTCCCTCAAATCCTTTGCTCATCAGTTATTGTTATGATAAAATCGTTAAAAATGATTGATATGGGGTGTTAGTATGACCGATACAGAATTTCAACGTGAAGTCAGAGAAGATAAGCCAGTTATTGCGCTTTGTTATGATTTTGACAAAACCTTGTCTCCTTATGATATGCAGGCACAGGGTTATATTCAAACTGTCCAACCAGAAGGAAGTGATATGATTGGGGACTTTTGGAAAGAATCCAATGGACTTGCTACAGCTAATGATATGGATAAAAACCTTGCTTATATGTATACCATGAAGAAAAAAGCTCGTGGCCAATTGTTATTTACAAAGGAAAAGTTAGCTGAATATGGTTCAAAGGTGGGACTTTTTCCTGGTGTAAAGGATTGGTTTAGACGTATCAGACAATATGGAGCGGATAGAGAAGTTATCATTGAGCATTATATTATTTCATCTGGATTGAAAGAGATGATAGAGGGAACATCTATTGCAAAAGACTTCAAGGAAATATACGCAACATCTTTTTACTTTGATGATGATGGTGTAGCAGTATGGCCTGCCCAAGTGGTTAACTATACCAATAAGACACAGTTTCTTTTTCGTATTTCAAAAGGTGTTTTAAATGTAAATGATGAAGCTGTTAATGATTCTTTTGCTCCAGACGAAATTAGAGTCCCTTTTCATAATATGATTTATATTGGTGATAGTGATACTGATATTCCTTGTATGAAATTAGTAAATTCTCATGGTGGATATTCTATTGGTGTTTTTAACCCTAAGGAAAGAAATGAAGAAAAAGCTAAGAAGAGAGTTTACAAAATGATACGAGATAATCGTATTGGCTATTTTACTCCAGCTGATTATTCGGAAGGCCAAGAATTAGATCAGCTTGTTAAGTTGATTATTGACAGAACAGTATTTAATGAGCAATTGGAAAGAAAGCACTATGAGTATAAAAATGAGGCGCTGAAACAATCTAAACAAAAGAGTGAGGAAGAACAAGAGAAAATCGATTTGATTGATGCTCTAGAAAGTAGTGGTAATTTTAAAAATACCCATAATATCATCAGAAAACTATCAAAATACGAGAATTGGCAGGATGATGAAATCATAGATTTGCTCTCTATAGGTTTTCATAACAGTCAAGTACGTTATATTTTAGGTGATCAAGATATTAAAGTATTTTACAAAAAAATTTTAGAAAAAGCTCCTTCGATTGATGAAAATGCAGCGAAAGTAGCAGCTATTATTGAAGCATCAGAAGAGGAATAATAATTATTCAGTTCTTTTCTCTTTCCGATCACCCTATTCATCAAGTCAGATACTTAAAAATAGTAAGCAATCATTTTCTAAAAAATTTTCCCTTCTTAAGTTTCTTTTAAGAATCCTATCTTATACTATAGTCATCCTAGCAATAGGAATCCTAAAACTTTTCTTTTTCATAAATCTCCTAAGAATCTCAGTCCATTCGGACTGGGATTTTTTTGCGGGTAGACTTGCTGCTAAAACTTCTATTAAAAATAGTTATAACCAGCTGGTTGGAAAAAATATAGTGATTTATGGTTGATGGTAATTAAGCTATAAAATAGCAGGATACTAGCAGTATTAGCTCTAGAAAATTGAGTTGAGCCACTTAAAAAAATAAATTTAATGACTCTATTTAATAAAAACGTGGTACAATGGTAGAGTTAATGAGTCCCGAAAAGGCGGCTTTTGTGTTTAAAATACTTTTATTCTTTCTTGGCTTGTTGTGGTAACCTTAAATGCTAATTGTAACATGGCTGCTAGACTAAAAATATTTGATCAACACAAGGGGCATCTTCTTAAATGCGGATTGCTCGGAAAGTTTTCAATTTTCAGTCGGTTCTTTGTAACTCGCTCTAAATGACTGCATCTAAAGTTGCTAGTCATTTGATGGTAGCCGCTATTGGCGGTCTGCCTCAGCGCCTTACTAGTTTAACACTTGAAAGGGAAAGATTTCTTGTGTTTAGCAGGTTAGTAGGTCGCAAATTTCTCTTTTTTAGAGAAACATCTATTTTTAAGGGGGGACATTTTATGTCAGAACGTAAACTTTTTACATCTGAATCGGTATCAGAAGGACATCCTGATAAGATTGCCGATCAGATTTCAGATGCTATTTTAGATGCTGTTTTGGTACAGGATCCAGACGCCCATGTAGCTGCTGAGACAGCTGTTTATACAGGTTCAGTTCATGTTTTTGGAGAAATCTCTACGACAGCCTATGTGGATATTAATCGTGTGGTGCGTGATACCATTGCTGAGATCGGCTATACGGATACTGCTTATGGCTTTTCGGCAGAAACAGTTGGAGTGCATCCGTCATTGGTGGAGCAATCGCCTGATATTGCTCAAGGTGTTAATGAAGCTCTTGAGGTTCGTGGCCATCATGAGCAAGATGATCTGGATTTGATCGGTGCAGGAGATCAAGGTCTCATGTTTGGCTTTGCCGTTGATGAGACGCCTGAACTGATGCCTTTGCCGATTTCTTTAGCCCATCGTTTGGTTAGAAAATTGGCAGAGCTGAGAAAGTCTGGAGAAATTGCCTATCTTCGTCCTGATGCTAAGAGTCAGGTAACGGTTGAGTATGATGAAAATGATAAGCCCGTTCGTGTGGATACGGTTGTTATTTCAACACAGCATGATCCCGAAGCAACGAATGAGCAAATTCATCGGGATGTGATTGAAAAAGTCATTAAAGCTGTTATTCCAGCTGAGTATCTTGATGCTAAGACCAAGTATCTCATCAATCCGACAGGCCGTTTTGTTATCGGCGGTCCTCAGGGAGATTCTGGCTTAACAGGCCGTAAGATTATTGTCGATACTTATGGTGGTTATGCCCGCCATGGCGGCGGTGCTTTTTCTGGTAAGGATGCCACTAAGGTTGACCGTTCAGCTTCTTATGCGGCGCGTTATATTGCTAAAAACATTGTAGCTGCAGGTTTGGCTAAGAAAGCAGAAGTGCAATTAGCTTATGCTATTGGGGTTGCTCAGCCTGTTTCTGTTCGTGTGGATACCTTTGGAACAGCGCTTGTTGCAGAAAGTAAACTGGAACAAGCAGTACGTCAGATTTTTGATTTGCGTCCAGCAGGTATTATTAAGATGCTTGATCTGAAACGTCCTATCTATCGTCAAACAGCAGCTTACGGTCATGTTGGGCGTACGGATATCGACTTACCTTGGGAAAAATTAGATAAAGTTGAGGAGCTGAAAAAGGCTGTCCAAGCATAAAAGGCGGATTTTCCGCTTTTTTTGTGTTTATAAATTTCATTATTTTATAATGATTCAGTTAGTTTGAAATGTTGTGTAATATATGATAAAATAACTTGGTTAAGATTCTATCGTTTAAGAAAAGTTAAGAAAGTTTTGTTTGCATGAGAAAAATTGTCATTAATGGTGGTAAGCCCTTAAAGGGGGAGGTTGCGGTCTCAGGAGCTAAAAACAGTGTTGTCGCTCTGATTCCAGCTATTATTTTAGCAGATGATATTGTCACACTTGATGGTGTGCCAGCTATCAGTGATGTTGATAGTTTAATTGACATTATGACTTTAATGGGAGCAAGTGTTGAGTGTGATGGTGACAGTCTTAAAATTGATCCACGCGGTGTAAAGGATATTCCCATGCCTTATGGCAAGATTAATAGTTTAAGAGCTTCATATTATTTTTACAGTAGTTTGCTGGGACGTTTTGGTCGGGCGGTCGTTGGTTTGCCCGGTGGCTGCGATTTGGGACCTCGTCCGATTGATTTGCATCTCAAGGCCTTTAAAGCAATGGGAGCAACGGTTTCCTATGAAGGAGAGGCTATGCGCCTTTCAACCGAAGGCAAGCCGCTTAAGGGGGCTCATATTTATATGGATACTGTCAGTGTTGGAGCAACGATTAATACGATGATAGCTGCTAGTAAGGCACAAGGACGTACCGTTATTGAGAATGCTGCGCGTGAGCCAGAAATTATTGATATTGCAACGCTTTTAAATAATATGGGAGCCCATATCCGCGGGGCAGGAACGGATATGATTATCATAGAAGGTGTTGAAAAACTTCATGGAACGCGTCATCAAGTCATTCCTGACCGCATTGAAGCTGGTTCTTACATTGCTTTGGCAGCTGCTGTTGGTGAAGGAATCAAGGTTACCAATGTGCTTTATGAACATTTGGAGAGTTTCATTTCAAAGCTGGAAGAAATGGGCGTGCGTATGACTATTGAAGAAGACAGTGTTTTTGTTGAAAAGCAGGACAAATTAAAGGCAGTTTCCATTAAGACTTCGCCTTATCCCGGTTTTGCGACTGATCTGCAGCAGCCCATAACACCGCTATTATTAACAGCTGTAGGCCGCGGAAAGATTCGTGATACTATCTATGAAAAACGGGTCAATCATGTGGCTGAATTGGCACGTATGGGAGCTAAGATTTCTGTCTTAGGCGGTCAAATTATCTATGAAGGACCCAATGAATTAAGTGGAGCTCCTGTTAAAGCAACCGATTTACGTGCGGGAGCAGCACTTGTTACGGCAGGATTAATGGCAAAAGGTCAAACGGTTATTACGAATATTGAATTTATCTTGCGCGGTTATTCTGACATTATTCAAAAATTGAATCGTCTAGGTGCGGATATCGAAATTGTTGAAGAATAAGATCAACGGAGTCGATTACAACTATAAAACAGCCTATCAAGCTGATTAAAAACATTCAGCTTGATAGGCTGTTTTTTTAGTCCATCTCAAAACGAGACAGCATTTGTAACAGACACATAGGATTGTTTTATTAATTGATTCGTTTTTCAGTCTCTAAATCAAAGAAGTGTCCCTTAGCAATATTAAAGGTTAATTGTACTTTTTCTCCGGGACTGTGAGAGTCACGAGCATTGACGCGAGCTGTAAATTCAGTACTGCCAAATTTGACATATAACATGCTTTCGCTGCCTAAAAGTTCTGATACTAGTATGTCAGCTGTAACACTGGCATTTGGGAAAGTCTCGTGGACAATTTGATCACTTGAGATGTCTTCTGGTCGAATACCTAAAGTGACTTTTTTACCAAGATAACCTTTCTCCTCAAGAATTTTTTCCTGTCCCTGAGGAAGCGCAAGGCTTAGACCATCTTGGTTAACCAAACGCTCTTTTTCAACGGTCACTTCAAAGAAATTCATAGCGGGGCTTCCGATGAAGCCAGCAACAAATTTATTAGCAGGTTCATTGTAGAGTTCCTGTGGTGTTCCAATCTGCTCAATACGACCGATAGAGCCGGTTTTATCTGGGTTTGGAGTAGCGCTCATGATAACAATACGATCTGCTAAGGTCATGGCTTCTGTTTGGTCATGGGTAACATAGATAGTCGTTGCCCCAATGCGGCGGTGAATTTTAGCGATTTCGGCTCGCATGGCAACTCGAAGTTTGGCATCTAAATTTGACAAAGGTTCGTCCATTAAGAAGACCTTAGCATCTCGGACAATAGCACGTCCCATAGCAACCCGCTGCCGCTGTCCGCCAGAGAGGTCCGCAGGCTTTCTTTCAAGAAATTCTGTCAGTCCAAGAATTTCAGCAGCTTCGTGTACACGTTTATTAATATCATCTTTTTTGTATTTACGAAGTTTTAGGCCAAAAGCCATATTTTCATAAACGCTCATATGAGGATAAAGAGCATAATTTTGAAAAACCATAGCAATATCGCGATCTTTAGGAGAGGCATCATTCATGAGTTTATCATCAATATAAAGGTTGCCTTCTGTAATATCTTCCAGCCCAGCAATCATGCGAAGAGTGGTTGACTTTCCGCATCCTGAAGGACCGACAAAGACAATAAATTCTTTATCATGAATGTCAAGATTAAAATTTTCAACGGAATAATGCTTTGCATTGGGATATCTTTTGTAGATGTTATCAAGTTTTAAAGTTGTCATAATATCGTTTCCTTACTTTCTTTTTTATTTAACAGATCCGCCAGTAATGCCTTCAACGTAATACTTTTGCATGAAGATAAAAAGTATCGTGATTGGAATGGCGATCAGTACAGAACCTGCTGCAAAGGCCATGAACCAATTATTAATGGTATCAGCTTGAAGCATAGAGAAGAGTCCAATCGCTACGGTATATTTGCTGGTGGCATCTCCAAGAATAACCTGAGCAAAAATAAAGTCAATCCAAGGGGCAATAAATGCCAACAGGGCCGTATAAACGATGATGGGCTTAGATAGCGGCAGAGTGATTTTTAAGAAAATATCTTTACGCGTAGCCCCATCAATCATAGCTGATTCATCCAATGAATAAGGAATCGTATCAAAAAAGCCTTTAGCGATATAGAAAGTTAAGGCAGCTCCTGAAGAATAGACCAAAACAAGAGATGTTAATGTTTGGGTGAGATTGAGTGCTTTTAGAATGTAGTAAACTGCAATCATACTCATAAATCCCGGAAACATATTCAGAACAAGAGCTAATTTTAAAAAGCCGTTACGGTGTTTAAATTTAATACGGCTAAGCGAATAAGCCATTGCCACTGTGATAGAAGTTGACAGAACACAAGTGGCTGTTGAAACGATTAAGGTATTTAAAAACCAGCGTCCAAATGGGAAAGAAGAATTGGTAAATAATTTAATATAATTATCTAAAGTCCACGTTTTTGGAATAATATAAGGAACATAAGCTGTGCCTTCACCGCGAAAACTCGTCAGTATAACCCAAATGATCGGAAATAGCCAAATGAAGGATAAGAGAATCAGTAAAGCATAGATAGAGCCGATCTGAAGTTGTTTTTTTCTTTTCATTATTTAACAGCTCCTTCCTTGTATGATGCTGTATGCGTATAAGCTAAAAGACTGAAGATAGCTGAAATGGCAAAGATAAAGATACCAATAACAGAAGCTAAATTATAGTCTGCAGCATTCATTGTTAGTTTATAAAGCCAAGTGACCAATAAGTCTGTGCTGCCTGCTTGATAGAATTGTGAATTAGTTGGTCCGCCACCGGTTAAAAGGTAGATGACATTAAAATTATTGATATTTCCAATAAATTGCTGGATTAAAGATGGCATCATAATTAAAAGAATCTGCGGGAAAGTGATGGATTTAAAAATTTGGAACTTACTAGCGCCGTCAATTTCTGCAGCCTCAATTTGCTCACTCGGAAGATTCATGATAATTCCTGTTGCGACTAACATGGTAAAAGGAATACCAACCCACATATTAACGAAGATAATTGAAAATTTTGCCCAAGTAGGATCTGATAGAAATGGCAGAGAATGAGAAATCAGGCCAATTTTTTCTAGGAAAGCATTGAGCGGACCTTGATCATTAAGGAAATTTCTCATCAGCAAAAGTGAAATGAACTGCGGCACAGCAATGGTAATAACAAAGATAGTCCGCCACATTTTTTTCAATTTTAATCCCTTAGCATTGATAATAAGTGCCAAGATGACTCCAAAAAGAAAGTTTGTCACAGTTGCGAAAACAGCCCAGATAAGTGTCCAAGAAAGGACAGGGAAGAAGGTTCCAGCCATGCGGCCATTCAAAACATTACCAAAATTAGCCAACCCTACCCAATCAAAAAGGGATTTAGGCGGAAGATGATTGTGATCATAATTGGTAAAGGCCAGGCAAATCATATAAACGAGTGGCAAAATGGTAAAAAGAAGAACACCAATCAAAGGAATAAACATCAAAGTCATATGGAATCGGCCGTTTGCCAAAGTCATAAAATCTTCTTTGAAAGATGGAATGTGACGTCCCTCTTTTTTTAACATATAGAGATTTCTGGCACTTTTAAGATTACACCAATAAATGTAGGCAAAAACCAAACAAAAGATTAGTGAGGCTAATCCAAAAATGAGCATCAGCATCGAATTATCGCCTTCAACTGCCACCTGTAATTTAACGCCATCCACAATTTTTTCTTGCATCCCTTGTGTTTTAGTACCGAGAGTGAGTAAGCCTGAAAAAGCTGGAATAACCTGTGTGACAAAAGCAATTAGAAAAGCTATCTCACTTAATAGAAAGAGGAGGCCTTTTATGAATTGCTTATTCATCAAATTGGCAAATCCCATGATGACAAACGATAATTTGATATCTATCCCGCCCTTTTTAAAAGTTTCAAGTACAGATAACTGATCATGAGAAGATGACTGAATCATATTTATCTCCTTTACTTTATTATTAATTCAGTTAAAAGAATAAGTGAGAAGATTTAATCCCCTCACTTATGATGTTTTATTTAGCAGCTGCTAAATCTTTATCAAATTGTTTTAATTTAGCAAGGTAATCACTTTCTTTAATTTTACCATTGTAAGTATCACTAAGAATAGCTGCGCTTTCCGTCCAGAATGTTGACATTTGGTTGAGTTTAGGCATAACAACAGTATAATCTGAAGAAGATCCCATTTGGATAACAGCCTGTGCGAGTTCATGATTTTTGACTGTATCAGAGTTTTGAACGGTCTTATTAGATGGGATGATGTTGCGTCCTTTTGTCTTAAATTGATTTTCTTGGCTTTCAGCACTTGTTAAGTAAGAAGCTAATTTATAACTAGCAGCAATACGTTTGGTATTTCCTTTAGAAGGAGCTTGATTAACAGCGTAGAGTTTAACACCTAAGAAAGCTTTCTGTTGAACTTCTTGACCATTAATATTTATTGTTGGATAAACCGTAACACCGAGGTTGTTTTTGCCAACTGCCTTTTGTGCGGCTTCATAATCCCAAGGACCTGATTCAAAAGAAGCTACAGAACCATCACCAAATTTAGACATGACATTGTTATCGTCAAGATTGACAAAGCCAGCGTTACCTTTTTGACTGGCAATCCATTTCAAAACAGATACACCAGCATCATTTCCCCAGTTAGTTCCTTTGGCATCTTCGCCATTTTTACCAAAGAGTGTATCACCTACTGAATAGAAAAGTGGTGCAGTCGCATAGGCATTAACTTGTTTGAATTTTGCTCCGAAAGTTGCCTTGCTGGTAATAGTCTCATATGATGTGACATCATCAGCTGAGAGTTTTGATTTATTATAGTAAAGTACTTGAGACTCGATTCCAAAAGGAAAAGCATAAGTCTTACCTTTGTACATAGCTCCTGTTGCAGCCTGCTGTGTTTCATTTTTATTTATTTCTTTTGAATATTTTTGAGGAATCTCTTGGATAACACCAGAGTCAACTAACTGGCCCAGCTGATCATGCGGCAGCGAGAAAACATCTGCAGCAGTACTAGGATCTTTTTTGATCTTTTCCTGAGCTTTTGGGTCTTCAGATTCAATAATCTTTACTTTATAGTTAGAATCCTTTTCAAATTTGTGAACAATACTTTGATAAGATTTCTTGGCTCCTGTTGGAACCCAAAGTTTAATGGTTTTGGGATCAGATGAACTTGATTTTGAATCCTTTGATCCACAGGCAACAAGAATACTGCTTGCAAGCATAAGGCCTGCACCGCCAACGACGATTTTTTGCCATGTTTTCATAGCGATTTCCTCCTGAAATTTCTTTGTAATTTTTGTTACAATAATATTATGCAATCGTTTGCGAAAAATGTCAAGTTTTTTTAAAATTTCATCAAGATATTAAATTACTTTATAAGGAAAGTCTTAAAGAAAGACTTTTTCTTCAATCTGGTTAATATCTGATTCTTGGAAAATATAAAAGGTTAACAATCTTGCAAGCAGAGCAGAACTGTTGTAAAATAGATTCATTAAATAAAGGAAAAGTATATGGTTACTATTAAGGATGTTGCAAAAGAGGCAGGTGTGAATCCTTCTACTGTCAGTCGGGTTTTAAAAAACAGTTCCTCCATTTCGCAAAAAACGAAAGATAGGGTTCAACAGGCTATGACAGATTTAGGTTATGTGCCTAATTTAGCTGCTCAAATGCTGGCTAGTGGCTTGACTCACTGTGTCGGTGTTGTTTTCCCGCCTTTAACAAGTCCAGATCGTTTAAGCGAACCTTTTTTCATGGAAATATTGGCAGCTATTAATAATGAAGCAAGCCGTAATAAATTCACAGTTTCGATTGCGACCAGTAATACTTTGACGGATCTAAAAGATCAGGTACAGCTCATGTATCGGCAAGGGCGAGTGGATGGTTTTATCGTGCTTTACTCAGAAAGAAGGGATCCTGTACGTCAATATCTGATCAAAAATAAAATTCCTTTTGTCATTGTCGGTGCTCCAGTTGATTATAAAGATGAAACGACCTATGTTGATAATGATAACCAATTAATGGCTGAGACTGCTGTGACTTACCTCAATCAAAAAGGGCATAAGCAGATTTTATTTGTCACAAATGATCAAGAAAGTGATGTTTATATTGAGCGTTTTATCGGCTATCAAAAGGGAATGCAAGCATTAGGTTTACAGTCATATGACAGTGCTCTTTTTGATTCTAAACAAGCTAGCACGCTAGAAGCCTTTATTAAAACTGTTCAGAAAAAAAAATAACGGCTCTCCTTATTATTGGGGATGTCGTTTCTCTTCGGATTATTCAATTTTTGTCTTATTATGGTATAGCTGTACCAGAAGATATGTCTATTGTGTCTTTTAATAATTCCAGTTATGCCACTATTTTGCATCCTTATTTAACAACATTTGATATTAATGTTAATCGTTTAGGAAGAGCGAGTCTGAATTGTTTGTTGGAAAAAGTGCAAAAGCGTCAGTCAAAAGATCAGAAAGTAATCGTTCCTTTTACTTTGAAAAAACGTGAGAGTGTCCGTAATCTTAAAAAAAGCTAGAGATTAGAAGCTTAATTTCTAAGCTTTTTTTATTTTTTGAAAAAATTCTTGACTTATGCAAACGATTGCGTTATACTTTTTCTATGAATGATAATAAAAAAGCGAGGAGACTATATGGAAAAACGCGCAAGTGGTATCCTGATGCATATCAGTTCTCTACCGGGAAAATTTGGAATTGGTACTTTTGGGCAGGAAGCTTATGATTTTGTTGATTTCCTAAAAAAAACAGGTCAAACATATTGGCAGCTCTTACCCTTAACGACAACGAGTTATGGTGATTCTCCTTACCAATCTTTTTCTGCCGTTGCTGGTAATGTGAATTTTATTGATTTTAAGAAATTACAAGAAGCTGGCTTATTGGACGAGGATGACTATAATTCTGTTTCTTTTGGAGAAGACGAAGAAATTGTTGATTATGCTCTATTATTTAAAGTACGTCGGCCAATTTTGGAAAAGGCTGTTATCAATTTTCTGGCAGACAAGACTAATCTGAAAAAATTAGCTTTGTTTGAAGAAAAAAATGAAACTTGGCTTGATGACTATGCTGAATTTATGGCCATCAAGGAGCATTTTGGCAATAAGTCTTTGCAAGAGTGGGGCGATAAAAAGGCTATTCGCCGTGATGAGGAGCGTTTGGTACGTTATCGTCATTTGTTGGCCGATGAAATTAGCTACCATAAGGTTACACAGTACTTCTTCTTCGAACAATGGCTGGCGCTGAAAGCTTATGCTAATAAAAATAAGATCAAAATTATTGGCGATATGCCTATCTATGTAGCTAAAGACAGTGTTGAAGTCTGGACTATGCCTGAACTCTTTAAGATGGATGATGACTTGCAGCCTTTGTCGGTTGCTGGCTGTCCGCCCGATGAATTTAGTGATGAGGGTCAGTTGTGGGGAAATCCTATTTATGATTGGAAAAAGCATCGAGAAACAGGCTTTGCTTGGTGGATTTATCGTATTCAAGAAAGTTTTAAGATCTATGATATCTTACGGATAGATCACTTTAAAGGTTTCTCAGATTATTGGGAAATTAAAGGTAATTCCAAAACTGCAAAAAATGGCAGCTGGCATCCAGGACCTGGTATTGCTCTCTTTAGGGCTGTTCAAAATGTTTTGGGCGATATGCCAATTATTGCAGAGGATTTGGGTTACGTAGATGATAGAGCCAGACAGCTTCTAAAAGAAACAGGCTTTCCAGGCATGAAAATTTTAGAATTTGGTTTCTATGATTTAAGCGGCCGCAGTGTTGATATTCCCCACCATTATGTTCAAAATAGTGTTGCTTATATTGGGACGCATGATAATGATGTTGTCAATGGTTGGTATGATCGTCTTACTGTTGAGCAAGAAGAATTTGTGGATGCTTATACTAATCGTAAGCCAATTGAGCCGGTTAATCAGGCTATGCTTAGACTGCTCTTTTCAACTGTCAGCAATACAGCTATTTTAACCATGCAGGATTTGCTCAATAAGCCAGCCAGCTCTAGAATGAATACCCCATCAACAATCGGCGGTAACTGGCAATGGCGGATGAGAGCAAAAGATTTAACACAAGATAAAATAAACTTTTTAAGTAAATTAACGAAACTTTATCAAAGAGGAAATGAAGAAAATGACACAAAAAACAAAACAATTCAGTAAGTATGTCCAAGAAAAAACCGGTCAAAATTTGGAACAATTAAGCAATGAAGCTATTTATGTTCAGCTTTTGCACTTTGTCAAAGAGGCTGCCAAAGACATGCCTAAAAATACGTCTAAACGTAAAGTATATTATATCTCTGCTGAGTTCCTGATTGGGAAATTACTGTCAAATAATCTGATAAATTTAGGTCTTTATAAGACCGTTAAGGATGAATTAGCTGCTGCTGGTAAGTCCATCAGCCAAGTAGAAGATGTGGAATTAGAACCATCACTTGGTAACGGTGGTTTGGGACGCTTAGCTTCTTGTTTTATTGATTCGATGGCAACGCTGGGTATTAATGGTGAAGGTGTTGGACTTAATTACCACTGCGGACTTTTTAAGCAAGTTTTTCGTGATAATCAGCAGGAAGCTGAACCCAATTACTGGATTGAAGATGATTCTTGGCTAGTGCCAACGGCTATTTCATATGATGTGCCTTTCCGTGATTTTACGCTTAAGTCAAAATTAGATCGTATTGATATTTTGGGCTATCACAAGGATAGTAAGAATTACTTAAATCTCTTTGATATTGATGGTCTTGATTATGGCTTGATTAAGGATGGTATTACTTTTGATAAGACTGAAATTAAGAAAAATCTGACTCTTTTCCTTTATCCTGATGATTCTGATAAAAATGGGGAATTGCTGCGTATTTATCAACAATATTTCATGGTTTCAAATGCAGCACAGCTCTTGATTGACGAAGCGCTTGAGCGCGGTTCAAATCTGCATGACTTGGCTGATTATGCCTATGTGCAAATCAACGATACCCATCCATCAATGGTTATTCCAGAGCTTATCCGTCTCTTGAATGAAAAACATGGTTTAGATTTCTATGAAGCTGTAGATATTGTGAAAAATATGATTGGTTATACCAACCATACGATTTTAGCAGAAGCTCTTGAAAAATGGCCTTTGGAATATTTAAATGAAGTTGTCCCACATTTGGTAACCATTATTGAACATCTAGACCGTATCGTTCGCAGTCAGTATAAGGATGATGCTGTTCAAATTATCGATAGAGATGATCGGGTTCACATGGCTCACATGGATATTCATTTTTCAACCAGTGTTAACGGAGTTGCTGCTCTCCATACTGATATTTTGAAAAACAGTGAATTGAAACCCTTCTATGATATTTATCCTGAAAAATTCAATAACAAGACTAATGGGATTACTTTCCGTCGGTGGTTGGAATTTGCCAATCAAGACTTGGCAGCCTATATTAAAGAATTAATTGGTGAAGGTTATCTTGAAGATGCGACTGAGCTTGAAAAATTATTGGCTTTTGCGGATGACAAGACTGTTCATGAGCAGCTGGCAAAAATCAAATTTAACAATAAATTAGCTCTTAAACGCTATCTCAAGGAAAATAAGGGAATTAACCTTGATGAAAATTCTATCATTGATACGCAAATCAAGCGTTTCCATGAATATAAACGTCAGCAAATGAATGCTCTTTATGTTATTTATAAGTATCTTGAAATCAAAAAAGGCAATCTTCCAAAACGTAAAATTACTGTGATCTTTGGTGGTAAAGCAGCACCGGCTTATACCATTGCCCAAGACATTATTCATTTGATTCTTTGCTTATCAGAGCTTATCAATAATGATCCGGATGTTAGTCCTTACCTTAATGTTTTCCTTGTTGAAAATTATAATGTCACTGTGGCAGAAAAATTAATCCCTGCTACTGATATTTCGGAACAAATTTCTTTGGCTTCAAAAGAGGCTTCTGGTACAGGTAACATGAAATTCATGCTTAACGGTGCTTTAACACTGGGTACGATGGATGGTGCCAATGTGGAGATTGCTGAACTTGTCGGTTCAGATAATATCTACATTTTTGGTAAGGATTCAGATACCATTATTGATTTGTATGACAAGGGAACTTATGTTTCTAAGGATTATTATACTAATAATGCAGTCATTAAAGAAGCCGTTGATTTCATCGTTAGTAAGGATGTCCTTGCGCTAGGTAAAAAAGAACGTTTAGAACGTCTTTACCATGAGCTTATCAATAAAGATTGGTTCATGACACTGATTGACTTGAAAGAATACATTGCTAAGAAAGAAGAAATGTTAGCTGATTATGAGGACCAAAATGTATGGAATAAAAAGGTTATTCAAAACATCGCTAAAGCTGGTTTCTTCTCATCAGACAGAACAATCCAACAATACGATAAGGACATTTGGCATAGTTTGTAAAAAGAAATTTATAGAAGCTAAATGCTAGCCTCATCTCACTTAAAAAAGAAAAGCGATTGAATCTATTTCAGTTAAAATTTGGAATAGAAATTCAATCGCTTTTTTATAGAGAGACTGTAGATTTATAAGAATTAGAATGAAACCACTGCTATCCATTTTATGAAATAAATGAAAAATTTTAGCCTTTTTGAGTTACAACTTTTATAAAAAAGCTTATAATATAGGCAAGAAAGACTTGATCTTACATGTGAGGTCAAATGAGGTATATGTTATGAGTAGCACAGAACAAGAAACGATGCAGGGAATAGAAAAACTTGTATCTGATGATGTTTATGAAGCTGCACAAACCAGTTCAAATGGACTTGAGGCTTCTCAAGTTCAAAAGCGGCAAGAGTTATATGGTCTCAATCGGTTGAATGAAGTCAAGGGAGAGCCTGTTTGGCTGAAATTTATTAAAAATTTTACCAGTATGATGGCACTCTTGCTCTGGGCAGGCGGTGCAGTTGCCTTCTTTAGCGGGACAATTGAATTGGGGATTGCCATTTGGCTTGTTAATGTTATTAATGGTCTTTTCTCATTTTTCCAAGAGTATCGGGCCAGTCAGGCTACTGAAGCCTTGAAAAAGATGCTCCCTTCATACGCCAGAGTCATCCGTGATGGTAGGGAGAGTAAGATTTTAGCAGAAGAACTGGTTCCCGGAGATGTCATGCTGATTGAGGAAGGAGATGCCATTTCGGCAGATGGGCGTATTATCTTTTCTACTGATTTGCAGGTCAATCAGTCTGCTTTGACGGGTGAGTCCAATCCTGTTCGGAAAAATAATTATCCTGTTCTTGATTCAGACACGGAAAATTTGGAATTTAAAAATATGGTTTTTGCTGGAACTAGTGTATCAAATGGCAGTGCCAAAGTTGTGGTAACGAAAATCGCAATGGCAACCGAATTTGGTAAAATTGCTGATTTGACCCAATCAATGGAAGATGAAAAAAGTCCGCTGCAAAAGGAATTGGACTTATTAACTAAGCAGATTTCTTTGATTGCGGTAACTATTGGTATCTTTTTCTTGCTGGCTTCTGTTTTCTTTGTTAAACAACCTTTAGCCCAAGCCTTTATCTTTTCTCTGGGAATGATTGTCGCTTTTATCCCAGAAGGACTTTTGCCAACAGTTACTTTGTCCCTTGCCATGGCCGTTCAGAGAATGGCCAAGGAGCATGCCTTGGTTAAGAAATTATCTTCAGTAGAAACCTTGGGTGCGACCTCAGTCATTTGTTCTGATAAGACGGGAACCTTGACCCAAAATGAAATGACAGTCAACCATGTTTGGACTTTAAATCATGAATACGAAGTGACAGGTCAAGGTTATGCTTCTGATGGACATTTAGAAAGAAATAATCAGGAAGTTACAGTTGCCAATGAAGAGGGTTTAGAGTTCTTACTGAGAGCAGCAGCACTTTGTTCCAATGCACGTGTTCTAGCACCTAGTGATGGAAATCCTCGTTATACGGTTCTAGGAGATCCAACAGAAGCCTGCTTAAATGTTGTGGCTGAAAAAGCAGGGATTGACTTAACTGAAAATGAAACTTGGGCACAAAGAGTGAGAGAATTACCGTTTGATTCCAGCCGTAAGCGAATGACGACTGTGCATCGACTAAAACAACCTGTAAATGGTTCGTCCTTCATTTCAATTACCAAAGGAGCTCCTAAAGAGACCTCTGAGCTTTGTAACAAGGTTTATGAGAATGGTCAGCTGAGAGATTTGACTGATACAGATCGGGAAGCTATTTTAGCGGCTAATGATGATTATGCGCGTCAAGGTTTGCGTGTTTTAGCAGTTGCCTATCGTAATCTAGAAGAAGTAGCTGACCTTCCCAAAGCCTTGTCTGACTATAGTCCAGAAGTCATTGAAGAGGATATGGTTTTTCAAGGTTTAGTGGTTATGGCAGATCCTCCGCGTGAAGAAGTGGCAGCGGCTGTTGAGTTATGCCGTAAGGCAAGCATTCGTATTGTCATGGTTACAGGAGATTATGGTTTAACAGCTGTCAGCATTGCCAAACGGATTGGTATTGTCCAAGGGGAAAATCCTCGTGTGGTTACTGGCCTAGAATTAAAAGATATGTCAGATGATGACTTGAAACAGGCCTTATCAGATGAAGTTGTCTTTGCCCGTGTAGCGCCCGAACAAAAATATCGTGTTGTTACCAATCTGCAAGCTTTGGGACATGTTGTTGCTGTAACAGGTGATGGTGTCAATGATGCCCCAGCCTTGAAAAAAGCTGATATTGGAGTGGCAATGGGGATTACAGGGACAGATGTTGCTAAGGAATCTGCGGATATGATTTTGACAGATGACAATTTTGCTTCTATTGTACGCGCTGTTGAAGAGGGGCGTGCTGTCTATACCAACATTCGGAAATTCCTGACTTATATCTTTAATAGTAATACCTCGGAGGCCGTGCCTTCTGCAGCTTTTCTTTTTTCCAAAGGAGGTATTCCTTTACCTTTAACCGTTATGCAGATTTTAGCGATTGACCTAGGAACGGATATGATTCCTGCCCTTGGTTTAGGCGTCGAAGAAGCTGAAGATGGGATTATGGAACGTCCCCCTCGGCGTCCAACAGACCGTCTGCTCAACAAAGGTTTATTGATAAAGGCCTTTATTTGGTATGGCCTTTTAGAAGCAGCTATTGCTATGGGAGCTTTCTTCTTTACTTATGCTATTGGCGGCGGTTTAAGTGGGCATTTGGCGTCATCAGGTCAGCTCTATCAGCAGGCAACAACAATGACTCTTGGTGCTATTATCTTTTGCCAGTTGGGAATGGTGATGAATACACGTACTGAAAAGGCCTCTATCTTTAAAGTGAAACTCTTTTCAAATAAGGTCATTAATTTTGGTATGATGTTTGAAATTTTCTTATTCTGTCTTTTAGCTTACCTACCATTTTTACATGGTCTCTTCAACACGGCGGCAATAGGTGTGTGGCATTGGCTCTATTTGATTCTCTGTCCAATTCCAGTTTTGTTTATTGAGGAAGCTCGTAAGGCTTATATGAGAAGAAAACACTAATTCATTGGTCTCATTGTTATCAAAAGGAGGGTAGCTATGAAAATTATTATTGTCGGATGTGGTCGTTTAGGTTCTGGTTTGGCTAATCAATTGAGTCAAGAAGAAAATGATGTTACGGTTATTACGATTGATGAAGACTATTTAGAAGCTTTAGATGATCATTTTACAGGTCAATCTTTGGTAGGAGTTGGCTTTGATAGAGAAATTTTAGTGAAAGCAGGTATTGAGCATGCAGATAGTTTAATTTCCTGTACAGATAGTGATGATACGAATGCTTTGGTGGCCCGTATTGCTAAAAAAATCTACAAAGTTCCTAAGGTCATTGCCAGATTATATGATTCCAGTAAAGTTGATTTATACAATGCGCTAGGCATTCAAGTTATTGCAACAACACAATGGGGGATTGAACGAACCAAGAACCTGCTGACCTTTAAGCATTTTGATTCTGTTTTGAGTCTGGGGAATGGACATTCTACTGTAGAGATTGTACGTTTTAATATTCCTCCTTTGTTGGATAAGAAGAAAATAGAAGAGGTTCTCCCTATCCATGAAGTGCGAGTCATAGCCTTAAGTCGAAAAAATGAGACGTTCATTCCTAATAGAGAAACACTACTGCACTCTCGAGATGTTATCCATTTAGCTGCATCTTCTGATACGGCTAATCAGTTGAGAGAACGCTTTATTTTCTGAGGAGGAAGAAGCTATGAAAATTATTATTATCGGTTGTGGCAAGGTTGGAGCTTATGTGGCTAAGCAATTATTGGATTCGCATCATCAAGTAACAATTATTGAGCGAGATCAAAAACGTTTTGAGCAAGTCCTTCAAATATTTTCCCAAGCTGAGGTCTTACATGGAGATGGGACCAGTCCTATTTTACTTGAAAAATGTTCTGTTGAAACAGCGAATGCCGTTGCTTATTTGACGGGAAAAGATGAAATCAATCTTGTAGGGTCAACCGTTGCTAAATTCAACTACGCAGTAGATCGAGTTGTTGCCCGTGTCAATAATCCTAAAAATGAATGGCTTTTTAATGCAGATATGGGGGTGGACAGTCGTGTTAGTCAGGCCAGCCTGCTAGCTAGTGTGATTATCAATGAAGTTAATATTGAAAGTACAGCAACACTACTTAAATTAAATGACGATGAAAATGCGATTGTTGAATTTGTTTTATCAAAAGGCGCTTCTGTTCATGGTAAGACTGTCAAAACAATTAATTTCCCAAGTGATGTTGTTTTGATATCTGTTCATCGTCAAGGACAAAATATTATTCCTAAAGGAGAGACTGTGTTATTGGAAGGGGATCACATTCTAGCTTATACTAACAGTCAAAATCAGGAAAAGCTGGCGCAGCTGTTCCGTTAGTTTTGCACTTTATAGATATTATTATAAAGAGATGAAAACGAAGAAATTCCATTCAATATCATTGAATGGAATTTTTAATAGTATAACTTAACTAACTATCATCAAAGTTCCACCGCCAATCAGTATACAGCCAATCAAAGATTTTATGCTAAAGTCTTCATGCAGAACAAGAAAAGCAAGAATGAGGGTAATCACAACGCTGAGTTTGTCAATAGGAACAACCTCTGATGCCTTACCCAGTTGAAGAGCTCGATAGTAGCACAGCCATGAGGCACCTGTTGCTAAACCAGAAAGAATTAGAAAAGTCCAGCTTTTCTTGCTAATGTCAGTTAAACCCGTCTGACCTTTTGTTAAAAAGACCATGCCCCAAGCCAAGAAGAGTACTACAAGAGTTCGAATAGCAGTTGCTAAGTTTGAATTAACATCCTCAATCCCAATTTTAGCAAGAATTGAGGTTAATGCTGCAAATAAGGCGGAAAGAAATGCAAATAATGCCCACATAAGTAAGCCTCCTTACTGAATCTATACAAGGAACCTTCCTATATTATCTAGGAAATTCAACGATTAAAAGTTTACGATAAGCCTATTATAAATCTTTCTATAACAAATAAAAAGCTATTTCATTTAGTGATTGTGATTGGCTTTTCTTGCCAATCAGACTTAGGAGGGGTGGTACGCATCTAAAATTGGAGATTGCAGGTTCCAATCAACCATTGCGTCAAACTATCACGGCTATTTTATATGACAATCTCAAACTTCTGTAACCACAGCGGCAATTGGCAGTTATTCTTTGTAGATGACGATGGTACTAGGGCGAGAAAGCACCCTAAATGATTGCTTTATGTTGTGAAAGTGATAGAACTGCTTATAGTTCTATCATGAAGGGTTGATGAAATCTAGACTCACCAAAAAGAATGGAACTTCCTTTTTATAGTTGCTTTTAAAAATTTTCCTTTGACTATTAGGCTAAAAAACTGTATTATAACAATATGGATATATGGACACAGTTAGGACGCTTTTCGGAATTTGAAACACAGCGTCTTTTGATGCGCTCTTTTGCTTTTAAGGATCATAAAGATTTTTATGAAATAGCAAGAGATGCGCAGAATTTAGCATTTATTTTTCCTTGTCAGGCAAATTTGGCAGAAAGTGATTTTTTGTTGGTTCATTATTTTATGAAAAATCCCTTAGGAGTTTGGGCTTTAGAAAACAAACAGGATCATAAAATGATTGGTGCTATTAGATTTGACAAGCTAGATATAATAGCTAAGAGGGCTGAAATAGGTTACTTTTTGCATCGTCATTATTGGAAACAGGGGCTGGCAACCGAAGCACTTGAAAATCTTGTCTTTCTGGCATTTCAAGAACTCGATCTGAAAGAGTTAGAAATTATTGTCCATAAAGAAAACAGAGCAAGTGCAAGAGTGGCAGAAAAGGCGGGATTTAGACTGGTTAGGCAATTTAAGGGAAGCGATAGATACACCCATAAAATGCGTGATTATTTGAAATATGATTTAAAAGCAGGTGATAAAAGTTATGAGTAAGCATCAAGATATTCTGGAATATTTAGAAAATCTAACAGTTGGGAAACGTGTCAGTGTTAGAAGTATTTCCAATCATTTAAAGGTTAGTGATGGAACGGCCTATCGTGCGATTAAAGAAGCTGAGAATCGCGGTATTGTTGAAACAAGACCACGCAGCGGTACCATTCGTGTAGAGAAAAAGGTAAGAGTACGTCTCAGTAAATTAACTTATAAGGAAATTGCTAATATCAGTGAGTCTGAAGTCGTTTCGGGCGAATCAGGTCTCGGTCATGAATTCAGCAAGTTTTCTATTGGCGCCATGACAATTGATAATGTTCATCGTTATCTGACAAATGATGGTCTTTTAATTGTTGGCGATCGTGAAGACATTCAACTTCTGGCCTTGGAAAATAAAAATGCTATTTTGGTGACGGGGGGGTTCTCAGTTTCTGAAAAAGTCCTTGATACTTCTAATCTATTAGGTATTCCAGTGATGGTCACCAATTATGACACCTTTACGGTTGCAACCATCATCAATCAAGCCCTGTCCAATGTTCGTATTAAGACAGATATTAAGACCGTAGATGAAGTTTATCAGGAAAAAGTTTATCATGGTTTCTTGCATGATACAGATACTGTTAGGGATTATAACAGTTTAATCAAAAAAACGAACCATGTCCGCTATCCTATTATCAATAGCCATGACATGGTTGTGGGCGTTATCAGTATGCGTGATGTGGCAGGTAAGGACCCTAATATGGTTCTCAATCAATTAATGACGAGAAATCCTGTTGTTGCTAAGTCCAATCTTAGTTTAGCTAACATTAGTCAGAAGATGATTTTTGAAGGTTTTGACATGCTGCCAGTTGTCAAGGAAGATTATAGCCTTTTGGGGGTTATTACGCGCCGTCAGGTTATGGAAAATCTGCAAAACTTTCAAAGAACCAGTTCTCATACCTATAGTGAACAAATCACAGCCAATTTACAGGAAGAAAGAACCGGCTTTCAATTTGTTGTTGAGCCTGCTATGATTGACTCTGCAGGGAATCTAGCTCATGGCGTTTTGACAGAATTTATAAAAGACATTACCATGCGTGTTTTGACACAGAAGCATAAAAAGAATATCATTATTGAGCAAATGATGTTATACTTTTTACAAGCTGTTCAAATTGATGACCTTTTGAAAATACATCCTAAAATTATTACAGAAAATCGACGGAGCGCGACTCTTGACTTTGAAATTTACCATGGCAGTCAAGTGATTACAAAGGCTGTTGTGACAGCAAAATTGAATTAAAAACTAAGGAGTTAAAAATGATTACGTTAAAATCACAGCGTGAAATTGAAGCGATGGATGAGGCAGGTGATTTTCTGGCTAGCATTCATATCGGTTTGCGTGATTTGATTAAACCCGGACTTGATATGTGGAAAATTGAAGAATATGTTCGCAGACGTTGTAAGGAAGAGAACTATCTTCCCTTACAAATTGGTGTTGATGGGCAGCTTATGGATTACCCCTACGCAACTTGCTGCGGACTCAATGATGAAGTTGCACACGCCTTTCCACGTCATTATATCTTGAAAGATGGCGATCTTCTTAAGGTTGATATGGTACTTGGCGGTCCTATTGCTAAAGAAGACCTAGATGTCTCAAAATTGAATTTTGACAATGTGGCTCAAGTCAAAAAATATACAGATAGTTTTCGTGGCGGTGTGGCTGATTCCTGCTGGGCCTATGCCGTTGGCGATGTTTCTCAAGAAGTAAAGAATCTAATGGCAGTGACTAAAGAGTGTCTCTATCGTGGAATTGAAAAGGCAGTAGTTGGCAATCGTATTGGTGACATTGGAGCAGCTATTCAAGAATATGCTGAGGCCAACGGTTATGGTGTCGTCCGTGATTTAGTTGGTCATGGTGTTGGCCCAACCATGCATGAAGAACCCAATGTACCACATTATGGCAGAGCAGGACGCGGTCTGCGTTTGAAAGAGGGTATGGTCTTAACTATTGAACCCATGATTAATACCGGCACTTGGGAAATTGATACTGATATGAACACCGGCTGGGCACACAAAACGCTTGATGGCGGATTATCCTGTCAGTATGAGCATCAATTTGTCATTACAAAAGACGGTCCCCGTATTCTAACGAGTCAGGGTCAAGAAGGGACTTATTAATAGGAGCGACAGTGAAAAAGATTATCGAAAAATTACAGGCAAGCCAGTTTGTCCAGAATTTCTTAGAATATTATAAAAGTTCTGAAATGGATCTGTCCAGTATAGCAGTGGCTTACTATTTGATTTTGACCATCTTTCCTTTCTTAATTTTATTGGCTAATTTGTTTCCTTATCTTCATATTGATACTTCGGAACTTTTGTCTTTCATGAAAAATAATCTACCAGAACAACTTTATGAAAATACTTCTGGTATTGTCAGAGGGATTTTTAATAAGCCCTCTACCAGTCTCTTGTGGTTAGCCATTGTAACAGGGTTATGGACTATGTCAAAAAGTCTGACCTTTTTACAGAAATCCATGAATAAATCTTATGGTATCCAGAATCACCGTGATTTGATTTTAGGACATATTGTGGGTATTTTTTCTAGTTTGCTGGTTATTTTCTTTTTGGCTCTTGCTATTATGTTGTCCACCTTCGGTAAAACCGTATTAACCTTTCTTTATCATAATTCTTTTCTTAATCAAGATTTATATGATATTCTCATGAATTTGACTCAGCCCGTGACAGCAGCCATCTTTTTCGTTGCTTTAGGGGTTCTCTATTATATCTTGCCTAATGTCAGAATTAAAAAAATTCGCTACATTTTGCCGGGAACCATCTTTACCAGTTTTCTCTTTTTTACCATGACAAGTTTATTTGGTACTTATATTAACTATGCTACAGCTAGCATGGAAAATTTACGTGTTTTTGGTTCTGTTACTTTGTTTGTTTTGATGCTGTGGTTTATTGTCTTTGCTAGAATTCTGATTTTAGGGGCTGTTTTAAATGCCAGTTACCAAAAAAAATATGTCAAAGAATTCAAGCCTCGAAGAGGTAATATTATTACGATTATTCAATCCAGACATCATACTCTTAACAAAGATGAAAAAAAAGGAGACGATTAAAAGCTATTTCAAACCGAAGATAAACTTCTTGTTGAGGTTTGTCTTTTTCTTTTGTCTAAAACATGACAAAAGTCATATGATGTCATGACATTCTGGGCTGAAATGTCTTGCTGTTTTTCGATAAAATCATATCATAAAGAAAACGAAGAGGGACTATGAAAATTAAAATTTCTTATATTGTGTATGTTGTCATCGCAACTATTTTTGCAGGGTTGAGTATTTTTACAGATATTTTTGAAACCTTACACTTTGAGGCCATCTTTTCACACTTGGGACTGATGTTTGGCTTGCTGATTGCTGCTTCTGTTTTAATTGGGATAGCGAAATCGCTTATTAAAGAATTGACGGACTAGGGGGGATCATGAGATCATTGAAATTACTGCTCATTTTTATCGTGATTGTAGCTTTTGTTAGTATTTTGGCTTTGATGACTGATTATTTTGCGGGCATCTCATTATGGCATGTTTACGCACTCATGGGCATTTGTATGACACTGTTTTATGGAATTTTTCCCTATTTTAAAAAAATCGCAGGGAGGAAAGAAAATGACTTATGAAGAAATCAAACTCAGTTTTTTGAAAGGCGGCATTCGTTCTTACAAAGTCTTTCAAGGGCATAAACTCTACTCTCATACTGTCACATCTGAGAACAATCAGAGGCTGATTTCGAAAAGGGTTTACTTAACAAAAAAGAGGCATTACGTCTACTATGAGCGGACAGATGTTAATTGGAATTACTGGGATAAAGGCAAAGAAGACTCAAGTTTTGACCCCAATCAGGTTGAGGAAAATAATGTTTTTGAAATTGCGGATGATTTGAAAACTTTTGCGAAATACTTGGGCAAAGATATTGTTGAGAAACTAGCTGATAAAGTTCAGCATGGCGAGATTGTCGAGTATTTGGATATTTAAGATCAAACTGGAAAACATCATATGGAGGAGCATAATATGGCGAACACTGTTATAAGCGTTTCAAATTTATCCAAACAATTTAAGGCGAAAAAAGTTTTGAGAGACATTTCTTTTGAGGTTAATGAGGGTGACTGTATAGCGCTGATTGGACCAAATGGTGCAGGGAAGACAACCCTTATGTCTTGTATGTTAGGAGACATAAAGACTAGTTCAGGTCAAGTGCTTTTTAAAGGACAAAAAAATAAGCCCAAAGCTCAGGTAGCAGTTCTCCTACAGGAAAATACAATCCCTTCTGTCTTAAAAGTTAAGGAATTGATTGCATTCTTCAGGGAAATTGCAGATGATTCATTGACTGAAGAAGAAATTAGGCAATTATTGCAGTTTTCAGATCAGCAGTATGAGCAACTGGCTGGGAAATTATCTGGCGGTCAGCGTCGTCTCTTGGCTTTTATCCTTTGTCTGATTGGAAAACCTAAGGTTCTCTTTTTAGACGAGCCAACGGCAGGTATGGATACTTCCACACGGCAACGTTTCTGGGAGATTGTTCATGATTTGAAAGAAAATGGAACGACCATTCTCTATTCGTCTCATTATATTGAAGAAGTGGAGCATACAGCGGATCGCATTTTGGTCTTGCACCAAGGACAACTGATTCGGGATACGACCCCATTTGCCATGCGCAGTGAGGATAGAGAAAAACAAGTAACCTTATCTATTACTTATGCTCAGCTAGTTCATAGTCTTGATAAGGTCTACGACATAGAAGAAAAACGGGATACGGTAACCTTTATGACCAAGGATTTGGAACAAATATGGTCTATATTGCAGAAACAAGGTTGCAGTATTTCAGAGATTGAGATTCAAAATAAGACTCTATTAAATACCCTGTTTGATTCGACAAAAGGAGAAGAAGCATGAAAGCATTATTAAAAGTTGAGTGGATTAAGACCTGGAGGACTTGGCCCATGTTCATCATGGCGGTTGGGATGCCAGTTGGTTTCTTTCTTATTTATTCAGGAATGAAGATGTATGACACAACACAAGGGCAGACAGATTTTATCAGATCATTTATGATTACTATGACCGCCTTTTCTATGTCGAGTTTTGGAATCTTTTCTTTCCCTTATATGCTTAAGGAAGACCAAACTAATCATTGGTTAAGCTATCTCGAACATTCTAGGATTTCCATTTATAAATATTATCTGTCAAAAATTTTTCGAGTTTTGCTGAATTTTTTAGTTTCTATTATTGTGACTTTTATGATTGGTGCTTTTGTTAGGCATGTGGAAATGACACCGATTCGCTGGATAGGAACAAGTTTACTGTTATTAATGGCTAGCTTAGTCTTTCTAGCTTTAGGGCTTTTGATTGAACGGATTAAATCCGAACAAATCATGTCTATTGTAGGAAATATTGCTTTTTTGGGTTTAGCCATTCTAGGGGGCTCTTGGATGCCTATTACTATGTTTCCAGACTGGGTACAGTCTATCTCTAAAGTTTCTCCCATTTATCACGTTAACCAATTAGCGGTCAATTTTGCTCAAAAAGGTCAGCTGACATGGAATTCCTTGTTTATTACACTGGCTTATGCCATAATAGTAGCAGGGCTTGCCCTATTCATTAAACAAAAACAAGAGGTTGAAAGTGTTTAGACGACATCAAAAGAATGACTTGCCTTATTATATAGGGCTCGTCTTTCTCGTTTTTCCCATTTTAGGTACTGCGGCAAACTATTATCCTATGTGGACTTTAATTTTAACCGCTGGTTTTACAGTTGCCTATCTGCTTTTAGTTCGGCTGAAGGCCAGCTATCATAGGGTAATTGCGGTCTTATGGTTTTACACACTGGCTTACATTGCTTTTATGACTCTAGCTTATGAAGGGGCTATGATGTGGTTTCTTTTTTATCATGTCAATCTATTGGTTTGGCGGTTTGGAGACAGCTACCGGTCTTACCGCTTTTTATCCTTTTCTCTGGTCACTTTTTTTCTGGGGATTAATGGCATTATTTATGGGATTGTTCATAGGAACAGTATTGCTGTCTTTTTGATGTCCATCACACTTCCAATTTTTGTATTTGGCATGTACTATTTCCAAAATCATCTACGTTTGCAAGAAAAAATGGAAGCAGAGATTGTTGAGCAAAACCGCACCATCAATATCCTATCTGCTGAAAATGAGCGCAATCGGATCGGCCGTGATTTACATGACACATTGGGGCATACCTTTGCCATGATGAGTCTCAAGACGGAGCTGGCGCTTAAGCAAATGAAAAAGGGTCGGTACGAAGCCGTGCAAAAGCAACTAGAAGAGCTCAATCAAATCAGTCATGATTCCATGCATGAGGTGCGCGAACTTGTCAATCATCTCAAATATCGGACAGTGTCGGAGGAGCTGACTGAAATGGAGCGTCTCTTTGGTTTATCTGATATCAGTCTATCTGTTGACAATCAGTTGGACTTGGACAGCTTATCCCCTGTTACTCAGTCTACTATGACCATGGTTCTGCGGGAGCTGGCTAATAATGTCATCAAGCACAGCCAGGCTGATGACTGTCAGATTACGATCAAACGTGGGGAGGAGATTGAAGTAACTGTTGAGGATAATGGTGTTGGATTTGATGAACTGACAGGTCAGGAATTGCACTCTATTCGTGAACGGCTTGGTCTGGTCAATGGAGAAGTTGAAGTTACCTCTTCCAACAATCCAACAGTCGTCACTATTTACCTAAATGAAGGAGGACGTCAATGAAATTACTAGTTGCTGAAGATCAATCCATGCTGCGAGATGCGCTCTGCCAATTACTGCTTATGGAAGATGATGTTGAAGAGATTTATCAGGCAGCTGATGGTCAAGAGGCAATTGAGCTACTTGGTAAGCAAACAGTTGATGTTGCTATTTTAGATATTGAAATGCCAATCAAAACAGGTTTGGATGTTTTAGAGTGGATTCGTCAGCACCAAGATACTAAGGTCATTATTGTGACAACGTTCAAACGTTCTGGTTATTTCAAACGCGCTTTAGCAGCCCATGTTGATGCTTATGTACTTAAGGATCGCTCTGCCAGTGAATTAATGGCAACCATTTATACTGTCCTTTCAGGTCAGCGGGAGTACTCACCAGAGTTAGTTGAAGAGGTAACCTTTGACAGCAATCCGCTTAGTGAACGGGAACAAGAAGTTTTACAATTGGTTGCTAAAGGAGCCTCCAATCAAACAATAGCAGAGCAGCTTTTTTTGTCCAATGGAACTATCCGCAACTATATGACAGCTATTTTTAACAAGCTTAACGCCAACAATCGAACAGATGCAGTCCGTATTGCGCGTGAGAATGGTTGGTTCTAACTGCAGAAGAAAAAAATTCAGTACCTGTTTTGCAGAACTGAATTTTTTAACAAAAGGAATGATTGGTTGTAGGGATCCCTGATTAGCTCTCTTTTTTATTTTTAAAAATAAAGAATTTACTGATGATATAATTGGTTGCCATAATCAAAAACTGTGAAATAATGGTTTCAATAAAATTAATCATATCATGATTGTTTCTGACAAAACGGCCGATAATACCCGGAAACTTGTCAACAAGTAAAAAGGCCAGCAGCAAATCAAGTGCTAAGGTTGATAGACGGGCGATGAAAAATTGAATAAAACGTTTCAGCCAGCCTTGACGTTTTTGGTTAAAAACAAAATAATCATTGGTAAAGAAGGCAAAGGTAATAGAAGTGACATTAGCAATGACTGCTGAAAGAGTAGCTTCTTTAGTAATGAAAAAGAGCGGCGTCCGTGTTAGAAAATAGACAAAGGTAGTCAGAATGCCGAAAAAAATATATTTGGAAGTTTCATGGGTAATAATCTTTTTTAGGGTTTCATTGCGTAGTAATCTTTTCATAAGATTACTATATCAAAAAAATTGAAAATATGCTATACTGGATAAGTTGTCTGACAACCCTTGGTGCTTATTTCCCTTTCACCAAGCATATTACAAACGGTAGATCCGTTAAAGGAGAAACAATGAAACAACTAACTGTTCGTGATTTAGCCCATATCGCCATTGTGGCGGCCTTATATGTCGCCTTGACTGCGACTCCGCCGTTAAATGCCATCTCTTATGGTGGTATACAATTTCGGCTTTCAGAAATGCTTAATTTTTTAGCTTTCTATAATCCTAAATACATCATTGCTGTTACTCTAGGCTGTATGATTGCCAATACTTTTGGGACTATTGGTCTTCTTGATGTCTTTGTCGGCGGTGGTTCAACCTTAGTTTTTGTAACATTAGGCCTGATCCTTTTTTCTAAGTATAAAAAGGAATACATTTTTAATGGCCTCTTTAATAAGGCCTTCTTTTACTTTTCTGTGTTTTACGCTATATTTATGGTAACGATAGCAGCGGAAATTTCTCTTGTTCTCCAAACGCCATTTTTACTGACTTGGATAACTGTAGCAGTAGGAGAATTGATTTCCTCTCTTTTTGGAGCTCTTGTGATTGATAAATTGGCCCAATATATAGATTTTACAAGATAATCTTCTTCGGAAGATTATTTTTTTATGAGACAATAAAGATTTTGCCTATAACCGATTTGAAAAAATCAGCTCTTAATAATCATTCTAATAAACGTGAAAGTTGCTTTTCTTTCTTTACACTGCTTTTAATTCTTTAAAATAAAGCTTTCCCTTTTCTTTTATAATTAAAAATTAGTTAAAGCTAGTGAAAATATGGTAAAATAAGAAATATGAAAGAACGTATGAATGAGCTGGTTCAGCTTCTTAATCAATATGCCAGAGAATATTATACAAAAGATAATCCCAGTGTTTCAGATGCTGAGTACGATAAACTCTATCGTGAACTTGTAGAACTTGAAAAAGAATTTCCAGAGGATATTCTTCCTAATAGTCCGACGCATCGTGTGGGTGACCTTGTTTTAGATGGTTTTGAAAAGTATAGACATGAGTATCCTTTATTTTCTTTACAAGATGCTTTTTCTCGTGAAGAATTAGATGCTTTTGATAGGCGTATTAAAGCAGAATTTCCGCAGGCTGACTATTTAGCAGAATTGAAAATTGATGGTCTTTCTATTTCTCTAACCTATGTCAATGGCCGTTTACGAGTTGGGGCTACCAGAGGAGACGGGACAGTTGGTGAAAATATCACGGAGAACCTTAAGCGTGTGCGAGATATTCCACTGCATTTACCTGAAAATATTGATTTGACAGTACGTGGGGAATGCTATTTGCCTAAAGCTTCCTTTAAAACTATCAATGCTGAGCGTAGGGAAAATGGTGAGACTGAATTTGCGAATCCGCGAAATGCAGCGGCAGGCACTTTGCGTCAATTGGATACTAAGGTTGTGGCTAAACGAAAATTGGCGACCTTTATCTATCAAGAGGCTGGTCCGACAGCTGCCAGCAGTCAGGAAGCAGTACTAGAAAGTTTTGCCAAGCTCGGTTTTACAGTCAATCCTCGTCATATTATTTCCTCCTCAATGGATGCTATTTGGCAGTTTATTGAAGATGTTGCTAAGGAAAGGGCTGAACTTGCCTATGATATTGATGGCGTTGTTATCAAAGTGAACAGTTTGGCCTTACAAGAGGCGCTCGGTTTTACAGTTAAAGCACCCAGATGGGCCATTGCCTATAAATTTCCAGCTGAAGAAAAAACAGCAGAAATTTTATCGGTTGACTGGACAGTTGGTCGAACAGGGGTTGTGACACCAACAGCTAATTTAACACCTGTTCAGCTGGCAGGAACAACGGTCAGCCGAGCAACCTTACACAATGTTGACTATATTGCTGAAAAGGATATCCGAATTGGTGACATAGTTGTTGTTTATAAGGCTGGAGATATCATTCCGGCAGTTTTACATGTCGTTGAAAACAAACGTGACCAGCAAGTGCCGCTACCAATTCCAACAGTCTGTCCGTCCTGTCAGAGTGAACTGATCCATTTTGAGGATGAGGTGGCTCTTCGCTGTGTTAATCCACGCTGTCCAGCCCAATTAAAGGAGAAATTGATTCATTTTGCTAGTCGTGATGCTATGAATATTATAGGATTAGGTCCAGCTATTGTTGAAAAATTATTTACAGCAGAACTCATTTGCGATGTGGCTGATATCTATCAGTTGACTCCTGAGAACCTTATGCAGCTCGAAGGGATCAAGGAAAAATCAGCAACTAAGCTTTATAAGGCTATTCAGGCTTCCAAAGCCAATTCAGCCGAAAAACTTTTATTTGGATTGGGTATTCGTCATGTCGGCAGTAAGGCGAGCAGACTTCTTATGGAACGCTTTGAGAGTCTTGAGCAGTTAGCTGCTGCTGATTTTGATGATATTGCTGCTATTGATGGTTTGGGAATTGTTATTGCAGAGTCTTTAAAAACTTACTTTGCAACAGCAGGCGCACAGAAACTTTTGATAGAGTTAAAAACAGCAGGTTTGAACTTGACTTATCTCGGCAAAAAAACAGCAAGTGATGCTGCTTTAACTGGGATGACAATTGTTTTAACTGGTAAACTAGCAAACTTGACCCGCAGCCAAGCTAAAGAAAAACTACAAAGTCTTGGTGCTAATGTAGCTGGAAGTGTTTCTAAAAAAACCAGTCTGGTCATAGCGGGGAGTGATGCAGGTTCTAAATTAGAAAAGGCTAAAACTTTAGGAATTGAAATTAAGGATGAAGCTTGGCTAGAAAGTTTGTGATAGGAGAGAGAAATGGTAAGAAAACAAAAACGTGCACGTTTAATTTACAATCCAACTTCAGGTCAAGAAATCATGAAGAAAAATGTAGCAGAAGTTTTAGATATCTTAGAGAGCTTTGGCTACGAAACGAGTGCCTTTCAGACTACGCCCAGAGCAGATTCTGCTAAAAATGAAGCTGCACGTGCCAGTCAAGCAGGGTTTGATTTAGTCATTGCTGCCGGAGGTGATGGCACTATCAATGAGGTTGTCAGCGGGATTGCACCTCTGAAAAGACGTCCTAAAGTGGCTATTATTCCAACGGGGACGACCAATGATTTTGCTCGTGCTCTTAAAATCCCCCGTGGCAATCCTGTTGAAGCAACTAAGCTCATTGGCAAGAACCAGACCATTCATATGGATATTGGTAGGGCTTATAATGACAAATATTTCATTAATATTGCCGCAGCAGGCAGTTTGACAGAATTGACCTATAGTGTGCCTAGCCAGCTAAAGACGATGTTTGGTTATCTTGCCTACTTAGTCAAGGGGGCGGAGCTCTTACCACGTGTTCGAAATGTCCCTGTCAAGGTCTTTTATGATCATGGCGTTTTTGAAGGTGAAGCTTCCATGATTTTTGTAGCTTTAACCAATTCTGTTGGAGGCTTTGAAACGATTGCTCCAGATGCTAAGTTGGATGATGGTAAGTTTACGCTCATCTTAGTTAAAACGGCTAATCTTTTTGAATTAACAGATCTTATTCGTCTTGTTTTAACAGGTGGGCGGCATATTAATCACAAAAAGATCGAGTATATTAAAACCAGTTACCTTAAAATTATTCCTCAAGGGAATCCTCCTAAGCGGATGATGATTAACCTTGATGGAGAGTACGGCGGTGATGCACCGATTGAATTGCGCAATTTAAAAAATCATATTGAATTCTTTGCTAATACAGATGAAATTTCAGATGATGCGATTACTCTTGATACAGAAGAACTGGTGCTAGAAGCAATTGCCCAGAAATTTGCGAGAGAAGCAGAAAGTCTGGATGAGATGGATAAAACAAAAGAGCAAGATTAGTTAGGTAAAAAGACATGAAAAATACCGTAGTCGTACATTACCATAGTAATACAGAAAATTATTTTGAGTTTAGCTTATGGCAATGGCAGAGCGGACAGATGGGAAGGGATGCCTCTTTCTCACGTTTTGATAATTTTGGAATTGTTGGAAATCTCGTGTATGAGTCTGACACTTTTCAAAGTCAAGTCTATCTGATTGTCAAAAATGCTGACTGGTCCGTTAGAACGCCTGATTTCAGTATTAATTGCAATCCTGGTCTGTCTAAAAGCGAGGTTTGGATTGTTCAAGGGGATGATACGCTTTATTATTCATGGCAAGCAGCAGTTGCAAGCCATGCTTATAATCAACGTCAGCCGCATGCTTTTGATATGGCTGTCAATAGTAAGCGTTTTGATTATGAATGGGGTTTTCAAGGCTGGCTTGGTTTTTCTTATCAAGAAGATAAAACTGAATTTCGGCTTTGGGCACCAACTGCTAGACGGGTTGAATTAATTATTTACAGTTCAACTGGTGAGAAATCAAGTGTTCTCAAGGTTTTAAAAATGAAGCGCGGGGAAAACAGAACCCCTGATGATCATACAAAAAATACACATGGAGTCTGGAAGCGTACAGTCGAAGGTGACTTGAATTATCATGCTTATCGTTACCGTGTTTATTATCGCAGACGTATTTTTCGTGATACAAGAGATCCTTATTCTATTGCTGTGACGGCTGACGGGAAACGTTCAGTTGTTATTGCTGATACTGATTTAATACCGGAAGGTTTTAAAGTCAAACACAGGCAAGAGGCTAGTTGGCGTCTTAGCAATCCTAACCAAGCGGTGATAGCAGAGATGCATATCCGAGATTTTTCTAAATCTGAAACTTCAGGTGTCAGGCATGAAAATCGCGGCAAATTCTTAGGTGCTTTTGAAACAGGAACCAAAAATTTATATGGCGATCAAACAAGTTTTGATTATCTCAAGAGTTTAGGTATTAATTACGTGCAGCTGCAGCCTGTTTTTGATCATCACCAGACCTTCAATGAAGATGGCTCTTACGCCTATAATTGGGGTTATGATCCTGAAAACTACAATGTTCCAGAAGCTAGCTTTGCGAGCAATCCTCATGCACCGACCGCTCGTATTTTAGAATTAAAACAGCTCGTTCAGGCTTATCACGATGCAGGTATTGGTGTCATTATGGATGTGGTTTACAACCATACCTATTCTTCCACAGATTCTGCTTTTCAGCTGGCAGTGCCTGATTATTATTATCGTATGAATCATGATGGTTCCTTGCAAAATGGTTCGGGCTGTGGAAACGAGACCGCTAGTGAAAAAGAAATGTTTAGGAAATACATGATTGATTCCATTCTTTATTGGATTCAAGCCTATAATATTGATGGTTTTCGGTTTGATCTGATGGGGCTTCATGATGTTGAAACCATGAATGCTATTCGTCAGGCTGTTGATGCTATCGATCCAAATATCTTGCTTTATGGTGAAGGTTGGGATATGGGAATAGGTCTCATGCCAGAAGATAAGGCTAAAAAAGATAATGCTTATCAAATGCCGCGTATTGGTTTTTTCAATGACGATGTGAGAAATGCTATTAAGGGTGCTGAAGTTTACGGCGATTTCAAACGCGGTTTTGTATCAGGAGAGCCTACTGAGAATAAAATTGCCAAGGGCATGTTAGGCAGTGACGAATTAAGTTCTTATTTGGTACCGAACCAAGTACTCAATTATGTAGAGGCACATGACAATTATAACCTTAATGATCTGCTTATGGAATTACATCCTGAAGATGATAAGACAACTCATATTAAACGCGTTGAGCTGGCAAATAGTCTGGGGATTTTGATGCAGGGAATGGCCTTCATTGAATTAGGACAGGAATTTTTACGAACTAAGCTGTTTCCAACGGGTCCAGATGGGGAATTAACCCATGCTGATAAAGAACGCGCAATGAATAGTTATAATGCCCCCGATGAGGTCAATCAAATTGACTGGAATAATGTAACACTTTATAAGTCAACCGTTAATTTTGTTAAAGAATTAATTCGTTTAAAAACACAAGAAGAGGCTTTTTCTTATCAGACCTATGAGGACATCCGTAAGCATGTTTATGTTGAGTCAGCAGAATATGGATCTGGCTTAGTGATTGTCAGCATAAGTAGCCACGATAAAATTTTCAAATTAATTTTCAATGTTAGTGAAAAAAACGCTAAAATTGATATGACACAAGATGAAAAGTATGATATAATATTAACAAATATAAAACGCTTTCATAAATTGAGTGGACAACTTGAAAATTTGACAGCTACGGTCTTTGAATTAAAAAAATAATCCAAGTTTTCTTGGATTATTTTTGTTTTCTTATAGCAATTTGTTTTCTTTAAATGGTGGAATAGTCCAATGAATGCAGCACAGTCAAAAGTCTGGAGATACTCCTAGTTGGTATAAGACAAACGGAACGAATGCAGCAATAAAGGAAGATAAATTGCTAATTGAGCGTTTCTGTCAGAAGGATTTGGTAAGCGATATAAAAGAGGAGGTGATACAATGAATGAGAGAGAAGCACTCAGAACATTTGGAACTGGAGAAAACTTTCATGCACAACACTACTTTGGATTTCATGAAACTGAAAAAAATGGCGTAAAGGGTTATATTTTCAGGGTTTGGGCGCCAAATGCTGAGGATCTTCATCTTATTGGTGACTTTACTGGCTGGTTTGATAATCCCTTACAAATGGATAAAAATGAGGCAGGCGTTTGGGAAGTCTTTACGGATTTACCTAAGGAAGGCCATATATATAAATACCTTGTGAAGCGACAAGGTGGGCAAATTGTTGAAAAGATGGATCCATTTGCTATTTATTTGGAAGAGCGTCCGGGAACGGGTTCTCTCATCAGAACCATTCCTGAAAAGAAATGGAAAGATGGTCTTTGGTTGGGCCGCCGTAAACGCTGGGGATTCTTTAAAAGGCCAGTCAATATTTATGAAGTTCATGCGGGTTCTTGGAAGCAAAATGAAGATGGAAGTCCCTATAGCTTTGAACAATTAAAGGATGAATTGGTTCCTTACTTAGTAAAGATGAATTATACACATGTTGAATTCATGCCTTTGATGGCTCATCCTTTGGGCATGAGCTGGGGCTATCAATTGATGGGCTTCTTTGCCTTTGAGCACACCTATGGTACTCCAGAACAGTTTCAGGATTTTGTTGAAGCCTGCCATCTTAATAATATTGGTGTCATTGTTGACTGGGTGCCTGGTCACTTTACACAAAACGATGATGCTCTGGCTTATTTTGATGGGACACCGACCTTTGAGTATCAGGATCATGACCGTGCCCATAATTATCGTTGGGGAGCTCTTAATTTCGATTTGGGTAAAAATCAAGTGCAATCTTTCTTGATTTCTAGTGCTAAATTTTGGATAGATTTCTATCATATTGATGGTATTCGTGTTGATGCTGTCAGCAATATGCTCTATTTGGATTATGACGAAGGGCCTTGGCAGCCTAACATAGAAGGTAACAATCGCAATCTAGAAGGTTATTATTTTTTGCAGCGTTTAAATACAGTGCTCAAATTAGCTCATCCAGATGTAATGATGATTGCAGAAGAGTCAACAGCTACAACTAAGATTACAGGCAGGCGTGAAGAAGGTGGTCTGGGATTTGACTATAAATGGAATATGGGTTGGATGAATGATATTTTGAAATTCTATGAAGAAGATCCAATTTATCGCAAATACGATTTTAACCTTGTGACGTTTAGTTTTATGTATCTCTTTTCCGAAAATTTTATCTTACCATTTTCACATGATGAAGTTGTGCACGGCAAAAAGAGTCTGATGCATAAAATGTGGGGGGATCGTTATAATCAATTTGCTGGTCTGAGAAATTTATATACTTATCAAATCTGCCATCCTGGTAAAAAACTGCTTTTTATGGGAAGTGAATTTGGCCAATTCTTGGAATGGAAATATGACCATGCCCTTGAGTGGACTAATCTTGAGGAAGAGGACGGACTTAATCTTAAAATGCAAGATTTTACCAGCCAACTCAATCAATTTTATAAAGATCATAAGGTACTCTGGCAATTGGACACCAGTTATGATGGTTTAGAAATTATTGATGCTGATAATGTTGATGAAAGTGTCTTGTCTTTTATCAGAAAAAATGAGAAGGGAGATCTATTAGTCTGTGTCTTCAATATGGTTCCTGTGGAACGCAAAGGTTTTACAATAGGCGTTCCGGTTGCGGGTATATATGAAGAAGTATGGAATACTGAACTTGAGGAATTTGGTGGAGTTTGGAAAGAGCACAATATGACAGTCAAAACACAAAAAAATTTGTGGAAGGAATATGAAAATACGCTCAGCTTCACTTTGCCAGCCTTGGGTGCTAGTATTTGGAAAATAAAACGTCGTTTGAGAAAGTAAAAACTTATTTGGGAAGGAAATGCATATGAAGAATGAAATGTTAGCTCTTATTCTTGCTGGGGGACAAGGGACACGACTTGGAAAATTGACGCAAAGCATTGCAAAACCTGCTGTCCAGTTTGGCGGGCGTTATCGTATTATTGATTTTGCACTTTCAAATTGTGCCAATTCAGGCATCAATAATGTTGGTATTATTACACAGTACCAGCCACTGGCTCTTAATAGTCATATTGGAAATGGCTCAAGCTGGGGTTTGGATGGTATTAATTCTGGGGCAACAATTCTTCAACCTTATTCTGCAACAGAAGGCAATCGTTGGTTCCAAGGAACCAGCCATGCGATTTACCAAAATATTGATTATATTGATAGTATTAATCCTGAGTACGTTCTTATTTTGTCGGGTGATCATATTTATAAGATGGACTATGATGATATGCTTCAAACCCACAAAGATAATATGGCCAGCTTGACAGTTGCAGTTATCGATGTACCTCTTAAAGAGGCTAGTCGTTTTGGTATTATGAATACGGATTCCAATGACCGTATCGTTGAGTTCGAAGAGAAACCAGAACAGCCAAAATCAACCAAAGCTTCAATGGGAATTTATATTTTCAATTGGGATCGTTTACGGACCATGCTTGTTGATGCTGAAAAGAACAATATTGATATGTCTGACTTTGGTAAAAATGTCATTCCTGCTTATCTTGAGTCAGGTGAGCGTGTTTATACTTATAATTTTAACGGCTATTGGAAAGATGTTGGGACCATTGAATCACTCTGGGAAGCTAATATGGAGTATATTGGCGAAGACAATGACCTTCACAGCCGTGATCGTTCTTGGAAGATTTATTCAAAAAACTTAATCGCACCGCCAAACTTTATCACCGAAGAAGCTCATGTAAAAGATTCTTTAGTTGTAGATGGCTGTTTTGTTTCTGGTAAGGTTGAACATTCTATTTTGTCAACCAATGTTCAGGTCAAAGAAGGTGCCCAAATCAAGGATTCCTTTATTATGAGTGGTGCTGTTATTGGCGAAGGTGCTAAAATTACACGTGCCATTGTTGGCGAAGGAGCCAAGATTGGTGAAGACGTTGAGATTGATGGTACTGAAGAAGTCCAAGTTATTGGTTATAATGAAGTAGTGGGGGTTCCAAATGAAGATTGATAAATATTCTGCAATTCTAGGAAGTGCTATCGGATTCCCAGAAATGGAAGGATTAACAGATACGCGTCCCTTGGCAAATCTGCCTTTTGATGGTAAATATCGCTTAATTGACTTTCAATTATCAAATTTAGCAAATGCTGGTATTCGAAGTGTTTATGGTATTTTCCGTGGACAAAATATTCGTTCTATTTTTGATCATATCAGAAGCGGTCGTGAATGGGGTCTTAATACACTCTTAAGTCATTATTTCCTAGGTTTCTATAATACACCAGAAGATAGTATTTATGCCGATAAGGATTATTATGATCAAATCTTGACTTATTTAAAACGTTCAGGTTCTGATCAAACCATTTACATGTCTTGTGATATTCTGTGTAATATTGACTTGCAGCAAGTGATTCATCTGCATAATGCTAATAAACGCAATATAACAGTTGTTTATAAAAAATTGCCAATCAATGCTATTTCTGCAGCTAATGACATTTTAGAAATTGATGAAACGGATACTGTTACGGGACGCCGTGATAGTCAGTCTGGTAATGAAACAGAAAAAATGTCTGCTGGTATCTATATTGTGAATACCTCTTGGTTGATTGAGCAGATGGAAAAAGAAAATCAAAAAGAAGAACCGATTAATCTTCGTTTCTTATTGCGTGATTTGACAGTAGCTGAGAAAGCTCTTGCTTTTGAATACACTGGTTATTTGGCTAATATTTCTTCTATCCAGTCTTATTACAATGCCAATATGGATATGCTGGAATCTCAAAAATTTTATTCCTTGCTTTATTCTAACCAAAAAGTTTATACTAAGGTCAAAAATGAAGAAGCGACCTATTTTGCAGTGGATTCGACTGTAAAAAATGCTCAGTTTGCTTCAGGAAGCATCATCAAAGGAACTGTAGATCATTCCATTATTTCGCGCAACTGCCATATTGCTAATCATTCTCGTGTTGTTAACAGTGTTGTTTTCCCTAAAGTAAGCATTGGTGATGGTGCAGTAGTAGAGAATGCTATTCTTGATAAAAATGTTAAGATTGCTCCTGGAGTGATCATTCGCGGTACGGGAGATAAACCTATTGTTATCGCAAAAGCAAGTGAAGTTGTTGAGGATATTATTCAATGAAAATCTTATTTGTAGCAGCGGAAGGGGCTCCTTTTGCAAAGACAGGCGGTCTGGGCGATGTTATTGGTGCCTTGCCCAAATCCCTTGTGAAAAATAATAATGAAGTCAGTGTTATCCTTCCTTATTATGATGTTGTTGATGCTAAATTTGGTGACCAAATAGAAGATCTGTTCTACTTTTTCACCAATGTCGGCTGGCGTCGTGAATATGTTGGTATCAAACATATCTTCAGAGATGGCGTTGACTTTTACTTTATTGACAATAAGCATTATTTTTATCGTGGTCAAATCTATGGTGAATTTGATGATGGTGAACGCTTTGCTTACTTCCAATTAGCTGCTTTAGAAGCTATGGAAAAAATTCAATTTATTCCGGATATTCTTCATGTCCATGATTATCACACCGCCATGATTCCTTACTTGCTAAAGGAAAAATATCATTGGATTAATGCTTATCATGGGATTAAGACAGTATTTACCATTCATAATATCGAGTTTCAAGGTCAATTCAATCCTTCTATGTTAGGAGAGCTTTTTGGAGTTGGTGATGAGCGTTATCGTGATGGGACGCTGCGGTGGAATGATTGCCTCAACTGGATGAAGGCAGCGGTGCTCTATGCAGATCGTGTCACCACTGTTTCACCATCTTATGCTAAAGAAATTATGACTCCTGAATTTGGTAAAGGACTGGATCAAATTATGCGGATGGAATCAGGTAAGTTAAGTGGTGTTGTCAATGGTATTGACACGGACTTATTTGATCCGGAAACAGATCCACATCTGGCAGTGCATTTTTCAAAAGATGATCTGTCAGGTAAAGCTAAAAATAAAGCAGCCTTGCAGGAGCGTGTTGGTTTACCAGTACGTGAGGATGTTCCTTTGGTTGGTATTGTCTCTCGTCTGACAGATCAGAAGGGTTTTCAGTTGGTTGTTGATCAACTTAATACAATGATGCAACTGGATTTACAGATTGTTTTACTAGGAACAGGCTATGCTGATTTTGAAAATGCTTTTGCTTGGTTCGGTCATGCTTATCCAGACAAAATGTCAGCCAATATCACTTTTGATTTAGAATTAGCTCAGCAAATTTATGCTGCCAGCGATATTTTCTTAATGCCGAGTGCATTTGAGCCTTGTGGCTTGTCACAAATGATGGCTATGCGTTATGGTACCTTACCGCTTGTACATGAAGTAGGCGGACTTCGGGATACTGTTATTCCTTATAATGAGTTTGAAAAGACAGGAACAGGTTTTGGTTTCCAAGACTTCTCAGGTTATTGGCTGACCAAAACGCTTGAAGCTGCGCTAGATGTCTATTATAATAGAAAAGAAGACTGGAAAATTCTCCAAAAAAATGCGATGACAACTGACTTCTCTTGGGATACAGCCAGTCAATCTTATGAACATCTATATAAAGAACTAGCTTAGGCTAGTCCTGTCCCTTATGAAAGGAAAAAAATGCAACTAACAAAGGAAAAATTCATTCGTGACTTTAAAGACACTCTGCATGAAGAGCAATTAATTAAGATACCTGAAGCAACACCGACGGAACTTTTTGCTTCTTTGGCTAAGGTTGTTCGTAAATATTATACGCCGCTTTGGTTAGAAAGAAATCGCAAGATTTCCCAAAATCAGCAGAAGGTAGCTTATTATTTTTCAATTGAGTTTCTTCCCGGACGTATGCTGGAAACTAATTTACTTAATCTAGGTATCTTAGATACGGTTAAGGAAGGGTTTGCTGAACTTGGTGTCAATTTTGAGGACGTTAAAAATGCTGAACATGATATGGCACTTGGTAATGGCGGTCTCGGCCGTCTGGCAGCAGCCTTTATGGATTCATTAGCGACAACTGGTTATCCCGGTTTTGGGAATGGCCTTCGTTATAAATATGGTCTTTTTAAGCAACGTATCGTTGATGGTTATCAGGTGGAGCTGCCAGACTCTTGGTTTGGCTCTGTCGGCAATGTTTGGGAGACACGTAAGGATCATGATGCTGTTGAAGTAAAACTTTTTGGCAATGTTTATTTGCAGGCTAATGAAAGAGGACGCATTGTTCCGGTTTATGATGGCGCACAAATCCTGCGTGCTATTCCTTATGATGTTCCGCAAATTGGTTTTGGTAATGATAACATTAATAATTTGCGTCTTTGGGATGTTGAGATTCCTGAAGAATGTGAATTGAATTACCCAACTCTGGAATCACGTCGTCGTGTTAAAAATATTACGGCTATTCTCTACCCGGATGATTCTAATTATGAAGGTAAAGAGTTACGCTTGATTCAAGAATACTTTATGACAAGTGCTGGTTTACAAACCATTATTAAATCTTATCTTAAACAAGGTTTACCGCTAGAAAGAATTCACGAAAAAATTTCTGTTCATATCAATGATACCCATCCAGCAGTAGCACCTGCTGAGTTCATGCGGTTGTTGATTGATGAATACGATCTTGAGTGGGATCAAGCATGGGAAACGACTGTGCAAACGATGAGTTATACTAACCATACTATTCTTTCAGAAGCTCTTGAAAAGTGGGATGCTGGGCTTTTCAAGAATGTCTTGCCTCGTGTTTATCAAATTATTCTGGAAATTGATAACCGTTTTGTTGCTGGTTTAGCCCAAAAAGGCATTGATCCTCAAATTATTGAAAATACTCGCATTGTTAAAGATAATCAAATTCATATGGCAAATTTGGCTATCATTGGCGGTCACTCTGTTAATGGTGTTGCGAAGCTTCATACAGAACTGCTCAAAGAAGATACCTTGCATGATTTTTATACCCTTTATCCTGGAAAATTCAACAATAAGACTAATGGTATCGTACAGCGTCGTTGGACACAAATTGCAGCACCAGAATTATCTGCAGCGCTTGATCAAACGATTGGTAATAGCTGGCGCACAGATATTCACGAATTGAGAAAGTTAAATGATTTTGCCAATGATTCTGCTGTACTTGATCATTTTTATCAGGTTAAACAAGATGCCAAGGCAAAATTAGCTGCTTATATAAAAGAATCAACAGGCGTGGAGGTCTCAACAGATGCTATCTTTGATGTACAAGTTAAGCGTCTGCATGCCTATAAACGTCAGCTGCTAAATGTTCTTCATATTGTGAAATTGTATTGGGATCTAAAGGATAATCCAAATCTTGATATGGTTCCGCGTGTCTTTATCTTTGGAGCCAAAGCAGCACCGGGATATCATTTTGCCAAATCTGTGATTAAAATTATTAATGAATTAGCTAATCTTATTAATAGCGATGAAAGCCTTCAAGGAAAACTCAAAGTTGTCTTTCTTGAAAATTATAATGTTAGTCTAGCGGAACTTATTATTCCAGCAGCCAATGTTTCTGAACAGATCTCTCTAGCTTCCAAGGAAGCCTCCGGAACGTCTAACATGAAATTCATGATGACGGGTGCTGTTACTTTAGCAACGCTTGACGGTGCTAATATTGAGATCAAAGATGAAGTTGGTGATGAGAATATTGTCATCTTTGGTATGACCAAGGATGATGTCTACCGTCATTATGAAAATCATGATTATTACTCACGCGGTGTCTATGAATCTAATCCTGTTATCAAACGTGTTGTTGATACCTTTATCAATGGAACGATTCCTAATAGTCAAAGTGAAGGGACTGAAATTTATGAAGCCCTGATTACCCATAATGATGAATATTTCTTACTTGAAGATTTCATAGCCTATGTGCAGGCTCAAGAAAAGATTGATGCTCTTTATCGTGATAAAGAAACTTGGTCGCGTATGAGTTTGTGTAATATTGCTAACTCTGATAAATTTACTTCAGATGATACGATTACACAATATGCTAAAGAAATTTGGCATTTAGAAATTTAAGCCTTCCCAATAAGAGACTTAGACAAAAGCGTCTAAGTCTCTTTTTTGACCTAATATTTATAAGATAAGTAATCGAATTAAAAGCGTCTTCTATAATGTTGAGAAGTGCTATTGATAATTTAAAAGAATAGGTTAGGAAAAGTCTAAGAAAACGCAACTAAATTTCTTGTTTTCATTGACAAACCTGCAAAATAGGACTAAACTAAACAAGTAAAAAAATTTTGAAGGAGAATTCATTATGTTGAATTTAAAGATTTTAGCACTTGGGATTGCTGTTTTAGGCGTTAGCCTTGGTGAAGGAATTTTAGTTGCTAATATTGCAAAATCTGCAGCTCGTCAGCCTGAAATGTATGGTAAATTACAAACGCTCATGATTATGGGTGTTGCCTTTATTGAAGGTACCTTTTTCGTGCTTCTTGCTTCAACATTCTTTGTTGGCTGATTTCATAATAAGAAAAGGGGGAATTAGAGTTGGAAAAAACAATAAATCCAACGGTTAAATTCTTAGGTATTGAGTTTGACTTAACCATCTTGATGATGTCTCTCTTAGTTGTTCTTATTGCATTCTTATTTGTCTTTTGGACAAGCCGCCATCTGAAAATAAAGCCTACGGGCAGACAAAATGTTTTAGAATGGATCTATGATTTTGTCCTTGGAATTATCAAGCCTAATTTAGGTTCTTATACTAAAAATTACAGCCTATTTGCTTTTTGTCTCTTCCTTTTTGTTTTTGTTGCTAACAATATTGGTTTATTAACAAAGATTCAAGTTAAAGATTATAATTTATGGACTTCCCCAACAGCAAATTTTGCAGTTGATTTTGGTCTTTCTTTAATGGTGGCGGTAATCTGTCACTTTGAAGGTATTCGTAAGCATGGCTTGAAAACATACTTAAAGGATTATTTAGAACCGACAGCAGCTATGTTGCCTATGAATCTCTTAGAAGAACTAACGAATATTATTTCACTGTCTCTTCGTTTATATGGTAATATTTATGCTGGTGAAGTTGTTATGGCGCTTTTGGTACAGTTTGCTGATTTTAGCCCGTATGCGACACCAATAGCCTTTCTGCTTAACATGGCTTGGATTGGATTTTCTATTTTCATCTCAGGAATACAAGCCTATGTCTTTGTTCTTTTAACGACGACTTATATTGGTAAAAAGGTCAATATTGATACTAAAGGCAATTAAGAAAGGAGCAGTGATTTATGTCAACACTTATTAATGGAACAAGTCTAGGCAATTTGCTTATCGTGACAGGATCTTTTATCCTTTTATTACTTCTGGTTAAGAAATTTGCTTGGTCTCAGCTGGCAGCTATTTTCAAAGCACGAGAAGAAAAAATTGCAAAGGATATTGATGATGCTGAAAATTCACGTCAAAATGCTCAGGTTTTAGAGAATAAACGTCAAGTTGAGCTTAACCAAGCTAAGGATGAAGCTGCCCAAATTATTGATAACGCTAAGGAAACTGGTAAAGCTCAAGAGTCTAAGATTATAACAGAAGCTCATGAGGAAGCCGGTCGTCTAAAAGATAAGGCCAATCAAGATATTGCTACAAGCAAGGCAGAAGCCCTATCAAGCGTTAAGGCAGATGTGGCAGATCTTAGTGTTCTTTTAGCCGAAAAAATTATGGCAAAAAATCTTGATAAGACAGCTCAAGGTGACTTAATTGATAGCTACTTAGACAAATTAGGAGATGCCTAATGGATAAAAAAACGCAGGCTGTGACTGAGATCTATGCCAAGAGTCTTGTTGAAGTCGCTCTTGAAAGAGATTCAGTCCCTATTATCTATGATGAAGTTAGAGCAATTTTGAGTGTTCTTGATGATCAGCAAGTACAAGATTTTTTAGCAAGCAAGGCAATTGATCTGTCTGCTAAATCTGAAGTTGTAAGACTGTTTCAAGAGTCTTGTTCGAACTATATGAAACAGTTTCTTGAGATTATCTTACAAAATGAACGTCAGCAGCTTCTTTATCTTATAATGAAAGAAGTTTTGAAAGAGCTCAGTCTTAAGACACATATCTTTGATATTGAGGTAACGACAGCTGTCGCTCTTTCAGATGATCAAAAAGAACGGTTGACAGCACTTGTTGAAAAGAAATTTGCCCTAACCAAACGAAATCTTATTGAAAAAATTGATGATGAAATCATTGGTGGTTTTATTATTAAAGCAAATAATAAGGTAATTGACACTAGTATTCGTAGCCAATTACAAGAATTAAAAATGAATTTGAAATAGAAAGTGGTGTGATTTTTGGCAATTAACGCACAAGAAATTAGCGCTTTAATTAAAAAGCAAATTGAAAACTTCCAGCCAAATTTTGATGTCACAGAGACTGGTGTTGTTACTTATATCGGTGATGGTATTGCTCGTGCTTGCGGACTTGATAATGCTATGAGCGGTGAATTGCTTGAGTTTGACAATGGAACTTTCGGAATGGCGCAAAACCTTGAGTCTAGTGATATCGGTATTATTATTCTTGGTGATTTTAATAGTATTCGTGAAGGTGACACGGTTAAGCGTACTGGTAAAATTATGGAAGTACCAGTCGGCCAGTCGCTTATTGGCCGAGTCGTTAATCCGCTTGGTCAGCCTGTTGATGGTCTGGGTGAAATTGAAACGACTGCGACACGTCCTGTCGAAGCGGCAGCTCCTGGTGTCATGCAGCGTCAATCTGTTTCTGAACCTTTGCAAACAGGAATAAAGGCCATTGATGCTTTGGTACCAATTGGCCGCGGACAGCGTGAATTGGTTATCGGAGACCGTCAAACCGGTAAGACTTCAATTGCCATTGATGCTATTATTAACCAAAAGGGACAAGATATGATTTGTATCTATGTTGCTATAGGTCAAAAGGAGTCTACTGTTCGCAGTCAAGTAGAGGTTCTTCGTAAATATGGCGCTCTTGATTATACTATTGTAGTGACAGCTTCGGCTTCGCAACCTTCACCTTTGCTTTACATTGCTCCTTATGCAGGTGTTGCAATGGCAGAAGAATTTATGTACAATGGCAAACATGCTTTGATTGTTTATGATGACTTATCAAAACAAGCAGTAGCTTATCGTGAACTTTCTTTGCTTTTGCGCCGTCCACCGGGACGTGAAGCCTATCCTGGGGATGTCTTCTATCTTCATAGCCGTCTTTTGGAACGTTCTGCTAAGCTTTCTGATGAGCTGGGCGGCGGCTCTATTACAGCCTTACCATTTATTGAAACGCAAGCAGGTGATATTTCAGCTTATATTGCAACCAACGTTATTTCCATCACTGACGGTCAAATTTTCCTTCAAGAAAATTTGTTTAACTCAGGAATCCGTCCAGCTATTGATGCCGGATCTTCTGTATCACGTGTTGGTGGTTCTGCCCAAATTAAGGCCATGAAAAAAGTTGCAGGAACTCTTCGTCTCGACTTGGCTTCTTATCGTGAACTTGAAGCCTTTACACAGTTTGGTTCTGATCTTGATTCAGCAACACAAGCTAAGCTTAATCGCGGACGTCGTACAGTAGAAGTTCTTAAACAAGGTCTTCACAAACCTTTGGCAGTTGAAAAACAAGTCTTGATTCTTTATGCTTTGACACATGGCTTTTTAGACAGTGTTCCTGTTGATGATATTTTGACTTTCCAAGATGATATGTTTGATTACATTGACTCACACGACGCTGATATCTTTGAAACGATTCGCACAACGAAAGATCTTCCAGAAGAAGCAGTGCTGGACAAAGCCATTCAGACTTTCAAAGATCAGTCACAATTTAGTTAATAATGGGAGGGATCTAGTATGACAGGCTCTCTTAGTGAAATCAAGGTAAGAATTACTTCAACACAAAAGACAGGAAAAATTACCAGTGCCATGAAAATGGTGTCTTCTGCTAAATTGGTTAAATCTGAACAAGCTGCTAAAGATTTTCAAATCTATGCTTCAAAAATTCGTCAAATCACAACGGATCTTTTACATTCTGATTTGAGGAAGGGTTCCAGCAATCCAATGCTTATTTCACGTCCAATTAAGAAGACGGCTTATATTGTCATTACTTCTGATAAAGGCTTGGTTGGTGCCTACAATTCAACCATCCTAAAGGCCGTTATGGATACCATTAAAGATTATCATCCAAAGGGTGATGATTACACCATTATTTCTATTGGTGGAATGGGATCGGACTTTTTCAGAGCTCGTCATATTCCAGTAGCCTTTGAATTACGTGGGTTGGAAGATAATCCCAGTTTTGAAGAAGTTAACCGTATCATTTCCAAGTCTGTTGAAATGTACAAAAATGAGCTTTTTGATGAACTTTATGTCTGTTACAGCCATCATATTAATAGTTTAACCAGTCAGGTTCGTGTTGAAAAAATGCTTCCTATCTCTGATTTGGATGCAGATGAAGCTAGTGAAGATAATGTCGCTAACTTCGAATTAGAACCTAGTCGAGAAGCTATTTTGGAACAACTCTTACCTCAATATGCAGAAAGTTTGATTTATGGAGCGATTATTGATGCTAAAACAGCAGAGCATGCTGCAGGTATGACAGCTATGCAGACTGCAACAGATAATGCAGACAAGGTCATTGAAGATTTAACAAAACTATATAATCGTGTGCGTCAAGCTGCGATTACACAAGAAATTACAGAGATTGTTGCGGGTGCCAATGCCCTAGACTAATCTAATACTTTAAAAGGAGAAAAAAATGAGCACAGGCAAAATTGCTCAGGTAGTTGGTCCTGTTGTTGATGTTGCATTTGCGACAGATGATAAACTTCCTGAGATTAATAATGCATTGGTCGTTTATAAAGATGGCGACAAGTCTCAAAGAATTGTTCTTGAAGTTGCCCTTGAACTCGGTGATGGACTAGTTCGTACCATTGCTATGGAGTCAACTGATGGTTTAACACGTGGGCTTGAAGTCTTTGATACGGGCCGTGCTATCAGTGTTCCGGTTGGAAAAGAAACACTAGGTCGTGTCTTTAATGTTCTTGGAGATACGATTGACCTTGATAAGCCTTTTGCAGAAGATGCTGAACGTCAGCCAATTCATAAAAAGGCACCATCATTTGATGATCTATCAACTTCAACTGAGATTTTAGAAACAGGAATTAAAGTTATTGACCTTCTTGCCCCTTATCTTAAAGGTGGTAAAGTCGGCCTTTTTGGTGGTGCCGGTGTCGGAAAGACCGTTTTGATTCAGGAGTTAATTCATAATATTGCTCAAGAGCATGGCGGGATTTCGGTATTTACTGGTGTTGGTGAACGGACACGTGAAGGAAATGACCTTTATTGGGAAATGAAAGAATCTGGTGTTATTGAAAAGACAGCTATGGTCTTTGGTCAGATGAATGAACCGCCTGGAGCACGGATGCGTGTTGCTCTTACTGGTCTTACCATCGCTGAATACTTCCGTGATGTAGAAGGTCAGGATGTGCTTCTTTTCATTGATAACATTTTCCGTTTTACCCAAGCAGGTTCTGAAGTTTCAGCTCTTCTTGGCCGTATGCCATCAGCCGTTGGTTATCAGCCAACCTTGGCAACTGAAATGGGGCAATTGCAAGAACGGATTACATCGACGAAAAAAGGTTCTGTTACCTCAATTCAGGCCATCTATGTGCCAGCCGATGACTATACTGACCCTGCGCCAGCTACAGCCTTTGCTCACTTAGATTCAACCACTAACCTTGAACGCCGTCTGACACAAATGGGGATTTACCCAGCGGTGGATCCTTTAGCTTCAAGTTCACGTGCTCTCTCGCCTGAAATAGTTGGTCAAGAGCACTACGATGTTGCCACAGAAGTACAGCATGTCTTGCAGCGTTATCGTGAGTTACAAGATATTATAGCTATTCTTGGTATGGATGAGTTATCTGATGAAGAAAAGACTCTGGTTGGCCGTGCGCGTCGGATTCAGTTCTTCCTTTCACAAAATTTCAATGTTGCAGAACAATTTACAGGACAGCCGGGTTCTTATGTTCCTGTTGCTGAAACTGTCCGTGGATTTAAAGAAATTCTCGAAGGAAAATATGATGAACTTCCAGAAGATGCTTTCCGAAGTGTTGGAGCTATTGAGGATGTTGTTGAAAAAGCCAAGAATATGGGTGTTTAAATGAGGTGATCAAATGGCAGAAATGACTGTACAAATTGTAACGCCAGATGGTTTAAAATATGATCATCATGCCAAGTTCATTTTGGTCAAAACGCCAAATGGTGAATTGGGAGTTTTGGCTAATCACGAAAATTTAATTGCACCCCTTGAAGTTCACGAGATGAAAATTAAACGTATTGATGATGACAGTCATGTTGATTGGGTTGCAGTTAATGGTGGCATTATTGAAATTAAAGACAATCTTGTGACCATTGTTGCGGATTCGGCTGAGCGTGAACGTGATATCGATCTTTCTCGGGCAGAACGTGCTAAAAAACGTGCTGAAAAAGCAATTGAAGAAGCTAAAGAGCAACATCGTATTGATGAAGTTCAACGTGCTCAGGTTGCTTTGCGGCGTGCTCTTAACCGTATAAATGTAGGATCTAAATAAGAAACAAAAAGAGGCTGGCACAAAAAAGTGCTCCAGCTTTTTTGTTGTACAGAAGTTTTAATTTAACACAATGGTTGATGGGAATTTTCGCATCTTAATTTTTAGGCTTAAACCTTTAACTGTTTAGGAATCATTGAAGCTTATCTATCCCATGAACGCCAGATAATGTCGATACCTATCCACTTTGCGAAAACTAAGCGACAAAATCGGCATCGCCATTTCATGACGCTCTATCGATTTTTATCCGCTCCCTTTTTTGGTATAATAGACTTATGGAAATTTTACGAAATAGTATCATGTTGATGAGTCATTTTATATTCATTGCTATTTTTTACAATCTTCTGATTAATTTATTTGATTGGGGAAAAATTGTTAAACGAGCTTCTGAGAATATAGGACGTCTTAAATTGTTTTTGTTGTTTATTAGCATTGTCATTGGTTATATGGTTAGTACCTTTATCTGGTCTGTCATTTCGTTAAGTCAAGATATCTTTTTTGCGATTTAATTTATTCGAATAGTGTCTTTATTGTGGTATAATGCAAGAATAAAATATAATAATTGGAGAAATTCGTGGATAGAATAATTATTGAAGGCGGAAATACACAACTTAAAGGGGAAGTCGTTATTGAAGGGGCTAAAAATGCCGTTCTTCCGCTATTGGCAGCGGCTATTTTACCGACAGAAGGGCAAACGCTTCTGAAGAATGTACCTATTTTGTCTGATGTTTTTACCATGAACAATGTTGTACGTGGTTTAAATGTTGCAGTCGATTTTGATGAAGAAAGGAACCAAATACTGGTAGATGCAACAGGTGATATTTTAGATGTGGCTCCTTATGAATATGTCAGTCAAATGCGAGCATCTATCGTTGTTTTGGGACCTATTTTAGCACGAAATGGTCATGCTAAGGTTTCTATGCCCGGAGGCTGTACAATTGGCAGTCGCCCCATTGATTTGCATTTAAAAGGCTTAGAAGCTATGGGAGCAAAGATTCAACAGACAGGTGGTGATATTACAGCCACTGCCGATCGTTTAAAGGGTGCTAACATTTACATGGATTTTCCAAGTGTTGGCGCGACTCAGAATCTTATGATGGCTGCTACTTTAGCTGATGGAACAACGATTATCGAAAATGCAGCACGTGAACCAGAAATCGTTGACTTGGCTAATCTTCTAAATAAGATGGGTGCCAGAGTCATTGGTGCAGGAACTGAAACCTTGACCATTATAGGTGTTGATAAAATGCACGGTACTGACCACAGTGTTGTTCAAGATCGTATTGAAGCAGGAACCTTCATGGTTGCAGCGGCTATGACCAATGGAAATGTCTTGGTTAAGAATGCTGTGTGGGAACACAATCGTCCTCTTATTTCTAAATTAAGAGAAATGGGCGTCCAAGTCACTGAAGAAGAAAGAGGAATTCGAGTGATATCTGATGTGACCAAACTCAGACCTGTAACGGTTAAAACCATGCCCCATCCCGGTTTTCCAACGGATATGCAAGCGCAGTTTACAGCACTGATGGCAGTCGTTAAGGGTGAATCAACAATGATCGAGACAGTTTTTGAGAATCGTTTTCAACATTTAGAAGAAATGCGGCGGATGGGGCTCACTTCAGAAATTTTACGTGATACAGCCATGATTCATGGTGGCGAACAACTGCAAGGTGCCCAAGTTATGTCAACTGATTTGCGAGCTAGTGCTGCCCTTATCTTAACAGGTATGGTGGCTGATGGTAAGACAACTGTTGGTAAGTTAAATCATTTAGATCGTGGTTATTATCAATTTCACGAAAAGCTGACTAAGCTTGGTGCAACAATTAGCCGTGTTAATGGAGAATAGGAATGAATAGTGGTTGGAAATATGTTCGGAATCAATTAGCTTTTGTTGTCCTCATTGCTCTTTTATGTCTCATTTTTCTGGCAATCGGTCTAATGATTGGTTATAGTTTTATTGGTGAAGGTAGAAATCCTTTATCTATCTTATTCTGGGATAAATGGCAGTCAATCATTGATAAATTTACTGGAAAGTAGGATTAGCCTACTTTTTTAATGGTATTTTTAGAGGAGTTTCTATGACTAGAAAAACGAACAAGTCTCAGCGAAAACAGCAAAAATTATGCTTATCTCTCCTTGCTGCTTTGAGCGTATTTGTTTGTACTTATATTGCAACCAGTGATCATATTGCTGATAGTAACCCTATAAAGCAGGCTGCCCAATTATTGACAGGTAAAAACAAGGATATACTTTCAAATGGTTCAATGAGCCATCAAGCGACTCCCAGTCAAGAATTAGCCAATACTGTTATGACGGATGCAGTAAAAAATGCCTTGGGTAGACAAATTGAATGGAGTGGTGCAGGTTCTTTCATTATTAATCATAATAAAACTGACCTTAACGCTGATGTTGCTAGCCAACCGTATGCTAGTAATCAGACCAAAATCGTTCAAGGACAGACAGTACCAACAGTAGCAAATGCTTTGTTAAGTAAGGCTACTCGTCAGTACCGAAACCGCCAAGAGACAGGAAATGGCAGGACAAATTGGCAGCCAGCAGGCTGGCATCAGCTTTATGATTTGCCGGGTGACTATGATCACGCGGTTGATCGTGGACACTTATTGGCTTATGCTTTGGTTGGTGGTTTGAAACGATTTGATGCTTCAACGAGTAATCCTCAAAATGTAGCAACACAAGCAGCTTGGGCTAATGAAGCCAATAGTTCAAACTCAAGGGGACAAAATTATTATGAAACACTGATTAGAAAAGCTTTGGATAGTCATAAGCGTGTTCGTTATCGTGTGACTCTTATCTATGATGACAACAATGATATCTTAGCCAGTGGCAGTCATCTAGAAGCCAAATCATCAGATGGCAGTCTAGAGTTCAATGTCTTTATTCCTAATGTTCAAAGCGGTTTGACCTTTGATTATGCAACAGGACAAGTTAAGGCAAATTAATGTTGCTGTACTTTTAAAAATAAAAGTAAAAAAATCAGTCTGGAATTTTGATATCCAGACTGATTTTTTAGTCCGTTGCTTGTTCCCACTTTTTAGCAAGACGGCGAGAAAAACTTGAAATGATAAAGTTAATGATAAAATAAGTTACTGCAACAATCCCATAAAGAGCAAAGACTTGATCAGCTTCAAAATATTTTCCCATCAAAATTTGACTTTTTCCGAATAATTCTTGAAGGGCAATAACAGAATAAAGAAAAGAAGTATCTTTAATAACAGTTACAAATTGGGAAATGATAGCTGGCAGCATTTTTCTGATAGCCTGAGGGAAAATGATATAAATAAAAATCTGAGAATTGGTTAATCCTTGAGCAAGTCCTGCCTCAGTTTGTCCATTATCAATAGCATTTAATCCGCCTCGGATAATTTCTGCTAGAGCTGCAGAGGTAAAAACAGTGAAAGCAGTAATACCAGCAGGAGTGGATTTCATTTGAAAGACAAGAAAGACAATGAAAATCCATAAAAGATTAGGAACATTTCTGACGAACTCAATATAAATACTAGCAATCCATCTTAGCGGTTTATTTTTACCATTGCGCATAACAGCTAGAATCGTTCCCAAAATGGTAGATAGTACAATGGAAATAAAAGAGATATAAAGTGTTAGCCACAAACCTTGAAGTAAAAAATTGAGATTTGTGGGTGTTAATAATGCTTTCATTAGTCAGCCTCCCTTTATAAATGATAAGCTTCTTTGTTAGCTTCTTCTTTACGTCGAGCCCAAGTTGCAAGAGGGAAACACATGATGAAGTAAAGGAAGGCGGCACCAGCAAAAGCAGGGATGTAATTAGTTGTTTCGTAGGCCCAAGCTTTGGCCGTAAACATGATATCCGCACCTGAAATAATAGCAACTGTTGATGTATTTTTTATCAAGTTAACCACTTGGTTAGTCATTGGTGGCAAGATAGTTCTGATGGCCTGCGGCAAGATAATTAGACTCATGGTCTCTTGATAGGTAAATCCTTGAGAAAGAGCTGCTTCGGTTTGTCCTCTAGGCACAGCTTCAATACCAGAGCGAATGACTTCTGCAATGTAAGCACCGTGGTAAATACCAACACAAAGTACTGCAGTAAAGAAGGCTGAGATCATAACAGCACCGTTTGTCATAATAGCTAACCCGTAATAAACAAAGACGAATTGTACCAATAATGGTGTATTTTGAAAAATCTCAACATAAACACGGGCTATTCCTTTGAGAAGCTTAGTTTTAGAGGAACTCATGGCGCCAAAAATAACACCAAGAATTAAAGAAAGCAGTAAAGCGAAGACGGACATTTCAAGTGTATAAAAGAAGCCTTTTAAAAATTGATTGAAATTGGCAAAAAATGCAGACCAGCGGCTCAGAGCAAAAGGGCCGGAAGTAGCAGTAAATAGTAGCATAATATCTCCTTTACTCATTATTTATCTGGTTTGGCTGATTCAAGATTATGTTTATTATAAATGCTTTCAAGACTTTTATCAGCAGTCCATTTTTTTAATAAATAATTAACATATTTTGTTAAGCCAGTATTTGATTTTTTGGTGGCAATACCATATTCTTGCGTATTAAAGCCAGATTTTAGCAATTTAGATTGCTTGCTGACATAGCCAGTGAGGATGGACTTATCAACAGAAAAAGCGTCAATGCGTTTAGAATAGAGAGAAATAGCAAGTTCAGGGAAACTTCCCAATTGAACATAGTTAAATTTTAAGTGGTGTTTTTTAGCATAAGCTTCAAGATTAACCTTAGTTGTTGCCCCTTGAGAAACACCAATAGTAAGTCCGTCTAGATCAGAAATTTTTGAGATCTTGCTTGATTGACGAACCAAAAAACCAATTTGGTCATAATAATAAGGTTTAGAAATACTGTAAGAAGCTTGACGTTCTGGAGTAATGGTATAGGTAGCAATAACTAGGTCAACTTGGCCGTTGTCCATAAGAGGTTCACGAGTTTGAGTCGTAACGGGAACAAGTTCAAGTTTTACCCCAATAGATTTGGCGATTTTACGAGCAATATCAATTTCCATTCCCTCGTATTTACCCGTCTCAGCATTGTAATAACCGAAATTAGGAACATCTTGCTTGACACCGACCTTAAGCACTCCAGCCCTTTTAATTTTTTTAACTTGTGGAGAGGTTACATTATCAGCGTTTACTTTGGATAATCCTGAAAGGCTTGTTGCAATCATAATCAGAGCAGCCAAACTGATGAGAAATTTTTTGATGTTCATTCGCTTTCTCCTTTTTGGTTGATATTCACTTTTTCACTGGTATGATTGATAATTTTGCTTAAGAACTGTTGAGCTCGTGGATCTTTTGGATGTTTAAAGAAGCCATCAACATCAGTTGTATCTTCTAGAATTTCTCCATCAGCCATAAAAATGATACGATCGGCAACTTCACGTGCAAATCCCATTTCGTGAGTGACGACGACCATGTTCATGCCTTCTAAGGCTAAATTTTTCATAACGGCTAAAACATCCCCAATGGTTTCAGGATCCAGTGCAGAAGTTGGCTCATCAAAAAGCAGTAACTTAGGATTCATAGCTAGTCCGCGTGCAATAGCGATACGCTGTTTTTGTCCGCCAGATAGCATACCCGGATAGGAATCTTTGCGATCCCACATGTTAACATAAGTGAGATATTTTTCAGCAATAGCATCGGCCTTTTTCTTATCCATTCCTAAAACTTTAATTGGGGCTAATGTCACGTTTTCTAGCACTGTTTTGTGAGGGTAGAGATTAAAATGTTGGAAAACCATACCAACTTCTTTTCGAAGTGTGACTAGGTCCTTAGTTGAAGCATTGGTAACTTCATGACCGTTAACAATGAGTTCACCAGAGTCAATGGATTCCAGAGCATTCATTGTGCGAATAAGTGTGGACTTCCCAGATCCTGAAGGACCAAGTAAAACAACAACCTGTCCTTTTTCAATTTCTAGATTTATATTACGAAGTGCATGGTAGTCCCCATAGTATTTTTCCACATTTTTAAAGGTAATGAGTGCCATAGTCTTCTCCTTATTTGACATAAATTTATTGTTAGCTTTTCTAACATTATATTGTTATACTATCATACCTTTTCTAAGATGTCAAATATTATCAGAAAATTCAGTAAGATAACTTTCTCTAATAGTTTGAAATAAACTTGTTGGTTTTCATTTGCCATTGATTTTGATATAATCGTAGAGGGTTACTTTAAGCAGTAAAGCTTTAAGTAAATAAAAATGGTTCTAACATAAAGTTTACTCTAAGTGGGCTTGATATAAAAATCAGATAAAAATTAATAAAATAGCATGATTTTTAATCTTTCTTACTTATTTCATAAACTTCTATTTTAAGACCATAAGCGAGGTATTCATAATGAAGAAAATTCTAATCGTTGACGATGAAAAACCAATTTCTGATATCATCAAGTTTAACTTGGCTAAGGAAGGTTATGACACGATTACAGCCTTTGATGGGCGTGAAGCATTAAGTAAATATGAAGAAGAAAATCCTGACTTGATTATATTGGACTTAATGTTACCAGAACTAGACGGTCTTGAAGTGGCTAAGGAAGTTAGAAAAAACAGCCATGTTCCAATTATTATGTTATCAGCTAAAGACAGTGAGTTTGATAAGGTTATTGGTCTTGAAATTGGTGCTGATGATTATGTGACTAAACCTTTTTCTAATCGTGAATTACTGGCGCGTGTAAAAGCGCATCTTCGCCGTACTGAAAATATTGAATCCGCAGTGGCTGAGGAAAATGCTTCAGGTATACCTGAAATTATTATTGGGGACTTGCAAATCTTACCAGATGCTTTTGTTGCTAAAAAACGTGGAACAGAGGTAGAGTTAACTCACCGTGAGTTTGAGTTGTTGCATCACTTAGCGACACACACAGGTCAGGTGATGACGCGTGAACATTTACTTGAAACGGTTTGGGGCTATGATTATTTTGGAGATGTCCGTACTGTTGATGTTACTGTTCGTCGTCTGCGTGAAAAAATTGAAGATACACCTAGTCGTCCAGAGTACATTTTGACGCGACGCGGTGTTGGTTATTACATGAAATCATATGACTAATGTGTTTGAATCAAGTCCCTTATTTTTACGAATTTTATTAGCAGTTTTAATCATTTTACTCTTTTTTTATTTTATTTTTCTCAATTACAGAGAGTATAAAAATAATAATCAAGTTAAACAGTTAAATGCTAAAGTACGTTCTTTGATTACTGGCCATTATACTGATAAATTAAAGGTTGAGGATAACTCTGACTTGTCAGAACTAGTGAATAACGTTAATGATTTATCAGAAGTTTTCCGTTTAACGCATGAAAATTTGGCACAGGAGAAAAACCGTCTGACTAGTATTTTATCTTATATGACAGATGGTGTTTTGGCAACAGATCGCAGCGGAAAGATTACCGTTATTAATGATATGGCGCAAAAGCAACTGAATGTAACGCGTGAGCAGGCATTGGAGTGCAATATTCTGGATATTTTGGATGATGATAGTTATACTTACAATGATTTGATTACAAAAACGCCAGAAATTGTTCTGACGCGGCGTGATGAATATGATGAATTTATCACTTTACGCATTCGTTTTGCCTTAAACCGCCGTGAAAGTGGCTTTATTTCAGGACTAATTGCTGTCTTGCATGATGCGACCGAACAGGAAAAAGAAGAACGTGAACGCCGTCTCTTTGTTTCTAATGTCAGTCATGAACTGCGGACACCATTAACCTCTGTAAAGTCCTATTTAGAAGCTTTGGACGATGGTGCCCTGACAGAATCAGTGGCTCCTAGCTTTATCAAGGTATCACTTGATGAGACTAATCGCATGATGCGTATGATTACTGATTTACTTAGCTTATCACGTATTGATAATCAGACCAGTCATCTAGATGTTGAATTGACGAATTTTACAGCTTTTATGAATTATATTCTGGATCGCTTTGATCAAATTCAAAGTCAGCAATCAACTAATAAGGTTTACGAAATTATTAGAGATTATCCTGACAAATCAGTTTGGATTGAAATTGATACCGATAAAATGACTCAGGTAATTGATAATATTTTAAATAATGCAATCAAATATTCACCTGATGGCGGTAAGGTGACTATAACGATGCAGACAACAGATACACAACTCATCCTTTCTATATCCGACCAAGGCTTGGGTATTCCTAAGAAGGATCTCCCTCTTATTTTTGACCGTTTTTATCGTGTTGATAAGGCAAGAAGCCGTGCTCAAGGTGGGACTGGTTTAGGATTAGCAATCGCCAAAGAAATTGTCAAACAGCATAAAGGCTTTATTTGGGCCAATAGTGAGGAAGGCGAAGGGTCGACCTTTACCATCGTTTTACCTTATGAAAACGATAATGATGCAATTGATGAATGGGAAGAAGATGAAGACGAATCATGACAGAAACAGGTTTTAGATACAGCATTCTGGCTTCTGGTTCAAGTGGCAATAGTTTTTATTTGGAAACTCCTCAAAAGAGAATTTTAATTGACGCAGGCCTCTCAGGTAAGAAAATTAGTCAATTAATGGCAGAAATAGACCGAAAAGTAGATGATGTTGATGCCATTTTAGTAACACATGAACATAAAGATCATATTCACGGTGTTGGTGTACTAGCTCGGAAATATGGTTTGGATGTCTATGCGAATGCAGCAACATGGCAAGCTATGGATGGCATGATTGGTAAAATTGATGTCAGCCAAAAACATATCTTTGATCTGGGGAAAACCATCACTTTTGGGGATATTGATATTGAAAGTTTTGGTGTCAGCCATGATGCTGCTCAACCACAGTTTTACCGCCTGATGAAAGACGGCAAGAGCTTTGTTATATTGACGGATACAGGTTATGTCAGTGATCGTATGGCAGATCTGATTGAAAATGCTGATGGTTATCTGATTGAGTCCAATCATGATATTGAAATTTTACGCTCAGGTATCTACCCTTGGAGTTTAAAACAGCGTATTTTATCCGATAAAGGACACCTATCAAATGATGATGGTGCAGAAACAATGGTTCGAACTTTGGGGAATAAAACAAAAAAGATTTATTTGGGACATCTCAGCAAAGAAAACAATGTCAAAGAATTAGCCCATATGACGATGAAGAATGCTCTCATGCAGGCAGATTTGGCTGTAGATCATGATTTTAAGATTTATGATACCTCGCCAGATACTGCTTTACCATTAGCAAAAATCTAGTGGACAGCTTAAAAGGAAGAATGAAAAACAAAGATTACTCGGAAATGGTTGTTCTGGGTGATTTTTGCTATAATAGAAAGGTCTAAGGATAAAAGAAAGGATTTATATGAAAACATTAGAAAAAAAACTGGCAGAAGACTTTAAGATCGTCTTTTCTGACAAGGAATTATTGGAAACTGCCTTTACTCATACTAGTTATGCTAATGAGCATCGCCTCCTAAACATTTCACATAACGAGCGCTTGGAATTTTTAGGAGACGCTGTTCTGCAGTTAACGATTTCACATTATCTTTTTGACAAATACCCTCAAAAAGCTGAAGGTGATTTATCAAAAATGCGTTCGATGATTGTTCGTGAAGAAAGTTTGGCGGGTTTTTCTAGAAATTGTCACTTTGACCGCTATATTAAATTAGGTAAGGGTGAAGAAAAATCTGGCGGTCGTCAAAGAGATACTATTTTGGGCGATTTATTTGAGGCTTTTTTAGGTGCTCTTTTATTGGATGCAGGTCTTAAAGCTGTTGAGGCCTTTCTCAATCAAGTTGTGATTCCTAAGGTTGAAAATAATAATTATGAACGTGTTACCGATTATAAAACGGCACTTCAAGAATTATTGCAAGTTGACGGGGATGTTTTGATCGATTACGAGGTCTTAAAAGAATCAGGACCCGCCCATGCAAAATGCTTTGAAGTTGCTGTTTCTATGAATCATGAAAAACTTAGTAGCGGGACAGGCAAATCAAAAAAATTAGCAGAGCAAGAGGCTGCTAAAAATGCGCTTGAAAAACTTCAACGAGGTTCTTAATGTTTTTAAAAGAAATTGAAATGCAGGGATTTAAATCTTTTGCTGATAAGACCAAGGTTGAGTTCGACAGAGGAGTGACAGCCGTTGTTGGACCAAATGGTTCAGGAAAGAGTAATATTACGGAGAGTTTACGCTGGGCTTTGGGTGAGTCAAGTGCCAAGAGCCTGCGTGGCGGTAAGATGCCAGACGTGATTTTTGCAGGAACTGAAAATCGAAAGCCACTCAATTACGCTCAAGTAACGGTTATTTTAGATAATAGCGATGCCTTTATCAAAGACGCTCAAGAGGAGATTCGCATTGAACGCCATATTTATCGTAATGGGGACAGTGATTATCTTATTGATGGTAAAAAAGTACGCCTGCGCGATATTCACGATTTGTTTATGGATACTGGTTTGGGGCGTGATTCCTTTTCCATTATTTCTCAAGGACGTGTGGAAGAGATTTTTAATAGTAAACCAGAAGAGCGTCGTTCAATTTTTGAAGAAGCAGCCGGTGTCTTAAAATACAAAACACGTAAAAAAGAGACGCAGTCTAAGCTAACACAGACTCAGGATAATTTGGATCGGCTGGATGATATTATCTATGAACTGGAGACACAGATAAAGCCTTTAGAACGTCAGGCAAAAACAGCCAAAGAATTTCTGGTTTTGGAAACAGAACGCAAGGAGAAACAGTTAGACTTGCTGGTCTACCAAATTCTCCATCATAAGGAAGCCTTAGTGAAAAACCAAGCTGAGCTTGAAAAAGTTAAACAAAATTTAGCAGCCTATTATCAAGAACGTGATCTATTAGAAACTAAGAATCAGACTCTAAAAGAAAAAAGGCACCAGCTTTCTCGTCAAATGGATCAAAAGCAGGCTGATCTCCTTGAAATGACACGTCTCATTAGTGATTACGAGCGTCAGATTGAACGCATTCATTTAGAGGTCAGTCAAAAGACAGAAAAGAAGCAATCTACTCAAAAAAGCCTAGAACAATTGTCAGAGCAAAAGGCTTCTCTTAAAACAGAATTAGCTCAAAAAGAAGTTGACTTAGAACAATTAGAAGAGGATCTTAAACAAAAAAATCAAGAAATTAAAAATGTCGAAACGGAATTGTCACGTTTTGCAACAGATCCTGATCATATTATTGAAAGTTTACGAGAAGATTTTGTTAGACTCATGCAAAAAGAGGCTGATACTTCTAACCAATTGGCTGTTTTAAAAGCAGAAATGGATAGTCGAAAGCAAGAATCCGAAAGTAAAACAGCAGAAATCAAACAAGTACAAGCAGACTTAGAGAAAGCAAAAGATCGAGAACAAAGGGAATCCGCAAACTTTGAAACTGCTAAAACCAAAGTTCAAGAATTGCTAAAGGACTATCAAAAAACAGCACAGCTTGTTCAGAATTTAGAAGCTGCTTATGCTGAGCAGCAAGAGGCTATGTTTCAATTGTTGGATGATGTCAAAGACAAGAAAGCACGCCAAAGCAGTCTGAAGTCCATCTTAAAAAGCCATAGTAATTTCTATGCAGGTGTTAGGTCTGTTCTTCAGCAGGCTGATAAAATTAAAGGTATTGTTGGCGCGGTTAGTGAACATTTAACTTTTGATAAAAAATATCAAACCGCACTTGAGATTGCCTTAGGTGCCAGCAGTCAAAATATTATTGTCGAAGATGAAGCGGCGGCCAAACGATCTATTGATTTTTTAAAGAAGAACCATCAAGGTCGAGCAACTTTTCTTCCTTTAACAACCATTAAACCCCGTCGTTTATCTGAGTCAAATCAAAGCCTATTAACTTCCAGCCAGGGCTTTCTCGGTTTAGCACGTGATTTGGTAAGTTTTGAGCCTCGTTTGCAAACAATTTTTGGCAATTTACTGGGTGTCACAGCGATTTTTGATACGGTTGGTCATGCCAATCAGGCAGCTCGCCAGTTACGTTATCAAGTGCGTCTTGTGACATTAGATGGAACAGAGATCCGTCCCGGAGGGTCCTTTTCAGGAGGGACTAGCCGTCAAAATAATACAACTTTTATCAAGCCAGAACTGGATCATTTGACACAAGAGCTAGCGCTTTTAGAAGAAAAACAAGTTGAGCAGGAAAGAATAGTTGAAAAGACCAAGCAGGACTTGGAAGTGAAAAAAGCAGATCTTTTAGAATTAAGGGAAAAAGGAAATCAAGCCCGATTGGCTGAGCAAAAGGCTGAGATGGAGTATCAACAATCAGAGTCTCATTTACAAGAGCTGGTCTTGCTTTATACCCAATTAAAACAAACAAATCAGGCGGATCTCAATCGAGACTTAGAAAAAGACCAAGCACTTTTACAAGAAAAGCTGTATAAAATTGCTGATGACAAGGAAAAGCTCAATCAAGAGATTGCTCAAATCAAGGAAGATAAAGATAGTATTCAGCAAAAGACAGCTGCTTTAAGTCAACGACTCTCTTCTTTGCAACTTTCTGAGCGCGATTTGGCTAATACACAGAAATTTGAAAGAACGAATTTAAAACGTTTGGCAGAAGAATTAGCTGAATTGGAGCAAAATGAAGCTGGTATGATGCAACTTTTAGATAGCCAAGAAGAGGATTTGGATGAAAAACGTTTACCATCACTCAAACGGCAATTAGCAAACGCTCAGGCTAGAAAAACAGAGAGTGACCAAGAACTTGTCCGCTACCGTTTTGAACTGGAAGACTGTGAAGCACAGCTAGAAGAGGTTGAGACCAATCTCCTAAAAACTAATCAAAAGAATGAAGAGTTCATTCGTCAGCAAACGCAATTAGAAGCAAAAAGGGATCATTTATCCAATCAATTGCGCCGTTTTGCCAATAACTTGGCTGAAGATTATCAACTAAGCTTAGATGATGCTAAACAAGAGGCAGGACCGATTGAAAATCTAGAAGCTGCTCAAGCTCATTTAAGCCAATTGGAAAAGCAAATTAAGGGATTGGGACCGGTCAACCTTGACGCAATCGGTCAGTACGATGAAGTGTCTGAGCGTTTGCATTTCTTAAATAGTCAAAAAGATGACCTTGTTCACGCTAAGGAACTTCTCCTGAATACTATTCATGATATGGATGATGAGGTCAAGGCACGCTTTAAGACGACTTTTGAAGCTATTCGTGACAGTTTTAAGACGACCTTTACGCAGATGTTTGGCGGAGGAAGTGCTGACTTGCTTTTGACAGAAGGAGATCTCTTGATGACCGGTGTTGAAATTTCAGTGCAGCCGCCCGGCAAGAAGATTCAATCTCTCAATCTTATGTCTGGTGGTGAAAAGGCACTGTCTGCTTTGGCATTGTTATTTGCCATCATTCGTGTTAAAACCATTCCCTTTGTTATTTTGGATGAGGTTGAGGCTGCTCTTGACGAGGCCAATGTCAAGCGTTTTGGTGATTATCTGAATCGTTTTGATAAGTCCAGCCAGTTTATTGTGGTCACTCACCGTAAAGGCACCATGTCTGCTGCAGATAGTATATATGGGGTTACCATGCAGGAATCAGGTGTCTCTAAGATTATCTCTGTTAAGCTAAAAGAAGTCGAAAAGATATCTTAAAAAGGCTTGGAAGTGCTTAGTTTGAAAAACTGTAAGGACACAATAAATCTTTGACAGCAATAGTACTTAAAGTAATTCTCAACAAGGAAACAAGGCGGGAACGACAAAATCATTTCTGTAAATTGCAATGGAATCTCGTTCCCCATAGAATCTTTTATTCAGCCTATTGAGAAATTTTGTGAAATCTGTTAAAATGGTAACAATTGAATAAAAGTCTATGAGATTAGTAGCTTTATGGAAATTTGACAGGGAATGCGGGGCGTGACTGGAAACCCGCTGGATGAAAGTTTAGTGAATTCACTCAGAAAGAAAGACTTAAATAATTAAGGTCTAGTCATACTAGATAAAAACGGATGGTACCGCGTGTCAACGCTCCGCTTAAGGAGTTTTGGCACTTTTTTTGTTTTTAACAAGGCCCTTAAAATAGGAAAGGAAATCGCATGGATTTACAAGCACAATTAGAAGAGCTGAGAAAATCAACTCAAGCAACATTAAAGGAAATGAGCGGCAATCACAGCAAAGAATTACAAGATTTGCGTGTTAAGGTTTTGGGTAAGAAAGGTTCCTTGACAGAACTTTTAAAAGGTCTAAAGGACTTACCAAATGAGTTGCGTCCTGTTGTTGGAAAACAAGTCAATGAAGTCCGTGATGTCTTAACAAAGGCTTTTGAAGAACAAGCTAAAATCGTTGAAGCCGCCAAAATTCAAGCGCAATTAGAATCAGAAACATTAGATGTCACTCTTCCGGGACGCCAAATACATCTAGGCAATCGCCATGTTCTCAGTCAGATAAGTGAAGAAATTGAAGATATATTCCTAGGAATGGGTTTTCAAGTGGTTGATGGCTATGAAGTTGAACAAGACTATTACAATTTCGAACGCATGAATTTGCCCAAAGATCACCCAGCACGTGATATGCAGGACACGTTTTATATTTCTGAAGACATTTTGCTTCGGACACATACCAGTCCTGTGCAGGCACGTACTTTAGATAAACATGATTTTTCTAAAGGACCGCTTAAGATGATTTCACCCGGGCGCGTTTTTCGCCGCGATACAGATGATGCGACGCATTCCCATCAATTCCATCAAATTGAAGGCTTGGTTGTTGGTAAAAACATTTCTATGGGTGACCTCAAAGGAACACTGGAAATGATTAGTAAAAAAATGTTTGGTGAAGATCGTAAGATTCGTCTGCGTCCTTCTTATTTCCCATTTACGGAGCCTTCTGTTGAAGTCGATGTTTCGTGTTTCAAATGCGGCGGCAAAGGCTGTAATGTTTGTAAGAAAACAGGTTGGATTGAAATTCTTGGTGCCGGTATGGTTCATCCAAGTGTTCTTGAAATGTCTGGCGTTAATTCTGAAGAATATTCTGGTTTTGCCTTTGGCTTAGGCCAAGAACGTATGGCTATGCTGCGCTATGGAATCAATGATATTCGAGGTTTCTATCAAGGTGACAGCCGTTTTACAGAACAATTCAATTAAATCTATAAGGTTGTAGAGCTTTTTGCAGGATAATTACCTTGGTTCAGCCATCCACAAGTTAAAGGAGTGAAAATGTCACAGGTTGAAATTAGAAAAGTCAATCAAGATGAGCTTTCTTTGCTTCAGAAAATTGCTATTCAGACTTTTCGTGAAACCTTTGCTTTTGATAATACAGCAGAGCAGCTGCAAAACTTTTTTGACGAAGCTTATACTTTGTCCGTTTTAAAATTAGAATTAGATGATAAAGAATCAGAAACCTATTTTATTTTGATGTCCGGTAAAGCAGCGGGATTTTTGAAAGTGAACTGGGGCAGCTCTCAAACTGAGCAGGTACTAGAAGATGCATTTGAAATTCAACGTCTTTATATTTTGAAAGCTTATCAAGGTTTAGGTTTAGGAAAACAGCTTTTTGAATTTGCTTTAGAACGTGCGCAAATATCAGGCTTATCATGGGTTTGGCTGGGCGTTTGGGAAAAGAATGTTAAGGCCCAGTTATTGTATGCTAAATATGGATTTGAACAATTTTCTAAGCATTCTTTTTTTGTTGGTAACAAAGTGGATACGGATTGGTTGCTTAAAAAGTCTTTAAGTTAGGGAAAGGAAATACATGTTAGTAAGTTATAAATGGTTGAAAGAATTAGTTGATATTGATGTACCTAGTCACGAATTGGCTGAAAAAATGTCAACAACAGGTATTGAAGTTGAAGGGGTAGACGTTCCAGCAGAAGGACTGTCAAAATTAGTCGTCGGTCATGTCCTTTCTTGTGAAGATGTTCCAGAAACGCATCTTCATCTTTGTCAGGTGGATACTGGCGAGGAAGAATCTCGTCAAATCGTTTGTGGAGCACCAAATATTACAGCTGGCATTAAAGTAATTGTTGCTCTTCCGGGAGCTCGTATTGCAGATAATTATAAGATTAAAAAAGGGAAAATCCGCGGTATGGAATCTCTGGGTATGATTTGCTCTCTGCAGGAGCTTGGTTTGCCGGACAGCATTATTCCTAAGGAGTATTCAGATGGCATTCAAATTTTGCCTGAAGATGCTGTGCCGGGTGAAAGTATCTTCCCTTATTTGGACTTAGATGATGAAATCATTGAGCTGTCTATCACACCTAACCGTGCAGATGCTTTATCCATGCGCGGTGTGGCTCATGAAGTAGCAGCGATTTATGATAAATCTGTTCATTTTGAAGATAAAGTCTTGACTGAAAGTGATAAGAAAGCAGCTGACCTTATCAAGGTAGCCATCGCTTCTGACAAGGTTTTGACTTACAAAGCGCGTGTGGTTGAAAATGTAACCATTAAACCAAGTCCACAGTGGTTGCAAAATCTGCTTATGAATGCTGGCATTCGGCCTATTAATAATGTGGTTGATGTGACCAATTATGTTCTTCTTTATTTTGGACAGCCTATGCATGCTTTTGATTTAGATAAGTTTGAAGGCAAGGATATTCTTGCACGTCAGGCAAAAGCTGGTGAGAAATTAGTAACACTTGATGGTGAAGCGCGTGATTTGATTGAAGAGGATCTTGTCATTACTGTAGCAGATAAACCAGTGGCACTTGCAGGTGTTATGGGTGGTGCTGCAACTGAAATTGATGCCTCTTCTAAAAATGTTGTCCTTGAAGCAGCCGTCTTTGATGGAAAATCAGTTCGTAAAACAAGCAGCCGTCTTAATCTGCGTTCCGAAAGTTCTTCACGTTTTGAAAAAGGTGTTAATTACGCTGATGTTGTTAAGGCACTTGATTTTGCTGCAGCAATGCTGACGGAATTGGCAGATGGAACAGTTCTCGCTGGTCAGGTCAGTGCAGGAGCAGTTCCGACAGATGATATTCAAGTATCCACTAGTCTGGATTATGTCAATGTTCGCTTAGGTACAGACTTAGTTTTCTCAGATATTGAAAGTGTTTTTGCTCGCCTTGGTTTTGGTCTTTCTGGCAATGACGAAAAATTCACGGTTTCTGTACCGCGTCGCCGTTGGGATATTAGCATTCAGGCGGATTTGGTCGAAGAAATCGCTCGTATTTATGGTTATGATAAATTACCGACAACACTGCCTGAAGCAGCAGGAACAGTTGGTGAATTGACCAAGACACAGAAATTACGTCGTAAGATAAGAAATTTGGCTGAAGGTAGTGGTCTTTCAGAAATTATTTCCTATGCCCTGACAACGCCTGAAAAGGCAGTTGCTTTTACACCAAATCCTACTAAAATAACAGAATTAATGTGGCCAATGACCGTTGATCGCTCAGCATTACGTCAAAATATCGTTTCTGGAATGCTAGATACCATTGCCTATAATGTAGCACGTAAGAGCAACAATCTAGCCCTATATGAAATTGGCAAAGTATTTGAGCAAACAGCGGATCCCAAAAAAGATTTGCCTAAGGAAATAGATACTTTTGCCTTTGCTCTGACAGGTTTAGTAACTGAAAAAGACTTTCAGACAGCAGCAACCCCAGTTGATTTCTTCTATGCTAAAGGTGTTCTGGAAGCTATTCTTGCTAAGCTTGAAATCACTGTTCAATTTGTTGCGACTAAAGAAATGGCTAATATGCATCCCGGACGTACAGCTTTGATTGAACGTGATGGTCAAGTTATCGGTTATCTTGGTCAAGTTCATCCGCAGACTGCTAAACTGTACGATATTCCAGAAACTTATGTAGCAGAAGTGAATCTTAATGCACTGGAAGCAGCTCTTAAATCGGATTTAGTCTTTGAAGATATCACTAAATTCCCAGCTGTTTCGCGCGATATTGCCCTGCTTCTTTCAGAAAAAGTGAGTCACCAAGATATTTTGGATGCTATTGCAGCCAGCGGTGTGAAACGTCTGATCAAGGTAAAACTCTTTGATGTTTATGCCGGTGAAAAACTAGGAGTAGGTAAGAAATCAATGGCCTACAGCCTGACTTTCCAAAATCCTAATGATAATCTCACAGATGAAGAAGTTGCCAAATACATGGAAAAAATCACTTCAGCCCTAACCGAAAAAGTTGGTGCTGAAGTGAGATAACGAAAAAATCTACCTTTAAAGGTAGATTTTTTTGGTATGTAAGCTAGTGAGCCTACCCACCGCCGATAATGATAATTGTTTCTAATACCACTATCAAAGTCATAAAAATTTTATTTCTCATGTTTTTCTCCTCACTCACTTTTCTTATATGTTATAATAAATTGCAATTAACTGAATATAAATCCCATATAGACAATTGAGGTACTATTGATGACTGAATATGGAAAAATATTTAAAAAATTTAGAGAATCACGCGGTCTAAAAATGAAGGAAGTAGCTGGTTCAAATTTATCAACTTCACATCTTTCAAGATTTGAAAATGGAGAATCTGAGCTGACAATAAGTAAACTTATGACAGCACTGTACAAAATAAATATGCCTATTGAAGAATTTATGTATGCTGCCAATGATTTCCATCAGGATGAATTAAATGAGCTCCTTAAAGATGTGAGGGAGTGTGTTAATAATAAAGATGTTGAACGATTAAAAGCGGTATTGATTAAGCAACAAGAGAATTTAAAAGAAGGTCGAATTTTTCACCATTTGAATGTTATTCTAGTAAAAATAAGGTTGCAAGATTTATCCGGTGAAACTTATTATAGTAAAGCAGACCTAGATTACTTAACAAATTACTTATTTAAAGTTGAATACTGGGGTTTCTATGAGCTGTTACTTTTTACGAATACTATTGATGTTTTTAAACATGAAACTTTTATGGTTCTCTCTAGAGAGATGATGAGACGGTCAGATTTTTATAAAGAAATACCTCGAAATCGACGTCTTATTTCACGTATGGCTCTGAATTCTTTTATAACTTGCATTGAAAGAGATAAACTGATTGATGCACTGTATTTTGAAAAACAATTAAGCATCTGTCATTTTGATGAAACAGAAATTTATGAACGCTTGGTCTTTCATTATGCTCAAAATCTATTTGCCTATAAAAAATATAAGACGACATTTGCTATTATTGAAATGAAGAAATCAGTAGCAGCAATGAAATTGGCAGGGAGTTTGCATATTGCTGAAACCTATGAAAACCATCTTCAAAAAATTTTAGAAGGATAATATGAAATTGTGTATATGGGATAAAAATCTCTCTTTTTGGATTTGATTTATAATAATTCTATCAAATCAAGGAGGTAAATACTATGTTGACTAAAAAAGAGTTTAGTGTTCCTAAAACAACTAAGGTAAACTGTTGGGGTAAGCACTAGTAAAACAAGGTCTGTAGGTCATTGCATGGCTTACAGATTTTTTAGGAGGTATTTTAATGAGAGATTATTCACCATATCCGTTATTGGTTGATGTTTGTGTAACAAATCGTTGTAATTTAAGTTGTTCATATTGTTCAGCAGAAGCAGGCCCTTTTGCCAGTAAAAAAGGAGAGATGTCTGTTGAGAAGCTGGATTCTATTTTCCGTGAATTAAATTTAATGGGAGTTCCGCGAGTAGGTGTTACTGGAGGTGAACCGTTTATTAGAGATGATATATTAGACATCTTAAAGGCTTTTGATAAATATCATTTTGCTAAAGTTTTAAATACTAATGGTAACCTCATTACAGATTCTGTAGCTAAGGAATTATCTAAACTGCATTTGGATAGAATTTGTGTGACTGTGGATGGAAGTTGCTCTAAAGTTCATGATAGCCAAAGAGGTAAAGGAAGCTTTAAAAAGGCAATAGAGGGTATTAAAAATTTACAAAGGTATAATCTTCCTGTTTCTACACTTTTTACATTAGGAAGGCACAATGTAGATGATTTGATTAACACTATTAGGTTAAACGATATGCTTAGAATTAAATATATGTCTGTAATGATTATTTGCCCAACAGGTAGAGCTAATAATGGAAGCATTCTAGCAGATAAGAAACATTGGTATCCTGTATTTTTAGATTTAACAGAGAGATTGTCTCGTGGAGAATTTAAAGTGAAGTTTAAAATAGTTCCTCCAAATGAAAGTGATGTCTTTTGGACACATTATTTCCCACTAGCTTTTTACAACCGATTAGATTTACTTGAAAGTGTATGGCATCAAAGCCTGAACTTTAATAGTAACAAGAAAAGAGAAATATCTTGCCAAGCTGGAGTAAGAGCTTGTTCTATCAACCATAAAGGTGATGTTTATGGTTGTGATTTGATGAACGGCATTGATGAACTTGTAGCAGGTAATGTAAAAGAAAAATCTTTTTATGAAATTTGGCATAATTCTTCTATATTTCATAAATTGAGAAATATTACATTTGACGATATTTCGGGGAAATGTGCTGGTTGCCCCTTACCTTGGTGTGGTGGTGGATGTAGATGCAGTGCACTGGAGTTAGATGGAACTTTGCTTGGATCTGATTTAGCATGTTTTTATGATGAAGAGGAAAGCGTATTGGTATGAAAAATCATTTTACAATAAAAGGGAAGAGAGATTTTGTTGTTGATAAAATTGACGATGAGTTTATAGGATATGATAGATTAGATCTAGAGTATTATTCTTTTGATGATATAGGTGCTGAAATTTTATATTGTATTTCTAAAAACTTTTCTTTGGACAAAATCATTGAGGTCATTCAAGAAGAGTATGATGTGACTTATGACGATTGTAAGAAAGCTATTGTCCATTTTTTAGAGGAGACACCTATATTACATATTATTTATGCAAATCTTATTAAATCAGACATTTATTTATACCTAAAACCATTTCGGGAGGCATTATGAGTTATTCTAAAGAGGTGAACCGTTATGTTTTTCCTCTCGTTGCCACAAACCTTGTTCAAGTTTTGATTGGTCAAATTTCTCTTCATTTTGCTGTCGATAATTCTAATGCTGCCTTGTCTGGCATTTCTGTTATCCAGAATTTTCTTTTTGCATTTGGAGGTATTCTTGGAGCCTTTAGTTTGTCGTTTAATATTAGAGGTGCCAAGGCTTTTTATAATAAAGAATACCAACGATTTAAAAATCTTTTAAAATCATCCCTGCTAATTGATATTGGAATTGGACTGTCATTCATTCTTTTTTGTCTGGGATTGAGCAGACCTTTTTTGAAAGTTTTTTATGGTTTTGATGGTCAATTATTGGAACTATCGACTACCTATTTTAAGATCATGTCTCCTTATATTTTATTGACCTTATTAATCTTTCTTTTTTCAAATCTTTTGAAAATTGAGAAGAAAACAAAGCCCATTTTTTGGATTGGAACCCTAAGTTCCGTGCTAGATGTCTTGTTAAACTATTACTTAGTTCCTCTTTTGGGAATTCGTGGAGCTGCTATTTCGTCTATTTTATCGCTGCTAGTCATTGTTTTAGGGTATTTCATTTTTGTAAAATCTCTTGTTTTTCAAGCGCTTCAAGAGGCTTCGACAAGTAAGTTAGAGCTTATCCGTTTTGGAATTCCTTTATCCATACAAGAAATACTGGAGAGTGTTTTATTTATCATGGCTTTCGACGCTTTCATGGGAAGACAAGGGCTACGCATTTTGTCCATCTATGCGGTAGTCAGTCAATTATTTGCAATTGTGAGAACACCTGCCTTTATGTATGCGGGTTCAATAGCAATCTTTTTGCCTGAAGCTAGGAAAAAAGAAGACGAAAAAGCATTGATTGCAACTATTTTTAGAAATAGCTACGCTGTTATATTTATATTTGCTTGTTTAGTAACAGTATTTTCAAATCCTTTTGCTCATTTTTTGTCTGATGAAGTTATTGATAATGTGCTGCCTTTTACTTTGTACACGGTTGTGGTCATGGGAGCAACACCTCTATATGAAAGCTCTAAGATGCTTTTGCAAAGCAATGATGACGAACAATGGGTTTTAAAAATAACAAGCATTGTCAATATATTAAGTATCCTTATCTTATTAGTTCTCCAGTTAATGGGCAAGCAAACCTATCAATCTCTGTATGGCATTTATGGTTTGAGTTTAATAGTGCTTAGTATTCTTTTCATAAAAAGAAATAGTGAGAAGAGAGTATCATCACGTAAAATGACAATGTAAGACTTGTAGGGAGTAATACAAGTCTTTTTTAGAACTTTAATGAATAAAAGTTTTTTGACAGTTTACACTAGTTTCACCTAAAAAATATTATCGATTTTTCAAACGAAACGTCGCAGTAATCTTTGGTGGCTACATTAGGAGGTGATCTAAGGCCTTGAAAATCCCTTTGAAGATTGACAAATCAGTTAATCAATCTTCTTCTGCCTACGGTGGTACCTATAGTTCTTAGTGACCTTACGGTCGCTTTCGATAAGCTAATGCTTTAGGCAATAAGTAGGAAATCTATGAATATGGGTTCTTAATATCTCAAAGTAAAACTCTTTGACGTTTATGCTGGTGAAAAATTGGGACAAGGTAAGAAATCAATGGCCTACAGCCTGACTTTCCAAAATCCTAATGATAATCTCACAGATGAAGAAGTTGCCAAATACATGGAAAAAATCACCAAAGCCCTAACCGAAAAAATTGGTGCAGAAGTGAGGTAAAAATTGACAGCTGATAAGCTTATAGCCGTCTGTTTCTTATTTTTAAACAGATAACTTAGCAAGGACAGTGCCCATCAATGATGTTTGCTGTTAGTTCAATATGAAAAGAAAATTAATTTCTGTAAACGTCGTTTGTCAAGCCTATAAAAGACCTGTGTTTGTGAAAACAATTTCCCGTTTTAAAGGGATGATAGTCATTTAGTTTATCCTTTATGACTTTGTTAGCGCGTCTTACCGTACGTTTTTGTGACTAACTTTGTCAGTTTAATTATCACCCTTCAACCCTCCCAGTTGTTAAAACTGTCTGCGGCTTGCTGCCTTGTCTTACAATCAAACCAAAAGACTAGAATAAGGAGAAAGGTTATGACACATGTTGTATCTGAAATTTTTAAAGATGGCCCGGTAGACAGGTTTGGTTTACGAGGGGATCCTGTTTTTTGGAACTATTTAGAAAAGCATTTTCAAAAGGTAGCTATGCCATATTCCGAAAGAAAATTAGAAGAGGATATAAGAACGATCTATCAAGACTTAACTGGAAAAGAATTTAGAATGGGTGAGATGGCTCTTGTTAAAGACTTTATAAGTGAATCCGGCGGCATGTCATCAGGATGGCTTAGTGATGATTTTTGGCTTAAATCAGCTATACCGCTTCTGAAAAAACGATTGGCAAAATGGAATGAAACTTTATAAAGACTGCAGTTTATTGATTATGAAGAATGATAAATCAAGCAATGGTGTCATAAAAGACAAACGGGATGGCTTAACATTCTTTTGAAAACAATTTGACATTTTCAAAGAAAAGTTTAAAATGGAAAACAGTCTGAAGAATTGAGGTAATGAAGAACTTTGCGGAAAGAAAAAAATATGTTGATATTAGGTTGGGTAGCGACTTTTATGTCTATAATGATGTATGTGTCTTATATCCCTCAGATTATGAATAATTTAGCAGGAAATAAGGGGGATTTTATCCAACCGTCAGTGGCTGCACTTAACTGCACACTGTGGGTAATTTATGGTCTTTGTAAAGAAAAGCGAGACCTTCCTTTAGCTGCCGCCAATATGCCAGGCATTGTTTTTGGCTTGATTGCAGCGATTACGGCATTAGTTTAGCTTTATAAAAGCATTTATTTCATAAAGGTTGTGAATTGAGTCTGTGAAATAGAGATTTCTGTGGAACGGCTCTTTTTTTTTCTGTCATTTATCAACCTTTTCCTGAGATGATACCTACTTAATCACAATCAAATAGACGAGGAAATGTGTCAAAGTTAATGAGGGCTAAGCAAGAAAAGCTGTTAGCGACGGTCTGTCTAGCCACCTTGCTAGCTTTCTTTCTCAGTGTTATTGATTGCTCGAACGTGTATCGCAAGGTTTCAAGAAAGTTCACTGACGCTGGATTTTCTACGAATTTTGGATAAAAGTGTTCTAACTTTTTATTGTGTAGTGGTTTTAGTTTAACGCAGTGATAAATTGGAATTTTCGCGTCTTGTTTTTTAGGCTCAACCCTTTAAAGTTCGGTGTTCTGCCGGAGCTTATCTAATCTATTTTAAGGAAAGCAAGACGACAAAATTGAATCGAGCTTTCATTACGATTGGCCGAACTTTTTATACGTAATTTTATATATTTACACTATTTTGTGAATAATTGCGTAGCAATCAGTTTTACCCGCACGAGCGGAGGTGATCCCAGTGACAACAACGAATCAGATATAGAAATCATGTTTTACCTATACATATAGACTTGTGATGTTAGACCGATTGAAATTGATTCTTTTGGATAGAAGGAAATCAAATATGTATATTAAGTGGATGACAATAAAAGTAAAATATTAGATAATAGAGATTAAGAATTATAAAGAATTGGAAAATGTTTAGTCGCCAAACCTAAAATCATTATAATGATACGAATATTTTTTTGATCAATTTTGTGATAATATAAAGAAGCTATATTGATTACCAATGACTTCAATCTGATAGAGGCAATTATGAAACTACTTTACACCGACATTCAATACAATATGATAGATATTTTAGCTGGGGAAGCGCAGTTGGCTGCTAAGGCTGGCAAGCGAGTCTTTTATATTGCTCCCAACTCCTTGTCTTTTGAGAAGGAGCGAGCTGTTTTGGAGACCCTGCCTGAGCGGGCTTCCTTTGCTATTACCATTACGCGTTTTGAGCAAATGGCACGTTATTTTGTTTTAAATGATATTCATCAGGGCGAAACCATTGATGATAATGGACTTGTTATGGTTTTTTATCGTGTTTTATCCAGTTTTTCAGACCAAGATTTGCGAGTTTTTGGGCGTCTTAAGCAAGATGCTCATTTTATCAATCAATTGGTGGATTTGTATAAGGAACTCAAGGCTTCTAATCTGACTGTCTTAGAATTAAATCAGCTAAATTCGGCTGAAAAGCAGGAAGATTTGATTAAGATTTTTACAGAGGTTGAAACCATTTTAAGTGCTGGCCATTTTGATAATCAAAGCAAGATTGCCTTCTTTGCACAACAGATCAAATTCGGTCATTTAGATACGGCTTTGCAGGATTTGACAATTGTTATTGATGGTTTCACACGTTTTTCTGCTGAAGAAGAAAATCTGATAGGACTGTTACATGAAAAAGGTGTTGACATTATCATTGGGACTTATATTAGTCAAAAAGCTTATCGTTCAACTTTTTCGAATGGGAATGTCTATCAGGCTAGTCTTGATTTCATTCGTGGTTTGGCTGGTAAATTTCAAACCAAACCAGAATATGTGGTATCAAAGCAAGAAGCTTTGCCTGCCTTTACCAAACTTTCTCAGCTATTTGAAAGTTGTCATGATTTTTCGGACAGTCAGCTGGTCTTGACAGATAAGGACAAGGAACATGTAACTATCTGGGATGTCATTAATCAAAAAGAAGAAGTGGAACATGTTGCTAAGAGCATTCGCCGGAAACTCTATGAAGGTCATCGTTACAAGGATATTTTGGTCCTTCTTGGGGATGCGGATGCCTATAAACTGCAGATTGGCAAGATTTTTGATAAGTATGAAATTCCCTATTATTTTGGCAAAGCGGAGTCCATGAGTTCGCACCCGCTGGTTCATTTTGTGGATTCTTTGGAGCGGGTTAAACGTTATAATTTTCGTGCTGAGGATGTCATGAATCTGCTCAAATCAGGCCTATATGGCAAAATCAGGCAAAATCAGTTAGATAAATTGGAGCAGTATGTCATTTATGCTGATATTAAAGGAAAAACAAAGTTTTTTAAGGACTTTACGCTAGATAATCATGGGCAATTTGATCTAAAAGCCTTAAATAAACTGCGGGCAGAAGTCATGTCACCTTTACAAGAGCTGATTAAAATACAGGCCCAAAAGGGAGACAGTATCCTGCAAAAATTGACCAACTTTTTAGAAGCCATTTCTTTAACGAATAATTTTTCAAAATTAATCCAAGGTGTCAGTGACACTGAGCAGGAAAAGAACGAGCAAGTTTGGAAAACTTTTACGGTTATTTTAGAGCAATTTCATACGATTTTTGGACAAGAAAAAATGAAGTTGGCTGATTTTCTGGCACTCTTACGCAGCGGCATGCTGGCGGCTGATTATCGGACGGTTCCTGCCAGTGTTGATGTTGTGACAGTTAAGTCTTATGATTTGGTGGAGCCCCATAGCAATAAATTTGTTTTTGCTCTGGGAATGACCCAGTCTCATTTTCCTAAAATTGTCCAAAATAAGAGTCTTATTTCGGATGAAGAACGTGCAAAAATCAATGAAGCAACTCCTGACAATCGTCGTTTTGATATTGTCACTAAGGAAAATCTCAAGAAAAATCATTTCACCGCCCTGTCACTCTTCAATGCGGCCACTCAGGAATTGGTCTTAACCTTGCCGCAGATTTTAAACGAGGCAGAGGACAACACCTCCTCCTATTTGCTTGAATTGCAAGATATGGGTGTGCCAGTTGTCGAAAAGGGGGGCAATCGTTTAGCTGCGGATCCAGAAGATATTGGCAATTACAAGGCGCTTTTGTCGCGTGTGATTGAGCTTAACCGCTCTGCTATTGACCAAGAATTATCTAAAGAAGAGCAGACCTTTTGGTCAGTTGCTGTTCGCTATTTACGCCAAAAATTGGCAAAAGAAGGACTTACGATTCCTGAAGTGAACGATAAGATGCAGACCAAGCAGGTCGCTGCAGAGGTTATGGCAGCACGTTTTCCAATAGATCAACCTTTAAATCTATCATCGTCTGCCCTGACAACTTTTTACAATAACCAGTATCTCTATTTCCTTCAATATATCCTTGGTTTGCAAGAGCTTGAAACGATTCATCCTGATGCTAGAAATCATGGGACTTATTTGCACCGCGTGTTTGAATTGGTTATGCAAGATCAATCTACTGATGATTTTGACAGTAAATTAAATCGTGCCATTGATATAACCAACCATGAGGATAGCTTTCACTTGGTTTATAATGAAGATGAGGAAAGTCGCTATGCTTTGGGTATTTTAGAAGATATTGCTCGTAGTACAGCTACCGTTTTAAAAGGGGATAATCCTGTTCAGGCAGAAAGTGAAGAAGAAGCCTTTGAGTTAATGCTGGATCAGGCTGTTAAAATCAGAGGGGTTATTGATCGCATTGATCGCTTGTCAGATGGCAGTTTAGGAATTGTTGATTATAAATCAAGTAAAAATACCTTTGATCTGCAAAAATTTTACAATGGACTCAGTCCGCAGTTAGTGACTTATATAGAAGCTCTTCGGTCTTGTAAAAATTTGAATGATACAGATAAGATTTTTGGAGCCATGTATCTTCATATGCAGGAACCTAAAACTGATTTAGCCAATATGAAATCCATCGAAAAAATTCCGGAAACGGTTCATAAGAATTTAAGTTATAAGGGACTCTTTTTAGAAGATGAAAAAGCACATTTGGCTAATGGGAAATACCATTTGCATGATGCTGTCTATAGTCAAAAAGAAGTTGATTTGCTGCTTGATTATAATAAAAGACTCTATCGCAGTGCCGCAAAGCAAATCAGAAAAGGAAACTTTCTCATTAACCCCTACAGTCAGGATGGCAAATCTGTTCAGGGAGAACAGCTGAAGGCTATTACACATTTTGAAGCAGATCGCCACATGCCTTATGCTCGTAAACTTTATCAGCTGCCACGCAAAGAAAAACGTCAGGGTTTCTTGGCGTTAATGCAGTCTAAAAAAGAGGAGGAAGGTAATGACCTTTAAACCATTTTTAACAGATCAAGAAATAGCTTCCTTACAAATTCAAGAAGCTCAGTCTGATAAGAAACAAAAACGAACGCCTGAGCAAATTGAGGCTATTTACACTTCAGGAACCAATATTTTGGTTTCTGCCTCTGCTGGTTCAGGAAAAACCTTTGTGATGATTGAGCGGATTATGGATAAAATTCTGCGTGGTGTAACGATTGATCAGCTTTTTATTTCCACCTTTACCGTTAAGGCTGCTGGTGAGCTTAAGGAGCGTTTAGAAAAGAAAATCACCGAGCAATTGCGTTTGACAAATGACACTGCCCTCAAACAATTTCTCAGCGAACAACTCTTGGGATTGCAGACTGCGGATATTGGAACCATGGATGCCTTTACCCAAAAATTAGTGACACAGTACGGCTATACCTTGGGAATTTCACCGAATTTTCGAATTTTACAAGATAAAAGCGAGCAGGATCTTCTTAAAAATGATGTCTTTGACGACCTTTTTACTGATTACAGAACTGGCGATCAAGCAGAGCTTTTCACTAAGCTTGTTAGGAATTTTGCTGGAAATCGAAAAGATTCGAGCAATTTTAGACAAATCATTTACAAAATTTATGATTTCAGTCAGGCAACCGATAATCCCCAAAGATGGCTTTTGGAGAATTTCTTAAAGGGAGCCAATACCTATAAGGATTTTTCAGCTATTCCTGAACAAGAAGTGAAAGACTTTTTGAATACTTTGCAGGAAACTGCTCTCGCTCTTCGTGATGTGACGGATTTAGAAGATTACAAGCAAGTAACGGCTAAAGGAACTCCAACAGCAGCTTATCAAAGGCACCTTAAAATGATTGAGCAGCTGCAGGATTGGGTCTTGCATTTTGACAGTCTATATGGGCGAGATGGTCTGGGGAAATTAGCAAATGACATTGCAACACTCATTCCATCTGGTAACGATGTGACAGTAGCAGGAGTTAAATATCCTGTCTTTCGCAGTTTGCACAGTCGCTTAAGAGGACTAAAACACTTGGAAACAATTTTCAAGTATCAGGATCAAAGTCTGCCTTTGTTGCAAGTACTGCAATCTTTTACACTTGATTTTTCAAAACAATACCTGCAAGCAAAGATGCAGGAAAATGCCTTTGAGTTTTCAGACATTGCACATTTTGCTATCCAGATTTTAGAAGAAAATGATGCTATTCGTCAGCTTTATATAGATAAGTATCACGAAGTCATGGTAGATGAATATCAGGATAATAATCACACCCAAGAGCGCATGTTGGAACTTTTATCTAATGGGCGCAATCGCTTCATGGTAGGAGATATTAAGCAATCTATCTATCGGTTTCGTCAGGCAGATCCACAGATTTTTAATCAAAAATTTAAGGATTTTCAAGAACATCCAGAGCATGGAAAACTCATTCTCTTAAAAGAGAACTTTCGGAGTCAGTCAGAAGTCTTAGATGCTACCAATAGTGTTTTTACGCATCTTATGGATGAAGCGGTTGGAGAAATTCTCTACGATGATACCCATCAGCTTGTGGCTGGCAGTTCAGCTCAGAAAATTCCTTATCCGCAAAATGAAACACAAGTCCTCATCTATGATACAAAGGATCAGCAAAATCAAGATCTTGCTGTAGAAGATGATAGTAATCAAATCAGTCTAGGTGAGGTCAAATTGGTTGCTAAGGAGATTATTCGCCTTCATAATGAAGAAAAGGTTCAGTTTGAAGATATTACCTTGCTTGTCTCATCGCGGACACGCAATGATGGTATCTTGCAAACATTTGATGATTATGGCATTCCTTTGGTGACTGATGGTGGTGAACAAAATTATCTGAAATCAGTGGAAGTTATGGTCATGTTGGATACTCTGCGTTCTATTGATAATCCTCTCAATGATTATGCTCTAGTAGCTCTTTTGCGTTCACCTATGTTTGCTTTTGATGAGGATGACTTGGCTCGTCTAGCTCTGCAAAATCTACCAGATCAACACAAACAAAATCTTTATGAAAAGATGGAGAATGCCAGAAATGGCCAAGGCCAGCAAGTTCAGTTGATCACAGAAGCATTGTCTGCCAAATTGGATGCTTTCTTTGAAACTTTCCTCAGTTGGCGTGAGTTTAGTCTCTTAAATTCGCTCTATGATTTGATTTGGAAAATTTATAATGATAAATTTTACTATGATTATGTGGGAAGTTTACCAAAATCTGAACAGCGCCAAGCCAATCTTTATGCTCTAGCCCTGCGTGCCGATAACTTTGAGAAAACAGGTTTTAAGGGGTTGTCGCGCTTCATTCGCATGATTGACAAAATTCTAGAAAATCAAAATGACTTGGCTGATGTTGAAGTCGCTTTACCTAAAAATGCAGTGACGCTGATGACGATTCATAAGAGTAAGGGATTGGAATTTAAATATGTCTTTATTCTTAATATTGATAAAAAATTTAGCATTCAAGATATGACATCACCCTTAATTTTATCGCGGCAAAACGGTGTTGGTATCAAGTATATTGCTGATATGAAAGAAGAACTAGAGGAAAAATTATTGCCGACAGTTAAAGTCAGCATGGATACTCTTCCTTATCAACTGAATAAGCGTGAGCTTCGCCTGGCAACCCTATCTGAACAAATGCGATTGCTTTATGTTGCCATGACACGATCTGAAAAGAAACTTTACTTGGTCGGAAAAGGCAGTCAGGAAAAATTAGGGGATCAGTATGATGGCAAATCAGAAAACAATCATTTGCCAGTAGCTGATCGTGAACACTATTTGACTTTTCAGGATTGGCTTTTGGCGATTGAAGCTGCTTATGCTGCCGATGAACTTCATTTTAAAACAAGTTTTATAACGGATGAAGACTTAACAGAAGATAAAATGGGAAGTTTAGAAGCAGAGCAGGCTTATGATGCGGATAATCTTAAGGATAATCGGCAATCAGATGATATTACGCGTGCTTTAGATATGTTAGAAGCAGTTGAAAAATTAAATCAGCACTATAAGGCTGCTATCCATTTACCAACTGTTCGTACGCCAAGTCAGATCAAAAAATTTTATGAGCCTGTTATGGAAACAGAAGGTGTAGAGGTGATGCAAACTTCCTATCAGACTAAACCAAAGTTTGAGCTGCCTCAATTTTCAAAAAAGGCGAAACAAGATCCAACAGCTCTTGGTTCAAGTGTTCATGAACTTATGCAGCGGCTTCATTTGAGTGAACAGGTTAGTCTTGAAGATATTTTAACTGCTCTGGCAGAACTATCTGTAGAAGAAAATGTTAAAAAAGCTATTCAGGTTGATAAGATTTTGCATTTCTTCCAGACCAGCCAACTGGGGAAACTCATTCAAGCAAATGCTGACAAGGTCTATCGTGAAGCACCCTTTGCTATGCTGCAAGCGGATCCTGCAAGCGGAGAAGACTATGTCGTGCGGGGGATTATTGACGGTTACATTCTTTTTGATAATCGGATTGTCCTCTTTGATTATAAAACAGATAAATTCACTAATAGTCAAGCTATTAAAGAGCGTTACCGAGGTCAGATGACACTTTATGCTCAAGCTTTGAGCCAATCCTATAATATCCAACAAGTAGACAGTTATTTAATTCTATTAGGCGGTGAAAAATTAGAAGTTGTGGAAATTTAATAGCAAACATATTCCAAAAAAGAGTAGTCTAATGAAAAGAACCACTTATAATGGACAGTATAAAAAAGTTATACACTGTTCTTATAAGGAGGTTCTTTTCATAAATACTCTTTTTTATTTATGAAAAGAACTGTTATTTAAACGTAATGTTTGTTTTATGTTTGAATATCGAAAAAAACTTAAAAATATTATATAATAGAAGAAAAGAAGGAAAAGAGGTATTTATGAGGAAGGAAGAACGATTAGAAGAAATCACAAAACTCATTAATAAGCGAGGAACCATTCGGGTTACTGAAGTTGTGGAACGATTAAAGGTATCAGACATGACTGTCCGTCGCGATTTAACTGAATTGGAAGGCTTGGGAGTATTAACACGTATTCACGGTGGGGCTAGAAGCAATAATATTTTTCAATATAAAGAAATGTCCCATGAAGAAAAGCATTCTCGACAAATAGAAGAAAAGCACTATATTGCACAAAAGGCTGCCGAGTTAGTAGAAGAAGGAGATACGATCTTTTTAGGACCGGGAACAACTGTAGAACTGCTGGCTGAAGAGATTAATAAGACAACTTTGCAAGTCATCACCAATTGTCTTCCTGTTTTTCAGATCTTATCGCAAAAGCAATCAGAGACGTTTAGAGTCCATTTATTGGGCGGCGAAATGAGAAGTATCACTCAGTCTTTTATTGGAGAAATAACAAATATCGTTTTAGAAAAAATGCATTTTTCTAAAATGTTTTTCAGCGGCAATGGTGTCAAAGGAAATGAAGTGATGACATCAAGTTTCCAAGAAGCTTATACTCAGAAGATGGCTTTAGGAAGGGCAATTGAAAAATATTTGCTGATTGACTCTTCAAAGATTGGAAAAGAAGATTTTACGTCATTTTATCAGCTGTCACAATTGACAGCTCTGATTACAGATTGTCAAGATGACGATAAGCTTCAAAAACTGAGCAAATATACTGAGATTATTAACTAAATCGTTAGATAACAAAAAGTGATCAGAAAAATAAGATAATCAAAGAGAGCGAGAGAAGACCTTCAAGATTGTTTAGCAATCATAGCGGTCTGACTCGGACTCTTATTTTTTTGCGTAAAAACACTCAAACTTCAAACAAAAATTATATTTTATCAACAGAAAAAGGAAATATTTTTTAAATAATACCAAAAATGTTTAAAAAATAAACAAAAATGTGTTGATTTTTTAAACAAGTTATAGTATATTATAACTAAAGAAAAACGAAAACGCTTTTCTGACTAAAAAATCATTTCAAGGAGAATGACTATGGCAATTATTATTGGTTCAGATGCAGCTGGTAAAAGACTTAAAGATGTTATTAAAACATTTTTAAAAGATAACAATCATGAAGTTTTAGATGTTACTGAAAGGAAAGATTTGGATTTTGTAGATTCAACTTTAGCAGTTGTACATGAGGTACAAAAAAATGATAAAAATTTGGGAATTGCAATTGATGCCTATGGTGCGGGCAGCTTTATGGTAGCTACTAAAGTCAAAGGTATGATTGCAGCAGAAGTGTCTGATGAACGTTCAGCTTATATGACACGCGGCCATAATAATGCGCGTATCATTACTCTTGGTGCTGAAATTGTTGGAGATGAACTGGCCAAAAATATTGTTAAGGACTTTGTAGAGGCTAAATATGACGGCGGCCGTCATCAGATCCGTGTAGATATGCTAAATAAAATGTGCTAAAGACAAATAGAGTGAGGAAATGAAAATGAAAATTGCTATTGGTTGTGACCATATTGTTACTGATGTGAAAATGGAACTATCTAAACATCTAAAAGAAGAAGGTTATGAAGTTCTAGATGTAGGGACCTATGACTTTACACGTACGCACTATCCCATCTTTGGTAAAAAAGTGGGCGAAGCAGTTAGCAGTGGTGAAGCGGATTTAGGTGTATGTATGTGCGGTACTGGTGTGGGTATAAGTAATGCTGCCAATAAAGTACCGGGTGTTAGAACGGCATTAGTAAGAGATATGACTTCTGCACTGTATTCAAAAGAAGAACTTAATGCAAATGTCGTTAGCTTTGGCGGCGCTATTATAGGTAAGTTGTTATTATTTGATATTGTAGATGCTTTTATTAAAGCCCAGTATAAACCGACAGAAGAAAATAAGAAATTAATTGCTAAGATCAAACATTTAGAAGCACATAACGATAAACAAGCAGATCCGCATTTCTTTGATGAATTTCTAGAAAAGTGGAATCGCGGTGACTATCACGATTGAGTAAGGGGAGTTATCATTATGATGCTAACAGTTACGATGAATCCTTCCATTGATATTGCTTACCAGCTGGATGACTTAAAGGTTGATACTGTCAATCGTGTCATTGAAACGCATAAAACACCCGGAGGAAAAGGATTGAATGTGACACGTGTTCTGTCTCAGTTAGGAGACGATGTCCTTGCTAGCGGCCTTCTTGGTGGGAAACTTGGTGAATTTTTAGAAGCGGAACTTGATAAGTCTGCCATAAAGCATTCTTTTTATAAGATTTCTGCAGAGACAAGAAATTGTATTGCTATTTTACATGGTGGCTATCAAACAGAAATATTAGAACAAGGACCTTATGTTTCCGCTAAAGAATCTAAAGGGTTTCTTGAATTTTTTGAAAAATTACTTCCAAAATTAGAAGTTGTCGCAATTTCAGGAAGTCTTCCAAAAGGGGTTCCTGTAGACTATTATTCTCAAATGATTGCGATTTGCAAGCAACATCAGGTTCCTATTGTTTTGGATTGTTCAGGTCAGGCTTTGTTGGAAGTGTTAAACGGTGCAGCTAAACCAACTGTCATCAAGCCCAATACAGAAGAATTATCTCAAATTATGGAACGGGAGATTACAAATGATGTTGCTGTTTTAAAGCATGCTTTGGCTAGCCCTATCTTTTCAGGAATTGATTGGATTATTGTCTCACTTGGTTCTCAAGGTGCTTTTGCCAAGCATGGTCAAACATTTTATAAGGTCACTATTCCTAAAATAGCAGTCGTTAATCCAGTTGGTTCAGGGGATTCAACGGTAGCTGGAATTACATCGGCTCTTGCTGCAGGAGCAAGTGATGAGAAATTGCTCAAAAAAGCGAATACACTTGGTATGCTCAATGCTCAGGAAAAATTAACTGGACACGTTAACTTAGAAAATTATGATAATTTATACCAACAAATTGAGGTAGCGGAGGTTTAAAAAGATGACATTAACACAAGAAAAGCGCAGTTATATGGAAAAACTTAGTGATGAAAATGGAATTATTTCAGCTTTAGCTTTTGACCAGCGTGGTGCTTTAAAACGCTTGATGGCGCAGTATCAAACGCAAGAACCAACGATTGCTCAAATGGAAGAGCTGAAGGTCTTAGTAGCAGAAGAATTAACACCTTATGCTTCATCCATGCTGCTTGATCCAGAATATGGTCTTCCAGCAGCAAAACATTTGGATAAAAATGCAGGTTTGCTCCTTGCTTATGAGAAGACTGGTTATGATACAACAAGCACTAAACGCTTGCCAGATTGTCTGGTTGAATGGTCAGCCAAACGTTTGAAAAAACAAGGTGCAGATGCTGTTAAATTCTTGCTCTATTATGATGTTGATGGTGATGAAGAAGTTAACCAGCAAAAACAGGCTTATATTGAACGAATTGGTTCTGAATGTAAGGCAGAAGATATTCCCTTTTTCCTTGAAATTTTAGCTTATGACGAAACCATTACTGATGCCGCAAGCGTTGAGTATGCTAAAGTAAAGCCTCATAAAGTGCTTGATGCTATGAAAGTCTTCTCAGACGAGCGTTTTGGCATTGATGTTCTGAAGGTTGAGGTTCCTGTTAACATGAAGTATGTCGAAGGTTTTGGTGATGGCCCAATTGTTCACACTCAAGATCAAGCAGCAAACTTCTTTAAACAACAAGATCAAGCAACACCGCTTCCCTATATTTATTTGAGTGCAGGTGTTTCTGCTAAGTTATTCCAAGATACGCTTGTTTTTGCAAAAGAGTCAGGGGCTAATTTTAACGGTGTCCTTTGCGGACGTGCCACATGGGCTGGTTCAGTTAAAGATTATATTGAAAAAGGCGAAGCAGCAGCCCGCCAGTGGCTTCGTACAGAAGGATTCAAGAATATTGATGAGCTGAATAAGGTTTTAAAAGCAACCGCAACGTCTTGGAAAGAAAGATAGAAAGGTGGAAAAGAGATGAACAGAGAAGAAGCGACTCTTTTGGGGTTTGAAATTGTAGCCTATGCAGGAGATGCACGTTCTAAATTACTTGAAGCTTTGAATGCGGCACAGGCCGGTGAGTACGATAGGGCAGAAGAGCTTGTAGCTGCGGCAGATGACTGTATTGTTGATGCCCATAAAGCTCAAACAAGCCTTTTGGCTAAGGAAGCACAAGGTGATGATATTGAACTTAGTGTTACTTTAATGCACGGACAAGATCACCTGATGACAACCATACTTCTAAAAGATTTGATGAAACATTTAATTGAATTGTACAAAAGAGGGAGCTAAAATAATATGAACACATTGATTGCTCAAATTGAAAAGGGAAAGCCTTTCTTTGAAAAAATTTCGCGTAATATTTATCTACGTGCTATTCGTGATGGGTTTATCTCGGCAATGCCGGTCATCCTATTTTCGAGTATTTTTCTGTTGATCGCTTATGTTCCTAATATCTTTGGTTTTACTTGGCCAAAAGGTATTGAAAACATGTTGATGACACCCTATAACTATACGATGGGGATTATTGGTTTCCTAGTGGCTGGTACAACTGCTAAATCACTAACGGATTCGATGAACCGCCAATTAGAAAAGACCAACCAGATTAATTTCATTTCAACAATGTTAGCTTCTATGGCCGGTTTTTTAATCATGGCAGCGGATCCAGCTAAAGAAGGTGGTTTCTTGAGTGCCTTTATGGGAACTAAGGGCTTGTTAACTGCTTTCATTGCAGCCTTTATTACTGTTAATGTCTACAAGATTTGTGTTAAAAATAATGTTACCATTCGTATGCCTGAGGAGGTACCGCCAAATATCTCTCAAGTGTTTAAAGATATTTTTCCATTTGCCTTTTCCATTATTATTTTGTATGCTATCCAATTAGCTATTAAGGCAGTTATTGGAGTAAATGTGGCTCAGTCAATTGGAACCTTGCTTGCTCCTTTATTTTCAGCAGCCGATGGCTATCTTGGTATTACGATTATTTTTGGAGCTTACGCCTTGTTCTGGTTTGTCGGTATTCATGGTCCTTCTATTGTTGAGCCGGCTATTGCAGCCATTACATATTCAAATGTTGAATTGAATGCACATTTGATTCATGCTGGTCAACATGCTGATAAAGTGATTACCTCAGGAACTCAGATGTTTATTGTAACTATGGGTGGTACTGGTGCAACATTAGTTGTTCCTTTCATGTTCATGTGGTTATGTAAATCAAAACGCAATAAGGCTATTGGACGTGCTTCTGTTGTGCCAACTTTCTTTGGCGTCAATGAACCTATCTTGTTTGGAGCACCTATTGTTTTAAATCCAGTCTTTTTCATCCCTTTCATTCTTGCCCCAATTGTTAATGTTTGGATTTTTAAGTTTTTTGTTGATACCCTTGGAATGAACAGTTTCTTTGCTAATCTTCCATGGACAACACCCGGGCCAATAGGCATTGTCTTAGGAACTGGATTTGCTGTTTTATCTTTTGTTCTTGCAGCACTTTTAATCCTTGTAGATACTGTCATTTATTATCCTTTTGTTAAAGTTTATGATGAACAGATTTTGGCTGAAGAAGCTGAAGGTAAAAGTTCATCCGATGCTTTAAAAGAAAAAGTAGCAGCTAACTTTGATACGAAAAAAGCTGATGCTATTCTTGAAGGTGCTGAATCTAAAGAAGAGCCAGCAACTCATGCTATTACTGAAGAAACAAATGTTCTCGTTTTATGTGCCGGCGGCGGTACCAGCGGTCTTTTAGCTAATGCTTTAAATAAAGCCGCAGAAGAATACGGAGCCCCTGTTAAGGCTGCAGCTGGAAGTTATGGCGCTCACCGCGAAATTTTAGACCAATACCAATTAGTCATCTTGGCTCCGCAAGTTGCTTCTAACTATGAAGATATGAAGGCAGAAACGGATAAACTTGGCATCAAATTAGCTAAGACCGAAGGTGCTCAATATATTGGTTTGACGCGTGATGGCAAGGGAGCGCTTGCCTTTGTGGAAGAACAATTTAAAGATTGAGAGGTCACACTATGAGCAAAACATTACCTAAAGATTTTATCTTTGGTGGTGCAACAGCAGCTTATCAGGCTGAAGGTGCCACTCATGCAGATGGGAAGGGTCCTGTTGCTTGGGATAAATATTTAGAAGATAACTACTGGTATACAGCTGAACCTGCCAGCGATTTCTATCATCAATATCCTGTTGATTTAAAGTTGGCAGAAGAATTTGGCGTCAACGGTATTCGCATTTCCATTGCTTGGTCACGGATTTTTCCAAAAGGGTATGGAGCCGTTAACCCCAAAGGTCTTGCCTTTTATCATAATCTTTTTGCTGAATGCCATAAACGTCATGTGGAACCTTTTGTAACACTTCATCACTTTGATACCCCAGAGGCTTTGCATTCAAATGGTGACTTTCTCAATCGTGAAAATATAGAGCATTTTGTCAACTATGCTGAATTTTGCTTTAAAGAATTTCCAGAAGTGAATTATTGGACAACTTTCAATGAAATTGGCCCCATTGGTGATGGTCAGTATCTGGTTGGAAAATTTCCGCCAGGCATCCAATACGATCTTGCCAAGGTTTTCCAATCCCACCACAACATGATGGTTGCACATAGCAAGGCAGTCAAACTTTTCAAAGATGGTGGCTACTCTGGCGAAATTGGTGTGGTTCATGCTCTGCCAACCAAATATCCTTATGATCCAAACAACCCAGCAGATATTCGTGCGGCAGAATTAGAAGATATTATTCATAATAAATTCATCTTGGATGCGACTTATCTGGGTAAGTATTCTGAGAAAACTATGGAAGGGGTCAATCATATTTTGGCTGTCAATGGTGGTCAATTAGACCTTCGTGAGGAAGATTTTGCTGCTCTTGAAGCTGCTAAAGATCTCAATGATTTCTTGGGTATCAATTATTATATGAGTGATTGGATGCGTGCTTTTGATGGTGAAACCGAAATTACGCATAATGCTAAAGGCGAAAAAGGAAGTTCTAAGTACCAGATTAAGGGTGTCGGTCGCAGAGAAGCGCCAGTAAATGTTCCCAAAACAGATTGGGATTGGATCATTTATCCGCAAGGACTTTACGACCAAATCATGCGAGTTAAGCAGGACTATCCTAATTACAAGAAGATTTATATCACTGAAAATGGTCTTGGTTATAAGGATGAATTTGTGAATCATACTGTTTATGATGATGCCCGTATTGATTATGTTAAAAAACACTTAGAAGTTCTTTCAGATGCTATAGCAGACGGTGCCAATGTCAAAGGTTACTTTATCTGGTCTCTGATGGATGTCTTCTCATGGTCAAATGGTTATGAGAAGCGCTATGGTCTCTTTTATGTTGATTTTGATACGCAAGAGCGTTATCCCAAGAAAAGTGCCTACTGGTATAAAAAGTTAGCTGAGACCCAAATAATTGACTGATGCCGGTATTTTAATCGCATTTGGTAATCATCTGCGTTGTTTGGGAGGCTTGCTGTCTTGACTGAAATTAAATCAAAAAGCTTGTTACTTCAATATTTTCTCAATATATCCTATATTTAATGAATACTTCCAAAAAACAGCCTAAATTTTGGATAAAGACAGCAATAAAAACAAGAGTGACAGTCTTTGATTGCACTCTTGCTTTGTTTTAATGTTAAAAATATGAAGTAAGAATGAGGATAAGTAATGGTTATTGAATTAAAAAATGAAAAAGTAACTGTCCAGTTTAAAGAGTTTGGCGGTGCTTTGTCTTCTATCAAAGATCAAGATGGTATAGAATACCTATGGCAGGGAAATCCTGCCTACTGGAGTTCTCAGGCACCGGTTCTTTTTCCTATTTGCGGCAGTTTAAGAAATGATAAGGGCATTTACACGTCTAAGAAACACTCACATCGTTATGGTAGCATCCCTAGACACGGCCTGGTGCGAAAGAAAAATTTTCGCTTTGAGCAACTGGGAAAAGACAGTGTTGTTTTTACCATTACTCCTGACAAAGAAATGCTGATGCAATATCCCTATCATTTTGAATTAAAGATTATCTACACTTTAAAGCATACAACTATTCGCACAGAGTATCAGGTTATTAACAAAGAAAAAGAAAGCATCATGCCTTATTTTATCGGAGGCCATCCCGGTTTGAACTGTCCCTTGTTTGCAGGAGATCGCTATGAAGACTACTATCTTGAATTTGAAAAGGAAGAAACCTGTACAGTACCAAAATCTTTTCCTGATACAGGGTTGCTTGATTTACAAGACAGAAAAATTTTCTTGAAAGGGCAGAAATACCTTGATTTGGATTATTCTTTGTTTACGCATGACGCCATTACTTTAGATAATCTACAATCAAGAAGTGTCAGTCTGCGTTCTAAAAATCACGGCGGAGGCCTGCGTTTGGATTTTGCAGATTTTCCTTACCTTATTCTTTGGTCAACAGCCAATAAGAGTCCTTTTATAGCCTTAGAACCTTGGAGCGGGTTGTCAACTGCGGTAGATGAATCAGATTATTTTGAAGAAAAACGCAATGTGAGCTTTGTAGAGCCCGGACAGTTTGATCGAAACTATTTTGACATCACTGTTTTATAAAATTGAAAGGAGGGAATTAATGATGACTTCTCTTAAAAAAATAGCTAAAAACGCCATCTCATCAGCCTTTGAGATAGTCTATATCCTGACCTTCACCAATCAAAAAGATGTTCCGAATATGACAGAAGAAATCAAGCGATTGGGTAAGTGGTATGTCAATACTGGTGATGAATGGATTTGTCATTCAAATCTACCTTTATCCGAATTTCAAGAGAAATTTTTGGAGCTGACACATCTGACTTCTGAGCAAGTGTTCTTGACTAAAGATCATCTGCCATTTTCAAAATAAAGCTAAAAGATGGACATCTAGCTTATTTTTAATATTGCAGGCTCACTTTGCTGTAAATCAGTACGGTCTGTAGCTTGCTGCCTCGTCCTAAAAGACTAAGTTAGAATAGCAATCTTCTTTTAGTATCAGGGAGGTTCTTTTAAAACAGTCTAAAAATCCATTTGGAGAAGATAATGCTCCAAATGGATTTTTACTTAACCCCAAAATTTCTTAGCGATTTCTTGGCCTTGTTTGATTTTAGCCCATTGCTGCGGGATAGCCAACTCATTGCCAGAATCACAAGAGGCAAAACCGCATTGATGTGACAGCAGCAAACGTTCCTTAGGCAAAATGGTGCTGGCTTGTTCTAATAACTTGAGAACACGTTCTTCATCATCAAGATCAGTTGTCTTACTGGAAAGGAGTCCAAGAACAACCTCAGCATCTTTATCTTTAAGAGAAGCAAGAGCCTTCAAATCACCTGAGACGTCGCTGTCCCATTCTAAGAAGAAGCGGTCATAGTGTTGATCACGCAAGAATTTTTCCGCAATCGCTTCATAAGTTCCGCCTGAGGCAGAACGGCTTTCATAATTTCCGCGGCAGTTATGTGTCCAAACTTTGAGTCCTAATTGATGACCGTAATCAGCTACTTCGTTATTGATCGCAATGAATTCATCAGCTAAATCAGCCAGCGCAGCATTGCCATCAGCAAAAAACGAAGCAGGATTTGATTCATCAAAAAGTTCCCAAAGGCAGTCATCAAACTGGATAATCTCACCGCCAGCTTCCTTGTATTCTGTCAAAAATTCCTTGTAGGCCTTGATAAGACCAGCTTTTAATTCGTCATTGGTTTTGTAAACTTGCCCTTCACCAGCAAGTTTATCAAAGATAGTCAGTTCAGTATAAGCATGCGCAGGTCCCCAAATCGTTAATTTTGTTTGCGTATCACCAGCTTCTTCCTTGAGCAGTTTGTAAATATCTAAAAAATGATGATTTTTACCTGAAAGTGGCTGGGTAATGCGAATACCGATGTCTTTACGTGTTTCGTACTGTCCGCCATCATGGTCTTTAAAAGTGTAGCCGTGGTCTGCAATGTAACGTTCAATACCTTTAAGTCCCCAAATAAAATCTAAATGCCACATGGACTTAGAATATTCACCATCTGTCAAAATATCAATACCATTTGCCTTTTCATCAGCAATGACCTTTTTAATCTCTGCTGTTTCTGTTTCACGATAACCCGGAAAACTATCATAAAAAGGATACTGAATGTCATCACGATGTTCAATTTTATTTTTATAGTCAAGCAGATCAGCTGGACGAAGAAGAGATCCAACTAGTTGGAATTTTGATTGTGTCATATACATGCCTCTTTCTAGATTTCTTGCTTTTTATTGTACAAAAGCTGAGTACTTTTGAAAAATAGTTAATTTAGAGAAAAGCATATAGTTTTAAACTATAACTAAAAAGACAGTTTTTGCCTAAACACAAACGCCTTCTCCTCGAAATGAAAAAGCAGTTTTCCCTATCTCCGCCTTTTTTGGTAAAATAGAAGAAAAAACAAGGAGCAACTTATAACCGATGCGCGATAACCATTTACACACCCATTTTTCCTATGATTCTGACGCTAGCTTTGAGGACTACCTGACTCACTATGATGGGGAAATTGTCACGACTGAGCACTACGACCTGTCCAACCCCTACACTCAGCAGGATGATGTACCTGATTATGAGGCTTATTCTAAGGAAATAGCCGAGCTTAATGCGAAATACGGCAACCGCATCAAGCGAGGCATTGAAATTGGTTATTACCAGCCCCGTGAAGCGGACATTCTCAGCTTCCTAGCGGACAAGGACTATGATTTGAAATTACTCTCTGTCCATCACAACGGCGTCAATGATTATCTGGACGATGAAGTGGCAGATATGGACAAAGAGACCATTATCCAAGAATACTTAGACAAGCTGGAATACGCCATCGGACGCGTGGAAGCTGATGTACTGGCGCATTTCGACTATGGCTTTCGCTTGTTTGACCTGACGGTTGATGAATTAAAGACTCATGAAGCCCAGCTGCGCCGCATTTTCCACAAGATGATCGACCACAACCTAGCCTTTGAACTCAACAGCAAGTCCATGTACCTCTATGGACACGAGCATCTCTACCGCTATGCCTTAAGTCTAGTCAAAAACTTAGGCTGCCACAAATACACCATCGGCTCCGACGGTCACAAACTCGAACACTTCCGCCTAGCCTTTGACAAAATTCAAGACATCTTGGATGAGTATGGGATTGAAGAGGGGGAGATAATATAGGAGAATATGATGGAAGAAAATAGAAAATATTATTTTGTCGGTACAAAATTTGGAGAATATGACAACCTTGAACATTATAAAGAAGAAGGGAAATGGGAGCTAGGTTGGTATAATGATGAAGAAAATGCACAGTATCAAAAGATGCTTAAAGTGTTCAATAAAATAAAGTCTGGAGATATTTTATTAGCCAAGACATCATATACAAAAAAGAACAATTTGCCTTTTGAAAAAAAGAATGATATGACAGTTTCAGTGATGAAAATTCGTGGTATGGCAATTGTCAAAGAAGTTTTAGATGATAAACATACAGTAATTGTTGATTGGAAGGAAAATTATTCAGAACGAGAATGGTATTTCTTTACAGGTCAAGAGACTATCTGGGTACCTTCTAATATTAAAAATCGAGAAAAGGAAACATCGCAATTAATTGATTTTGCAACAAGTGAAAAAATAAAAGAGCAAAATTACGATTATTTTTTAAATCACCCATATTGGAATAAATATAAAAAAATTGAAACTGAGGAGAATCTTAAATTGCAAAATTATAAAGATATATTAAAAACTTCCAAAAACCTCATCCTCCGCGGTGCGCCGGGTACTGGAAAGACTTATCTGGCTAAGCAGATTGCTGAGGAACTGACTGACGGTAATGAAGACCAGATTGGCTTTGTTCAATTCCACCCGTCTTATGATTATACGGATTTTGTAGAAGGGTTGCGTCCTTCTTCGGGTGATGATGGTCAGATTGGTTTTAAGTTGCAGGATGGGATTTTTAGGGAGTTCTGTAAAAAAGCGAAAAAAGCTACTGAATCTGGTGGACAAGATAATTTTGATGAGGCTTGGGATAAATTCTTTGAAGCAGTGAACGATGTTGATCCTGATGGTTCTTATGATATTAAGACGTTAACGGGGAAACCAATGCACCTCATAGCATATATGCGTAATGAAATGTCTGGTGTCATGGAAAAAGGTTCTGCTAGTCTCTTTTATAATAAAGCACAATGTTATAATATTTATAAAGGTGATTCAGGTGTTCCAAAAGGGGGATTAGATAATTATCGTAAAGCTGTTGTTAAACACTTAAAAGAGAAATATGGTCTTGTCAATTATGTTAAACCAACTGAAACAACAACTGACAAAAAATTCGTCTTTATTATCGACGAAATCAACCGCGGGGAGATTTCCAAGATTTTTGGTGAACTGTTCTTCTCTATTGACCCAGACTATCGCGGGGAAAAGGGAGCCGTTTCAACGCAATATGCCAATTTACATGAAACGGATGAGAAATTTTATATCCCTGAAAATGTCTATATTATCGGCACCATGAACGATATTGACCGGTCTGTTGATACCTTTGATTTTGCCATGCGCCGTCGTTTCAGGTTTGTTGAGATAAAGGCAGCAGATACTATGGGAATGTGGGAAAATAATGACGAATTTGATAATGATAAAATTGAAGAAGCTAGAATCCGTTTGACAAATTTAAATAAGGCTATTTCAAATACAGAAGGGCTGAACAGTCATTATCATATTGGGCCATCTTATTTCTTGAAACTGAAAGATCTTGATTACGATTATGACATTCTTTGGTCTGATTACTTAGAGCCGCTTTTAAAAGATTATTTGCGCGGTTCCTATGATGAAACAGATAGTCTTGATAAATTAAAAGATGCTTATAATAATGAGGAAGAAACAGATGAGACTCACTGATAATTTCTCAGTTGCCAAATCTAAATTTGAAGCAGACTACCCTCAGTTATCAGAAAAATTGCTGGACAGGACTCTGGAAAATCTTTCCAAAGAGGATAATATCTTTATTTTTCCACATGATTTGCTGGAGTCTCCTGATTTGGAAAAAGATGGCAAGGTGTTGGAGACAGTAAGTGGTCAGATTAAAACGCAGAATATTATTGGTTTTCTGGGGTATGAAAATGAGCGTTTGACCATCCATTCTCGTTTTGCTAATGGGGACGATAACTATTTTTTGCATTATATGTTGCAAAAGGTGCTGCAGCTTAACCTAACCAGTCTGGATGTTGGTTTATCTCAGGAGGATAGTTGGTATCAGCTCTTGATTTATCTTTTTCCAAAGTATCTTCAGGCGGCTTTGCGCAAGGGACTTTACAAGGAATACCAGCGTTTTTTCTACAATGACAGCCATGTCAAAGGGACGATTGAGGTTGCTCGACATATTAAGAAAAATGTTCCTTTTACAGGGAAAATCACTTATTCGACTAGGGAATTTTCCTTTGATAATGCCCTCATGCAGCTGATTCGGCACACGATTGCCTTTATTCAGCATACTGTTCCAAATGGCAGAGCGCTTTTATCCAGTTCAGCATCTGTTAGGGAAAATACAGCTGAAATTGTGCGCGTGACACCGTCGTATAAGTTTTCAGATCGAGCGAAAATTATCCACCTTAACCAGACATGTCCCATACGTCATGCTTATTATTATGAATATGGCAAATTGCAGCAGCTTTGCTTGATGATTTTGCATCAAACAAAGCATGGGCTGAATCAATCCCAGCAAAAGATTCACGGCCTTCTCTTTGATGTCGCTTGGCTCTGGGAAGAATATCTGGCGACCTTGCTTGGAGAGGATTTTGAGCACCCGCAAAATAAGGTGAGTAAAGGTGGTATTTCTGTTTTCCAAAGTGGCAATGGTCGAAAAGTTTATCCAGACTTTTACAGCCGTCCGTTAGGTGTGGTCTTAGATGCTAAGTATAAAAAACTGGAAAAGGGTATTGCCAGAGAGGATTTGTTTCAGCTGATTACTTATTCTTATATTTCAAAGGCTCAGCTAGCTGGTTTGATATTTCCAAGTACGGGAAAAGAAATTGATAACGATATCGGAACTCTTGAAGGCTATGGCGGCATCTTGAAAAAATGGTCACTCTTAATTCCCCAAAAAAGCAGCAGCTATGATGATTTTGTCAAGCAAATTCAAGAATCGGAAAAAATATTTCAAGAAACTATTCAAAAACTCCTAAACGAAAGCGAGTGCACATTATGACCGAAAACTTAATCCTAGTTCGTCCCAGTCTTGATTGGGAAGAGGAATTACTGGCTTATAAGGAAGCTTTTAAAAGTGAGCACATGTACGGCGGAGCTGGTCTTTATAAATTTGATAAGTTGTCTGATTGGATGGTTTACCTAGACAGGCTCTCAAAGGATAAGCCAGTAGAAGAAGGGTGGACAGCAACGGTTTTTCTCTGCATTCGTCAGTCCGATAAGCGAATGATTGGTATTTGCAATGTCAGACATCATCTAAATAGTTTAGGTTTGCTTAATGTTTCAGGCCACATTGGTTATTCTATTCGGCCTGATGAGCGTAAGAAAGGCTACGCTAAAGTGCAGCTGCGCCTAGCATTGTTAGAAGCCAAGAAATTAGGCATTGACAAGGTTTTGGTGACCTGCGCAGACTGGAATATTGGTTCTGAACGTACTATCCTCGCAAACGGAGGTGTCTATGAAGACAGCCGTTTGGATGAATCAACGGGGAACATGATGAAGCGGTACTGGATAAATGTGACTGAAAGGAACAGCATATGAAACTAGTCTTTTTGCATGGTTTGGGACAGGATAAGACGGCTTGGAATGACGTGATAGCTGCTCTGCCTCATTACGACTGTCTAGCCTTGGATTTATTTGATGAAGGAAAAATGCCTGAAAATTTTACGACTTTGGTGGAACAAGTTGCTACTGAACTCAAAGGGATAGAAGAAGATTTTGTGTTAATTGGTCTATCCTTGGGCGCTATGCTGGCTTTGGCGCTGAGTGACTATACTTTTCCGCATATAAAAGGCTTCATTGTTTCTGGCGCGCAGCATGATTTGAAGAGGAGTTTTCTTTATAAATTGCAGCTTCTTGGCCTGCAGCTGCTTCCCAAGTCCTTTTTTAAAAAACAAGGAGTAAAGAAGGATTCTTTTCTAGCCTTTTCAAAGTCTCTGTCAACTCTTGATTTAAGAGAAACTATCCGGCAAATAGACATACCCGCTTTGATTCTTTGCGGTCAAAAGGATAAGCCCAATCTTTTGCCTGCTAGGAAAATAGCAGAGCTGATACCCAATGCTCGCCTTTCTGTTATCAAAAAAGGCGGACATCTGTTAAACACCAAAATGCCAATCGTTTTTGCCAAAGAAATCACTGATTTTTTAAAGTATGAGTCTTTTTAGAGTAATGGGTTTAGTGATATCATGGTAAAATCTGATGAAGATGACAATAAAAACCAGCAGATTTTTATCTGGCTGGCTTCAATTGGGGTGGCACTTTTTTGGAATAAATTGGCTGTTCATGCTCCATTAAAATCACTTTGAGGTGAAACCATTTGGCAAAGTATTTTTGCAGTCCTTTGTTAAGCTTTATTTGGATAAAAATGATGAGAAAGATAGCAACAGCACCGCCTAGTCCATAAATGTAGACTGCTGTTTGTGTATTGATCTTTGTGTAAAGAAAGATTAGTTCTGCAAGAAAGCCATAAAAAGCTATCAGTCCAGCGTTTAACGCCATAAAAAAGAAATAAAAGAGACTTTGAAACCCAACATGTCTGGTCTGATAGATTGCTTTATAGTTTTCAGTTATTTTTTCAAAAGTCGGCAGTGTTATCCCATCATAAGACACTGTCTGTCCATAATCTACCAACTTTGGTGAAGCATGGTAGCCAAATAATCGACAAATTTTGTAATTAATATTTCTCAAAAATAGATAGACGACAGTCATCAAAGCTATCGCAAAAGGGAACAAACGTACACGTAAAGAAGGAAAAGAAATAAATAAAGTTACTAAAGTGAGAAAGACAAGTATTAAATTGGCTATTTGTAGTGCGATATATAAGCATTTGATTGTTAGGGAATACTTGGGTTGCAATCTACGATTTTCCATCAAAATCCTCCTGTGTTTTTAAACAGTAGTGCTATTTTAATATTATAAACTGATAAGTAACTTGTCAATATTTTTGAAAAAACGATACGAATTAGTAAGATTGAATTTTTTATTGATTAAAAAATTCAGTTGCTTAAATCGTATACTAATAGTTTTATTTAAGGTCCCTTTCTTATGTTATAATAAAAAGAACTTTCTGTCGTTTAAAGGAGATGAAAAAATGTTAAAGGCATGGGCAGTTAAGTTCTCAAGAAAGAGCAAATAAAAGCTTTTCAAGTCAGTTTTACTTGAAAAGCTTTTATTGGTATTTTAGTAAATCAATTAACGTGTGACACGGCGGCGGGCAGCTTTTTTACGGTTTTCTTCAATGAAAGCTGCTTTTTTTTCTTCTGGATCAATGATTGTTTTTTTAACAGCAAAGACTGCCCCAGCAACTGTTGCAGCAGTGCCGATAACACCTGTTGCAAGACCTCTAGCAAATGCATGTTTCTTAGCCATAATTAAGTCTCCTTTTATATGTTATAATAATACTATTATCTTAAAAAATAATATATTTTTCAAGGAAAAAGTCTATGAAAACAAAATTAATTGTTGTTTTAGGTCCAACGGCAGTCGGAAAAACAGCACTGGGAATTAAATTAGCCCAGCAATTTCATGGTGAAATTATTAGCGGTGACAGTCAGCAGGTTTATCGAAAGTTAGATATTGGTACGGCTAAGGCCACGGCTGCCGAACAAGCAGCAGTTCCACATCATTTGATTGATGTTAGAGAGGTAGATGAGAATTATTCTGCCTTTGATTTTGTTCAGGAAGCAACAAAAGAAATTGCCAATATTTGCGCTCGAGGTTATCTTCCTATTATTGTCGGTGGTACTGGGCTTTATTTACAAAGTCTTCTGGAAGGTTATCATTTGGGAGGCCAAGTTGATCATGAAGCTGTTTTAGCCTATCGAAGAGAATTGGAAACCTTATCTGATACAGAACTTTCTCAGTTAGTTGAAACAAAACAAATTGTTATGACAGAACCTAATCGTCGACGTTTGATGCGTTCCTTGGAACTCCACAAATTTAGCCAAGGTGTCCAAAATCAAGGAAGTCCTTATGATGTTTTATTGATTGGTTTAAATGATAATCGGCAAGATCTTTATGAACGCATTAATGCTCGCGTTGATAAGATGATGGCAGCAGGATTGTTAGACGAAGCCAAGTGGTTGTATGATAATTATCCTCATGCACAAGCAACTCGCGGAATTGGCTACAAGGAACTCTTTCCTTATTTTGCAGGTGATATTGGTTTGGAAGAGGCTGTTGAAAAAATTAAGCAAAACACAAGACGTTTTGCTAAACGGCAGTTGACTTGGTTTAAAAACCGTATGGCTGTTTCATTTTATTCGGTCAGTGATTCGGACTACAAGGGAAAAATCAATCAGGCTGTTGTCGATTTTTTAAGAAATTAGAAATCACTATGAGGTGATTTTTTTCATAGTTTAAGTTGTTTTTACATTAATTAAATGCTGATGAAATTCTTCAAAAAATAGGAAAAATTGTCAGACTTTTCTAGCTGGCTGTGATATAATAAAAACCAAGTTGCTATTCATATTTGCTTGGCAAAAGAAGACATTTCTCTGAAAGTGAAGGAACAAGAATGATTGAAACAAGACAAAAACAAGAACGGGTCATTCTTATTGGTGTCGCTTTACCAAATAGTGAAAATTTCGATCTGTCTATGGAAGAATTAGCCAGTCTTGCGAAAACTGCAGGAGCTGAGGTCGTTCAGACACACACTCAAAAAAGAGACCACTATGACAGTAAGAGTTTCATTGGTTCAGGAAAATTACTTGAAATCAAGCAAATAATTGCAACGGACGCTATTGATAGCGTCATTGTTAATAATCGTTTGACACCTCGCCAGAATGCCTATTTGGAAGCAGAACTAGGAGTTAAAGTTATTGATCGCATGCAGCTTATTTTAGATATTTTTGCCATGCGGGCACGCAGTCACGAAGGCAAACTTCAGGTTCATTTAGCCCAACTTAAATACATGCTGCCGCGTCTTGTTGGGCAGGGTATCATGCTCAGCCGTCAGGCTGGGGGTATCGGCAGCCGTGGTCCCGGTGAAAGCCAATTAGAATTGAATCGCCGTTCTATTCGCAAGCAAATTGCAGATATTGAACGGCAACTGAAAAATGCTGAAAAAAATCGGGAAACAAACCGCGAAAAACGCTTGGATTCGCAAATTTTTAAAATTGGGCTGATTGGTTATACCAATGCGGGCAAGTCAACCATCATGAATGTTTTGACTGATAATAAGCAGTATGAGGCTGATGAACTGTTTGCTACACTTGATGCGACAACCAAGCAAATTTATTTGACAGATCATTTTCAAGCTACTTTGACGGATACCGTTGGCTTTATTCAGGATTTGCCAACCGAACTGGTTGCTGCTTTCAAGTCAACGCTTGAGGAAAGCCGACAAGTGGATTTGTTGCTTCATGTTATTGATGCCAGTGATCCTAATCATGAAGAGCATGAAAAAGTTGTTCATGATCTTTTAAAGGAACTTGGTATGACAGCCATTCCTCGATTGCTTGTTTACAATAAAATGGATAAGGCAGAAAATTTCATTGCCAGCCAATTTCCTCACATCAGCCTGTCTGCTAAGTCTGATGAGGCGGCAGCACTTTTACGTCAGTCTATTTTGGAAAAGATCAAGACTCTTTTTGTTCCTTTTACGATTACATGGCGTCAAGAAAAAAGCTATAAACTTTATGAATTGGACAAAATAGCCTTGCTGACTTCTTATGATGTTAAGCAAGAACTGCAAGAAATTAAAGGTTACATTTCGGAAAAAAATAAATGGAGGCTAGAGGAGTTTTATCGTGAATTATCTTGATTTAGCCCTTAAGTATGGTGGTTTTACTAGCTTAGATAAGGTTTACTTGCAAAACAAGTTAGCCTTTTTGTCAGATGAGGAAAAATTAAGCTTTATCACACCGCCGCCAAGCGTTATCAATGCTTATTTTGCGGAACTTTATCAAAAGGAATCTCCTCAGGCCGCAACAGATTATTATTTTGAATTGAGTCGGAACCTACATTTATTTACGGATAAACCATCGTTTGATGAACAAAAGCCTTTTGTTCGGCTTAATTTATCAGGAAAATCGTATGGGTTTGCTTATGAAAATGAAGAGGAAGAAGCGCAGGTCTTTAGTGAAAAAAAGGAAGAAATTACTGACAGTCTCTTATTTGACTTAGCTCAGATATTTCCCCAGTATAAAATTTTTAGCGACAATCAACAAATTAAAATGAAAAAAATGAACTTTGATGAGTATCAAAGTGAAACATTGGAAAATGCTGCAGCTTTGCTCAGCGACATTAGCCGTCTGCAAGATGGCACGATTAAAATAAGAAGTTTCAATCAGGAAGAAGTTATAGAATTAGCACAGGCCTACTCAGGACGCAGATACTACAGTTATGCTCAGAATCAGGCAGTGCTTTACCTCAAAGAAGATTAACCAGTATAGAAAGAAAGTATTGTTAGTATGGAAATTCAATTTTTAGGAACGGGTGCTGGCCAGCCAGCTAAGGCGAGAAATGTTTCCAGCCTCGTTTTAAAGCTGTTAGATGAACTTAATGAAATTTGGATGTTTGATTGCGGTGAAGGAACGCAGCGTCAAATTTTAGAAACAACTATTAAACCGCGTAAAATTAGAAAAATCTTTATTACCCACCTGCATGGTGACCATGTTTTTGGTTTGCCGGGATTTTTATCCAGCCGTGCTTTTCAAGCCAATGACGAACAGACAGATGTTGATATTTATGGACCGGTTGGTATTAAACATTTAGTTATGGCTAGCATACGTACTTCGGGAGCTCATTTACCTTATCACATTCATTTTCATGAATTTGATGCTAAGCATTTAGGGAAAATTTTAGAAACCGATAAGTTTATGGTTTATGCGGAAAAGCTAGATCACACGATTTTTTGTGTTGGTTATCGTGTTGTTCAAAAAGATTTAGAAGGGACGCTGGATGCTGAGAAATTAAAAGCAGCAGGTTTACCTTTTGGTCCGCTTTTTGGTCGGGTCAAAAATGGTCAGGATGTCGTTTTAGAAGATGGGACGACAATTATTGCTAAAGACTATATTTCGGCTCCGAAAAAGGGCAAGGTTATTACTATTTTAGGAGATACCCGAAAAACAGATGCCAGTATTCGACTTGCTTTGGGAGCTGATGTACTGGTTCATGAGTCCACTTATAGTAAGGGAGATGAGAATTTAGCGAGGCGTCATGGGCATTCAACTAATACGGAAGCTGCTCGTGTTGCAAAAGCCGCTTCTGTTAAGAAATTGCTACTTAATCACATCAGTGCTCGTTTTCTTTCACATGATATTAGCCGCATGAGAGATGATGCACAGGAAATCTTTACTGATGTTCATATTGTCAGAGACTTAGAAGAAGTAAAACTATGAAAGAACGTATAATTGTCATTACAGGTGCCTCAGGGGGGCTTGCTGAAGAAATCATTAAACGCTTACCGCAGACAGATCAACTTGTTTTATTGGGCCGTGATAAGGAAAAATTAGAAGACATGTATGCCTATCGTGAAAGAGTAACTTGTTTTCAAATTGATATTAAAGATGATGAGGCTGTGCAGGATATAATTGACACCATTTATCAAAAATTTGACCGCATCGATATTTTTATTAACAATGCAGGCTTTGGTGAATTTAAAGACTTTGATCACTATTCTAACAGAGACATTCGAGACATGTTTGATGTCAATACTTTGGCAACCATCAATTTTTCTCGTTTGGTTGGTCAAAAGATGGCAGAGGTTCAGTCAGGGCATATTATCAATATTGCTAGTATGGCGGGCTTGATTGCTTCTAGTAAATCAACGATTTATTCAGCCACCAAGTTTGCAGTGATTGGTTTTTCAAATGCTTTGCGTTTAGAATTAGCAGACAAAGAAGTTTATGTCACGACTGTTAATCCGGGACCGATTGCCACTAAATTTTTTGATAAGGCAGATCCTAGCGGCAATTATCTTAAGAGCGTTGAAGAATTCACTTTGCAGCCTGATGATGTTGCCAAAAAAATAGTTGCTATTTTTGGAAAAAATAAACGCGAACTCAATATGCCTTTTCTACTAAAGGCGGCGCATAAAGCCTATATTCTCTTTCCTAAATTGTCGGATTTTCTAACCAGAAAGGTATTTAACTACAAATGATTACTTCCAAATATGCTTGGAAAATAAATGAAAAAAAGCCAGATGATGGCTTTTTTGAGCTGGCTAAAAAAGAAAATCTCAATCCTACAGCTGCACAAATTTTATATGAGCGAGGTTTTAAAACAAGTAAAGATATAGAAGCGTTTTTGAGACCTGATTTGTCTCAATTACATGATCCCTTTCTTTTAAATGATATGGACAAGGCTGTCACGCGTATTCGCAGAGCTATTGAAACCAATGAACGAATTCTTATCTATGGGGATTACGATGCTGATGGTATGACGTCAAGTTCCATTGCAAAGGAAGCTTTGGAAATGCTGGGAGCTGAGGTAGAGGCTTATCTTCCTAATCGTTTTACCGATGGTTATGGTCCCAATCTCAGTGTTTATAAATATTTTATTGAGCAGCAGGATATATCACTGATTCTTACTGTGGATAATGGTATTGCTGGCCATGATGCTATTGCTTATGCGCAAGGACAAGGTGTTGATGTCATTGTTACTGACCACCACAGTATGCCTGCTGAGCTTCCTTCAGCTTATGCTGTCGTTCATCCTGAACATCCAGATGCTAATTATCCTTTTAAATGTTTAGCAGGGTGCGGTGTCGCTTTTAAGCTAGCCTGTGCCTTGTTAGAATCCATTCCGACAGAGATGCTGGATTTGGTGGCTATTGGAACCATTGCCGATATGGTATCGCTCACCGATGAAAATCGTGTAATGGTCAAATACGGTCTTGAAATCCTAAAACAAACAGAGCGCGTCGGTCTGCAAGAATTAATAGCACTTGCAGGTGTTGATTTTGCTGATATCAATGAAGAAACCATTGGTTTCAAGTTAGCACCCCAGCTTAATGCTTTGGGACGTCTGGATGATCCCAATCCTGCTGTTGAATTGTTGACAGGCTTTGATGATGAAGAAGCAAAGACTATTGCGGCCATGATTAATGAAAAAAATGAGGAGCGAAAGACCATTGTACAGGCTATTTTTGAAGAAGCTATGACTCTGGTTGATGAGAACAAATCTGTTCAGGTCTTGGCTAAAGAAGGCTGGCATGCTGGTGTTCTGGGGATTGTTGCAGGTCGTATTATGGAACAAATAAACCAGCCAGTCATTGTTCTTAATATTGAAAATGGCCTTGCCAAGGGAAGTGCCCGTAGTTTAGAGTCAGTCAATATTTTTAATGCCCTTGATGCGCATAGGGATTTATTTATGGCTTTTGGAGGCCATGCTGGAGCTGCAGGTATGACTCTAGAGGCTGATAAATTAGAAGAATTATCACAGGTTTTAAATGATTATATTCAAGAACATGCGATTGATTTATCGCAAAAGTCTGCTTTAGTAATTGATGAAGAATTGTACTTGCCAGAACTTAGTTTAGATACTTTAAAAGGGCTTGAAACTTTGGCTCCTTTTGGTATGAACAATAAAAAACCTATTTTTTTACTAAGGGATTTTACAGTCAAACAGGTTAGAACGATGGGACAAAATGGAGCTCATTTGAAGTTAAAAGTGGCTCAGGAACAGGCTGTCTTTGATCTCCTTGCCTTTAACTACGGTTCGCTCGTGACAGAATTTCAACAAGCTCAGCATCTCGAACTAGCTGTTACTTTATCGGTTAATCGTTGGAACGGCAATACTAGTCTACAATTGATGCTAGTTGATGCGCGTGTTGAAGGCATTCAGTTGCTTGATATCCGTGCTCGCAATAGCGCTCTGCCTGACGGAGTTCCCTTTTTAGAAGATCAAACAGATAGTAAGGCAGTTGTCTTATTTGAAATACCGGAAAAAGAAGAAGACCTTCTAGCACTTTTTGAAAATCGGGATTTTGAAGTCATTTATTTTAAAAATAGGATTAAGCATCAATATTATTTAACAGGATCTGGAACGCGTGAGCAATTTGCTAAGCTTTACAAGACGATTTACCAGTTTCCGGAATTTGATGTACGTCATAAGTTAAAAGAGCTCAGTCAATTTCTCAAAATTCCAGATATTTTGCTGGTCAAGATGATCCAAATTTTTGATGAATTGGACTTTGTTTCCATTGATGATGGCATTATGACAGTTAATAAAGATGCTCAAAAACGGGAAATTTCTGACAGTCATATTTATCAAGATTTGAAAAAATTAGTGAAATTCCAAGAGTTAATGGCATTAGGAACACCTCAAGAAATATATGAATTTTTAAAACGCGATCGCTAATCTAAGCCCTTTTCAATTTTTTGAAGGGCTTTTTTGTTAAAAGAATAACATTTTAATAACCTGACAATAAATGTCATCTTTATATGTTATAATAAGCCTGAGAATAAGAGGTGGTAAACATGAGAGAGAGCAGATTATTTCAAATCATTTATCAGTTATTGACAAAGAAAAAGGTCACAGCAGCTAATTTAGCTAAACAGTTTGAAGTTTCTGTCAGAACGATTTATCGTGATATTGATGCTCTTAGCAGCAGCGGTATTCCTATCTATGCCAGTCAAGGGAAAAATGGCGGTATTCAGCTGGATGAGGATTTTGTTTTGTCTAAGTCCTTATTGTCACAAGAAGAAAAAGAACAGATTTTAGATGGCCTGCAAGGTTTAGGTTCCGTTAACGGTATTGTAAACGATAAACAGTTACTGACTAAATTGTCAGCTTTGTTCAAAGTGAAAAATCCTAATTGGATTGAGGTCCAGTTTAGTCCTTGGCAAAATCATGATCAGCAGCAGAAATTAGTTCAGCTTATAAAAGAAGCTATTTGTCAGAAGCACTTTTTTTCCTTCCTTTATTTCAGTAGTCTAGCCAAACAAACCAAGCGGAAGGTCAAACCTGTTCGTCTTGTTTTTAAAGGGCAGGATTGGTATTTGTATGCTTACTGTCTCTTAAGGCAGAACTATCGCTTTTTCAAACTGTCACGAATCAAAGAGTGGCAGATCTCAAGCGATTGTTTTGAAGATGATTTTTCAGAAATACTGATTAAAACGGATTTTGATTATGATTCGACGGTACATCTATCTCTTAAATTTGCTCCTCAGTTAGCCTTTCGCGTTTATGATGAATTTTCGGATGTCACTGCAGATCAGGAGGGTTCTTTATATGCAGAAATTGATCTTCCTGATAATGATGTTTTGGAAAGTTACCTTTTATCGTTTGGAGAAGGTCTAGAAGTCTTACAACCTGAGACTTTACGTCAAGCCATTCAGAAAAAATTGAAGAAAATGTTAACAATTTATAAAACCTGACATTAGCTGTCCAGTTTGCTATGTTATACTGAACTTGTAAATGGGGGTGATCTATGAAATCACAAAACATTTATGTTTTCATGAGTTAAGAACCAATCACTTTAAGAATTCTTAACTTATGACAAAACGGTTCAGTCCTGAAAGACAGATGCGCATCTATAATCGGACTCACACTAAACAGCAACAAAGTAAAAAATAGATTCGTTTCCAAACAAGTCTAATACTTTCTTGGTATAAAAAAGGAGAATAACAATGAAACATGAATGGCGTAAATTTGAAAAAGAGTTATACGGTGTCAAAGCAAAACCCATTTTTCTTGAAGTAGAAGAACAACGGTTTATTACCATCAAAGGAAAAGGAAACCCTAATGATCAAGATTTCTCTAATCGAGTATCTGCTCTTTATGCTTTAGCTTATGGCATTAAAATGGCTTATAAACAAGCAATGAAGACTGAGCAGGATGATCGGGCAGTTACTGATTTTGCAGTCTATCCTTTGGAAGGTCTCTGGCAGCAAGCGAAAGATGCTAAGGAGGATACTTTGGAAAAAGATAAACTCTCCTATACGATTATGATTCGTCAGCCTGAATTTATCACTAAAGAACTTGTTGACCAAGCTTTAGATAGGGTCAAGATCAAAAAACCAAATTCTTTTTACGAATCTATTTCTTTTGAAAGTATTAAAGATGGAAAATGTATTCAGGTTCTTCATATCGGATCTTATGATGATGAACCGCAGTCTTTTGCTAAGATGGACGCTTTTGCCAAAGAACATGGTTTAAAACGTTCGTCTGACATTCACAGGGAAATCTACCTCAGCAATGCGCAGAGAACAGAAAAAAGCAAGCTCAAAACTATTTTACGCTATCAAGTGGAGGAAAAATGATAGCTAGACCGACAATAAAAACTGATTTACTCAATGCAGCCAAGGATGACTATCAGGCATTGAACACTTTGATATCATCTCTAAGCGAATAAGAATTAACAGCAGTTTTTGATTTTTCAGAAGATGAGAAAAAGAAAGAGGCACGTTGGAAGCGTGATAAAAATCTTCGCGATGTTCTCATTCATTTATACGAATGGCAATGCTCCTTTTAAACTGGATTGCTTAAAATCAAAAAGGAGAAAGGGCATCTTTTCTACAAAAACCTCATAATTGGCGAAATTATGGACAAATGAATATTGAATTTTTGGAAAAATATTAGAAAACTTCTTTGGAAAAAGCTAAGATACTGTTGGAAAATTCTCAGAAAAAACTATTTGCTTTAGCTCAGCAATTTTCAAATGAAGATTTGTTCGCCAAAGGAATTTTCGATTGGGTTGGAGAAACAACCTTGGGAGCTTATTTTGTCAGTGCCACATCGAGTCATTATGATTGGGTCATTAAAAAGCTGAAAGCACATCAAAGAAAGTGTCAGCACAATTAGACAATTTTACCTAAATGAAGGGCTGCTTAGCCCTTTTTGTATTTTTAAGATTAAAGATTTTGAAAAAAAGAATTTCATGCTATAATAAAGCATAAATGATTTTTTGGCAGATTGCCCTAGAAAGTAAACAAATGGATTTAAAAAATTACATTGCAACAATTGAGGATTATCCACAAGAAGGCGTCACTTTTCGTGATATCAGTCCTTTGATGGCTAACGGCAATGCTTATAGCTATGCTATTCGTGAGATTGTCCAATATGCGACAGATAAAAAAATTGACATGATTGTTGGACCTGAAGCGCGTGGTTTTATTGTTGGCTGTCCGGTCGCCTATGAATTGGGTGTTGGCTTTGCTCCTGTCCGCAAACCGGGGAAACTGCCGCGTGAAGTTATTGAAGCTCATTATGAAAAAGAATATGGTATTGATACCTTAACCATGCATGCAGATGCCATTAAGCCCGGTCAAAGGGTTCTTATTGTTGACGATCTTTTAGCAACTGGTGGCACAGTTAAGGCAACCATTGAAATGATTGAAAGGTTAGGCGGTATTGTTGCAGGCTGTGCTTTCTTAATCGAGTTAGATGGGCTCGATGGACGTCAGGCTATTGAAGGTTATGATACTAAAGTTTTGATGAATTTCCCTGGCTAATTATAGTTGGAACCTATATCTAACTAGAGAAAATATATATTTGATAACTATATCTCCCTGTTTTATAATAATAAATAGACATTATAGAAGTGGAGATATTTTCATGCCAATTACTCTTGATAAAAAATTACCAGCTGTGGATATTTTGAAGTCGGAAAATATCTTCGTTATGGATGATAAAAGGGCAATTCATCAGGATATTCGGCCCATGAGTATCTTGATTCTTAATTTAATGCCAACAAAGGTAGCAACAGAAACGCAATTACTGCGCCTGTTGGCTAATACGCCCTTGCAGCTGAGTGTTGACTTTCTCTACATGACGAGTCATCATTCAAAAACCACTCAGGCTGAACATATGAAGACCTTTTATAAAACTTTTAAGGATATCAAAGACAATTATTATGATGGCTTGATTATCACAGGTGCACCAGTTGAGACCATGCCCTTTGAGAAAGTTGATTATTGGGAGGAACTCTGTCAGGTTTTTCAATGGTCTAAGACTCATGTTTACTCTACTTTGCATCTTTGTTGGGGAGCACAAGCAGGGTTATATTATCGTTATAGTGTTGATAAGGTTCAGATGACAGATAAATTATCAGGCATTTATTTGCAGAAAGTAAATGAACAGCTAAGTCCTTTGATGCGTGGTTTTGATGATTGTTTCCTTTCACCTCATTCGCGCTACACTGAAGTATTGCTAAAAGACATTAACAACAAAACCAATCTAGAAATCCTTGCTAGCGGTGAAAAAGTTGGTCTGTCTATTTTGGCCAGTCGTGATATGCGAGAGGTTTACAGTTTTGGTCATTTAGAATATGACCGAGAAACCTTGGACAATGAATACAAACGCGATCTCAAAGCTGGTAAGAGTCCTAAAATTCCGGAAAATTATTATCAAGATGATGATGTGACAACTCATCCTATTATGCGTTGGAATCTCGCAGCAGCGACTTTTTTTAGCAATTGGATTAATTACGCTGTTTATCAAGAAACCCCTTATCGCTTGGAAGAGTTGGAAAAGGATATATCATTTTATGGCTATCTGTAAGGAGGTCTTATGAGTTTTTTGCAACATTATAAATCAGGGAATTTGGTCTTACCAAGTGCCTTGCTTTTTCATTACAAAGATATTTTTAGTAATGCGGATGATTTTCTGGTTTGGCAATTTTTCTACTTTCAAAACACCACAAAGATGGAAGACATTGCTACGAGTCAGATAGCCACAGCTATTGGCAAGACTGTCCCAGAAGTTAATCGCTCAGTGTCCAATCTGATTAGTCAAGAGTTGCTAGACATGAAGACGATTGAATTGGACGGAGAAAGCGAAGTTCTATTTGATGCTACTTTGGCATTGAAAAAACTGGATGATTTGTTAACTGCAGCTGATGAGACAACTGTCTCATCTTCTAAAGGTATAAGTAATGCCTTGAAGGATTTGGTTGAAGATTTTGAGCGTGAATTAGGACGTATGCTGAGTCCTTTTGAGTTAGAAGATCTGCAAAAGACGGTTTCAGATGATAAGACAGATCCTGATCTTGTTCGATCAGCCTTACGTGAAGCTGTTTTTAATGGCAAGACCAATTGGAATTATATTCAAGCCATCTTGCGAAATTGGCGTCATGAAGGGATTAGTACATTACGCCAAGTTGAAGAAAGACGCAAGGAGCGAGAACAAGCCAATCCAGCCAATGTAACCGTTTCAGACGATTTTTTGTCTGCTATGAATTTATGGAGTGATTCTGATGCCAGATAAGAAGAGAGAAGTTTCCCTTTCTCATCGTTTACAGGAAGTAGCAAGCTTTGTGCCAAAAGGTGCAAGGCTTCTTGATGTTGGCAGTGATCATGCTTATTTGCCCATTTACTTACTTGAGCAAGGGCTGATTGACTTTGCTGTTGCTGGTGAAATTATCAAGGGTCCCTATGAATCTGCTGTGGCTAATGTCAGTGAATCAGAATTGTCAGGCCAAATTGCTGTTCGTTTAGCTGATGGTTTGGCGGCTCTTAATGATAATGATGATATTGATCTTATTACCATTTGTGGCATGGGCGGTCGTTTGATTGCCGATATATTAGCAGCTGGTAGTGATAAATTAAATTCTGTTAAACAATTAATTTTACAGCCTAATAATTGTGAAGATGACTTACGTTCTTGGCTAGTAGCCAATGATTTTATGATTAAGGCTGAAAAAATGGTAAAGGATAGACACAAGTATTATGAAATCTTAGTGGTTGAAAAAGGAAAGATAACTTTGTCAGATAAAGACTTGCGCTTTGGGCCATTTTTGCGACAAGAACGGTCGTCTATCTTTAAAGAAAGATGGCGGAAAGAATTGGCTAAATTGGAATTGGCTCTGACCAAGGTTCCTGCTAAAAAGAAAGCAGACAACATGTTCCTTAGCACAAAAATCGAGCAAATTAAGGAGGTGCTCTATGAAAGCTAGTCAAATCATTAAACGTTACGAAACTTATTGTCCGCAGGACTTGTCTTTGGAAGGCGATATATCGGGTCTGCAAATTGGGACACTGGATAAGGAAATCAAGCGGCTTATGATTGCTCTGGATGTTCGGGAAACAACTGTAGCCGAAGCGATTGAAAAAAAGGTAGATTTATTGATTGTCAAGCATGCTCCTATCTTTCGTCCTTTGAAGAATTTAGTTGAGACTGCTCAAAATCATATTTATTTTAATCTCATTAAGCATGATATTGCTGTTTATGTCAGCCATACAAATATTGATATTGTTCCTGATGGGCTCAATGATTGGTTTTGTGATTTATTGGATATCAAGAACAGAAGAATTTTGAGTCCAAGTAAAGATGATTATGGTATTGGGCGTGTTGGAGATATTTCTCCCCTCTCTTTTGAAGATTTGGCAAAAAAGGTTAAGAAAATTTTTAATTTGGATAGCGTTCGTTTGGTGTCTTATGGTGAGAATAATCCTTTAATTTCTCGTGTTGCCATTTGTGGCGGCAGTGGTCAGAGTTTTTATCAAGAAGCTCTAACTAAAGGAGCTCAAGTTTATATCACAGGTGATATTTATTACCATACCGCTCAGGAAATGTTAACCAATGGTCTCTTGGCTTTGGATCCCGGCCATCATATTGAAGTCTTATTTGTTAGGGAATTGGCTGAAAAATTCCAAACATGGTCCTGTCAAGAAAACTGGGACATCACTATTTTAGAAAGTCAAGTTAACACCAATCCGTTTTATCATTTATGATTGGTTAATAGAAAAAGGAAACTTTTATGAAAAAAGTTGCTATTATTGGAGCAGGTATCGTAGGTGCAACAGCTGCTTATTACTTATCTAAAGAAAAAGATATTGCTGTAACGGTCTTTGATGACGGATTCGGACAGGCAACGAAAGCGGCAGCGGGCATCATTTGCCCTTGGTTTTCCAAACGCCGTCATAAAGCATGGTATCGTTTGGCGCGTTTGGGAGCAGATTTTTATCAAACCTTGCTTTCCGATTTAAAAAGGGATGCTTGTAAGGTTGACTTTTATGAACAATCTGGTGCTTTTCTCTTAAAAAATAAAGCAGAAAGCTTAGATGAGCTTTTTGAGATAGGTCAAAAACGCAAAAGTCAGTCTCCTCTCATCGGCCATTTAGAAATTCAAAAACGAGCAGACCTTACAGGTCTATTAGCAGATCTTGTCGGTTTTGATAGGTGTATTTATGCTTCTGGTGCTGCTCGTGTTGAAGGTGCCAGTTTAACAGAAGCACTTTTAAACGCCAGTCATGCGAAAATGGTTAACAAGAAAGTAGGACTTCAAGTGTTATCAGATGGTAACTATAGGGTTAATGGCAAAAAATATACAGCAGTATTACTTGCTTGCGGTGCTTGGTTACCGCAAATATTAGAACCACTCGGTTATAAGATTGACATTAGGCCACAAAAAGGGCAATTACGTGATTACTTTTTTAATAGCGAAGATACAGAGAAATTTCCAGTTATTATGCCTGAGGGTGAAGTTGATATCATTCCTTTTGCTCATGGAAAAGTGAGTGTTGGGGCCAGTCATGAAAATGATCACGGGTTTGATCTGCAAATCGATAACAGTGTTTTGGATAAAATGGAGAAGGAAGCGCAAACTTATTTTCCAAAATTAAAAGAGGCCACTTCAAAAAATGAGCGAGTAGGAACACGAGCCTATACCCGTGATTTTGCCCCTTTCTTTGGCCGAGTAACTGGCTTAGCCAATGTTTATGCAGCCAGCGGTCTAGGATCCTCTGGTTTAACAACAGGTCCTTTGATTGGCAATCAACTAGTAAAGATGCTCTTGGATAAAGAATTAGACATACAGGCCAGTGATTACAGTCCTGATAAATATATCGTTAAGAATAGCTAGTGACACCGTTAACAAAAAATGATAAAATGAAAGATGATTATAAATATAAAAGAGGAGACCTAGAATGAAGGGAATTATTCTTGCGGGCGGCTCTGGGACGCGTTTATACCCATTGACTCGCGCTGCTTCAAAACAACTCATGCCGGTTTATGATAAACCAATGATTTATTATCCGCTTTCAACCTTGATGCTGGCAGGAATTAAAGATATTTTGATTATTTCCACGCCTCAAGATTTACCTCGTTTTAAAGAGTTGCTTCAGGATGGTTCCGAATTCGGCATTAAGCTCTCTTATGCTGAGCAACCGAGTCCAGATGGTTTGGCACAAGCCTTTATCATTGGAGAAGAATTTATCGGTGATGATCATGTTGCTCTCATTTTGGGAGATAATATTTATTACGGTCCGGGTCTTAGTCGAATGCTACAAAAAGCTGCCAGCAAAGAAAGCGGTGCAACTGTCTTTGGCTATCAAGTTAAAGATCCAGAACGCTTTGGCGTTGTTGAATTTGATAATGACAGAAATGCTATTTCCATTGAGGAAAAGCCAGAACACCCTAAATCACACTATGCAGTTACTGGTCTTTATTTTTACGACAATAGTGTTGTTGATATTGCTAAAAATATTAAACCTAGTCCTCGGGGAGAACTTGAAATTACAGATGTTAATAAAGCCTATCTTGACCGAGGAGACTTATCAGTTGAAGTTATGGAACGTGGTTTTGCTTGGCTAGATACAGGTACGCATGAAAGTCTACTAGAAGCTGCGCAATACATTGAAACCGTACAGCGTATGCAAAATTTACAAGTCGCTAATCTTGAAGAAATTGCTTATCGTATGGGCTATATCACAGCTGACCAAGTACGTGAATTGGCACAGCCTTTGAAGAAAAATGAATACGGGCAGTACTTGCTCCGTTTGATTGGAGAAGCTTAAAATGACTGAAGAACAATTTTTTGGCAAGGAATTAGCAGCATGCAAGATTGATGCTATTCCTGGAATGATTGAATTTGATATTCCAGTCCACGGCGATAACCGTGGTTGGTTTAAAGAAAATTTTCAAAAGGAAAAAATGGTGCCGCTAGGTTTTCCAGAAAGCTTCTTTGCAGAAGGCAAATTGCAAAATAATGTTAGCTTTTCCCGTAAAAATGTTTTACGCGGTCTGCACGCAGAACCATGGGATAAATACATTTCAATAGCGGACGAGGGAAAGGTTCTCGGTTCTTGGATTGATCTGCGTGAAGGCGATAGTTTTGGTCATGTTTACCAAGCAGTTATTGATGCTTCCAAAGGTATCTTTGTTCCCCGCGGTGTGGCTAATGGTTTCCAAGTCTTATCTGACAAGGTTTCTTACAGTTATCTCGTTAATGACTACTGGGCGCTTGAACTCAAACCAAAATACGCTTTCGTCAACTATGCTGATCCAACATTAGGAATTGAATGGGAAAATTTGGAAGAAGCGCAAGTCTCAGAAGCGGATAAAAACCACCCATTGCTCAAAGATGTTAAACCATTAAAAGCAGAAGATTTGTGATGTTTGAAATCTTCTTAGAGATTGCAAAAGAGCTCAATCAGATGTGAACTACATCGCTATTAATGGGTACTGTTGGTCTGGAAGATCGGACAGGCAGATTATGGCAGGCGCGTGTTGTAGATATTCATGTACCCAGTAACCCTCGTGGTTGGGAGGTGCCCGATGAGGAACAGATTTACCGAACGGTTGAGTTGACCGCCATGAGCATGAATTTTAGAAAAACGGTCTTTCTGTAGAATTTGGTGGGCTCCATTTCCTGCCTAGTTTTGCAGGCCTTGCCTTAGAAGAATTAGAAGAACTAGAGATTAATAAGGACTCTTATCGAGCTGATAAAATCAATCGCAAAGACTTGCAAAAATTGATTACTTGAAAAAAGTACTGAAAAAAGTACTAGAGAAATAAGGCGAGTTTACGTCATCAAAATTGGCGAGCGATAGCGAGTCAGAGCTATGTGTCGTCATTCTGATGAAAAGAAACATAAATTAGAAAGGAGTGTTCAGTTTATCTTTCTAAATTGAACACGGGGCTAATTTCCTATGAAAAAAGATAATCTTTCCTAGACGCAAGAGTCTTTGTCAGATTTCCTATTTTTCTACGGAAATTTTCAGCAAGCTGAATCGCCCCTTTGTATCTTAATATATGACAGAATATAAAAACATTATCGTTACCGGTGGCGCTGGTTTCATCGGTTCAAACTTTGTCCACTACGTTTACAATAATCACCCAGATGTCCATGTGACTGTTCTTGACAAACTCACTTACGCTGGTAACCGTGCTAACCTTGAAGAAATTCTTGGCGACCGTGTAGAGTTGGTTGTTGGGGACATCGCAGACAGCGAATTGGTAGATAAATTGGCTGCCAAAGCGGATGCTATTGTCCACTATGCGGCTGAAAGCCACAATGACAATTCACTAAAAGATCCATCACCATTTATTTACACTAACTTTGTTGGAACTTATATCTTGTTGGAAGCTGCACGCAAATACGACATCCGTTTCCACCACGTCTCAACTGATGAAGTTTACGGTGATCTTCCGCTACGTGAAGATTTGCCGGGCCACGGTGAAGGTCCAGGTGAAAAATTCACAGCTGAAACGAAATACAATCCATCATCGCCTTATTCATCAACCAAGGCAGCCTCTGACTTGATTGTCAAGGCTTGGGTGCGATCTTTTGGTGTGAAAGCAACCATTTCCAACTGTTCAAACAACTATGGACCTTACCAACACATCGAAAAATTCATTCCGCGCCAAATTACTAACATCCTGTCAGGTATCAAACCAAAACTCTATGGTGAAGGTAAGAACGTGCGTGACTGGATTCACACCAATGACCATTCAACAGGAGTTTGGGCAATTCTCACTAAAGGCCGCATCGGCGAAACTTATCTCATCGGTGCTGATGGTGAAAAGAACAACAAAGAAGTGCTCGAACTTATCCTTGAAAAAATGAGTCAGCCAAAAAATGCATACGACCATGTAACAGACCGTGCAGGTCATGATCTTCGTTATGCCATTGATTCGACAAAGCTGCGTGAAGAGCTTGGCTGGAAACCACAATTCACTAATTTTGAAGAAGGCTTGGAAGATACCATTAAATGGTATACTGAGCATGAAGATTGGTGGAAAGCTGAAAAGGAAGCAGTCGAAGCCAACTATGCCAAAACACAAAAAATACTTAATTAAAGATAAATAAGAGGCTGGGACAAAAGTCCTGCCTCTTTGATTTTTTCTCTAGATTTAGATTGATGCGGTGATTTATTGGTGGTCCTTATCCCTTGTGCTATCTAATCCTATATGAACGTCAGCCCATGTCAATCCTTAAGCAACTATGCGGAGGTGGTATAGAAATATAGTGGATAATTTTTATCTGATCCTTAAAATGGAAGAGCGAGGAAAATCGAAAAAGACTTCTCAGACAAGAGGCTTTAGGGCATTTTTTGATATAATAAGAAAAAAGATTAAAAAGGAAGATGGTAAATGACAAAATTAGCAACAATTTGTTATATTGATAACGGGTGCGAGCTTTTATTGATGCATCGTAATAAAAAACCGAATGATGTTCATGAAGGCAAATGGATTAGTGTAGGTGGAAAATTGGAAAAAGGAGAGAGTCCTGATGAATGTGCCAGACGTGAAATTTTTGAGGAGACTCATTTAATTGTCAAACAAATGGATTTTAAAGGCATTATTACTTTTCCAGATTTCACACCGGGTCACGATTGGTATACTTATGTGTTTAAGGTAAGAGATTTTGAAGGTCGGTTGATTTCTGATAAAGACAGTCGTGAAGGAACGTTGGAATGGGTACCTTATAATCAGGTTTTAACTAAGCCAACATGGGAAGGCGACTATGAAATTTTTAAATGGATCTTAGACGATGCCCCCTTTTTCTCTGCCAAATTTGTTTATCAAGAGCAAAAGCTAGTTGATAAACATGTGATTTTTTATGAAAAATAGAGTTGCTTGATTGATAGAGATAAAGCGTATTGATTTGGGTACAAACTGATCAAATATGGAGGTTTTTTGTGAATAAAAAAAATGAAAAATTTAATCTTTCTTGGTTTTTTAAATGGTTCTTGGATAATAAAACCGTAACGGTCTTATTGGTTTTACTTTTAGTCTTTTTGGATATTCTTGTTTTTACCAAGATTAGTTCTATTTTTAAACCTCTTCTTTCTTTTTTAGCTGTTATCATGTTACCTTTGGTAATTTCAGCCTTACTTTACTACCTTTTAAAGCCTATTGTGGATTTTATTGAAAGACGGGGAACTAGCCGTGTGATGGCTATTACAATTGTCTTTGTTATCATAGCAGGACTTCTTGTTTGGGGCATAGCCAATTTCTTTCCCATGCTTAATGAGCAACTAACCTCTTTTATTAAATACTTACCAAGTTATGTCAGGTCTGTAGATGCTCAGGTTTCAAAATTGTTGAGGAACGATTTGCTGGCTAGTTTTCGACCGCAAATTGAAGATGCAGTAACTAATTTTAGCCAGAAGGCTGTTGATTATGCGGAAACTTTTTCTAAAGGAGCAGTAACTTGGGCTGGAAATTTTGCATCGCTAATTGCACGTGTTACAGTAGCTATTATAATTTCTCCTTTCATTGTTTTTTATCTTTTACGTGATAGCAGTAAGATGAAAGAAGCTTTTGTATCTTATTTGCCTACTAAAATGCGTCAGCCCATTCATCGTATTTTGGGAGATGTTAATCGGCAGCTGGCTGGTTATGTTCAAGGTCAAGTGACTGTTGCGATTATTGTTGGTTTTATGTTTTCCATTATGTTCACGATTATTGGTTTGCGCTATGCAGTGACCTTTGGGATTATAGCGGGATTTTTAAATATGATTCCTTATCTAGGAAGCTTTTTAGCAACGATACCAGTTTTTATTTTGGCTCTCGTTGAAGGACCTGTTATGGTGGTGAAGGTAGCGCTTGTTTTTATTGTTGAACAAACCATTGAAGGGCGCTTTGTCTCTCCACTTGTTCTTGGCAGCAAACTTAGTATTCATCCCATTACCATTATGTTTATTTTATTGACAGCAGGCTCAATGTTTGGTGTTTGGGGAGTTTTTTTGGGAATTCCTGTTTATGCATCAATTAAGGTTGTCGTCAAAGAAATTTTTGAATGGTATAAGCCTATTAGTGGCCTGTATGAGAAAGAAGAGGAGGATATTAAGAAAGATGTTAAATAGTGAAAAAATGCTGACAGCTATTCAAAATCAAGATTTAGAACAAGCCCAAAAATATTTTGAACAAGCACTGACAGAAGATGACGATCAAACACTTTTAGCTTTAGCGGATTATTTGCAATCCATTGGCTTTTATCCACAAGCCAAAGACATCTTTTTGCAATTACGGGCAGATTTTCCTGAGGTTAATATTAATCTGGCTCAAATTGCTAACGAGGATGGTCACATTGATGAAGCTTTTATGTATTTAGATGTTATCGAACCTGATCATCCCGATTATTTGACAGCATTGTTAGTTAAGGCAGATTTGTATGATACAGAAGGATTAACAGAAGTTGCCAGAGAAAAATTATTAGAAGCTAGCCAAATTAGCCAAGAGCCCTTGGTCATCTTTGGTTTAGCAGAGATTGAAATGAATTTATCGGATTTTCAAGCAGCCATCCAGCATTATGCTCAATTGGATAACCGTGCGATTTTAGAAGAGACAGGTGTTTCTACTTATGAGAGAATTGGACGTGCCTATGCTAGCTTAGGAAAGTTTGAAACAGCTATTGAATTTCTCGAAAAGGCAGTAGAAATTGAATTTGATGAAACAACTGTTTTTGAGGTTGCAACTTTACTCTATGATCAAGAAGAATACCAAAGAGCCAATCTTTATTTTAAGCAGTTAGACAGTATGAATCCTGATTTCGCAGGATATGAATACAATTATGCTCTTTCGCTTCATGCAGAACATCAAACGAAGCAGGCCTTGCGTATGCTGCAACAGGGATTATCAAAGAATGAATTTGACAGTCAGCTCCTCCTTTTAGCTTCACAATTATCCTATGAACTGCATGATAAAAAAGCCGCCGAAAATTACCTTCTGAAAGTTTTAGAAACAGCAGAAGATGATGAAGAAGCCCTTATGAGACTTAGCAATCTTTACTTAGAAGAGAATCGTTTTGAAGATGTGATCAATTTAGACAGAGCAGATATTGATAGTGTGCTGACAAAGTGGAATATAGCTAAGGCTTACCAGAAACTTGAAGCTGACACAAAAGCTCTTGAGATTTATGATACTTTAATCGTAGATTTGGCTGATAATCCAGACTTTCTTAAGGATTATATCTATATTTTGCGAAAATTCGGTTATGATGAAAAAGTTAAAACTTTTGCCGATAAATACTTACAATTAGTACCTGACGATAATGATATTGCCGATTTGCGAGAGCAATTGCAGTAATTCTTCAAAAATGAAATTTTAATTTTGAAAGAGTTCTCATTTTTTAGTTAAAAAACTCACAAATAAAAGTTCACAAAGTCTTGAAAAATCTGTGGTATAATTGACATGAAACTTGTGAAAGAAGGACTTTTTATGACCGAAATAAATAAGGAAGGCTATGGGGCTGACCTGATTGTAGACAGCCTCATTAATCATGATGTCAACTATGTTTTTGGAATCCCTGGTGCAAAAATTGATCGTGTCTTTGATACCTTAGAAGATAAGGGGCCAGAACTTATTGTAGCACGCCATGAGCAAAATGCTGCTTTTATGGCTCAAGGAATTGGCCGTATTACTGGTGAGCCTGGTGTTGTGATTACAACCAGCGGTCCCGGTGTTTCCAATCTGGTGACTGGTCTTGTTACTGCGACAGCTGAGGGAGATCCTGTCCTTGCTATTGGTGGTCAGGTTAAACGTGCTGATTTGCTCAAACGGGCTCACCAGTCAATGAATAATGTTGCTATGCTCGATCCCATTACCAAATATTCAGCAGAAATTCAGGATCCCGCAACACTTTCAGAAAATATTGCTAATGCCTATCGTTTGGCTAAAGCAGGAAAGCCGGGAGCTAGTTTCTTATCTATTCCTCAAGATATAACTGATAGTCCTGTTACTGTCAAGGCGATTAAGCCCTTGACAGATCCTAAACTAGGTTCAGCGTCAGTTGCTGATATTAATTATTTGGCACAGGCCATAAAAAATGCGGTCCTTCCTGTCTTACTTTTAGGAAATGGTGCGTCAACGGCTGCAGTTACAGCTTCTATTCGCCGTTTGTTAGGAGCTGTCAAGCTGCCAGTCGTTGAAACTTTCCAAGGAGCTGGTATTGTTTCAAGAGATTTAGAAGAGGACACTTTTTTTGGTCGTGTGGGGCTTTTTCGTAATCAGCCCGGAGATATGTTGCTGAAGCGTTCTGACTTAGTTATCGCTATTGGCTATGATCCTATTGAATATGAAGCGCGCAATTGGAATGCTGAAATTTCGGCTCGCATTATCGTTATTGATGTTGCTCCAGCTGAAATTGATACTTATTTCCAACCTGAACGTGAATTAATTGGTGATATAGCTGAAACACTTGATTTACTCCTACCTGCTATTAGTGGCTACTCACTTCCAAAAGGTTCTCTTGACTATCTCAAAGGCCTTCGTGATAATGTAGTAGAAGATGTCAAATTTGATAAGACAGTCAAATCCGGTCTGGTTCATCCGCTTGATGTGATTGATGTCCTTCAAAAGCAAACGACTGATGATATGACAGTAACGGTTGATGTTGGCAGCCATTATATTTGGATGGCTCGTTATTTTAAAAGCTATGAAGCACGGCACTTACTTTTCTCAAATGGTATGCAAACCTTAGGTGTTGCTTTGCCTTGGGCAATTTCGGCAGCTCTTGTACGGCCAAATGAGAAGATTATTTCTATTTCAGGTGATGGTGGTTTCCTCTTTTCTGGCCAAGAATTGGAAACAGCTGTTCGTTTACATTTACCAATTGTTCATATCATTTGGAATGATGGTAAATATAATATGGTTGAATTCCAAGAAGAAATGAAATACGGCCGTTCAGCAGGTGTTGATTTTGGTCCTGTTGATTTTGTCAAGTATGCTGATAGTTTCGGTGCTAAAGGTTACCGTGCTGATAGTAAAGAAAAGTTTGATCAAGTTCTTCAAACAGCACTCAAGGAAGCTGCAAATGGCCCAGTTCTCATTGATGTTCCAATGGACTATAAAGATAATGTAAAATTGGGTGAAACTATTTTGCCTGATGAATTCTACTAAAAAGGAGTTTAAAATGGAAACCAACAAATTATTTCAATATAATACCTTAGGAGCGCTTATGGCAGGTCTCTATGATGGTTCTTTAACTGTGGGTGAGCTGTTAGAATATGGAGATTTAGGTTTAGGAACACTTGATTCCATTGATGGTGAATTAATTGTCCTAGATGGTAAAGCTTATCAGGCTAAAGGATCTGGTGATAAACCAGAAGTTGTTGAAGTGCCTGATGATATGAAAGTGCCTTATGCAGCTGTCATTCATCATGAAGCAGAGGTTATTTTTAAGCAGCGTTTTGAAATGACAGATAAAGAATTGCAAGAACGTATTGAGTCTTACTATGATGGGGAGAATCTCTTTCGTTCGATTAAAATTCACGGAACCTTTGCTAAAATGCATGTACGTATGATTCCGCGTTCGACCCCTGATGAGAAATTTGCAGAAGTGGCAACACATCAGCCAGAATACAGAGCCGAAAATATTACCGGTACTATTGTTGGTATTTGGACGCCTGAAATTTTTCATGGTGTCAGTGTGGCTGGTTATCATTTGCACTTTATTTCTGATGATCATACTTTTGGTGGCCATGTTATGGACTATGTTATTTCAGAAGGGCAGGTTGAAGTGGGTGCTGTTGATCAGTTAGATCAACGTTTCCCCGTTCAAGATCGGCAATATCTCTTTGCTAAATTTAACGCCAAAGATATTCGTGGTGATATTGACAAGGCAGAATAGAACTGGATTATAACTTTAAAAAAGAGCTAAGGACTTATAAACCTTAGCTCTTTTTGACTTGACTAGCGATCTATTGTTTTTTAAATTTAAACTTACTGTAGAAACCAAAGGCAGCAATCCAAATAGTTGCTCCAATGGCTCCGATATAGGTTGAGTCCTGTAAAAACAAAGTTATAAAAACAAAGACCATAAAAATAATTGTGATAGGATTTAAAATTTTGTAATGAGGCATTAAATAGCCATCTGCCATAAAATCGTTTGATTTACGATATTTCAGGTGAGCCAGCATGGTCAAAACATAAATGGCAATGTAAACACCAGAAGAAGACGCAGTAATCAAAGCAAAAGCGTCTTTTATTCCAGGCAGTACATTGATAAAAGCTGAAATAGCAATAACAATAGCTGAGAAAATAATGGCTTTACTTGGGACACCAGTTTTTGAAAGTGTTCCGATTTTGAAGCGTTTCATAAATTGATTAGGTGCTTCATTAGCTAATTGATAAAGGTGACGACCAGTTGAATAGAGTGTCGAGTTTAGAGCAGACGCTGCGGAAGTTAGCACAACAAAGTTGATTAAGGCAGCCGCCCATTTGATACCCGCCAGTTTGAAGACCATGACAAATGGTGATGTATCTGATGGCAATGCTCTCCATGGGAAAATGGTCATAATAGCAATTAAGGCACCGACATAAAAAATCACAATTCGCATTGGAATTTCTTGGATAGCTTTTGGTAAAACCTTTCTTGGATTTTGTGTCTCGGATACGGTAATCCCAACAAATTCAATAGCCTGATAAGCAAAGAAGACCATTTGGAAAGACATGAGAAATTTCATCCAACCATTGGGAAACATTTCAAATCCCTTAGAAATATTGGCAAAACTAACTGGTCCCTGACTCGTTTTAAAACCAGTCAGTAACATGAAGATAGCTGTTGCAATCAATGCTAAGATGGCAATGATTTTAATCATGGCAAACCAGAATTCTGCTTCGCCAAAAACACGAACAGCAATTAAATTAACAGATCCTAATATTAAAAGAAAAACAATCTGAATTATCCAAGCAGGCCAAGATGGAAACCAGTACTGAACATATTTGGCGATAGCTGTGATTTCCGCCATTCCTAAGAAAATGACAGATACCCAATAGGACCAACCTGCGAAATAACCCCATTCTTTACCAATGTATTTGGTAATAAAATTGATAAAAGTATGCTGATCAGGATCATGGTAAAGCATTTCACCCATCGCACGCATCATCCAAAACATGAAAAGTCCTGTTAAGAGATAAACGATGATGATGGAAGGTCCTGTTAATGAAATGGAACGCCCTGCTCCTAAAAAAAGCCCTGTTCCGATGGTTCCGGCAATGGCAATCAATTGCACATGGCGATTTTGTAAGCCACGAACCATGCCATTCTCAAGCTCTTTCGGATTCTGTGTTGTATTTTTTGCATTTTGATGTGACATAATTCCAACCTTTTTAATAATATCTTTTTTATTATAATATTATTTTATCAAAAGCACAAATTGGTCATGGCTGAATAAGAAATTCCAATCATTGGATGATGAACATAATGTTCCTCATTTTTGATAGTGCTGTCCAAGATTTATGGACTTAAGAGAACTTAGATTTCTTGAAAACAGTGACTAGAGAGTGTTAGCTTTACTAGAAAAGCTTTAAGATAGCTGATAATATGTGATTCAAAGGTTTGGTAGCAATAACTTTAACCAAATAGATAATGCCTGAAATAAAATTGGAAAAAGTAAAAAATTACATCTTCATCGCTTTTATCTTAGCTTCATTAGGCGTTACGCGCAACGTTTTTTGTCCCCTATAAGTGACAAAACCGGGTTTGGCTTTGCTGGGTTTGTTGAGCTTTTTAGCTTCAATCATATCAACTTGGACAAGATTGGAAAGGCGAGCCTTTGAAAAGTAAGCTGCTAATTCGGCAGCATCCGTTTTAATTTCGTCGCTAGGGTTAAGGTTATCTTTAATCAAAACATGGCTTCCTGGAATGTCTTTGGCATGGAACCAGAGCTCCCCTTTTTTAGACATTTTGAAAGTTAGCTCGTCATTTTGAAGGTTATTCTTTCCAACCAGAATGATGGTTTTGCCATCAGAAGCTAAGTAAGGTTCAGGTTTTTTGCGTTTTTGAATTTTTTCACGATGGCGGCGCTTGACAAAACCTGTTTGAACCAGCTCTTCACGAATTTCGCTGATTTCAGACAGGCTGGCCTGATTGAGGGCATTGTCAACACTTTCTAAGTATTGAATAGTAGCCTTTGTTTCGCTGATGAGGCTCCCTAAATGCTTCACAGCTTCTTTTAATTTTTGATATTTTTTAAAATAGCGTTGCGCATTTTGACTAGGTGTCAAGGCTTTATTAAGCGGAATGCTTACTTTTTGTCCCGTATAATAATTATCCAGTTCAACACTGTCCTGATTGTTAGGGACCTGATTAAGATAAGTGGTCAAAAGTTCTCCTTTTTGGCGGAACTCTTCAGCCTTATCTGTATCTTGCAATTCTTGCTCTTGCTTTTTGAGTTTTTTCTTGTTTTTCTCTAATTCATTTTGAATACGATGGATAAGATCGCTGGCTTGCTGTGCAATTCTGTCGCGTTCAGCCTTATCTTGATAGAAATAGTCAAGCAGATCTGACAGGCTACCAAAGGTTTCTTGGGAATTGCTGAAAGTAATTGCAGTAAAAGATTTTTCAGTCAAAGTTGGAGAAGTTGGCGAGTCAAAAAACAGTTTAAAGTTTTTGAATGTGTCAGTTTTTAATCTTTGGCTCAATTCGGCAGCCGTGTCGCGTCCTAAGCCCTGAAAGAGTTTTTGTAAATTATTAGCCGCTAAATCTTCTGTTTGTAGGATTTCAAATAATGTTTCATCAGAAATGGTAAAAGGGTTTTGGGCCTGTATTTTCGGTGGTGCTAAATATCTTGAGCCAGGTAAAATAGTGCGGTAACTGTTTTGAGTGAAGCCAATGTGTTTAATGGATTCAGTAATTTTTCCTTCATTTTTATCTAAAAGAATAATATTACTGTGCTTCCCCATGATTTCAATAATCATAGTAACCTTGATTTGATCACCAATTTCATTTTTATTGGAAATGCTCATTTCAAGAATACGGTCATTTTCAATTTGTTCAATGTTTTCGATAAGAGCTCCTTGCAGATACTTTCGCATAATCATAGTAAAAGTATTAGGGCTTTGAGGATTTTGAAAATCGGTCTTGGTTAATTGAACACGGCCAAAGACAGGGTGGGCTGAAAGAAGCAGTTTATAATTTTGCCTGTTGTTGCGAATCGTCAACACTAGCTCTTGTTCGAAAGGCTGGTTTACTTTCTGAATACGCCCCCAAAGAATCTGTTCTTGTAATTCCTTTGTTAAATGATGTAAAAAAAAGCCATCAAAAGACATGATTTTCCCCTTTTCTTTTAGTTCTTTTATTATACCATATGCAGACTTAAATCATTTCCTAAAGTCTTTAAAGTTATTATCTGCTATATTGAAAAAAGCTGAAAATTACAGTAAAATAGAAACAGTAACTTAGTGAATTTGAGAGAGTTAAACAGACAATTTTTTGGCTTGTAAGCGTGGGAAAGCTTTTTTTGTTAGCAGCAGGTTAGATTTTGATCATACTTAAGCTATTCTCATTGACATTCATTATTGGGAGGAAATATGAAAAATAAACGTTTATTGGGCGTTTTATTGGCTCTAGCTGTACTTGTTATTGGTATTTTAGTTTACCAATCCGTTGACAAACAAAATAGGAAGAATTCACAATCGGAAACTTTTAAAGTTGGTGTGCTCCAATATGTCAGTCACAATGCGTTAGATGAGATTTATCGTGGTATTAAGGCTGGTCTTAAAGAAGAAGGTTATTCTGGCAAAAAAATCAAAATTGATTTTATGAATGCTGAAGGTGATCAAAGCAAAGTACAAACCATGAGTCAGACCCTAGTCAATCATAAAAATGATGTTCTCGTTGGTATTGCTACACCAGCAGCACAAGGATTGGCCAGTGCAACCAAAAAGACACCAATTATTATGGGGGCTGTGACTGATCCCGTTGGTGCCAAATTGGTTAAAGATTTGAAAAAACCAAATGGAAATGTAACGGGTGTTTCAGACAAGACACCAATCAGTGATCAAGTTAGTTTAATCAAAAAATTAACGCCAGATGTCAAAACAGTTGGTATTCTCTATTCTAGCAGTGAAGATAATTCAAAATCCCAAGTGGAGGAATTTAAAAAAATTGCTGAGAAAAAAGGCTACAAGGTTCTGGAATATTCTGTTCCTTCAACCAATGAGATTGCGACTACAATGAATGTGATGCTGGATAAGACAGATGCTGTCTGGATTCCTTTGGACAATACAATTGCCAGTGCCTTTCCAACAGTGGTATCAGCGGCTAAAACAGCTAAAAAACCTATCTATCCAAGTGTTGATACCATGGTAACAGAAGGTGGACTTGCTTCGGTTGTTGTCGATCAGTATAAATTGGGTGTTGCTACTGGTAAAATGGCTGTTAAAGTGTTTGAAGGTAAAAAAGTTTCACAACTTCCTGTTGATATTTTTGATAAGGGAACCCCAGTTGTGAATAAAAAAGTTGCGAAAGAGTTAGGCATTGATATCCCATCTGATATTTTGAAAAAAGCAAAACAGCAAAAGAATCAATGAAAATTGGACTTTAATAAGGAGTGGAATAAGGAGGAATCTCTCAAAGAGGTTTTTGTCCCCCTCCTTTTTTTGTGTTAAAATAGAAGATATTACAAAAGAAGGGGACGATAATGTTACTTTCAACCATTTCTCAAGGTTTTCTTTGGTCCATTTTAGGTTTAGGTATTTTTATGACCTTTCGCATTTTAAATTTTCCTGATATGACGACGGAAGGTTCCTTTCCTTTAGGAGGAGCAGTGGCTGTGAGTTTGATCACACAGGGAATGAATCCCTTATTAGCAACTATTATTGCAAGTTTGTCAGGCTGTCTGGCAGGACTAGCAGCAGGACTTCTTTATACTAAAGGGAAAATTCCCACGCTTTTATCAGGAATTCTGGTTATGACCTCTTGTCATTCTGTTATGTTGATGATTATGGGACGGGCAAATTTAGGTCTTTTAGATGCTAAAAAATTACAGGATCTCTTACCCTTTTCAGGAGAGATTAATCTCCTTAGTTTAGGTCTTATTTTTGTTTTTCTTGTCGTTAGCGCGATGATTTTCTTTCTTAATACACGTCTGGGACAAGCCTACATTGCAACAGGTGATAATCATGATATGGCCAAGAGTTTTGGCATACATACAGATAAGATGGAATTAATGGGGCTCATTTTATCTAACGGTATTATTGCCTTATCCGGTGCTCTGATTAGCCAGCAAGATGGTTATGCAGATGTTTCAAAAGGAATTGGTGTCATTGTTATTGGGTTGGCTAGTATTATTATTGGTGAAGTTCTCTTTTCGACGAGTCTAACGTTATTGGAGCGTTTATTAGCTATTGTCGTTGGTTCTGTTCTTTATCAATTCTTGATTTTAGCTGTTATTTCAATGGGCTTTAAGACCAACTATCTCAAACTCTTCAGTGCTTTAGTCTTGGCTATCTGTCTTATGATTCCAGAGCTGAAAAAGAAATTCTTCAAAGGAGTGAAGTTATCACGATGACTAAAATTGTTGAATTAAAGAATGCTACGGTTCAAGTTAACAATGGCTTTGATGATTATAAGACAATTCTTGATGATGTCAGTTTAGATATATACGAACGTGATTTTTTGACCATTCTTGGTGGAAATGGAGCAGGGAAATCAACTCTCTTTAATGTCCTTGCTGGCACACTGTCTTTGACTGACGGCAGCATTTCTATTATGGGAGAAGATGTCACCGCCTATCCTGCTGAAAAGCGAGCAAAATATCTATCGCGTGTCTTTCAGGATCCTAAAATGGGGACTGCACCAAGAATGACAGTTGCGGAAAATCTCTTAATTGCCAAATACCGTGGTGAAAAACGTGGACTTGTCTCGCGCCGCATTAGTGCTTATAAAGAAGAGTTTCAAGCAGTAATTGATAAAATTGGCAATGGCCTTGAAAAGCATCTAGAGACCCCAACAGGCTTGCTATCAGGTGGGCAAAGACAAGCGCTCAGTTTGCTTATGGCAACCATCAAACGTCCAGAGCTTTTGTTACTTGATGAGCATACAGCGGCTCTGGATCCTAAAACCAGTGTTGCTCTAATGACACTGACAGAAGAATTCGTGAAACGTGATCATCTAACAGCCCTCATGATTACTCATCGTATGGAAGATGCTCTTAAATATGGCAATCGCCTCTTGGTAATGGAAGACGGTCGTATTATCCAAGATTTATCGGCCGAAGAAAAAGCAAAGATGAACATTTCAGACTATTACGGACTGTTTGAATAAATTGAAAAAACTGGCGAAAAGTTGTATACTAACAATGTATGCAATTTTTTATTGCCCGCAGTCATTCGACTTGCTAAGCAAGAACCGTATGTATGAAAGTATTATTATAGTGAAAGAATAGCCAAACTGCTGGTTGGTACGATAATCTGATGAGATATATTTCATCAGATTCATTCGTTAATAATGAGATAAGTCTGACACTAAAATTGAAATTCAAAACCTATAAAACTAATGTAAGGAGACATAATGAGTGACATTAAAATTATTGCCCTAGGCGGAGTTCGTGAAAATGGTAAGAACTTCTATGTGGTAGAAGTCAACGACGCCATTTTCATTCTTGATGCTGGGCTTAAGTATCCAGAAAATGAACAGTTAGGTGTTGATGTTGTTATTCCTAATCTGGATTATCTGATTGAAAATAAAAAGCGTGTACAGGGAATTTTTTTAACCCATGGACATGCTGATGCTATTGGTGCTTTGCCTTATTTGTTGAGTGATGTCAAAGCTCCGGTATTTGGTTCTGAGTTAACGATTGAACTAGCTAAGTTGGTCGTTAAAAACAACGATGCAACTAAGAAATTCCATAATTTCCATGTGGTTGATGCTCAAACTGAAATTGAATTTGACGATGCTATTATTTCTTTTTTCAAAACTACCCATTCTATACCAGAAAGTTTAGGAATTGTAGTTGGCACTAAAGAAGGCAATATTGTTTATACAGGTGATTTTAAGTTTGACCAAGCAGCCAGCAAGCTTTATCAGACTGACTTAGCTCGCATTGCTGAAATTGGACGTGAAGGTGTTCTGGCACTTTTATCAGATTCTGCTAATGCTGATAGCACTGTTCAAATTGCCAGTGAAGCTGAAGTAGGTATTGAAATGGAGCAAGTCATTTCCAATTGGGAAGGACGTATTATCGTCGCTGCAGTAGCCTCTAATCTTGTTCGTATCCAACAAGTCTTTGATTCGGCTGCTAACAATGGCCGCCGTGTTGTGCTGACAGGTTATGATGTTGAAAATATTGTTCGAACAGCTATCCGTCTTAAAAAGCTTTCTCTGGTTGATGAAAAACTTATTGTCAAACCAAAAGATATGCATAAATTTGAAGATCATGAACTAATTATTTTAGAAACTGGTCGGATGAGCGAGCCACTCAATGGTTTAAGAAAAATGGCTATTGGCCGTCATCGTTATGTTGAAATTAAAGATGGTGATTTGGTCTATATTGTAACAACACCTACTGTTTCTAAAGAAGCCGTTGTTGCGCGTGTTGAGAATATGATTTATAAGGCTGGCGGTGATGTGAGACTCATTACTCAGGACTTACGTGTATCTGGCCATGCTAATGGTCGTGATCTTCAACTGATGATTAATCTGCTTAAGCCCAAATATCTCTTCCCTATACAAGGAGAATATCGTGAATTAGCTGCCCATGCTGATTTGGCTCTTGAAATAGGCATGTTTCCGGAAAATATTTATATTATGAAACATGGTGACATTATGGTTTATGATAAAGAGGATGGTTTCTTACATGAAGGCGGTATCCCGGCTGGAGATGTCATGATTGATGGCAATGCTATTGGTGATGTTGGCAATATTGTTTTACGAGACCGCAAGGTGCTTTCTGAAGATGGTATCTTTATCATTGCCTTAACTGTCAATAAAAAAGAAAAGAAAATCATTTCAAGAGCTAAAATCAATACACGTGGTTTTGTTTATGTCAGAAAAAGCCGTGATATTTTACGCGAAAGTGCAGATATTGTCAATAAGGCTGTTGAAAATTATTTGCAACAAGATACGTTTGATTGGGGAGAATTGAAATCTATTGTTCGTGATGAAATTGGTAAATTTCTTTTTGAACAAACTAAGCGTCGTCCAGCTATTTTACCAGTAGTTATGGAAGTTAGATAAAAGAGGCTTGATTGATACTGTTTCCAAATGGTTGGATTTTTTGGATAGAGAAATTCAACTAAAAGAGTGTGCAGTTCAATCCTAGCTTTTTTATTAATTTCTGAAATAATGATTATAATGTACTTTACAATTGGGATTGAAAAGATGGTGACAGAAAGGGCAGGTTCCTTTTTCTTTGTATGCTTCAATAGTTAATTCTCTTTGACAAGATCCACAAAAAACAACCTTATCTTTTTTCAATTTTTCTGGATAAGCTTGAAAATTGTGTGTCTCGTGTCGATTATGACATAAAAAACAAGGGTAGTATTTTTGACAGGCAAAACATTTTAGGGCGACAATGTCTGTCGGGCCATGATAATCAATGCACCTTGTTTCCTTGTCAATAAGATCACCGTAAATCATAACCATATGTTCCTCCGCTTGTTTTGTTAGTTTACCAAAAAAAGAGGGATTGTGCTATAATAAAAACAAAAAAAGGAGATCAAAAATGGCTTTTTTTCAGATAGAATACAATTCCAAAACTTTAGGGATGGAACGCCATGTCAATGTTATTTATCCTGATGCTTCAGAGATTAAGGAAGATTATATAAATGATACCGATATTCCTGTTCTTTATCTTTTGCACGGTATGGGCGGCAATGAAAATTCATGGCAAAAGCGGACAGCTATTGAACGTCTCGTTAGAAAGACAAATCTTATCGTTATTATGCCATCAACTGATTTAGCATGGTATACCAATACAGCTTATGGCTTGGATTATTATGATATGATTGCCAAAGAACTACCTCAAATTCTGCAGCGTTTCTTTCCAAATATGACAAAAAAACGTGAGAAAACTTTTATTGCGGGACTTTCCATGGGAGGTTACGGAGCTTATAAGATTGCTCTTTCAACAGATAAGTTTTCTCACGCAGCTTCTTTTTCAGGTGCACTTGGACTTGGAATTGATGGTCAAGACCTAGGAGAAACGACAGGAGCATCTCAAAACTATTGGGAAGGCATCTTTGGAAATTTACAAGGAAAACAGTTACAGGAACATTTTCTGACAACACTAGCAGAAAAGTCTGATAAAAAAACCAAGTTCTACGCTTGGTGCGGTTATGAAGATATTCTTTATCAGGCTAATGAAACAGCTGTGAAAAAATTAAGAAAGATAGGGCTTAATATTGACTATCGTAACGACCATGGCAGACATGAGTGGTACTATTGGGAAAAACAGTTGAATTTTCTTTTAGAATGGCTTCCTATTGACTATCAAAAAGAAGAACGGTTGTCCTAATAATCTTAAGGTAAGTTTTTCTGGTTTTATTTGACAGTTTATTTTTAAGCAGTTAAAATAAGAGTAGAAAATGAAAGTGAGGATTCGATTTGTGAAAAAGAAATTAAGTATTGTGTTAGGGCTGATTATTGTAGCTGTAACATTTTTTACCTTAACTAATCAAAAAACGGTAAGTGCTAATTCATCTCGTGTAGAAACAGTGTCCTACCAACTTCTTAAAGAAGGTGTAGCTGATGTTAGATTGACTTACTATCATAATAAAGGCAATGATAAGGTACTTAAACAAACGGCGGAATCAAAAATCCTTTATTCAGCACTCAAGGTGACAGATGCTCAAGCAGCAAAAGAGAAGGTTGGCTCTCAATCAGAGAAATATCAAGGTATTACAGGTGTTCAGGAAAGTGTTGCTTACAAAGATGTCTATTTGATAGAAAAAGTAAGTGTAGATTATACCAAAGCTAATCTTAATGAATTAGCGAAAAAGCTTCCAGAAGTAAACATTAATACTCCTTCAGGTAAAAGAGCAACTTATATTAGCTTAAAGCAAAGTGAAAGATTTCTCAAAAAACAGGGTTACAGCAAAGTTAAAAATGGTCATTTTAAAGAATTGAAAGTGAATTAATTATTAGCTGACAAATAAAAACAGCAGGCAGAGTCTTAATTCTGCCTGCTGTTTTATTACGTGATTTTCAGTTCGTCTCGTTCTGCTAAGTTTGAGACAAGTAAATTAAATTACCTATTAAATAAAGGGACCATGATTTTGAATCAAAAACTCTTTTAGGGGTGATTTTTTAATAGCACACTTTCTGAGAGTCAACAAACAAACTTCAAAAGGAAGTTCGCTCTGAGTCTGCAAGCTATTTTAAGATAACTCTTAATTCAGTCACTATTCAAAGCCTATAGTTACACTAGGTAAGTTGAAATGCTGCCCATAAATACGCGATTCTAATTGACTCAATTTTCCTTTCCATTGGGATTTTAGTGGATATTATATACAAATATCGATTCATTGCCAATTGCGGTAAATCCTTGCTTTTTACTCTCTTGCCTGCTATACTTAGGCGTATTCTTAAATATTATACTGGATTTTCAAGAATGAAATAAATATAAGAATATTTGGATCTTGCTTAGTGTTATAGATTAAAAAGTGAGATGAATATCAGAAAGTTCCTGTTTTTGTCTGTCATCCTGAGTTTTATGACAAGCATAGAAAGGATTATTTATGAAGACTTTCATTAAAATTTTGTTTTTTATTCCTAGACTAATATGGAATATTATTTGGAGCATCATTAAAACTCTTATTATTCTTGCTGCTATTATTTTTGCTTTTCTTTATTTTACAAATAATCATAAAACAGACTTGGAATCAACGATCTCCGAACAATGGAATAAGATAACGACTTTTTTTAGTAATGACTTTAGTTTGCCGGATACGATGTCTAAATTATCAACAGATAATTATAAACATGAAGCAGGGAGTCGTTGGAGTCAAAATAGTGCTAGTGTTTATATAGCTTCTACTGATAAAACTATTGTTAAGGCTTACCAAACTGCTCTGGCTAATTGGAATGCAACAGGAAGTTTCACTTTTAATATCATTTCGGATAAAGCATCAGCAGATATTACAGCAAAGGATTATTCTGATGTAAATTCGCAAGCCGCTGGTTTAGCTGAAACAGAAACGAATGCAGTGACCAATCGCATGAGTCATGTTGATGTTAAGCTTAATCGCTACTATCTTTTAGATGCAAGTTACGGTTATAGTTTTGATAGGATAGTCCACACAGCAGAGCATGAGTTAGGGCATGCTATAGGACTTGATCATGATGATAAAGAAACTTCGGTAATGGCCTCATCAGGTTCCTACAATGGTATTCAAACAGTTGATATAACTGCTGTTAAGAAGCTTTACGCTAATTAAATGTGAGTAAAATAATAGTTTTATATCACTTTATTATATAAATTTAATATTATTGACATATACGAAACAGTCTCTTGATTAATTTTTTATCTCATTAAACTAAAATGATAAAATTCTAAAGCTTGCCAAATACTTATTTAGTAATGATTTTTATCCTTGGACGCTCTTGTGAAAAAAGAGTGTTTTTAATATAATTATAAAATAAAGGAAAAGTTTTTTAAAAAAATCAAAGTATTTTGTATTGAAAATGTAATGAAATAATGCTATTATGACAAAGATGTATCATTTGGCTTTACATTAATTTCAATTTATCATGAAGAGGGAACATGAAAAAGATTAAAGTTATGCTTGTCTTTGGTACAAGACCAGAGGCCATCAAAATGGCGCCCCTGATTATATCTTTAAAAGAGCAGACTGAACGTTTTGAAACAGTAACCGTAGTAACTGCTCAGCACAGACAGATGCTTGATCAGGTGTTAGAGACATTTAAGATTAGGCCTGATTATGATTTGAACATTATGAGTAAGCAGCAGACCTTGTCAACCATTACAACAAATGTTATTAATAAACTTGATGAAGTCTTAAAGAGTGAGAAACCTGATATTATTTTAGTTCATGGTGACACAACGACAACTCTTGCTGCTAGCATCTCTGCTTTCTATAATCAAATTAAAATTGGTCATGTTGAGGCAGGCCTTAGGACTTGGAATAAATACTCTCCATTTCCAGAAGAAGTTAATCGCCAGATAACAGATGTTGTTTCAGATTTGTACTTTGCACCAACTAATCAAAGCCGTGATAATCTCTTGAAGGAAAATCATCCTGCTCAACATATTTTTATTACTGGAAATACTGCTATTGATGCTCTTGATTTAACTGTTAAAGAGAACTATCATCATGATGTTCTTACTAAAATTAAATCAGATAATAGGATTATTTTAGTAACAATGCATCGTCGTGAAAATCAAGGAGAGCCGATGAGAAGGGTCTTTAAGACGCTTAAATCAGTGTTAGCTGATTATCCAGATGTTGAGCTTGTTTATCCAGTTCATCTGAGTCCTGCTGTTCAAAAGGCAGCAAAGGATATTCTAGCAAATACAGAGCGTATCCATCTGATTGAACCGCTTGATGTTATGGATTTTCATAATCTAGCAAATAAGAGTTATTTTATTATGTCAGATTCTGGTGGTGTCCAAGAGGAGGCGCCATCTCTTGGGAAGCCTGTCCTTGTCTTACGTGATACAACAGAGCGACCTGAAGGAGTAGCAGCAGGGACTTTAAGATTAGTTGGTACTCAAGAAGATAGTGTCAAAAATGCTATGATAAGTTTGCTGGATAATAAAGAAGAATACGATAAAATGGCCCAGACCCAAAATCCTTATGGCGATGGTCAAGCTTCAAAACGTATTTTAGAAGCTATTTCTTATTATTTTAATAATGGCGCGCGGCCGGATGATTTTGGAACGGGGGAATAATTTTAGAATGAAACGTTTGTTAAAATTTTTCAGCATGCTTTTATTTATGCTATTAGCTGCTGGATTAGGTCTTTATGTTACTCTTCAATATGGTTTGCTTATCTTAGAGGTTTATGCCTTTCTTATTTTTATGGCTATCATTACTCCTTGGTTTTTAACAGACCTATTAGTAACTTGGACCGAACTCTTTTCTATTATTATTGGTTCATTTATCTTGTCTGTGGGTATTTCATATATCCCTTTGTATGACCGTTTAGCTTTAATTTTAGTTTTGCCTATAGTTTTAATTACTGCTAATCAAGTAGAAGCTTTGTTTTTAGAGAAAAAAGGTGCGATTGCAGTTCAAATCTCTAAGGCCAAAAGCTATTATGAATACTATGCTCGTAAGGCACAGCATTCTGAGGACGTCACTATTCAAACAATGTTGGTTAGTTGGGCTCATGCTGAACAATTTAAGCAAATTCAGCCTAAAGAGTATTATGCTAGTATTAAACGCATTAATCGTGCCATTTTTAAATCCAAACATGACAGTGACCGTGTTTTTTATTTGAGAAATGGTTTGTTTCTTATTGTTCAAATAAATTCAGATCCCAACTGGCATCGCGGGATGGAAGAAGAGGTTAGTATCAATCTTAGCAGTTTGCGTTTCAATAATGAGGCAACTAGCCATGAAATTCAGTTCCAATATGGTTATCAATTAGTTAATCATGATAATTGGGAACGTTATGCTTATTATGAAGATATCCTCAAAAGGCTGGAACGTCTTTTGGAAACTCATATTATTGTAGAATATTAGGTAAGTGGAGATTATGAACTTAACAAACTTATTTTTTAACATTGGTCTTGGCATCAGTCTCTTTTTTGCGGCCTGTTTTGTCACCTTGTTTATTAGTTATTTAGTTATTTTAGAAAGAGTTAATAAAAATTTTAAGGCGGTGGATGATGATGAGTCAAATTCTAATGATTATTAGTTTAATTTCGATTTGGTCTTCCTTAGCTATGGCATTGATCATCCTTATGTCAGCAGTTCATTTTTGGTTTAAGCACAGTGATTTTGATGTTGATACTAGCCCTTTGCCAGAATATCCGATGGTGACAGTTGTGGTTCCAGCTCATAATGAAGATGTTGTGATTGCACAAACAGCAAAGGCTATTTTGGATATGAAGTACCCAAGGGATAAGCTTGAAATTATTCTTTTTGCTGATAACTGTGAAGATAATACGTATCAGGAAATGCAAAGCATTAAAGCTTTGCCGCAATATGCTGATCGAGATTTGACTCTGATTAATCGTAGTGGTACTGGTGGAAAAGCTGGTGTCTTAAATGATGCTTTGAAGATAGCTAAAGGTGATTATATCTGTGTTTATGATGCGGATGCCATGCCTGAAAAAAATGCTCTTTATTTCCTTGTTCAAAAGGTTATGGAAGATCCAGAACGTCATGTAGCAGCTTTTGGTCGAAATAAGACGCGTAATGCTAATCAAAACTTCCTGACTCGTTGTATTAATCAGGAAATCGTTGTTACCCAACGTATCCAACATGTTGGTATGTGGCATTTGGGAAAAATTGGACGGATTCCTGGTACCAACTTTATTATCAATACGGAATTTGTTAAGAGTATTGGCGGCTGGAGAAATGGTGCCCTGACAGAAGATACGGATATCTCCTTTAAAATCATGCAAAGTGGTAAGTTGATTGCCCTTGCCTATAATTCAGAAGCTTTCCAGCAAGAACCCGAAACGCTGAAATCTTATTATTTGCAAAGAAAGCGCTGGGCTAAAGGTAACTATGAGGTTGTTATTGCTAACTTTAAACACCTTTTTGGCCGTGGTAATTGGCGTGTCAAATGGGAAGTCTTCTACTATACTTGTACTTTCTTTTGGTTTAATGCAGCCATTGTGTTATCAGATATCTTATTTTTTTCCAATTTGATTGCATTAATTATTGGTCTATTTAAGCCAGGTGTGCAGGTTCCCTTTGCTTTTGATGCTAATAATATTTACATGGCACAGCTTTTGCTCTTTAACTGGTTCTTAATGATTTTGCTTTATCTCTTGCAAATTTCCATTTCACAGGCGACTCAATATGGTCAGGCAACCGTTAAACAAATTTGGATTGCCTTATTGGCTTACTTTACTTATACGCAGCTCTTTATTATTGTATCCATTTCATCAGTAGCTTCTGTTATGATGGATAAGATTTTACATCGTGAAGGAACCAAATGGGTTAAAACAAAACGTTTTGCAGGCTAGAGGAGAAGAAAGTGAAAAAAAAGAAATTAAAATACATTTGGCTTATACTTTTGCTAGCAACACTGGCTGTAGGATTTTATTTTATCCGAGTGAAAAGTACTAATGATATGCAAAGGAATACCTATAAAAATTGGTCTAAATATTATGTTGTAACTCATGGAAAAAGTGCTTATATAAAGACGGCTACTAGTGATGAAGGGACAACTGCTCTTTCTGAAGGACAGGGTTATGGAATGTATATTGCCATTAAAGCTGCTAAGAAGGGCATAACAACTAAGTCCCAATTTGCTAAGCTCTACAAATATTATATGAATCATCGCACTGCCAATACGCAGTTAATGTCTTGGAAACAAAATATTAAAACAGATGGTTCAATTGAGGATTTGTCAAACAGTGCAACGGATGGTGATCTGTATATTGCTTATGCCTTGATTAAAGCATCAGAGCTCTGGTCTGATCAAGCTGATACTTATAAAAAACAAGCTAGGTTGCTTTTAAAGGATATTTTAACTTATAATTACAATTCAGAGACGAAATCCTTGACTGTTGGTAATTGGGCTGTTAAAGGGACTGATTATTACGATCTCGTTCGCACCTCAGATATACTGCCAGAACAATTTGATGTTTTTTATCAGTTTAGTAAAGATGAGACTTGGAAAACGATCAAGACTTCCATGCTAGCTAGTTTAGAAAAAATGAGCCGTCAGCATAAAACTGGTCTCCTGCCAGATTTTATGTGGGTTCGTGAATCAGGTGAGATAAAGGCTGCCAAGGCTAACCTTATTGCCAGCAAATATGATGGTGATTACTACTATAATGCCTGTCGTATGCCCTATAATTTAGCTAAAAGCAATGATAAAAAGAGCCAAAAAATACTTAAGAAGATGATGAATTTCTTCATGACCGAAAAGACCATCTATGCGGGTTATAAGCTGAATGGGGAACGGTTGGATAGTCATCAGTCGGCTAGTTTTGATGCTCCAATTTTCTATGCAGCTAAGAAATTAAACCATAAGTATGAGCGTTTACATCAGCAAGAAAAGAAAGTTTTTGTCAAGGGTCTGTCATCAACAAACTATTATGACTCAGCCCTAACAACGATGGCTGTTTTGGATCAATAAACAATGTAAAAAGGATAACTGCGGTTATCTTTTTTACTATCTCAACTAGCTTAGTCAGTCGAGATCTGATACAATAGAATTATGATTATTTTACAGGGAAACAAATTAGAGCGCTCATTTTCTGGTGATGTGCTCTTTGATAATATTAATCTTCAAGTAGATGAACATGATCGTATCGCCTTGGTTGGACCTAATGGTGCTGGTAAGTCTACACTCTTAAAAATTCTCGTGGGTGAAGAAACAGCAACATCAGGTGAGGTCACTCTCAAGCGTGATGTAACCCTGTCGTATTTGGCTCAGAATAGCCGTTTTAAATCTGATAATACCATTTATGATGAAATGCTCCATGTTTTTGATGATTTACGTGCGACTGAGAGACATTTGCGCTCTATGGAAGGGCAAATGGCAGAGTTGGTCGGAAATGATTTTGATAAACTCATGGCTGATTATGACCGCTTATCCGAATCCTTCAGGCAGCAGGGTGGTTTCACTTATGAGAGTGACATCAAAGCTATTCTCAATGGTTTTAAATTTGATGAGTCTATGTGGCAGACGAAAATTGCTGAACTCTCAGGCGGTCAAAACACGCGCCTAGCTTTGGCCAAGATGCTTCTAGAAAAACCAGAACTGTTGGTATTGGACGAGCCCACCAATCATTTGGATATTGAAACCATTTCTTGGTTGGAAAATTATTTAGTCAATTATCAAGGAGCTTTAATCATTGTTAGTCATGACCGTTATTTTCTTGATAAGGTAGCGACAGTTACGCTTGATTTGACCCCTCACTCTCTAGATCGCTATGTGGGAAATTATTCCAAATTCATGGATCTTAAGGCTGAAAAAATTGCCATGAAAGAGAAAAATTATGAGAAGCAGCAAAAAGAAATTGCTAAATTAGAGGACTTTGTGCAGCGCAATATTGTTCGTGCATCAACGACCAAGCGGGCACAGGCTAGGCGTAAGCAATTGGAAAAAATGGAGCGATTGGATAAACCCGATGCCAGTAAAAAATCTGCCAATATGACTTTTCATGTTGATAAAGCCTCCGGAAATGAGGTTTTAAAGGTTACTGATGCAGCTATTGGTTATGATGACAAGATATTAGCGCAGCCTATTGATCTAGATGTTAGAAAAATGGATGCCCTTGCTATCGTCGGTCCCAATGGTATTGGCAAATCAACCTTGCTCAAGTCCATTATGGGGCAAATACCATTTATTCATGGGAGCTCAGTTTATGGCTCAAATGTACAAGTCGGTTATTATGACCAGACCCAATCCAATCTGACAGCTAGCAATACCGTTTTAGAAGAGCTTTGGTCAGCCTTTCCAAGGACAGCAGAAGTGGATATTAGAAACCGTTTAGGTGCTTTTCTCTTTTCAGGCGACGATGTCAAAAAATCTGTTGCCATGCTGTCTGGTGGTGAACGCGCGCGCTTGCTTCTTGCCAAGTTATCCATGGAAAACAATAATTTTCTCATTCTAGACGAACCTACTAATCACTTAGATATTGACAGTAAGGAAGTGTTGGAGACTGCTCTTATTGATTTTGATGGCACTCTTCTCTTTGTTAGCCACGACCGTTATTTCATCAACCGCGTCGCGACAAAAGTTCTCGAAATCTCCCAAAATGGTTCCACCCTTTACTTAGGTGATTACGATTATTATCTTGAAAAAAAAGCAGAGCGAGAAGCAAAGACAGAGTTCCTTCAACCTATGCAGTCAGGATCCCCTTCATCCTCCTTGGCTGCCGCCACGAACTATCAAGCCCAAAAGGCCAACCAAAAAGAAGAACGCAAATTAAAGAGGCGTATAGCCGAAATTGAAGAGCGTTTAGAAACCATTGAAGCGCGTGAAACTGAAATTAATGAGGCCATGCTTACTACTAATGACTTTACTCAATTGGCCGACCTGCAAAAAGAACTAGAAAGCGTTCAAACAGAACAATTGGAACTTCTAGAAGAATGGGAAGAATTGAGTAGGCAGCTGGAGGATTGATTAAAAAAGAGGTTGGGGACAAAAGCGTTCCAACTCTTTTAACAGTCTGTTGGACTGTTAAGCTTGTCTAATCCCATAAATGTCCGTCTATGTCAGTACCTAATCCACCTTCCGTAAGGTAAAAAGATAAAAATAGAAGTCGTGATTGCGTTACGACTTACCGATTTTTGTTCCCCCTCTCGTAAATGTTAATAAATTATAATATAAAGCACAGATGTTATTTATCTGTGCTTTTATCATCTTCTATTTCTCAAACTCCGCTTTGCTTTTAACATCGCCGTATTCTTCAGCAACCTCTAAGCTAAGAATGTCCTCATAACGAGGTAGTTGAATATCAATGCCATACTTGTTATGTAGAGCTGTTGTCACAAGGCGGTAAGCTAGATTAGCATTACGCGAAAGAATGGGACCGTGGAAGTAGGAGCCAAAAACATTTTTATAGTGGACGCCTTCACTGCCATCCTCTTTATTATTACCATTTCCATAAATAACTCTCCCTAAAGGCTTTTCGTCATCAGACAAAAAGGTTCTTCCTTGATGATTCTCAAAGCCGTAGTAGGTTTCGTTAAATTCATCATTATGAATCTTGATATCACCAATGTAGCGATTATCTTTTTGATTAAGCGTATAGTGCCCCATAACACCAATACCGTCAATGCGGACGCCATTGGCTTGAACATAATATTGTCCCAACAACTGGAAACCGCCGCAGATAGCTAGGACAACCTTATTATTTTGAATAAAGCTGGCAATAGCAGAGCGTTTATTAGGCAAATCCTTAGCAACAATGGATTGCTCATAGTCCTGACCGCCGCCAAAGAAAACCATATCATACTTGTTAGCATCAAAATCATCGCCGATTGAGACAATATCAAAAGTCATTCGTATACCTAATTTTTCACCAACATATTTAAGCATGAGAACGTTTCCGTTATCGCCATAGGTATTGAGCAAATTGCCATAAAGATGAGCAACCCTGATATCATATAAGTAATCCTTGTCAGCAGGAGATTGTAGAGAAGTATAAGTCATTAATGCATCTCCTTTCTTACTGCGTGACGGCTGGCTAGTAATTCGCGGAATTCCAACATGGCTGTGTAAGTAGCTAGAATGTAGGCATGATCAGCCTCTTGTTTTTCAATCATACTTAGAATGTCTTCAAGTTTTTCAGCCTGCTCAATCTTTGTTTCATTGTAACCAGTAACACGCAGACGTCTGGCTATTTCTGAATGGCGGACACCACCTGTAAAGATTTGTGGAATATTCATATCTAAAATGCTCTCAAAATTCGCATCCCAAATCCAGCTGGTATCAATGCCATCAGCATAATTGGCATTGAGAAGGACAGATAAGGTGAAAGGATAAGGTGCTAGTTTAATCATTTCTAGTGCTTGACTGGCACCAACAGGATTTTTTATTAAAACAAGAGTACATGACTTATCGCCGATTTTAAAGGTTTCTTGGCGTCCAAAAACAGCACGGCTCTTGTCAAAGCCAGCCTTGATTTGTTCAGGAGTTACACCGAGAAATTCTGCAACAGCGACTGCAGCCAAGGCATTATAGATATTATAAAGGCCGCCGACATTGATCTTATAATCCTGTCCGTCAATGATGAACTCAGCTTGAGTGTTGCTAATCTTGGTTAGCTGAGTCAAGCTGTAATCCAGATGAGGACGGTGAAAACCACAGTTGGGGCAGATGTAGTCGCCCAAGTTGGCATAAGTATTAAGCTTGTATTGTAGGATATATTCGCACTTAGGACAGACGATGCCTTCAGTATTGTAATGTGCCAAGTGAGCAGCTTCTTTTTTTGTATCAAAACCATAGTAACGCACAGGATTAACAACTGTTTTGGCGTTAAAGAGTGGGCTATCGCCATTAGCTAAAATAGTTGCTTTTGGCGCTTTGGCAGCACCGTCCAAAATCATTTGATAGGTAGTATAAATTTCACCGTAACGATCCATTTGATCACGAAAAATATTGGTGAAAACAAAAAGGCTGGGCTTTAGATAATCTGTAATTTTAGGAAGGCTGGCTTCATCAATCTCCAGCACCGCAATCTTTTTACCATTTCTAGATTTTTTAGCAGTTAAAAAAGTTGAGGTAATTCCTGTAATCATATTGGCACCACTAGGATTGGTTAGCACCTGACCGTAAGCCTCTTTTAAAATTCCTACTGTTAAAGCTGTTGTTAAGGTTTTTCCATTAGTGCCTGTGACAACAACAATGTCATAATCTTTAGCAAGTGTATCTAAAATATCTTTATCGCACTTAAGAGCAATTTTTCCAGGTAAGGTAGAGCCGCGCCCTATTTTACTGAGAAAAAAGTGTGCTGTCTTACCAGCTAAAATTCCTATTCTTGATTTTAAAGTCATATGAACATTTTATCATAAAAAAAGCGTTTGAGATACAGAAAAATCACTTGAAAAATGATATAATAAAGAAGTATATAGCTAAGTTTGATATTAAAAAGAAAGAATTGTATGAGTAGTTTATTTAACGTTAATGCCCAATTTTGGGCTAGTCTTATTGATAGTCCTTTAAAAATTTTAGTTCATATTCTTGATATTGCTATTGTATCATGGTTGATTTATAAATTTATCAAAGCCTTAGCAGGTACTAAAGTGATGTCTTTAGTTCAAGGAGTTGTTCTATTTGTTCTCTTTAAATTTGTCGCAGAATTCTTAGGATTCACAACAATTGCTTTTTTGATGAACCAAGTTATTACTTATGGTGTTATTGCCGGAGTTGTTATCTTTGCTCCTGAAATTCGGTCTGGCTTGGAACGTTTTGGACGAACACCCCAGTCTTTTATCCAAAGACAGCAGCTGAGTGATGATGAAAAATTAGTTGCCGCCTTTGTGAAAGCTGTGGCTTATATGAGTCCGCGCAAAATTGGAGCTTTGGTATCAATAGAAGAGACTCAGACCCTAAGAGAATATATTGCCACTGGAATTCCTTTAGATGCAGATATTTCTGGAGAATTACTGATTAATATTTTTATTCCTAATACACCTTTGCACGATGGTGCCGTTATTGTGGAGGGAAATAAGATTGCTGTTTCTTGTGCCTATCTTCCGCTTTCAGAGTCCAGTCATATTTCCAAGGAATTTGGAACGCGCCACCGTGCTGCCATTGGACTTTCAGAAGCTTCTGATGCCTTTACCTTTGTTGTTTCCGAGGAAACAGGAGCTATTTCTGTTGCTTACAAAGGTGATTTTATCCATGATTTGTCCCTTGAAGCTTTTGAGGTCTTATTGCGGGAGCATTTCATTAAAGAAGAACCAAAGAAAAAGAATTGGATGAAGCAATTCTTTGGAGGACGCCATCATGTTTAAGCGGTTTTTTACTAAACGTCTCTGGTTAACTCTTGTTTCAATCTTTTTTGCCATTCTCTTGTTCTTGACAGCTAATTCAGTCAATTATGGTTCAAGAAATCAAACAACTGGCCTTTTGCAGACATACAACCATACCTTAGAAAATGTCCCTATTGATATTAAATATGACAGCAATAAGTACTTCATTAGTGGTTATTCTTATGATACAGAGGTTTATTTGACCTCAACCAATCGGGTAAAATTGGATTCAGAAATCAATAATGACACCAGACATTTTAAAGTTGTTGCTGACTTGTCAAATGCTAAAGAAGGTACCAATAAGGTTCCTTTGGAGATAAAAGATCTTCCTAGTGGTGTCAGCGCAGAAGCTTCACCGACGACTATAAATGTGACCGTTGGTAAAAAGAAAACAAAGACGTTTAAAGTTGTTGGTAAAGTATCTGATAATCAAATTGCTGATGGTTACAAATTAAAGAAAATTTCTACTAGTGCTTCAGAGGTAGAGGTTACTAGCGATGAGTCCACTATTGAGCAGATTGATCATGTAGTAGCTGTTCTTCCGGAGAATCAAGTCCTATCCAAAGATTACAGCGGTTCAGTAACCTTACAGGCTGTTTCTGAAAACGGTAAAATTTTACCAAGTATTATTGATCCAACAAAAACAGACTTAGAGGTTGAGGTTGAAGAATTGTCAAAAAAAGTACCGATTATTGTTGAGTTAACAGGTCAAATTAACAGCAGTCTGTCTGATATTCGCTACGAATTAGCGACAAAAGAAGTTCTTATCTATGGTAAACAAGAAAATCTCGAAAAAATATCTTACATTAAGGCTAAAGTTAATATTTCAGATGTTACTAAGGATACAACAAAGACAATTCCTTTAGCTGCGGATAATCTTAAGATAAGTCCTGCAAAAGTAACTGTTAAGTTGACAGCTAAGAAAAAATAATATTATAATGATTAAAATTAATGGAGGAAGATGCTTAGCATCAAATAGTTATGGGAAAATATTTTGGTACAGACGGCGTACGTGGTGAGGCAAATGTAGAACTAACACCGGAACTGGCTTTTAAACTTGGACGTTTTGGCGGCTATGTTCTGAGTCAGCATGAACCGGATCGCCCGCGTGTTTTCGTTGCCCGTGATACTCGCATTTCTGGAGAATTGTTAGAATCAGCTCTTGTTGCTGGATTGCTTTCTGTTGGTATTGAAGTCTATAAACTAGGTGTTCTGGCAACACCGGGGGTTTCTTATTTAGTGCGTACTGAACAAGCCAGTGCAGGTGTCATGATATCTGCTAGTCACAATCCTGCGCTTGATAATGGTATCAAATTCTTTGGTGGTGATGGCTTTAAATTAGCTGATGAACAAGAAGCAGAAATTGAAGCTTTATTAGATGCTAAAGAAGATGACTTACCCCGTCCTTCAGCTCAAGGATTGGGAATGGTCGTTGATTATCCAGAAGGACTTCGTAAATACGAAAAGTTCTTAGTGTCAACAGGCTCAGACCTTGAAGGAATGAAAATTGCTATTGATGCAGCAAATGGTGCTGCATCTTACTCAGCCCGCCAAGTTTTCCTTGATTTGAACGCTGATATCACTGTTATTGGCGAGGAGCCGGATGGTCTCAATATTAATGATGGGGTAGGATCTACTCATCCTGAGCAACTTCAAAATCTTGTTAAGGGATCTGATTTTGTTATTGGCCTTGCTTTTGATGGCGATAGTGATCGTTTGATCGCTGTTGATGAGAATGGTGAAATTGTTGATGGTGATAAGATTATGTATATTATTGGCAAGTATCTTTCTGAAAAAGGAAGGCTGTCTAAAAATACGATCGTCACAACCGTTATGTCAAATCTCGGCTTCCATAAAGCTTTGGATCGTGAGAATATTAACAAAAAAATCACAGCAGTAGGTGATCGTTATGTTGTTGAGGAAATGCGACGTTCGGGCTATAATCTCGGCGGTGAGCAATCTGGTCATGTGATTATTATGGACTATAACACAACAGGTGATGGTCAGCTGACAGCTATTCAATTGACCAAAGTGATGAAAGAAACAGGTAAAACTTTGTCTGAATTGGCCAATGAAGTGACGATTTATCCACAGAAATTAGTTAATATTTATGTTAAAAATGACATGAAAAATAAGGCTATGGAAGTGCCAATGATTGCACAAATCATTGAAAAAATGGAAGCTGAGATGGCTGGCAATGGTCGCATTCTGGTTCGTCCAAGTGGAACAGAGCCCCTCTTGCGTGTTATGGCAGAAGCACCTAGTACAGAAGAGGTCAATTATTATGTAGATACCATTGCCAAAGTTGTCAAAACAGAAATTGGCATTTAAAAATAGTGTGTATAGGACTGAGACAGCTTCTATGATTATTTACTCTTTGTAATCATAGAAGCTGTCTCAGTCCTTTTATTTTATAGTTAAAATTATTCAAAAGTAAGAGATAAATGTCAGAAAAAATAAATTATGTTATACTGAATATAACCTCAAAAATGTAAGCGCTTTAATGTCGAAGGAGGTGACTTTATGATCGATAAAATGACTCAGTTAGTTGAAGATTCTTTAGAAGAAGCAAAGGAATTGGCTATTGCTCATCGTAATTATCAGCTGGACATTCCCCATTTATGGGCTGTCTTGGTAAAACCTGATCAATTTGCTTTTCAATTCTATCAATCTTTAGAAATAAATACCAATCAGCTGATTGAGATTATCAATAAAGAAATAGATAAAATCCCAGTCCTTTCAAGTACAGAAAAAAGCAGTTATGCACGTTTATACAGTCAGCGTTTAAAAAATTTATTGGATGACGCGCATCAGGAAATGATTGATTTAAAGGATCAGGTGCTGACTGTAGAACACTTGATCTTGGCACTTTTTAACCAACAACGCAATCCCATTACTGTTTTTTTGCTTGAACAGGGTCTAAACAAAGAAAAACTTTATCAAAAGATGCATAGGATTCGTAAAGGGAAACCTGCTATTTCTTCCAGTCAAGAAACTATTTATGATGCTTTAGAAAAGTATGCTGTCAACTTAAATCAGCGTGCTTTAGATGAACCTGTTAATAAAATTATTGGTCGTCAGGATGAAATGAATGATATTATTCGTATTTTATCGCGTAAGAATAAGAATAATGCCGTTTTGGTTGGTCATTCAGGTGTTGGAAAAACAGCCATTATTGAAGGATTTGTTCAGCGGTTAGTTAAAAATCAAGTTCCGAAAAATTTGCAAGGTAAGGTCATTTACAGTCTTGACATAGGAGCCTTGCTGGCAGGAACTAAATACCGCGGTGAATTTGAAGAACGTTTTAAAGCTCTTCTCAATGATATTATAGACTCAAACGGTCAGATTATTCTTTTCATAGATGAAATTCATTCTATTGTCAGTGCAGGACGGACAGAGGGTTCTGTTGATGCGGCCAGTATTTTGAAGCCGCTTTTGGCTAGAGGAAAAATTAGAATTATTGGTTCCACTACCCATGCAGAATACCGTGAAAGTATTGAATACGATAGGGCGTTAGAAAGACGTTTTCAAAGGATCTTAGTTCATGAACCAGATCTTGATTATACCATGGAAATTCTTAAAGGTCTCAAGCCCATTTATGAAAATTTTCATGGTGTCAGACTTGAAGAAGATGGCTTGGAAGCTGCCGCAAGCTTGTCCAAGCGTTATATTTCTGATCGCTTTTTGCCAGATAAGGCTCTGGATTTAATTGACGAAGCCTGTGCTGCTAAGCGGCTTGCTTCTCATGCTTATCCCGTGCAAATGACCAATTTGTCTCAGCAACTTATTTCTGAGAAAATTCGTTTATTGCGTTTGACCGATTCTGACACTGACGATAAGTTTAAATTAAACAATCATCTTGAGCAATTAGAGGAGCAAAAAAGCCAATTATTAGCAAATTGGCAAAGGGAAAGAGAGCTCCTAGATCAGGTACAAGAGCTTCGTTCACATTTAACGGCTTTAGAAGAGCAGGCTAATCTTGCTCTTGAAAATAATCAAGTCGCAGATTATGTCCGTCTAGAAGATGAGGAAATAAGGAAATGTCATCAAAAGATGACAGCTTTAGAAAAGGAACGTTTAGACAGTCAGAAGATAATTAATGTTACTGTGACTAGAGAAGATATAGCAGCTGTTGTTGAACGCTTGACAGGCATCAAAGTACAGGGTGTTATGGAAAACGAGCGTGATCGTCTCTTGCACTTAGAAGAATTATTGCACCAAAAAATTGTTGGTCAAGATCAAGCCGTACAAAAGGTATCTCAGGCCATCATTCGCTCTCGTGCTGGCATTCAAAACCCTAAACGTCCAATTGGCTCCTTCCTCTTTTTGGGACCGACTGGTGTGGGGAAAACAGCGCTTGCTAAACGTTTGGCGGAAGTTCTTTTTGGCAGTGAACTTGAGATGGTGCGTCTCGATATGTCTGAATATATGGAAAAACATGCTGTCTCACGTTTAGTAGGACCACCACCAGGTTATGTCGGATATGAAGAAGGAGGCCAATTAACTGAGGCTGTTCGTCAGCGTTTATACTCTATCGTCCTACTTGATGAGATTGAAAAAGCTCATCCTGATGTTTTTAATACCTTACTGCAGGTTTTAGATGAAGGGCGTTTGACGGATTCAAAAGGGCGAACCATTGATTTTAAAAATACCATCTTAATTATGACCAGCAATATTGGCTCAACCAATATTTTACAAAGTCTGCAAGATAGTGGCTGCATTACTTCAGAAGTCCGTTATAAAGTTCTAGATGAGCTGAATCACAGTTTCAGACCAGAGTTTCTTAATCGGATTGATGAGACGGTACTCTTTAATGCTCTTTCTGAAAAAGATATGACAGGTGTTGTTAAGGTCATGGTTTCTGATTTGCAAGCTCGCCTCTTAGAACAAGATATTCATCTGACATTGACTGAATCGGTTTATATCCTCTTAGCTAAAGAAGGTTTTGATGCAGCTTTTGGTGCCAGACCCATGCAGAGGACAATTATGCAAAAGTTAGAAAACCCTTTGGCTTTATATCTTATTCAAAATCAGAAAAATAAAGAAAAAGAGACTTTTGTGACAGTATCTGTTAAGGATAAGAAACTCAAATTCACATTCTCATAGTTTTCTAATTTTCACAAAATATTACTTTTTTAAAGAAAAAGACTAATAGTTAAACCCTTGATATACAAGCGTTTACTGTTGGTTTTTTAATTTTAGAAGTGCAATAAAATTTTTAATTCACAAACTTTTTTGCTTGAAATCCCTATCAAAAAGTACTACAATATAGAATATAGAAAGCGTTTTCAATATTATAGTACAGTTTCTTTTGCAAGAAAGGAGTGTGATATTTTGGCTAAGTATGATCTTTTAATTATTGGTGCTGGACCCGGTGGTTATATTGCAGCTGAAGAGGCTGCAAGATTAGGCAAAAAAGTTGCTGTCGTTGAAAAAAAAGACATTGGCGGAACTTGTTTAAACGTTGGCTGTATTCCTTCCAAGGCTTATCTGCAGCACAGTCATTGGTTATTATCAATGCAGGAAGCTAACAAATACGGCATTTCAACTAATCTTGAAAGTGTAGACTTTGCTAAGTTAGTCAATCGTAAAGATCAGGTTGTTTCGACTTTACAAGGAGGTATTCACACAACTTTTAAATCTCTAAAAATTGATTATTATGAAGGCCAAGCACAATTTCTTAAAGACAAGAGCTTTATGGTCAATGGTGAAAAGATTTCTGGGAAAGATGTTATTTTAGCGACTGGTAGCCATCCTTTTATTCCGCAAATTCATGGTATTAATTCGGTGAATTACCTAACAACAGATAGCTTTTTCAATTTAAAAGTTTTACCAGAGAAATTGGTTATCATTGGTGGGGGTGTTATTGCGATTGAATTAGCCTTTGCCATGCAGCCATTGGGTGTGAATGTCACTGTCATTGAAATTGCACCGCAAATACTATTGACAGAGGATAAAGCTGCACGTGCTATTATCAGAAAGAAACTCAAAACAATGGGAGCTCATATTTTTGAAGCTGCTAAGATAGAAGAAGTACATGCTCAATCAGTTATTTTAGAGGGGGATGGCGCTCAAGAATTTGACCAGTTGTTAGTTGCAACAGGACGTAAGCCTAATACAGAATTAGCTCAGGAAATGGGATTAAAGCTAACAGAACGTGGTTTTGTCAAAGTTGATGATTACTATGAAACGTCTACTCCACATGTTTATGCTATCGGTGACTTGACGGAAAGTTATATGCTAGCTCATGTTGCCAGCATGGAAGGCATCAAAGCTGTTAGAGCTATTTGTCGTCAGGCACAGGATCCTGTTGATGCTCAAGGTGTACCGCGTTCGCTCTACACCAATCCGGAAGTGGCTTCCTTTGGACTGAGTGAAGAGGAGGCTAAAGAACAAGGTTATGATGTCCTCGTTGAACAATTACCATTTTCTTTCAACGGACGGGCCATTGCATCAACAGAGACGCAAGGATTTGTTAAACTGATTTCGGAAAGGAGGTATCATCAAATTTTAGGGGCTGTTATTGTTGGCGAACATGGGACAGATTTGTTGCAACAATTGATTTTATTGAGACAGGCAGAAGGAACTTTTGATCAAGTTGTTGATGCAGTCTATGCCCATCCGACAATTTCAGAACTCATTCAAGAAGTTGCTAAGCGAATTGTTCAGTAAAGACTTTAAAATAGGAGGAAGGATAATGCCAAACTATAAAGATTTACCACAAGAACTAACAAGAACAAGGACAAATGAAGCTGTTTCGGAACTTGTTGATTTGAAGGTTCACACGGCAACAGATATTGAAGCCCAAGAAGTTTCCAAAGAGCAAGCTAAAGATATGTATAAAACCATGTGGGATATTCGTAATTTTGAGGAAAATGCTAGACGTTTCTTTGCAGCGGGGCAAATTCCTGGTTTTGTTCATTTGTATGCAGGTGAAGAAGCCGTAGCCGCAGGAGTCTGTGCCAATTTAACGGATAAAGACTATATTACCAGTACCCACCGTGGGCATGGTCATTGTGTGGCCAAGGGTGGTGACCTTAAGGGCATGATGGCTGAAATTTTTGGCAAGGAGACAGGTCTTGGCAAGGGTAAAGGTGGCTCCATGCACATTGCTGATTTGGACAAGGGAATCCTTGGTGCCAATGGTATGGTTGGTGGCGGTTTTGGTCTGGCAACTGGAGCTGCTATGCGTAATAAGTATCTTAAGACTGATGATGTTGCTGTTTGTTTCTTTGGAGATGGTGCCGCTAATGAAGGCCTTTTCCATGAATGTTTAAATATGGCTTCTATTTGGAAATTGCCTGTTATTTTTGTCAATGAAAATAACCTGTTTGCTGAATCAACACCACAATGGTATTCATCAGCATCAGCTACCATTGCCGAAAGGGCATTGGCTTATGATATGCCTGGTGTTCGTGTTAATGGGAAAGATCTCTTTGCCGTCTATCAAGTGGCTAAAGAAGCTGTTGAACGTGCTAGATCTGGTCAAGGGCCAACTTTGATTGAAGCTGTTACTTACCGTGATCATGGTCACTTTGAAGGGGATGAACAAAAATATAAAGCTCCAGACGGAGAAGAAAAAGACTGGGCAGATGTTGATCCACTAGAAGTTTTCCGCAATTATACTATTGAACATGAGCTATTGACAGAAGAAGAATTGGATGAAATATTAGAAGAATCAAAGAAAGATGTTGATGATGCCATTAAATATGCTCAAGACAGTCCAATTCCTAAAGCAGAATCACTACTTGAAGATGTATTTGCTGAGTAAAGGAGGTTAGAAATGGCTAGAGAACTATTATTTATGAAAGCAATTAATGAAGCGCTTGATATGGCAATGGCCAAAGATGACAAAATTATTTTACTTGGTGAAGATATTGCAGGTGGTGTTAAGGTTAAACATTTAGAAGAGCAAAACGAAGAAGCCTGGGGCGGTGTTATGGGGGTTACCAGCGGTTTAATGGCTAAATACAGTCGTGATCGTGTTATTGACACCCCTCTTTCAGAACATGGTTACATGTCAGCTTCTGTTGGGATGGCTTTGACGGGATTGCATCCTGTGCCAGAATTGATGTTCAATGACTTTATTGGTTTTTGTTTTGATGCTTTGATTGGCCAAGGGTCGAAAATGCGTTATATGTTTGGTGGCAAGGCAAAAGTGCCGATGACCGTTCGTACCATGCATGGTGCAGGCGCTTCAGCTGCTGCACAGCACTCAGGATCTTACTATGGCATCTTTGGTTCAATCCCAGGAATTAAGGTAGTTGTTCCAGCGACACCTTATGATGCCAAGGGTCTGCTTCTTTCTGCTCTTGAAGATGATAATATTGTTATCTTTTCAGAAGATAAGACGTTGTATGGCTTTAAAGGTGAAGTGCCAGAGGATTATTATACCGTTCCGATTGGAAAGGCAGTTGTCCGTCGTGAAGGTAATGATTTAACCATTGTAACTATTGGTAAAATGCTCTATGTGGCTTATGAAGTAGCAGATCGTTTGGCTAAGGATGGCATTTCTGTTGAAGTCATTGATCTTAGAACAGTTGCACCTTGGGATCAAGAAACCGTTCTAAATTCTGTGAAAAAGACAGGACGCTTGATTGTGATTGATGAATCAAACCCACATAATAATACAGCGACAGATATTGCTTCTGTTGTTAATGATAAGGCATTCGATTATCTAGATGGTCCAATTAAATGTGTTTGTGCACCAAATGTACCTGTTCCGTTTGCCATCAATCTTGAACAACTATACATCCCTAATGCAGACCGTGTCATTGAAGCAGCAGCTGAATTGATTGACGACTTGAAAGCATAGAAGGGGGGATAATATGGCTACAGAAATCGTGATGCCTAAATTAGGTTTAACCATGACAGAAGGGCTAATTAACCAATGGCTCGTTAAAGAAGGCGACACAGTTGCAGCTGGCGATCCCGTGTTGGAAATTAGTTCTGAAAAGTTAACAAGTGAAGTTGAAGCTCCAGAAGCTGGTGTTATTTTAAAAATAGTTAAGGGAGAAGGTGAGACTGTTCCTTGTAAACAAATCATTGCTTGGATTGGTCAAGAAGGTGAGGCTGTTCCTGACGCTGCAGGTGACGCTCCAGAAGTAGATACAGAAGCTGAAAGTGAAGTTGCTTCAGCAGGGCAAACAGTAGTTCCAGAAGAAAGCAGGACTGTTTCAGCAGCGCCCGTTGCTGAAAAGCATGAAGACGGACGGATTTTTATCACACCGCTGGCTCGAAAGATTGCCAAGGAAAAAGGGCTAGACATTACTTATATCAAAGGAACAGGCGGTAACGGACGTATCACACGCCGTGACGTTGAAGCCTTTAATCCTGCTAGCATTCCTACAGCTGAACCTGTAACAGCTTTAAGTGCTCCAACAAATGTAAACTATGGTGTTGGTTTAACAGGTATACGCAAAGTCATTGCTGAGCGCATGATGAGTAGTATCCATTCTAGTGCTCAATTAACGCTTCATCGAAAGGCAGATGTTACGCCTTTAATGGCTTTCAGGCAAGATATAAAAACTAAGGTTAATGCACCGCTTGAAAACGGGGAAATTGGCATTACAACCTTATTGACCAAAGCGGTAACGAAGGCTTTGAAAGATTATCCTGAAGCGAATGCTTGGTATGCAGGCGGTCAATATGAAGAAAAAGAAGATATTCATATTGGTATGGCAACTGCTTTGAGTGATGGTTTGGTCGTTCCTGTTATTCGTCATGCTGATAAATTAACGCTGTCAGATTTGGGACGAACTATTAAAGAAGAAGCAGAACAAGTACGTAAAGGAACTCTGGATCCATCCTTGTATTCAGGTTCCACATTCTCTATTACCAATCTAGGTGCTCAAGGCATTGAATACTTTACACCGATTTTGAATGCACCTGAAGTTGCTATCTTAGGTGTTGGGGCTATCCAGAAAGCTTTGACTCTTGATGAGAATGGTCAAGTAGCTGAAAAACAATTTTTACCACTTAGTTTGACCTTTGACCATCAAGTCTTAGATGGTGCACCAGCAGCTGAATTTTTAGGAGCTGTTATCTCCTACTTGGAAGATGCTTATAGTCTGGTATTCTAATAAGCAGAAGTAAAAGAGAAAGGGAAAATTTAATTGATTTTCCCTTTCTCTTTTTGAGATTAAATATTACGCGTTATTTGAGCTACTTTATGCAATAATTTCTGGCGCTCGTCATCAGATATTTTTTCGATACTGGTTAATTCAGTTAATTTCACTGGTGAGATAGCACAAGGTTTTAGAATTTGCTTTTTCAAGACTTTACCATAGTCTTGGACGAAAGGCATAGCAAAAGATGGTGTGTTGTGAGTCGTGATGATCCAAGCAGATTTTCCTTGTAAATGCCCTTCAAGACCAACTTTTTTATAAGAATAAGCAAAGTCAGCTACAAAGACTCGGTCAATAAAGCCTTTGAGTATAGCCGGCATACCGCTCCACCAGATAGGAAAGATGAAGATCAGATGATCTGCCCAAGTAACTAAGTCGCGGTATTTCTCCATTTCAGCAACCTTAGCCAAATCACGTCGTTTATGAGTTTCATTAAATTGCAAAACGGGGTCGAAATGCTCAGCGTACAAATCTAAAGTACTAACAGTGTGTTCTTTGGAAAGATTTGTTTGAACTTGTTTGAGAATTTCAGCATTAAAACTAGTTGGATTTGGATGTGTGTAAACAATTAAAATTTTCATGTTTGTTCTCCTTTAATGTAAATATCAAGCATATGATTAATAGTCGTGTGGATAGCTTGATTATCAAGGTCGCGCCCAATGGGACTGTTGGCTAGAACAGCAAGACCTGAGATAAAACTCCAGAAGTGAAAAAGTGTCTCAGCTTCACTATTAGTGAAGCTCTCCTCTTTACGGAGATCGAAAACAATACGTTTAAATTTATCAAACCCCGGTAAGTCAGAATCCAGTACAATAGTCTCCTGAGTAATTTTCATATACTTAAAGGGAAATTTAATAAAGAGGGCTTCAAAGAAATAAGGATAACGTTTAGTAAAAGTAATGAGATTAAATCCCATTTGAGCGAGCTGATCTCGAGCAGAAACTTTTTGATCAATCCCTTGAGCTATTTCCTGATTGAGAAAAGTCGAAAGTCGTGTCAAGACAACTCTCAGATAATCTTCCTTACTCTTAAAGTGGCGGTAAGGAGTCCCATGAGTGACGCCGCAGTTTTTAGCAATAGTTCTAAGAGAGAGCTGATCAAGGCCATTTTTTTTGATTTCTTCAACTCCTGTTTGAATGAGCTTTTCTTTCAGTTGAGCTGTATTGCGCTTCATTGTTTTCCTCCGAAAGTAGACATTGTCTACCTTGTTTATAAGTATACATCGTCTACTTTATTTTGTCAAACCTCTACTGCAAAAGTGACGTGATACAATAATCGGCTGATACTGCTTACTGCATAATAGGATTTCTAAGCAACTATTGGAGTGAACCATTCCTTTCCTTTGAGACTTTTTTTGATAGTCATCTTAGGCAGTATCGCTCTCTAAGCTTGATTGTGGTTATTTTTAGAGGTCACTAATTCTTTATATATTAATGGCGTAATAATTGGCTGGCAGTTCTTGCGTCTTAATTTTTAGCTTCAAACCTTTAAAGGTCCGCTAGTTCACTAGTCTATTAAAGTATCTCTTGCTTTTGTAAGTGATAACTCTAGCAGTTTGAGGAACTGTCGGAGTTACTTGATCCCATGAACGTTATTTCATGCTGATTGAACAATCTTATATTAAGCGACATCATTAGAACCTCTGATTGGGGTATAGAGTTCTGAAGATTTTACATATCACTGAAAAAAGATGTGATATAATAAAACTATGTCTAAAAAACCTACGTCAGCCTATGTGCATATTCCTTTTTGTACACAGATTTGCTATTATTGCGATTTTTCAAAAGTTTTTATTAAAAATCAGCCTGTAGATGCTTATTTGGAGGCCCTGATTAAGGAGTTTAATGATTACTATCAGATTAAGGACTTGCAAACCCTCTATATTGGCGGCGGTACACCAACAGCCATTTCTGGGGAGCAATTGGATTACCTGCTGACTAATCTGTCGAAAAATCTCAATCTTAATATGTTGGAAGAATTTACCATTGAAGCAAATCCGGGAGATTTGACACCGGATAAAGTAGCAGTGTTGAAGCAATCAGCTGTTAATCGTGTTTCTTTAGGTGTACAGACTTTTAATAATAAGCATCTGAAACAAATTGGACGCGGACATAATGAAGCTCAGATTTATGAAAGTATTGACAGTTTAAAAAGTGCTGGTTTTGATAATATTTCTATTGACTTGATTTATGCCCTGCCCAATCAAACCATAACTGATGTCAAAGAAAATGTAGCTAAAGCGCTGGCCTTGGATATTCCGCATCTGAGCCTTTACAATTTGATTTTGGAACATCATACGGTTTTTATGAATAAAATGCGACGCGGGAAACTCAATCTGCCAGCAGAAGATTTGGAGGCGGAAATGTTTGACTATATCATTTCTGAAATGGAAGATCATGGTTTTGAGCATTATGAAATTTCTAACTTTACCAAGCCTGGTTTTGAAAGCCGTCACAATCTGATGTATTGGAACAATGCTGAGTATTTTGGCTGCGGTGCAGGGGCTTCGGGCTATGTTGATGGTATCCGCTATCGTAACCGCGGGCCTATCCAGCATTATTTGAAAGCTATTAAGGAAAAGAGACAGGCTCGCTTTCAAGAAGAAAGGTTAAGTCAATCGGAGAAAATGGAAGAAGAACTCTTTTTGGGTTTGCGAAAGAAATCGGGGATTTCAATTCAGCGATTTGAAGACAAATTTGGTTTGCCTTTAATGGAAGTTTATGGTCAGGCTATTGATGACTTAGAGAAGGATGGTCTGATTTTAGTGGAAAAAGATTGTATTAGGATGAGTAAAAAAGGTCTCTTTTTGGGAGATACTGTTGCTGAGAAATTTATTTTGGAGCAGAAATAATCATGGGGAAAAAATTTAAAACACGTTATCAAATACCTTTTTATGAAAGTGATGTCAATCATAATGTTAAGCTGCCTCACATTTTGTCAGTTGCCTTACAGATTGCTAGCGATCAGTCTGTTAGTTTAGGTTTGGGAGATGAGCGCATTTTTAAAGATTATAATTTAGTCTGGGTTGTCTCAGAACACGAGGTGACCATTGACCGCTTACCACGTTTTAATGAAATTGTGGAGATTGAAACAGAGCCAATTTCATACAATCGTTATTTTTGTTATCGTGAGTTCCGCATTTACGATCAAAATGGTGAAAAGCTTGTAGATATTTTTTCAACCTTTGTTCTTATGGATTATGATACGCGCAGGGTGCATGATGTCCCAGAAGATTTGGTTGCTCCTTATGAGTCTGAGAAAATCAGAAAAATTTTAAGGGGGCCAAAGTATAAAGCTTTGGAAAAAGCGACTGACACGCTTTATCATGTTCGATATTTTGACCTTGATATTAATGGACATGTCAACAACAGCCGTTATCTTGAATGGATGTATGATGTCCTTGATTTTAATTTTTTAAAAGCATATACTCCGAAAAAAATTAACCTCAAGTATGTCAAAGAGGTGCAATATGGCAGTGACATTGAATCACGTTTGGAACAAGATGGCTTAATCACCAAGCATGAGATTACTTCAAACGGGTACGTTAATGCACAAGCCATTACGCAGTGGGAAAAAATATAACTAGATGATGGAGTTAAGCCATGCAAGAGAAGAAATGGTTGGATTGGCTGATTCGTTTGCAGTCATTGGCACAAGCGGGTCTGGCCTATGGTAAGGATAAATATGATATTGAGCGATTTGAAGAGATTCGAGATCTCTCTGTGCAAATGCTAACGGCTCTTTCTGATTTGCCAGCTCAAAAAGTTGAAAATCTCTTTGCTAGTGAGACCGGCTATCAAACACCAAAGATTGATACCCGTGCCGCTATTTTTAAAGAAAATAAAATCCTGCTCGTCCAAGAGGCCAATGGCACTTGGGCGTTGCCGGGAGGGTGGTGTGATGTTGATCAGTCTGTCAAGGAAAATACTATCAAAGAAGTTAAGGAAGAAGCAGGTTTAAATGTTGTCTTAGATAAAGTAATAGCAGTACAAGATAGAGATAAACATAACCAACCGCCTTATGCTTATAAAATTTGTAAAATTTTTTCACTCTGTCATGCAACTGGTGGCGCTTTTACTAAAAATCTTGAGACCATTGCTAGTGACTATTTTGAACGAGATCAATTGCCAACATTAGCTCAAGCTAAGACCAATGAAGACCAAATTCAAATGTGCTTTGCCGCTTATGAAAATGATGATTGGAAAACTGTAATAGATTAAAGGAGTTAGGATTAATGACATACAAGGGTTATCTTATTGACCTTGATGGGACCATCTATAAAGGAAAAGACAGAATTCCTGCTGGAGAAGATTTTGTTAAACGATTGCAGGAAAGACAGCTTCCCTATATTTTAGTGACTAATAATACAACACGTACGCCCGAAATGGTTCAAGAAATGCTAGCAACCTCTTTTAATATCAAAACGCCACTTGAAACTATTTACACAGCGACATTAGCGACTATTGATTATATGAACGATATGAAACGTGGGAAAACAGCTTATGTCATTGGTGAAACAGGACTTAAAAAGGCTGTTGCTGAAGCGGGGTATCGTGAAGATAGTGAGAATCCTGCTTATGTAGTGGTTGGTTTAGATACGAATTTGACTTATGAAAAGCTAACTCTGGCAACTTTGGCCATTCAAAAAGGAGCTGTTTTTATTGGAACAAATCCTGATCTTAATATTCCAACAGAGCGCGGCTTATTGCCGGGAGCGGGGGCTATTTTATTTCTTTTGGAAAAAGCAACACGTGTCAAGCCTATTATTATTGGTAAGCCTGAAGCTGTTATCATGAATAAAGCTTTAGATCGTCTGGGCGTCAAACGCCATGAAGCGATAATGGTTGGCGATAATTATCTGACAGATATTACTGCTGGCATTAAAAATGATATTGCAACGCTTTTGGTGACGACAGGTTTCACCAAACCAGAAGAAGTACCTGCTTTGCCAATTCAGCCTGATTTTGTTTTATCCAGTCTTGCGGAGTGGGATTTCGATGAAAGATAAGTTTCACTTTATTTTTAGCCTTCTTTTTTTGCTGGCTTTTTCAGTTCTTGCCACCATTTATTTAGTCTGGCTTTTTTATCCTTTAGAGATATCTTTGTTGGGTTTGGAAAAAGTGGTTTATATGAAAAGCGGTCAGATTCAGGATAATTTCAATCGTTTAATGCTTTATTTGACCAGTCCTTTTCATTGGCAGCTGGTTATGCCTGATTTTCCTTCTTCCAAAGATGGTTTGCACCATTTTGAGCAAGTGAAATGGCTTTTTCATTTAGCACAAATCTGTTTTCTTTTAACCCTGCCTAGTTTTCTTTTTTTTATGAAAAATGTCGTTCAAAAAGGTTATGGTGTCTTGTATCAACGATCTCTAAAGTTTACAGCACTTATCCCTCTTATTTTGACTCTAATCGCTGTGGGAATAGGTTTTGATAGTTTTTTCACACTTTTTCATCAAGTCCTTTTTGCAGGGGATGAGACTTGGCTTTTTAACCCAAACACAGACTCTGTTATCTATATTTTTCCTGAAGCCTTCTTTTTACACTGCTTTTTGCTTTTTCTGATTCTTTATGAGGTTTCATTTTGCAGCCTTTTGTGGCAGATTAGAAGGAAAAACAAAGAGAACAGAGGCAGTACAGAAGAGACAAACCGGTTCTGATAACTGGTTTGTTTTCTTTTTTACGTTTTTCCTTTGCAGTTTTAGCAGTAAAATTCTAAAATAATAATTATTATCTTGTTGCTAGGAGTTAAGAATGTTAGAGTTAAAGCATATTACTAAAGTATATGAAACTGCGGGTATTAAGCGAATGGCTTTGGAAAATGTTAGTGTCAACTTTCGTGCCAATGAATTTGTTGCGGTTTTAGGGCAGTCCGGCTCAGGGAAAACGACCTTGCTTAATATTATTGGCGGTTTGGATCAATACACGACTGGTGATTTATTAATCAACGGAAAATCGACCAAAGATTTTAAAGACAAAGACTGGGACAGCTATCGCAATAATACTATTGGTTTTGTTTTTCAGTCTTATAATCTCATTTCGCATCAAACAGCGCTGGCTAATGTTGAATTAGCCCTAACCCTATCAGGTGTTTCAAAAGCTGAACGCCGAAAACGTGCTTTGGATGCTTTGAAGCGGGTTGGTTTGGAAGATGAGATTAATAAAAAGCCCAACCAAATGTCAGGTGGTCAGATGCAGCGGGTTGCGATTGCGCGTGCCTTAGTTAATAATCCTGATATCTTACTGGCTGATGAACCAACAGGGGCTTTAGACTCAGAAACATCCTTGCAGATTATGGATTTGCTAAAGGAAATTGCTCAAGAGCGTTTAGTCATTATGGTAACTCATAATCCCGATTTAGCAGAAAAATATTCTAATCGCATTATCAAGGTTCTTGATGGTCATATTATTAATGACAGCAATCCATATACTGACGATGAGATCAGAAAAGCAACTGTTGATTTTAAAAAGACTAAAATGTCTTTTACAACAGCTCTTTCGCTTTCTTTTAATAATTTATTGACCAAGAAGGGACGAACCTTGCTAACTGCCTTTGCAGGATCTATTGGGATCATTGGGATTGCTTTGATCTTATCGCTGTCAAATGGTGTGCAAAAATATATTGCTAAAACGCAAGAAGATACGCTGGTTGCTTATCCTTTATCTATCGAAAAGTCTTCCAATAAAAATTTTATCGGACTTCTTGCAGCTAATAGTAATGAAAACAAGAAGTCTGATAAGAAAAAGACAAACAAGAAGATTGGAACCAATAGTATCCTAAAGAATATGATTTCAACGCAGGTCGTTGATAATGATTTGGCTTCATTTAAAACTTATATCAAAAAACATCAAAAGAAATTTGCTGCTGTTACCAAAGATATTCAATATTCTTATAAAATAACACCTCGAATTTATCAGTCTGATACTTCAAAAGGAGTCAAAGCTGTCAATCCTAATACTTTAAGCAAAGATCTGAAAGATACCAGCACAAGTATTCAAACAGTCGTTTCTAACCTTGATATTTGGCAAGAATTATCTTCTAATGAAAAAATGCTGTCTTCACAATATCAAGTTATTTCAGGGCATTTGCCAAAGCAATATAATGAAGTTGTGCTTATGGCTGATGAAAACAACAAAATTGATGATTATGTTCTTTACAGTTTGGGAATTAAAGATGCCAAGCAATTAAATAGCAAAACGATTAAAAAAGTCAAAGCCAGCAGTTACCATTATAAAGATTTGATTGGCAGAACTTACAAGCTCGTTATCAATTCTGATCTTTACCAAAAAGAAGGTAATGCTTGGATTGATCGTTCTGATAATGATGCTTACATGAAGCAAGTCATCAATGCTGCTGAAAATATTAAGATTGTTGGTATTGTCAAACCACAAGAAGGAACAACAAGCGAAAGTTCCAGTGCCGGTGTTGGTTACAGCCATGATTTAACTGATTATCTTGCTAAAAAAATCAAGAGCAGCACTATTGCCAAAGAGCAGCTGGCTAATAAGAAATTGAATGTCTTTACCGGTCAATCCTTTTCAAGCGGTAACAAAACTTTCTCCTCAGACAATTTGAGTGTTCAGCAGCAAGCTAGTATGGCTTCGATGTCAGCTGAAGAATTAGCTGATTATGTCAATCGTTACAATGAAAATGCCAATGCAACTTATAAAGATAACTTGGAAAAAATTGGTATCATTGATAACAATAATCCAGAAACCATCCATTTTTATGCCTCTTCTTTCAAAGATAAGGAAGCTCTGAAGGATTTAATCAGTGACTATAATAAAAAAGTCAAAAAGGATAAGCATAAGTCTAGAGTAATTCGTTATACAGATACAGTTGGTTTGATGATGTCATCAGTAACAACAATGATTAATGCCGTCACCTATATTTTAATTGGTTTTGTTGCTATTTCCTTGATTGTATCGTCTATTATGATTGGTATTATTACCTATATCTCTGTTTTAGAACGCACCAAGGAAATTGGTGTTTTGCGTGCTATGGGGGCTTCTAAGAGGGATGTAACCCGTATTTTTACAGCAGAGACCATTATTGAAGGTGCTATCGCTGGAGTACTTGGAATCTTGATTACCCTTTTACTAAATATTGCGATTACACTTATTGTGAAAAATTGGCTGAATATCAATCATATCTCTTCCCTACCTATTTGGTCAGCAATTGTTCTCATTGCTATTTCTATCGTACTCACTGTCTTTGCAGGTATTCTGCCATCACGTGTAGCAGCTAAAAAAGATCCCGTCGAAGCCTTACGGACAGAATAAAGACAAAAGCGAAACAAAAAGATAATAAATTGTTTCGCTTTTTTATGCACCATTATCTAATAGTCCTTTTAAAAGACTCAATTAAAAATAGTTAAGGTTTGTTTTAAAAGGATGATAAAAATTTTAATGGCAAGCATTTTCCATATTTTAACTTTTAATTTTAAATTTATGAAACTTACGTTCTTTGGTTGAAGAACGTATAAAGGTATTCTAATATAGCCAAAAGAGCAAAGCCCCAGCCACACATTGCTAAAACTGATGCAGCCGTTTTATTTCCTAAAAGATTAGCAACAAAATTAACAATTGAAGGAGAAAGAAAGGCACCTAGATTGATTCCCATTAGGATAACTGAAGTTGTCAATGTTCCACCCTCTTTGGGGCCAACCTGTGCTGCTCGGAGAAAAGCTTGTGGAAAAACCCAACCAAAGAAAATTCCAGCAATAATAACTCCAAAAACAACCATAGCTGCATTACTGGCACTGGCAACAATGAAGAAGCCCATAGCTATACCTGTCAATGAGATGGGTAGCATAAAATTACCAACGCGCTTACTTAATTTTCCAAAGGCAATAGCTGAAAACATAGATGATAGCCCTAATACTGCAAGAATAGAAGAGGCTGCTGAAGCAGAAATGAGGCCAGTTTCAGCTCCAAAAAGTGCCATCTTAATGGTCATCATCATAAACATGCCAAAGATAATGAGAAAAAGCAAGGCCAAGAGAAGGATATGTCCATTAATAGAATCCGCCAATTTTGGTCTTTCTTTTTTAATAGTTGGTTGATCGTCAGGAATAACAACAAAAGCGCCGAAGAGAATAAGCGGAATAAGAGCAATAAAATATCCCATAAAGGCAACTTTCCAACCAGCTAATACCAAGGCTCCTAATAAGAAACCAAAACCAGCATTTCCAAGATTTTGACCAGTATTTTGAAATCCTAACATATCGGATAATTCTTGGTCTTTATAAAAACGATACATTAAACTAACTGAAAAAGGATTAAATAAACCAATTCCACAGCCCATAAGGAAACGTAAGAAGACAATAGCATAATAATTAGGAATAAAAGAAGGTAAAACACCACCTAAAAGGTACATCAACAAACCAGCCGTAATAGTACGTTTAATACCAAATTTATTAGCAATCGTATCTGCAAAGAGAATGAGCAGAAGCACTCCGAAATTTGGAAGAGTTGAAATCATCTCAATTTCTGCTGTTGACTGTTGAGTAAAAGTCTTTTGCAACAGATTATTGGCAATAGAAATCGAAGGAGCTGTCATGGCTAGAATGGATAGAGACAAGACTGAAATTTTAAAAAGCCAAGAACTTGGACTGAGATTTTTTTGATTCATGAGAACCTCCTAATTGTATTTTTTAATATCGTTAGCGGCAGCTAGACCAGCTAAACGTCCAGATGTCTATGAGAAGCCTGAAGCTAAACCTTCATAAGCAGGATAATTGCGAGGGGCATAATAACCACCAGCATTAGCTCCGCCAGTATAAAGTCCAGGAATTGCTTTCATATAAGCATCAAGAACGCGAAGATCTTTATCAACACGGACACCGCCAACTGTTCCTAAATAAATCACTTGAGCGATAAAAGCATAAAATGGTCCTTTCTTGACATCATATTTAAGTGATGATGCAGATTTACTGAATATTTCATCGTTTTGGCTTGCAATGGCCTTGTTGTATTCTGCCACGGTTGCCTTAAAAGCGATAGGATCCATTCCGGAATTCTGAGCTAGCTCTTCAAGACTGTCTCCTTTAAAAGCGATGCCTTGTTGGACTGCTTGCTCAGCTAAGCTTACAAAATCTCCCTTAGCCTGAGAAGCACCCGGTCCGGATTTGGAAATAGTAAGCAGTGGCTGCTTCGTATAACTTTCAAGTGTTGCTGTGTCCATGACATAGTAATATTTACTACCTACACCATAGGCAGCGTTGGCCCATTGAACCGTATCATAAACGACATCTTCATTGGTAAAACGAGAACCATTTGGATCTACCCAAAGCAAAGGTGAAAGCAAAAGTTGTGTTAGAGGTGAATCATTAAAGCCCGCTAATTGCTTGCCTTTGGTTTCTTGGGTAACAGTGGATTGAGCCATTTGCGCTGCATGAATAAGAGCTGATCCATCAATATTAACTCCTCCAGCAGCTTCCATAGCTGACAAGCCTTCTCCCATATTAGGAACACCTAAAGTGCGAAGATTTAAAGTTCGCATAACCTTGGCTACACGTCTTTTATCACCGCCAAAGCCACCTGTAGTAATAATGCTAGCTTTAGCATGCACTGTCATACTTTCTCCTGCATCATTGAGAGCTTTCAAACCACGGACATGTCCATTAGAATCTTGAAGGAGTTCCGTCATTCTGACACCAAAGATAAAGGTTACTCCCATTGCTTCCAACGATTTTTGAATTTGCAGATAACTAGAGTCCTTATTCATATACATGTGATAAGAACCACCTTGGTAATCATTACCAAAATGTGCAAATTGAGTAGAATTCTTAGTTGGATTGAGCTTAATTTCCATTCCCAATTTTTCAATTTCCTCTAAAGTTTCTTTAGCATGTTCGATGATGTTTTTTAACAAAGCACCATTACTTAGAAAATGATTATGTTCTTGCAGTTGTCTGATGGCTTCTTGCGTAGAAAGCTTTAAACCTGCAGCGTTTTGCTCTTTAGTGTTAATGGCAAAAAAACCTGAGGAAATTCTAGTATTCCCACCAATTTGTTTTAATTTTTCGAGAACCAAGACTTTAAGTCCATTTTGAGCGGCAGCATGAGCAGCAGCTAAACCAGCACCGCCAGCTCCAGCAACGACGACATCAACTTTGTATTCTTTTTCCATATGACAGTTCCTCGCATTTTTAATTTATGTTATAATTATAAGTGAAAAACATCACATTTGAAAAGCCTTACAAATATCTTAAAAAATGACTTTTTATGACTTTTAGATGGGAGGTTTGCTTAGTATGGTCCGTTTTATTTCAAATACCTTATCGCAAACTCTAAATGAACCCTTTCAGCAATCTCATAAATCTTGCAAACATCTTTATATTTTGGAAATTCTTTCGCAGGTGGTTATTGTTTCAGACCAAAAACAAGTCCCTTTACAACCTTATGATATTATCCTCGCTCAATCTTTTAATCACTTGCAGATAGACTCTCTAGATAGAAATCCCATTTTACTGCGTTTATATAGTCTTGATTTTGACCTACCGTCACCGCTCAATCAATATACTGTGGGCGACAATCCTCTCATTCATGATTTAATGAATGATCATACAAGTGAAGATGCTTATATTCTTTTTACAAATCTATCCGATTTAATTTGCCATGCCTATCTTGATGCCCTTGAAAAATTAGAAAATCTAAGAGACAATAATGATGAACAAGTCTATATTGATTTTCAAAGGCAAAAGCTAGCAGGTTTGTTATTTACGGAGCTCCTGCGTCAACATGATGCTAAAGTATCTAAATTTGCCTCTCGCTTTCCTTCAGTAAATGTTAAGTATGCTTCTAAGGATAGCCAATCAGGTGCTATTATGAAATACGTTTCAGATAATGTTCATCATATTAGCTTAAAAGAAGCGGCAGCTCATTTTTTTTATCAAGCCAATTATTTTTCAAGGCTCTGCCACGAGCTTTTTGGTATTTCTTTTAATCAATTAAAAACAACCATTCGTTTAGAAATTGCTAAAGAACAATTGCGACTGACAACTAAAAGTGTAGAAGAAATTAGCCAAGAATTAGGCTACAAAGCTGTTTCAAATTTTCATCGTAATTTTAAAAGTCAGACGGGCATGACACCAAATGATTATCGACAAGATAAACAATAGAAAGATACTTAAATAAAAGTTAAAAAAAGTCATTATATTGAACTGCACCCCAAAAGTTAGACAGAAAAAATCTAACTTTTGGGGTGTTTTTATTATGAAATTGACTTATGAAGATAAAGTTCTCATCTATGAACTGAAAAACCAAGGGTATAGCTTAGAGCAGCTTTCAAATAAATTTGGGATAAAAATTTCTAATCTTAGCTACATGATTAAATTGATTGATCATTACGGAATAGAGATCGTCAAAAAAGGAAAGAATCGTTACTATTCTCCTGAACTAAAACAAGAAATCATTGATAAAGTTCTTCTTGAAGGTCGTTCACAAATAAGGGTGTCTCTAGATTATGCTCTTCCAAGTCATGGAATGTTGCCTAATTGGATAGCACAATACAAGAAAAATAGGTATACTATTGTTGAGAAAACAAGAGGGAGACCACCTAAAATGGGACGTAAGCCAAAGAAGAAATCGGAAGAAATGACAGAGCTAGAGCAACTTCAGAAAGAATTAGAATATCTGAGAGCGGAGAATGCTGTTCTAAAAAAGTTGAGAGAACTCCGATTGAGGGAAGAAAAAGAGCAAGAAGAAAAACGGAAATTGTCCGAGGATTGGTAACGGAGTTTTCTTTAGACATTCTTCTAAAGATTATTAAGCTCGCTCGTTCAACCTATTATTACCACTTAAAGCAGCTAGATAAAAGCAATAAAGATCATGCTATTAAAGCTGAAATTCAAGCTATTTTTACTGAGCACAAAGGAAATTATGGTTATCGTCGAATGACTCTTGAATTGAGAAATCGTGGCTTCTTGGTAAATCATAAAAAGGTTCAACGTCTAATGAAAGTTCTTGGTTTGGAGGCTCGTATTCGTCGCAAACGGAAGTATTCTTCCTACCAAGGAGAGGTGGGCAAGAAAGCAGACAACCTTATTCAACGCCAATTTGAAGCATCAAAACCAATGGAAAAGTGCTACACAGATGTGACAGAATTTGCCATTCCAGCAAGCGGTCAAAAGCTCTATTTGTCACCAGTTTTAGATGGTTTCAACAGTGAAATTATTGCTTATAACCTTTCTACGTCACCGAACTTGATACAAGTGAAAGCTATGCTAGAACAGGCTTTCACAGAGAAACATTACACAAATACTATTCTTCATAGTGACCAAGGCTGGCAATACCAGCATGATTTTTATCATCAATTTTTAGAGAACAAGGGGATTCAGCCGTCCATGTCACGTAAAGGAAACAGCCCAGATAATGGCATGATGGAATCTTTCTTTGGCATTTTGAAATCCGAAATGTTTTACGGTTATGAGAAGACATTTAAGTCACTTAAGCAATTGGAACAAGCTATTGTAGACTATATTGATTATTACAACAACAAACGTATTAAGGTAAAACTAAAAGGACTTAGTCCTGTACAGTACAGAACGAAATCCTTTACTTAAATTTTTTGTCTAACTTTTTGGGGTCAGTACATATAAGATATGACTTTTTTTAATCGCAAGATGCATTTTTCTGTATAATAGAGATAGAATAATCAGAAAAAGAAAGGAACTATCGATGAAATTAGTTGCTATTGTTGGTTCTAATGCCTCCTTTTCCTATAATCGTTTATTGTTGCAATTTATTAAAGAGCGGTTCGGTCAAGCTTTTGCATTGGAGATTTTGGAAATTAAAGAGCTCCCTCTTTTCAATCAAGATAGTAGTGCTGCAGATTGTCCTCTTATTCAAAAGCTTAATGAAGATATCTTAAATGCAGATGGCATCATTATTGCGACAGCAGAGCACAATCAAACCATTACAGCCAGTTTAAAATCCATGCTTGAATGGTTATCTTACCAGCTTCATCCCTTTAAAAATAAACCTGTCATGATTGTCGGAGCTTCTTATTATAATCAGGGAACTTCTCATGCACAAGAGCACTTAAGGCAAATCCTAAATGCTCCCGGTCTTGATGCTTGGGTCATGCCCGGAAATGAATTTTTTCTAGGGAATGCCTCAGAAGTCTTTGATGAAAATAATCAAATAAAAGATGATGATACCGTTATTTATCTTGCGCAATGTTTACAACGTTTTATTCGCTATGTCACTGTTGTTCAGGAGTTAAAGGGAGATTCCATTCAACTTAGTGATGCAATTTCAGGAGCATCAGAATCAGTCCAAGAGGACTCTGCTGCATCTGCTATGCTAGAAAAGCGATTGTCACTACAAAAGAAAGAGACCAATACTCCCTTTGAAAGAGCACTAGATAAAACTTATGGACCGGCTTTGAAAGATACACTTGAAGATCCATTTGATAAGGATTTAGATGCCCAATACAAAGCAATCAAAAAACAACCAATACCTTTTGAAAAAGCCTTAGACAATATCTTTGGAAAAGATTTAGGTATCGAAACAACCGATCCGCTGGATAATTTATTAAGATAAGAACAGTAACTGTCAGATTGATGAAATAGTTTATTTTAGACTGGTTTCATCAATTTTTTGATTTGATAAACTAAAAATTTTTAAACGTTTTTTCTTGAAATCGGACAAAGCTTAGTTACATTTTAAAAATACAGAAATATTTCTATATTTTTTCATTTATATTGTTAAAATATTTCGTAGATAGTGGTATAATAGAAACGCTTACAGTAAAGCAAATAAAAAAGCACCGAATCGGTGCGCACTTTTTCAAGTTGTGTACGGACTGGATTAAAAATCACTGCCTTATTTTAACTTGCTGTGTTGTTTCGAATGATTCCAACACAATTATTGTATAATACTTATTGCTTTTTTGCAAGGACATTTTTTCAAAGGAGACATTTATGAAAAAACCTTACTCTATTGGACTTGATATTGGAACCAATTCTGTTGGTTGGGCTGTTGTGACAGATGACTACAAAGTTCCTGCTAAGAAGATGAAGGTTCTGGGAAATACAGATAAAAGTCATATCGAGAAAAATTTGCTTGGCGCTTTATTATTTGATAGCGGGAATACTGCAGAAGACAGACGGTTAAAGAGAACTGCTCGCCGTCGTTACACACGTCGCAGAAATCGTATTTTATATTTGCAAGAGATTTTTTCAGAAGAAATGGGCAAGGTAGATGATAGTTTCTTTCATCGTTTAGAGGATTCTTTTCTTGTTACTGAGGATAAACGAGGAGAGCGCCATCCCATTTTTGGGAATCTTGAAGAAGAAGTTAAGTATCATGAAAATTTTCCAACCATTTATCATTTGCGGCAATATCTTGCGGATAATCCAGAAAAAGTTGATTTGCGTTTAGTTTATTTGGCTTTGGCACATATAATTAAGTTTAGAGGTCATTTTTTAATTGAAGGAAAGTTTGATACACGCAATAATGATGTACAAAGACTGTTTCAAGAATTTTTAGCAGTCTATGATAATACTTTTGAGAATAGTTCGCTTCAGGAGCAAAATGTTCAAGTTGAAGAAATTCTGACTGATAAAATCAGTAAATCTGCTAAGAAAGATAGAGTTTTGAAACTTTTTCCTAATGAAAAGTCTAATGGCCGCTTTGCAGAATTTCTAAAACTAATTGTTGGTAATCAAGCTGATTTTAAAAAGCATTTTGAATTAGAAGAGAAAGCACCATTGCAATTTTCTAAAGATACTTATGAAGAAGAGTTAGAAGTACTATTAGCTCAAATTGGAGATAATTACGCAGAGCTCTTTTTATCAGCAAAGAAACTGTATGATAGTATCCTTTTATCAGGGATTTTAACAGTTACTGATGTTGGTACCAAAGCGCCTTTATCTGCTTCGATGATTCAGCGATATAATGAACATCAGATGGATTTAGCTCAGCTTAAACAATTCATTCGTCAGAAATTATCAGATAAATATAACGAAGTTTTTTCTGATGTTTCAAAAGACGGCTATGCGGGTTATATTGATGGGAAAACAAATCAAGAAGCTTTTTATAAATACCTTAAAGGTCTATTAAATAAGATTGAGGGAAGTGGCTATTTCCTTGATAAAATTGAGCGTGAAGATTTTCTAAGAAAGCAACGTACCTTTGACAATGGCTCTATTCCACATCAGATTCATCTTCAAGAAATGCGTGCTATCATTCGTAGACAGGCTGAATTTTATCCGTTTTTAGCAGACAATCAAGATAGGATTGAGAAATTATTGACTTTCCGTATTCCCTACTATGTTGGTCCATTAGCGCGCGGAAAAAGTGATTTTGCTTGGTTAAGTCGGAAATCGGCTGATAAAATTACACCATGGAATTTTGATGAAATCGTTGATAAAGAATCCTCTGCAGAAGCTTTTATCAATCGTATGACAAATTATGATTTGTACTTGCCAAATCAAAAAGTTCTTCCTAAACATAGTTTATTATACGAAAAATTTACTGTTTACAATGAATTAACAAAGGTTAAATATAAAACAGAGCAAGGAAAAACAGCATTTTTTGATGCCAATATGAAGCAAGAAATCTTTGATGGCGTATTTAAGGTTTATCGAAAAGTAACTAAAGATAAATTAATGGATTTCCTTGAAAAAGAATTTGATGAATTTCGTATTGTTGATTTAACAGGTCTGGATAAAGAAAATAAAGTATTTAACGCTTCTTATGGAACTTATCATGATTTGTGTAAAATTTTAGATAAAGATTTTCTCGATAATTCAAAGAATGAAAAGATTTTAGAAGATATTGTGTTGACCTTAACGTTATTTGAAGATAGAGAAATGATTAGAAAACGTCTAGAAAATTACAGTGATTTATTGACCAAAGAACAAGTGAAAAAGCTGGAAAGACGTCATTATACTGGTTGGGGAAGATTATCAGCTGAGTTAATTCATGGTATTCGCAATAAAGAAAGCAGAAAAACAATTCTTGATTATCTCATTGATGATGGCAATAGCAATCGGAACTTTATGCAACTGATTAACGATGATGCTCTTTCTTTCAAAGAAGAGATTGCTAAGGCACAAGTTATTGGAGAAACAGACAATCTAAATCAAGTTGTTAGTGATATTGCTGGCAGCCCTGCTATTAAAAAAGGAATTTTACAAAGCTTGAAGATTGTTGATGAGCTTGTCAAAATTATGGGACATCAACCTGAAAATATCGTCGTGGAGATGGCGCGTGAAAACCAGTTTACCAATCAGGGACGACGAAATTCACAGCAACGTTTGAAAGGTTTGACAGATTCTATTAAAGAATTTGGAAGTCAAATTCTTAAAGAACATCCGGTTGAGAATTCACAGTTACAAAATGATAGATTGTTTCTATATTATTTACAAAACGGCAGAGATATGTATACTGGAGAAGAATTGGATATTGATTATCTAAGCCAGTATGATATAGACCATATTATCCCGCAAGCTTTTATAAAGGATAATTCTATTGATAATAGAGTATTGACTAGCTCAAAGGAAAATCGTGGAAAATCGGATGATGTACCAAGTAAAGATGTTGTTCGTAAAATGAAATCCTATTGGAGTAAGCTACTTTCGGCAAAGCTTATTACACAACGTAAATTTGATAATTTGACAAAAGCTGAACGAGGTGGATTGACCGACGATGATAAAGCTGGATTCATCAAGCGTCAATTAGTAGAAACACGACAAATTACCAAACATGTAGCACGTATTCTGGACGAACGATTTAATACAGAAACAGATGAAAACAACAAGAAAATTCGTCAAGTAAAAATTGTGACCTTGAAATCAAATCTTGTTTCCAATTTCCGTAAAGAGTTTGAACTCTACAAAGTGCGTGAAATTAATGACTATCATCATGCACATGATGCCTATCTCAATGCTGTAATTGGAAAGGCTTTACTAGGTGTTTACCCACAATTGGAACCTGAATTTGTTTATGGTGATTATCCTCATTTTCATGGACATAAAGAAAATAAAGCAACTGCTAAGAAATTTTTCTATTCAAATATTATGAACTTCTTTAAAAAAGATGATGTCCGTACTGATAAAAATGGTGAAATTATCTGGAAAAAAGATGAGCATATTTCTAATATTAAAAAAGTGCTTTCTTATCCACAAGTTAATATTGTTAAGAAAGTAGAGGAGCAAACGGGAGGATTTTCTAAAGAATCTATCTTGCCGAAAGGTAATTCTGACAAGCTTATTCCTCGAAAAACGAAGAAATTTTATTGGGATACCAAGAAATATGGAGGATTTGATAGCCCGATTGTTGCTTATTCTATTTTAGTTATTGCTGATATTGAAAAAGGTAAATCTAAAAAATTGAAAACAGTCAAAGCCTTAGTTGGTGTCACTATTATGGAAAAGATGACTTTTGAAAGGGATCCAGTTGCTTTTCTTGAGCGAAAAGGCTATCGAAATGTTCAAGAAGAAAATATTATAAAGTTACCAAAATATAGTTTATTTAAACTAGAAAACGGACGAAAAAGGCTATTGGCAAGTGCTAGGGAACTTCAAAAGGGAAATGAAATCGTTTTGCCAAATCATTTAGGAACCTTGCTTTATCACGCTAAAAATATTCATAAAGTTGATGAACCAAAGCATTTGGACTATGTTGATAAACATAAAGATGAATTTAAGGAGTTGCTAGATGTTGTGTCAAACTTTTCTAAAAAATATACTTTAGCAGAAGGAAATTTAGAAAAAATCAAAGAATTATATGCACAAAATAATGGTGAAGATCTTAAAGAATTAGCAAGTTCATTTATCAACTTATTAACATTTACTGCTATAGGAGCACCGGCTACTTTTAAATTCTTTGATAAAAATATTGATCGAAAACGATATACTTCAACTACTGAAATTCTCAACGCTACCCTCATCCACCAATCCATCACCGGTCTTTATGAAACGCGGATTGATCTCAATAAGTTAGGAGGAGACTAATGGGCTGGCGGACAGTGGTTGTTAATACGCATTCCAAGTTGTCTTATAAGAACAACCACTTGATTTTTAAAGATGCTTATCAGACAGAGATGATTCATCTGTCTGAGATTGACATCTTATTACTTGAGACAACAGATATTGTTTTGTCAACTATGCTAATCAAACGCTTGGTTGATGAGAATATTTTGGTCATTTTTTGTGATGACAAACGTCTGCCAACAGCCATGCTCATGCCTTACTATGCGCGTCACGATTCCAGCTTGCAGCTGAGTCATCAGATTTCTTGGACAGAAGAAGTGAAATGCGATGTCTGGACAACAATCATCGCTCAAAAGATTTTGAATCAGTCATGTTATTTGGGAGAATGTTTTTATTTTGAAAAATCTCAGTCAATTATGGATTTATATCATGACTTAGAGCCTTTTGACCCTAGTAATCGAGAAGGACATTCTGCGCGGATTTATTTCAATACCTTATTTGGAAATGTTTTTTCCAGAGAACAAGATAATGATATTAATGCAGGTCTTGACTATGGTTATACGCTGCTGTTAAGTATGTTTGCGCGTGAAGTGGTTGTATCTGGCTGTATGACACAATTTGGTCTCAAGCATGCCAACCAATTCAATCAGTTTAACTTTGCCAGTGATATTATGGAGCCTTTTCGTCCAATTGTTGACCGTATTGTTTATGAAAATCGAAATAACTCTTTTATTAAAATAAAACGTGAGCTATTCAGCATGTTTTCAGACACCTATCTTTATAATAATAAGGAGATGTATTTGACAAATATTGTCAGCGATTATACCAAAAAGGTAATCAAGGCGCTGAATAATGATGGGAAAGGAGTTCCTGAGTTTAGGATATGAGTTACCGATATATGCGAATGATTTTAATGTTTGATATGCCAACAGATACTGCTGAGGAACGCAAAGCTTATCGTAAATTTCGGAAATTTTTACTGAGCGAAGGTTTCATCATGCATCAGTTTTCAGTATACAGCAAGCTGCTTTTGAATAACTCTGCCAATACAGCCATGATTGCCCGCTTGAAGGAGAATAATCCAAAGAAGGGCAATATCACCTTGTTGACCGTGACTGAAAAGCAGTTTGCCCGTATGATTTACCTGAATGGTGAGCGTGATACTAGCATTGCTAATTCGGATTCACGACTGGTCTTTCTAGGGGAGGCTTTTCCTGATGAAACTTAATTTTCCTATATTGGATGAACCAATAACTCTTGAAAAATCTACGATTTTGGTATTAGAAGATGTGCAAGTTTTTGCTCAAATGGTGAGAAATCTTTATCAATATGATGAAGATAGTGAACTTAAATTTTTTAATAGAAAATTTAAGAGTCTGAAACCATCTGAGTTAATGCTTGTGACAGATATTTTAGGTTATGATGTCAATGCCCCGTCCTTGCTGAAGTTGGTTCACGCTGATTTAGAAAATCAGTTTAATGAAAAACCAGAGGTTAAGTCTATGGTTGAAAAACTGGCAAATACCATTACGGAATTAATTGCTTATGAATGTTTAGAAAATGAATTGGACTTAGAATATGATGAGATTACTATTTTAGAGTTAATCAAAGCTTTAGGCGTCAAAATTGAAACACAAAGTGATACCATTTTTGAAAAAATGTTTGAAGTCCTTCAAGTTTATAAGTATCTAAATAAAAAGAAGCTTCTCGTTTTTATCAATACTTTATCCTATTTTAAAAGAGAAGAAATCGCGCAAATTCTAGAATATATTCACTTATCCGATATGGTTGTTTTATTTCTTGAACCCCGTAAAATTGATGGTTTTGCTCAATATATTTTAGATGAAGATTATTTCTTGATAACAGAAAGCAACAACTAAATACGAATAATAAGATAGTTTCTAAATCAGGGGCTGTCTTTTATTATGGATTGACAAATGCGTATAATGCGTATAAAATAAAAAGAGAAATGTTATTTGCCATTAACAGGGAAAGAATTAGCTAAATTAGCGATAAACAATGGATGGGAAGAAGTTCGGGTGAGAGGAAGTCATCATCATTTCAAGAAAGATGGAGTATCTTATATTGTGACGATTCCTATTCATGGAAATAAAGTGCTTAAAATTGGTCTTGAAAAGAAACTCTTAAGGGATTTAAATTTATTATGATAGAGGAGGAAGTCGTCATGTTAAAATCATATCCTGTAATTTTTCATAAGGAAGAGGAAGGGTATTGGGTTGAATTTCCTGAATTTGGCGGTGGTACGCAAGGGGAAGATTTGGAAGAAGCCATGAAGAACGCTCGTCAGATGTTAGAAAGTGTGTTGGCATCTTATCTTGATGAAGGGTTGGTTCTACCCATTTCAAGCGATATTCAGAAAATATCTGTTGAAGATGGTTTTGCGACCATGATTCAAGCTGATCCTAGTCCTTATCTCAAAAATAACAAAGCTATTCGGAAAAATGTTACCGTGCCTGAGTGGTTGATACGATTAGCAGACCGTGACCGAGTAAATTATTCTGAAGTATTAACAAAGGCTTTGGAAAAGAAACTACAATTATAAAACAATAAAATCGCTAGAAAGATTGATTTCTAGCGATTTTTTAGGTATAATATAAGCAATCAAAACCTTTTAAAAAAGAATCATTTTGAAGCTGAAATCTGGCTGAGATGAATGGCGCGATTACGAAATGTCGAGACAAAAATTGGTCCACGAGGTTTTAGAGCTGTGTTGTTTCGAATGGTTCCAAAACAAAAGGAAACGCCATTAATTAATATGGTGAGTTTTAGAGCTGTGTTGTTTCGAATGGTTCCAAAACGATTGAACCAGCTAGCGCAGTTAGTGCTCTGTTTTAGAGCTGTGTTGTTTCGAATGGTTCCAAAACCGCTAAAAGCTGTTGTGTCATCATAGTTAGGTTTTAGAGCTGTGTTGTTTCGAATGGTTCCAAAACTAAATATTTTCAATTAGACAATAGACAAACGTTTTAGAGCTGTGTTGTTTCGAATGGTTCCAAAACTGCCTATGTATTCGGACATGACTTGCCACAGTTTTAGAGCTGTGTTGTTTCGAATGGTTCCAAAACATGTGAAAAGAAAGTAACTACTACATTTGAGTTTTAGAGCCATGTTAGTTACTGATTTACTAAAATGCATTATGCGAAAGATTTTTAAATAAGCAAAAGACACTTGAAGCAATAATTCAAGTGTCTTTTATGGGACTTTCTTTAATTTTTAGGTAATGACCGTTCCGATGACTTCAATTGTATCATCTTCTTTTAAAATGATGTCATCATAATCTGGATTTAATGAGATGAGTCGAATTTCTTTGTTTTTTCGGTAGAGTTTTTTGACATATGCCTCATTATTTACAATAACAACGATAATTTGTCCGTGATGGATAGCTTTAGTCTTTTTAACAAAAATAACGTCACCGTTGTAAAATAAAGGTTCCATACTATTACCATTGACAATAAGAGCAATATCATGTTCTGGAATTGGTATTGGGTATTTAATGGTTTCTTGTTTTTCATGTCCAACCCAGATACCAGTACCAGCTGAAACTTCACCATAAATCTGAATGTTTTCGTATTGACGTCCAAAGGTTTGATACAAATCCTTAGCTTTTATCACATTATCCCAATGAATAATTGTCTGATCGTTTAATTCTTTGGCAATAAAAGAATCAACAACCTTTTGATACTGCGTATGATTTGATTTGTCAGCAACTTTATCCTCAGTCGTTTCATCACTGGCAGACAAGCTTGCTGTTTCATCTTGTTCTTTTGATTGTTGGTAACAGAAATCTAAGACTTTTATCTGTCTCTTCATTTCTAATTGTTTGGCAATATGATTAATTTTATCAAGAGTAGAAGAGTCCTTTTTACTTGCAAATCTAGGGTCAATATCGGATTTTTGTAAACCAAAGTAATCTGCGATTTTTTGAATATTCCCTATTTTTGGCAAACTCTTTCCCTTAACATATTCGTTAAGACTACTTGTAGGAATGTTAAGAATAGTAGCTAAGTGAGATTGTTTCATTCCGCTCTCAGCTAGAAGTCTTTGAAGATTGGCAGAAATAGCCTTCATTGCTTCTAAATCTTGTGGAGTTAATTTACCGCGTCCCATGCTTCACCTTCCTTAAAGTAAAATCATTTAATTACATAATATCGCTTTCATCTATAAATGTAAATAGAAAAATAGTTTTTAAGAAAAAATACTTGACTTCCGTTTTAAAACGAATTATAATATTCTTATTAAAAATAGCTTTCATAAAGGTAAAATTTTAACTACAATATAATCTTCACCTTATTAATTTCAAAATCTTAAAATCTGTGGTGGTTAAGATGATTGATTAGGTTCCCTTTTTCTTAATTAATCTGCCTTTTGAAATTAAAAGTATTTCATATGAATAATACTGCTATTTTTAGGTAATGATTCCTATGCAGTTTGTATGGGAATCAAATGGTAAGTTGAAAGGGGATGCAGAAGTGGAGAAGTTGACATTGCGAGCTCTCAGAGTGAATTATAGTTTAAGTCCCAAAGAGGTGGCTGATTGTCTAGGAATCCCTCAACACACTCTGCTAAGCTATGAAGAAGATAGTTCTGAAATTCCCATTCAACTGGCCAATGATTTGGCCAATTACTATGATATCAGTTTAGACTCTATTTTTTTTTGGTAAAAATTCCGATTTAAAACAGAAATTCAAAAATAAGAATAATAGATAAGAGAAAGCACTTTGGTTTCAATTGGAACTATTTTAAGTGAAAATTTGTAATAAAAAAGACATTATTTTTTAATTTATGAGTCTTATTCTTTGAAAAAATGTCTTTTTATTGTTATAATTAAAATTGTATTCTTATGAATTAATAATATAAAGGATGGTTTTTATGAAATCGAAAACTGCTAAAATTACTTTGCTAAGCAGCCTTGCTTTGGCGGCTTTTGGAGCAACGAATGTTTTTGCAGATGAAGCATCAACTCAATTAAATTCTGATACTGTTGCAGCACCTACTGCTGATACACAAGCATCAGAACCGGCTGCAACAGAAAAAGAACAGTCTCCTGTTGTAGCTGTTGTCGAAAGTCACACACAAGGAAATACAACAACGACAACATCTCAAGTTACTTCTAAAGAATTGGAAGATGCTAAGGCTAATGCTAATCAGGAAGGTTTAGAAGTCACTGAAACTGAAGCTCAAAAACAGCCTTCGGTAGAAGCTGCAGATGCAGATAACAAAGCACAGGCACAAACAATTAATACAGCGGTAGCTGATTATCAAAAGGCAAAAGCTGAATTTCCTCAAAAACAAGAACAATATAATAAAGATTTTGAAAAGTATCAGTCTGATGTCAAGGAGTATGAAGCTCAAAAGGCAGCTTACGAGCAATATAAAAAAGAAGTTGCACAAGGTTTGGCATCTGGGCGTGTTGAAAAAGCCCAAGGACTTGTGTTTATTAATGAACCTGAGGCAAAACTTTCTATTGAGGGTGTTAATCAGTACCTAACAAAAGAAGCACGTCAAAAACATGCAACTGAAGATATTCTTCAGCAATATAATACTGATAATTATACAGCTTCTGATTTTACCCAAGCAAATCCATATGATCCAAAAGAAGATACTTGGTTCAAAATGAAAGTGGGAGATCAGATTTCAGTTACCTACGATAATATCGTTAATTCAAAATATAATGATAAAAAGATTAGTAAGGTAAAGATTAATTATACTCTCAATAGTTCAACGAATAATGAAGGCAGTGCACTGGTCAATTTGTTCCATGATCCAACTAAGACAATTTTCATTGGTGCACAGACATCTAATGCTGGCAGAAATGATAAAATCAGTGTGACGATGCAAATTATTTTTTATGATGAAAATGGCAATGAAATCGATTTAAGCGGCAATAATGCCATTATGAGTCTCTCATCGTTAAACCATTGGACGACTAAGTATGGCGATCATGTGGAAAAAGTAAACCTTGGGGATAATGAATTCGTTAAAATACCGGGCTCATCTGTTGACTTACATGGCAATGAAATCTATTCGGCTAAGGACAACCAATATAAAGCTAATGGTGCAACCTTTAATGGTGATGGAGCAGATGGCTGGGATGCTGTCAATGCTGATGGAACGCCACGTGCTGCGACGGCTTATTATGGTGCAGGTGCTATGACTTACAAGGGAGAACCCTTCACCTTTACTGTTGGTGGTAATGATCAAAACTTACCAACAACCATTTGGTTTGCGACTAATTCAGCTGTAGCTGTGCCTAAAGATCCGGGAGCTAAACCAACACCGCCAGAAAAACCAGAGTTGAAAAAACCTACTGTGACTTGGCATAAAAATCTTGTTGTTGAAACTAAAACTGAGGAAGTTCCTCCAGTGACACCACCAACAACTCCTGATGAACCAACGCCAGAAAAGCCAAAAACACCAGAGGATCCTCAATCACCTGTCGTAGCTAAGTCAGTAAGCTTTAGAACGGCAAGAAAAGGAGAAATGCGTGTTAGAGAGCGTGATTATCAACCGACTCTTCCACATGCTGGGGCTGCTAAACAAAATGGTTTAGCTACTCTTGGTGCTATTTCAACTGCATTTGCTGCGGCTACTTTGATTGCAGCTAGAAAAAAAGAAAACTAGAGTGTTAATTTCTATAAAAAGAGGTTGGGACAAAAAAGTGTTCCGCCCTTTTTATTGTATAGTAGTTGATTAGATTAGACTCAAGCCTTTAACAGTCTACTGAACTGTTGAAGGCTTGAGCAGCAGTTCTTGTTAATACCTAGTCAATTTTGCGGAGGTGGGACAGCAGAATTGAAATCACAATTTCATTACGATCTACCGATTTTTATTCCGCTCTTTGTGGTTTTTGTGATGGGTAAGTTCACTATAAGTATTATGGAACTTTTGAGTTCACCAAAAAGATCCTATGATTTTATAGTGAGGTTAAATGGGCTATCGTTGTTTGATATGCAAAATATAGGAATTTTCAATAATAATTGAAAAATATTAGTAGGTGAAGCTAGAGGAAAGTATTATGACAGATCAAGAATTAGAACATTTGATAGTGACTGAACTTGAAAGTAAAAGATTAGATTTCACTTATTCTAAAGATATAACAGAATTTTTTGATGAAGCATTTCCTGAATATGATCAGAACTACTAATGATTTATAAAATGATTTATAAGATATGCTCATTGCTTTTTCAATCTTGTAGGGTTAAGGTTATAAGTCAAAGCGTGAGAATTCCAATTAATTACTGCGTCAAACTGCTAAGTCTAATAGATTTAAAAGAGACTGGATTTTTGTCTTAGAACAACTGTTAGATAATATAAAGACAGGATAAGGTTATGGTAAGCCCCTGTCTTTTTTGTTATAATAAAGCTACTGATTAATTTTGACAAGGATAAAAAATGACTATAGAACAACTTAAAAATCGTCAGGAGAAAATTCGTAATTTCTCTATTATTGCCCATATAGACCATGGGAAGTCAACGCTGGCAGATCGTATTTTGGAACAGACAGAAACTGTTTCTAGCAGAGAAATGCAAGCTCAGCTTTTGGACAGCATGGACTTAGAACGTGAGCGTGGTATTACCATTAAATTAAATGCGATTGAGCTTAATTATAAGGCTAAAAATGGTGAAACTTATATTTTTCACTTGATTGACACGCCAGGACATGTTGACTTTACTTATGAAGTGTCACGTTCTTTGGCAGCCTGTGAAGGTGCCATTTTGGTGGTAGATGCTGCACAAGGTATTGAAGCGCAGACCTTAGCCAATGTTTATTTGGCTTTAGATAATGATCTGGAAATTTTACCTGTTATCAATAAAATTGACTTGCCAGCAGCTGATCCTGAACGTGTGCGCACTGAGATTGAAGATGTCATTGGACTGGATGCTAGTGAAGCTGTTTTGGCTTCCGCCAAAGCAGGCATCGGGATTGAAGAGATTTTGGAGCAAATTGTGGAAAAAGTACCAGCTCCAAAGGGGGATGTTGAAGCCCCACTCAAAGCTCTTATTTTTGATTCTGTCTATGATGCTTATCGCGGCGTTATTCTGCAAATTCGGGTCATGGATGGTATGGTCAAACCCGGAGATAAAATTGAACTCATGAGCAATGGCAAGACTTTTGACGTGACAGAAGTAGGAATTTTCACTCCTAAGGCTGTTAATCGTGACTTTTTGGCAACGGGTGATGTAGGTTATTTAGCTGCTTCAATCAAGACAGTGGCAGACACTCGTGTTGGTGATACAGTGACTCTGGCGGACTGCCCTGCCGAAGCACCTTTGCATGGTTATAAGCAGTTGAATCCCATGGTTTTTGCAGGAATTTATCCTATTGATTCCAGCAAATATAATGACATGCGTGAAGCCCTAGAGAAATTACAGCTTAATGATGCCAGTCTTCACTTTGAACCTGAGACTTCTCAAGCCCTTGGCTTTGGTTTTCGTTGTGGCTTCTTAGGTCTTTTGCATATGGATGTCATTCAAGAGCGATTGGAGCGTGAGTTTAATATTGATCTCATTATGACAGCGCCATCTGTAGTTTACCATGTTTATACCACAGATGGGGAGAGGCTTGAGGTTTCTAATCCATCTGAATTTCCTGATCCAACTAAGGTTGATAGTATTGAGGAACCTTACGTTAAAGCCCAGATTATGGTGCCGCAAGAGTATGTGGGAGCTGTCATGGAATTATCACAACGTAAGCGCGGCGACTTTGTGACTATGGATTACATTGATAATAACCGAGTCAATGTTATTTACCAGATCCCTTTGGCTGAAATTGTTTTTGATTTTTTTGATAAACTAAAATCCTCTACCCGTGGTTATGCTAGTTTTGATTATGATATTTCTGAGTATCGCAAGTCTAAGCTGGTAAAAATGGATATTTTGCTCAATGGTGATAAAGTTGATGCGCTTAGCTTCATTGTCCATAAAGAGTTTGCCTATGAAAGGGGGAAATTAATTGTTGAAAAGTTGAAGAAGATCATTCCGCGGCAACAATTCGAAGTTCCCATTCAAGCAGCGATCGGTCAAAAAATTGTGGCGCGTTCTGATATTAAGGCCTTGCGGAAAAATGTTCTTGCTAAATGTTATGGCGGAGATGTTTCCAGAAAGCGTAAACTTTTGGAAAAACAAAAGGCTGGTAAAAAGCGGATGAAATCAATTGGTTCAGTTGAGGTCCCTCAGGAAGCCTTTCTCAGCGTTCTGTCCATGGATGATGACGATAAGAAAAAATAGTTTTTAATAGTGGCAGCAGGAGATTGCAATGGCAGCACTTAATAAAGAAATGGTTAATACTTTGCTTGGTCCGATTTATACTTGTCATAGAGAGGGTAATCCCTGTTTTGTCTTCTTAAGCGGTGCTGGTTTTTTCAGTACGGCTGACAATTTTGCTAATATTATTGACAAATTGCCTGATAGCATTGGCATATTAACCATAGATGCCCCCAATAGTGGCTACAGTCCTGTTAGCAATCAAGCGAATGTTGGACTCAGAGATTGGGTCAATGCTATTTTAATGATTTTTGAACACTTTAAATTTCAATCGTATCTTTTATGTGTTCATAGCATTGGCGGTTTTGCAGCTTTGCAAATAATGAATCAATCATCAAAGGCTTGTTTAGGCTTTATTGGGCTGGAACCAACGACTGTTATGATTTATCGTGCGGGTTTTTCTTCGGATCTTTATCCTCAATTGGCTCTGCGGCGGCAAAAATTAAAAACAGCAGCTGATAGGCTTAACTACCTTAAAGATCTCAGTCGTTCTCATTTTTCTTCTCAACAGTTTAAGCAGTTGTGGCGGGGCTATGATTATTGTCAGAGACAATTAAATGATGTTCAGTCTTTGCCTGATTTTAAAATAAGGCTTGCTTTAGGAGAAGAGGATTTTAAAACTGGTATTTCTGAAAAAATTCCTTCTATTGTTTTTTCGGAGTCTTTTCGTGAGAAAGAATATTTAGAATCTGAATACCTAAATAAGCATACACAGACAAAACTTATTCTCTGTGGTCAGCATCATTATTTGCACTGGTCAGAAACAAATTCCATTTTAGAAAAAGTTGAACAACTGCTGTCAAATCATGAAAAGTTGTAAAAAATAGAAGAGGTAGAAGCTAGACAGCTGCTTTTTGATACTAAGTTTCAAAAGATATAAAAGAAAAAGGAGACTTCTATGTCTATTAGATTGGCACAAGTTACAGATATTCCTGTTCTGAAAGAGCTTTTAAATCAGATTTTTCAGGTTCATCAAACGGTTCGCCCAGATCTCTTTAAGAATACAGACAAGGGAAGTAAATATTCTGAAACAGAATTGAAGGAACTTTTACAAGATGAGTCAAAACCTATTTTTGTCTATACGGATGGTAAAAATAGAGTCCTAGGGCATTTATTTTTGGTTATAAAGGAGACTAAGGGATCTTCGGTATCAAAACCCTTGAAAACTCTTTTTATTGATGATTTATGTGTATCAAAAGAAGCCAGAGGACAAAAGATTGGTCAGGAGCTTTTTGAATTTGCCTTAAAGTATGCGAAAAAATTAGGCTGCTATGATCTTACTCTTAATGTCTGGAACGACAATAAAGGAGCCTTGGCTTTTTATGAACGTCAAGGATTAAAAGCCAGAGAAACGAAAATGGAGAAAATTCTTTAAAAAACCTTTAAAGCACTATTTTTTTCATGAAAAATTGTGTAAAATAAGAAGAGTAGAATAAGAAAATGGAGGGATTCTCATGCCAAGACGTCGTGCTAGCCGTAGGAAATCAAAAAAGAAGGCTGTTTTTAGTATTTTATTAACGGGTATTACTCTTATTATTATTGGTTTAGCCGTTTATTTTATTTCAGCCTATTTTACAAATACAAAGAAAACAGCAAATAAAGAAAAGACACAGACACATATTGTTAATCCTAAGAAGGATCCAGAAGAAAAGAAGGAAGCAGATTCCGCTTCAAAAGCAACATCTAAGTTTGATTTAACAACTATTGCTACAGGAGATTACAGTTCAGCTGCGGGAACTTGGCAAAATGAACTGGGCGATCAGCTTAAGTTTAATGCAAGTGGTCTTGAAAGTGCCACTATCCAAAATGCAACGGATTTCACCATTTCATCTGGACAGGCAACAAATGATGGCCTGTATCAAGCAACTTTGACTTCAGCAGATAGTACAGTGGTTTATAATTTGCTCTTTGTTAAAGGCGGGACAGCAATACCTGAAAATTACTTTACGACAGGTTATAGTGATACCTCAGATACTTCTCGTGATCGTCTTTATATCAGCTCGCAAACGACTTTTGGCAGCGATGATTTCAGCAAGGGAATTTTCTATAAATCTGAAAATTAAGCAATATAAAAAAGTGAGGAAATGAAATCTCACTTTTTTGTGTTTTTAGGTTTAATTGAAAAAATCAGGACATGTTCAAAGAGGAATTGTCAGTCACTTGCCTCTTTTGACCAATCATTTGCTTGATTCCCAATAGAATATAGCCAAAGAGTAAGTACAGTAGTGCAATAACCAAGGCATTGATTAACACTTGCTGTGCTCCGTATTTATTCATATTAATGAAAAAATATGGGAAGGGACTATCAGCAGTACCAGGGATTGGCCATTTTAAGAGAAGTCCATTGATAAGCGCAAAACCAAAGTAAAGTAAGGGAAGACAGGTCCAGATAATAGGGTCAAACCAACGATATATTTTGCGACGATCACAAATCAAGGTATCAAAAATAGTACTAAGAGGAACAATGTAATGAACAAGGAAATTGCGAATAGTATAGTAATCGTAAGATCTTACCTTAGGTGCTAATAAAAAATGATAGACCATAAAAGTAATCATAATTGTCATGGTTACACCACCCTTGAGGCGTAAGAGCTTAGGATTGGAATTGATAGAACCGTTACGCTTTTCTTTAATGACAAGATAGGTCAGAAAACTACAGACAATGACATTTGAAAGAGTTGTATAATAAAGGAGCATTCCCCAACCGGATTGTTTGATTTGAATGCTGACGCCGATAAGACCTAAAAGGGCAATCAGACTTCTGAAAGCTTGTGTTTTGGACATGATAAACCTTTCTAAGGGACAAAACCTTTATTATCATACCATATTTTCATTGACCTGTAAGTAAAAACTTTGTAAAATGAAGACCTTAAAGCAATTGTAGAAATGAGACGATGTGACAGAATTTTCTAAAAAATTTAAAATAAGCAGCTAGAACATAATGTGCATTTCACTCTCTTAAACTCCTAGAACCTGCTCACTAGCTATAATTAACATGAATGGGAACGTGTTTTTTGAGTTTTTCTTTTATCTTAAAATAACAGCGTTTACATAAAAATGATATAATAATGAAGAATAATACTTTATTTGGGAGGAATTAATATGGTTACACGCCAACATTTTTCAGAAGATTCAATGCGTAAAAACAATTCTTATTTTTCAGCATTAAAAGCTACTATTGAAACTGCTTTTTACGAAAATCATGTGGTGCCTTTGAAGGAGTTGGCAGAAGCTTATCGGTTAGCTGCAAAATCTCCTAACACTATTGTTTTAGATACACCCGTTGCTCATGCTGAGGATTTAGGTCTTCCGAAAGATGCAAAAATTTTATTGGAAAATTCAGGCGGAATTGTTGGACGTACTGCCAAGGCTCGTCGAATTTTTGGACAGGATAGTAAAGAAGACGCAAAAATTCTTCAAATTATTCGTGAAGCCATTTTTCAGGCTAGGCATCGTACTTTTTATCGCGCAGATGCAGTTGTAGGGCTTGATGAAGCTTTTATGTTACGTGCTCATCTAATGGTACCACAAGATGATATTAATAATCTCTACTCTTGGCTTAATAATTTTCAAGTTCTTAATGATACTTATCGTGAGCGTTTAAAGAAATCAAAACGCTATGAAGAGACTGATATTTATATTTTTTCTGATCCAGAGTGGAGTCATCCTGATTATCCAGATGGTTTGGTTTATTTTGATACCAATCACAATTGTGCTGCTATTCTGGGACTCCATTATTTTGGAGAATTAAAAAAAGCAACCTTGACTTTGGCTTGGGGAACAGCTAATCGTAATAAATATGTTGCCTGTCATGGTGGTTTGAAAATTTTTGAAAAAGAAGGACAAAAACCTTATGTGGCCTCCTTTTTTGGCCTATCTGGTTCTGGCAAGTCAACTCTCACACATGCTAAACATAATGGGAAATATCGGATAGATGTCTTGCATGATGACGCTTTTGTTATTTCTGAAGAGGACGGCTCAACAATTGCCCTAGAGCCTGCTTATTTTGATAAGACAAATGACTACCCAGCTGGTCATCGCGAACAGAAGTATTTTGTAGCGGTTCAAAATTGCGGTGCGGCTTTGGATAAGGAAGGGCATCTTCGCCTTGTTACTGAGGATATCAGAAATGGAAATGGTCGAACCATTAAGTCTCGTTTTTCAACACCTAACCGTGTGGATCGTATTAATCACCCTATTCAGTCCATTTTTTGGATAATGAAGGATGATTCTTTACCACCTCTTATTAGGGTTACCGACCCTATTATGGCTTCAATTATGGGGTGTACTTTGGTTACGACGCGATCAACGGCTGAAAATACGACTGACAGTTTAGATGCGTTAATTATTGAACCTTATGCTAATCCTTTCCGTGTCTATCCATTGGTGGAAGATTATATTAAGTTTCAACATTTATTTGAATCAGGAGTAAACTGTTATATTATCAATACAGGTTCTTATTTGGGACAAGATATTCCTAAAGAGACTACGTTGGATGTTATTGAACAAGTGGTTGATGGTACTGCAAAATTTGAGCCTTTTGGTTCCGTCAAAGGCTTTGAATACCTCTCTTCTTCTCACTATAAGATTCCTAATTTTGATAAGGCTTATGTCAAAATTATCCGCCAACGGATGAAAATCCGATTGCAATATTTGGAAGCTTTTAATCGAAAAAATCCTAAATTGTCTTTGCCTGATGAAGCAATCTCACATTTGAAAGATGTCTTGGCTAATTTAGGTTAGTTAGTATTGCTATTAAGCTTACTCGTAAATCTATTTCTCTTCTATTGATTGCCTTCTTTTTTGCTCGTTAGTCTTTGTCGAGCCGCTAACAGCAGCCGTTCCCCTTACTGCTTAAGAAAAGTGATAAAAAATAGGCGGCTTTTGAACAAATCTATCAAAAAAATGAAAACAGAGCAATCACCAACTCTGTTTTCATTTTTTATGTAAAATCTGATTTTTAAGATAGACTTCTGAAACGTGTGCAAATTTTTTCAGTTTTTTAAGTTCTTCAGGATGACTAATAAAGGTAACAACAATACCATTTTTTCCCATGCGTCCTGTTCGTCCGGCACGGTGATTGTATGCATCTTTATCTCTTGGTAAATCAAAGTTGATAACTGTTTCGAGAAGCTCAATATCAATGCCGCGCGCTACTAAATCTGTTGCCAGCAATAGAGAGAGTTCATGATTTTTGAATTTTTCTAAAATGACTTTGCGGAATTTAATATTAACATCACTGGCAAGTGAAACAGCAGAAGCACCGCTAAATTGTAGACGCTCTTCATTGGCTCCTAAGTCTGACAGCCTGTTAAAGAAAACAAGTCCCCTAAAGTTAGGAATGTTAGAAAATTTACGCAGCAATTCTCCGCGTTCACGCTTAGCAACAGTGATATAATAATGAGAAATGGTGTCTACCGTTTGTTTTGATAAGTCAATCTCAAGGGTATCATCAGCCAAAAATGTTCTATCAATGCTATTTGTTGCACTCATATAAATCATCTGATGGTCACGAGGAACACGTTTCACAATATTTTTAACAAAGTGAATTTGAGATTTACCAAGTAAGTCATCAAATTCATCTAGAACAATTGTATTAACGTTCATCATCTTAATCTTTTTGAGTTTCACAAGGTCAAAAACACGTCCAGGTGTGCCAATGATAATTTCTGGTCCTTTTTTTAAACGTTCAATTTGTCGTTTTTGACTGGAACCTGATAAAAAAAGCTGGGCTGTTAAATTAAGAGGTTGAGCCCATTCCTTGGCAACTTCAAAAATCTGTCCAGCTAACTCGGTATTAGGAGCTAGAATGAGCAATTGTTGAGCTTTTTTAGGTGTGAGAGTGAGTAAACTAGGCCAAAGATAGGCTAAGGTCTTACCACTACCAGTGGGGCTGATACCAAGAAGACTCTTACCATTTTTAATAGGGTCAAAAGCAGCTTCTTGAATGGTCGTAAATGCTGAAAAATGTTTTTGGCTGAGTTTATCTTGCCAAACGCTTGGAAATTGTGTTTTCATTTTTTGTCTGCCTCAAATACAATACCGGCACTTTGACGCATCTGATAGAGAATTTGACTAGCCGTTTTAGCATCCTCTAACCAAGTCTGGTAAATGACCTCATTTTTATTGTTCATCATTTCAGCAAAGTGCTTTGCTTCTTCCAACATGAGGTGTTCAATGTCAGGAAGAGCTAATTTTTCGCGGCTGCCATCATGTTTTTGGAAAATAGCAGAGCTGATTCCTTGAATATGATTCAGTCGGAGAGTTCCCTCACTGGTATAAATTTCAGCGTATTCTAAGGTGTTGTAATTCTTTCCTGCCCTAATGGAAACATGAAAATCAGGATAAATCAGATTGCCATTGCCGTTCAAATCAATGGTGTTTTCCAATTGTGTCGCTGTGTAGTTGACACTTTTAGGCTTTCCAAAAAGTTTGATAGCAGCGTAAATAGGATAAATTCCCAAATCAACTAAAGCTCCTCCTGAAAACTTATCTGAAAAAACATTAGGCAGCTTGCCTGCCAGTAAATCCTTCATTTTTGAAGAATACTTAGCATAGGAAAAGTCAGCCCCGATAACTGTTTTGTGGGATAGGAATTCCTTAATAAGAAGGAGAGATTCTTCATGATAATTACGAGCAGCTTCAAAAAAGAACAGTTGTTTTTTTTCTGCCGAGTGGATAATATTGCTTAACTCCTCTGGAGTTGAGAAAGCCGGCTTTTCAACAATAATATGCTTTCCAGCTTCTAATGCTAATTTGGCGTGTTCAAAATGAAGGGCATTTGGGCTGGCAATATAAAGAACATCAAAAGCATCGTTAAAAAAGTCATCTAGCATATCATAGCAGGCAATATTTTGATAACGTGCAGAAAAAGCTTCTGCTGTTTCTAATTTTCGTGAATAAACCGCTGTTAATTGATAGTGCTGGCTGAGCTGAGCTGCTTCAATAAACTGATGCGAAATGGATCCTGTCCCAATAATACCAAGTTTGAGCATAGGTCGCCTCCGAATCTTTAGATTTTTATTTCATTATATCATGATTTAGTGTAAAATAAATAGGAATATAGTTTTTAACAATAAGAAAGGAAGTTTAAAGATAAAGAGCTTTAGCTTTAAAGTAGGTCAAGCTGCCTGATTATTTTTATCAATCCTTTAGACATTAGGATTTTTAACAAGAGCTGTTTTGATTGTATCTTTGTCTCTATCTTTTAATTATGCGAAAAAAACCGATTATCATTGGTGTAACAGGCGGTTCTGGTAGTGGAAAAACCAGTGTCTCACGGGCTATTTTGGCCAACTTCCCCAATGCTAAAATTGCTATGATTGAACACGATTCTTACTATAAGGATCAGAGTCATCTGACTTTTGAAGAGCGTGTAACAACTAATTATGATCACCCTTTGGCTTTTGAAACAGACTTACTGATCAATCATTTGAAAGAGTTAATTGCTGATCGTCCGGTAGATATTCCCATTTATGACTACACACAGCATACACGCAGTGAAAAGAGTTATCGTCAAGAGCCTCAAGATGTTTTTATTGTTGAAGGCATTCTTGTCTTAGAAGATCAGCGTTTGCGTGACCTGATGGATATTAAATTATTTGTTGATACCGATGATGACATTCGTATTATTCGCCGAATTAAACGTGATATGCAAGAGCGCGGTCGTAGTTTAGATAGCATTATTGAGCAGTATACAAGAGTTGTTAAACCTATGTACCATCAATTTATTGAACCAACCAAGCGCTATGCTGATATTGTTGTTCCAGAAGGTGTCAGCAATCTCGTTGCCATTGATTTAATCAATACCAAAGTGGCCAGTATTTTAAACGAAACACATTAATCTAGCTTAGACTGTGTTTTTTCATATCTTTAAGTGGCTAACTTCATTTTAGAATTTTCAATTGAAAAGTCATTGTTTGATTTTTCAGAAAATTTCCTGATTTCTATTGACATTCATTCTAAAAAAAGGTATGATGTTAACAACATACATCGAAAGGAAAAAGTCAATGTTTACACGAAATGACGCTTTGTTGTTGAGGTGTGAGGGCTAATGCAAAAGCATTAGTCCTGTTTGGCTTACCAAGCGGGAAGAAAAAACATCTCGCTTGGGTTTCTGAGTGAGATGTTTTTTTACTTTATTTTTTCAATTAGAAGGTGGTAATCTTATGCGTAAGGTTGAATTTCTTGACACAACGCTCCGTGATGGCGAACAAACACCGGGGGTTAATTTTTCGATTAAAGAAAAAGTAGCTATTGCCAAGCAATTGGAGAAGTGGGGAATCTCTGATATTGAAGCCGGTTTTCCAGCTGCTAGCCCTGACTCTTTTGAAGCTGTGAAGCAAATTGCAGCAGCGATGACAACGACTGCTGTATCAGGTCTGGCTCGTTCTGTGAAATCTGATATTGATGCCTGTTATGAGGCGCTTAAGGATGCCAAATTTCCACAATGTCATGTCTTTATTGCAACCAGTCCTATTCATCGTGAATTTAAGCTTAAAAAATCCAAAGAAGAAATTCTTGAAGTAATTAAGGAACATGTAACTTATGCGCGCTCAAAATTTGATGTGATTGAATTTTCACCAGAGGATGCCACACGTACAGAACTTGATTTCCTATTGCAGGTAGTGCAAACTGCTGTAGATGCTGGCGCTACTTATATTAATATCCCTGATACAGTTGGCTTTACCACGCCAGTAGAATTTGGCCATATTTTCAAGTATCTCATTGAAAATGTTAAATCTGACCGTGACATTATTTTCAGCCCTCATTGTCATGATGACTTAGGAATGGCAACCGCTAATACCCTCGCTGCCATTAAAAATGGTGCTGGACGTGTTGAAGGAACGGTTAATGGTATCGGAGAACGTGCTGGTAACGTAGCTCTTGAAGAAGTGGCCGTAGCTCTTAATATTCGTGAAGATTACTATGATGCGACCAGTGCTATCGTTCTTGATGAGACAGTGACCACTTCAGAAATGGTATCACGTTTCTCGGGTATTCCTATTCCTAAAAATAAAGCTGTTGTTGGTGGCAATGCTTTTTCACATGAATCCGGTATTCATCAAGATGGTTTTCTTAAGAATCCCCTCACTTATGAAATTATCACGCCTGAATTGGTTGGTGTTAAGAAAAGTTCCCTGCCGCTTGGGAAATTATCTGGCCGTCATGCCTTTATTGAAAAATTAAAAGAATTGAAGCTTGATTTTGAAGAAGGAGAGGTTGCACCTCTTTTTGCAAAATTTAAATCGTTGGCCGATAAAAAACACGATATCACAGATGCTGATATTAGAGCTTTGGTAGCAGGGACTAGTGTTGAAAATCCTGAAGGTTTCCACTTTAAGGACTTAAGGCTGACATCAAATGATGACGACACGATCACAGCACAAGTTATTATGGTCAATGAGGGTGAGGAAGAAGTAACTATCATTGCTAATGGTAAGGGTTCTGTTGAAGCTATTTTCAATGCTGTCGATAAATTCTTTAATCAAACTGTTAAGTTAGATAGTTATAATATCGAGGCTGTTACTGATGGTATTGATGCTCAGGCACGTGTGCTCGTTTCTGTGGAAAATATTGATACGGATACCATTTTCAATGCTTCTGGTCTTGACTTTGATGTTTTAAAAGCTAGTGCTATTGCTTATATCAATGCTAATACCTTTGTTCAAAAGGAAAATGCTGGTGAAATTGGTCACAAAGTTTCAGAACGTGATTATCCAAGTAATGACTAGGAGAGGAAAATGAAAAAAATCGTAACGCTGGCAGGAGATGGTATTGGTCCAGAAATTATGGCAGCAGGTTTAGAGGTTTTTGACGCTGTTGCTCAAAAGATTAACTTTGACTATGAAATTGAAGCAAAAGCTTTTGGAGGTGCAGGAATTGATGCCAGTGGGCATCCGCTTCCTGATGATACCTTAGCAGCAGCAAAAACTGCTGATGCGATTCTATTGGCGGCCATTGGCAGTCCGCAATACGACAAGGCACCTGTTCGTCCGGAACAAGGTCTGTTAGCTATACGTAAAGAACTTAATCTTTTTGCTAATATTCGTCCAGTGCGTATTTTTGATGCCCTCAGGCACTTATCGCCTTTAAAAGCAGAACGTATTGCTGGTGTTGATTTTGTGGTTGTTCGTGAATTGACTGGTGGTATCTACTTTGGTCAACATACTTTAACTGAAAATTCGGCATGTGATATTAATGAGTACTCAGCTAGTGAAATCCGTCGAATTATGCGTAAGGCCTTTGCCATTGCACGTGGTCGCAGTAAAAAAGTAACCAGTATTGATAAGCAAAATGTTTTGGCGACTTCAAAGCTTTGGCGACAGATAGCAGAAGAAGTAGCAAAAGAATATTCAGATGTCACTTTGGAGCATCAATTGGTGGACAGTGCAGCCATGGTTATGATTACTAATCCAGCTTGTTTTGATGTTGTAGTGACTGAAAATCTTTTTGGGGATATTCTGTCCGATGAATCCAGTGTACTGCCTGGCACCTTAGGGGTCATGCCGTCTGCCAGTCATTCAGAAAGCGGTCCTAGCCTTTATGAACCCATTCACGGTTCAGCACCTGATATTGCTGGAAAAGGTATTGCTAACCCAATTTCTATGATTTTATCAGTTGCTATGATGCTGCGTGACAGTTTCGGAGAAACTGCTGGTGCTGAAATGATTGAACACGCTGTTAATAAAACCTTGACGCAGGGGATTCTAACGCGTGATTTAGGCGGTTTGGCTAATACAAAACAGATGACAGCTGCTATTATTGCCAATCTCTAATGCCAGTATTTTTTTGGTATTTGTTAAGAGAATAATTGTTTATCATCAGATAAAAAAGATTTTTGATTAAGCTATTTGGTAATAGATATAGGTATGATTGTAATGACAATTTTGGAGAGTCTAGTATGAGTGGAAAATCAATTTTTGATAAATTATGGGATCGCCATGTGATTACCGGTAAGGAAGGAGAGCCCCAACTCATGTATGTGGATCAGCACTATATACATGAGGTGACTAGCCCGCAAGCCTTTCAGGGCTTGCGAGATGCTGGTCGAAAAGTGCGCCGTCCTGATTTAACTTTTGGAACATTTGATCACAATGTACCGACCGTTAATATTTATGATATTCGTGATGTTATTTCTAAGGCACAAATGGATGCTCTTGCTAGAAATGTTATCGAATTTAATATTCCTCATGCAGACCATGGTTCTGAAAATCAGGGAATTGTCCATATGGTTGGCCCTGAGACTGGTCGTACACAGCCGGGTAAATTTATCGTTTGCGGAGATAGCCATACGGCAACACATGGCGCTTTTGGTGCTATTGGTTTTGGAATTGGAACTACCGAAGTTGAGCATGTTTTTGCGACCCAGACTATCTGGCAGGTAAAACCTAAAAAGCTCTTGGTAAAATTTACAGGAAAACCACAAAAGGGTGTTTATTCCAAGGATTACATTTTAGCCTTAATTGCTAAATATGGTGTGGCTTTAGGTGTTGGTTATGTTGTTGAGTATATTGGTGATGCTGTTGATGCCCTAAGCATGGAAGAACGAATGACTATATGCAATATGTCCATAGAATTTGGTTCTAAAATGGGAATTATGAATCCTGATCAAAAGACCTTTGATTACCTTAAGAACAAAGCGTGTGTCCCTGAAGATTTTGAAACAGCAGTGGCTGATTGGAAGACTTTGGTTTCTGATGAAGATGCTCATTACGACAAGGTGATTGAATTAGATGTTTCTCAATTAGCTCCCATGGTGACTTGGGGAACTAATCCTTCAATGGGAGTCGCTTTTGGGCAAGCTTTTCCTGATATTAGAGATATGAATGATAAGCGGGCTTATGATTATATGGACATGAAGCCGGGCCAAACAGCAGAGGATATTGAACTTGGTTATGTTTTTTTAGGTTCTTGTACCAATGCGCGATTAAGTGATTTGAAAGTGGCAGCTAAGTACGTTGCTGGTAAACATATTGCTCCTAATTTGACCGCTATTGTGGTTCCGGGCAGCCGTCCTGTCAAGCAGGCTGCTGAAAAAATTGGTCTGGATAAAATTTTCTTAGATGCTGGCTTTGAATGGCGCGATCCGGGCTGTTCCATGTGTCTTGGTATGAATCCTGATAAGGTACCTGAAGGCATGCACTGTGCTTCAACTAGCAATCGTAATTTTGAAGATAGACAGGGAGTTGGAGCGAAAACACACCTTTGCAGCCCTGCTATGGCAGCAGCAGCAGCAATTGCTGGTCGCTTTATAGATGTTCGTCAATTACCGGAGGCACAAGTTTAATATGGAAGAATTTACAATTTATACAGGAACAACGGTTCCTTTAATGAATGATAATATTGATACCGATCAAATTTTGCCTAAGCAATTTCTGAAACTCATTGATAAAAAAGGTTTTGGAAAATATCTGATGTATGAGTGGCGGTATTTGGATAATAATTATACAGAAAATCCAGATTTTATTTTTAATCAACCAGAATACCGCGAGGCGAGTATTTTAATTACAGGTGATAACTTTGGAGCAGGTTCTTCAAGGGAACATGCAGCTTGGGCTTTGGCTGATTATGGGTTTAAAGTTATTGTAGCTGGCTCTTTTGGAGATATTCACTATAATAATGATTTGAATAATGGTATTTTGCCCATTATCCAGCCTAAGGAAGTTCGAGATAAACTGGCTAAATTAAAACCGACAGATGAAGTAACCGTTAATCTTTTTGAACAAAAAATCTATTCTCCCGTAGGAGATTTTTCCTTTGATATTGATGGGGAATGGAAACATAAACTATTAAATGGACTTGATGACATTGGAATCACTCTTCAGTATGAAGACCTGATTGCACAGTATGAGCAAAACCGTCCAAGCTATTGGCACTAAAAAAGTAGATAAAACAATCATTGAGTGATGAGATATGCTATCTAGAAAAAAATAAGAGAGGCCTTATGATGCTTTAGTGTACTGACCCCAAAAAGTTAGACAAAAAATTTAAGTAAAGGATTTCGTTCTGTACTGTACAGGACTAAGTCCTTTTAGTTTTACCTTAATACGTTTGTTGTTGTAATAATCAATATAGTCTACAATAGCTTGTTCCAATTGCTTAAGTGACTTAAATGTCTTCTCATAACCGTAAAACATTTCGGATTTCAAAATGCCAAAGAAAGATTCCATCATGCCATTATCTGGGCTGTTTCCTTTACGTGACATGGACGGCTGAATCCCCTTGTTCTCTAAAAATTGATGATAAAAATCATGCTGGTATTGCCAGCCTTGGTCACTATGAAGAATAGTATTTGTGTAATGTTTCTCTGTGAAAGCCTGTTCTAGCATAGCTTTCACTTGTATCAAGTTCGGTGACGTAGAAAGGTTATAAGCAATAATTTCACTGTTGAAACCATCTAAAACTGGTGACAAATAGAGCTTTTGACCGCTTGCTGGAATGGCAAATTCTGTCACATCTGTGTAGCACTTTTCCATTGGTTTTGATGCTTCAAATTGGCGTTGAATAAGGTTGTCTGCTTTCTTGCCCACCTCTCCTTGGTAGGAAGAATACTTCCGTTTGCGACGAATACGAGCCTCCAAACCAAGAACTTTCATTAGACGTTGAACCTTTTTATGATTTACCAAGAAGCCACGATTTCTCAATTCAAGAGTCATTCGACGATAACCATAATTTCCTTTGTGCTCAGTAAAAATAGCTTGAATTTCAGCTTTAATAGCATGATCTTTATTGCTTTTATCTAGCTGCTTTAAGTGGTAATAATAGGTTGAACGAGCGAGCTTAATAATCTTTAGAAGAATGTCTAAAGAAAACTCCGTTACCAATCCTCGGACAATTTCCGTTTTTCTTCTTGCTCTTTTTCTTCCCTCAATCGGAGTTCTCTCAACTTTTTTAGAACAGCATTCTCCGCTCTCAGATATTCTAATTCTTTCTGAAGTTGCTCTAGCTCTGTCATTTCTTCCGATTTCTTCTTTGGCTTACGTCCCATTTTAGGTGGTCTCCCTCTTGTTTTCTCAACAATAGTATACCTATTTTTCTTGTATTGTGCTATCCAATTAGGCAACATTCCATGACTTGGAAGAGCATAATCTAGAGACACCCTTATTTGTGAACGACCTTCAAGAAGAACTTTATCAATGATTTCTTGTTTTAGTTCAGGAGAATAGTAACGATTCTTTCCTTTTTTGACGATCTCTATTCCGTAATGATCAATCAATTTAATCATGTAGCTAAGATTAGAAATTTTTATCCCAAATTTATTTGAAAGCTGCTCTAAGCTATACCCTTGGTTTTTCAGTTCATAGATGAGAACTTTATCTTCATAAGTCAATTTCATAATAAAAACACCCCAAAAGTTAGATTTTTTCTGTCTAACTTTTGGGGTGCAGTTCATAGCAATCAGAAAAAGCTCTCTTTTATTTTCTTTAGAATAAATTAAAAATATCTTGAATGTGGCGTAGGAGTAAGTTGGAATAGTTTTTGTCGGACTGGCTATCTTTGATTTTCTCCTTGGGAAGTGGTTAGGTAATCTGTAATAATGCCATTGACACCCATCAAAATCATCCCTGTCATTACTGATTCATTGTTGACTGTCCAAGCGTAAATCTTCTTATGATTGGTCAGCAGTTTGGTCATGAAATTTTGGTCTAAGGAAAAGTATTCCATCGTATAGCCGTTGGCTTTGGTTCTGGAGAAGATAGACTTATAAGGAAGGATGAAGTAAGCGACAAGAGATTTATCATATTTTTTAACCTTATCAATGAGATGGTAATCAAGCGAATGAATCTGATGTTTGATTGGTTTAGCGTATTTGTTGAGAAAATGTGCCATTATCTTCTTTGAATCTTGAGAAGATGTTTTGATTTCAATGAGTAATTTTTGTTCTAACTGATTTGCTTTAGTGAGATAGTCATCAAAGCTTGTCATTTTTGTGCTATAACCATTTTCCGAGACAGTAATTTGCAAGAACAGCATCTTTAGAAGACTATAAACTTGCCTTTTGGGAGGAAAATAGCGTTTGATTTTCATAGGACTTACTGCTATAATAGAAGTTGTCAGAAAATACAGATATTAACTAGAAGAGGAAATTTTTATGACTAAACATATCCATTGGGATGGCAATCTTTCACAAGAAGGCTTTGAAATTGTTAAGGGCGAAGGCGGTGTAATCGTTTGTCCAACTAAGGTTGGCTACATTATCATGACTTCAGATAAAAAAGGTCTCGAACGTAAATTTGAAGCTAAAAAGCGCAATCGCAACAAACCTGGGGTTGTCCTTTGCGGCAGTATGGAAGAATTGCGTGCCTTAGCCCAGTTAACACCAGAAATTGATGCCTTTTATCAAAAACATTGGGATGAAGATATCCTTCTTGGCTGTATCTTACCATGGAAAGCAGAAGCTTACGAAAAATTGAAAGCTTATGGCGATGGACGTGAAGAACTGATGACAGATATTCGCGGCACCTCTTGTTTTGTTATTAAATTTGGCGTGGCTGGCGAGCAAATTGCCAAAGAAATGTGGGAAAAAGAAGGCCGTATGGTTTATGCTTCCTCTGCTAATCCATCAGGTAAAGGGAACCGCGGTAAAGTGGAAGGTATTGGTGAACGTATCGAATCCATGGTTGACCTTGTTATTGAAGCTGATGATTATGTCGCTTCTATCCAGCCTGATAAGACAATTGAAACGCGCTATGAGCAAGGTGTTATGGTCTCAATGGTTGATAAAGACGGCAAATTAATCCCGCAACAAGGAGCGGATAGCCGTTCAGTAGAGCCGTGCCCTGTTGTTATCCGTAAGGGTCTTGATATTGATAAAATCATGATGCACCTATCAGATCAGTTCAACTCTTGGAATTACCGACAAGGTGAGTATTATTAAAAAGCAGCAGTCCTTAGGACTGTTTTTCAATATTAAAATAGGTAATGTAAAATCACTCCGCAAGGGTGTTTTTGCTATAATGAAAAGATAAAATTCAAAAAGGGAAATGAATAAAGGATGGTCAAAGACTTATCAGATATGAGTTTAAAGGAACTCTGGCAATTATTCCCTATTTTTCTTGTTGAACACAAAGAGGAATGGGAAGATTGGTATGAAGAAGAAAAAGAACGGCTTTTACACTTGCTTCCAAGTCAAAGTATCAAAAGTATTTCCCATATTGGCAGCACAGCTGTTCCTGACATTTGGGCTAAAAATATTGTTGATATTTTATTAGAAGTTCCTGAAAAGGAAGATTTACAAGATTTCAAGAAGCGGTTGCTGGATGCTGGTTATCTCCTCATGTCTGAAGGTGAGAAACGGTTATCTTTTAATAAAGGTTATACAAAAGACGGCTTTGCCGAGAAAGTATTTCACCTTCATTTACGTTATCAAGGGGATAATGATGAACTGTATTTTAGAGATTACTTAAGAGAGTATCCGGAAGTTGCTAAAGACTATGAAAGGTTAAAACTTGGCTTATGGGAAAAATATGAGCATAATCGTGATGCTTATACTGATGCTAAGTCTGACTTTATTAGGAAATATACACAAAAGGCTAAGAAAAATGATAAAGGGAAAGACAATGTCAGATGTTTTGAACTGCTCTCTGCCAATGGACAATGAAATAATAAAAATTAAGAAATGGCCTTGTTCCTCATTTCAATAAGTGATCTAAAGCCTGTCTGGAAGAAGCGGAATCAATTGTCAGTAGAGAATGAACGAGAGGTTGCTTTTTGATTTTAAGTGAGTATTAGTTATGGGAAAAAGGTGTCAAATCAACAGAATTTAGTTTGAATCTAAGCTCTATTTTTAAGTTTGTAGATTATTTAATAGGAGATATAGGCTGTACTTTTTTGAAAAAAGTGTACACTAAAATCACTAACTTCAGACTGCCCCAAAGTAAGTTCTCCCTATCTGGCAATTCGGTTGAGACAGAACCTTTCTATTTAGTTGTTAATTTGTTATGAGTTTGATTGCGACTAGAGAGGGTTTATGTTGGATAAGTTTTAGTGATTGAATGATATTCTCAGGATTTATAGGAGAGATGCCAAGTAACTTAGCTAATTCTTCAATGTAGACAAAGGTAAAGATATCATAGGCTGATTGATTATTCAGAGTGGCACGCCTAACGCCGTTAACATGTGGGTTAATAATCATCTTGTGTTAAGTTAGCAAAAGAAGTTCCTTTAGGCAAATTATCCCGAATGAGGGTGTGGCTTTTCTCAATATGTCCTTTCTAGTCAGGACGATTGAGGCACAGAAGAGTAGTAGCTTAGACTCTTCTCTCACATCAAACTTGATATTATCCACCCTAGTGAACTCTCCCACGTTGTCAGTAAGAATAACAGGAGAAAGCTTCAAAGAAATCCTTATTCCCTTCATAACCACGATAAAGGCGTGAAAGCTTATGTTCCACCTTGTCCTCTTCTGGTCATTTTTTACTTACAATAAGTGATCCAATAGTGGTCAATGATACACTCCTCATATAGTGGACAGTGAAAAACCAAAAATTCACTAGAAGTTATAAGGGGAGTTTTCTTATGTCTAAAAGAAGTTCAAAGTCTGTAGCTGAAAAACTGGAGATTGTTTTGTTGTACTTGGAACGAGAGAGATCCATTTCAACCTTAACAAGGCATTCTGGAGTAGATCATCAAACCATCAAAGATTGGGTTAGAAAATACAAAGGATCAGACATAGAGGGTCTCAAAGAGTCTAGAATTTGAAAGAAATATAGTCAAGAACTGAAGGAACAAGCCATTCGGGATTACCTTGAGGGTCAAGGAAGTTTAGCTCAATTGTTGAAAAATATGGGGTCTCTAATTTTCATGTTCCATAAGGTGGATAAAACGGTATACTAGTGGTGAAACATTACCAACCACTCGTAAAGAACGGACTCGTATGAAACAAGGACGCAAGACAACTTTTGAAGGACGTATTGAAATTGTCACTTTCACAATGGTTCACAATAAGAACTATCACGCGGCGGTTGAGAAGTATGGGGGCTCTTACCAACAAGTTTACTCATGGGTGAGAAAGTTTAAGAAAGATGGCATCAATGGACTATTAGACCGACGTGGAAAAGGTCTTGAAAGCAAACTAATATCCGTCGTTATGGTGGCTATTGTACTAAGACCAGTTTGATAAACATTGAAGAGAATAGTCTCAATTGTGACTTCACAGCTGAAGCACCGAATCAGAAAAGGTGTACAGGTGTTACCTTCTTGCAATACGATCTTGCCCCTCTTGAAAAGAGAGACAAGGCCGTTGAAAAGAACCACTTATAATGGACAGTATAAAAAAGTTATATACTGTTCTTATAAGGAGGTTCTTTTCATATGGCGAAAAAAGGAAGCAAGTTCACTAAGTATTCATCAGAATTCCAATTACAGGTCGTAAAAGATTACCTTAGTGGGAAGAGTGGAGGGATGTCTTCCATTGTCAAAAAATATGGGTTAAAATCAGATAATCAGGGACTAACTTGGACAAGGAAATACCGCGAAAACCCAGCCCTACTCACACAAGATTTACGAGGCACTAAGTCCACTGGTCGTCCTAAAACGAGAAATCTAGATGAGATGTCACTAGAAGAGCAGAATGCTTATCTACACATGGAGAATGCCATTTTAAAGATCTTAAGGCCTCTCCTCAGAAAGTGAGAAGAGGCCTTCTTTATTAAGTCGTTGATCGGTTAAAGAATCGTTACCCTGTCTCCTCTTTATGTTCCTATTTTGGTTTCCCAAGGTCATCATACCTACCTCTGGTTAAGCAATGGGAAACCTGAATATAAGCGGTTTAATTCAAACCTCGCTCAAAAGGTTACAGACCTCTTCCATGATACTCAGAAAGGTTATCGCTTCATCTGTTATCAACTCTTCCGTAACCCAAAGACTATTTTACGCTATATGCGTATTCTTGGTCATCACTCACCTATTCGTAAGAAGACGTATCATTCTTGTACTCAACGAGAGATAACTGAAAAGGCAAGACACGTCCACTACAACGTGCTTGCCCGAAACTTTAAAGCAGAACGCCCTCTCCAGAAACTAACAACGGATGTCAGCTACGTTTACTACAACTATGGGAGGATGTTACTGAGTGTCATAAAAGATTGTTATGACAATTCCATTTTAGACTATACGCTATCCGATTTCAATGATAACAAGTTAGTTTTTGATAATATAGATCTTGTATTTAATGATTTCTGGGATTCAACTAAGGTCTGTATTCTTCCTTCTGATCAAGGATTTCAATACACCAATCAACAATATCTTCGAAAACTAGACCAATATGGAGTGACCATTTCTCATTCTGGTAAGGGAAATGGTTACGATAATGCAGCCTGTGAGAATTTCTTTTCTCACTTGAAGAGTGAGTCCTTAAGACCATTTTCACCTAAAGACAAGAGAACACTCATCCGTCAAATTAGGGAATACATTAACTGGTATAACTACCACAGACCACAAGAGAAATTAAAAGGTATGACTCCTATGGAATTCAGGGAGTCATATCTTACTAAATAATACGCTTTTTATACTGTCTATTTTAGATGGGGCTTGACAGTTGCCTAATCTTTTATTATTTCATTGTCCACTTGACAGGGAGCAGTTCATTATAGTCTCTAAGAGTCCTTTTTGATTCTCTTTAACAGCTAAGCAACAGTCTGCCTACTTCTTGATAATCTTATTGGCAATGACTTTCTGAATGCCCATAGCGTCAATACTAATTAGGCAACCTTTTACTGATAAGTGTTCTAATAAATCTGGTATAGCTGTGTTTTCACTTCCCTTATCATCACAGTTACCACTTGATCATAACAGATGCCCAAGTCTGTCGCATAAGCAGAGACAACATGTAACGCTTTTTGGACTGGCATTGCCTCTCATTGTTTTGCCATCAAAAGCCAGCAGCAAAGGTTGGGAAGGTTTTAGCTGATAACTCTGCTTCTTGAAGCATTTCTGACTACATCAGAGTTGACCCTCACAAGAACTTGATTATCTAAGGTCGCAAACACGCCTTGCAGCGTATCATGGATGGAATACCATTTTCTAGCTTAAGAACACGACGTAAAGAAGACCAGACCCATAGGCTTTCCAAAGTCTTCAATATCTTACCATTATCGGCTGCTGTCAGGTGAGCAAAGAAAATCAAAAGAACTATTAGACAAACAGTGTTTGATTTTCCAATTCTTACGATCATCATGTACCGCAATCAGAAAATTAAGGATTTCAGTCATTCAAAACATCTCCTAAGTCTATTATCCTTAAGAGGAGAGTTTGTGCTTGTGAAATTATTCTCTGAAAACAGTCTTTTCTTCATGCATTTGACGTGCTTCATAACAGTTATTCTTGATGAGAGGTGCTTACGAATTTCTTTAGAAACAGTTGAAAGAATCTTGCCAATTTGTGATCCGATCTCATGAAAAGTCTTTTACCGTTCGATGCCCATTGAATGTCATTACGACGGTGTCTGAGAGGGTTAAATGTTTGTGTTTCATCTTAGTAAGTCCTATTTGTCCCAGACTAAGTTCTACACTATTTTGTCATTTCAGTCTAACTTCTTGTTTATGATGAAAACTAGAACTTACTTTAGGAATTATCCTTCTATTTTCTTTATGCGATTGGCGTGATTTTTTCTTGACATTATTCTTTAATTTTTATACAATAAAGTTTGAAATATAAATATAAATATTTCAAACTTATGTAAAAGGAGAATTTTGTAATTTTACATGTTGATTCATTATCTTATTAAGCAAGCTAAAAAACCTAGCGGTGCTGTTGGCCGAGTAATTACCAAAATCTGGTCTTCCTATTTTAAAGATCTCAGTCTCTGGGTGATCAGACAGACGGCTATCTCAGACAATAGTCGGATTTTAGAAGTAGGCTATGGTGGAGGTAGTACCATCAAAAATCTTATCGCTTTAGGTAAGAATCTTGAGATTCATGGAATAGATATCTCTAAAGAATCCTATCAAACTACAAAACGGATTAATCGAGAGTCAGTACAGAATGGAAGTGTTCAACTTAAAATTGGAAGTGTAGAGGCCTTACCCTATCAAAATCAATATTTTGATGTCGTATTCGCCATCCAAACCCATCTTTTTTGGAAGGATCTAAAAAAAGGTTTTCAAGAAATTTACCGAGTGATGTCCAGCCATTCTATTTTGGTTGTCGCTTCTGAAAAAGATAAAATAAACTATCACATGACAATGTATCAAACAAGCCATGAGCTGAGTAAATTGCTAAAAAGCATTGGGTTTTCAAAAATTGAAAAAAGTAAAAATCAGGATTGGTTTTTATATACTATCTATAAATCTGAAGAGACCTAATCGGAGGAAAAGATGAACATTATTGAATTTAAAAGTGTATCGAAAAGATACAAAGTAGGAAATCAGGAAATTGAAGCAGTAAAGCATGTTTCATTCAACATTGAATCCGGAGAATTTGTAGTTGTTTTAGGAGCCAGTGGCGCTGGAAAAAGTACTATTCTTAATTTATTGGGGGGAATGGATACAGTATCTGAAGGTCAAATACTTGTTGAAGGACAGGATATTGTTAACTTCAGTGAAAAGGAATTAACAAAATACCGTGCTGAAAAAATTGGTTTTGTTTTTCAATTTTATAACCTTATATCAAATTTGAATACCCTAGAAAATGTGGAATTTGCCATAGAGGTATCCCAAAAATCTCTGAATCCAAAGGATATTCTAAAAAGAGTAGGATTGTCTGAACGATTAAAGAACTTTCCTTCACAACTTTCAGGAGGTGAACAACAAAGGGTATCAATAGCACGAGCCATTGCTAAAAATCCTCTGTTATTACTCTGCGATGAACCTACAGGAGCTTTAGATTATGAAACTGGGAAGGAAGTCCTTCAATTGATTAAGGAATTAAACGAAAGTACCAAAAAGAGCGTTGTTTTAATCACTCATAATAGTGCTATTTCAAAAATTGCCGATAAAGTCATTCATGTTCGAAGCGGACAAATCGAGAAAATTGAATATAATTCAGATAAAATTCCAGTTTCAGAGTTAGAGTGGTAATATGATGAAAATTTTATTAAAAAAATTATTTAGAGATATTCGTACCAATATAGCACAATTTATAACAATTATTTTAATTGTTTCTATTGGTTCCTTTCTTTTTGTTGGCTTGTCTAGTGTTGCCAGTAGCTTAAGAGATTATACAAAAAACTACTATCATGACTATCACCTGAGCGATGCAACAGTAAATTTTATTTCGCTTACTTCAAAAAAGATAGATGCTATTAAAGATAAATATACTAATATACAAGAGGCAGAGGGACGTGTTAATTTTGAAGGAAAACAAACTTTCAAAAATTATAGCTCTGCTTTAACAATTTCTAGCTTTTCTCCTACTTCTAAGCTAAATCGTTCTTATATTGTGCAGGGAAGAAAAAAACTCAATAACAACGAAATCTTGTTAGATAGTGATTATATTAAGGCGCATCATTATAAGATGAATGATTCTATACAAATTCAAATCAATAGTAAGAAGTTCACTTTTAAAATCGCAGGAATTATTGAGAATCCTGAGTTTGTTATGAAAGTATCAGGAAATAATTTAACACCTGAGCCTCAAAAATTCGGCATAGGTTATATCACAGAACAGAAAGCTTTCGATATTTCAAAAAAAAATCATTCTTATAATCAACTTCTTTTAAAGATTAAGGGTAATAATAGTAAAAAGGTTCTTCAAAAACTTTCTGAAGATTATGATACAACTTATATTTCTGGTCTTGTTACAACTGAATCAAGTAACTACACTAATTTAAAAAGTTTAATCACAACCGATGAAAGTCTTAGCAGGGTTATTCCTATCTTATTCTTTATTGTTGCTGCGGTCATTACTTTTATTTCAATGACACGGCTCATACAACAAAACAGAGTACAGACAGGAATCATGCGCTCCTTAGGTAAAAGAATTAGATACATAAGAAGTTATTACTTATTCTATACTTTATTGACAAGTTCTATTGGGACATTTATTGGAAGTGTGCTAGCTTACTTTGCTTTTACTGATATTGGTGAAGCTCAAGTATCTTCATTGTATGCTTTACCAAATTATCATGTGAAGATTGAGTTACAATCTTTGATTCCTTCTTTTTGCCTTGTTTTATTATTTGGTTTATTAGCTATTTATTTTTCAACGCGAAAAGTTTTAAAAGAGAGACCAGCAAATTTGATTAGACAGGAGCCTCCTAAAAATATTAAAGGTATTTTATTAGAAAGGATTCCTTTCTTATGGCGGTATTTATCTTATGGAAGTAAATATGTTATTCGGAATATTTTCTTAAATAAAATACGTTTTTGCCTTAATTTACTAGGTGTTGCTTTATCTTTTTTGATGATTATATTAGCTTTTGGTTATTATAACGCTATGACTACTGTAGTTAATACGGAAATTAATGATGTCAATACTTATAATATTAGTATTATTTCTCCTAAAATTAACTCTATACAAGATAAATTATCAAATAATCCACATCTAAAGTTTGAAAAGTTAGATATTCAAAAGTTAGAACTTGGACAAGGAAATAATAGTATTGCAACGACTTTATATGCTAGTAGTCAAAAAGAGCATTTTATGAAAGTTTATAAGAAAAACGGTCAAGAATTGTCTCACTATTCAAATGGCATTGTCATACCAAAGGTTTATGCTAATAAGCTTCATTTAAAAATTGGGGATAAAGTAAGATTAGCCTTTTCAAATACTCAACAATCTCCCATAAAAGTTAGAGTAACAGCCATATCAACCCAATATTCTTCTAAATTTATTGTTGCTGACGCTGACTATTTGAAAGAACAAGGCGTTACCCTTCACCCCTCAATGCTATTAATCCAAAAAGGAAAAAATAGTAATGAAAAAACATCCCAATTAATTCAATCGGCCAAAGTTATTGATAAGGATTTAACTTATACAACTAAAAAGGATGTTCGATCAAATATGAATGCTATTTTATCAACGACATTTCCAATGGTTGTTCTATTTCTTATTTGTGCCATGTCATTAACAGTAGCGACTATTTATAATATTTCATCTATTAATATTTTTGATCGAACTAGAGATATTGCCACACTCAAAGTGTTAGGCTACTCTAAAAATAAAGTGAATAACCTTATTTTTAAGGAAAATATAATTATTTCTTGTGTAGCTATGGGCTTTGCTTTACCTGTCGGTCATTCGCTCTTTATCCTTTTTATTAACGCTATGACGACAGAACTGCAGGCTATGCCGAACGAATTACCATATTGGTGTTTTGCTTTAGCTATTGTCTGTGTTTTAGGAATCACCATTTTATCAAATTTACTTTTGCATCGAAAGGTTAAAGCCATTGATATGATTGAGGGGTTAAAGAGTATTGAATAAAATCACAAATTTGGGCAAAAACTAGTCCTTAAGTAAAACCACATCTGTTTTGACGGCTCTCACCAAAAAGAGTCTGAGACAAAAAGATTTCTCAAACTCTTTGATTAGTGACTTTAGTCTGTCTCGCTCCGTAGGTGCGAGACAAATAAACCACCCGCTATGCGGGTGCGCATTGAATGTTATACAAAAAATCTCCAAACGCGATACAATAAAGGTGTTCAAGCCTATTGTAAAGCGAAAGGAGCAAAAAATGGCACAAAAGGCACATAGTTTATCACATACAAAGTGGATATGTTCTATCACCTTGTGTTCACCCCTAAGTATAGACGAAAAATCATCTATAATCAATATCGAAGTAGTTTAGGCGAGATATTCCAACGATTATGCAGTTACAAAGATGTTGAAATTATCGAAGGCCATCTGATGCCAGACCATGTTCATATTGTTGGTCAGCCTTCCACCAAGAATAAGTGTTTCAAGTTTCATGGGCTATTTAAAAGGTAAGAGTGCTCTTATGATGTTTGATAAACACGCTAATCTCAAATATAAATTTGGAAATCGCCATTTTTGGGCAGAGGGCTATTATGTGAGTACAGTGGGACTTAACGAAGCCACAATAAAGAAATATATACAAGAACAAGAAAAACATGATATCGCACTTGATAAATTGAGCGTGAAAGAATATGAAGATCCCTTTAGGGATAATGGCAAGTAATACCATAGCCCCTTTGAGAGGTAAGTGACGAGTCAAAAGCAGTTAGGCTTGAACAAAGTGAAAGCCAGCGTCTTTAGGCGCTGGCTGGTGATGTGGGCTTATAGCCCTCGTCCAAACCACCCGTTAGACGGGTGGTTATGATTTGAAGGGGAGGGTGTCTAGATTGGGTGTCAGGGAAAAGACCAGCATTTGAAGTTTAGATGGGGTTATATCCTTATATCCATGCAGGAGATCGTTGCCATAGCCAACGTGGCAAACTCATCAAACCTGTTCAATTTTGGTTATTTTTGGACAAGCAAGAACTTGTTTTCTCAAATGACCGACTATCTTAAGACGTAGTACGGACACTATGGTCTCAAAAACATGGTTATTATCAACGATGATTCAGGCTACGAAGCCAACAGGTTTGAGGAGTTGTTGGGACGGCATAAGAGCTTTGCTTACTGCTTTGATTCTTACCACGTGGTGAAAGTATGTCACAGGCAAGTACTGCTTTAGAGATGCACTTGCACCCCGATTGGATAACTAAGGAAATGGATTTAAGACTTTAGAAAACTTTCCGAGGGAAACTTGGTACAAACAAAAATGAAATTTGAGCAATATATTTCATTTTTATGTTATAATGATGGCGAGGTATTCAATGAATCAATATCAAAAAACAACAGAGAGAAAAAAACAAGCTATTATTCAAGCAGCTTTGCATTTATTTAAAGAAAAAGGTTTTAAAGGGACGAGTATCAAGTCTATTGCAAAGGCAGCACAAGTATCTCCTGTTTCCATCTACAATTATTTCGAAAGTAAAGAGAGTTTAGTAGATTTATGTGTTAATAAACTATTTGAAGAAATTACACAGGAAGCTGAAAACATTTTAACCAGTGAAATAGATTTTAAGATGAAGTTATGTCAAGCTTTAGCGTTATGTCAAAAAAAAATGAGTCATCAGATTTCTGTCTATTTTAAAGAAAAAACGATAAAAGATCCTACTTTTTCAAAATTATTAACGAAAGCCATTGTTGCCAAAAAACGTGAGATTTATCGTTCTTATATTAAGCTAGGAAAAGATGAAGGAGTTATCGCTAAAGATTTGTCAACAGAACTTATATTAAACGTTATGGATGCTCTCAATAGTATTGGAAATCAATTATCAGAAAGTGAGAATTTAGGAGAAGAAATTGAACAAATTCATCGGCTTTTCTTGTATGGAATTTTTGGAAAAATTTAAGGTTTTAAAACAACCGAGAAAGGCCAATAATATCAGTAAGAATCGTGTAGCCATGATTTTTCTAACCATTCATAAAAGTAGGGGCTTTCTTAGTTCGCCTTATTAGTTTTGTACATGATGTCAAGTTCAAGTATCAAGTTTTAATAAGACATATTCACTTTAACATAATTTATAAGTAGTGAAGAATTTTCCAGATAGAGTTTTCTTCTTTTTGATAGGTTAATTTTTTTCTCAATTCCTGCTAATTTCATATTAAAATTATGTTATTAGTCAGATTGAAAATAAACTTTTTTTGGGGTGCTTTTCTATTAATACTCAGAAGGATCAATTAAACAAACCTTAAATAAAACCAAAGGGCATGACTAAAAATAGCTTCTATAAAGTCTTTATTTTGGAAACGACAGCTGCCATTCCTTACCGTAAGTAGTAAAACGGTGCATGTTATCGGCTAAAGTCAAACGGAAAAACCAACGGTAGGCATTGTTCACCTCAATCTCTTTAATGGTTTATGGAGCGAATATGGAAATACTGAAACAGAGGAATTTTAATCAGCATGATAAGGTCAAGACTGTGACGATCATTATCGAAACTATAAGTATTTTCTACCAAATCATAGATAAATGAAAAATTAACTACATCCACTTGTATGAGAAAATGGTCATCTGGAACAAGGTCAGCTAGGATGTAGAAGCCATATTGCTTGCGATTATAATCAGGATTTTCCTTGTGAAACATATGAGCATTATGGCACTAGTCCCATAAAATGGGACAGTAGAAAAACACTTCTGTTGAAATCTAGTAAACTAGAAACAGGAGTGTTTTATTATGGTCAAAAAAGCCTATTCAGTGGAAACTAAGTTAGCCTGTATCGAAATGAAAAAGGCGGGTAAGTCTAACAAGGTCATTAAGGAGACTTTGAGAATTAAGAATGATAGTCAAATCTACACTTGGATGAGATGGTATGAAAACGACGAATTGCACCGTTTTCATCAAGCTGTAGGCAAACAATATACCTACGGTAAAGGTATGGAGGAACTATCTGAAGTAGAACAACTACAACTACAGGTGGAATTCCTAAAAAAGTATCGGAACTTGGTAAGGCAACCGACAAAGTAAATCTTATCAAGCCAGTGGAAGACTACAAGAATGTCTACCCAGTGTCTATCATTCTAGACTGTTTCGGCGTCAAACGCTCAACTTTCTACCGTTGGAAAGCAAAAGGCGAAAAACCTGAGAAGAGAGACAAGATTGTAGAAAAAATCGAGCAACTCTGTATGAAAAATCATTTTATCTACGGTTATCGTACTATTACACGACTACTTAAGAAAATTCATGGACTAATCGTTAATCGCAAGAAAGTCTATCGAATTATGAAGGAAAAAGGCTGGCTCTGTCGTGCACGTCCTAAGAAAGTACAAATCTAGGTAAGCCTTACTATGTGACGGAAAACAAGCTAAATCGTGAGTTTCAAGCAGAAAAGCCACTGGAGAAGCTAGTCACAGACATTACCTATCTCTACTTTGGGAGCTGTAAACGCTACCTATCCTCCATCATGGATCTCTATAATCATAATCGTGAAATTGTAGCTTACACTATTTCGGATTGCCAAGATATTGACTTTGTACTGGATACGCTCAATCAATTGGAATTGCCTAGGGGAGCATTTTATACAGTGATCAGGGCTCTGTTTACACCTTAAAAGCCTACTTTCAGACCTGCACAGAAAAAGGCATCATCCGCTCTATGTTCCGTAAAGGAACACACACCTACAGATAATGCCTGTATCAAATGGTTCCATTCTGTCCTAAAGTATGAAACCTTCTATCTCCATAATTGGAAAAACTTAACCAAAGATAGTATAACAGATATTGTCAAAATGACATCACGTTTTATAATGAAACTAGAATTCAACATAAATTAAACGACCAATCTCCCATAGAGTACAGAAGGTCGGCCGCCTATGGACTTGTCAAGAAAAAGTAGACAGGAAGTTAAGTGGATTAGTGATTATTTTTTTCAAACTCTATTGGTAATTGATACCCCAAGGCCGAGTGGATACGTTTCGGATTGTAATAGGTTTCAATCTATTTAAAGATTTCAAGTTGGGCTTGTTCAATGGATGCAAAATGCGCATCGTTGACAAGCTCTCTTTTTAAGGTCTTGTAAAAGGATGCCATGAGTGCATTATCATATGGATTACCTTTTCGACTCATACTAGACTGACATTTTTTCTGCGTCATCAGATCTTGAAATCGTGCTTCAGTCTATTGAGAACCTTGATCTGTATGGACTATTAATCCTTTCTTAGGTCTTTCTCTATGATAAGCTTGATTAAAAGCATCTGTTACCAACTGGCCTTGCATATGATTTCCCATCGCCCAACCTACAATCTTTCTTCTATAGATATCTATAAAGACGGATACAGATAAATAAAGTGTTCCTGCTTTTGTCGGAATATAAGTGAAATCCCCTAGCCAGATTTCATTTTTACCTTTTGTTTGAAAACACGGATTAATCAAATTTGGACGTCTCAATGAGGAACGTCGACGGTTATAGTACTTGTATTTATAGCAGGCTTCCTTTAGCATAGAGACAAAGTTCATGAAATAGTCTAGCAATACGTTTGCGATTGACCCTTATTCCTCGTCGATAGCGTTCTTTATGTTCATAGAAAATAGTCTTAATGATTTCCTTTAACGCTTCATTCTCTATCTGTCTTGAAGATGGCTTACGCTTTGGGCATGACGAAGAGCGCTCCCCTGTCCTGAGAACGCTCTTTCTCCATATTTTTCGTCTTCTTGAATCCAGCGATATAAACGATTTTTGGATGAACTCTAAAGTTGAACTAACCATTTTTACAGACTGTCCTTCCTCTAGAATGAGTTTAACTGCAGCTATTTTGAATGCTTTATCAAATACTTCTCTTGGCATCATATTTTTCCTCGTTTTCACTTAACTTCCTGTTCACTTTATTATACCAAGTCCACTAATAGTGTTTTTCTACTGTCTCATTTTTGGGGTGCAGTGCCTTACCTTACAATTCTTTTTTATTATACCGTAAAACATAAAGAGAAGCCCTTGAAAAATGATTTCTAAGAGCTTTGTCTTCAGTCTAATTATTGGTTTCTCTTCTTTTTATAGGTAATTTGAAATTGAGTTTGATACATCAATAGAAATTTTTTTGTAAAAATATCAGGAGATTCTGGTATTGGCTGTGTGATCCATGTTTCAATAGTTGCTAAAATACTATTGACAAATATATCAGTTAGCATTTCCTTAGGAAATTTTATATTAAATAACTGCAGTTCTAAATTATCGTTTACCCAAGATAGATATTGCTTTTTCAGAGCCATGCGCCAGACAGCTCCTGAAGCTGTAGAATAAAGCACATTTAGCCAAATTCTATAATGAAAGAGCAACGGAAAAAGATAAGTACAAATATTATCTAAAGGTTGCATATTTAAATGGTTCTTTGAACATATTTCAAGTGCCTCCATTATTTTTTTATTGATTTCGTAACATATAGAAGATACAATTTCATCTGGATTATTAAAGTGGTTCTTATAGATTGTTTGTCTTGAAATACAGGCTTCCTCAGCAATTTCAGAAAACGAAAAATTGGTTCGTTTTGGATACTTAGAAGCTAGTCTAAAAAAAGCATTTATAATATTTTCCCTTGTTCCCTTAGTCATAAAACCTTCCCTCTCCTTACTTAGTAGTATAAACTATTTTTTATCAAAAAACATTACAATTTGTAAACAAAATTTGTAAACAATAATTATAAAAGAATAATTTTAAGTACGAATCATAGTTTTAATATTAGATTACAACATTTATTAATCTCATAAGATTTTAGCAACTTGCTATTAGTATATATGGTCTGTGAAAGTATTTATTCTATATTATTTAAATATAAATAGATAATGATTATGTACAAACTGTCAAAAAAAAGAACTAGAGAAAAAAGAAACTGAATGATATTATGATAATAAATTCAGGTTAATAATCTAGTCATAATGAATTTAGACCTAATCGGAGGAAAAGATGAACATTATTGAATTTAAAAGTGTATCGAAAAGATACAAAGTAGGAAATCAGGAAATTGAAGCAGTAAAGCATGTTTCATTCAACATTGAATCCGGAGAATTTGTAGTTGTTTTAGGAGCCAGTGGCGCTGGAAAAAGTACTATTCTTAATTTATTGGGGGGAATGGATACAGTATCTGAAGGTCAAATACTTGTTGAAGGACAGGATATTGTTAACTTCAGTGAAAAGGAATTAACAAAATACCGTGCTGAAAAAATTGGTTTTGTTTTTCAATTTTATAACCTTATATCAAATTTGAATACCCTAGAAAATGTGGAATTTGCCATAGAGGTATCCCAAAAATCTCTGAATCCAAAGGATATTCTAAAAAGAGTAGGATTGTCTGAACGATTAAAGAACTTTCCTTCACAACTTTCAGGAGGTGAACAACAAAGGGTATCAATAGCACGAGCCATTGCTAAAAATCCTCTGTTATTACTCTGCGATGAACCTACAGGAGCTTTAGATTATGAAACTGGGAAGGAAGTCCTTCAATTGATTAAGGAATTAAACGAAAGTACCAAAAAGAGCGTTGTTTTAATCACTCATAATAGTGCTATTTCAAAAATTGCCGATAAAGTCATTCATGTTCGAAGCGGACAAATCGAGAAAATTGAATATAATTCAGATAAAATTCCAGTTTCAGAGTTAGAGTGGTAATATGATGAAAATTTTATTAAAAAAATTATTTAGAGATATTCGTACCAATATAGCACAATTTATAACAATTATTTTAATTGTTTCTATTGGTTCCTTTCTTTTTGTTGGCTTGTCTAGTGTTGCCAGTAGCTTAAGAGATTATACAAAAAACTACTATCATGACTATCACCTGAGCGATGCAACAGTAAATTTTATTTCGCTTACTTCAAAAAAGATAGATGCTATTAAAGATAAATATACTAATATACAAGAGGCAGAGGGACGTGTTAATTTTGAAGGAAAACAAACTTTCAAAAATTATAGCTCTGCTTTAACAATTTCTAGCTTTTCTCCTACTTCTAAGCTAAATCGTTCTTATATTGTGCAGGGAAGAAAAAAACTCAATAACAACGAAATCTTGTTAGATAGTGATTATATTAAGGCGCATCATTATAAGATGAATGATTCTATACAAATTCAAATCAATAGTAAGAAGTTCACTTTTAAAATCGCAGGAATTATTGAGAATCCTGAGTTTGTTATGAAAGTATCAGGAAATAATTTAACACCTGAGCCTCAAAAATTCGGCATAGGTTATATCACAGAACAGAAAGCTTTCGATATTTCAAAAAAAAATCATTCTTATAATCAACTTCTTTTAAAGATTAAGGGTAATAATAGTAAAAAGGTTCTTCAAAAACTTTCTGAAGATTATGATACAACTTATATTTCTGGTCTTGTTACAACTGAATCAAGTAACTACACTAATTTAAAAAGTTTAATCACAACCGATGAAAGTCTTAGCAGGGTTATTCCTATCTTATTCTTTATTGTTGCTGCGGTCATTACTTTTATTTCAATGACACGGCTCATACAACAAAACAGAGTACAGACAGGAATCATGCGCTCCTTAGGTAAAAGAATTAGATACATAAGAAGTTATTACTTATTCTATACTTTATTGACAAGTTCTATTGGGACATTTATTGGAAGTGTGCTAGCTTACTTTGCTTTTACTGATATTGGTGAAGCTCAAGTATCTTCATTGTATGCTTTACCAAATTATCATGTGAAGATTGAGTTACAATCTTTGATTCCTTCTTTTTGCCTTGTTTTATTATTTGGTTTATTAGCTATTTATTTTTCAACGCGAAAAGTTTTAAAAGAGAGACCAGCAAATTTGATTAGACAGGAGCCTCCTAAAAATATTAAAGGTATTTTATTAGAAAGGATTCCTTTCTTATGGCGGTATTTATCTTATGGAAGTAAATATGTTATTCGGAATATTTTCTTAAATAAAATACGTTTTTGCCTTAATTTACTAGGTGTTGCTTTATCTTTTTTGATGATTATATTAGCTTTTGGTTATTATAACGCTATGACTACTGTAGTTAATACGGAAATTAATGATGTCAATACTTATAATATTAGTATTATTTCTCCTAAAATTAACTCTATACAAGATAAATTATCAAATAATCCACATCTAAAGTTTGAAAAGTTAGATATTCAAAAGTTAGAACTTGGACAAGGAAATAATAGTATTGCAACGACTTTATATGCTAGTAGTCAAAAAGAGCATTTTATGAAAGTTTATAAGAAAAACGGTCAAGAATTGTCTCACTATTCAAATGGCATTGTCATACCAAAGGTTTATGCTAATAAGCTTCATTTAAAAATTGGGGATAAAGTAAGATTAGCCTTTTCAAATACTCAACAATCTCCCATAAAAGTTAGAGTAACAGCCATATCAACCCAATATTCTTCTAAATTTATTGTTGCTGACGCTGACTATTTGAAAGAACAAGGCGTTACCCTTCACCCCTCAATGCTATTAATCCAAAAAGGAAAAAATAGTAATGAAAAAACATCCCAATTAATTCAATCGGCCAAAGTTATTGATAAGGATTTAACTTATACAACTAAAAAGGATGTTCGATCAAATATGAATGCTATTTTATCAACGACATTTCCAATGGTTGTTCTATTTCTTATTTGTGCCATGTCATTAACAGTAGCGACTATTTATAATATTTCATCTATTAATATTTTTGATCGAACTAGAGATATTGCCACACTCAAAGTGTTAGGCTACTCTAAAAATAAAGTGAATAACCTTATTTTTAAGGAAAATATAATTATTTCTTGTGTAGCTATGGGCTTTGCTTTACCTGTCGGTCATTCGCTCTTTATCCTTTTTATTAACGCTATGACGACAGAACTGCAGGCTATGCCGAACGAATTACCATATTGGTGTTTTGCTTTAGCTATTGTCTGTGTTTTAGGAATCACCATTTTATCAAATTTACTTTTGCATCGAAAGGTTAAAGCCATTGATATGATTGAGGGGTTAAAGAGTATTGAATAAAACAAAAAAAGTTGTCCTATTTTGTATTCCTCATGCTGGAGGTAATAGTAGTATCTTTAACAAATGGAGCGGGTACATGCCCGATAATATTATTTTTAAACCAATTGAATTAAGTGGTAGAGGAAAGCGTTTGAACGAAAAATTAGATGCTAGTTTTGAAGATATGATTGATGATGTTTTTAATTCTATCAAAAAAATAATGGTTAATTTTGATATGGATTATTATATTTTTGGTCATAGTATGGGAGCTTGGATAGTGTTAGAATTACTTTATTATTTTAAAGAATACCATTTACCTTATCCAAAAGGTGTAATATTTTCTGGGAATATCCCACCTTGTTTTTATCATAAGTCTGACCCACCACTTCATTTGTTACCAGATAAAATATTTCTAGAAGAAGTCTCAAAATTGGGAGGGATACCTGGAAAAATAATAAAAGAAAAACAATTTGTAGAATATTTTGTTCCTATTATAAAAAATGATTTTAAATTGATAGAGAACTATTATTTTCAACAGAAGCAGGAAAAGTTTCCTGTAAAAAGTCTGATTTGTAGTGGTAAAGATGATAAATTTCGGGTAAAGGATTTGGTACAATGGGAAAATTACTTTATTGATAAGTGCTCAATATCTTTATTTAAAGGTGGCCATTTTTACATCGATGACAATATTGCTAGTCTTTGTAATCAAATAAAAGATTTTATTTATATGTAGAAAGTAGGAAAATGATGTTAATACAATGCCTTAATGAAACTATTTTGAGAGAACCAGAAAAAGGGATTTATTATTTAGAAAATGGTAAATATAAGTTTGAAACCTATGAACATTTACGAACTAATGCTCTTAACTATTTAGGTGCACTGCAAGAATTAGGAATTGAAGAAGGACAGGAAGTTGTTTTTCAGACTACACATAATAATAAATTCTTATATTTGTTGTGGGCCTGTTTCTTAGGGGGATATATTGCCATACCAACTGGGTTTGATTCCATAGAATATATTCAAGGAACAAATAAAGTTATTAATAAGTTAAAAAAGCCAGTCCTTATAACAGAGTTAGAGAAGCAGTGTGAAAATATAGTATTGAAAGATAAATTTTCTTTATCTTCACTTGATACTAAAAAAATAACAGGTAGGGTAACCCAAAATAATTCAAAAGATAGAATTGTTATGGTTCAATTTTCTTCAGGTTCAACTGGGGAACCAAAAGGGGTTATTTATACTGATAATACATTATCTACTAATATGTTTTCTATTTTAAAATCAACCGAATGGAAAACTGAAGAGAGGATTCTAACTTGGTTAACATTAACTCATAATATGGGACTTGCTTCAGGACATTTGGCTCCTTTAATAAAGGGAATGAATCAATATTTAATGCCGACACGTGAATTTATTGTACATCCAATAAATTGGCTATATCAAATTGATAAATACAAAATTAATATTGTTTCTTGTCCTAATTTTGCCTCAAAATTATTGATAAAAACATTAAATACAACCAAAATTAATGACGTAGATTTATCTAGTATTAATATGATTATTAATGGTTCAGAACCAATAGATTATGGATTATGTGAGGAACTTACTAAGCATTTGTCTAAATATAAGTTGAGGGAAAATTGTATTTACCCAGTGTATGGATTAGCAGAAAATACAGTAGCAGCTTGTTTGCCTAAAGCTCAATCACCATTAAAAACAATAACAATAGGACATGAAGGGGTGACAGTCGGGGAACCTGCTATTATAAGAAAAGAGTCAGAAGGTTATAGAGTTGTTTCTGTAGGAAAAGCCATATCGGAAACAGACATCCGAATTGTTGATAATGATAATAAAATTCTTCCCGAAGGATATTATGGAAATATTGAGTTAAATGGATTGAGTGTTACACCAGGTTATTACAATAATGAGAAAGAGTCAGAAAAAATATTTAGTGATGATGGGTGGTTAAAAACAGGAGATCAAGGTTTAATTTTTGATAATGAATTATATATATTTGGTAGGGAAAAAGAAATTATCATTATATATGGACATAATTATTATCCAAATGATATAGAACAAACTATTGTTCAAAAAATTCCAGAGTTATCAGGAAGAGTTGTAATTATTGGTGTCAACAATTCTAATTCAAATGAAGAAGTTTTTTGTTTTATTGAAAAAAGGCAAAGTGAAAATATTTTTGATTTATACAAATATGGTAAAAAAATAAAGAAAATTGTAAATAAATTTAAGAAATTACAAATTAATGAGGTATATCCAATTTCTGTAATTCCTAAGACACGAAGTCAGAAATTGAAAAGAGTTGAGTTAAGACAAAGAATACAAGGTGGCGAGTTCCTTGAATATAATGAGTTGTTCGAATTATTAAATCTTTTCGAAGAACAAACGATAGAAAATACAATAGAAAATTTTATTATTTTATTTACAGAATACCAACTTGGCCTGAAAAATATTGAACTAAATACAAATTTTTTTGAACTCGGGTTCTCCTCAATTACTATTATGAAATTTGTTGAAATGATTAATCTTGCATTTGATACTGAAATTAGTGAAACTGATATTTTCTTTTATGAAACTCCTAAATTGTTAGCAGAGTATATTGAAGAGCAAATAAGACTATTGAGTTAATTTAGTCTAATAGAATGGAGCAGATTATGAGATTAGTAGCATTATTTTCTGGTCAAGGAGTCAAAAAATTAGATTTTTCTTCTTTTTTTTTAAGTGAAAAGAACTTAAAAGAAATAATTGACAAAGGGAGTTCTGTTTTAGGAATAAATTTGAGAACAGAGATTATTTCCGAAGAACCAAAAACTATTTTGAATGATCCCTATCTTTCTCAAATTGCAGTTTTTTTATATAGTTTATTGGAGTTTAAAGATTTTGAAAGAAGAAAAGATATTGATCCAATTTATTTTGCAGGACAAAGTCTTGGTGAACTAACAGCTTTAGTATGTTCTAGAAAAGTTGATGTTGAAACAGGTTTTTATTTAGTAAAAAATCGGGCAAAATTTATGCAAGAGTGTATTGCTAAAGATGAAGGGAGTATGTATTCTCTCAAAAATGTGCCTATCAGTCGAATTGAAAGGTATATAAAAGAAATTAAATTAGAACAAAATATTTTTATTTCTAATATTAATTCGAGTAAACAAGTAATTGTTTCAGGAGAAAAACATTGTGTTGAGGAATTTATCTCTTATTTAGCATCTAAGAATGTTTATTATATGAAATTGAATACATTAGGAGCTTTTCATACAAAATTGATGGCTCCTGCTGCCAAAAAACTATTTAATCTATTGGGAGAGATTAATTTTGTACATAATGATAAAGTGTTATTCTCTAATGTTACAGGTTCGATATATGATAAAAGTAATTATAGAGAATTGCTTTCTCGCCAAATCTGCGAACCAGTTCAATGGCAAAAGATTATTGAAAATCTTCAATCTTATGGTCTCTCTAACTTTATTGAAATTGGAGGAAATCGGATTATAGCTAATTTATTAAAAGAATCAAGAATGAGTTTTAATAAATTAATTCCAGAAAATATTGATCCGAATGATCGGTTACAAGCATCGAGAGAAGTCATTTTATCATTTTGTCATTTTGGTATTAATCAAATGGTTATTAATAAAAATAGTAACCATTTATATGATCAAGAAATTATTAAAATTTACAAATATTTAGAACAAGCAAAAGAAAAGTTTTCAATTGAAGAGGAGATAGCTTTTTTAATTGAACTAGATGAAATTTATAATGAAGTCAAAAAAGCTTTAGTTTTAAAAGAAGTTAGTAATACCCAATTAGAACGATTTGATGAATGCTATTATACTTTTAAAAATGAAATTAATCACTATTTGAGGTAACAAAAATGTCAGAAACAATGAAAGAAGATATTGCTATTATAGGAATGTCAATAAAAGTTGCACAAGCAGAAAACTTGGAAGAATTCTGGGATCTATTGAAAGAAGGAAAAGAAACTATATCTTCTTTCCCACAACAAAGAAGTAAAGATGTACATATATTGGAGAATAATAATATGAAATTTGAAGTGGGTTCTTATTTAGAAGATATTGCTTCTTTTGATCCTTATTTTTTTAATATAACTCCTAGAGAAGCAGAATTGATGAGCCCTATTCAAAGATTAACTTTGGAAAAATGTCTAGAAGCTCTAGATGATGCGGGTATTAGCAAAAAGACTTTAAATGATTCTAAAACAGGAATTTATCTCGGCCATATTGGAGATTTAGAGGGCTATAAATATAAAAACTGGGTTAACAAATTTTATAATAACGATCCAATGGCCATTCCAGGAAATTTGAATTCAATTATTCCTAGTCGAATATCGTATGTCCTCAATTTAAAAGGTCCAGCTGTTTTAATTGATACAGCATGTTCTTCTTCACTCGTAGCGATTAGTGAAGCGTGTAAGAGCATCACCAATAAAGAATGCGATATGGCTATTGCTGGGGGAATTCGCATCTCTTTTTGTCCAGAAACAAGTTCAGAAAAATTAGGAATAGAATCTAGCAATAGGCAGACTAGGCCATTTGATTCTGAAGCAGATGGTACAGTCCTTGGTGAAGGAGTAGGAATTGTCGTTTTAAAACGATTGGCAGATGCAATAAAAGATGAAGATCACATCTATTCGGTAATAAAAGGAGTAAATGTAAACCAAGACGGCTCATCTGCAGGAATTACTGCACCAAATGGTAAAGCACAGGTGGATTTACTGACAGAATTATGGAAAAAGTATGATATTAACCCACAAGATATTGATTATATTGAAGCACATGGAACAGGAACAAAGCTTGGAGATCCTATCGAAATAAAAGCATTAACTCAAGCAGTATCTAAATTTACACGTAGGAAACAATTTTGTGGTATTGGATCAGTAAAATCAAATATTGGTCATTTATTTGAAGCCGCAGGTGTTATTTCAGTAATTAAAACAGCCTTAATGATTGAGAAACAGCATTTAGTTCCTTCAATTAACTTTTCAAGACCAAATAGAAATATTTCGTTTGTCAATAGCCCATTTTATTTAGTAAATGAATTTCAAAAGTGGGATGTAGAAAAAAATAAATTGAGAACAGCTGGGGTTAGCTCTTTTGGTTTTTCAGGTACGAATTGTCATATTATTCTACAAGAATTTTATCCTCCAGAAAATTTTTCCGATACTTCCAATACACATCAATCTGAACTGTGTTTTTGTTTTTCTAATCCAACAAAAAAGGGTTTAATTGCTTCATTAGAAGCGATGCACCAATTTTTACTCTTAAATAAAAAGATTAATTTAGAAAAATTATCGTTAAATCTTCTGTATAGAAAAAGTCATTATAAGAATCGGTTGGTAATCATTTCAGAAAATAAAGTGGAAAAACTTATTGAGAAAATTAATTTTACAATTAATAATTTGATTACTAAAAATAATGATACTTTTGTAAAAGATGAAAAAATATTTTTTTCATCAGAAGTTGGAAATAAAGCTTTAGAAGAAAAAGTGTTGACAGATTTGGAAAATTTGGCCACTAACTTTTGTAAAGGAATAGAGTTTGAAAAAAGAGTTCCAAAGTTAGTTCCAATGCCTTCAATCAAATTTTCAAAAAGCAAATTTTGGATTAACGCTGAAAACCGAAAAAATATGAGTCTTATTGTTGATGAAAAAGACAGTCGAAAAACATTAGAGATTATCATACAAAATACTTTTGGATATACAGATGTTAATTATCATGAAAGTTTTTTAGATCTAGGAATTGATTCTATTGGAATGATGAAAATCATTAATGAAGTTTCGGAATACTTTTCAAAACAATTAACTATAAGAGATCTTTATAAGTATAATACTATAAATGATTTGTCGGAATTTTTAAACTCTTCTAATGAATCCTCGAAGTTAAATAAAGAAAGTATTTCTAAGATTAAAAAAAATGATTTAAATGAATACACTACTTCCCCTCAACAAAAAAGAATGTACATTCACCAAATAAGATATCCAGAAAGTACTTCTAATAATGTGACTGCTCTATTGGAAATGAAAGGTAATATTCAGAGGGAAAATCTTGAAGAATCCATAAGAAAAGTTTTACAGAATCATGAAATTTTTCAAACAGTCTTCATGAATCACAATGAAATTAAGCAAAAAATTTTACCAAAAGAATCAGTAAATTTTTCATTAGAAACGATTTATTTAAATGATCCTAAGACAGAAGTTACCAATTTAATTGAGCCTTTTAAGTTATCTGATTTGCCTTTATTTCGAATTTATCACTTAGTATCTCTCTTGGATGCCTCAGAATATTTATTTATTGATTTTCATCATATTATTTGTGATGTTACTTCAATGGATATTTTTGTTAGAGAATTAATTACTGCTTATGAAGGAGGAGAAGCAGACCATTTCGATACAGAATATAAAGACTATGCACAGTGGTTAGATGATCATTTATTAAATACCATTTCTTATAAAAATCAAGAAAATTATTGGAAAAAAGAATTTATTGATTATACCTCCTATAATAATAGAGAAAGAATAAGTGAACGAGCTCAACAAAGGGAGGTAATCTTTGAAGCAGAGAAATATCAAAAAATCAAGACATTTTGCCAGAAAAATAGAATAACAGAGCATGTATTTTTGAATACAATGTTTGCATTGACATTGTATTATCTGGAGGAGCAAAATGATCAAATAATTGGGAATCCGGTCAGTGGTCGAGTGTCAACAAGTGTTGATCATGTTATTGGAATTTTTACCAATACTATTGCAACACGAACAAGAATTACAAAAGAAGATTCAATTATTCACTTACTGAAGCATACTCAAAGCAAAATGCTTGATTATTTAGATAATCAGGATTATCAGATTAATGATTTTGTTTCAGAAGTAAGAGATAAAAATGGAAACAGAATAAATATCAGTAAAATTTTTGCATTTCAAATTTTACCTAAAATAGTAATTTCTGATGGTGAGTTTATAGATATACCAATAAAAAATATAGAATCGAATTTTGAACTTGCTTTAGTTGCCTCACTAATTGGTGAGCAATTAGCTTTTAGAATAAAATATTTAATTTCTATTTATGATGAAAGCGATATTACTTTGCTATTTGAAACTTTTAATTCATTTATCGATGAGTCAATAAAAAATCCTGAATTGAAAATTTATCAATTGAAAGAAAAGTTTCAAAAGCAAGAAACAAAAGAAATAGCACAATTTGATTTTTAATATTACTAGTGGTTATATTGATGATTTAAAAGAAAGGGATTAAAAATGGAAATTTTATTTGAGCAAAATGAAACGAGAAATATTGAAAAAATAACAAAAAAAGATCCTTTATTGACGCAGATTCTTTTTTCATCGCTCATAAAAATGATAACTTTTAAAAGATATGGAGAAATAGGATTTGATACGGGTATTGTAATGGACGGTCAGAAGCTGGTACTTTTAGAGTCGGAAAACATGGATCCACAACAAACCCTTAAACAAATTATTTTGGAAGAAAGGGAGATTATACTAAAGAATAATCAATCATTTCTTAGGAAAAATGTTACAAATGATATTTTTCAAAGGTATATCATTGATTTTAGAAAAAAGAAAGCTAGTTCTATTAATGATGAACATAGCAAGAATAATGTATATTTAAATTTTTATTATCAATTAGACATGCTGAATTGTAGTATAACTAATTCAGAAAATGAAGAGAATGGTCTTTCTGAAATGTTTCATTTGATAAAAACAGTTATATCTGAACTCCCTCAAAATATTAATCAGAAGATTAAGGATATTGCTTTAATCACAAATGAAGAAAAAGAAAGTATTTTAAAGATATCAAGGGGCAAAGAATTATCAATTGAAGCTCCAACCTTTTTAAAGTTATTTCAAAAAGTTACTGATAGATTAAAAAACAAAGTAGCTATTTCGTCAGATGATTGGTATTTAACTTATGAACAACTTAATCAGGAATCAGAGAAACTTTCTCTTTATTTAAGTAAACTCTTTGAGCCAAAAAGTATTGTTCCCTTGGTGATGGATAATAGTTCAGAAATGTTTATTGTTATTTTTGCCATATTGAAAAGTGGTTTTGCTTTCTCACCCATTTCTTTAGATTATCCTCCAGAAAGAATAGAGCATATTATAAAAGAAACTCATTTAAATAGTGTTATTGTTCCAGAAGAAGCTAATCTTCAAATTTCTAAGGAAATAAAACAATATGTAGCTAAAGATTTGTTAAATAAAGCTCCAGTTGAAGTAGATCAATTTTCAAATGCTGTAAATGTAAGAGGAGACGACATTGCTTATGTTATTTTTACATCAGGGACAACAGGAACACCTAAAGGAGTAAAAGTTTCTCATCAATCATTGATGAATCTCATTACTTGGCATAATGATAATTTCTCAATAACTTCTGAAACTATAGCTGCTAAATACGCTGGTGTGGCTTTTGATGCAAGTATTTGGGAATTATTTCCTTATTTATCAATTGGAGCAAAAGTTTATGTTGTTTCAGAAAAAGATCGTTTTGATGTTAAAAAATTAAATCAAAAATTTATTGAAAATAAGGTTAGTATTGCTTTTTTACCCACAGTAGTCTTTGAAAAATTTAGCAAGGTGCAAAATCCATATTTGAAAATTCTTTTAACCGGTGCAGAAAAGCTACACTATTTTTCAGAACAAGCTTACGAACAATATAATAATTACGGTCCAACAGAGTATACTGTTGTAGCCACATCTTTCAAGTTAGAAAAACACATGGATAATATACCAATTGGTAAACCTATCGCCAATACAACTGCTTTAGTAATGTCAAATGATCGTCACTTTCTCCCCATTGGTTTTAAAGGTGAACTATATTTGGGAGGAGATAGTTTATCTTCTGGTTATTTAAATGATTCTAAAAAGACAAAAAATAGTTTTATTGAATTAGAACAAATTATGGGACAAGTTTTTTACAAAACAGGAGACTTAGTTGCATATACTGATAGTGGTGAGTTACTTTATTATGGAAGAATTGATAATCAAATTAAAATTAATGGATATAGAATAGAACTTCAGGATATCGAAAAAAATATATTAGAAATAATAGGACAGGATTCAGATTGTTCTGTTGTTGTTATTCCAGTCTCTATTAATGGCTTAATATCTCTTCATGCATTTTATGAAGGAGTTACGGGATTTGACTCTAATCCTAATCAAGTCTTAAAACAACTTACAAATAAATTACCTTCATATATGGTTCCTAGTACTATTGAGTCTTTGTCACAATTTCCTTTAACTTCTAACGGAAAGGTTGATCGAAAATATTTGGAAAAAATAGTACTAAATAAATCGACATCTGTTAAAGAAATTAATAATGATAATCCTTTATTAGTTAAAGTAATGAAAATTATTACTGAGATTTTAAAAGGTAGACAAATTAATCCTGATGAAGATTTTTTCCAAATGGGTGGAAATTCTTTAACTGCTATTGAATTAGCCAATAAATTACAAGAAGAACTAAATAAAAAAGTAACAATTGATGATATATTTAAATTTAGAAATGCTATTAACCTTGTTGATAATTTAACAAATAGGGAAAACTTAAAACCGCTAGAAACTAGTATCCAATCTTCGGAGGAGATTTCTTATGAATCAAGTCCAAGTCAAAAAGCAATTTTTATTGAACAAAAGATTGATGAGAAGTCTTTGGCATATAATATGCCAATTGTTTACAAAATTAATGGAGAAATAGATTTTGAAAAATTGGAATCTAGTTTGGACAAAGTAGTAAAAAATAATGAATTATTAAGATCTCACTTTTATTTAAAAGATGAGCGTGTTATGGTAAAAACCCCTAAGGTAAAAGATTATTATCATGTTATGGAAAGGAAAGAGCTTAGTGAAAAATCTTTTGATTTAACAAAGGAATTTAAAAAATTTGTACGCCCATTTAATCTTGAAAAAGATGTTCTTATCAGAGCGAAAATAATAAAAACTTCGTCTCAAAAATATCTCTTTTTAGATAGCCATCATATTTCTTTTGATGGGGGAAGCTTGAATCCCTTTATTAATGATTTTAAAAAGGCATATGCAGGAGTAGAACTTGAAAGAAAAGCTTCGTATAGTCAATATGCTTTACAAACACTATCTCCTCATTTCTTAAAAGCAAGTCATTCACATTTTGAAAAGGAATTTGGAACACTTGTGGAGCCACTAAAATTATCTGATTTTGGAACTATTGATCATCAAAAAAAGGCTGGTGTGAGTTTCGATAGTGAATTTTCTTATAAGATAAGAAATATCGCTTTGAAAAATAAGGTAACAGTATTTAATCTGTTGTTTTCAATTGTTGGATATTTACTCAGTTGTTTTTCAAATCAAAAAGATATTTGTATAGGTGTTCCAGTAACAAATAGAAATAGAAGTCAGTATAAAAATATTATTGGTATGTTTGTTAATACTCTACCTGTTAGATTGAATTATGAAAATTTACATACAGTTGAGGAAATGAATAAATATGTAAATAATCAATTTATCGAAGCTTTAAAATATAAAGAATTTTCTTTAGAAGAAATTATTAAAATTAGTAGAGACAAAACAGAAAATGATATTAGCCAATTATTTAATGTACTATTTGTAATGAATGAAATTGAAGATTTTAATTTTTCTATTGATAATACAACTTTCGAGAAAATGTCTGCTGATAATAAAGATGTGAAATACGATTTGTTATTTGAAGTTTTAGATAATACAAAGGATAATACTTTTTCAATTTCTTTAGAATATGATAATAAAAAATATTCGAACCAATTAGCAAATAGACTATTACAAAGTTTGCAAAAGATTTTGATGGAAGTAGTTGACAAGCAAAAAAATAATTTATCGGATATTAAAATTATTTCTGAAATAGAGGAACAGACACTACAATCATTTCTAACGTGGAAGCAATTTACAGGAAAACAGCAAAAACTCCATGAACCCTTTGAAAATTTAGTCAAGCAATTTCCTAATAAGATTGTTGTTAAAGATAAAAATACTTCAATGACTACAACCGAACTTATGCAGAAATCGAATATTGTTGGTAATTTTTTACAAAGACAAGGAGTGAATAACAATAAAAAAGTTGCTATTATTGTTAATAAATCAGTAAATATGATGGTAACTATACTAGGTGTTCTAAAATCTGGTGCAGCTTATGTTCCTATTGAACCGTCTTTACCAGAGGAGAGAGTGAAATACATTTTAGATGACTCCTGTTGTGACTTCATTATTAGTGAGGAACCATTTTATAATGGAAAGATTAATTCTGAAACAATATCAAATATTCTAAATGAAGAACCAGATATTTCTAAAGTTGAATCAGACAGTACCTATAAAGATCTGTGTTATATCATCTATACCTCTGGTTCGACAGGAGATCCTAAAGGAGTTATGCTAACCCATGAAGCTGTTATGAATCGATTGCTATGGATGCAAAATGCTTATCCAATTACAAAGAATGATATAATTTTGCAAAAAACTTCATTTGGTTTTGATGTATCTATTTGGGAATTATTTGGCTGGACTTTTGAAGGTGCAGTATTATATTTTTTAGAAAATGGAGAGGAAAAAGATCCTCAAAGGATTATTGAGTTAATAAATAGCCAAAATATTTCAAAACTTCATTTTGTTCCATCAATGTTAAATGTATTTCTTGAATTTTGTGAGAGAGAAAACAAAGATTCTTTAAAAAGTCTTAGCATAGTTTTTTCGAGTGGAGAAGCACTGACAAAAGAACAAGTAATCAAGTTTTATAGTATTTTTGACAACGACAAGCCTCAATTAATTAATTTATATGGCCCAACTGAAACAGCAATTGAAGTAACTTATTTTGATTGTAGTAATCTTGATTATAAATCTGAAGATGTTCCAATTGGAGAACCTTTGGATAATGTTGAAGCTTATGTTCTTAATGATAAAAAACAAAAATGTCCTATCGGTGTTGTTGGGGAACTGTATATAGGAGGAATACAGGTAGCTCAAGGATATATTAACAAAGAAGATGCTACAAAGAAATCTTTTGTGAGACTACCGAAAATTTCAAATTCAAGATTATATGCTACAGGTGATTTAGTAAAATGGACTTCAGAAGGGAAGTTAATATTCATTGGTCGTTCTGATGATCAAGTTAAAATTCGAGGTTATCGAATTGAATTGGGTGAAATTGAAAAATATTTGAAGAAAGTAAGCCAAAAGAACTGCTTGGTAAGCCTTCAAAATAAACTTTCAAAAAATAATAAGAGCCTCATTGCTTATATTGAAAGTTCAACAACTATTGATGAAAGCAAGATCAAAGAAGAACTTAAGACTTTATTACCTCAATATATGGTTCCAAGTCACATTTATATTGTCCCAGAATTTCCTATAAATAAAAGTGGTAAAGTGGATAGGAAGTTACTTGATAGTATGTATTCGTCAAAACATATTGCTCCTAAGGAAGGTCTTATTAAATCAAGTAATTTAACAGAAGATATTAAATCTGTTTGGAGTAATATATTAGATTATTCCATTGATTCTTTTTCAGAAGATGATAATTTTTTCTCTCTTGGAGGAGACTCTATTAAAGCTATTAGTATGGCTTCGAAACTCATTTCCAAAGGGTATAAAGTTTCAGTTAAAGAAATTTTGAAAAATCCAACGATAGCTCAACTTACAAAAATAGTAGTTAAGTCTAATCAAATCGAAGAAGATTCGGAACTTGATAATAGTGTCCCATTAACTCCGATTAGTCAATGGTTTTGGAAACAAAATTTTCAAGTGCGAACTCATTGGAATCAAGCTGTAGTACTTGTGAGTAAAGATAAAATAAATGATGAATTTTTAAGAATAGCTATAGAAAAAATCATTGATGAGCATACTATATTAAGGAGTCAACTTGACAATAATTCGTTATCAATTGACAATCAAAAAGACGCTCAACGATTTTATGATTATCAAGAAATTGATATTTGTGGATGGGATGATAAAGCAAAGATCATTAATAGCTATGTATATAATATTTTATCTAAATCTTCAAAGTTAATAAATATTGTTAAATTCATTTGTGATGATTGTGAAAGAATCGTGCTTTCAATTCATCATCTTTTGATAGATACAATTTCGTGGAAAATACTTATAGAAGATTTTTGTAGTTATTATGGACAACTTAGAAATGGACAGTCATTAAATTCAAGTTTTAAAACAACTTCATTTATTACTTGGGCTAATAGAATAAACACGTTATCTGTTAAGTTTTCTGAAAGTAATATGGAAAAGAAGTATTGGGATAATATTGTGCAAACGCCTGTCGATTTAATTAATCAAGATGGTGTTATTAATCCAGGAAGTATCAAGGATAGAAAACATTCTAGAATAAAATTGGAAAAAGAAATCAGCTCTCAACTATCAGATATATCAGTATCAAATTCCCATGTTACCCAGGAGCATATTCTTTTGACAAGTGTTTTAATGGCTTTAAAGAAAAGTTATTCTATTTCAAATATTCCTATTTTAATGGAAGGATATGGTCGTGAAGAGTACCTTACTCAAACCACTTTAGCGAGAAGTATAGGATGGTTTACTAATACTTATCCGCTTGTTTTTAAAGTCAAGGATGATGTTTTACAAACATTAATTCAAGTTAAAGATATCATTAATAGGGTGCCTCATAATGGTATTGGCTATGGATTACTCCATTTGGTAAATAGTAATTTACAAGATTTAGATCCTGAAATTAGTTTTAACTTTTTGGGAGAAATAAGTAGTGAATCAAGTACACAATTCATGACTTTGGACAATATTGAGTTAGATTGTTTAATAAATAAGTCAAATAGTAATCCATATCTTATTGAATTTTCAGTATTTTTCTTAAAGGGAGAACTATTCGTAGATGTTTATTTTGACAGCACGTTAATTAGTCAAGAAGATGTGGAAATAATGAATCAGAATTTTGTGCAAACAATAAATGAGCTGATAAATTGTTCAGAAGATATATCAACAATGCGAAGTATTTCTGATGTTACAAATGAAACATTTAAATATGAAAGTAACAATTTACCTATTGTTAATGATAAAAATATTGATAAAATTAGAAAAACATTACCAATGCAAAGTAATATTTTGTTTCTTGAACAATTTCAAAAAAATAGAAATATTTATCATGAACAATTTAAAGTAGACTTTAAAGGTAGACTGAATAAAAAAATTTTTGATAAAGCTGTGCAATTTGTAGTAGATCAGTACGAAGCTCTAAGGACTAGTTTCGATTTAACTACATTTGGTGAGCCTGCTCAAATTATTAAACAAAATAATACAATTAGTATAGACGCTTATACATTTGAAAGCCCAAGACAGGATAGTGAAGCTGCTGTTAAGAAATTAGAAAATGAATTCTTAGATATCCCATTTGATACTCAGGAATCAGATCTGTTTAGAATTACTATTTTAGAATTTAAAGACCAAGAAGTCAGTTTAATTTTTGACTATCACCATATAATTTTGGACGGTTGGTCAATGTTGATTGTTTTACGTAAAATATTCACCTGTTATACTAAGCTTTTGAAGGATGCAACCTATATAAATGAAGAAGAAAACATAAATATAGATGATTACTTTGATTATAAAGATTTATTTGAAACTGAATCAGCTAAAAGATATTGGAAAAATTTCTTAGAAAACATTGGTGAGAATTTAAATTTAGAAAATTACTTTGATAGAAATCTTGAGGGAAAAACGATTGAACATAATATTGGTGAATATAGATTCTCAATATCAAAACAACAAGATAAACAAATCAGACAATTTTGTGAAAATTTAAACTGTACTACAAATGATTTTGCTCATTTAATTTGGTCAACCATATTATATAAATATTTAAAGAGTCAATCACAAGTATTTTTCTATACTGTTTCAGGTCGAGATGGAGATATTAATATTGAAAATGAAGTTGGACTTTTTATAAATACTATTCCTCAAGTGACTAATATCAATGATGATAGTAGTATATCAAGTATAGTCGAAAGTATTCATTTAAATATTTCTAATGCATTTGGCTATTCACAATTGCCTCTAAGTGAGATTTTACAACAATCACAAGTTTCTCATGATCAGATTAATACACTTTTGGTTTATGAAAATTTTCCTATCCATAAAGATGATTTTATAGCAGAATTGTCAGATTCTCAATTGGAATTTCAAACTTATAAAGCAACTGAAGCTACAACGTATGACTTGACTCTTATCTTTTCTGAGGAAGAAGAGAAGATTTCTATTCGTATACTCTATAATCCTCATAAATATAGTAATCAGTATATTTCGATTCTAGGAAAAAATATCCAAGGAATTATTGATGATTTAGTCACTAAAAATTATTTCCGTGAGATTACTCTTCCAGATAATACTTTCAATGAGGCTTTACAGTCGGTAGAAGATAAACTAGACTTTAATTTTTAAAAGAAGAGAGGATTTAAAATGAATACCCCAAATCATTTGATAACAGATGTTTCGACTGATTTAGTGAAAATTTCAAGAGATATATATGGAGAAAATGTAGAAACTGTAACATGTAAATCTATTAATTTGGATGAAGACTTAATGCAGGAAATAAAAAATATGACTAAAGGAAGCAAACCTGCTGAGGCTGTTCTATTCTTTACAATACTGCAATTATTAACTTGGAAATTTTCTAGTAAAACAAATTTCACGCTACCTTTTCCGTATAAAGTATTTGATTTTAATTCGGACGACATCTTATTGTACATCAATTGTCAAATTGAGGAAGAAAAGACAATGAAAGAATTTCTTAATGAGACAAAATATAGAATTTTGGAGGCTTATAAGAAATCCCTGTCAGTAAAATCTGTAGTTCAAAATGAATTAGATTTACCAATTAGTTTTGATCTTCAAGAAGAGAGTATGTTGAAAAGAGATCAAGTTTCTTTACACTTAGAAGAGTTATATTTTATCTATAATTCTCAAAGTGAGGGAACTGTCCAAATCTACTTTTCTCCACAATCTTATTCAGAACGCTTAATAGAATCTTTGCTAAATACTATTAAAAGTATTTATAATACAATAGTTCAAAATGTAGAAATAAAGATTCAAGATATATTAATAGAAACTGTTCAGAATAAGGTATTGGAGGTTGTTGAAACTAGCTCTCTATATACATTATTAAATCAACAATTTATAGAAAACAAAGAGAAAATTGGATTAGTAGATTCAGATAAACAACTTACATATCATGATATTGAGAAAGTTAGTAGTAATCTTGCAGATATGCTTATTTCAAAAGGTGTTAAAGAAGGGGATAGAGTTGCAGTATATGCTACTCGATCAGTTGATGCTGTCATTATGATTTTAGGAATATATATAGCAGGTGCAACCTATATTCCTTTAGATATCGAAGCTCCAACAAAAAGAAACCAACAAATACTAGAGGATGCTCGACCTTCAATTATTATAACAGATGAGAAAAACCACTTGTTTGGTGAAGAAAGTTCATTGAAACACATGATTTATTCACAAAAGAATTTTGAAAAAATTGAATTTGAATTGCCTAAAAAGAGACGACGAGATGTGAACTCACTTCTTTATGTCATTTATACTTCTGGAACAACAGGAAAACCTAAGGGTGTTCTGTTTAGAGATAAAGCTATGGAAAATTTGGTTAATTTTCAACAGCAAAAATGTCAGTATTCTCTTTCTAAAACAGTCTCACAATTTGCCTCGTTAGCTTTTGATGTGGCATCACAAGAAATTTGGTCAACATTGTGTTCAGGTGGATGTCTAGTTATTGTTAATGAAGAAAGCAAAAAAGATACGCTAAAATTTTTGGAGTTTTTTAACAGAAATAAGATCCAGACTAGTTTTTTACCTACTTCTTTTTTTAAAGTTCTAATGTCTGATACAATCGGCTTGCAAGAATTTTTGTCAAACGTTGATAATATCATTGTTGCTGGTGAGGCTCTAACTGTAAATGAAGAAATAATTACTAATATTAAACAGAATAATGTACATCTATATAATCACTATGGGCCATCTGAAACACATGTTGTCTCAATTGATGAAGTTACAAATGTAGATGTTACAATAGGAAAACCTATCCAAAATACCCAATTTCATATTTTAGATGAAAAAGAAAACGAGTTACCTTTTGGAGCGCCTGGAAATTTATATATCGAAGGAGTACCTTTAGCTGATGGTTATTTAAATAATGAAGAAAAGACAACTGAGTCTTTTAAGTTAATTTATAAAAGTGGAGTTCCTATTCGAATGTATAATACAGGAGATGTCGTTAGACAGTTGGGAAATTCAAAATATGAATATCTTAGACGAACAGATAAACAGTTAAAAATTAGGGGGTATAGAGTAGAATTACAGGAAGTGGAAAATACTATCTTAAATATTGACGGAGTTGATTTAGCTCAAGTAATTCCATTTTTACAAAATAAAAATACCATAATGCTAGCATTTTATAGTGGTTCACTTTCAGAGAATGACTTAAAGGAAAAACTATCAAAAATTTTACCAAATTATATGATTCCTTCCATCGTGAAAAAATATACTCAGATGCCTCTTAACAGAAATGGAAAAATAGATAGTCAAGAATTACTTCTACGATATCAAGACTCTTTGCGAAATACAACAATTTCTAGCCCTACCTTTTCCGATAAAATGATGGAAAAAATTTATAATGTTTGGAAAGCAGTTTTAGGAGAGCACAATATAGGAACTGACATTTCATTTTTTGAATTAGGTGGGAATTCCATTAATGCAATGCTTATTTGTACTCAGCTAAGTAGGGAATTTTCTATATCATTAAATGTTTTAGAATTATTTGAAAATGATACGATTGAAAAATTATATCAATATATAAATGATTCTGTTTCTAAACAGGAAAAATTAGCGTCTATCCCTCATCTTGAAGAATCTCAAGTTTATAGACTGTCTCCTGAACAAGAACGAATGTATTTTTTGCAACAGTTTGACTTAAAATCAACTTTGTATAATATTCCTTTTATTTTTAAAATTAAAGGCTTTTTGGATAGTAATAAATTGGCAATTGCTTTTCATAAATTAGTATCAACTAATGATATTTTCCGAACAACTTATCATGTTGTTGGAAATGAAGTTGTTCAAACTGTGAATAAAACAGCAAATTATAACATTGCTCTAGAAGATTTATCAGATTTAGGTAGCTTAGAAGAGGCTGAGAAGAGTTTCATACGTCCTTTTGATTTATCTAAAGATTTGTTGATAAGAATGGGTTTATATTCTGAACAAAACTCCCAATATTTATTTATTGATATGCATCATATTAGTTCAGATGGGTTCTCAATGAATTTAATTATGAATAAATTGAGTAACTTTTATTTAGGAGAAGATGATAAACAGGTATCAAGGATCACTTATGGGGATTATGCTGAATATACTAAAACAGATGAATTTGAAAAAATTTTGCAGGAACAGGAAGAATATTGGCGAAAAGAATTTGCCAATTATAGTCATTCTAATCAATTACCACACTCTCAACAAAGCTATTCAGGTGATATACAAGAATTTTCTTTTGAAGAGGGAGATTTGTTAAGAATTGATGAATTTGCTAAAAGACTTAATATAACTCGGTATGTCTTTCTTTTTTCCGTTTTCGCAAAGTTAATAAATACACTTGAATTTCCTGTTGATATAATTGGGACACCTGTTTCAGGAAGAAATTTATCAGAGTTGCAAAATGTTGTGGGTTTATTTGTGAATACGGTTCCAATTAGAATTCCGAAAGAAGATGATTTCAATAGCTACTTAATGGAGTTTAATAATAAAATTAAAATGGCTCTTCTTAATCAAAACTATCCTTTTGATAGATTGATTCGAATACTTCGAAGTTCTGGTCAGCTAAATTCAAGTGGTTTATTTAATTTTATGTTTGCCTATCAGATTTATGAATCTCCATTAAAACTTGGAGATATTGAACTAGTAGAACAAAAGAAAAATATATTAATTGAAAAATATGACTTAACAGCCAATGTGGTAGATTTTGGAAATAATATAAAAATTCAAATCAGTTTTAATACCGATAAGTACAGCCATGAGGACATCAAACAGTTGTTACAAAAATATGTTGAGTTTATAAATAACATTTTAGATGGGGAGGGGATATGATGGAGCAGCAAAAGAAATTTAAAAATAATCAATTTGATTATGATAATTATCTCACTATAATTAACGAGTTCGAAAAACAGGTAGAACGATTTCCAGATAAGATTGCAATTATTCATAATGATACAAGAATAACTTATAAGGAGCTTAATATACTAGCAAATAAAGTTGGAAATATTTTAATTTCTTCTGGGGTTGATAATGGTGATAAAGTCGCAATTGACATGAAACGAGGAATTTCTTATATTGCTGCAATTTTGGGAATTTTAAAAATAGGAGCTATCTATGTCCCACTAGATTTTGATTTTCCTCAATCAAGAAAAGAATATATCCTGAACGATTGCCGGTCGAAAATTATTATCACAGAATCAGATATTGAATATAAAAATTATAAAAAAGTAAATTGGAACCAAATTATAGAAGGATCTTCCTCAAAGGATTTAGTAACAGATCATTATGTCAAAGAAAGTTTAGATGAAATTGTTTATATTATGTATACTTCTGGGACTACGGGTTTTCCTAAGGGAGTGCAGGTTGGCGGAAGAGGAATTATTCGTTTGATAAAGGACAATAAAAGCTTAACAATGAAAAATACAGAAGTTATGCTACATGGTTCTTCTTTAGCATTTGATGCGTCAACATTAGAAATATATGCAGCTCTTTTAAATGGTGCATGCCTATCTATCATTGATAAGGAGGATTTAATTGATAGTCAAACATTAAAAGAAAAGTTGAAAAATGATCATGTCAATCGAGCCTTTTTTACAACCCCTTTATTTAATTCATTGTGTGAGCAAGATCCAAGTGTATTCAATGAGCTTGAACAAGTAATTATAGGTGGAGATAGAGCATCTAATAAACACCTAAAAATAGTAATGAAGAATAGCAAGAAAACTCAATTTTATAATGGATACGGACCAACAGAAAACACTGTTTTTACGACCATGCATAATATTCAATACTCAGAGTTAGAAGGTGATATTCCGATCGGTAAAGCAATTAATGATACTGGAATTCTTATCGTTAATGAAAATTTTGAAGAAGTAAAAAAAGGGGAAGTTGGAGAATTAGTTGTAACAGGTGGAGGTCTTGCTATTGGTTATCTAAATCAAAAAGATGCTTCTCAAGGTTCCTTTATTTCTCTTCCAAATCTAGGGATCAAACGTGCTTATAAAACAGGAGATTATGTTAGAGAAAATAATGATGGGGATCTCATTTTTATTGGCCGCAGAGATAGTCAAATTAAGTATCGAGGTTTTCGAATAGAACTTAGAGAAATTGAAAGTATTGCAAAAAAGATTGATCATATTAGAGAAGCTATTTGTCTCCTAATTGGTGAAAAATCTAATTCTAAATTAGTTCTTTTTGCTGAGTCTAATTCTTCTGTGTCAGAAGCTTCTATTATTGAAACACTTCATGTTGAGCTTCCAGAATATATGGTGCCCAATGATCTTATTTTGCTAGATAATATGCCATTAAAACTTAATGGGAAAGTTGATTCTGACAAGCTTAAACAAATCTATTTGGAAAAAATACAAAGTCAGGTTGAAAAACCTAGCGAAAGTAACACAGAGAGATTTTTCATAGAAATTTTGGAAGATGTGTTAAAAAAGCCAAACCTTAATTTAGAGATGAATTTTTTTGAAATTGGTGGACATTCTTTAAATGCAACAATTATATCAACAAGACTATCAGAAGCATTTCATAAAAAAATTTCTGTCAGAGATGTTATGTTAAATCCAAATTTGAAAGATTTGTTTCATTTGACTAAGGTGACAGAAGATGACGCTGGCTCTAATTTAGAAGTGCTATCAAAAGCTGATAATTATGATTGTTCTCCTACTCAGTCTAGACTTTTTCTGTTAAACAAGAGCCGAAGTGACACATCTTATAATATTCCATATTTCATTAAGGTAAGTAGCAATATTGATATGGAACAACTAAAAAAGGCTATTTGGAAAGAACTAAAAGAAAATGAAATTTTAAGAACAATTTATACATTTAACAATTCCAAAATTGTCCAAAAAGTTCTTCCGTTTGAGAAAAAACTACTTAATATTTCTGTAGAATATGAACCAATAATTGATTTTGAGTATTTGCAAAAGTATTTGATTCAACCATTTGATTTGGAAAAATCAATTCCCTTTAGGGCTTCTATCATAAAATCCAATAGTGATATCATCCTTTTTCTAGACATTCATCATATTGCCATAGATGGTTTTTCATTAAATCAATTATTAAAAAATATTGAAAAAAACTATTTTGAAATTAAATTTACGCGTCCTAAATTTACTTATAAAGATTACTCTAATTGGATAAATAAACAGATTAGTAATGGTAAGTATATGCAAAAGAAGCAGTATTGGCAAGAACAGCTTAAAGGTTATCAGGAGAATATATTTTTAGGAATTGAAAAAACTATAAAACCCAATTCTAAACGAACGATTTACTATAATAGAGAAATATCTTCACAATTATATGAACAATTGAGAGATTATATAGTTACAAATAATATTAGTCTAAATATACTTTTTATGACTGCACTTTACATTCTTATAGCTAAATATTCCTCAATTAATGATATAGTTATTGGTTCCCCTGTTTCAGGAAAAGTATTAGCGGATTTGGAAGAAATGATTGGTTCTTTTATTAATAGCTTACCAATTAGATATAAAGTAGATCCATCAAAAACTATCTTGGAAACGATTGAGGATGTAAAAAAGCAAGTGATGGATGCATTAGAAAATCAAGAATATCCGATTGATTCGATAGTTAGTGATAAGAATAAAGAAAATACGGAAATTGCTTCTTTGTTTGATATTATGTTTGTTATGCAGACCAATTTCAAGCAAGGTGAACAAGAAAAATCAAATCAGATATTTTTAGACTATCAAGAGATTCCGATTGATTCTAAAATGAATTTAATTGTTGAAGGAATTGATTTTGGAAATACGGTAAAGTTTCAAATAACTTACCCTGTTGAACTGTATGATGATGACAGTATTATTCAGCTTATGGATTCATTTTTACAAGTTATTGAGTCAATTATTCAAAATGATAGAAGGTGTGTAAAGGAAATAGAAATTATTTCTCAAGATCAAAAAGATTTTATTGATTTAAATTATAATAAAACAGCTAAGGATTTTAAATTTGATAATCAGTGTTTGAAACAATTGATCGAAAGAAATGTAGCGAAGATGCCTAATAAAATTGCTATTGCCTGTGATGAAGAAAATATTAGTTTTGAACAATTAAATATGAGATCTAATTTTATGGCCAATAAATTAAAAGATTTAGGCTTACAAGTGGGCGATGTAGTTGGTGTCATGAAAGATAGAAATATTGAGGCAATAATCATTATACTAGCTTTAATTAAACTAGGAGTAACATATGTTCCCTTGGATTCGGGAACGCCAATTGAAAGAGTTAAAAAGATTTTTGTTAAATCTGGAATGAAATTTGTAATAACTGATTTGGTACCTTTGCAGAAAGATATACTAATTATTGATACTAATGCTCCAGACTTTCAAGGTTTGTCTAAACAAAATCCAAAAACAGAGATCAATTTAGATCAGATGCTATATATCATATTTACTTCGGGAAGTACTGGTGAGCCCAAAGGAGTAGCTATTTCAAATAAACAGTGTATTAATACTATTTTGGATATTAATCATAAGTTTACACTATCTCCAAAAGATAATATTCTATTGATTTCATCTTTTGCATTTGATCTTTCAGTGTATGACATATTTGGTGCATTAGTTTCTGGGGCAACTTTAACTATTGCTAGTCAAAATAAAGACACAAATTATTTGAAAAAAGTCGTTCAAAATAACCCGATTACAGTTTGGAATTCCGTACCAGCGTATATGGAATTAATTTGTAATGTATTAGCAGACCAGAAGCCAATATTAAGTATTAGAAATATTATTCTGAGTGGTGATTGGATACCATTAGAATTGCCTTTGAAAATAAAAAAAATCTTTCCTAATGCTAATCTTTTTAGTGCAGGAGGTGCTACTGAAGGATCAATATGGTCAATTTATTACCCAATTGTTAAAGTTGAACCAGAATGGAAATCAATACCTTATGGAATGCCTTTGGCTAATCAACAGATGTATATTCTGAATAATATGGGAAATGAACTTCCTATTGGAGTTATGGGAAATATATATATTGGAGGAGTAGGAGTTGCAATGGGCTACATTAATGATATTGAGAAAACTAATGATAGTTTCATTAATCATCCTAAATTAGGCAGAATTTATAAGACAGGTGATTTGGGACGCTTAACTTCCCAAGGATACATGGAATTTTGTGGAAGAAAAGATATTCAAGTAAAAGTTAACGGAAATAGAATAGAGTTAGGAGAAATTCAAGCAATTCTTCAATCTTTTGAGACCATTCAAAATGCGATAGTAACTGTAGGACAGAATGATTATCAAAAACAATTGCTGGCATATTATAAATCTGATAATGAAATTGAAAAAGATGTACTGAATCAGTTTATGAAACAATATTTACCAAATTATATGATTCCTAGCCATTATATTTATATGTCAGAGTTCCCATTAACTTCAAATGGTAAAATTGATAAAAAACAATTACCGGATCCTAAAAAAATAGAATCTATTAAAGAGGTAAAAGATGTAAAACCTAAAAATCAGTTAGAAGAGACCGTTTTGACAATTTGGGAGAATGTATTGGAACATCAAGTTCTTTCTGTAACAGACAGTTTCTTCTCAGAAGGAGGCAATTCATTAATGGCCACGGTCATTATAGGTCAGATAAAGGATCAATGTAATGTTGATTTATCTCTAGAGGAATTCTATGAAAATGACTCAATAGAGGCTTTAGGAAATTTAATAATAGATAAGTTACTTTTTTAAAAGTACTAACTATCATTAAAACCTTTGAATGAAGAAAGGGATTATATACGATATGACTACAAGTAAACCTCAAAATAAAATCGAAGAAACGCTTTTGATGATTTGGGATAAAGTGTTAGATCACAAAATTGATTCTACACAGACAAACTTCTTTTCAGAAGGAGGCAATTCATTAATAGCAACTTTAGTTATTAGTGAAATAAAAAATACTTATCATGTTGATGTATCTTTTGAAGATCTTTTAAAAAATGACTCAATAGAAAAACTTGCGAATTTTATTGTTAACCAATTATGGTTATCGAAACAAGTAATTAACAATAAAACTTTAGAAAAAGAAAGTAAATCTATAGATACTTTAGAAGAAGAAAGTGGGCCTGTGGATTCATTGAAAGCTTCTCCTCAACAAAGTAGAATGGTATTAAATCAGCTATTTAATCCTTCTTCCACAGCTTTTAATATTCCAGTTATTTTCCAATTAACTGATCAATTTGATAAAAATGAATTTGAAGATTGCTTAAAAGAAATAATAAAGAAACATCAAACTTTAAATATCAATTTTAGTATTAATGAAGACGGCATATTTCAAAAAGTGCAAAATCAAATTATTGATGTTAGAGAGATAAAAATAGCAGCATTTGATGAGACTCTTAGTAGTATTATAAGTCCTTTTGAAATTGGTAAGGATTCCTTAATCAGATTAATCTATGCCGATGCCCCTTCAGAAAAATACTTGATTCTTGATTTTCATCACAGTATTATAGATGGTTATTCAATTGTTTTGTTACACAATGAACTTTTTAAAAAACTTTCTGATGAAAAGATCTATTTTGAAAATGTGGACTATTTTGATTATTGTATTTGGATGGAAAAATATATTCACTCACCGAGCTATAAAAAACAAGAAAAATTTTGGTTGAAAATTTTTGAGAATTATCAATTAATTCAACATTTAAAGCAAAAATCAAATTCTACTTTTGAGGGAGATTCCATTGAATTCTCGTTCTCAAAGGATTTAAATAAAAAGATTCGTGAAACAACTAAAGAATGGGGGATAAGTATATATTCATTTTTGTTATCTATGTACGCTCAACTTATACATAAAGAACATAATTTATACGATTTTATCATTGGAACTCCAGTTTCTGGTAGAACAAACCCGAGGTTTATAAAAACTATTGGGATGTTTATAAATACTTTACCAATTAGAGTAAAGATTAATGATTCAGAAAATTACGAGCAATATAGCCAACGAATGAATTCTAATATAAGAAAAATGTTAGAAAATCAAGACTATCAATTTGATCATTTGGTAGAGCAATTAAAAAAAATCAATCCTCAACTACCTCGTTTGGAATTTGAAACAATGTTCAATTATCAAAATTATAGTCGTAATTGGAAATCTCTAGAGAAATTTGGCTTAAATCATATTACAGTCCGACAAAATTCAGAAAAATTCAATTTTTCAATGACACTTGAAGAACGGGAAGACGAGATATTAGGATGCTTTAGTTTTAATGTTGAAGTTTTAACAAGGAATGAAGCAAAATGGTATGTTGAGCAGTTTATAAATATTTGTGAAGAGGCTGTAGTTCAGAAAGATATTAATACTGTCACAACATTACAAAATATTGAAGATACTAATATTTATTATAAAATAATGGAAAACCTTAGTGACTTTAATGGAAAAACTGCTTTAGTCTCTTATAAAAGTAAGGTAGAGTATGCAGAACTAGATCAATTTGTGGATAATTATGTTCAAAGATTCAAACAAGAAGGAATAAGAAAATCTGATAGAATTGCTATTATGATGGATCGTTCCATTGAAAATGTTTTAGTTATATTAGCGATATTAAAAATTGGTGCGTGTTATATACCTATAGATTCAAAATTCCCTGAGTCAAGGAAAAAATTTATACTGAAGGATGCTAACTGTAAATATATTGTTAACAATAAACAGGTGATTAAAAATGTTGAGTATGAAGCAAAAGAATTAGATAGTTCTGAGTTAAATTTAGCTTATATTATTTATACTTCTGGTTCTACAGGACAACCTAAGGGAGTAAAGATAACGCAAAGTAATCTTTATAGCTTTTTAAAAGCTATTTCTAACAGATTCAGTCAGTATAATTATTCTTCTATTTTGTGTGTGACATCAATTTCCTTTGATATATTTATTCTTGAAACCCTTTTCCCAATATTTATGGGGAAAACATGTGTTTTTGCAAGCGATGAAGAAATTGAAGATATATCAAAGTTGACTCAGTTAATAAGAATATACCAAGTTGATACAATTCAAAGTACACCATCCAGATGGGGAATTTTTACAGAAGATGAGCAGCTTATGACACTTTTGAAAGAGCGACTAAAACTTGTTTTAGTTGGGGGTGAAAAGCTGACAAAAAATATTGCTGAGAAATTACTTTCGATTGGTGGAAAGCTTATTAATTTATATGGACCAACGGAAGCAACGGTTTGGGCCTTTGCTAGTGAGGTAACGGATCCTAATCAAATTTATCTAGGTGAGCCTTTAAATAATACAACAGCTTATATTTTAGACGAGAATGGAAAAGAAAGTCCAAAAGGTGAGTTGTGTTTACAAGGTTCAGGAGTTTCACCTGGCTACCAAAATAGACCAGAACTGACAGAAAAAAGTTTTGTAAAATCTTTAAAACATGGCAACAATATCTTATATCATACGGGAGATATTGTAGAATATACTAATGATCAAGATTATCTGTTTATTGGAAGAAAAGATGATCAAGTTAAGGTAAATGGATATAGGGTTGAACTAGGGGAAATAGATTCAATAATATCAAAAATGTCAAAAATAAAAAGAGCAAAAACTATTTATCAGGAAGAAACAGGGAATCTAATAGCTTTTTGTGAGTCAAAAGAGCATTGTAGTGATATTGAAACTAGAAAAGAATTATCTAAAATTTTGCCCAAATATATGCTTCCTAATTCCATTATCTTTCTTTCTGAAATGCCGTTGATGATCAATGGAAAAATAGATACTTCCAAATTAAAAAATAAATATCTTCAAATCGCTAAAAAATCACTTGTTCTGTCTGAAAATGTCGAAGAATTATCGGCGACACAACAGCACTTAATTAAAATATTTAAATCAGTTACTGGCTATGCTTTGGATCGTGACGAAAATTTTTTTGAAGTCGGAATATCTTCATTGAATATTTTAAGAGTGATTCAGCATTTGAAAAAGACTTATTCTGTTGATTATTCTAATCTTGTAGATTATCCTACTATCAGTAGCTTGTCTTCCTATTTAGATAATTTGAGTGAAAAAAAATTGGTTCGAAAAGTTAATTCGGATAAAGATAGAACGCAAATTTCGAAAATAAATGAGCGAGAGGTATTAAATGTTGGAAGAAAAGGCATACTGCTAACAGGTTCGACAGGATTTTTAGGTTGTCATCTTTTGAAGGAACTTCTCAAACAGAAAAGACCGATTCATTTATTGATTAGAGGAAAAAATGTAGAAGATATTTATAAAAGATTAGCAGAGAAATTCTATTATTACTTCTCAGAGGATTTAGCAATTTATAGTTCTCAACTCCATTTTTACTGTGGGGATTTGGAAAAAGTTTACTGTGGACTTGAAGAATCTGAGTTTAAAAAGCTATGTACCCAAGTTAGTGATGTTATCAATAGTGCAGCAAGTGTTAAACACTTTGGGAAATATGAAGATTTTTATAAAAGTAATGTCATTTCTGTTAAAAATCTCATTACATTTTGTAAAGAATCACAATCAGCTCTATTTCATATATCAACTATATCTTTAGCAAATATCTGTGATTTAAAGGCAAATCAAAGTTTTTCTGAAGAAATTATTTTGACTAATGCTTCAACATCAAATGTTTATTTGCAAACAAAATATGAAGCAGAAAAAACCATTTTTGAAGCAATTTCAGAAGGGTTAAAAGCTAACATATTAAGAGTTGGTAATATTGTTGGAAGCAGTAAAACTGGAATTTTTCAAATGAATATAGAAGAGAATGCCTTTTATCAGATTTTAAGATCATTTTTTAAATTAAAAATGATACCTGATAGTAATGAAAAATCACTTGAATTCACTTTCGTAGACGAATGTGCTTTAGCAATAAGTGAAATAATTAATAATAAACATTTAACAGGTGTTTATCATATATTTAATCAGAATAAAATTTCATTTAATGAATTGTTTGATTTTATAAAAACTCAATATCCATATTTAAAAAAGATGACTTTTTCAAAAATTGAAGAGACACAAGGACTAAAGGGGACAGATGCTGAAGAGTATTTTGATATTATAAAAATTCATTCAAGTACTGCTAATAAAAATGTCGCAAAGATTGATAATATTTTTACAAATCAGTTGCTTGATAAATACAATTTTTGTTGGAGCCGTGTTGATAAAAAGACCATATTGCTATTACTAGAATATTGTAAGGAAATTAATTTTATTTAAATGTTTTAAAAAAGAAAAGGTGATATCGTGAAAAAAAATAATTATTATAAACTAGTTTCAGCAAAATTTTTATCTATTATTGGAACCTATATGCAAAGCACAGCTTTTTCACTTTATATTATTGATACGCTCCATGATAGCCTCATTTTTGCTACTATATTAATGAGTGCCTTACTTCCCAAAATAATTCTTGGTCCACTTGGTGGCGTTTTTGTTGATTGGTTTGATAGAAAAAAATTTCTAGTTGTCATTGATCTTATAAGTGGTGTTCTTCTACTTATATCAGCATTGGTATATGGAAATAATTTATCTTTACCAATAATTTATTTTATTTGTATTAGTTTGGGAATAATGAATTCCGTTGATGAGCCTTTGGTAGTTGCTTTAATACCATCATTGGTAGAAAAGGAAAAACTTGTTACTGCTAATTCTATTAATATGTTTAGTACAGCGCTGGGTAACATTATTGGTCCAATTTTAGGAGCAGTAGTGTACTCAAGTTTTGGAATTGATACAATTTTATATATTAATGCTTCTAGTTTTATTATTGGGGCTATCCTGGAATTTATGATTAATATAGAAAATAAAAAGAAGATTAGTCAATCTAAAACCATCTTTAATTTTCTTGAAGACTTTAAAGCAGGATTGATATATATTGTACGGAATAGAATTATTTTAGTCATTGTTGTATCTATATTTTTTCAAAATTTCTTTTTTAACGGTGCAACAACTGTAGGAGTCCCGTTTTTGGCAAAACAGATATTGAAAGTAAGTAATGCTGAGTTTGCTATTTTAGAAACTACATTGATTGTAGGTTCTATATTTGGTCTTCTGGTAGCATCAAATCTTATTAAAGATAAGCCTCTGGCTAGCCTCTTCCCCAAATTACTTTTTGTAATTTCAGTTTGCTTTTTGATGATAGGTTTAATTTGTATTTTCCTTTTAAAAAAGCAACTAATGGCTTATGTGTTCATTGCTATTATTTATATTTGTTTAGGTATGTTGTCAATGAACGTTAATGTTTTGTTTCAAACAGAAATGCAAAAAATTGTTGATGAGTCAATGTTTGGTCGAGTATCGTCATTAATATTATCTCTTATTATGTCTTCTATTCCTCTTGGACAACTGGTATATGGTTACTTATTTAAGGTTGTTAGTCCAAGTATTCCATTTTTAGTAACATTTATAGCAATTTGTTGTGTTTCAACATTATTTAGTTTATCTTTAAGAAATTCAGAATTATAATTATCAAAGAAAAAGAAAGAGGTATAAAATGATTACTAGTAAAGATAACTTAACTTTAATTTTTGTGCATGCTTGTGGAGTTGGAAACTGGATGTGGTATAAACAAAAGGATTATTTTTCAAATTTTTCTTGTATGTTTATAGAACTTCCAGAACATGGAGATAATTATAATATTCAACCATTTAGTGTTAAAAGTGCTATTAAAATGATTGATAAAACTGTCAGAAGTGCTTCTGGAGAAGTTGTTTTAATCGGTCATGAAATGGGAGCAAGACTTATTTTAAACTATTTAGCAGAATATACAAATGATAAAGTTAAAAAAATTGTTTTGTCTAGTACTATGATAAAAACTGTTAAAGAAGGCTTATTTCATAAAATTTTACCTGCTAAAATAATTGAAAAAGAATTCGAAAAAAAGAATAAAAATTTGCAAAATATAGACTTTATAAAAAAAACTCTTGATTATTATGGAGTTGAAGAAGAATATAAAGATTATTATTTAAATGATATGAAAAGATATAAACCTAGGCAACTGATAAAAATTATTCAAGAAGGCTTGCTAAAAAAACTTCCTTTAAATTTATTTATTGACAATGATATCCCAGCTTTAATTTTAGTTGGTGAGAAGGAGACAAATGCTAACAGATTGTCCGCAAAGTTATTAAGTGAGTATTTTTCAAATAGTGAGTTAATTATAGTTGATAATTCGACAGATAATCATATTAGAACGAATTCTATGGTATTTAATGATAGAGTTAAAAATTTTATTTTAACTTGAAATATAAAATGTAAAATAAGGAGTTAAAATGAAGACAGTTTATTTGTTAAATGGACAAGGATCTCAATATTATCATATGGGAAAATCTTTTTATAAAAAAAACCTTTTCTTTCGAAATACATTGAATAATTTAAATAACAAAGTAAAGGAATTATTTAATATCTCTGTTTTAGAAAATATTATGGACGATTCAAAAAAAATAAATACTCCTTTTGAAGATTTAACTTTATCAAACTTAGGTATCTTTTTTATTCAATATGGACTTTTTAAAGTCTTGGAAAAAGAAGGCATTTTACCGGATATTTTAGTAGGAGTTAGCTTCGGAGAATGCTCTTGTGCAATCATTTCTAAAAAAATTTCACTTGAAGATGGTTTAAAAACCATTGTGACTCAATCAGAATTTCTTAAAAATGCAACAAATAGTGGTTATTTAATAAATATTAATAAGGATCCTGAACAAAGTATTTTGAAAATTAGTAATGCCGAATTTGCAGGAAAATTTTCGCCAGGGAATTATCTAGTTTTTATTGAGAAGTTTGAAAAAGCTCAAGAAATAGTGGATTATGCTTCGTTCGTGAATAAGACAGCGGTAATTTTACCAGTCAAAATTCCATTTCATTCAAGGTTAATAGATGATCTAAATAAAGAGTATCTAAAAATAGTTAAGCAAAACTGTATTCAGTATTCAAGTTCTGAATATGAAATTTATTCATCAGGGAGATTGAAGACTGATAATAATTTTTCTGATCAATCATTTTGGGATATGATCCGAGAACCGATAAATTTTGAAGAAGTTATTAGTATTTTAGAGAGAAACAGTTGTCGGTATATTGAACTAGGTGCTACAAATACACTTGCAAATTCAGTCAGAGACATAATTTCAGATGTTTCAACTTCGGAAGTTTATGAATTGATGGGGGTATTTATTAATACTCAAAGAGTAATCAAAAATTTATCAAAAGAATAGGATATGAAGACAATGAGAAATAAACAAACTTTGGAAAGTATTTTAAAAATAAATTATCCAATTTTACAAGGAGCAATGGCTAATATTTCAGATTCTTCATTAGTTTCAGCTGTTAGCGAAGCTGGGGGGCTGGGAATTCTTGCGTCTGGTAATATGAAACCTGAGGAAGTCAGAGAAGAAATTCGTAAAACAAAATCAAAGACTAGTTACCCATTTGGAGTTAATATTATTATTTCTAATAAATTTTGTGACCAAATCATTGATGTTCTTCATGAAGAGAAGGTTGATATTGTTATTACAGGAAATGGGGATCCGGGTAAGTTTTTTCCAAAATTCAATGCATGGAATATGAAAGTTATTCCTGTAGTTTCTTCATATATGATGGCAAAACGTATGGAAAAGTTAGGAGCAATAGCCGTTATTGCTGAGGGAATGGAAGCGGGTGGACATATTGGTTCTATCACAACAATGTGTTTATTACCTAACATCACTAAAGATATTTCTATACCTGTAATAGCAGCAGGTGGAATTGCTAGTGGATATAGTATGATGGCTGCTTTTAACCTAGGTGCACAGGGAGTACAAATAGGAACACGTTTTTTATTAGCAAAAGAATGTAACATCCATACTAATTATAAAAAAAGAGTGATTGATTCTAATGACTTTGATTCTGTTGTTATAAAAAATATGATAAATAAACCTATTCGAAGTCTTCGAAACAAATTAACTAATTTAATTGGAAGGTTGGAATTAGAATATTTAAAAAATAGAAGTACATCTATTGAAGACATTGATTTAAAAACTATAAATGCGCTTTCAAATGCCGTTAAAAATGGAGATGTTCAAAATGGTTTAGTTATGGCAGGTCAGATATCAGCAGTGTTAACTAAAGAGGAGACTTGCAAAGAAATCATGTGCTCTATACTAAATGAATGGAATAGCTGTACAGAAAAGACCTACAGTAAATATGATTTACCACAGGTTGGCAATACTTAAAAATAAACTGGTAATAGGTAAAATAAAATGAATATTTTAATGATTAATAGTAAAAGGTTGATGAAATATGATCTGTTTTCGAGATTATTAACTTTAATTGAGGAAAGATATCAAAAAAAAATTTTACGCTATCATTTTTGGGAAGATAGGCAACGTTCTCTTTTAGGGCACCTTTTATCACGATATGCAATTATGCAACAATTTCATTTAAATAATGATAAGATTAAACTTGTCGAAAATCCTTATGGAAAACCTCATATAAAAGGATATAGGGCAATTCATTATAATATTTCTCACTCAGGTGATTGGGTTGTATGTGCCATTAGCCAATCAGTTATTGGAATAGATATTCAAAAATTTGAAGGTATGAAATTTGGAATTGTTGAACATTGTTTTTCAAAGGATGAGAGGAAGTATTTATTTTCTTTAGGAAAAGCACAACAATTAATATCTTTTTATGATATGTGGACTTTAAAAGAAGCTTATATCAAAGCTATAGGTAAGGGATTATTTCAGCAATTAAGTGAATTTTCTGTTCTTAAAGATGGAAAGGATTTTAGATTATTTACAAAAGAACCTTTGAATAAAAAATTCTTTTTCAAAAAGTATAGTATAGAGAAAGGATACAGCCTTTCTGTTTGTTCACAAGAAAATAATTTTTGTGCTAAATTAGAAGAATTATTTATTGATGATTTAATAAAAAGATTCAATTTATACTGATAGATAATTTTCATAGTTATTTGTTAAAAGTGATATAATAAGAATTATCCGTATCAAATATTTATGCAATACAGAACGCAATCATCCTCATAGAAATCTTGTCTAATTTTGGAGGTTAGTGCAATGCTGTTTCTTTTTTGTATATCTAACCCGTGGTGCTAGTTAATATCAAAATACAATAAAAAGCCCAAATAGACTATACTGTAAGTGTCTGAACAGACAGGAGGTAGTCTAAATGAGCCACTTACAGTATACTGCTAAATCTCATCATTTACAATGGAATATGAAGCAATTATCAAAAATTTGTCATCAACTTTATCGTGATGACTGCCCTGACTCACTGACACATCGTCATCATGTCAGCCTATCCAAAGTTTCGGACGAATTTCTGTTAGTTTTATTGTTATTGCAAGCTGAACTAGGAATCAAATCACAACGACACTTTTATAGAATCTGCCAACTGTTTCCTTGTGGCCGAATCCTTGAAAGAAGTCGCTTTAATCGTCGGTCAAGACAATTAATTTGGACTCTATAATATCTGTAGTGGGTAAATCCCTTTCGGATATTATAGGGCTTTTTTAGTGTATGAAAAAAGTCCCATATGATTTATAATGAAAAGCGACCAAACTTACATTAGAAAGACTCATGTGGAACATCTTAAGAATACCACAGATTTAATCGGATTGAAAGACAAAAATATCAAAATCCTGTTTGTCTGACAACTTCAAACCCACATCGAAATAAAAGCTAAGCTGGACTATCAAGCTCCTGCCTGCCCACATTGTCAGGCAAATATGATTTTCAGAAAGCTTCATCCATTCCTATCCTTGACAGTCAAAGAATGCCTACTGTCCTTAAGCTCAAGAAACGACGTTTTCAGTGCAAGGCTTGTCGTAGAGTCTCTGTGTCCGAGACACCTCTCGTTCAGAAAAATTGTCAGATTTCCAAGGCTATCTGGGCTAAAATCACGCAATTACACACCGAAAAGTTGACCAACTCGGCTATCGCTAAAAGATTGCACATTTCTGTTTCTGTCGTTCAATGACAATTAGAACAATTCACCTTTAAGGAAAGTTACGATAAATTGCATCAAATATTATCCTGAGATGAATTCTCACGAAATAAGGTCAAATTGGCCTTCATTGCACAAGATTTTGAGACGAGAAAGATTGTCACTGTCCTTGAGAACAACAAGCAATCAACCATTAAAAACTACTTCTACAACTACCCTAGAATGGTTCGAGAACGGGTTAAAGTCGTGACTGTGGACATGTCTGCTAGCTACATTCCCATCATCAAACAATTGTTTCCAAATGCTCAGATTGTTTTGGACCGGTTTCACATTATCCAACATCTGAGTCGCGCTATGATGAGTACTCGGGTAGCCATCATGAAGAGTTTTGACATCAAGTCTCTACCCTATCGAGCTATGAAAAATCATTGGCGTATTCTCCACAAGGATAGTCGGAAACTTTCTGATAAAGCCTTCTATTCACGAACTTTCAGGCAAACCTTAACACCCCGTGAGATTGTCGACAAGACGCTGGCTTTCTCTGATGAACTTCGCTATTATGACAATCTTTATCAGCTCCTGCTTTTCCATTTTCAAGAAAAGCGAGCAACTCAATTTTTTGAACTGATTGAAGACCATTTGAACCTAGTCAATCATCGTTTTTAACAGTCTTCAAAACCTTTCTGAAATACAAAGCTTACATCATCAATGCCCTTGAATGTCCTTATTCCAATGCCAAGTTGGAAGCTACCAACAAGCTCATCAAAGATATCAAGCGCCAAGCTTTTGGCTTTCGAAACTTCAAAAACTTTAAAACTAAAATTCTCATCGCTTTGAACATCACAAAAGAGAGAACCAATCTGATTCTCTCTCGTGCTTAGTTATAAGTCACCCACTACAGTTGACAATGAGCCTTAATTTGGCTGGTGCAACTGATTCGCCAAGCTATGAACAAGCAACTATTACCTGATACTATCGTCATCATGGACAGTTTTCCTTTAGTTCTTTGTCAGTCTGTTCGCAACTGTAGAGCAAGAATTTTTGAAGGGTTAGCAGACATTGGTTACAATGCGTCTAAGCACTTATGGTTCTACGGTTTCAAAGTTCACATGCTCGTTACCTTATCTGGCTCCATTCTGAACGATGTTGTTACGTCAGCATCTGTTCCTGATATCAAAGTGGTAGATGACTTATTGGAAGGTTGCCAGCAATCTGTGATTTTAGCAGACTTAGGCTATCTCAGTCAGGAGCTCAAAGATAGCTTGGAACGAAGAGGGTATCGCTTATGGACACCACGGCGTCAAAACATGGAAGGGGCTAGCCAGCATAACAATTGGAGATTGCTAGCTATGAGACGAACTGTTGAAACACGTTTTTCTGAATTATGTACTTCTGTTTGATATGGAACAAACCTTCGCCAGAAGCCTAACGGGACTGCAAGTTAGGATTGAACAAATCCTATTGACTTATAATCTGGGCTATTTTGAGTTTAACTAGCACCACGGGTATATCTAATTAATAAAGATGCTTAAAACACTTAATTTATAACCTTTTTAACAGTTTCCTTAGGTGGCAGGGGTAACGAATAGCTGTTGATTGAGTTTTGTACTGACCTAGTATGAGGTATATTATTGATTTCTCATACTAAGTGTCGTAGCAAATATCTTAGTTTCTTTTTAAGCTTCAAACTGAAGGTCTTAAATATTGTGCCTCTGAGACCTAATATTTTGTAGCAGAACCTGTTTTTTTAATTAAGGCTGGAACAAAAGTGCCCCAGCCTTTTTATTGTACAGGGATTTTAATTTAACACAGTGGTTGATTGGAATTTTTGCATCTTGGCTTTTAAACTCAAACTTTTAACAGACCACTGAACTGTTAAAGTATCCTTTGCACTGCAAGTGACAGCTCCAATTGTTTGGGAAACAGTTGGAGCTTATCTAAGTTCATGAAGGTTAGTTTCTGTCAATACCTAATTAACTTTGCGGAAGGTGAACTGACAAAATCGAAATCGTCATTTCATTACAATTACCTAACTAAAAAGTTTTTTTGTAGATACAGATTTTAACAATAACAAATTAGTGTATTTAAGCTGTTTGAAAAGTTTGAGAGAATAACTGACTCTTGCAGTCTTTGCTGTTTTTCTTTAAAATAAAATTATGATGATTAAGGAAGCAATCAAACAATTAGCTCAAGATATTGGGATTTCAAAAATAGGATTTACAACAGCTGATGATTTTGATTATTTAGAAAAATCATTACGTGCTTCTGTTGAAGAAGGGCGTTCTTCAGGTTTTGAACATAAAAATATTGAAGAGCGCATCAAGCCCAGACTTTCTTTAGCTAGTGCTAAAACCATTATTTCAATAGCAATTGCTTATCCCCATAAATTGCCTGTTAAACCACCTAAAACTCAGTATAAACGCGGCAAAATTACGCCAAATTCTTGGGGCTTGGACTATCATTATGTTTTGGAGGAAAAATTACAGCGTTTGGCGCAGGGTATTGAAAGTTTATGTCAAGATTTTCCTTTAGAGCATAAAATTATGGTAGATACGGGTGCTTTGGTTGATACAGCCGTTGCCCAGCGCTCTGGAATAGGTTTTATTGGCAAGAATGGCTTAGTCATCTCAAAAGAGTTTGGCTCTTACATGTACTTAGGTGAACTTATTACGAATTTAGAAATTGAGCCTGACAGTCCTGTTGATTATGATTGCGGTGATTGTCACAGATGCTTAGATGCTTGTCCGACTTCCTGTCTTCTTGGTGACGGCAGTATGAATGCTAAGCGCTGTCTTTCCTTTCAAACGCAGGATAAGGGCATGATGGACTTAGAATTTCGTAAAAAAATCAAAACTGTTATTTATGGCTGCGATATTTGCCAAATTTGCTGTCCTTACAATAAAGGAATTCATAATCCTTTGGCCAGTGAAATCGATCCTGAACTTGCAGAGCCGGAACTGCTGCCGTTTTTAGAACTGTCTAATAGTCAATTTAAGAAAAAATTTGGTATGATTGCTGGTTCTTGGCGGGGAAAAAATACTTTACAGCGCAATGCCATTATTGCCCTAGCTAATGGTCATGATAAAAGTGCTCTTGTAAAACTTATGGAAATCATTGACAAGAATAACAATCCCATTCATACTGCAACAGCTATCTGGGCTTTGGGTGAAATTGTTAAAAAGCCAACTCAAGAATTGTATGATTTCATTTTAAGCATTCATTCAGATAATGATGCTATTATAAAAGAGCGAACTGCTCTGCTTAATAGATGGCAATTTTAAAAGAACTATGATAGAATAAAAAAGATGCTGGAAATGAGGTATGTATAATATGGATATGGCAGAAATTCGCCAAAAAATAGTAGAAAATAAAGAGAAGTTGACTAGCTTTCGGAGGTCTCTTTGACTTAGATCGCTTAGAAGAAGAGATCGCTCTTTTAGAAAATCAAATGACAGAACCAGACTTCTGGGATGACAATATTGCTGCCCAAAAGACATCACAAGAGTTAAACGAACTTAAGCTCAAATATGAAACCTTCAACAGCATGCAGGAACTGTCGGATGAGACAGAATTGTTGCAAGAAATGTTAGAAGAAGATGATAGTTTGCAAGGCGAACTTGAAGAAGACCTTGTCAAGCTTGATAAGATTATGACCAGTTATGAGATGACGCTTCTTTTATCAGAACCCTATGATGCTAACAATGCTATTTTGGAGATCCATCCGGGTTCTGGCGGTACAGAAGCCCAAGACTGGGGTGATATGCTGCTGAGAATGTATACCCGCTTTGGGAATGCCAAGGGGTTCAAAGTAGACGTTTTGGATTATCAAGCTGGTGATGAGGCTGGTATTAAATCAGTCGCTTTATCTTTTGAAGGCCAAAATGCTTATGGTCTTTTAAAATCAGAAATGGGTGTTCACCGTTTGGTCAGAATCTCACCATTTGATTCAGCCAAACGTCGCCACACTTCCTTTGCCTCTGTTGAGGTCATGCCAGAGCTTGATGATACCATAGAAGTAGATATTAGAGATGAAGATATCAAGATGGATACTTTCCGTTCTGGTGGTGCTGGCGGACAAAATGTGAATAAAGTGTCAACTGGAGTTCGCTTAACCCATATTCCTAGCGGCATTGTTGTTGCTTCGACGGTAGATCGTACCCAATATGGAAATCGCGATCGAGCCATGAAAATGCTTCAGGCTAAACTTTATCAAATGGAGCAGGAAAAAAAGGCTCAAGAAGTGGATGCTCTCAAAGGTGACAAAAAGGAAATCACTTGGGGCAGTCAAATTCGTTCTTATGTTTTCACCCCTTATACTATGGTGAAAGATCATCGGACAAACTATGAAGTTTCTCAGGTAGATAGGGTCATGGATGGTGAACTAGATGGTTTTATTGACGCCTTTCTCAAATGGCGTATGGAATAAAAACGAGAGGAAATAAAAATTATGGCATTAATTCAAATGAAGGGTGTTACGAAAAAATATAACCGCGGTGTAACTGCTCTGCGAAATATAACAATTTCAGTTAATCAAGGTGAATTTGTTTATTTAGTTGGTCCATCAGGTGCTGGAAAGTCAACCTTTATTAGATTGCTTTATCGTGAAGAAAGAACGACTAAAGGGGCTCTTAAAGTTGGGAAATTTAATTTAGCTAAGATGAAGAAAAGAGAAATTCCCATCCTGCGTCGTAGTATTGGGGTTGTCTTCCAAGATTATAAACTCTTGCCTAACAAAACGGTCTTTGAAAATATTGCTTTTGCCATGGAAGTTATCGGTGAAAAACCGCGTGTTATTAAAAAGCGTGTAACAGAAGTTCTTGATTTAGTCGGGCTGAAACACAAAATGCGCTCTTTTCCAGATCAATTATCAGGTGGTGAACAGCAACGGGTGGCAATCGCACGTGCCATTGTCAATAATCCGCAGGTTTTGATTGCCGATGAACCTACAGGTAACTTGGATCCTGAAATTTCATGGGAAATTATGCAGTTGCTTGAACGTATTAATCTTCAAGGGACGACTGTTTTGATGGCAACTCATAATCGCCAAATTGTAGATACACTTCGTCATCGTGTTGTTGCCATTGAAGATGGTCGTATTGTTCGTGATGAAGAGGAAGGAGAGTATGGATATAATGATTAGAAGATTTTTCCGTCATTTATGGCAATCCATTAAAAATTTAAAACGTAATGGCTGGATGACTGTTGCAGCGGTTAGCTCTGTAACTATTACCTTGATCTTGGTCGGTATCTTTGCAGCCTTTCTCTTAAATACTGAAAAGTTAGCATCTGGTATTGAAAAAAATGTTCAGATTAATACTTATTTGCAAGTTGATTCTAAGGATAATGTTAAATCTTATGTAGATTCAAATGATGCCAATAAAACAGTTAACAATCCTGATTATCATAAGGTATATGATCAAATTAAAAAAATTGAACACGTTAAATCAATTACCTTTTCAAGTAAGGATGAACAATTAGAGAAACTTAAGAAAACCATGGGAGACGATTGGAACTTGTTTGATGGGGATTCCAATCCTTTATATGATGTATACATTGTGCAGACAACTTCACCTAGTGAAGTCAAAACAGTAGCTAAAGCTATTGGGAAAATTTCTGGTGTTGATTCAGTTGCTTATGGCGGCACAGATACTGATCGTATTTTTGGTTTGGCTAACTTTGTTCGGACATGGGGACTTGCAGGAACTGGCCTCCTAGTTTTGGTTGCTATCTTTTTGATTTCCAATACGATTCGTATAACTATTTTGTCACGTCGTAATGAAATTCAAATCATGCGTTTAGTTGGTGCCAAAAATGGCTATATCAGAACGCCATTCTTCTTTGAAGGAGCTTGGGTTGGTCTTATTGGAGCGATTATTCCAGCGGTTGTTGTAGGTTACTTATATATCTTTGCATTTGAGCAATTCAATCCAAATCTTGCTGCTCAAAATCTCTCTCTTTATGAACCAAGTCCTTTCATCTTTTACCTTATTGGTGCCATGTTTATCGTTGGTATTTTGATTGGGGCTTTAGGCTCAATTTTATCAATGAGACGATTCTTGAAGATATAAAAAAAGCCCTTGATTGGGCTTTTTTGCTTATCGGGATGATAGAATGGATTCTAAATCATCCGTTTTTTGATATTTACTAAATAAAGCAAATCAAGTAGCTTGATTGAAGATTTCTCATTTATTTACTGGTTAAAGAAAGGGTTGAAGTTCTTTTCATGCCCAATTGTTGTATCAAAGCCATGCCCTGGGAAAACTTTAAAATGATTTGGCAGGCTAAAAAGGTTTTCTTTGATACTGTTAATGAGCTCATCAAAATTTCCAGTAGGCAAATCTGTACGCCCAATACTTTCTTTAAAGAGAGCATCTCCCGAAAAAACTATTTCTTCATCTATAAAAATAAAGGAAACACTTCCCCAAGAATGTCCGGGTGTTGGAACAACTTTGAAATGAAAGCCAGCTATATGGTAATCCATATTATCATTAAAGAAAAAGTCAGCAGGAGCAGCAACCACATCTTCCATATCACTGTGACGACTCAATCCTGATAAATTGTCAATAGGGCTGCCCAGCCAAGAAGCCTCTTTTTCAGAAACATAGACTGGCGGATAATTAAAATGCTGCCGTACCAAATCAAGACTCATAATGTGGTCGTAATGGGTATGGGTCAGTAAAATAGCAGCAATAGGTTTATTGATTTCCTTTAATTGAGCAAGGATATCATCACCATTGCTTCCAGGGTCTATCAAGAGGACTGCCTCTTCATTAACAAGGTAATAGGTGTTTTCACGAGCAGCATCGTTTAAAGTTCTTAAGATTTTCATATCTTTAGTTTAACAAAAATGCTTTCTTTTTGAAATCAAAAAGAAAGGAAAGCCGTCATTTTTTAATTGACCTTATTTTTTTTCGAGTTTATACTATTATTATTCGAGAATGGAGGTTTTTAATATGACAAAAGTTGCAATTGTTACTGGTGCAGGTCAGGGAATTGGCCTTGCTATTGCTAAACGTCTTCATGCCGATGGTTTTAAAATTGGCATGCTTGATTACAATACTCAAGCAGTTCAAGAAGCTGCTGCTAGTATTTCCAAGGAAGATGCCCTAGCAGTAACAGTAGATGTTTCAAAACGTGAGGCTGTTTTTGATGCTTTTGATCAAATTGTTAAAAAATTTGGAGATTTGTCAGTTGTGGTCAACAATGCAGGCCTTGGACCAACGACTCCAGTTGAAACAATTACTGAAGAACAATTTAAACAGGTCTACGGTGTTAATGTCGGAGGTGTCATTTGGGGAACGCAAGCTGCTTATAAGCATTTTAAAGCTTTGGGACATGGCGGAAAGATTATCAATGCCAGTTCACAAGCTGGGGTTGTCGGAAATCCAGAGTTGACACTCTATTCAGGAACTAAATTTGCTGTACGCGGAATCACTCAGGTAACAGCGCGTGACTTAGCTAAAGATGGCATTACAGTTAATGCTTTTGCGCCTGGTATTGTTAAAACACCGATGATGTATGATATTGCTCATAAGGTCGGTCAAAATGCTGGAAAAGATGATGAGTGGGGCATGCAACAATTTGCCAAAGACATCACTTTGCAGCGTTTATCAAAACCAGAAGATGTTGCCAATGTCGTTTCTTTCTTGGCTAGCCCTGATTCAGATTATGTTACTGGTCAAACTATATTGGTTGATGGTGGCATGCAGTTTCATTAAAATAGAGAAAAAGGCCTTAGGGTCTTTTTTTGTTTTAGTAATTTTTAAAAAGAGTAAATAATCAGAAAATTTTGTCATTTCCATAGAATTATCCTAAAAATTGTGCTAGACTAAAGAAGTAGAAACTATAAGAGGATTTATTTATGGATAGAAAAATGAATTTTGTAATGATTTCCCCCCATTTTCCAGCAAATTTTGAGACTTTCGCCCACCGTTTATATGAAAATGGTATCAATACACTAGGGATTGCGGATACCCCTTATGAGCAATTAAGTCAGGGTTTACGTGATCATCTAACGGAGTATTACCGTGTTGATAATATGGAAGATTATGATCAGGTTTACCGTGCTGTTGCTTATTTTGCTCATAAGTATGGCAGAATTGATCGTATTGAATCCCATAATGAATATTGGTTGGAATTAGATGCCCATTTGCGGACGGATTTTAATGTTTTTGGTTATAAAAATGAAGATATGCTTTCTATCAAAACGAAAGCACGTATGAAAGAAATTTTCCGCAAGACAGGAATTAAAGTTGCTCGTGGCCGCGTCTTTACTAGCACTGAAGATGCTCGTGCTTTGACTAAGGAACTCGGTTTTCCGGTTATCATTAAACCCAACTCTGGTGTTGGTGCTTCGGATACATACAAAATCAAGTCAGCTGAAGAATTAGAAGACTTTTTTGGCTATCAAAATCCCACAGTTGACTATATCATGGAAGAATTCATTGATGGTGATATCGTTACTTTCGATGGCTTGACAGATCACGAAGGCAATATTGTCTTTTATTCTAGTTTGGAATATTCTGAAGCGGTTTTGGATACGGTAGAAAAAGATAACGATATGTTCTATTATGTCCCTCGCGACATCTCACCAGAGCTGATTAAACTAGGTGAGCAATGTGTTGAAGCCTTCAATGTTAAAGAACGTTTCTTCCATTTTGAATTCTTCCGTATTAAAAAGACTAAAGATTTAATGGCGCTTGAAGTTAACTGCCGTCCGCCAGGTGGCCTGACCATTGATATGTGGGACTATGCCAATGATTTTGATGTTTTTAATGAGTATGCCCATATTGTTAAAGACAATCGTTTTGAAGCTCATATCACTCGTCCTTATAACGTTGTTTATATAGCTCGTAAGGCTAATAAACATTATGCGCATAGCATAGAGGATATTGAAACTAAATTTGGCCATCATATTATTGAAATTGAGTCTGTTCCGGGTATTTTTGCTAAAATTATGGGAGAAGTTGGTATTTTAGCTCGAACAGAAACCATGAATGAAATGCGTGACATTATCTGTTTTGCTCATGCTAAAATCTAATCTTTGAGAATTAAATAATGATATTGAAAGGATAAATGCGGTCAGGAAGCTTGAAAGGGACTAAATTATTTAACAAATTCTGATTTCTTAAACAGTTTTTTAATTTCAAGTACTTTTTGGTTCGCTCTTGGTATCTTAACTATGCATTTTGAGAGAAGAAGTCACTGGTCTGGTCAATTGGGCCGAGAAATGTATTTTAATGTTTACGGACATGCTGGAAAACCGATTATTGTCTTTCCATCATCGGGCGGCAGTCAGAATGAATATGGCGACTTTGGTATGATTGAAGCCTGCCAAAGTTTTATTGACCGCGGTGTGGTAAAATTTTACACACCTGATTCTTTAGATAGGGAGTCATGGTTAGCTGAGGGAAAATCAGGTCATGATATGGCTTTAGCGCATGAAGCCTATGATCGCTATATCGTTCATGAATTGGTACCACTGATTCGTTACGAATCCAATTGGAATGGGATGATGATGGCGACTGGCTGTTCAATGGGCGCTTTTCATACAGTGAATTTTTCCCTGCGTCATCCAGATTTATTTGATATTTCTGTAGCCCTATCTGGGGTTTATGATGCGCGTTTCTTTACAGGTGAATTTTATGGGGATCCTGCTGTTTACTACAATTCTCCTATTGATTACCTCTGGAATCAAGAAGATTCTTGGTTCTTAGATCGCTATCGCCGCAATCGCTTCATCGTTGCGGTCGGTCAGGGAGCATGGGAAGAGCCGCATATTATTGATACCATTCGCTTGAAAGAAGCTTTTGAAGCCAAATCAATTCCAGCATGGTTTGACTTCTGGGGTTCAGATGTTGCTCATGACTGGGAATGGTGGCGCGTGCAGATGCCTTATTTCTTAGGAAAACTGGAAGAAGAAGGACGAATTTAATAGAAAATAGGTTCATTGTCAACTTTAATGGGTTGACTTCTACTAATATCTGAGAGTGGAACAAAAATCGGTAAATCGTTATGAAATGGCAATTTCGATTTTGTTGTCCCACCTCCGCACAGTTTATTAGGATGTCCGCTATCACTTGCGTAGCAAGGGATAAGGACTTCCAATAAACCACTGCGTCAAACATTTGATGTTGCACAGATTGAAGGAGTTTGAGACTTTTGTCCCAAACTCTTTTTGATATTCCGAGCAATGAAGATTTTGCTAGCCCCATAGTTTCGATGGACATTATAGAATTTTTATTACATTTATTTAACAACAATATGCTACTTTATAATCGTTTTTAAAAAAATAGCTCTTGACTTGTGTTTTAATTCAAATTATAATAAAAAGTATCTTTTTATTCGTTTTAAAACAATTTTTGTTGTTTATTTCCAATTAAGAGCAATATAAATCAATTTGTTTTTTTAAAAAGGAAACTATTATGTTAATGATATTAGTATCGTCCCTAATGTTTCAGTTGTTATTTTTATTTATTGGACGAAGAAGCATTTTTCTATGGGCTTAGGTTGCCATAAAGATCAATATGAAGCATTTTTAAAGGCGTTTAAGGAAGCTTCTGGATTTGGAAACCTTTCTTCCCAAATATTGAAAAAGAAGATGTTCTCTTTACAGAATTTATTTCTAAGCAGGAAGATACTCGTAACATTTATACAGATTATTTTGAAAAACACGTTTCTTTAAAGTTATTGCTGAAAACTTATGACTACTTAAAAACAGCTAAACCTCTTGAAGATTGGGTAGTGAGAGATAAAACTTTTTCAATGGACGATTTCTTGATAGCTTCTAAGCATCTCAATATTCCTATAAGTCTTCAACTATTGGAAACAGCTTCAGTGATGAATTTTTGCAAATTGGTTAGAGTCTATTCTACTGAAGGGTTTCCTTCAATTGATAATACAAAGATAGATCCTCGAAATTATAACATTTCTTATTACAAAGATAAAAATCAATCTTTTCCAAATGAGAAAAAATATCTACCCTTTCCTTAATTTAAGTATGAACATCACTTGGAGGTCATCATTAGTCATGTTAAAGAAAATACTGGCACTGTTTAAATTTCAGATAAATATAACTCTGTCCAATAAATTCTTTTTGGTTTATACCCTGCTTTTACCAGCTGTCAATTTGTTTTTAGCTTTAAGCAAAAGAGGAATCGGCTTAGATGCTCAAGAGAAATTTGTCTTTTTGACTCCCTATATTTCTTATATTATTGTTATTGCCATGTTATTTGGCTGGGCAGGAAATATTGTTTCTCTTAGAGAAAATAACTATCTCAAAGTTTTTTCTAGTCTAACGGGTTCAAAATTTTATATTTTTGCTGTTAATTTATTAGTCAATTTTCTTTTAACAAGCGTACAAATTAATATTCTGCTCTTTATTTTTGAATTAATAACTAAAAGTGTTGATTTAGAATTATTTGTGTTTTTTAATATTTTAACCTTTTTAGGAGTAGCAATTTGTTTTTTTGCTTTTGCTATCTTTTTAAAGCTTTCTGTAAATGCAGTAACCTTGCAGGCTATCTTAACATCTTATTTGTTGCTTTCTTTGCTATCATTGGAGTATACGTCTAAAAATATTATTTTAAGTGGCTTGTTTCATTTTATGAATATTTTTTCTTTGGTTAATGAAATTAGCTTAACTATAAGTGGTAAGCTTGTGGATGCAGCTCCTTTATACCTGCCAATATTTGCTTGGCTTATTGTGGGCAGTTACTGTCTGAAAGAGTCATCGGTATTTTCCATAAAAGATAGGAATTAAAATGCAGATCAAAGATTTTAATTTAAAAATAAATCAGCAGTTATTATTGGATAATGTCAGTATGTCCTTTGCCAATCAAAAATTAAATCTTATTATCGGTAGAAATGGTGTAGGAAAGACACTGTTATTGGATTTAATTTCTGACTTAGACCATAATAGACCTGAAAATTTTCACGATTTTCCTAAGAATAGTCGAATTATTTATCATAGTCAAGGCTTACCCTTTATTGCAGAGGCCACTGTAAAAGATACAATAACTTTAATTGGAGATTTGTCCGAGGATAGTGCTATCACAATGGAGCACCTTCCTCAAAAAATTAGAAATAATTTGAATAAACCTTTTGGTTCCTTGTCTATGGGAGAGCGCAGGTATTTGACCATCTGGTTATTTTTGCAAATCGAAAGAGACTTATATATTTTCGACGAACCGTTTGCTAATTTGGATCTCAGTGTTATCTCTGATATCTTGAGTCTCTTTTATGATAAACTTGATCAAGGAAAGCAGTTAATCATCACCTCTCATCAATTTGACTTTTTGGTTCCTGAAAAAACACAAATCATTTTTATTGAGGACAAACAAATCAAATTTAATGATAGTCTTACAGCTTTTTTAGCCTATTATCATTCATTTGGTCAAGCTTTTGATATACAATAGCCTTTTAGGTTGATTGGGCGAAATAAAAAATCGGCTAAATATAAGTTTACATTTGAGTATTATCAAAAAATACGGTTAAATGTCGTTTAACCGTATTTTTAATAGGCTTATTCGAAAATCTATTTTCCATCTATTGATTGACTACTTTTTGTCAGTTTTAGTCTCGATCCTTGAGACTAAAGTGGCAACTACCTGTCTGTCTATTTTTCTGTTATCCTTTCAATGTGAATTTCAGAAATTCAATAAAATGATTAGCCCAATATTTTTCGTGATGAATTTCGTTGGCCATGATATGTAAATCAATATGCTCCATAGGATGACCAGTGCGTAGGAGGGACTGATAGTAGTGGAGCGTACAGTCAATATAGGCCTGATTCATATTAGGAGCAAATTCATCGTCAACAGCATCACCTTCTTTGGTACCAACTTGGATAAAGACCTTGCTGTTTTTATCCAGAGGATGGTGATTCAAGAAACGAAGGAAATCGCGTTCGCTGAACCAAGAGGCTAGAGAAAAAACGCCGAGATTTCCAAAAATATGAGGATAGGCAGCTCCCATATAGGCCGTAATGATACCACCCATGGAAGATCCAGCTAAGAGCGTATTGGCAGGATCAGTCTTGCTACGATAGGTTTGGTCAATAAAGGGTTTAACAGTATTAACAACCCATTCACCATAAGCCATACCATCTCCACCACTGCTGGCAGTTTCAGGTGTCGTTCCAACATCGGTCATCCAAGGAGCATATTCATTGAGGCGGTTGTCACCGGAATTGTCAATACCAACAATAATTAACTTAGGCAATTCCTTGTGTTGTTTGATGGTCGGAATAATTTTCCAAGAGTAGCCTGAAAAGGATTCCTTACTGTAAAAAATATTTTGCCCATCGTGCATGTAAAGAACGGGGTAAGTAGCCCAATCTTCCTTGTCGTAATCCTTGGGTAGAAGCACACGAACGCGCCTTTTTTCATTGTAATAAGGGACATCAAGATAATGCTCCATCATTTCAAGATAGTAATTATTCAGCTTGGTTTTCTTTTTCACAGTATATCTCCCTTGAAGAAATCGAATTAAGCCTATTATAACATAGAAAAATGTGAAAAAATAGCAGAGATCGCTTAAAATAGAAAATGAATGTGAATGAACTTACCCTAACAGTTGTTTTGTTATTTAGCTAATTCAGTAATTGTCGCCTAGGTATTTAAACAGTCATTATAGATCAATTAACTCACTTTTATGAACACAGTTGAAAAGGAAACAACGCCATCATTTTCTGGTGAAATATGGTATAATTTTAATGTTATGACGGAGAAAAAAACAAGAAAGTATGCTGTGGTTGATTTGGAGGCAACAGGTGCTAGCCACTCAGCTTCCATCATTCAAGTTGGGATTGTGATTATTGAAAATGAACAAATTATTCAAACTTATACCACGGATGTCAATCCCCATAAGCCGCTTTCTAAAGCTATTATTAGATTGACAGGAATTACAGATGCTCAATTGCAGCAGGCGCCTGATTTTTCCGAAGTAGCAGCTGACATCTATCATCTCATTGATGATTGTGTTTTTGTTGCTCACAATGTTAAATTTGATGCCAATCTTTTGGCAGAACATCTTTTTTTAGAAGGATTTGAGCTGCTAACACCTCGTGTTGATACGGTTGAATTGGCACAAGTTTTTTACCCAACTTTTGAAAAATATTCATTAGGAAATTTGACAGAGCTTTTAAAGATTGACTTGTCAGATGCTCATACGGCCATTGCCGATGCGAAAGCAACAGCAGAACTTTTTTTGAAATTAAAACAGAAAATGACAGATCTTCCTAAGTTGACTTTAGAAAGAATCTTGCAATTCTCAGACAGTCTTCTGTATGAATCCAAATTACCTATTGAAGAAGCTTTTGCAGCAGCTTCCAATCACTTGTCATCAGATTATCAGGAAGTGGCAGGAATTGTCCTAAAAAAAGAAGAGCCTTTTTTAAAAGAACGGCAGTTATCACAGGATTTTGCGACTAATATCGCCTTGTTAGACCTTGAAGAAAGAACTCAGCAGCTTAAATTTGCCCAAGTTATTGAAGCGAAATTTGAAGATAGTAGGGCTAGTTTTATTGAGGCTCAATCAGGCATTGGTAAAACCTATGGTTACCTCTTACCACTTCTTAATCAGCATGGGGAGGAACAGATTATCGTCAGTGTTTCAACCAAAATTCTTCAAGATCAAATCATGGCTAATGAGGCACAGGCTTTAAGAGAAGCTTTTCATATCAATAGTCACAGCTTAAAGAGTCCTCAAAATTACCTCAAATTAGATAGCTTTTATAAGACTTTGATGAGAAAAGATGATAATCGTTTGCTCAATCGTTATAAGATGCAGCTTTTGGTTTGGTTGTTGGAAACAAGAACTGGCGATCTTGATGAGATCAAACAAAAACAACGCTATGCTGCTTATTTTGACGAAATCAGACATGATGGCACTTTGAGTAAGCAATCCCTTTTTTATCATCTTGATTTCTGGCAGAAAAGTTATCAAAGAGCAAAATCAAGCCGTTTGCTTATTACTAATCACGCCTATCTCTTAACGCGTATAGAAGATGATCAGGCCTTTGTTGAAAATCAGATTTTGGTTATTGATGAGGCGCAGAGACTTTTTTTGACCTTGGAGCAGTTTTCAAGGCGCCAAATCAACATGACTGAGACTTTACAGACTCTTAATCAGCTTTTGGAGAATTCTCAAAATATTTTAGAAAAACGGTTGTTAGAAAGCATTCAGTTTGAATTAAATCATTTGTTATATCTTTTTAATAAGGAAAAGCGACAGTTATTTAAGAAAGAAACTATTGAACGCTTGCGGCAACATTTATCAGAATTAAGTCTGACCGAGTTAGCGGATTTACAGGCTTTATTTGAAGAACCTTATTCAGACTTTTGGTTTGAAGAAGATTTCTTTTGGGATCATCGAACAGTTCTTCTAAAGTCAGCCCGTCTTGATTTTACTGACTTTACACAATTTTTACCGGCTACCAAAAAGACTTACTTGGTTTCAGCCACTCTTCAAATTAGTCCCAAAGTGAGTTTAGCGAACCTTCTTGGCTTTGAACAGTTTACTTTTGATAGTATTTCGGGAGAAAAGTCACATCAGCAGGCTATTTGGGTTGATAAGACAATGCCTAGAGTAAATGATATATCAGATTCAGAGTATGAAACATTGCTTACCAAACGGCTGTTGCAATTGGCTCAGCTAAAGCAGCCCATGTTGGTTCTTTTTAACTCTAAAAAAACGATGTTTGCTGTTTCTGATTTGCTGGATGAAGCGAAACTTACTCATTTGACTCAGGAGAAAAATGGAAGTCCCTTTAATATTAAGCGGCGTTTTGATCGTGGAGAAGCTGATATATTGCTTGGAACAGGAGGTTTTTGGGAAGGTGTTGATTTTGTTGAGCAAGACCGCTTAATTGAGGTCATCACGCGTTTGCCGTTTGATAATCCGGAGGATTTGTTTGTTAAGAAATTAAATCGTCAATTACGGCAGGAAGGTAAAAATCCTTTTTATGACTATACTTTACCAACAAGCATTTTACGCTTGCGACAGGCTATTGGCCGAACAAGGCGCAATAACAGGCAGTTTTCAGCAATTGTTATTTTAGATAGCCGAGTTGTCAATAAAAACTATGGAAAAATAATTTATCAGGCTCTAGCTAGTCATTTCTCCGTTTCGAGTCAACATTTTCAGAAGATTCTCGTTGAAGTGACTCATTTTTTGATATAATAAATAGTATTAGTGTATAAAAGCTAAATGATTTAGTAATTAAAGGAAATAATTAAGGAGACATGATGACTAAATTATCAAGACGCGTTTTAGAAATGGAAGAGTCTGTTACTTTGGCAACAAGTGCTCGCGCTAAAACACTTAAGGCTCAGGGACGAGATGTTTTAGAACTTTCTTTAGGACAGCCTGATTTTGTAACACCTAAGAATATTCAAGAAGCTGCTATGAAATCAATTAGAGATGGACGTGCTTCTTTTTACACAATTGCTTCAGGTCTTCCTGAACTTAAGGATGCCATTAGTCAATATTTTGAAAAATTTTATGGATACTCTGTAGAGCGCAAACAGATTGTGGTTGGCACTGGAGCTAAGTTTATTCTTTATGCTTTGTTTGCAGCTGTTATTAATCCAAAAGATGAGGTGATTATTCCAACTCCATTTTGGGTGTCTTACGCAGATCAGATCAAGATGAATGATGGTGTACCTGTGTTTATCAGGACAAGTGAAGAAAATCATTTTAAAGCAACAGTCGAACAATTGGAAGCTGCAAGAACTAACAAGACCAAAATGATTGTGCTCAATAGTCCATCTAATCCAACAGGAATGATTTACAGTAAGAAAGAATTGGAAGCTATTGGTAATTGGGCTGTTAAGCATGATATCTTGATTTTATCTGATGATATTTATGGCCGTCTGGTTTATAATGGTGCAAGATTTACGCCTATTTCAACAATTTCACAGCCTATTTGCCAGCAAACAATTGTTATTAATGGGGTATCTAAAACCTATTCCATGACAGGCTGGCGTGTTGGCTATGCTGTTGGTGACCCTGAAATTATTGGAGCTATGTCTAAAATTGTTAGCCAAACAACTTCTAATCTAACAACAGCGGCACAATATGCAGCTATCGAAGCTTTAATAGGTAATCAAGATACAGTTGAAGTGATGCGTCAAGCTTTTGAAGAACGCTTGAATACTATTTATCCTTTGTTGGCAAAAGTTCCGGGATTTCATGTTGTTAAGCCAGAAGGTGCCTTCTACTTTTTCCCTAATGTTAAAAAAGCTATGGAAATGAAGGGGTATACCGATGTAACAGAATTTACGACAGCTCTTTTGGAAGAAACAGGTGTCGCTTTGGTAACAGGTGCTGGCTTTGGTGCACCAGAAAATGTTCGTTTGAGTTATGCAACAGATATGGTCACTCTTAAGGAAGCTATCAATCGCATACAAGCTTTTATGGAAAAATAGAAAAACAAGTTATCCAACTTAAATAAAAATTAGAAAAGAGATTATTGTGTCTAAAGACTATATATCTATTATTGATGTGAAAAATCATGTCGGTGAGGAAGTTACTATCGGTGCCTGGGTTGCTAATAAATCAGGCAAAGGGAAAATCGCTTTCTTACAGTTGCGTGATGGAACAGCTTTTTTCCAAGCGGTTGCTTTTAAGCCTAATTTTATCGAAAAATTTGGTGAAGAAGCAGGACTTGAAAAATTCAATACTATTAAACATCTTAATCAAGAAACAGCAATTGAAATTAAGGGAATTGTCAAAGAAGACAAACGTTCGAAATTTGGTTATGAGTTGGATGCGACTGACTTAAAAGTCATTGGGACATCTGACAATTATCCTATTACGCCAAAAGAACATGGAACTGATTTTTTGATGGATCATCGCCACCTTTGGCTGCGCTCACGAAAGCAGATGGCCATTATGCAGATTCGTAATGCTGTCATCTATGCTTCTTATGAGTTTTTTGACCAAAACGGCTTTGTCAAATTTGACAGTCCAATCTTATCGGGCAATGCAGCAGAAAACACAACGGATCTTTTTGAGACAGACTATTTTGGTGAGCCTGCTTTTCTCAGTCAGTCAGGTCAGCTCTATTTGGAAGCAGGTGCTATGGCATTTGGCCGCGTCTTTGATTTCGGACCTGTTTTCCGTGCTGAAAAGTCAAAAACACGCCGCCATTTGACAGAGTTTTGGATGATGGATGCAGAATACCCATTCATGTCGCATGAACAGTCCCTTGATTTGCAAGAAGCTTATGTCAAAACGCTCATTCAGGGTGTTCTTGATCGGGCGCCGCAGGCTCTTGGTATCTTAGAACGCGATACGGATTTACTTAGGAAGTATATTGCCCAACCGTTTAAGCGTGTCTCTTATGATGATGCGATTACACTTCTTCAAGAGCATGAAGAAGATGAGGATACTGATTATGAGCATATTGAGCATGGAGATGATTTTGGATCGCCTCATGAAACTTGGATTTCCAATTACTTTGGAATACCAACTTTTGTTGTCAACTATCCAGCTAGCTTGAAAGCCTTTTACATGAAACCGGTACCGGGCAATCCGGATCGTGTTCTCTGTGCTGATTTGCTTGCTCCGGAGGGTTATGGTGAAATCATTGGCGGCTCTGAGCGTGAAACAGATTATAATACTTTACTTGCGAAAATCAAAGAGAATGGACTTAATCCGGATGATTATGCCTTTTATCTCGACCTGCGTCAATATGGTTCTGTTCCGCACTGTGGGTTCGGTCTTGGTTTGGAGCGTATGGTGACTTTTGTAGCAGGAACGAAACACATCCGTGAAGCCATTCCTTTCCCGCGGATGCTCCATAGAATTGAACCATAGATAGTCTTAACTTTATTGCTGAATCTAGTGAAAGTCAACCCTAGATACAAATCTGGTTCAGACCGAGTGGACATAAATTCTGTTTCTAGTCAAAAATATTATGATATTTAAAAAGTCTTAAAACCAACATTTTTGATAACTTGATTTTAAGGCTTTTTACTATTTGATGAGTTTTTGCCCAGCCTCTTTTATCGAAGTGAAAACTCTCGTTTGGGGCTTACCTCGTTCGCAAACAAGGAAAACAAAACTGGAATTTACAGAGCTAAATAGATTTTTATGTTGAAAAATAGGCTTGTTTACATTCTAAACAAGTCCTGAGTATAAGGCTGTTCTTTTCTTCTGTAAAGTCCTTGTTTTAATCTTCTGAATATTTTGCTATAATAAAAAGCATCAAGCAGATACAAAAGGTGCTCTTCAAATAGCTTGAAAATCATCTTTTGTCTCTGTTTCGTTAATAAATTGTCACCGCCTAGAAAAAGACGATGGCCATTATTTCATAGGAGGAAAGGTAATGACAACTACTATAATGGCAAGCTATAGTTATGGTGAGGACTGCTATCAAGAAATTCCCGAAGTCTTAAAACCTTATCATATTAAGCGGGTGGTCTTAATTGGGGGAGAGAGAGCCTTGGCCAGCAGTGAGGATGAGGTTCGCAGTATTTTGGTGCAGGCAGGTATCGAAGTGACGGGCAGCTTTGTCTACGGCGTTGATTCGACACAAACAAACATTGATAAACTGGTAGCTAATCCAGATGTACAGAGAGCGGAAGCTATTTTTGGTTTTGGAGGCGGAAAAGCACTTGATACAGCTAAAATGGTTGCTAAAGAATTGGATAAACCTACCTTTACTTTCCCGACAATTTGCTCTAATTGTTCGGCTGGGACAGCGATTGCAGTCGTTTACAATGATGATCATTCTCTTTTAAAATATGGCTATCCTGATTCGCCGCTTCATATTTTTATTAATACGCGTGTTATTGCACAAGCACCTGAGAAGTATTTTTGGGCAGGTATTGGCGATGGTATTTCAAAAGCTCCTGAAGTTGAGCATGCTATCTTGGAAGCAAAGAAAAAAGGGACAGCAGAGTTTCCTCATACCGCAAGATTAGGTGAGGCTGTGGCACTATCTTCAAAAGAGGCCTTTTATCGTTATGGTCAACAAGGGCTGGAAGATGTACGAAATAACAAAGTATCTCGGGCAGTTGAAGAAATTGCACTTGATATTGTGGTATCAACTGGTTATGCTTCTAACTTGGTCAATCAGCCTGATTTTTACTACAACTCTTGTCATGCCCATGCTTTTTATAATGGCACAACTGCCATCAGGCGCGAAGGAGAATACCTTCATGGTATGGTTGTTTCTTATGGTGTGTTAGTCTTGCATGCATATTTTGATGAACAAGAAGAACTGGAACGTGTGGCTAATTTCAACAAGGCATTAGGATTGCCAATCAGATTGCAGGAACTAGGATTGACTAAGGAAGATATTCCTAAAATTGTTGAAGTTGCCTTAACAACTAATGAATACCGCAATACACCTTTTGACCCTGAAAAATTTGCTCAAGCTATCCGTACGGTTGATTATCTCGGTCAGCAATTATAAATGAGATAAAAAAGAAAGAAGGAAAAAATATGAAAAAAATTCATACTGATAAAGCACCCGCAGCAATTGGACCTTATGTTCAAGGAAAAATTGTGGGAAATTTACTTTTTGCTTCTGGTCAGGTTCCCTTGTCACCAGAAACCGGTCAAGTGATTGGGACAACTATTGAAGAACAGACCCAACAGGTCTTAAAAAATATTTCAGCTATTTTAACTGAGGCTGGAACAGACTTTGATCATGTCGTCAAGACAACATGCTTCTTGAGTGATATTGATGATTTTGTCCCTTTTAATGAGGTATATGCAACAGCTTTTAAATCTGATTTTCCAGCGCGTTCAGCCGTTGAAGTGGCGCGTTTGCCCAAAGATGTTAAGATTGAAATTGAGGTTATTGCTGAACTTATTTAAAGAGTTTTTAATAGTGAATCAAAAAGAGCACTTGGCAAAATTTATTGATGGATCACATGATTAATCATAAGAAAGCCGTTCTGAGAATAAGTCATTCTCAGGCTCTTTTCTGGTTAGGGTGGAGAAAAATATGACGACGGTTTTGAATAAGAAACAAACTTATAAAGATATTTTTGATGGCCGCAGTTATCAAAAAGTAGATGGTGCCTTATTTAAAAATTTAGATCAAGGGATTAAAAATGAGTTATTAGAGGATTATCCTAAGCTTAAGGATGATGATTTTATTGCTTATGTGCATTTAACAAAGTATAGTCTTAGATATATGGGTAAAATTATTGTTCGGGCTCAGGAAAAAAATGAGAGCATCAAAGGTTATGTAACAGCTCTCAGTCAGGAAAAAGACAATATTAATGTTGATGAGCAACTGCAGGCAAAGATTACCTTTGGACAAAAAATTGCCGATGCTGTGGCTAAATTTGGCGGTTCTTGGACCTTTATTATTTCTTTTATTTTATTGATGGCAGCTTGGATGCTAATCAATCAGTTGCGACTGTTTGGTCTGCATTTTGATGTCTATCCTTTTATTTTACTCAACCTTGCTCTATCCACTCTAGCAGCAGTGCAGGCTCCGCTCATTATGATGAGTCAAAATCGGGCGGCAGAATATGACCGTTTGCAAGCTTTGAATGATTTTAATGTTAATAAGAAATCTGAAGAAGAAATCCGTTTTCTGCATGCTAAATTGGATCATATTGTTCAGCAAGACCAAAGTGAGCTGTTAGAAATACAAAAACTACAGACAGAAATGCTGGCAGCTATTAGCCGTCAGTTGACACGTTTAGAAAGCATGCAAAATCAAATGGAGGGAGTGAAGGAAGAAAATGAGTGAGAAAAAAATTGATTTGGTTATTGTGACCGGTATGAGTGGGGCCGGTAAGACAGTTGCCATTCAGTCTTTTGAAGACTTGGGTTATTTTACCATTGACAATATGCCGCCAGCATTGGTTCCCAAATTTTTGGAATTAGTTGAAAGCAGCGGTGAAAATGATAAAGTGGCTTTGGTAGTTGATATGCGTAGCCGTCTCTTTTTTAAGGAAGTCAGTTCTATTTTAGATAAGATTGACTTAAATGAGACAATTAATTTTCGCATTCTATTTTTGGATGCAACAGATAGCGAATTGGTTTCACGGTATAAGGAAACACGTCGCAGTCATCCTTTGGCTACAACTGGCCGTGTTCTAGATGGAATTGCTCTTGAGAGGGAATTGTTAGCTCCTTTAAAGAATCTCAGCCAAAATGTTGTTGATACGACCGATTTAACACCGCGTCAACTCCGTAAAACCATTTCCGATCAATTTTCTGTTGAGAAGAGTCAAACGAGTTTTCGCTTAGAAGTTGTCAGCTTTGGATTCAAATATGGTTTACCTTTGGATGCAGATCTAGTTTTTGATGTGCGTTTTCTGCCTAATCCGTACTATAAACCAGAACTGCGAGATAAAACAGGACTGGATAAAGATGTCTCGGATTATGTCATGCAGCATCAGGAGTCAGAAGAATTTTATCAACACTTATTGGCTTTGCTAGCGCCTATTTTACCGGGTTATCAAAAGGAAGGGAAATCTGTTCTGACTATTGCTATTGGCTGTACAGGCGGTCAGCACCGCAGTGTAGCTTTTGCTCATCGGCTGGCTCAAGATTTAGGACAAAATTGGACGGTTAATGAGAGCCATCGTGATAAAAATCGGCGTAAAGAGACGGTGAATCGTTCATGAGAAAACCTAAAATAACTGTTATTGGCGGTGGAACTGGGATACCTGTTATTCTCAACAGTCTGCGTCATGAAGAGGTAGATATCACAGCAATCGTTACTGTAGCAGATGATGGCGGCAGTTCTGGTGCTATCCGTCATGTTATGCAATTAACACCTCCAGGAGATCTTAGAAATGTCTTAGTTGCTATGAGTGATATGCCAAAATTTTATGAGAGAATCTTTCAATATCGCTTTAACGCTGAAGACGGGGCATTAGCTGGTCATCCTTTGGGAAATTTAATCATTGCAGGTATTTCTGAGATGCAGGGTTCCACTTACAATGCTATGCAGATATTGTCAAAATTTTTCCATACAACAGGTAAGATTTATCCTTCAAGTGAAAAGGCTTTAACGCTTCATGCTGTTTTTCAGGATGGGCAAGAAGTGGTTGGTGAAAGTCAGATTGCCAAGCATAAAGGAATGATTGATCATGTCTATGTGGCTAATAGCTATGACGATGCTAAGCCGACTGCCAGTCGTAAGGTTGTTGATGCTATTATGGAAAGTGATATGATTGTTCTAGGTCCGGGTTCGCTCTTCACTTCTATTCTCCCAAACTTAGTCATTGATGAAATTGGAAAAGCACTCTGTGAGACCGAGGCAGAAGTAGCCTATGTCTGCAATATTATGACTCAATATGGTGAAACGGAACACTTTACAGATGCTGATCATGTGCGAGTTCTCAATCGTCATTTGGGACAAAACTTTATTGATACCGTTTTGGTTAATGTAGAAAAAGTTCCTCAAGATTATATGAATTCTAATCAATTTGATGAATACCTCATTCAAGTAGAGCATGACTTTGCTGGACTTCAAGAGCAGGTACCCCGAGTGGTTTCTTCTAATTTTCTTTGTTTGGAAAATGGCGGTGCTTTTCACAATGGTAAAAGTGTTGTGGATGAATTGATGAATTTAATCAAGGTGAAAGAGCTATGAGTTTTACCACACAGGTGAAAGAAGAAATCTTAAATTTGGATTCAGCTGACAAAAATGAATTGTCGGCTATTATTAAAATGTCAGGGAGTTTAGGCTTGGCAGATAAAAAGCTCAGTTTATCCATCATTACTGAAAATGCTAAAATTGCTCGCCATATTTACGCATTATTGGAACGACTCTATCGGATTAATCCTGAGATAAAGTACCATCACAAAACCAACTTGCGAAAAAACCGTGTTTATACTGTTTTTTTAGATGACAATGTTGAACAAATATTAGCCGATTTACAGCTTTCGGATTCTTTTTTTGGAATTGAAACTGGCATTGAACAGCAAATTTTATCTGATGATAATGCTGGCCGTTCTTATTTGAAAGGAGCCTTCCTTTCCACTGGATCCATCCGAGATCCTGAATCGGGCAAATATCAGCTGGAGATTTTCTCTGTTTATCTTGATCATGCTGAAGATTTAGCAAAACTAATGCAAAAGTTTATGTTAGATACCAAGGTGATTGAACATAAGCATGGTGCAGTTACTTATTTGCAAAAAGCAGAAGATATCATGGATTTTCTGATTATTATCGGCAGTATGGAAGGTATGGAAGCTTTTGAAAATATTAAGGTTATGCGCGAAACAAGAAATGATGTCAACCGTACCAGTAATGCCGAAACAGCTAATATTGCTAAGACGATTAATGCTAGTATCAAAACGATTAATAATATCAACAAAATAAAAGAAACTGTTGGTTTGGAAAGTTTGCCTATAGAATTGCAGCGGATTGCCCAAATCAGAGCAGCCCATCCTGACTTTTCTATCCAGCAGATTGCTGATAGCTTAGCTGTACCCTTAACCAAGAGCGGCGTTAATCATAGGTTAAGAAAAATTAATAAAATTGCTGAAGATTTATAATAAAGAAAGGAATTGAATAAGGATTAAACGCTGTGTCAAAAAACAGAAATCTTAGAGACTGATGACTCTTTAGTCTTATCCTATTTTGACTTTTCGTTTTTGACGCCTTTGTATCTTACTAACTGAACACGCCCTAAAAGCGTCGTGAAAAAGATAAACTTCCTTGTGTGCAAGTCACACGGCGTCAGTTTCCTATTTTCATCTCGCTTTCTTGACGGGCTTTGTATCTTGATTTAATTGAACACGGGCTGCGGATTGTGGCAAAAAGATGAGTCCTCCTAGAATCTTAATGATTCCGCGTCGTACTCCCTATTTTGCCTTTATTCGCTTAACGCCCTTTGTATCTTAATTTAAGGAGGAATATGATGACTTGTACAACCATTCTTGTTGGAAAAAAGGCCAGTTATGATGGTTCTACCATTATTGCCAGAACAGAAGATTCACAAAATGGTGTCTTTTGTCCTAAAAAATTTGAAGTGATAAAATCAGAAGCTCAACCAAAGCATTATCGATCGGTTTTATCAAATTTTGAAATAGATTTACCTGATAACCCTTTATCCTATACTTCCGTTCCCAATGCTTTAGACAATGAAGGTATTTGGGCTGAAGCTGGTATTAATGCTGCTAATGTTGCTATGAGTGCCACAGAGACCATCACAACTAATGCACGTGTGTTGGGAGCAGATCCTTTAGTAGCATCAGGTATTGGGGAAGAAGATATGCTGACTTTGGTTTTGCCTTATATTCAGTCAGCGCGTGAGGGTGTTGAGCGTCTGGGCAAACTTCTGGAAGAATATGGTACATATGAATCCAATGGTATAGCTTTTTCAGATATCAATGAAATTTGGTGGTTGGAAACAATTGGAGGACATCATTGGATTGCTCGCCGTGTTCCCGATGATGCTTATGTTACTAATCCTAATCAGTTAGGGATTGATCATTTTGAGTTTAATAATCCCGATGATTATCGCTATTCCAATGATTTAAAAGATTTCATAGCTGACAATCATCTTGATTTGACTTATTCAAATGAGCACTTTAATCCTCGTTATGCTTTTGGCAGTCAAAAAGATAAGGATAGACATTACAATACACCACGTTCTTGGGCTATACAGCGCTTTTTAAATCCAGAAATCGAACAAGATCCACGGAGTTTCTTTATTCCTTGGTGTCAAAAGCCTTATCGCAAGATTACGGTAGAAGACATTAAGTATGTTTTGAGCAATCACTATCAAGATACAAATTTTGATCCTTATGGATCAGAAGGAGACCGCCTTAGTCAAACAACTTTTAGAACCATTGGTATTAATCGAACCAGCCAGACAGCTCTTTTGCAATTACGTCCTAATCAAACACCAGAAACTAGGGGGATTCAATGGCTTTCCTATGGTTCCATGCCTTTTAATACGATGGTGCCTTTCTTTACGCAAGTTTCAAAAACACCAGCCTATTTTGCCAATACCAGTGCAAGGGTGACAACAGATAATTTTTATTGGACTAACCGTTTAATTGCAGCCCTTGCCGATTCACATTATCATAGACACGAAGGAAATTTAGAAGCCTATGTTGAGAAAACAATGGCAGCAGGGCATGCTATGATCCACCGTGTTGATGAAGCTTTAGCAAAAGGAGAAAAAGTTGATTTTGAGGGGGAAAATCAAGCCATGAGTGATTTTATTGAGGAACAGACACAGGTTCTTCTGGAACAAATTCTCTTTGATGCTAGTAATCTGATGACCAATCGCTATGGTGTTAGTGATTAGTTTCAAATGATTATTTTTCCAAGTATGAACACCTAAAAAATAGAGAAGCTAAACTTTATATGATTTTCAAGTTAGATGTTTTCTGTCCAATTCTTGGGATCAGTATAGTAAGTTTTTCAGCTTCTTTTTTATGCTAAAAATTTTGAAATATAAAAGCTTGCAAAAATTTTGAAATATGGTATACTTAACCAGTAAATAATTAACCAGTTAAGTAAAGGAGTTTAAAATGCGGAAAAAACCTTTTATTATCGTTTCTCTTCTGTTAGTCATTTTAGCGGTTGTGATAGCTTTTCTATTGGCAAAAGATGGAGAGAAGAGAAGTAATGGTAAACTTAATGTGGTCACAACCTTTTATCCTATGTATGAATTTACAAAAAATGTTGTTGGTGATCAAGGCAAGGTGTCTCTATTGATTAAGGCAGGAACGGAAGTTCATGATTTTGAACCTTCAACCAAAGATGTGACAAGGATTCAAGAGGCAGATACTTTTGTTTATGATTCTGACAGTATGGAAACTTGGGTTAAATCTGTTAAAAAATCTGTTGATACCCAAAAAGTGCCATTTGTAAAAGCAACAGGTAATATGATTTTAGCACCAGGAGTAACAGAAGAAGAAGGACATGGTCACAAAGGGCATCACCATGCTTATGATCCTCACGTTTGGCTGTCACCAAAACGTGCTATTAAGTTGGTGGAAAATATCCGTGACGCTCTTTCTAAAAAATTTCCTCGCCGTGCCAAAATCTTCAAGAAAAATGCAGCAAACTATATTGACAAACTTCAGACCTTGGACAAGGAATACGCAGAAGGTCTTGCAAATGCCAAGCAAAAATCTTTTGTTACGCAGCATGCGGCCTTTGGCTATTTAGCGCTTGATTATGGCTTGACTCAAATTCCAATTACAGGTTTAACAGCTGAGTCTGAACCTTCAGCTAAACGTTTGGCAGAACTTTCTAAATATGTTAAAGAGTATGGCATTAACTATATTTACTTTGAGGAAAACGCTTCATCAGCTGTTTCTAAAACTTTAGCTGATGAAGCTGGTGTTAAAACAGCTGTGCTTAGTCCGCTTGAAAGTTTAACACAAAAGCAAATGGATGCAGGGGAAAATTATTTCTCCGTAATGCGTGCTAATCTAAAAGCTTTGAAAAAAACAACAGATTCTGCCGGTAAAGAAATCAAACCTGAAATGGATAGCGACAAGACAGTTGCTAATGGATATTTTAAAGATAAGAGTATCAAGAATCGCAAATTATCTGATTGGTCAGGAAAATGGCAATCTATTTATCCTTATTTAGAAAATGGAACCCTTGATAGTGTCTGGGATTATAAGGCCAAATCTAAAAAAGACATGACAGCTCAAGAGTACAAAGAATACTATACTAAGGGTTACAAGACAGATGTTGAAAAAATTACGATTGATGGTAAGAAGAACACTATTACTTTTGTGCAAAAGGGTAAGGAGCACAAATATACTTACAAATATGTAGGTTATAAAATCCTTACTTATAAAAAAGGAAATCGTGGTGTACGTTATCTCTTTGAAACTAAGGATAAAGGGGCTGGAGAATTCAAATATGTTCAGTTTAGTGACCATGGCATTAAATCACAAAAAGCAGAACACTTCCATCTTTTCTGGGGCAGCGAAAATCAAGATAAGTTATTGGAAGAAATGGAAAATTGGCCAACCTATTATCCAGCTAATTTGACAGGCCGACAAATTGCTCAAGAAATTGTAGCTCATTAATAACTTTTAGCTAAAAGATAAAGAAATAGTCTTTCATGATTGTATGAAACCATGAAGGGTTATCTTTTTATATACTTTGCAGAATGAAACTTGCTTATTTTCAGAATATTTTATAAACTAAATGCCTAAACAAAATTTTTTTCCGAAAGGATAGATATAGATGACAAAAAAAGAAGTTGGCCATAACTTTCTGGCTCGTTTAGGCAAGAAACGTTTACGTCCCGGTGGAATTACAGCCACCAATTGGTTAATAGAACAAGGACAGTTCAGTAAGGACAGCCACGTGTTGGAAGTCGCTTGCAATATGTGTACAACCTCGATAGAACTGGCGCAAACTTACGGTTGTTCAATTGAAGGTGTAGATAGGGATCCTAAGGCCTTGGAAAAAGCGCGTGCTAATATCTGTGAAGCAGGCTTGGATGAATTGGTTCATGTGCAGCAAGCTAACGCTATGAAACTGCCTTTTCCCGATGATTCTTTTGATATTATTATTAATGAAGCCATGTTGACCATGTTAGGCGATGAAGCCAAGATTAAGGCTATTAAGGAATATTTGCGTGTTTTGAAACCCGGCGGACGTCTCTTAACGCATGATGTTTCTTTTACAGAAGAAAGGATGGAAGAACAATTAGCAAGTTTACGGCAAACCATCAATGCTAATGTTGAACCTCTGCATGTTGCTGATTGGCAAAAGTTGTTTGAAGAGCAGGGCTTCTCATCTGTCAAACTGAACTATGGTAAAATGACCCTCATGTCTATTTTGGGAATGATTAAGGATGAAGGGTTTTGGGGAACTCTAAGAATTACTTACAGAGGTTTGAAGAAAGAAAACCGTCAGCAATTTCTGAAAATGTACCGCTTCTTTAACAAAGCAGGAAAAGATTTGATCTATATTGCAGTTTGCAGTACAAAATAATATACTAGAAGTAGGTTTAAATTTATTAACGGAGCTAAAAGAAAGGAGTCTTTATGGTTTATATTGACAAGATTCAGCACAGTCAGGTATTAGACTTAAAAACAGAAGTCCCAATTGAAGAAGAGCAAATGCTCAGTAAAACCTTGGTTCAACGAAAAGACTTGGGCATGACTATTTTTTCTTTAGATAAAGATCAAGAAATTGGTCGACATTGCTCACCCGGTGATGCTATGGTTAATATTTTGAGTGGTTTAGCTGAAATCACCATTGATGAAGAAGTCTTTGAAGTAGCAGCTGGTCAGACCGTTGTTATGCCAGCCAATATTCCGCATAGTCTGTATGCAAAAGAGGCTTTTCAAATGCTTCTAGTCGTTGTGAAACCAGAGGTAGACCATGATTGATAATCTTTTAGACTTGATAAAATACCATGATGGACAAATTGCCAGTCGCTCATTGAATAAAAAGTTGGAAATAGAAAACCCTATTACTCTCTATGCTATGCCAGCTGGTGAGTCTATTAGCAATGAAAGCAGCAAATTAGCCAAATTGATTCAGGTTTTAGAAGGCAGCCTGCAAGTGGAAATAGCGGGAGAAAAGCATATTATTAATCATCAAGGATTGATTAGCATTGCTGCCAATCAGGTGCATAATCTCTATGCCCTTAAAGACAGTAAAGTGTTGCAAATAGAAGTGGAGTCACAAAAGAAGCTTATATAAGAAAAAGAAAACCTTGCCAAAGCAAGGTTTTCTTTCTTATTATTTGAGGCCGTATTTTTTGTTGAAACGGTCGACACGTCCATCTGCTTGTGTGAATTTTTGACGTCCTGTATAGAATGGATGTGAGTCTGATGAAATTTCAACGCGGATAAGTGGATAAGTTTCGCCTTCAAATTCAACGGTTTCTTTTGACGTCTTAGTTGAACCGCTGAGGAATTGGTAACCCGTTGAAGTATCCATAAAGACAACTGGACGGTATTCTGGATGAATATCTTTTTTCATTTTTAAAAATTTCCTTTCTGCCATAGCTCTTTTCGAGCCATAGTTAGTAACCATTTTATTTTAACAAAAAAGTTGACGACTGACAAGTTTTTTATACTATTTTAGCAGATTTTTTAATTCCTGATAAATGTCCTCATTTTCTGCCAAACTATAAGAATTGGCACCACTTGCTAATGGATGGCCGCCACCAGCATGTCTTTTGGCAACTTCATTGATGACAGTGGACTTGCTGCGTAGGCGTACGCGGTAATGGCCATCTGCTTGTTCCACAAAAATGGCCCAAACTTGGACAGTATCAATTTTCCCTGGGCTAGAAACGATAGCAGATGTTTCGGCGTCAGTCAAATTAAATTTTTTCAGGATTTTCTGGCTTAGAATAATACGTGCTGCACCGTTTTTATCAATTTCAAGATTTTCAAAAACGTAAGCTTGTAATTTGGCAATTTTATAAGGGAAAGAATCCATTTGACGTGCTAAGGCAGCAAAATCAAAGTCATATTTGAGGAGCTCACTGGCAATGATAAATGTTTTTGACGTTGTTGCTGGATAAAGAAAGCGCCCTGTATCACCAAGAATCCCTGCATAAAGCAAACGGGCTGCTTGATCTGAAAGTTTCAGTTGATTTTGCAGGGCAAAGTCAGTGATAATTTCACTAGCACTAGAAGCCTTGGTATCAACATAAGATAAGTCACCATAATGGTCTTCATCAGGATGGTGATCAATTTTAATAAGAAAGTTACCATTTAAATAGCGTTGATCATCAATACGCGGACGATTAGCTGTGTCAACAACGATGACCAAAGCTCCTTCGTAATCCTTATCAGATACGTCATCCATTTGAGCCAGCCAAGAAAGGCTAGGTTCATTATAACCTGTTACTTTCACCGTCTTTTGGGGGAAATTGCTTGTAATCATTTCTTTCAAGCCGACCTGACTGCCTAATGCGTCAGGGTCTGGTTTCATATGGCGGTGAATAATAATGGTGTCATAAGCTTTGATTTTAGCTAGAATAGTTTTAAAAGCAGTCATAAATTCCTCAATTCATTTTTTTACATTATATCATAGAAAAAGCCAATCTTAGAAAGGATTGACTCTTATTTTTATTTGATAGCTTTATAATCAACTTCCAATGCTCGCTTGACAGCTGGACGCTGAGCGATTCTTTCAGTCCAGTCTAATAAGTGTTGATAGGTGCCTAAAGCGAGAAATTTATAAGCTCCTTCATAAAGGGCATCTTGTGCTAAACGTCCATACCAAGACCAGATAGCTATATCGGCAATGGTATAATCTTCACCTGCAATGTAGGGCTTATTAGCTAATTCTTTATTCAATAAGTCCAATTGGCGCTTGGTTTCCATGGTAAAACGATTGATAGGATATTCTAATTTTTCAGGAGCATAGCTGAAAAAGTGACCGAAACCGCCGCCAACAAAGGGAGCAGCCCCCATTTGCCAGAAGAGCCAGTTAAGAACTTCTGTTCTTTGTGCCCAATCTACAGGAATAAGATGGTTAAATTTATCAGCCAAATAAAGTAAGATAGAACCAGATTCAAAGACGCGAATAGCTTCTCTATTAGACTTATCCAAAAGAGAAGGAATTTTAGAATTGGGGTTAATGGCAACAAAATCAGAACCAAATTGGTCGCCATCCATGATTGAAATTTTGAAGAGGTCATAATCTGCTTCTTTGACACCAAGTTCGCGTAACTCTTCCAACATTACGGCTACTTTGAGTCCGTTAGGAGTTCCTAATGAATAAACCTGTAATGGTTTATCACCTTGGGGTAGTTTTTGGTCAAAACGACTGCCAGCAGTTGGACGATTGATAGCAGAAAATTTTCCTTGGTTGCTTTCCTCAGCTGACCAAACTTTTGGTGGAATATAGTAAGACATCGTTTCTCCTTTCAAATTTTAAGATATTTTCAAAATATAGCACAGAAAAATGAGAAAATCAACTGAAATGTGCTATGATAGATAGCAATAGAAAGTGGAGTCTGATAATGAAAAATACTTTACATAATTTAGTAAAGACCGAATTACATTGCCATTTGGATGGGTCTCTATCATTTGAGACTATTCGAGAATTAGCTGAAATGGCGAATATAGCGCTGCCTGAATCAGATAGTGAACTTGCAAAATTGGTCACTGTTCCTGAGGATTCTGAGACCTTGCTTGATTATTTAAAAACTTTTGACTTTATTCGACCACTGTTACAGACACAAAAAGCGCTTAGTTTAGCAGCTTATGATGTGGCCAAGCAGGCTGCTGCTGAACATGTGCTTTATATTGAAATTCGCTTTGCTCCCGAATTATCTATGGATAAGGGATTGAGTGCTGTTCAGGTAGTTGAGGCGGTTGAAAAAGGTCTGCAAAAGGCTCAAAGGGATTTTAATATTGTTGCCAAGGTTTTAATTTGTGGGATGAGACAGTCCTCAAAACAGTTGACAAAAGAGATTTTTCGTCAAATTAACCAAGCCAAAAGTTTAGAATTTGCAGGCTTTGACTTTGCAGGAAATGAACATGATTTTCCGCCACAAGAAATAGCAGATCTCATTCGTTTTACGCAAAGATTGGATCGTCCTATGACTTTTCATGCTGGTGAATGTGGCTGTCCTAGCCATATTGCCCAATCAATTGCCTTAGGAATCAAACGTTTGGGGCATGTCACAGCTATCCATGACCATCCGGAATTGATAGCAGACTTTGTTGAGAATAAAGTGACAGCAGAACTTTGCCTAACCAGTAACCTTCAAACTAAGGCAGCCAAATCTCTAGCGGAATTTCCCTATCAAGAGCTCTATGAAGCTGGTGCTAAGATAACAATTAACACGGATAACCGTACTGTCTCCAATACCAATTTAACGAAGGAATATCAGTTATTTGTGGATTATTTCGGAACCAGTTTGGCAGATTTTTATCACTTTAATCAAAATGCGATTGAGGCATCTTTTGCCTCTGAAGCTGAAAAGGCAGAACTTTTGGCTGAACTGAAAAAGGCCTATGGACAGACTGATTAAATTTTTAAAAGTCGAAAAACTGTGTTATAATCAAATTATTATTATTTTGGAGGGTATTATGGCTTTCGCTAAGATTGTTTTTGCTAGTATGACAGGAAATACGGAGGAAATTGCTGATATTGTTGCTCAGAAACTTGAGGAGCTAGGACATACGGTTGATGTTGATGAATGCACCACTGTTGATGCTGATGAATTTCAAGATGCTGATATTGCTATTGTAGCAAGCTATACTTATGGTGATGGCGAGCTTCCTGATGAAATTGTCGATTTTTATGAAGATTTGCAAGACTTAGATTTATCTGGGAAAATCTATGGTGTTGTTGGTTCAGGAGATACCTTCTATGATTATTTTTGTAAGGCTGTTGATGATTTTGAAATGGCTTTCGAAGGAACAGGGGCGACAAAGGGAGCAGAATCTGTTAAGGTTGACTTAGCAGCGGAAGATGAAGACATTGAAAATCTCGAAAAATTTGCCCAAGAAATTGCTGAAAAGGCAGAATAAGTTATCTTTATCAATGATAAAAGTAAAGCAACTCTTAGTTTAGACTGTTTTGCTTTTTTGTTTTATAACTGAATTTTCACGAGAAAAAGAGTATAATGAAAAAGAAAGCGAATTCTTTCAGTGTTAATAGGTCTACTTTTAGATATGAGGTGATGCAGATTGAAGAATAGAGATTATGCTTTCGGTTTTCACGATGATGTCAAGCCTCTTTACTCAACAGGTAAGGGGTTGACAGAAGAAGTTGTTAGAGATATTTCCGAAATCAAAAACGAACCTCAGTGGATGCTGGATTATCGTTTACGTTGTTTGGAACTTTTTTACAAATTGCCCATGCCTAAATGGGGTCCAGATTTGTCTGGTATCAATTTTAATGATGTTATTTATTATCAGAAACTTAGCGGTCAGCCTTCTAGAAGCTGGGATGATGTGCCTGACGATATCAAAAAAACGTTTGAGCGTTTAGGTATTCCCAATGCAGAGCGTCAGTTTTTATCTGGTGCAGTAGCCCAATATGAGTCAGAAGTGGTTTACCACAATATGAAAGAAGAATTTGAAAAAATGGGCATTATTTTTACTGATACGGATACGGCCTTGCAGGAGTATCCTGACCTTGTGAAAAAGTATTTTGCGTCAGTTGTTTCGCCTGCTGAACATAAATTTGCAGCTTTAAATGGCGCTGTCTGGTCAGGCGGAACGTTTATTTATGTTCCCAAAGGGGTTCAATGTCAGATTCCTGTGCAGACTTATTTTCGTATTAATGGAGAGAATGCTGGTCAATTTGAACGTTCGCTCATGATCATTGAAGAAGGAGCTTCTATTCAATATATTGAAGGTTGTACGGCTCCAACTTACTCAACCAATAGTTTGCATGCAGCGACTGTTGAAATTATTGTCAAACGTGATGCTTCTTTTCGTTACACCACTATTCAAAATTGGTCTGATAATGTCTATAATCTTGTTACTGAAAGAGGTACGGTAGAAGAAAACGGAACCTTAGAATGGATTGATGGTAACTTAGGCAGCAAAGTTAATATGAAATATCCTTGTTCGATTTTAAATGGCAGGCAGGCTAGAACCTCTGTTTTATCTATGTCTTTTGCTAATTATGGTCAGCATTTGGATGCAGGCTGCAAGGTTTATCACAATGCTCCGCGGACTTCAAGTACGTTGATTTCTAAATCAGTTGCCAAAGATGGCGGTAAAACCGATTATCGAGGTTCTGTTACTTTTGGAAAAAACAGTGCTGGTTCTAAATCACATATTGAATGTGATACGATTTTAATGGATGGCGAGTCTAGTTCAGATACGATCCCTTTCAATGAAATCCACAATTCAGATGTTTCTTTGGAGCATGAAGCAAAGGTTTCTAAAGTATCTGAAGAACAACTTTATTATATTATGAGCCGTGGGATTAGTGAGGAAGAGGCAACTGCTATGATTATCAATGGTTTCATGGATCCTATTACTAAAGAACTTCCGATGGAATACGCTGTAGAATTAAATGCACTTATTAATATGAGTATGGAAGGTTCGGTTGGTTAGAAAAATCTTGTTAAATAAAGAACTTAGGAGTTGGAAGATAAGCATTCTTAAGCTCCTAAGCTAGATTGTTTGCTTGAAGGGCAGAAACAGTAGTTAGATTTACTGATAAGTATACAGTGCTTATCGTCAGTTGGCTGATTATAAAGCTTTGTGTAAACTTCCACGAGATTCTAATTCAAATCATTTTAAACATTGCGATTATATTGCTTGTTTTTTCATGCTTATCTGTAAATTTACTGTCAATCGTATTCATTTTTAATAATTAGCGCGTAAGAGAAAATTTTAAGAGTTAGGAAGACCCTTTGGTGAAGGGAAAGGATGGGTTGAAAAGATACTTGAATTTTCTGCTGCTTTCTTTTATAATAGGCAGACAATACAATATGATTTATTAATGCTATTTAATTCGTTTTAGAGAAATACTATGAAGAGAATACATGTAAGATATAAGCAAATTAGACGCTTTTTTCTTTTACTGGGACTTGTGATTATTGCTGCCTATGTAGCCTTTGTCCTCTATCGCTATTGGGATCATTGGCTTCTTTTAAGTAATCCCCAAAAAGCGATAGAGAATTTTGAGCAGCAATTTCGTTCGGAAAATCTCTTTAATTTTCTCGTTTTAACTGTTTTAACGAGTTTAACAGCCGCCATTCCTTTTTTATCTAGTTCTGTTTTATCTGTTTTTAATGGGGTAGTTTTTGGACCGTGGATTGGCGTTTTGATGAATACCATAGGGAATATCTTAGGACATTTTTTTCTGATTCAGATGATGTCACGTGTTGATTTGACTGAAAGAGACAGTAAATTTAATCATCATCTTGAAAGACTCTCTCAAATAAAAAATCCTTATCTTGCTCTGACATTGGGCTATATGATACCTTTTATTCCCTCTTTTTTAGTTGATTATATGGTTCTGGATACAAAAATACCTTGGCACCGTTGGCTGCCTTGCCTCACCTTAGGTGTTATACCAACCAGTATCCTTTATGCATTTGGAGGCCACGCCATTATAGCTGGAAATATGAAACAATTAATACTGATTGTTTTACTTGCATTGATATTACTGGCTATTTATAAACGATTTGAAAAAAAGAAAGGCTAGAAGCAAGGCCTTTTTTTTGTTATAATTTAAGTAAAAGGAGAGGCTATGGACTTACAAGAAATTAGGTCACAAATTGATGATGTGGATAAAGAATTGGTGCAGTGTTTAGAAAGACGAATGACTTTGGTTAGTCAGGTTGCTGATTATAAAAAAGCAACTGGTAAATCGGTCTTAGATACAAAGCGTGAACAAATCTTGTTGGAAAAAGTAGCAGGCCTTGTTGTCAATGATACATATCGCTCCACCATTTCAGCTATCTTTGCTGATATTTTAAAACATTCTAGGAATTATCAAAGGAGAGCATTAGATGGGGATTAAGATCAAGTCTTTTCTTGATTTAAAGAAAAACAGTCATCTGTTACTCATCTCGGGTGCAGCTATTTTAGTTGGTTTGTTGGTTGGCATCGTTGATATGATTTTTGGAATTGTCTTAAATACTCTGACTGCTTTTCGAGAAACGCATTTTTTATATTTGATTCCTTTTCTTTTTCTAGCAGGTCTTTTGATTGTTTTTATATATGATCATTTTGGCGGTAAAAGTATCAAAGGAATGAGTTTGGTTTTTGATGTTGCTGATGAAAGAGAAGTGACTATTCCTAAAAGATTGGTTCCATTAGCTATTTTTTCCACTTGGTTAACTCATCTTTTTGGTGGCAGCGCTGGTCGAGAAGGAGTGGCTATTCAGGTAGGAGCAGCTTTGTCTCATGCGTTCTCACCTGTTTTTAAATTTGAAGAGTCTTCTAGAAGTTTTTTGATTATTGGAATCGCTGCTGGCTTTGCAGGTTTATTTCAAACGCCCATGGCAGCCATATTATTTGCCCTTGAGGTTCTTGTTATTGGCCGATTGGAATTATCAACCTTATTACCCACCAGCCTAGCTGCTTATACTGCCAGCTATACCTCTCAATTATTGGGGTTAAAAAATTTTACCCATCTTATTAAAGTTCACATGACGTTAAATCCTGTCTTATTTGTGAAATTTGCTTTATTAGGCATTATCTTTGGTTTAGTTGGAACATCATTTGCTTACTTACTGAGAAGAACAAAATTAAGTTTAATATTACGCTTTAAAAGACCCTATCAACGTATTATGATCGTAGGGCTTTTACTAAGTGTTTTGTTTACTGCTGCTGGTATGGGGCGTTACTCAGGGCTGAGTACTGATTTGGTTACTGCTAGTTTTGCTAAAGGAACAGTCTATCCTTTTGATTGGCTGTTTAAATTAATTCTAACAGTATTAACCTTATCAGCAGGTTATCAAGGCGGTGAGGTGATGCCTATGTTTACCATTGGTGCAACACTTGGTGCGGTATTAGCCCCCCTATTTCATTTACCAATAGCTTTTGTTGCAGCTTTGGGTTATGCTAGTGTATTTGGCAGTGGAACCAGTACCTTTTTAGCACCAATTTTTATCGGTGGTGAAATTTTTGGCTTTGAAAACATTCCTTACTTTTTTATTGTGGTTTGTTTTGCCAGCATTGTTAAAAAACAAATCAGTGTTTATGGTGCACAAAAGGTTACTGCTTAATATCACCTGATTAATTAAAAAGAAGAATCCTATTGATAAGATAAGTATCCTTTTCTTATCACGTATTTTATAAAAAGAAAGCATTATGATTGAAAAAAAGATTAAAGAAGCAAATGAACTGTCTTACTCTATTTTGCTTTACTTAGCTTTTATGGGATTGCTAATTGGTGCCCTTGTAGGTCTTGTTGATACTATCTTTGGACGAGTTTTAATCTATTTGAGTGCTGTTAGAGATGCTAATCCTTGGTACTGGCTTCCCTTTTTGGGAATCGCTGGTTTAATAATTGTTTATTTATATCAAAAGTGGGGTGCTAAAAGCAGTAAGGGGATGGGTTTAATATTTCAAGTAGGTTTTGAAGAGGAAGACCATATCCCTAAACGCCTCATTCCCATGGTTATTGTCACAACATGGTTGACTCATCTTTGTGGCGGCAGCGCTGGCCGTGAAGGTGTCGCTGTCCAACTAGGTGCGACAGTTTCTCACTGGTTTAGCCGATTATTCCATTTTCCCAATAAATCGCGTATTTTTCTGCTTTCAGGAATGGCTGCAGGTTTTGCAGGTTTGTATCAGACGCCCATGGCAGCTATACTATTTGCTTTAGAAGTATTAGTTCTTGGTAATCTAGGACTTTCTGCTTTGGTTCCAATGACCATTGCTTCTTTTACGGCTAGTTTGACCTCTCATAGTCTTGGTTTAGAAAAATTTGCACATACCCTGTCAAGGACAATTTCTTTGACACCGACTGTTTTTATTCAGTTGCTTATTTTAGGACTTATCTTTGGTTTAGCAGGCAATTTATTTGCTTTTTTATTAGCTTGGTGCAAGCAAGTGCAAGCACGCCTGCTTCCTAATCTTTATAGACGTATTTTTATTGTCGGCTTGCTGCTTAGTTTACTTTTTCTAGTCCTTTATCAAGGACGTTATTCTGGTTTGGGGACTAATCTGATTTCTGCTAGCTTTTCTGATGGGAAAATTTATGTCTATGATTGGCTACTAAAGCTTTTTCTAACAGTTATAACTCTGGCAGCAGGTTTTCAAGGTGGAGAAGTGACGCCTTTATTTGCTATCGGTTCTTCTTTGGGCGTTGTTTTAGCAGGCATTTTTCATCTGCCTTTAGAATTTGTGGCAGCTCTGGGCTATATTTCTGTCTTTGGCAGTGCAACTAATACCTTCTTAGCTCCAATTTTAATTGGTGGTGAAGTCTTTGGTTATCAGAATTTACCAGCTTATTTTATCGCGGTGACCTTTGCTTATGTTGTTAATCGTAAGCAGTCTATTTACTCGCTTCAAAAAATTAGAGATTAGAGAAAAGTAGCTTACTCTTTTTGAGAAAACGCAGCATTCTCAGAAAATAAGACACATACTGTTAAAATATTTTCCTTTACAATCAAGATGAAATTTGTTACAATACTCTTTGTGTGTAATGGACGCACGAAAACGGCTAATCCGCTGAGACAGAGCACTTATGATTAGTAAGAGAAGGAGAATAAAAAATGAATCCATTAATCCAAAGTTTGACCGAAAGTCAACTCCGTACAGACATTCCTAACTTCCGCCCTGGTGACACTGTTCGTGTTCACGCAAAGGTTGTTGAAGGAAACCGTGAACGTGTCCAAATTTTTGAAGGTGTTGTCATTTCCCGTAAAGGTCAAGGTATCTCAGAAATGTATACTGTTCGTAAGATTTCAAGCGGTGTTGGTGTTGAACGTACTTTTCCAACTCATACACCACGTGTTGAAAAAATCGAAGTGACTCGTCATGGTAAAGTTCGTCGCGCTAAATTGTATTATCTTCGTGCATTGCAAGGTAAAGCTGCACGTATCAAGGAAGTCCGTCAATAGGAATGGTCTATTAGATTGTCTAGATTGAAGAAATGGTTTCTTCAATCTTTTTTATTGACAAAATAAAGACTCTTAGAATACTGTTATATCGGCAATTCTAAGAGTTCATAATTATTATCTTCTATCCCAAAGTTTTTCTATATTTTGAAAGACTGGGACCAAAGTGTTCCACTCTTTTTTATTTGTCTTCAGAATTCAATGGCCTGTCTTCCAAATGATTGGATAAATTTTTGAACATATCATTCAAAGTAGACAGACGTTTTTCAACTTTTTTAACAGAAGCTTCTAAGGTGAAACCTTCTTCTAGCATTTCTTGAATTAAAAGTATTTTTTTGATATTCATATAATCATATCTTCTGGTTGTTCCCCCTTTATTGTTTTGAGAGTGGATGATTCCTTTTTCTTCCCAATAACGGATTTTTCGAATAGGGATACCAGTGATTTTAGAAACCTCACCGATACCGACAACTAATTTTTTTAGGAGTTTGACATCTAATAATGCCGAATAATCTTCGTTTCTTTTTTCCATAAAACAAGTCCTTTTAAGTTTTGTTGATACCTCTATTTTACAATATTGAGAGTAGAACTACAATTTTTCTTGACTTTAATATGTATTTATATTACAATCAATGTAGTTTTTCTACATAAAATGTTTATTTGTTTCGGGGAGGGCTTGGAAATGAAAGAAAATCAATTCAAAATAAATGAAATAAGTTTAGCCATTCTATTATTTTGGTGTGGCCTTATAGTTGTCGCCAGTAATTACATAACGATTCCTTTAATGTCTGCTTTTACTCAGCAGTTTCATGTTAGTGCAGAACAGACAGCTTGGTTGGGAACCAGTTTTTCTTTCGCCTATGCTTTAAGCTGTCTCTTAGTTGGTGTTTTATCTGATCGATTTGGCAGAAAAAGAATTATGGTTGGAGGGTTGATCTTATTATCAGTTATTACTCTTATCATTCCTTTTGGCAATCAGTTGTCTTGGTTAATTATGGGACGGATCATGCAGGGCATAGCCGCATCTAGCTTTGCCCCTGTAGCTGTTGTTTATATTTCCGAAAAATTTTCAAAAGAGATTAAAGGGACAGTTGTAGGCCTTGTCAGTGCCAGTTTTTTGATTTCGGCAATTGTCGGGCAAATTATGAGTGCTTACATTAGTCGGTTGTTGAACTGGCAGGCTGTCTTTTGTACATTTGGAATAATTTATTTGCTAACAGCCCTAATCTTATATAGCTATGCTTCACCTGTTTCTAACCAAAGTAAAGGAATTCTATTTTCTCAACTGTTTAGACATTATTGGGAGATATTAAGGAAAAAGAATTTAATCAAGCTTTATCTGATTGCTCTGACTTTATTATTTGCATTTGTAGCTTTTTACACCGTTTTAGAGGGTTATTCGGTTCATACATTTCATTTAAGTAAAGATAATATTTTTAAGATAAGAGCTTTAGGTGTGATTGGCATGTTATTTGCTCCTTTTGCGGATAAATTAGCTAGAAAATTTGATATAAAATGTCTACTCATCCTTTCTTTGCTGTTTTCGTTTGTATCCCTTTTTATTATTGCTTTTTGTCCATATCTCAATGTATTGATTATAATGAGTCTTTTATTTGTAGCAGGAATTTCAATCATTGTTCCCACTTTAATTATTTTAGTGGGAAGGTTTGGACAGAATCAAGCTGGAATCGCTGTCTCTTTTTACACCTTTATTTTGTTCTTAGGTGCTAGTTTTGGACCGATTGCAGGTGTTCAGTTATTGACTGTACTGGGAGCAAAAGCAACCTTTTTGACTTTAGCTTTATTATTGTTGTTCAGTATGCTTGTTGCATTTACTTTGGATATTAAAGGAGAACAGTAGTATGAAGAGAGTACTGGTATTAGGAGCAACTGGCAGGACAGGAAATTTTGTCATAAAAGAATTGTCCAAATACAAATCTATTCAGTTAATTGCTGGCTTAAGAAGTCAAAAAGATAAAGAAAGACTGCCCAAGATAAATGCAGCCATAGAGACAGTAGTGATTGATATTGCTGACGTCTGCAGTTTACGTAAGGCTCTTACTGACAGTGACATAGTTGTTCAAGCCATTCGTTTACGGGGAGATATATCAGAGAATGCTTTAATTCAACTGGATCAACGGATCCATCAGGCCTTTAATCCATCAAGGAAAACTCATCTTGTTACGGTTGGAGGCGCAGGGGCTTTAAAATTAGAAGCAAATCAGCGTTTTTGGGAGAATGAATATTTTCCAAGACAAACTCTGCCTAGAGGAATTGCTCATGCTAGGCTTAGAGACTATTTGGAAAAGTCATTTTTTAACCACACTTGGACCTATTTGATTCCTCCGCCAGTTTATGTTGCTGAAGGGGCAAGAACTGGCAGTTATAACCGCTACAGTTCGGCTCAAAAAGAAGACTTTTTTCTCAGTAAATCCATTTCTTATGCAGACTTTGCTTTGGCGATAGGAAATGCTGTAATGGAAGAGTGGCAGGGTGTTTACTTGATTGCAGAAAAGGAATGATATTTCATTTAATTGTTTCAATCAGCTTGGTAAGGCTTGCATTCATTTTTAGTCTAGGGTACAATAGAAAGAGTTGCTTGTCCCCTTAGTTAAATGGATATAACATCTCCCTCCTAAGGAGCAGTTGCTGGTTCGATTCCGGCAGGGGATATAAGATAGTAAAAGCACTGTTAAGCAGAAAAACTTTTCTGCTTAAAACAGTGCTTTTTGTTATTTTCTGGGTGCAAAACCGACTACTGTCATGTGTTTTCCCAGCGAAAGTCATTCTTGCAGGTATTGTAGAAAAAGATCATGCAACCAATCCGCAAAATGAGTGACATTTTCTGAAGGACCATGCTCAATAATCCATTTCATAAGAGTGACCACATTTGCCGTAAAAATTTCTGCTAAGAGTTGTGGTGGTAAATGGTCATTATCTTTGGTGGTGGCTGCCAGATGGTTAATATAGGTTTGACAAAGTTTACTGAAGGCCTCTTCGAAATTACCCGTTCCTGTTAATGGTGTTTTGAGAAGGGCTTTTAGTAAGCGGGCATTTTCTTGATAAAATTGATAAATATCTGCTAGATAATCTTTTAAGTTTTCTGGGCTAACCTGTGACTGGTATTTTTGAGAAAATATGGTTTCTAATTGGGTAATTGTCTTGGCTACTAATTGCTCCACAACATCATATTTGTCTAAGTAGTGACTGTAGAATGTTGAACGGCTGACAAGCGCTTTCTGACAAATTTGCTGGATAGTTAATTTACTAAAATCTTCTTCTAAAATGAGTTGGATGACCGCTGTTTCAATGTCGCGTTTACTCTTAAAAACGCGGATATCTTGTGCCATATAATTGGCTCCTTTTTGTTTTTTACCAAACATTTCTGGACAAAATGTTCAATTTCATACAGATTATAAGAATTTATGGCTTGTTTGTCAAGAAGCTTCCTTCTATACTGTGATTATCACATGATAAGGAGAAATGTTATGTTTTATCGCTATACAGGAAATCAACAATTTGATTTACAAATTAATCGTCTTTGTTTCCCTTTTGAAGGTAACGAAAAAGTGGAAGAAGATCTCAAGCTAATTGTTCCTCAATTAAAAGATATCTCCTCTTGGAACAAGGTTTGGAAAGAGTTTGCTTTGATGCGAGAAGCCAAGGGAGATTATGCATTGGCAGCGTCTTATTTTTTTGGAGCCAGCTTTTATCTTCTAGAGGATGATACAGATAGAGAATTAATCCAAGAGCATCGTTTGCAAAATTTTTATCGTGCCTATGGAGATCTTGGCTTTGAACGACACGAAATCCCTTATGATAATACAAGTTTGCCAGCAGTCACTTTTATGCAACCTTCTGCTAAGAAAAATTTACTCATCTTTGGAGGTTATGACAGCAATCTGGAAGAACTCATTCTATGGTTTTCACCTTTAAGAAATAATGGTTATAATCTCATTATTTTTGATGGTCCGGGTCAAGGAAATATGCTTTTTAAAAAAGAGAAAAGTCATTTCATAATGAATTTTGAAAAGCCGGTGGCAGCTGTTTTAGATTATTTTTCTTTGGATAGGGTGGCAGCTTTGGGACTCTCCTGGGGAGGTTTCTTTGTCATGCGAGCAGCTGCTTTTGAAAAGAGAATTGAGAAGATTATTGCTTTAGACATTTTTTATCAAGGATTGGATGCTCTGACCATTGCTATGAACCCAGTTTTAGCTTTTATTTTTAAAACTTTAGTCAATTTTAAGTGTAAGACATGGATTGATGTTTTGCTTACGCATGCTATGACAAGAGATTTGGATTTAAATTGGAAAATAAAGCGAGGTTATCAATTGACTGGGACAAAAACACCTTATGATTTGATTCAAAATATTAAAAAACACAATATGAAGGGCTTGGGACCTCTGATTAATCAAGAAGTCCTCCTATTAGCTGGAGAAAAGGATCAATATGTGCCAGTTAAACGTCTTGGGCAAATCAAAAAAGAACTCAGCAATGCAGCAGAAATAAAAACGCATCTTTTTACGCAGGAAAGTGGTGGCGAACAACATTGTCAGGCTGGCAGTAATTTAGCTTTGCTGGCTATTAAAGACTTTTTGAAAATTTAAATTTTCCTTAATCAACTTTGCAGGGGATGACCTTATCTAGTGGATGATTTTTACCAGAGTCTTAAAACAAGAGAGTGAGAAAATTGATATCTACGACATCCCGATTTTGTTCCACTCTTTATTTTTATGATAATATTTCATTTTTCAGATACTATTAAGTCTTAAAAATGATATAATGTTTTTTATAACATTCTTATGGAGTAATTATGGCAAGCAAAAAAAAGCCGATTGATAGTCGGGTGGATTATTCTCTTATTTTACCAGTTTTCTTTTTAGTTTTGATAGGACTTTTCTCTGTTTATACAGCGACAATTCACGACTATCCTAGTAAAATTATGGTCGTGATGGGACAACAGTTGATTTGGTTGATTATGGGAGCTGCTATTAGTTTTGTTGTCATGCTCTTTAGTACAGAATTCCTTTGGAAAATCACTCCTTATTTATATGGCTTAGGGTTAATTTTAATGATTTTTCCTTTGATCTTTTACAGTCCTGAATTAGTTGCTTCGACGGGTGCTAAAAACTGGGTTTCCATTGGTTCAGTGACCTTATTTCAGCCTTCGGAGTTTATGAAAATTTCCTATATCTTAATTTTAGCACGCTTAACGGTCACTTTTAAACAAAAGTATAAAGAAAAGAATTTGCAAGAAGATGGGAAACTTTTACTCTGGTTTGCATTGTTAACACTGCCTATTATGATTCTTTTAGCTTTGCAAAAAGATTTGGGAACTGCTATGGTTTTTATGGCTATTTTAGCTGGTCTGGTATTAATCGCAGGTATCTCTTGGCAGATTATTTTGCCAGTCGTCGGTGCTGTTGCCTTGATAGTTGCTCTTTTTATGGTTGTTTTTTTAATTCCTGGTGGTAAGGAATTTCTCTATCATCATATGGGAGTAGATACCTATCAAATTAATCGTCTCTCAGCTTGGCTAAATCCCTTTGATTATGCTGGTAGCATTGCTTACCAACAAACTCAAGGCATGATTTCGATTGGTAGTGGTGGCTTATTTGGAAAGGGCTTTAACATTGTTGAACTTCCTGTTCCTGTCCGTGAAAGTGATATGATTTTTACAGTCATTGCTGAGAATTTTGGCTTTATTGGCGGCAGTATTGTGTTAGCCCTCTATTTAATTCTTATTTATCGTATGCTGCGTGTCACTTTTGCGTCAAACAATCTGTTTTATACTTATATTTCAACTGGTTTTATTATGATGATTCTTTTCCATATTTTTGAGAACATTGGAGCAGCAGTTGGTATCTTACCTTTAACAGGTATTCCGCTTCCTTTTATTTCCCAAGGAGGAAGTTCCTTGATTTCCAATTTGATTGGTGTTGGATTGGTCTTGTCTATGTCTTATCAAAATAGTCTCAATCAGGAAAAAGCCACAGAACGCTATTTTGCTCATATCAAAAAGGAGAGTCTTACAAGTTAAGGCTCTTTTCGATATACTAATAAGCGTAAAAATAGTTTTTAGAAAGCGGCAATAAGGTTGCTATAAGCATTGACAAAAAGAAATTGGCTGTTATAACAATACTTAAGAAGGAAATTTTCGAGACTTTTAGTTTAAAGCTTAGAAAGGAACTGAGAAACAGTACTGCGATGCTCAATACGAAGGATCAATAATATTTTTCATACTAAGCTAATACAAAATGCAGCCAATAGCCATAACAGTGGTATTTCGTTTTGCTATCCCGACTACCCAAGGAAACTGTTAAAAAAGTTATGAATACAGGTTCTTATTATAACCAAACTCTAAAAAAGCTCGAAATCGGATTAAGATATGAAAGCAACAAAGGGATAAGGCTTGGTTTTCTTAGGATCGTATCTGTAAAAAAACTTAAAAATATGTTATAATGAAAGGCATGAATTATCATGATTACATCTGGGATTTAGGCGGAACATTACTGGATAACTATGGTATGTCAACCAAAGCGTTTGTTGCGACTTTAGCTGATTTTGGGCTTACTGCAACTTATAAGCAGGTTTATGATAAACTTCGGGAGTCGACGGATACTGCCATTTCTTATTTTGTTCCAAATTGTCCAGCATTTCGAGAGGCATATAAGAAAAATGAAGCTGCATTTTTAGAAAAGCCTATTCTTTTTGCAGGAGCTAGGGAAGTTCTTGAGAAGATTGTTGCTGGTGGAGGACGGAATTTTTTGGTCTCTCACCGCGATAATCAAGTTTTGGAAATTTTAGATAAAACAAAGATTGCTTCTCTTTTTACAGAAGTTGTTACTGCCAGTAATGGCTTTGCCAGAAAACCAGATCCAGCCAGTATGCTCTATTTAAAGAAAAAATACGCCCTTACAAATGCTCTTGTCATTGGTGATCGAAAGATTGATGTTCAAGCAGGTCAGGCAGCTGGTTTTGATACTGTTTTAGTAGATGGGTCAAAGTCTTTGATAGCAATCATAAATGAAGGTAAAATGAAATAATGACAGAAGAAAATAAAAATTTAGATCAATTAGCACAAGAGTACGATGCCAGTCAAATTCAGGTTTTGGAAGGACTTGAAGCTGTTCGTATGCGTCCAGGGATGTACATTGGTTCAACTTCAAAAGAAGGGCTGCATCATCTTGTTTGGGAAATTGTTGACAACTCCATTGATGAAGCTTTGGCAGGCTTTGCCAGTCACATTCAAGTTTTCATTGAAGAGGACAATTCTATTACGGTTATTGATGATGGTCGCGGCATTCCAGTTGATATTCAGCAAAAAACAGGTCGTCCAGCTGTAGAAACCGTCTTTACTGTTCTCCATGCAGGAGGGAAATTCGGCGGCGGCGGTTATAAGGTATCTGGAGGCCTTCACGGTGTTGGTTCTTCTGTCGTTAATGCTCTTTCAACACAGTTGGATGTTCGTGTCCATAAGAATGGCAAGATTCATTATCAAGAGTATCATCGCGGAGTGGTTGCTGAAGATTTAAAAGTCATTGGTGATACAGATATTACTGGAACGATTGTTCACTTCACACCAGATCCTGAGATTTTTACGGAAACAACTGAATTTGATTTTGATAAATTAGCCAAACGTATTCAAGAGCTTGCTTTCTTGAATAAGGGTTTGAAAATTTCAATTACCGATAAACGCTCTGGACAAGAAAGAAAAGAAGAATTTCACTATGAGGGCGGTATTGTCAGTTATGTAGAATTCATCAATGAAAATAAAGAAGTTATTTTTGATAAACCGATTTATACGGATGGTTCTTTGGATGGTATTTCTGTCGAAGTAGCCATGCAATACACAACTGGTTTTCATGAAAATATCATGAGTTTTGCCAATAATATTCACACTCATGAAGGTGGAACGCATGAACAAGGATTCCGTACGGCTCTGACACGTGTTATCAATGATTACGCCAAGAAAAATAAAATCCTTAAAGAAAATGAGGATAATTTAAACGGTGACGATGTTCGTGAAGGTTTGACAGCCATCATTTCGGTTAAGCATCCCAATCCGCAGTTTGAAGGACAAACCAAGACCAAACTGGGAAATTCAGAAGTTGTTAAAATTACCAATCGACTTTTCAGTGATGCTCTCAATCGTTTCTTGTTAGAAAACCCCCAAATCGCTAAAAAGATTGTTGAAAAAGGGATACTAGCATCTAAAGCTCGTATTGCGGCTAAAAGAGCGCGTGAAGTGACTCGGAAGAAATCCGGACTTGAAATCTCAAATTTACCGGGCAAATTGGCAGACTGTTCCTCTAATGATCCCATTCAGAATGAACTCTTTATCGTGGAGGGAGATTCAGCTGGCGGTTCTGCTAAGTCTGGCCGTAACCGTGAATTTCAAGCAATCTTGCCTATCCGCGGTAAAATTCTAAATGTTGAAAAAGCTACCATGGATAAGATTTTGGCCAATGAAGAAATCAGAAGTCTCTTCACAGCAATGGGAACAGGTTTTGGGGCAGAATTTGATGTTTCTAAATCGCGCTATCAAAAATTGGTGATTATGACTGATGCTGATGTTGATGGGGCTCATATTAGAACCTTACTTTTGACACTTATTTATCGTTTCATGCGTCCGGTGCTTGAAGCAGGCTATGTCTATATCGCGCAACCGCCTATTTATGGTATTAAGGTTGGCAGTGATATTAAAGAATACATTCAGCCCGGAAATGATCAAGAAGAAAAATTGCAGGAAGCTTTAGAAAAGTACAGTCAAGGACGTTCAAAACCGACCGTTCAGCGCTATAAGGGGCTTGGGGAAATGGATGATCATCAGCTTTGGGAAACAACCATGAATCCGGATAATCGCTTGATGGCACGCGTTTCATTGGACGATGCTGCTGAGGCTGACAAGATATTTGATATGCTTATGGGAGATCGTGTTGAACCTCGTCGTGGTTTTATTGAAGAAAATGCGGTTTATAGTACGCTTGACGTTTAATCGGGAATTTTTTTGAAAAGCAAGTAGAAGTATGTTATAATCGTAACGTTATGGACTACTTTGAATAATAATAAAGACAATTTAAGGAGATTGAGATGTCTAGCGGAATTGTATTGCTGATAGTGGCAATTGTATTGGTAGTGATTATTGCCTATCTTATTGCTATTATTATCAGAAAACGAAATGATTCGTTAATCACAAAATTGGAAGAACGCAAACAAAATCTTTTTGATTTGCCCGTCAATGATGAAATTGAAGAAGTAAAAAAACTGCATTTGATTGGTCAAAGTCAAACGACTTTTCGTGAATGGAATCAAAAATGGGTTGATTTGTCACTCAATTCATTTAGTGATATTGAAAATCATATTTTTGAAGCAGAAAACCTTAATGATACCTTTAATTTCATTCGTGCTCATAGTCAAATTAATAATATTGAAAGCCAGTTAAATCTAGCAGAAGAAGATATTAAGGCAATCAGAGAAGCACTTGCTGTTTTGAAAGAGCAGGAAGAAAAAAACAGTGCTCGTGTTTTACATGCGCTTGAAATGTATGAAAGTTTGCAAGCTTCTATTGAAGAAGGAGATAGCAATTTTGGTATTACCATGCCTGAAATCGAAAAGCAGCTCAAAAATATTGAAGCTGAATTCTCGCAATTTGTAACTTTAAATTCATCTGGAGATCCTGTTGAAGCATCGGAAATTCTTGATCGTGCTGAAGAACATACCATTGCTCTTGGGCAAATGACGGAGAAAATTCCTGCTATTGTGGCTAAATTGGAAGATGATTTCCCAGATCAATTGGATGATTTGGAATCAGGCTACCGCCGTCTTTTGGAAGAAAATTATCATTTCCCTGAAAAGAATATTGAGGAACGTTTTCAAGAAGTTCGTGAAGCTATTGGCAATAACTCCAATGAACTTGTCTCCCTAGATCTTGATAAGGCTGAGTCTGAAAATGAAGCGATTCAGGAAAAAATTGATTCTCTTTATGATATTTTTGAACGTGAAATTCGTGCGCATAAGAATATTGTCAAAAGCAAAAAGATTATCCCGGCTTACTTGGAACATGCCAAGAAAAATAATGAGCAGTTAGAAGCGGAAATTGAGCGTCTCAATCACAGATATATCTTAAATGAAAAAGAAGAACTCAATGTGCGTGACTTTAATGAAGAAATAGCTAGTGTAGAAAAAGATGTCTTGCCGATTATTGAGAATTTTGATACTCAAGAAAAACCATTCTCTGTTTTGGAAGACAAATTTGATCGTGCTATTAAGAAACTTGACCTTGTTGAAGAAGGTCAGCTGGATGTTTTTAATAGCTTAAAAAACATTGAAAATGTTGAAAAGACGGCACGTCAGAAATTAGATAGCTATATTAATCGGCTTCATGCCATTAAACGTTTTATGGAAAAACGCAATTTGCCTGGTATTCCGCAAGATTTTCTCAGTGTTTTCTTTACAACAAGTGCTCAGTTAGAAGCCTTAATGGATGAGTTGAATCGTGCTCGTATTCATATTGAAACTGTTAATCGGATGACAGAAGCAGCGACAGCAGCTGTAGAAAATTTGGAAGAAACGGCTTATCGTGTTGTTCAAAATGCAACACTGACAGAGCAATTGCTGCAATATTCAAACCGTTACCGCAGTTTTGAACCAAGTGTTCAAGAAAGCTTTGATATTGCCCTTAAGCTCTTTGAAACTGATTATGACTACCAAGGTTCTTTTGATGAAATTTCTTATTCTTTAGAGACAGTAGAACCCGGCGTTACTGATCGTTTTGTTTCTTCTTATGAAAAAACGCGTGAAACCATTCGATTTTAATGATACTGTATCAAACATTTGATGCTGTATAGATTGAGAGTTTGGGACGACTTTTGTCTCAAACTCTTTCTATATTTAAGATAGAATGGGCACCATCGTTGATTATTTTACAATCAAATTTAGACGGCACTGGCACATTAGCGGGTAGTGCTATTACTAAAGGTATTGCCGGATATAACTTACCATTTTAATAAGTTGTTAATATATGGAAAGGCAAGACATCATGATACTTTCAAAAAGATCACTTTATCTAAATTATGGCTATTTATTTAGCCTGCCAATTATTTTGTTAGCCTCAGCTTTTTAGAAAATACAAGTGTTAAGATTGTTATTTTTGTCCTTTTTATAGTTGAATCTATCTTGGTCACTGCATTTTGCTGGAAAGACTTTGTAAAAATCTTCAAAGGCATTATAGATTTTATGAAAAATAATATAGAAAAGTAACGGTTGTACCAGACTTAGCATTAGCTGCTGAAATTGCATATGCTCAGCAGTAAGGAAATGAGGTGCGGAATTTTGGCAGAAAAAACGAATCAAAAAAGATACTGAAATTATTGTATTGGTCATGCTGTTGGCTTCAATGGCACTTGCTTGGCTCTTGTGGCCAATATCAAAGGTTTTAGCTGGTTTTGTATTTATTTTAATTATGGCTGCTAGTTTTCAGTTTTCATCTGAAAAACAGTAGGTGGATCAATTAATAACCAAGAGCTTGGGACAATAGTGCCCCAGCTCAAACAAAAAAGTAACGGTTTTGATACCGTTGCTTTTTTGAATAAGAGATAGTAGTAATAAAATGCCATTACGATGATATCATAAGCATTATCGTCCATTTATTGGCAGTCAAATAAAAATTTAAGGCTTGCAATATTCAGAATTTTCTTGTAAAATAAAGAAAATAGAAAAGCGATGAGAGAAAAAAATCTAAGAAACAAAACAGAGAGTATGGGAAGCTGAAAACATACAAAAAGCTTAGATAACACATTCTTGAGTGCGGGTGCCAAATCGTAGGAAAGTAGTGCTCGACGGGTTATTCACGTTACGAATAGGAGTTTCAAACTCCCTGAGGGTAGTCTTGGTGACAGGCTACTGAATGAAGGTGGAACCACGTGTGTGTCAGCGTCCTTGCAAGTTTTTTGCAAGGGCGCTTTTTTGAATAGTTTGTTGAGGTGACATATGATTAGAGGATTACGACAAATTGAACCTTATGTAGCAGGAGTTCAACCTGCTGAAAGGAAGATGATTAAGTTGAATACCAATGAAAATGCTTATGGTGCTAGTCCCAAAGTTCGTGAGGCTTTAGCCAATTTTGATGTTGATAATTTACGTAAGTATTCGACGCTTGAACAGGCTGATTTGCGAGCTGCCTTGGCTAACAATTTAAAGGTTAAGCCTGAACAGTTGATGATTGCTAATGGTTCAGATGATGTTTTATCTATCGCTTTCTTGGCCTTTTTCAATAATGATGAACCCGTCCTTTTCCCAGATTTAACGTATGGTTTTTATAAGGTTTGGGCAGATCTTTATCGAGTTAACTATCATGAAATTCCTTTAGCTGAGGATTTCACCATAAACACAGAAGACTATTTAGCTGATAATGGCGGGATTATCTTGACCAATCCTAATGCCCCTACTGGCATTTACAAGCCTCTGAATGAAATTGAAAAGCTTCTCAAAGCCAATCAAGATACCGTAGTCATTATTGATGAGGCTTATATCAGTTTTGGCGGTCAATCGGCTCTTTCCTTATTAAATAAGTATAATAATCTTGTTATTACACGTACCTTTTCTAAGGATGCGGCTTTAGCAGGTTTGCGCGTTGGTTATGCCATTGCCAATGAGCCTTTGATTGCTGTTATGAATGCTGTTAAACATTCCATCAATCCTTATTCTGTTGATTTGTTGGCTGAAAGGTTGGCGACGGCAGCCGTTGAAGACTGGTCCTATTATCAGGAAAATGCTAAAAAGATTCAAAAGACCCGAGCTTGGTTTTCTGAGCAGTTAGTCAAACAAGGTTTTGATGTTTTGCCTAGTCAAGCAAATTTTGTCTTGACAAAACCCCATGATCTTGCGACAGCAAAGCTATTTGAAGAATTAGAAGCTAGAAAAATTTATGTCCGCTATTTTCCAAAAGTCGAACGGATTAAAGATTATTTGCGGATTTCGATGGGGACACAAGAGGAAATGGAAGAGGTCGTTAAGGCCATTGAGGAAATAAGAGGATGAAGAAAACAAGTTTACCAGTTGGCATGCACGATAAGCTCTTCAAGCGAGCACGTGTCATGTATGAGATTGAGCGAGATATTAGTAATCTTTTAATTAAACAAGGTTTTAATCGCATTGAGACGCCTACTTTGGAACATTTTGAAGTTTTTGCGGATGACGTTTCTTCTGAGCATTACCACCTTTTTGATAAGAAAGGAAATCTCCTCAGTCTGCGTCCCGACATTACCAGCCAAATCGGTCGCGTCATTGCTTCGACACGTGTTGAAACACCGATTAAGTTCTCTTATTCGGGCAAGGTTTTCAAGTATAATGAGGAGCTGCGCGGTTTGGCCAATGAGCACACACAAGCAGGTATTGAAATTGTTGGCTACAAGACTCAAGATGCCATTAAAGATGCTCTGCTTTCAGCTAAAGATGCTTTGAAAGCCAGTGGTTTAAAAGATTATAAATTTGAATTTTCTCATGCACATATCTTGCAGACCATTTTTGCAAATTTAGACATTCCTGAAACTGCTAAGAAAGAGTTAACAACTTTCATTCAAGATAAAAATATCACAGGTCTTAACGAATTTACCCATCGTTACCCTAGTGAATTTAATGCTCTTATCAGACAGCTTCCTTTTCTTTTTGGGGAGAGTCATCAGGTCTTGAAAAAAGCTCGCCAGTTAACTAATCATCAGACAATCTTATCAGCCCTGACTGATTTGGAAGACTTGTTGCAAGAACTGGCGGTTTCATTGGCAGAGATTACTTTGGATTTGGCACAAATTGCTAGTATGCCTTATTATACGGGACTTATGTTCAAGGTATTTGGCGATAAGATTCCAGATGCTTTTGTATCAGGTGGTCGCTATGATAAGCTGTTTGAGCGTTTTGGTGCTAAAGAATTAACAGCCATCGGTTGGGCACTTGATATTGATAGTGTTTATCAGGCTATCCATGATCACATTCGCTTTTAGGAGGGAATTATGACAAAACAATTAACCATTGCCTTGACAAAAGGGCGAATTGAAAAGGATACGGTCAAATTACTTGAAAGAGCGGGTTTTGACATGTCCTTCATGGCTGATAAGGGCCGTAATCTGATTTTTGAAAGTCCAGATAAAAGCTTTCGTTTTCTGCTTGTTAAGGCACCAGATGTCACAACCTATGTTCGTCATGGTGTAGCTGATATTGGTGTTGTGGGAAAAGATGTTCTGATCGAACATCCGACAGGTTACTTGGAAATGCTGGATCTCAATTTTGGACTTTGCAAATTTTCAGTAGCCTCCACACCAGATTATAATCCTAGTGATCATAAACGCAAGCGGATTGCAACCAAATATCCAACAGTTGCCAGAGACTTTTTCAATCAAAAAGGGGAGGATGTTGAGATTATTTCTATTCAAGGAAGTGTGGAAATTGCCCCTGTTATTGGTTTAGCGGATGCCATTGTCGATATTGTTGAGACAGGCAATACACTAGTCGCTAATGGCTTGGAAGTCTTTGAAGATATTTGTCGTATTTCAGCTCGCATGATTGTCAATAAGGCCAGTTTAAAAAATAAACCAGAATTATTGGCTTTCATCAAGAAAATGGAAAACCTTGTCGGTGATAGAGAGGTGGCTTTTAAATGAAACGTTTAACAGGAACAAATGAAAAGATTTCTAACATTTTATATCAAGAGCAGCTGGAACTCAGCAAGGAAAATTTAGATGTTGAAGCGACTGTTCGTGAGATTATCGAAAAAGTTAAAGAAGAAGGTGATGAGGCTTTACGAGCTTATTCTGAAAAATTTGATCATGTTGTATTATCCGAATTGCACGTTTCGGATCAAGTTGTCAATGAAGCTTTTGACAAGATTGATAAAGATGTTCTCACAGCACTTGAAAATGCAAAAGCTAATATTGAATCCTACCATAAGCAACAATTAAAAGGAGGTTTTGAAGATCAGCCCTCTCAAGGGGTGCTTCGCGGACAGCTGATTCGTCCCATTGAGCGCGTTGGTGTCTATGTTCCCGGTGGAACAGCAGCTTATCCATCATCTGTACTCATGAATGTTATTCCAGCTAAAATTGCTGGTGTGAAAGAAATCATTATGATTACACCGCCGCAGGAACATTTTGTCCCAGCTATTTTGGTTGCTGCCAAACTGGCCGGTGTTGATAAAATTTATCAGGTTGGCGGTGCCCAAGGAATTGCAGCTTTGGCTTATGGCACACAAACACTGCCTAAAGTGGATAAGATTACAGGCCCGGGCAATATCTTTGTAGCAACTGCTAAAAAGTTGGTTTATGGTGTGGTAGGCATTGATATGATTGCTGGACCATCGGAAATTGGTGTCATCGCAGATAGTACAGCCAATCCTGTTTATGTGGCTGCTGATTTGCTGTCTCAAGCAGAACATGATGTCCATGCCCGTGCTATTCTCGTGACTAACTCAGCTGAATTGGCTGATGCGGTTGAATTAGAAATTGAAAAGCAGTTGCAAACCTTGCCACGTCAGGCTATCGCTCGTCCTTCAATTGAAAATAATGGTCGAATTATTATTGCCCAAGATGTGGAGAGCATGTTTGAACTCATGAATTTAGTGGCGCCAGAGCACTTAGAAATTGCTATAGATAAAGCTTATGATTATTTGGAACGAGTGCAAAATGCTGGTTCGATTTTCCTTGGACATTACACCAGTGAACCAATTGGTGATTATTATGCTGGTGCCAACCATGTGCTGCCGACAACAGCTACCAGTCGTTTTTCATCAGCACTTGGTGTGCATGACTTTGTCAAACGCATCCAATACACGCAATACAGTAAGGCTGCCGTTAATGCAGCTGAAAAAGACATTACAACCCTTGCCTATGCCGAAGGTTTGCAGGCACATGCCAGAGCAATTGAGGTGAGAAATGACAAAAACTAAGGGACTTTTGGTCATGGATGTTGACTCTACCCTTGTTCAGGAAGAAGTCATTGATCTTCTTGGAGATGAGGCTGGAGTTGGTCAGCAAGTTGCCGATATTACCGAGCGGGCCATGCGAGGGGAGTTGGACTTTCGTCAGGCACTTGAGGAGCGTGTGGCAACCTTGGAAGGATTACCAGAATCTATTTTTGACAAGGTTTATGCCCGCATTCATTTCAATAAAAATGCCAAGGAATTGGTGGCGGAATTGCATGCGCGTGGTTACAAAGTCGGTCTGGTTTCAGGTGGCTTTCATGAGACAGTCGACAGATTAGCAGCAGAAGCTGGCATTGATTATGTTAAGGCTAACCATTTAGAAGTTGTTGATGGTGTCCTGACTGGCAAAACATACGGAGATATTGTGACCAAGGAAATCAAAGTACAAAAGCTCCGCGATTGGGCAGCAGAAAATGAACTTGTCCTTTCACAAACCATTGCCATGGGTGATGGTGCCAATGACTTGCCCATGATTCATGAGGCAGGAATCGGTATTGCCTTTTGTGCCAAACCAATTGTCCGCCAACAAGCACCCTACCAAATCAATGAACCAGATTTGTACAAAGTGATTGAAATATTAGATGAGGTGAAAAAATGAGACAAGCAAAAATCGAACGCAATACCTTTGAAACCAAGATTAAGCTGAGTTTGAATTTAGATACACAGGAACCTGTGGATATTCAGACAGGCGTGGGCTTTTTTGACCATATGCTAACCCTTTTTGCTCGTCATGGACGGATGTCCTTGGTGGTTAAGGCTGATGGCGATTTGCATGTGGATAGTCATCATACGGTGGAAGATGTCGGTATTGCTCTTGGTCAAGCCCTGCGCCAAGCCTTGGGAGATAAGGTAGGTATTAACCGTTATGGGACAAGTTTTGTGCCCATGGACGAAACCTTGGGCATGGCCAGCCTTGACCTGTCCGGCCGTTCTTATTTGGTTTTTGATGCGGAATTTGACAATCCGAAATTAGGCAATTTTGATACTGAATTGGTAGAAGAATTCTTCCAAGCTCTTGCTTTTAATGTTCAAATGAATCTGCATTTAAAGATTTTGCATGGTAAGAACAACCACCACAAGGCAGAAAGTCTCTTTAAAGCAACTGGTCGTGCGCTTCGTGAAGCAGTGACCATCAATCCAGAAATTAAGGGCGTTAATTCTACAAAAGGGATGCTTTAAGATAAGGTGAATTCCGTGAGAAAAATTTTTTCAAGTTTGACACTTCTTTTTCGTTTTGTCTTGGAGGTTTCGGCAATAATTGGTTTAGCCGCAGCAGCATTTTGTGAGTACAGTCTGGTGGTCAGAGTTTTATATCCTTTCTTGGGACTGATTATTGCTCTCGTTTGGTCTCGCTATGGTGCTCCGAAATCTACCAATAGCCTGAAAGGAAGAGCTAAATTCGCTCTGGAATGTTTCGTCTACGGTCTGACCATTTTCTGTTTTGCGATGATTTATGATCAAACTTTTACTCTTATTTTTGCGCTGATAGTAGTCATTGATTTAACTGCTATGTATGCTTTGGATTTAGAGAGAAAGGAGACCTTATGATTATAGTTATTGATTACGACGCAGGCAATACCGCTAATGTCCTGCGGGCTTTGGATAAACTTGGTGTCAAGGCAGAACTATCAGCGGATCCGCAAAAGATTGTGGCAGCTTCAGGTTTGATTTTGCCAGGAGTTGGTGCCTTTCCAGCTGCCATGGCTGAACTTGAAAAAAGAGGCCTTGTGGCTGTTATCAAAGAAGCTGTTGCCAAAGGAATACCCCTTTTAGGCATTTGTCTGGGTATGCAATTATTAGTGGAAAAAGGTTTGGAACACTGTGAGACAGCTGGTTTTGGCTTTATTTCTGGTATTTGTCAAGAAATTTCAGCTAAAGCTGGTTTTCCTGTTCCCCATATGGGCTGGAATGATTTGCAGGTCAAGCAGAAGTCAGCTTTGACAGCCGGTTTGCAAGGTCAGGCTGTCTATTTCGTGCATAGCTACTTTACAGATGTCCCCCAAGAATACATTGATGTGACAGTTGACTATTCTATTGAAGTACCAGCCATGATTCACAAGGATAATGTCTACGGCGCTCAATTCCACCCTGAAAAATCGGGTGATGTCGGACTAGGTATTCTCAAAAAATTTGTGGATTTGTGTGACTGATGGAAATAAAATTAGAAAGGACGGTTCATTCAAACATTTTTTGAATCGAACCCGAGTTAAATAACGGAATAATTAAGTTATTTCTTGTTAGATAATTAAGAAAGAAAGGAAATGAGTTCGAGCTAAAAGCTCGCTTACTTGACTAAACTATATAGAAAGGAAAGTTCAGTTAGATTTTTCGAACTGAACTGAACCCGAGCTAAAGTCTAGGAATGACCACGTTATTTCTGACTAGATAATTAAGAAAGAGAAAGGAAATGAGTTCGAGCTAAAAGCTCGCTTACTTGACTAAACTATATAGAAAGGAAAGTTCAGTTAGATTTTTCGAACTGAACCCGAGCTAAAAGCATCGAGAAAAAGATAAACTTCCTAGTGACAAAGTCACGTCGTCAGTTTCCTATTTTCTACTTGCTTTCTTAACGCTCTTGGTATCTTAATTATGCAAATTCTTCCAGCTATCGATATTAAAAACGGTCATGCTGTCCGCCTTGTCAAGGGGGATTTTGAGCAAGAGACGGTTGTTAATGATAATGTTCTCGACCAAGCTAGTATTTTCATGGAAGCAGGTATCCAATACATCCATGTTGTCGATTTGGATGGTGCACTTGAAGGTCGGGCTGCTAATCGTGATTTAATTGCTAAGATTAAAGAAATGACAGGCTTGGCTATTGAAGTCGGCGGTGGTATTCGCACCATTGAACAAATTGAAGATTATTTATCTGTCGGTATTAATCGTGTGATTATTGGTTCTATGGCAGTTAAGCATCCCCAATTTGTCAAGGAAGCTCTGGATAAATTTGGCAGCGATAAAATTGTTGTTGGTATTGATGCTAAAAATGGGATGGTAGCTACAGAAGGTTGGCTGGAGACTAGCACCGTTGATTACATCAGCCTAGCTTTAGAGATGGAAAAGATGGGTGTCAGACTCCTTATCTATACCGATGTTGACCGTGATGGCACATTGACAGGCCCCAATTTTGAGCATTATGAGAAACTAATTGCTCACTTGACAAGTGCCAAGGTTATTGCCTCAGGTGGTATCCATGCCCTGTCAGATTTGCAACAATTAGAAAAGATTGGTGTTGCCGGAACCATTGTCGGCAAAGCTTATTATAATGGCGATATTAGTCTAAAAGAATTAAGAGAATTTGAGGGTTAGCCATGTTAAAAAAACGGATTATTCCTTGCCTAGATGTCAAGGATGGACGCGTCGTTAAGGGTGTTAATTTTGTTAATCTGACTGATGTTGGTGATCCTGTTGATGCTGCGCGTGCTTATTATGAAGCGGGTTGTGATGAACTGGTCTTTTTAGATATTACAGCAACCTCGGACAATCGAGAAACGACAGTGGATATGGTAAGGCATGTAGCGGACCAAGTCTTTATTCCCTTTACTGTTGGCGGTGGTATTCGTTCAGTTGATGATATGAATAAAATGCTCAAGGCTGGTGCCGATAAGGTCGCTGTTAATTCATCGGCTATCGCCAATCCCCAGTTAATCAAGGATTGTGCTGAGAAATTTGGCAGCCAATGTGTGGTCGTTGCCATTGATGCGCGCAAAGAAGCAGATGATTCTTGGCATGTTTACGTTGCAGGTGGCCGAAAAGATACAGGCATTGATCTCTTGGCTTGGGTTAAAGAAGCCGTCCAGCTGGGTGCTGGCGAAATTCTCCTGACAAGCATGGATAAGGATGGCACCAAGTCTGGTTTTGACTTGGACATGTTGAATGCCGTTGCCCAGTTGGCTGATATTCCCATCATTGCCTCAGGTGGTGCCGGAAATATGGAGCATATGGTGGAAATTTTTGAAAAGACCCCAGCAACAGGTGCCTTAGCAGCATCCATTTTCCATTATGGCGAGGTTTCTATCGCAGATACTAAAAAAGCCATGAAAGAGCATGGAATCGAGGTGAGATAATGACCGATTTATCACTAGATTTTAAAAAACAAGGTGGCCTATTACCAGTTATTGTGACAGACTTTCAGACGGGACAAGTTCTCATGCTGGCTTATATGAATGAAGAAGCTTATCAAAAGACCTTAGACAGTAAAGAAATGTATTACTGGAGCCGCTCTCGCAATGAACTCTGGCATAAGGGAGATACCAGTGGGCATTATCAGTATGTCAAGTCCATCAAGACAGATTGTGACCAAGACACCCTCCTCATTGCCGTAGAACAAGTCGGCGCTGCCTGCCATACAGGAGCTTATTCTTGTTTTTTTAATGAGATTTACAATCCTGAGTAGGACTAGAAAAGCATTTATAGAAAGGAATAGATCGGTCTGAAAGTTTGAAATTTAATTAGTTATTTCCTTAAAAGAAGAAGGATATATCAAAGCAAAGGGGGAGAAAATTGAGAATGAGATTTGCTAGGATTATAAAATCTGTTTGGAATTGTATGCAACGTTTAATAGTACTTTTACCAATGTTGACTGTAATTTCTTTACTTATTTTAGGAAGTTTATTATTCTTAGTTTCTTTGATTCCATCATTACTTCTTAAAGGTAGAGATATAGTTGAATTTTTTATAATAATTATATTGCTAGTATATTTTGTGCATCTACTAAGAAATCAATTATTGATTAGATATGGAATATTATATACAATTTTAACCATATCAAGTGTTTCAATATTTTGCTTACCTCAATATAGGTCAATCATATTATTGCAGCCGACTATTTTATTTATTTATGCTATATATCAAGAATCAAGATTGATTCAGATTAAGAACTTTTTTGAAAAAAATAAAAGTGTATTAACATGGTTTAATATATTTGATGCAATTTATCTTTTGGCTTTTCTTTATAGAAAAAATTTAGATAAAACTTACGTAATAAATAAGATTTGGAGCATTTTTAATGATTTACATTTACCATTACTATTGACATCTATTGGACTCTTGGTAATCGTTCCAATGCTCATTCGTACAGTAATTGCAATTACTATATATAAGAAACAATATCATATTGAAGTTCCACCTAATAAAACTTTAGGAATGGTTTGGTTATCAAATTGTATTTGCTCTTTTTCTCAACTATTTATCATAATAGCACTTGTTGAACAAATAAAAACTGTTCAATTTGAAAGTATTGCTTTAACATTTTGCTTTATCTCATTTTTGAGTGTTCTTTTTTGGAATGTATCCTATGAGTCATTGAAAGATAATGGTGATGATAAAACTGAATTAATGTTAAGATTAACTGCAATATCTTTTGTTTTTATCATAATTGCTTTACTAAGTCAAAAAGAGAATGAAACAATTAGTATTTTAATGTGGTTGCTACCTATTGTAATTCCAATGTTTATTGGTGGGTTAGGTAAATTAGAACCACAATTTGTCTCAACTCAAAAACTAGATCGTCATGTGTATCAGTTGACGATGTTTAGTTTTAATACGTTACTGATTTATAGACTTCAATCTGTCTGTTCCGTTGAAATTAATGAGAATCAATATACATTAAAATCGTTAATAGTTTATGTATTAAAAGATAAATTTGAACAAGATAATTCTGGTTTCGTTGCAACATTAATTTTATTATTGCTATCATTAGGGGCAGGATATGAATTAAGTAAATTTTTAATATTATTATTGAAAAGAGTATATTTAAACTCAGACAATGGCTATTTTATAAAAAAAGGAGAAAAAAACAATGCTAGAAACACTTTACAAAGAAGCGCTAGATCGCAAAGAAAACCCTAAGGAAGGGTCCTATACTAATTATCTTTTTGATAAGGGATTGGACAAGATTCTCAAAAAAGTCGGTGAAGAAGCAACCGAAGTGGTTATCGGTGCCAAAAATGCTGACAAGATTGAGATTGCGAGTGAGACAGCCGACCTTCTTTATCATTTGGCTGTCATGCTGGTTGAGACTGGCGTAACACCAGCCGATGTCGAAGCCGTTCTCAAGTCTCGCCAAGGCAAACAAAGTAATGTTCATGATCGCAAAGAGATTACGGATTATTAGGGAGTAGCAAAAATGATAACAGCAGAAGACATTGTAGAAAAACAGTTTTCTGCCACGTTTCGAGGTTATAATCAGGAAGAAGTTGATGAGTTTCTTGATGACATTACAGAAACTTTGAAGACCCTAGAAAAAGAAAAACAATCTCTTAAGCGACAAGTAAAAAGACTGAAAGAAGACCAGCGGGATTTATAAATCATTCAAAAAGCTGCCAAACATTTTTGACAGCTTTTTTGATAGTATTAAAATTAATCTACGAAAATATAGTGATACAGTTGCACGATCTTTTGAAATGCCTCTGTATCTAATTATCCAACCTTTTGGATGTTTCTTGCCCTATAATCAAAGGTATGGAGTTGAAAAGGATTAACGAACCCATCAATAGTTGGATGACTAAGGTCAACCAGAAGATTTTGCGCTTTTATAGTCTTTTAGTTTATCTTTGATTACTTCGTTAGTTCGTTTTGCCATACTCCAGTACTGCCTGCAGCGCTGCGATGCAAGGAGGTGAAAAGCATCACAGAACGAACGCTATCTGGCTATAAGCCTTACAGAACAAATGTTCGTTTTGTAGACAATTTAGTATCCACATAAGTAACAACAACTCTACCAGCAATACCTGTATTTGGAAAGACATTAACACTATTAGCTTCATAAAAGACTATTTTTAAATGTTCATCTGATAACATTTTTTCATTCCATAATTTTGGAGTACTACCAGCATTAAACAGAAAACGAGCTGGCGTTATCAAACTAACCTTATTTGCAATAATATAAGCCTCTTCCATAAACTCATGGTAAATTGGTGGTGCATAAGTTATATTATTTCCTAAGGCAGTATCTTGATATGGCGGATTACCGATAGATAACGACATCAAATTTCACATGATTTAATGCCTCCTCAATCTTTGTTTTTGCTTCTTCAAGAGAAGTTTTCATGGTATCTACTATTATAAGTGGTAGAGGAGTTTATAAATTATCTGATGTAGCGTTAAAGGATTATCCTGAAATAGCAGATATACAATCAAAAGGTCATAAATTTGACGTAGGTTCTTCAGCATTTAAAATACTTAAAGATATTATTTATTTTGAAGATAAACCAAAGACTGACAAGGACTATGTTCAAATATTGGGTCTATTTCAATCAGCAAGGGTTAGATATTGGATAGCAAAAGATTATCTTATTACACCAGAAAGTTTTTATAAATACAAAGTATTTATTCCTAAATCTGGTGGGAGTGGTGCTATTGGAGAGAAAGAAAGCACAGTATTAATTGGAGAACCTGTAATAGGAATTCCTAATGAAGGAGCTACAGAAACGTTCTTATCAATTGGTACTTTTGAAACTGAAGGTGAAGCTAAATCAGCATTGAAATATATCAAAGGGAAGTTTGCTCGAACTATGCTTGGAATTTTAAAAATTACCCAAGATAATACTCGTGATAAGTGGAAATATGTCCCTCTCCAAGATTTCACTTCTAATTCTGATATTGACTGGAGCAAATCTATTCCAGAGATTGACCAACAGCTTTATAGGAAATATGGTTTATCCAAAGATGAAATTGATTTTATTGAGGAAAAAGTCAAAGCAATGGAATAGTTCTTAAAACAGTACTCCAAATTAACCTTTTAGCTAGTTTTTAGTGCTGCCTTCGCTTAGGAAGAAAAGAGGATTTTGTGATATAATGGTTTAAATGGTAAGTAGGTGAGGGAGGGCTTTTGGTGTCTGCTGATAAGTATTTAGATTATTCTAAGGAGCACTTGGACAGCATTCTATCGGATTTGTTTGGAAATAAGCAACCGAGTTCTAAGAAGGATGCTATCTTTATGGCAGGAAGTCCTGGGGCTGGTAAGTCGGAGGTTGCACATTTGCTAGCTGATAGTTACAAGAATATGATTGTGTTGGATACAGACGATTTTCGTTGTCTCTTTCCAGACTATGATGGTAGTAATTCCAGCAACTTTCAAAAGGCCTGTTCTTGGCTAACTGAACAAGCTTTTCAGTATCTGACAGAGAAAGGCTACTCATTTATTTACGATACAACTTTTGCTGTGCCGAGTACAGAAAAGAAGATAAAACGTGTCTTGAAGAATGGTTACAGGCCTGTGATTTTCTACGTATATCAAGAACCGAAAATTGCTTGGCAGTTTACCAAAGATAGGGAAAGAGTAGAAGGAAGAAAAGTCCCTAAAGAAACCTTTATCAATGCGTTTTTACATGCAAGAGAAAATGTTGAAAAAGTTAAAGTTCGTCACCCAGAGACCTTAGTACATCTTATCATTAAGGATTATCAGAATACCATTGAAGAAGTCCATTTTGATATGGAAAACATCAATCTGATATTACCAAATAACAACACAAGAGAAACTTTAGAGGAGGAACTTTATGAGTGAAAAAGAAACAGTTGACCAAATTGTTGCTAAGTATAACTACAGCATATCAGACTTATCTGATAATGCCACTGCTAAAGAATTTAAGACTGTCCTGACCTATATTGCTAAGGAAGCCAATAAGACTCAGAGGAAATTAGTTGGTCTGGATGCAGAATAGCAGAGGAAAATACAAGGATATTAAACTTTAATTTGAATTCAAGTTTTTGAAAATTGATACCTTAAATCAATTTCTATATGACTTAGAAGAGGAGTAAAGAGTTCAAGTGGTAAGCATTATTGTTAAAGATGTTGTAGACAATTTTCAGATAATGCTTCTGGATTAAAAATCTTAACTCTTGTTGAAGATGCTTTGAGAGCAGGAGAAGAGGTGACGGTTTCTTTTGAAGGTGTTTCCTATGTCAGCACTTCTTTTGTCAATTCAGCTTTTATTCATTTACTAGAGAACTTTATCTTTAACACCATTAAAGCAAAACTCTCTTTCATTAAATCAACTATTCAAATTAATAAGTTGATAAAAGAACGCTTCGTCTTTGAATCATTGCCATCCTGCCTTCGGAACTTCCCTATATCTCTTTATTGCAAAAACTCTGAGCAGATAGGAGCTGCTCAGAGTTTTTTGTTATAAAAGTATCTTTCTCAAGTTTTCTACTGTTTCTACGATAAACTTAGCACCTGCCGTTTCCAATTCTTCACGATTTCCAAATCCGTAAAGGACACCGATGGCATCTAGACCATTTTTTTTGGCACCAATGATGTCATGCTCTCGGTCACCGATCATGATGGTCGCTGAAAGGTCAGAGACTTGTGCACTTGTTAGAGCATAGGCAATGACATCGCCTTTTAGACGCTTGCTACCATCCATACTAGCACCTGCGACAAGGTCAAAATAATCAAAAAGTTCAAAATGCTTCAGGATTTGTCTGGCAAATTCTTCAGGCTTTGAGGTTGCCACTAATAGCTTTTTTCCTTGAGCCTTCAATCTTTCCAATAAATCAGGAATGCCTTGATAAACCTCATTTTCATAAAGCCCCTTATGGCGGAAATAGTCTCTGTAAAAATCCACAGCTTTAAGGCTATCTTCCTTTGAAAAATGGTAGAAGTTTTCAAAAGAATCTTGTAAGGGTGGGCCGATGAAACGGTAAAGTTCCTTCTTATCAGTTACTTCAATGTTAAATTTCTCTAGAGCATAAGCAAGAGAGTTGGTGATTCCTAAAGCAGGATTGGTCAGAGTTCCGTCTAAATCAAAAAGAATGGTTTGATACATGGTTTTACCTCATTAAATTAGTATAGCACAAAAAATGCATTAAAAATGGCTGTTTTATTGTATAATGAAAGAAAAAGGAGTAGCGGTGATGATCGTTCATTTTTCAGAAACAAGTGAAGAGTTAACATCTTTTTTTAATCAGATTTTTGAAGAACAATATGTTCAGTACTTTCAAGAAGCAAAACCTAAAAATCAGAAAAAACAAGTACAGTTTGTGGTCAAAGATGATGCTGCGCGCATTTTGGCAGCAGCTTCTTGTCAGCAACTTTACCAAACGCTGAAGATTGAAAATTTGGCAGTGGACAGTGTCTTTCAAAAGCAAAAATTTGGCAGTCAGTTATTGGATTATATCAAAGACTATGCGCGTGCTCATAACATTTTGACTCTGACCTTAAGCACGCGCTCCTATCAGGCCAAGGATTTTTATCTCAAGCAGGGTTTTCATATCTATGGCCAGTTAGCAGATGTGCCTTTTGAGGGTGTGACGACTTATTATTTTGTCTATAAGTTATAAGGAGGTGGCCATGCATATTCTTATTGCACCAGATTCTTTTAAAGAGTCTTTATCAGCTCTGGAAGTAGCACAGGCTCTTCAAAAGGGATTCTCTAAATCCTTGCCTCAAGCAACTTTTGATCTATTGCCCGTTGGTGATGGTGGCGAAGGAACCTTAGAAGCTTTGGCTTTGGGTTTACAGCTAACAAAAGCAAGTCATACGGTTTCAGGACCTTTTGGAGATCCTATTGAGGTTCAGTATGCCTACAAGGATGACTTGGCAGTTTTTGAAATTGCGGCCATTACAGGTTTGGAACACATTCCTAAAGACAAGAGAAATCCTTTGATAATTAGTAATCGTGGTATTGGTGAATTGCTTGTCTTTCTCGCTCAAAAAGGGATTAGAAGAGTTATGGTCGGTGTTGGCGGCAGTTCTAGCAATGATGGTGGTCTAAGTCTGGCAGCCGGATTGGGTTATGCTTTTTTTGATGATAGGGGAGAAAAAGTTGAAGCCATTGGGGCCAATTTGGGTAAAATTGTTATCTTTTCGGATCAGGCTGTTCCTGCTTGTTTGAGAGATTTGGATGTGACGATTATTACAGATGTGACGAATTGTCTGTGTGGTCCGCAAGGGGCAACGTATACTTTTGCTGGTCAAAAAGGATTGGCAGAAACGGAATTTGCAGCAGTTGATCAAGCAATGCGTCGTTTCTATGAGCTTGTCAATCCAGCTATTTTGGAACTTCAAGGAGCAGGAGCAGGTGGTGGTTTGGCAGCTGGTTTGGTCACCTTTGCAGCTGGAAAAATTGTCTCAGGCATTGATGCGGTTTTAGATATTTTAGATTTTGAGCAGCATGTTCAAAAGGCAGATTTGGTAATTGTCGGTGAAGGACGTATGGATAAGCAGAGTTTATCGGGTAAGGCGCCAGTCGGTGTAGCTAGACGCACGCCGAGTAAAACGCCAGTCATTTCTATTTGTGGTAGTCTCAAGGATGATCTTCCTGATTTTCCAGTTGCGCATATTGCAGCAGCCTTTCCTATCATTTCAAGGGTTGATTCCTTGGAAAATACGCTGGCGCAGGCTAGCCAAAATCTGGAGAGAACAGCACAAAATATTGGTAATCTTTTAAGCTTAGATTTATAAAAAAACAAGCAATACCAGTTTCTTCTGCTTAGTTTTTAAAACTAAGGCAAATGAGCTGAGACTTGCTTGTTTTTAATTATTGGAACCATTTTTGCCAAAAGGTTTTTTTATGTGGCTGTCCAGTTTCTTTGCCGTTTGTGAAGAGTTGGGGATAAAGAGCCTTAATATCTGGATTATCAATGTTTTCAGCTTTGTCAGTATGTACTAGGAGTCCAAAAGGTGAATCGCTCTTATCTTCGGAAACAATAGTAGCTATCAGACCAGCTTCTTGTGTTTTTTTCATGTATAGCATCTGATTGGTCAGGGATAATTTTGGTGAAATTTTAAGAGAAAGAGAATCATATTTTGCCTTAAGATCCTGTAGAACCTGATCAAAATTTGCAAGGATAGCTTGATTTTCTGCATCCGCTAAGAGAATGCTTAAAACGAGGCGTTCAGCAAAAGTACCGAAATATTTTCTTTGCTCATCGGGATTGAAACGATGCTCACCATGGGCACTTTCTAAAATCTTCTTATCTAAATCAGTCATCTTTTCTTCACTTTCTACGTTTATTAGCTTTTAAAAAAATTATACACTATTTTAAAAAAGAAAGCTTGAAATGCTAAATGTTATTTGCTTTTTTAGGTGCTTTAGTGTTATAATACCAAGCAATAACTAAATGTTTGGGGAGTAGAAGATGGAAAATAAAACCAATGTTTGGCAGGTTCTAGGAATTATCTTTATCGTTTTAACTGCTATTTTCTTTATCTCCACAGCAACGCTGACGACGTTATATGTTTTGTCCAATCACGATGTTCATCAGTTAGTTGAAAAATCAGAAGATAAAGAAGACAAAATTGTTCATTATCGCAAGAGAATTAGAAAATATAAGGAAAAAGAAGTCGAAGATTATAAAAATAGTTACAGTTATGATGACTATGATTCCTCTAGTAGCTATGATGATTAAGCAGAAAAAGAAGTCAGGAAATATTTAGGAGTAAAAAATGGAAAATAAAACCAATGTTTGGAAAGTCCTTGGCATTATTTTTATAGTGACAGCCAGTATCTTTTTCATTGCTACGATTGTTATGACGGCTTTGTATGCGACATCAAGACAGGATTTTAATAAGTGGACAGCGACAAATAGCATGCAAGATCGGACCATTACTAATAAGAAAAAGGCCATAAAAAATCTTAAAATTCGAGAAAAAATTAGAGATAATTATTATGGTGATGACTATGAGTCTACTGACAAGGTGACCAAATATATTTTTGGAGAGAGTGCTAAAATGAGTACAGGAGAAGAAGTCACGGTAACAGGAGTCAAAGAAGATTCTAAAGTCAAGATGAAAGGTGTTTCTAAAAAGGATAAGAAAATCGTCCTTACTGTTAGTGTTAAGAATACGACTGATAAAATGATCCAATTTAGTCCGGATGATTTCTTTATCTATGATAGAAACTATGATATTGCTGAGCCAAGTAATTATACAGGTAAGCAAAAAATTCCTGATATTATTGAAGCAGGAAAGACAATTGAGGTTAAGCTTTATTATACTATTCCCAAGTCTTCTCCTTATATAGTAAACTTTGAAAATGCTTACTGGATACCACAAACACAGACGCAAAAGAAATCAAGGACTGTCTAATTAAATTAAACAGAAATAAAAAATCAAAAACAAGGGTTGTGAGCTCATACAAGATTGTTTCAAACCTTGCTTTGATTTTTCTTTTTGTTGTAAGAAAGTTAGGACGAAGTTTCGTTTCAATATACATTTAAGCATGGTAAGTTAGCACATTAGAGATTATTTCATTCCGTGAGCTCTGTTCGGATCACTTTTTGATCGATTTATGCGAAAGACTGGGAGTGAAACGGTTTGTTTGTAAGAGCGTTCTGTATTGAACGCCTAGAAATGAGAGAGAAGAACCCCCGTTCTTAAGAAATAGCGACTGTTTCCCACTCTCAAATCTTTTTTGGTTTGCCTAAGTTCCAACTTTGTGGTATGATTAACATGTAAAAATTAAAACTCATAAGGAGAGAACAAATGTCAATTATTACTGATGTTTACGCTCGCGAAGTCCTTGACTCACGCGGTAACCCAACACTTGAAGTAGAAGTTTACACTGAATCAGGTGCATTCGGACGTGGTATGGTTCCTTCAGGAGCTTCTACTGGTGAACACGAAGCAGTTGAACTTCGCGATGGAGATAAATCACGTTATGGTGGTCTTGGTACTCAAAAAGCTGTTGATAATGTAAACAATATTATTGCTGAAGCACTTATCGGATATGATGTTCGTGATCAACAAGCTATTGATAAAGCAATGATCGCACTTGACGGTACTCCAAACAAAGGTAAACTTGGTGCTAATGCTATTCTTGGTGTTTCTATTGCTGTAGCTCGTGCTGCTGCTGATTTCCTTGAAATTCCACTTTACAGCTACCTTGGTGGATTTAACACTAAAGTTCTGCCAACTCCAATGATGAACATCATCAACGGTGGTTCTCACTCAGATGCTCCAATCGCTTTCCAAGAATTTATGATTGTACCTGCTGGTGCACCTACATTCAAAGAAGCTCTTCGTTGGGGTGCTGAAATCTTCCATGCACTTAAGAAAATTCTTAAGGAACGCGGACTTGAAACAGCTGTTGGTGACGAAGGTGGATTCGCTCCTAAGTTTGATGGAACTGAAGACGCTGTAGAAACAATTATCAAAGCTATTGAAACAGCTGGTTACAAACCAGGTGAAGAAGTCTTCCTTGGATTTGACTGTGCGTCATCAGAATTCTATGATAATGGTGTTTATGACTACACTAAATTCGAAGGTGAAAAAGGTGCTAAGCGTTCAGCTGCAGAACAAATTGATTATATTGAAGAATTGGTTAACAAATACCCAATTATCACAATTGAAGATGCTATGGACGAAAATGACTGGGATGGCTGGAAAGCATTGACTGCTCGCCTTGGTGACCGTGTACAATTGGTTGGTGACGACTTCTTCGTTACAAATACGGACTACCTTGCTCGTGGTATCAAAGAAGGTGCTGCAAACTCAATCCTTATCAAAGTTAACCAAATCGGTACTTTGACTGAAACATTTGAAGCTATCGAAATGGCTAAAGAAGCTGGTTATACTGCCGTTGTATCACACCGTTCAGGTGAAACTGAAGATTCAACAATCGCTGATATTTCAGTTGCAACCAACGCTGGACAAATCAAGACTGGTTCATTGTCACGTACAGATCGTATTGCTAAATACAACCAATTGCTTCGTATCGAAGATCAACTTGGTGAAGTCGCTGAATACCGTGGTCTTAAATCATTCTACAACTTGAAAAAATAATAAGTTATTTAAAACAAAGAGCGCATCTAAAAGGGTGCGCTTTTTAAGATATAAGGTTAAAGAATGGATAAATCAAAAAAGAAAACGGACTCTCGAGTGATTAAAACTCGCTGCTGTATTGAAGAAACTTTCTTGAAGCTGTTAACCGAGGTTCCTTTTGAGAAATTAACGACGACTCGTTTGATTAAGGAGTGCATAATTAGTAAAGGGACCTTTTATGCCCATTATTTAGATAAATATGATTTAGCGGAGCAACTGATTGACCGAGAACTAAAGTTTTTTGAAAATCTCCTCCTTCAGCGCTTTCAAAGTTTTTATGTCTTATTAATCAGTGACACAGATTGCGTTTTTAATGATTAGGATGATGTAGAAAACATTGACAAACTTTTTCGATCCATAGTTTTTATTTCTTGGAATATATAGGAAAATTATGCCAAACTTCTTTCTTATGATTTTAATAAATTTAAAGACTAATATCATTAGGTTGTGGTTACAAGTCCTGCTTTTATTCGTAGAAATCCTGCTTTTTATTATGCTATAATAAGCATAGTGAATTACTGAGGAGAGACTATTGTGAACTATAAATTTTTGCTTTTTGACCTTGATCACACGCTTTTAGATTTTGAAGCAGCAGAAGATGTGGCTTTAACACAATTATTGGAAGAGGCCCAAGTACCTGACGTTCAGACTTATAAGGATTTTTATATTCCCATGAATCAGCAACTTTGGCAGGATTTGACCTTGAATAAAATCAGCAAAAAAGAATTGGTCAACACACGTTTTGCTAAGCTTTTTGCCCATTTTGGTCAGAAAGTGGATGGTCGTACCCTTGCGAATCGTTATCAGAATTTTCTAAGCCAGCAAGGGCAGACTTTGACTGGTGCTGAGACTTTGTTAGAAAAACTAACTGATGAGGGTTATCGTATTTTTGGAGCAACCAATGGTATCGCCAATATTCAGACAGGGCGTATGGCTAATTCCAACATTGCATCTTATTTTGAACAAGTCTTTATCTCAGATAGGATTGGTTTTCAAAAACCTGACAAGGCTTTTTACGATTATATTGCTGATGATATTGCTTATTTTGATTATAGCAGAGCACTGATGATTGGCGATAGTCTCTTAGCTGATATTCAAGGCGGCAATAATGCAGGAATTGATACTGTTTGGTACAACCCTTATATCAAAACCAATGAGACCGGTATAAGACCGACTTATGAAGTCAATGATTACAAGCAACTCCTTGCCTTATTAGTACGAAAAAGCTGAGACTGTTCATAATGGACTCAGTTTTTTTATAGATTTACTGATTCTAAGAAAAATCTCTAAAGTTTTTGCTGGGATCTGGATGAGGAACATTGTGACGTTCACGGGCTCTATGACGATTAGCCATATTGATGCGCATCATAAGCCGATTTTGCAGGACTAAAATCAAAGCTAAGAAAATGAGATGGGATTTCAGTAAAATCATTAGTATAAAACCTGTTAAGATAGTGCAGCCAAGCTTTTAGGTCAAAGCGATAAAGGTCTTTGTTATAGCGGGAAGTCGCTAGAACACCCAGATAAAAGCTAATAATACCAGCAAGAAACAGTATAAAACCAATATTAGCATGGTGGGATTCAGCCAGAAATTCGATACCTACAGTGAAAATATTAATACCAGCAAAGATTGGTAGGTGAGCATAAAAGAGAATACTAGCAGTTGTTTCTTGGTGATGATTGATATTTAAAAAAGTTTGTCCCATATAAAAAACAAAAAGTGTTGCCATTCCAAAAAAGAGCATGAACCCAGTTAAAGGCTGATCTTTTAAAGGATAGGTTTTGATAATAGCAATAACGGATTCTCCAAAGGTTAAAAGAGTTACCAAATGCAGACGTTCAACGATATGCGGGAAGTTGAGCAGCTGATGATTGTAAAATTTTCTGCTGAAGATAGGAAGAAGATTGGGCAGGAGATAAATAAGAGCCGTCCAGATATTGAGAGGTAGCAAACCTAGTGCTAAACCCGCCAAAGGCAGACTGTAACTCAGCTGCGATAGTATGCTGAGCTTAATATTATGACTAAAACCTAATTTTTTCCCTTTTAAAAAATATTGCAGAGCAATAAAAGCATAGGCTAGCATCAGCAGGAAATTAAAGAGCATCAGCTGAGGATTTCCAGCATAGTAGCCCTTAATATTGAGACTGAAGTTGAGCGAAATATTGCCCACTATAAACATGAGAGCAATAATCGTGTAAATATCCTGCAGTCTAGAATCTCCGTATTTATTAAAATAAAGCACTTCATTATGCCAGATATTAAAGATAATAATATTAGTCGTAATAAAAGCTAAAACTTCTTGAAGACCAATGTGGTTGAGATGAATAGCAGAAGTCAGCTGACCAATAGCCAAAACAACAGTAAGATCGAAAAAGAGTTCATAGTTGGAGACACGTTTTGATAAAAACTGAGACATTCTTTTTCCTTTCTTTAAAAATACGTCGTTATTTTACCAAAAAAGCAGAAGGAATAAAAGTAAAACTAATCGCAGTAAAGTCAGAAAAGTTAGGTCATTTTTGCTATAATAAAGATTATGAACGAACTGATTAAACATAAGCTGGAATTGCTGCCAGATAGTCCTGGCTGTTATATTCACAAGGATAAAAACGGCACCATTATCTATGTCGGTAAGGCCAAGAACTTAAAAAACCGTGTGCGCAGCTATTTTCACGGCAGCCATAATACCAAGACAGAATTGTTGGTTTCGGAAATTGAGGATTTTGAATACATTGTTACTGGGTCAAATACAGAAGCTTTACTTCTTGAGATTAATCTCATTCAGGAAAATAAGCCCAAGTACAATATCAGACTCAAAGATGATAAGTCTTATCCTTTTATTAAAATTACCAATGAACCTTATCCGCGTTTATTGATTACCCGTCAGGTGAAAAAGGATGGCGGTCTTTATTTTGGTCCCTACCCTGATTCGGGAGCTGCTACTGAAATTAAGCGACTTTTAGATCGTCTCTTTCCCTTTAAAAAATGCACCAACCCAGCCAACAAGGTCTGTTTTTATTATCATCTCGGGCAATGCAAGGCGCATACCATTTGTCAGACCGACCAAACCTATTGGGATAGTCTTAAAGAAGATGTGAAAAACTTTCTCAATGGCAGGGACGATAAGATTGTCAATGAACTGCGCGATAAAATGACCAAAGCTTCTGAGCTCATGGAATTTGAACGTGCAGCTGAATACCGAGATCTTATTGAGGGCATTGGTCTGTTGCGAACTAAGCAGCGCGTCATGAATCAGGATATGCAGGATCGTGATATTTTTGGTTATTATGTTGATAAAGGCTGGATGTGTGTGCAGGTTTTCTTTATTCGTCAGGGAAAGCTTATTCAGCGCGATGTCAATATGTTTCCTTATTACAATGAGTCTGAGGAAGATTTTCTGACCTATGTAGGACAGTTCTATCAGGATAACCGTCACTTTATTCCAAAGGAGATTTTTATTCCTAGAAATATTGATGAAACTTTGGTTAAAGCGGTGGTCAATACTAAGATTATCAAACCGCAGCGCGGCGAGAAGAAGCAGTTAGTCAATCTGGCAACGAAAAATGCTCGTGTTAGCCTGCAGCAGAAATTTGATCTCTTGGAAAAAGATATTCGAAAAACGCATGGTGCGATTGAAAATATTGGAGATTTACTTAATATTCCTAAGCCAGTGCGCATTGAAGCCTTTGATAATTCCAACATTCAAGGAACCAGTCCTGTTGCAGCTATGGTTGTTTTTGTGGACGGCAAGCCAAGTAAGAAGGATTATCGTAAATTTAAAATCAAAACCGTTATCGGACCTGATGACTATGCCAGCATGCGTGAGGTTATTTATCGCAGATATAGCCGTGTCATGCGAGATGGACTGACACCACCAGACCTGATTATTATTGATGGGGGACAAGGTCAGGTTAATGTAGCGCGTGACGTTATCGAAAATAAATTGGGACTCGATATTCCTATCGCTGGTTTGCAAAAAAATGATAAGCACCAAACCCATGAGCTGCTCTTTGGTGATCCGCTGGAAGTGATTCCTCTGCCTAGAAATTCAGAAGAGTTCTTTCTCTTGCAGCGCATTCAAGACGAAGTGCATCGCTTTGCCATTACATTTCATAGGCAGCTGCGCGGTAAAAACACCTTCTCATCAAAGTTGAACGGTATTGCAGGGCTCGGCCCTAAGCGCAAGCAATTGCTGATGAAACACTTTAAGAATCTTCCTAATATTCAAAAGGCCAGCCTAGATGATATTATCAACTGCGGCATTCCAAAAAATGTCGCAGAGAACATTCAAGAGAGCTTGCGAGAGGAAAGAGAAAAAGGTTAAATGTTAGATACTGTTTTAATTTTAGGCAATATACATCAGCAACTTATTATGGAATCATAAAAGAAGATGTTGAAAAAGCTGTAAACAGTTTCAAAAAGTGGTAAAATAAAAGGACAACTATAACAGAATTAGAAGGATGTTCGTTTATGAAATTTTTAGAACTGAATAAAAAGCGCCATGCAACTAAGCATTTTAATGAAAAAGCAGTTGATTTTAAAGATGTTAGAACAGCCATTGAGATTGCCCAATTAGCTCCTAGTGCTCATAATATACAGCCTTGGAAGTTTGTCCTTGTTAAAGATAAAAAGGCAGCCTTGGCTGAAGACCTGCCTGCTTTAAATAAGGATCAGGTTGAAGGCGCACAGTATGTCATTGCTTTGTTTACCGACACCGACTTAGTTCAGCGTGCGCGCAAAATTGCACGTATTGGCAGCAAAAACCTGCCTGATGATATGATTGGTTATTTCATGGAAACTTTACCAGCTCGGTTTGCGGATTTTGATGAACAAACCAAAGGAGAATATTTGGCTTTAAATGCAGGTTTAGTAGCTATGAATCTGGTCTTGGCTCTAACTGACCAGGGCATTTCGTCTAATATTATTCTTGGTTTTGATAAGACGAAAACCAATACTATTTTAGATATTGATGAGCGTTTTCGCCCAGAACTCTTGATTACAGTTGGTTATACAGATGAGAAGATAGAACCAAGTTATCGTTTGCCGGTTGATGAAATTATTGAAGAAAGATAGGAGCTGTACCTAAGATGTTTGTAGATTTTCAAAAAGAGGTAGATAAACGCCGCGGAGATATTTTGGCCGATTTGTTTCGGATTTTACAGATTAATTCTGAGCGTGATGACAGTAAGGCTGATAAAAAACATCCTTTTGGGCCCGGCCCTGTTCAAGCTCTTGAACATTTTTTGAAAATGGCAGAGCGTGATGGTTATGAGACTAAAAATGTTAATAACTATGCCGGTCATTTTGAATACGGTCAAGGAGATGAGGTCTTAGGCATTTTTGCCCATCTGGATGTGGTGCCAGCGGGTAGTGGCTGGAAAACCTCTCCTTATTTGCCAGAAATCATCAATGGCAAACTCTATGCGCGTGGTGCTAGTGATGACAAAGGCCCAACGATTGCCTGTTATTATGGTTTAAAAATTATTAAGGAATTAGGTTTACCAGTCTCTAAGAAAGTTCGTTTTGTTGTTGGTACTGATGAAGAGTCTGGTTGGGCTGATATGGATTATTATTTTGAACATGTTGACATGCCAGAGCCAGATTTTGGTTTTTCACCAGATGCTTATTTTCCAATTATCAATGGAGAAAAAGGGAATATTACGGAATACCTTCATTTTGGCAATAGCAATGGTGGTTCTTTTATCCTTAAATCTTTCAAAGGTGGGCTGCGTGAAAACATGGTACCAGAATCAGCAACAGCTGTTTTTTCAGCAACGATTTGTTTAGCTGAATTGCAAGAATCTTTGACCGCTTTTACAGAACAACATGCTTTAACAGCGGATCTTAAGGAAGAAGCAGGGAATTTTGTCTTGACCTTGCATGGCAAGTCTGCTCACGGTTCAACACCAGAAGCAGGTATCAATGGAGCTACTTATTTGGCACGCTTCTTGTCACAGTTTGATTTTGCTGGTGATGCTAAAGCTTACTTGGATTTAGCTGCCAATGTTTTATTAGATGATCATGCGGGTGAAAAACTGGGAGTTGCCTATAAGGATGAGAAGATGGGTTCTGTTTCCATGAATCCTGGCGTCTTTAGTTTTGATTCTCAATCTGAAGACAATAGCATTGCGCTTAATTTCCGCTATCCTCAAGGGACAGATGCACAGACCATCAAGGCCAGCCTAGAACAATTATCAGTATCAGGTGTTAGAGAGGTTACTCTGTCTGAGCATGAACAAAAACCCCATTATGTGCCGATGGATGATCCGTTAGTAGCTACCTTGCTAGCGGTTTATGAAAAACATACAGGAGATAAAGGGCATGAATGGGTTATCGGTGGTGGTACCTTTGGACGTTTGCTCAAGCGCGGAGTTGCTTTTGGCGCTATGTTCCCCCATTCGACAGATACCATGCATCAAGCTAATGAATTTGTTGAAGTGAACGATCTGTATAAAGCAGCTGCTATTTATGCAGAAGCCATTTATGAATTGATCAAATAGCGAGACAAGAAAGTTCAACGAATATTATTTGTGTAACGGTCTTATCCAATTAATAACGAGAAAGAGGTTATTATGACAAGTCTTGAAGAAATTACCAAAGCCATTATGGCAGACAGTCAAAATAAAGTTTTTACAGAAAAAAATATTGAACCGCTTTTTGCAGCGCCTAAAACGGCTCGTATTAATATTGTTGGTCAAGCACCGGGAATTAAGGCCCAAGAATCGCGTCTGTATTGGAATGATAAAAGTGGAGATCGTCTGCGTGAGTGGATGGGAGTGGACTATGATACTTTTTATCATTCAGGCTATTTTGCTGTTATCCCTATGGATTTCTATTATCCTGGTAAAGGGAAATCAGGAGACTTACCGCCTCGAAAGGGTTTTGCCCAGAAATGGCATCAGCCGATTTTGGATTTGCTGCCTGATATCCAGTTGACGATTTTAATCGGCAATTATGCACAAAAATATTATTTACATCAAAAGTCTTCTGTTAAATTGACCGATACAGTTGCACATTACAAAAAATACTTGCCTGACTATTTCCCTCTCGTTCACCCCTCTCCCAGAAATCAAATTTGGATGTCTAGGCATCCTTGGTTTGAAGCGCAGGTCGTGCCGGATTTAAAGAAAATCATTCAGCAAATTATTCAATCATCATAAAAATCAGACATGACACTGTATCTACAAACCTGAACATATAAAAATACCTCTGCTGAGATCTAGTAAACTAGAAGGCAGAGGTATTTTTATGGATAAAAGCATGTTCAGTCAGCTTGTTAAGTATCAGTCAAGAATTATCGTAGATAACCTTTAATAAGTTAGGAAATTTTTCGTTTAATTCCTCATTTCGTAAGGAAATACAACGTTTTCGGCCTTCGATGCGTACATATATAATTCCGCATTCTCTTAAAGTCTTAAAATGATGGGAGAGATTATTTTTTTGTCCTAAACTAGAAAATGAGCTACAGTTTTTTTCATCTTGAGCAGAATACAGTTCTTTGAATATCGCTAATCTTGTTGGTTCGCTAAGTGCAGAGAGAATCTGCTCTAAATTAATATCATTAATAGATGGATGTGATAGTGATTTCATTTATTTCTTCCTTTTTATTGACATTTTAACACAAAGAGTATTATAATAAAATTGTTCAATAATTATTGAACAATAAAAAGGAGGTTGTTTATGACAATACTTGAACACTATTTTTATTTATCTGATTTGGCAGTAACTGATAAAAGAAGTCTCCAGAAATTGTGCTGTCTCTTCAAAGATGATGCGATTATAGAGGCTAATGATGGGCATAGATATTCTGGAAGAAGAGAGATCGATTCATTTTTTACAGAATTTTTTAGTAGGAATGCTGAAACAAGACATTTATATGATATCCGAGAATTATCGGATACTGTTCAACAGGCCAACTGGGGAGTTGTTTGCAGAAGAAAAAATGGAGCATATATTGCCTTGACTGGTACCGATATTGCCGAGGTTGAAGACGGGAAAATCAGTCATTTAACCATTACTAGTAATAATTAGTAAATGAGGGTAAGTTTATGATTATTGATAATATCCAGCATGTTATGTTTCCAATAGCAGCGCAGGTTGAAAAACTGGAGAAAGCAAAAGTTGATAAAGCTATTTTATTTTGTACGACACCGCATCCTGAAAGAGCTCGTTCCTATAAAGAACTAAAAGAAGAGATGTCAATACTATTTAAAGTTCTAAGTGGAGATGGACTGCAGGTTGTTTCACTAGACAGAATGAAACAAAATAATCAAAAAGTTGTGCAAGCGATTCAAAAGTATCCGCAAAAGTTTTATGGCTTTGGTTCTGTTCCGCTTGGTTTATCTTTAAATGATACTATTGATTGGATCGAAGAACAAATTGTAAGAAATGGTTTGAAAGGCTTAGGAGAGTTTACTCCCGGTTCAGATGAACAGGTTGGACAATTAGAAACTATTTTCCAAGCGTTAGCTAAATTTCCTAGTTTACCTGTTTGGGTACATACTTTTAATCCAGTCAGTTTAAAAGGCATCCAAACTTTGATGAACTTAACAAAAAAATACCCTCATATTTCTGTAATCTTTGGACATATGGGAGGGTATTATTGGATGAATGTTATTGATTTTGTCAAAGAAACGCCAAATGCTTTTATTGACTTATCTGGAACCTTCTCTACTTTGGCTGTAAGGATGGCTATCACTGAAATTCCTCAAAAATGTTTATTTGGTTCTGACGCTCCTTATGGAGAACCCTTTATGAGTAAGGAATTGGTTGAATACTTGGCACCTACTGATACTATTAGAGATATGGTATTGGGAGGAAATATTCAAAAATTGTTAGAGCTGTCTAATTAAGAGAGAGAGCTAGTGAGATCGAAAAGTATCACTTATCAAACGAAATGTTTAATGTGGTTAAAGTTGTAGCTGTAATGAATAAGATAAAAAAGGATGGGGCAAAAGTGTTCCGACCTTTTTTATATTTAATGTTTTTGCAGAAGGCAATTATTTCCCCAAACAAAACTGGCTAAAGAGTTGTGTAATGAGTTCATCTGGCGCTGCATCACCAGTAATCTCACCAAGAATTTCCCAAGTTCGCGTCATATCAACTTGCAAGAGATCAACAGGCATGCCGAGTTCCAGACCGTCATTAACGGCCTGTAGACTTTTAAGAGCTTTTTCAATTAAGGAAATATGGCGGGCATTGGATAGATAGGTGGCATCTTTTTCGACAATGGCGGCATTATCAAAGAAAAGCTTATTGATGCGCTCTTCAATGACATCAATATTCTGGTTTTTGATGACAGAGATTTTGATGCAATCTTCTGGAAGCTGATCCGTTTCAATTTGCTCTGGGAGGTCTGTCTTATTAAGAAGGATAAGACGGTTGCTGTTTTGGCTGATTTCTAAAAGAGTTCGATCTTGATCAGTCAGTTTCTCAGCACTGTTGAGAACGAGTAAGACCAGATCAGCTTCTTCTAAAGCTTTTTTAGACCGTTCCACTCCAATTTTTTCAACCAGATCATCAGTTTCACGAATACCAGCCGTATCAATCAGTTTGAGAGGAACACCCTTGATATTGACATACTCTTCAATGACATCGCGAGTTGTCCCTTCAATATCAGTAACGATAGCTTTTTCTTCTCGTAAAAGATTGTTGAGCAGACTGGATTTGCCAACATTGGGACGTCCAATGATAGCAGTAGATAAGCCTTCACGCAAAATTTTCCCGCGGCGGGCTGTCTTTAAAAGATTGGTTAAGAGGGTTTCGAATTCCTGAGTCTTCTCTCGCATGAGTGCTGTCGTCATTTCTTCCACATCATCATACTCAGGATAGTCAATGTTAACCTCAACTTGGGCCAGAGTATTGAGAATTTCCTGACGTGTGTTATTGATAAGATTTGAAAGGGAGCCATCCAGTTGTTGAACGGCAACAGCCATGGCTTTGTCTGTTTTGGCGCGAATGAGATCCATTACAGCTTCAGCTTGCGCTAAATCAACACGTCCATTGAGAAAGGCACGCTTGGTAAATTCACCGGGATCTGCCATACGAGCACCAGAGCGGAGAACCAACTGCAGGATTTCATTGGTGACAGCCACACCGCCATGCGTATTGATTTCAATCACATCTTCACGTGTGAACGTTTTTGGAGCGCGCATGACTGAGACCATCACTTCATCAATGATTGCCCCATTCTCAACAATATGTCCGTAATTAATGGTATGGGAGGGAACATCATCCAAATTTTTTCCCTTAAAAATCTTTTTAATAATAGCTAGTGCTTTCGATCCTGAAATACGGACGATGCCGATTGCCCCTTCGCCAAGAGGTGTAGCGATAGCAGTAATAGTATCAAATTCATTTGTTATCATAGCTTTATTTTAGCGCAAAAAAAAGGAAGCCGCAAGATTTTGAGATAGGTAGGCAAAGAAGATTTCCTTTAACAAGAAATCCAATTCATGTTATAATAAAGTGATTATATCTGAATGAAGGAGAGCGCATGGAAGAACTTAAAAAGATTGCTGGTGTTAGGGCAGCTCAATATGTTGAAGATGGTATGATTGTGGGACTTGGGACAGGTTCAACAGCCTATTATTTTGTTGAAGAAGTCGGTCGCCGTGTGCAAGAAGAGGGCTTGCAAGTGATTGGTGTGACGACGTCAAGTCGGACAACTGCTCAAGCTCAAGCTTTAGGTATTCCTCTCAAATCTATTGATGAGGTTGACTCTGTTGATGTGACAGTGGATGGAGCTGATGAGGTTGATCCTAATTTCAATGGTATTAAAGGCGGCGGTGGTGCTCTGCTGATGGAAAAGATAGTAGGAACATTGACAAAAGACTATATCTGGGTGGTTGATGAAAGCAAGATGGTTGATACTTTGGGAGCCTTTAGGTTACCCGTTGAAGTAGTTCAATATGGTGCTGAGCGTCTTTTTCGAGAGTTTGAGAAAAAAGGCTATAAACCTTCTTTTCGCGAATATGATGGTGTTCGCTTTGTGACTGACATGAAAAACTTTATCATTGATTTGGATTTGGGCTCTATCCCTGATCCTATTGCTTTTGGCAATATGTTAGATCATCAAGTCGGTGTTGTTGAACACGGCCTCTTCAATGGTATGGTTAATCGTGTGATTGTTGCAGGTAAAGATGGTGTTCGTATTTTGGAAGCTAATAAATAAATTAATTAATGATGATGGCGGAGTGTTTATCCCGTCGTCTTAGATTGGAAAACTATGTCAACTTTTAATCGTATTCATCTTGTTGTTTTAGACTCCGTTGGAATTGGGGCAGCACCCGATGCTAACAATTTCTCTAATGCTGGTGTTCCAGATGGTGCATCAGACACACTAGGACACATTTCAAAAACCGTTGGACTTAATGTGCCTAATATGGCTAAAATTGGTTTGGGAAATATCCCCCGTGATACGCCGCTTAAGACAGTTCCTGCGGAAAACCATCCAACTGGTTATGTTACAAAATTAGAAGAAGTCTCTTTAGGTAAAGATACGATGACCGGACACTGGGAAATCATGGGACTTAACATTACTGAACCTTTTGATACCTTCTGGAATGGTTTTCCCGAAGAAATCATCAGCAAAATTGAAAAATTTTCAGGGCGTAAGGTCATTCGTGAAGCTAATAAACCATACTCTGGTACAGCTGTTATTGATGACTTCGGTCCCCGTCAGATGGAGACTGGTGAATTGATTATCTATACGTCAGCTGACCCTGTTCTGCAAATTGCAGCACATGAGGATGTGATTCCACTTGATGAACTTTACCGTATTTGTGAATACGCGCGCAGCATTACCCTAGAACGTCCAGCTTTGCTTGGTCGTATCATTGCCCGTCCTTATGTCGGCAAGCCTAGGAATTTCACGCGGACAGCTAATCGTCATGATTATGCCCTATCGCCATTTGCACCAACAGTGTTGAATAAGTTAGCGGATGCGGGTGTTTCAACTTATGCTGTCGGTAAAATCAATGATATTTTCAATGGTTCAGGTATTACCAACGATATGGGACACAACAAATCAAACAGCCACGGTGTGGACACTTTGATTAAGACAATGGGCTTGTCTGCGTTCACCAAAGGTTTCTCGTTTACCAACTTGGTTGATTTTGATGCCCTTTATGGTCACCGTCGCAATGCACATGGTTATCGTGATTGTTTGCATGAGTTTGATGAACGCCTTCCAGAAATTATTGCAGCGATGAAAGTAGATGACTTGCTTTTGATTACAGCTGACCATGGTAATGACCCAACCTATGCGGGAACGGACCATACACGCGAATATGTTCCGCTTTTAGCTTACAGTCCATCATTTACTGGTAATGGAGTCCTACCTGTTGGTCATTACGCTGATATTTCAGCAACGATTGCTGATAACTTTGGTGTAGATACAGCTATGATTGGGGAGAGTTTCCTAGATAAATTAATATAAGATGGGAAATTATGTCGTCCTCTTAAGAGGTGTCAATGTTGGTGGCAAGAATAAGCTTGTGATGAGCGATCTTCGCCAGCAGGTAACCGATATGGGATTTGTCAATGTCAAAACCTATATCAATAGTGGCAATCTCTTCTTTCAGTCGGATTGTCCTCGTGCGAACATCAGTTCTCGGTTTGAACAATTCTTTGCAGACCATTATCCCTTTGTCTAGTATTTTTCCCTCTTTTCACAAGAGGAGTACGAGAAAGATTACCAAGAACTGCCTGATTGGTGGCTTCAAGACTTGGCTCGAAAGGGAGCCCTCTTTTTCACAGAGAAAATGGATAAAAAAAGAGTTATTGAGCGTATCAAATCTTTTTCTCTGAGAGATGAAGTGATTCATTTTGGAGAATTGTGTATTTACTGGGGCAAATAAACAGAGGCGGAGTATCTGAAAACAAGCTACCATAAACAGCTCATCAAAGAAGATTTTTACCGACAGATAACCATTTGAAATAGCAAAACAGCTGAGAGGATTTTAAGTTTATTGAAAAATGGATAATAAAATGAAGTCAGAAGCAATTTTGTCAGTAGATAGGAAGTATCGTTACGTTCTTACTAGAACATGGGATGAAACTTTGCCTAATATTATGTTTGTTGGGCTAAATCCCTCTACAGCCGATGAAACAACAGATGATCCGACAATTAGGCGTTGTATCAACTTTGCTAAATCATGGGGATATGGTGGGCTATATATGGTTAATCTTTTTGCTTATCGTAGCACTAATCCCAACAATATACGAATAGTTGATAACCCTATTGGTGATAATAATGATAGTTATATCTCACATTACGCTAAATTATCAGATAAGGTTGTCGCTTGTTGGGGAAATCGTGGTTCTTACCAAAAGCGCTCAAAAGAAGTGACCAACTTACTAGAAGAAATATATTGTTTTGGGCAAAATAAGAGTGGCGAACCAAAGCATCCACTTTATTTGAAAAAAGAAATTTCACTCATTAAATATAAATAAAGGAAAAACTATGTCATTACTTAAAAAAATTTATGAAACACGTGATTTTCTAACAGCAAAAGGAGTCCAAAAGCCAGAATTCGGTCTCATTCTAGGTTCTGGTCTTGGTGAATTAGCTGAAGAAATTGAAAATGCTCTTGTCCTTAACTATGCTGACATCCCTAACTGGGGACGCTCGACAGTTTCCGGTCATGCTGGTAAACTTATTTATGGTGAATTAGCAGGTCGTAAAGTTTTGGCCTTGCAGGGACGTTTTCATTATTATGAAGGAAATTCTATGGAGCTTGTAACCTTCCCAATTCGTATTATGAAAGCACTTGGCTGTCAGGGACTTATCGTCACTAATGCGGCTGGCGGAATTGGCTTTGGTCCGGGAACTTTAATGGCTATTTCAGATCACATCAATCTGACAGGAGCCAATCCTTTGATGGGGGAAAATCTTGATGATTTTGGATTTCGTTTTCCTGATATGTCCAATGCTTATACAGCAGATTATCGTGAGGTTGCTCACCAAGTTGCAGATAAGATTGGGATCAAGTTAGATGAGGGTGTTTACATCGGTGTTTCTGGTCCATCCTATGAAACGCCTGCTGAAATCCGAGCTTTCAAGACTCTTGGAGCTGATGCAGTTGGTATGTCAACAGTACCAGAAGTTATCGTAGCTGTACATTCAGGTCTTAAGGTTTTGGGTATTTCTGCCATTACGAACTATGCAGCTGGTTTTCAATCGGAACTCAATCATGAAGAAGTTGTTGCAGTGACACAGCAGATAAAAGAAGATTTTAAGGGACTGGTAAAAGCTATTTTAGTAGAATTATAAGGAGTCAGTATGAGAATTCATTTTATCCTTCACGAAACATTTGAGGCACCCGGTGCCTACTTAGCTTGGGCAGCTCTTCGTGGTCACGACGTATCTATGACTAAGGTTTATCGTTATGAAAAGCTTCCTAAAGACATTGATGACTTTGATATGTTAATTCTTATGGGAGGACCTCAAAGTCCTTCCAGTACGAAAAAAGAATTTCCTTATTACGACGCCCAAGCAGAAGTTAAATTAATTCAAAAGGCTGCTAAGTCTGAGAAAATCATTGTTGGCGTCTGTCTGGGTGCTCAATTGATGGGAGTAGCTTATGGTGCAGATTATTTGCATAGTCCTAAAAAAGAAATTGGCAATTACTTGATTTCTTTGACAGAAGCTGGGAAAATGGATTCTTATTTAAGCGATTTTTCAGATGACTTGCTTGTTGGTCATTGGCATGGAGATATGCCTGGTTTGCCAGATAAGGCTCAAGTTTTGGCCATCAGTCAGGGCTGTCCTAGACAAATTATTAAATTTGGTCCTAAGCAATACGCTTTTCAATGTCATTTGGAATTTACACCTGAATTGGTCGCTGCCTTAATTGCGCAAGAAGATGATTTGGATACTCAAAGTCAAACAGAAACTTATGTACAGACAGCTGAGGAAATGCAGACCTTTGATTACTCGTCAATGAATCAAGCCTTGTATTCATTTTTGGATCGACTGACAGAAAGAAAATAATATGAAGAAATTAAAATGAAAGGAATTGACTCCGTTTCTGAGTTTTATTCTAAAAATAAAAGAAAGGAAAGAGAGCAGATTTTTTAATTTGAACTCGAGATTTGAACTCGAGCGGAAAGCTTGGAAAATAGATAAACCTCATGGGAAATCAGGATTTTCCTGCGATTTCCTAATTTTCAGTCGCTTTCTGGTTGCTCTTCTGTATCATAAATTATGTCTATTCATATTGGAGCCCAAGTGGGTCAAATTGCTGATAAAATTTTACTTCCGGGTGATCCTCTTCGTGCTAAATTCATTGCAGAAAATTTTCTTGAAGATGCGGTGTGTTTTAACGAAGTTCGTGGCATGCTTGGATTTACGGGAATTTATAAAGGTCATCGCGTTTCTGTTATGGGAACTGGCATGGGCATGCCTTCTATCTCAATTTATGTGAATGAGCTCATTCGTTCTTATGGTGTTAAAAAATTAATTCGTGTTGGAACAGCAGGTTCGCTTAACAAGGATGTCCATGTGCGTGATCTCGTTTTGGCGCAGGCTGCAGGGACAACTTCCAGCATGATTAAAAACGAATGGCCACAATACGATTTTCCGCAGATTGCTGATTTCTCAATGCTTGATAAGGCTTATCATATTGCTGAGGATATGGAGCTGACAACACATGTGGGAAGTGTTCTGTCTATTGATGCTTTTTATTCAGATTTTGCTGACAACAATATTAAGCTTGGACAAATTGGGGTTAAAGCCGTTGAAATGGAAGCGGCAGCTATTTATTATTTGGCTGCTAAACATGGTGTCCAAGCTTTGGGAATTATGACCATTTCAGACAGTTTAGTTGCTGACGAAGATACAACAGCTGAGGAACGCCAAACAACCTTTACTGACATGATGAAGGTAGGTTTAGAAACTTTAATTGCTTAATATGACTGAACAAGAAACCTTAACTATCCTTTTGGATGTCTATGCTTATTATCAGGCTTACCAAATTGTAAAAGCCAGTCAGTTTTTTTCAGATGATATTATCTTTCTCTTAGAATTGTTAAAGGAAAGACGCGAGCTTAATGTTGATTTTCTCTTTCAGAACCAAGTGCACCTGCAAGAATTGGAACTGACTTATCACATTTCTCTCTTGGATAATGCTTATGAAGAAGAGCTTTTGGCTAACTATATCATGGATTTAGAAGCCAAGTTGCGCAATGATCATATTATTGATTTTGTCAGAAGTGTCAGTCCCATTTTGTATCGTTTATTGATGCGACTGATGCAAAGTCAAGTAGCAGATATTAATGATTATATTTATGATGCTAAAAATGATCAATACGATACTTGGAAGTTTGACAAGATGCATGACTCTGCCAACCCCTTTGTTCAAAACTTTGTTGCTAAGGGAAGAGACAGCAAGATTACTTCAAGAAGTCTGGCGGATTTTATTCAGTTAACTGATTTGCCTCAGGCTATTAAAGACAACATTTTGCTTTTAAGAGATTTTGAAAAATCAGTACGAAATCCTCTGGCTCATCTTATCAAACCTTTTGATGAAGAAGAGCTTCATCGTACGACAGGCTTTTCTTCCCAAACCTTTTTGGAAAAAATCATTCAATTGGCTGTATTTTCTGGAATTCATTATGATAATGATAAGTTTTATTTTGACAAAGTGAATGAACTCATTAAGCGCATCTATCAGAATTAGCAAATATTCATCAATTTTGTTTATAATAAAAAAGGCAACAGTTGCAGCTGTCGCCTTTTTGCATACTATTTATCAAATTTAACTTCTTCAAGAAGATAGTCGATAAATTTTTCCCCCATTTTGGAAAGATTAGCTTTTTCATGCTTAAGGTAAATGATGTCAATTTCATCGTCTACTTCAAGCGGAATCGAAACGATATTGTCGCCGTTAAGGTTACTATTTAAAATCCCAGTTGCAATGGTATAGCCGTCAAGACCAATCATCAGATTGAAGAGAGTCGCTCGGTCGGAAACAACAATAGATTTTTTATGAGAAATCTGTGACATAATTTCCTCTGAAAAGTAGAAGGAGTTATGGATACCCTGGTCATAACTGAGGTAGGGAAAGTCTTCTAAATCGCTGAGAGATACGGACTGATGTTTAGCTAAAGGATTATCCTTACTGACAAAAATATGGGGATGTGCTTTGAAAAGGCTGGTATAAGTCAAATGATTGTCATCAAACATTTTGGTGAGAACATCATGATTGTAACTATTTAGGAAAAGCACCCCAATTTCAGAGCGGAAATTTTTCACGTCATCAATAATTTCGTAGGTTCTGGTTTCACGTAAAAAAAGCTCATAACGCGTCATATCAGTTTCCTTAAGCAGACTGACAAAGGCATTAACCACAAAGGCGTAGTGCTGAGCTGAAACACTAAAAAGTTCACGCGTATGACCTTGGCTTTTATAGCGTTCCTCTAAAAGAGCTGTCTGCTCAACAACTTGGCGGGCATAGGATAGGAATTCAACACCATCCTTAGTCAGGGTGATCCCTTTAGGGTTGCGGATAAAGATTTCAATACCCATTTCGCGTTCCAAATCACGAACCGCGTTTGAAAGTGAAGGCTGAGTAATAAATAGTTGTTTGGCAGCCTCATTCATGCTGCCAGTTTCGACAATTTTGATAATATAATGTAACTGTTGAATACGCATGCCTTTATTTTAGCACAAAATTAGTATTATGAATAGCTTTCCCTTGTGGTGATTGCAGACATATACGTCAACTGATTCTTAGTTGACATTTTTTTCATTTCAAGCTATAATGTAAAAAATGAATAACCTTTAATTTAGTCCAGAGAGGCTGTCAAGGGAAATCAAGATTAACAGGCAGAGGTACAATCTGCCCACTTTTTTGTGTAACCTTGCCAGTTAGTTGGTAAGGTTTTTTTTCATAGAAAGGCAGTTATGATTTTAAAAGAAAATCTAACGGTAGTTAGTCAACGTGAAATTGCTCCTCGTATTTTTGAAATGGTTTTAAAGGGTGATATGGTTGCGCAAATGCAGGCCGGTCAGTTCTTGCATATTCGTGTTCCTGATGCTAGTAAACTCTTGCGCCGACCAATTTCCATAGCTGACATTAACAAAGAAGCTCAAGAAGCTACCATTATTTACCGTATTGAAGGTCGGGGAACGGCTATCTTTTCTCAACTTAAAGCAGGAGATAAGCTTGATTGTTTAGGTCCTCAAGGCAATGGCTTTGACCTTTCTGTCATTGATAAAGGTCAAAAGGCTTTGATTATTGGCGGTGGTATTGGTGTTCCGCCTTTATTGGAAGTGGCTAAGCAACTTTGCAAAAAAGGCGTGGAAGCCTATGCTGTTTTGGGCTTTGCCAACAAAGATGCGGTGATTTTGGAAGAAAAGATGTCTCAATATGCAACTGTTGTGGTAACAACAGATGATGGTTCTTACGGTCAAAAGGGTTATGTATCAACGGTCGTTGATAATTTGGATTTTCTTGCTGACGCCATCTATGCTTGCGGCGCACCTGGAATGCTTAAATATGTTGATAAGAAATTTGAAAAGCACCCGCATGCTTATTTATCAACAGAGGAACGGATGGCTTGCGGTATGGGAGCATGTTATGCCTGCGTCGTTCATGTCAAAGGTCAAGAAGATGCTCAAAACCTGCGTGTTTGTGAAGATGGGCCTATATTTGAAACTGGTCAGATTATTCTAGATTAGGAGGCTGATATGACAAATAGACTTGCTCTTAAATTGCCGGGCTTGGATTTGAAAAATCCTATCATTCCAGCCTCAGGCTGTTTTGGCTTTGGTCAAGAATATGCTAAATATTATGACTTAAATAAATTGGGTTCTATCATGATTAAGGCAACGACCCAGCAGCCGCGCTTTGGAAATCCCACAGCACGTGTTGCAGAAACCCCTTCAGGAATGCTCAATGCCATTGGTCTGCAAAATCCGGGTGTTGATGCTGTCATTGCTCAAAAATTGCCTTGGCTGGCAGAGCATTACCCAGATTTACCAATTATTGCCAATGTTGCTGGTTTTTCCAATGAAGAATATGCTTATGTGTCTGAAAAAATCTCACAGGCACCAAATGTCAAGGCTATTGAGCTTAATATTTCCTGTCCTAACGTTGACCACGGGAATCATGGCCTGCTTATTGGACAGGTGCCAGAACTAACTTATGCTGCAGTTAAAGCTGCTGTTGAGGCTTCTCAGGTACCCGTTTATGTTAAGCTGACACCTAGTGTTGCCGATATTACAACTGTTGCTAAGGCAGTTGAAGCTGCTGGAGCGACTGGCTTTACCATGATCAACACTTTGGTTGGTATGCGTTTTGATTTAAAGACTAAAAAACCTATCATTGCCAATGGTACAGGTGGTATGAGTGGTCCAGCAGTCTTTCCAGTAGCTCTCAAATTAATTCATCAAGTGGCTCAGTCGTCTCAGTTGCCAATCATTGGTATGGGTGGTGTTGATTCAGCTGAAGCCGCCTTAGAAATGATGATAGCTGGTGCCTCGGCGATTGCTGTTGGGACAGCTAATTTTACAGACCCCTTTGCCTGTCCTAATATCATTGAAGACTTACCTAAGGTTATGGATAAATATGGTATTGAAACGCTTGAACAATTCAGAAAGGATGTTAGAAATGCGTGAACCCCGTCCCTTAATTGCTCTTGATTTTCCTTCTTTTGATGATGTGAAATCCTTCTTAGCACAATTCCCACCAGAAGAGAAACTTTATGTTAAAATTGGTATGGAACTCTATTATGCTGTCGGTCCAGAGATTGTGCGCTATGTGAAAGGTCTTGGCCATTCGGTCTTTCTTGATTTAAAATTGCATGATATTCCCAATACGGTCAAATCAGCTATGAAGGTGCTATCTGATCTTGGTGTAGATATGACTAATGTTCATGCGGCTGGCGGTGTTGAAATGATGAAGGCAGCGCGTGAAGGTTTGGGAAAAGGTCCAAAACTGATCGCGGTGACCCAATTAACTTCAACGTCTGAAGAACAGATGCATGATTTCCAAAACATTCAAACCAGCTTAGCGGAGTCAGTTGTTCATTATGCCAAGAAGACTGCGGAAGCTGGTCTTGATGGAGTTGTCTGCTCTGCTCATGAAGTGGAAGCCATCAAATCAGCCACGTCGAATGATTTTGTCTGTCTAACACCGGGTATTCGTCCAGCGGGCTCTGCCATTGGTGACCAAAAACGCATCATGACACCAGCAGACGCACGTACCATTGGTTCAGACTATATCGTGCTAGGACGCCCTATCACGCGAGCAGAGGATCCAATAGCCGCCTATCAAGCGATTAAAGCTGAATGGAATGGCTAGGGAGACTTATCAAGTAGGAATTAGTAAAAAATTACTAAAGGAATGAAATTGAAAGTTCTTGGTTTTATTGGAGGAACTGAAGAAATAAAGGAGAATAATTATGACATTAGCAAAAGACATCGCTCGTGATTTACTAGATATCAAGGCCGTATATCTTAAGCCAGAAGAACCTTTTACTTGGGCATCTGGCATTAAATCACCCATTTACACAGACAATCGCATCACGCTTTCCTATCCTGAAACACGTACTTTGATTGAAAATGGTTTTGTGGAAACCATCAAGGAAGCATTTCCTGAGGTAGAAGTTATTGCAGGAACAGCAACAGCAGGGATTCCTCATGGTGCTATTATTGCAGATAAGATGAATTTGCCCTTTGCTTATATTCGCAGCAAACCAAAAGATCATGGTGCAGGTAATCAAATTGAAGGTCGTGTGACTAAGGGACAAAAAATGGTCATCATTGAAGATTTGATTTCAACAGGTGGCTCTGTACTGGATGCCGTGGCAGCTGCGCAACGTGAAGGTGCTGACGTGCTTGGTGTGGTTGCCATTTTTACCTACGAATTACCAAAAGCAACAGCCAATTTTGAAAAGGCTAGTGTGAAATTGGTGACTTTGTCAAACTACAGCGAACTGATTAAAGTTGCTAAGGTACAAGGCTATATTGATGCAGACGGTTTAACCCTGCTCAAGAAATTTAAAGAAAACCAAGAGACTTGGCAAGACTAAAATAATATCAAAAAGGTAGGACATTATAGATGGAATTTTCCCTTTTTCTTATTTGAGTAATAATCTAAAAGTGCCATTAAAATGTTAATAAACTGAACACGAGCCACGAGCTGTATTAAAGAGATAGTTTCTCCTAGCGTCTTGTGACTCTTCGTCAAAACTTCTATTTTGCCTTTGCTCGTGGATGCTCTTTGTATCTTAATAAACTGAACACGGCTACGACACTGTGCAAAAAGATAAAGACTGCCTAGATGCTGGTGCATCTTCGTCAGCTTTCCTATTTTGCGGTGTGTCGTTTTACGCCTTTGTATCTTAATAAAGGAGGTTTCTGATGAAAATTCATGTGCCATTTAAAAATCATATTATCCCTGATGCTTATGCTAAAAAAGCAAGTGAAACTAATAAAGGTTATGCTGTTAAATCTTTTCCTTTTGAAATTGTAGACATTCCAGAGAATGCTAAAACCTTAGCTTGGACTTTGGTAGATTATGATTCTATTCCTGTTTGCGGTTTTGCCTATATTCATTGGACTGTTGCTAATGTACCAACAGATGTCACTGTTATTTCAGAGGATTTTGCAAGACAAGATCAAAAGCATTTAAAGGGGAAAAACAGTCTGGTCAGCAAGTTCCTAACAACTGATTATTCTGATATGTACGATGGTTACCTTGGCCCTTATCCGCCAGACAAAGATCATCACTACACCCTTACTGTCTATGCGCTTGATGATGACTTATCTCTTGATGCGGGTTTCTATCTTAATGAACTCTTACATGCAATTGAAGGTCATGTAATTGCCCAAGCTCAAATGGATTTGGTGGGCAGAGCATAATCAAGGAGACATCTTATGACTGTCAAGGTTTAAATCTGTGTCAATGCAGATGGTCTACAGTTTCTAAAAAGTTTATGGAAGGTCAAAAGCTTGGACAGATTGAAAAGAAGATAAAGAGGCTAAGGATGTGACCTTAACCTCTCTTTTGCTATTTAATCAAGGAGGTGCTTGGTATGAAATTCACAAAACGTCAGCTTTTAGATTGGCTGTTGGATGTAACGGGAGCTGAGGAAGTCTATCCTTTTACCCGAGAAAAAAGCAAGTACACGCCCGTCATTCGACATAGGCGTAATCAAAAGATGCTGGCTTTAGTAACAGAAAAAGATGGTAATCTCCTTCTAAATCTTAAGCTCAAACCAGAACAGGTAGAAAATATGCTGGAAACTAAAGGTGTGATTCCAGCCTATCATATGAATAAGAAACACTGGCTTACAGTTTTGGTTAACGAAACAGAATTAACGGAGAATGAATTGAAAAATATGGTATTGGAAAGCAGTCAATTGACGCAGGGCTAATAAACAAATCATTGGATAGGAAAAGAATCCCTTCATGAATTAGACGAAAGGAGCATAAGATGCAATTTCCAGATGCAACAGCTATGGCCAATGCAGTGAAGCAAAAAGATGTTTCTCCTAGAGAACTAGTAAAATGGACGATTGAAAAAGCTGAAAAGCATAATCCTTCCTTAAATGCTATCGTCAGTCAACGCTATGAAAGAGCTTTGCAAGAAGCGCGGGAACGCGATTTCACAGGAAAACCTTTTGCAGGTGTTCCTCTCTTTCTCAAAGATTTAGGACAGGAACAGGCTGGGGAATTATCAACATCAGGCTCTCGTCTACTGGCTAATTATCATGCCAGTCATTCTGACAACTATGTCAAAAGCTTAGAAGCCTTGGGTTTTATTATTCTTGGTCGCACCAATACACCAGAGTTTGGTTTTAAGAATATTAGTGACTCTAGTTTGCATGGTCAGGTCAATTTGCCTGATGATGTCAGCCGCAATGCGGGTGGCTCCAGTGGTGGCGCCGCAGCCTTGGTTAGCTCAGGTGTTGTGCCTTTAGCGGCTGCCAGCGATGGTGGTGGCTCCATTCGGATTCCTACTTCTTTTAATGGTCTTATTGGTCTGAAACCAACACGTGGTCGCATTCCAGTTGGCCCCACTTCTTTTAGAGGCTGGCAGGGCGCCTCTGTTCAGTTTGCCCTGACCAAGACGGTGCGTGATACCAAGCGGCTGCTTTATTATCTTCAGACCTGTCAGATGGAAAGTCCCTTTGTTTTGCCGACCTTATCCAAAGAATCGCTGGAACAGCCTTTGAAGAAAAAACTGAAAATAGCCGTATTGTTTGATTCACCTATTGCTAGTCGCGTTTCTCGCTCAGCTATTTCTGCCGTTCAGCAAACGGTTAAATTTCTGGAAGCAGCGGGTCATAGGGTAGAAGAAGTGTCACAACCTTTAAATGGTATAGAGGCCATGAAGTCCTACTATATTATGAATAGTGTCGAAACGGCTGCCATGTTTGACGGGCTTGCCGCTTCCTTGGGACGCCCTTTGACACTGGATGATATGGAGGTCATGTCTTGGGCACTCTATCAATCCGGTCAAAAGATTCCTGCCAAATCTTATTCTAAGATACTCAATCAATGGGATCAATACAGTCATCGCATGGCTGTCTTTCATGAAAAGTATGATCTTATTCTAACACCGACAACAGCTGAAGTTGCACCTAAACACGATCAATTTCAATTGTCAAGTACTTTAGAAAATAAATTAAAGCATATAACTGATTTTGATAGGAATTGCCAGCAAGAGCTCATTTGGGAGATGTTTGCTGACAGTTTAGCTTGGACGCCCTTTACACAGCAGGCCAATCTAACAGGACAGCCCGCCATCTCTCTACCGCTTTATCGAGATAAGCAGGGTCTGTCACTTGGTGTTCAATTGACAGCTGCTAAAGGCAGAGAAGATTTGCTTTTAGCTCTTGCACAGTCATTTGAGGAGCAGTCACTTTTTGTCTAAGCGGGAAGATTGCAGACAAAATACTTGAAAAATTTCTGAGAAAAGTGTATTTTCGCAAAGTAAGCCTTTTCAAACTTGCAAAATACTTGATTTTATTTAAGGAGAAAATACATAATGAAAAAGCATTTTTTCATGACTTTTAGCCTCTTGCTAGCGGCTGTTTTTCTAGTTGCTTGTTCCAATCTTTCCGATTCTGGACAGAGGAATTGGGATAAGATAAATAAGAGAGGAATGCTTAAAATTGCTACTGCAGGAACGCTTTATCCGCAATCTTATCATGATGATCATAATAAATTGACGGGTTATGATGTTGAAATTCTAAAAGAAATAGGAAAACGTTTGGGATTGAAAGTTCAGTTTACTGAAATGGGTGTCGATGGTATGCTGACAGCCATCAAGAGCGGTCAGATCGATGTTGCTAATTATTCCCTAGAAGACGGCAACAAAAATATCAGTAAGTTTTTGAGAACCTCTCCCTATAAATATTCTTTTACGTCAATGGTTGTCCGCTCTAAAGATGATTCAGGTATTCATTCTTGGTCAGACCTTAAGGGAAAAAAAGCTGCCGGAGCTGCCAGCACTAATTATATGAAGATTGCTAAAAAATTAGGAGCAAAATTAGTTGTCTATGATAATGTCACCAACGATGTTTATATGAAAGATTTAGTTAATGGTCGTACAGATGTCATTATCAATGATTATTATCTGCAAAAGATAGCTGTTGCAGCAGTCAAAGACAAATACGCTATCAAAATAAACCAAGGACTTTATGCCAATCCTTACAGCACTAGTTTTACATTGTCTTTGAAAAACAAAGTACTGCAAAAGAAAATCAATAAGGCTGTGAAAGACATGCGCAAGGATGGCACCCTAACCAAGCTATCTAAGAAGTTTTTCCAAGGAGAAGACGTCACTAAAAAACATTATAATAGCTATAAAAAAATTGATATTTCTGACGTTGATTAATAGCAGGCGATCTCTTTTCAAGAGATCGCCTTAGTTTTGTCTTTTTTTGTAACTGGAATGCTGTTTGAAAATTTGTTACAATAGGTTTGATAGGTGCGTGATGCTTTTCAGCTATTTCAGCCCTAGATAGAAAGATAAGGATAGATGTAATGTTTATTAATTTTCATCTGATCATCAAAAGTTTATCCTTTGTTTTGACAGGCATTCCATATACCTTAGGTATTTCAGTTCTTAGTTTTCTGACAGGCTGCCTCTTGGGAATCTTTATTTCTTTCTTGAGGATGTCTCAGAATTCTTGGCTTAGGTCCTTGGCGCGGATATATATTTCTATCATGCGTGGTGTTCCCATGCTTGTCGTTTTATTTGTCCTTTATTTTGGTCTGCCTTATTTTGAGGTGCAGCTGCCTGCCTTGCTTTGTGCCTATATTGGTTTTAGCGCAGTCAGTTCAGCCTACATATCTGAAATATTTCGAGCTTCTATCTCAGCAGTAGATAAAGGACAATGGGAAGCAGCAGGGGCTCTTGGTTTGCCTATGACATCCATTTTAAAAAGTATTATTTTACCGCAGGCTTTTCGGATTGCTATTGCGCCTTTGGGAAATGTTATGTTGGATATGCTCAAAAGCTCTTCATTAGCGGCTATGATTACAGTACCGGATATTTTTCAAAATGCGAAAATTATCGGTGGCCGCGAGTATGATTACATGTCTATGTATATTTTGATTGCTTTTATTTATTGGCTTCTTTGTTTTTTGTTTGAAATGTTTCAAAATCATTTGGAAGCAAAACTCAGTGTTTATTGATTAACTTAGTAAGGAGAAATGTATGGAACATTCAGCTTGGCATGATTTGATTAAGAAAGAACTTCCAGAAGGCTATTTTGCTCAGATTAATCATTTTATGAATGAAGTGTATGCGCAAGGTGTTATTTATCCACCTAGAGATAAGGTCTTTAATGCCATTCAGACCACACCTTTGGATAAGGTTAAGGTTGTTATTATTGGTCAGGATCCTTATCACGGACCCAATCAGGCACAGGGATTATCTTTTTCTGTACCTGATCAAGTGCCTGCTCCGCCATCTCTCCAAAATATTTTAAAGGAACTGGCAGATGATATTGGACAAAAACAAAGTCATGATTTGACCTCTTGGGCCAAGCAAGGTGTGCTTTTGTTAAATGCTAGCTTAACGGTTCCTGAACATCAGGCTAATGCTCATGCCAATGGTATCTGGGAACCTTTTACGGATGCCGTTATTAAGGTTGTTAATCAAAAAGAGACACCGGTTGTCTTTATTCTTTGGGGTGGTTTTGCACGTAAGAAAAAGGCACTTATTACCAATTCCATTCACCATATTATTGAATCGCCCCATCCTAGCCCCTTGTCTGCTCACCGAGGATTTTTTGGCAGTAAACCTTTCTCACAGACAAATCATTTTTTAGTGGCACAAGGTTTAGAACCCATTGATTGGCTTAAATAAGGAGATGTTATGTTACTTATAAAAAATGGCCGTGTTCTTGATCCTAAGTCTGGTCTTGATCGGGTATTAGATGTTTTGCTTGATGGTAAAAAGGTCGTCAAGATTGCAGAAAATATTGAGTCTGTGGATGCTCAGGTTATCGATGCAGAAGGTCTTGTTGTAGCACCTGGTTTGGTTGATGTTCATGTTCATTTTCGTGAACCTGGCCAAACCCATAAGGAAGATATTCATACAGGAGCTTTGGCAGCAGCAGCTGGCGGAGTAACGACAGTTGTTATGATGGCTAATACCACACCGACTATTTCTGATGTGGCAACTCTGACAGAAGTTTTAGAAAGTGCCGCTAAAGAAAATATTCATATTAAAACAGTAGCTACCATTACGAAGCATTTTGATGGTCAGCATTTGACTGATTTTGAAACACTTTTAAAAGCAGGAGCAGTTGGATTTTCGGATGATGGCATTCCTTTGACAAGTTCTAAGGTTGTCAAGGAAGCTCTGGATTTGGCCAAGAAGAATGACACTTTTATTAGTCTGCATGAAGAAGATCCAGAGTTAAATGGCATTTTAGGTTTTAATGAAAAAATTGCCAAAGAACATTTTAAAATCTGTGGAGCAACAGGTGTTGCAGAATACAGTATGATTGCGCGTGATGTCATGATTGCTTACGATAGGCAGGCTCATATCCATATTCAGCATTTATCTAAGGCAGAGTCTGTCAAAGTGGTTGCATTTGCACAAAAATTAGGCGCTCAAGTAACAGCAGAAGCAGCACCGCAGCATTTTTCCAAAACAGAAAATCTTTTGTTGGAAAAGGGAGCCAATGCTAAGATGAATCCTCCTCTTCGTTTGGAGGCGGATCGTCTGGCTGTGATTGAAGGGCTCAAGTCAGGTGTTATTTCTGTCATCGCAACAGACCACGCTCCCCATCATGCGGATGAAAAAAATGTAGCAGATGTGACTAAGGCGCCATCAGGAATGACGGGCTTGGAAACTTCTTTATCATTAGGCTTGACTTATTTAGTAGAAGCAGGACATCTTAGTTTGATGGACTTCTTAGCCAAAATGACCATCAATCCAGCACAGCTTTATGATTTTGATGTTGGCTATTTAGCAGAAAATGGTCCTGCTGATCTTGTGATATTTGCGGATAAGGAGGACCGTCTGGTTTCTAATCATTTTGCCTCTAAGGCCGCCAATTCACCCTTTATTGGTGAAACCTTAAAGGGTCAAGTCAAATATACCATCTGTTCTGGTGAAGTGATTTATCAAGCATAAATGAGGCAAAACATTTTATTGTGCAGAAGCTTCGGTTTAACATAGTGATTGGAATTTTCGCATCAGGGAACTTGTTCAAGTTTATCTAATCAAAGAAATTCCGCCTACCCAAGCAAACTATCAAAAAGGGTTATAAATATAAGTTCTTAACGATTTAAAAAAATGATATATCTAATGTAAGGAATATGATGAAAAAGAAAGCAATTATTATACCGGTCTTATCAACTTTGCTTTTATCTGGTGCTATTTTAACAGCACACGTTTATGCAGACGATTTAACGACGGAACCATCTGCTGATAGCAGTACTCAATCAAGCAGTCTTTCCTTTTCTGAACAGACGGCTGACTCAGGACAAGAGACTAGTCAGGTCTCTGATGCAATTTCTTCTGTTGCAGCAGTAAAATCTGCTGATGATTCCAAATCAGTTTTTGAAGATAGTCATTCTGATGAAGTCTCATCATCTTCAGCAAGCAGCGGCCCTAAACCTGCTGTTAATTGCGTATCAGATGAAGCAACAACCACCATTCTCCACACCAATGATATGCATGGGCGTTTCTTAGAAGATAGCAGCAATGGTGTTATTGGCATGCCAAAATTAGCAGGAATTGCAGCTGAATCCAGAAAAAAAGGGACTACCTTGCTATTGGATTCCGGAGATGCTATCCAAGGTCTGCCAATTACCAATAACAGTAAGGGAGAAGATGCAGTAGCTCTCATGAATGCTACGGGTTATGATGCCATGACGGTGGGCAATCATGAATTTGATTTTGGCTTAGATCAATTAAAGACTTTGGTCAAGAAACTTGATTTTCCAATTATCAGTTCTAATATTTATGTCAATGGCGTCCGTCTTTTTCAAGCTTCTACAGTTATTGACAAAAATAAAAACATTGATGGGGATGAATATGTTGTTATTGGTGTCACGACACCTGAAACAGCCACTAAAACCCATCCGCGCAATGTTCTGGGTGTGACTTTTACTGATCCGATTACTGAGGTTAACAATGTTATTGCTCAAACCGAAGCACAGGCTAGATCGCAAGGAAAGACTTATAAAAATTATATTATTTTGGGACATCTAGGGGTAGATACAACAACCAAGGAAGAATGGCGCGGAGACAGCCTCGCTCAAGCACTGGCTAAGAATAGTCTGCTGGCTGGTAAAAATGTCATTGTACTTGATGGTCATTCGCATACAGCTAAAACGCAAACCTATGGCAATGTGACCTATAATCAAACAGGAAGTTATCTCAATAATGTTGGTCTGATTAAGCTCAATTCCAAGGAGATCCTAAGCAATGCGTTGATTTCTGATCAGGATGCCAAGACAGTAGCAGCTGACCCCAATGTGCAGATGATGGTTGATCAGATTGAGACTAAGTATAAAGCTGACAGTTCTACCATTTTAATTGCCAATAGTCCAGTTGAACTCAATGGCGATCGCATGAATGTGCGTGTTCGTGAGACAAATCTGGGGAATGCAGTGGCAGATGCCTTGCTTGATTATGGACAAACGGGCTTTTCACATAAGTCCAATTTAGCTGTTACTAATGGCGGTGGTCTTCGTGAAACAATTGCCAAGGATAAGCCTATTACCAAAGGAGATATTATTGCTGTTTTGCCTTTTGGTAATAGCGTTGCGCAAGTCGCCGCGACAGGGCAGAATATCAAAGATATGTTTACCAAATCTCTAGGTTCTATTTTACAAGCAGATGATAAAGGCAAGTCTGTTCTTGACGAAAATGGTCAGCCATTGCTTGAGCCAAGCGGCGGTTTCTTACAAATTGCTGGTGCTAAGGTTTACTATGATACTAGCCTAGAACCGAGAAAACGTATCCTTTATATTGCAATTTTAGACCCAGAAACAAAGACCTATCAGCCTCTGGATTTGACAAAAATTTACTATCTCGTCACGAATGACTTTTTAGCAGCAGGCGGTGATGGCTATACCATGTTGGGAGGTAGCCGCGAAGAAGGTCCATCTATGGACAGTATCTTCACTGATTATCTATCTCGTGCTGATTTGACGCAATATCGAGTGATTAACCCTAATTCGCGTAGCATTTCCATATCATCAACCAAGGACTCAGATGGTGATGGACAGCCTGATTATTTGCAATTAATTGCTGATAACAAGGCCACTGTTCCTCAAAAGGGGTTTGACTCTGGTCAAGACAAGTCAGAAGTTATTACCTTGTCTTATTCAAAAAATTGGAGAGCAGACCAATCCTTACTAATCTCTGCTCTTCATCAGACAGCTCCATTAGCAGAAAAATTTTCTTCCTATCAGGAAAAATAAGAATTGCCATTAACTGGCAGCTGTAATTCTGTTCTTGTGATTTTAGCTGGCCTTTCCTTAACTTCTTATGGCTTGTACAGTAGCTATCGTAAAGCTTATGGGAAAGAAAAATAAAGACTATCACTATTTCTTAATTTCTTAAACGCGTAAAAATTCCCTCAATTATTTCGATTGAGGGAACTCTTTTTAATGTGTTTTTTGTTTAGTAATATTGAGACCAAAAGGAACTAAACTTTCGGTTTTATTTTTAATACGTACCAAATTTTCACGATGGCGTATGATAATCAAACTGCCTGCTGAAATAACAATTAAGACAAACAGAAAATCATAGTCTTTTAAAAGAAAGTGTAGAGCAGGAAAAATCAATACGGTAATAATAGCAATACTGGCAGCAATGACACTTGATAAGGAAATCATGCTGGTTAGATAAAGAGTAAAGAAGAAAATGAACAAAAGGAAAATAAGATAGAAAGGAGCAAAACCTAACAAAATACCTGCTGAAGTTGCCACAGCCTTACCACCCTTAAAATTAGCAAAAATAGGGAAAGTGTGTCCTAAAATAGCAAAAAAACCAAACAGCAAGGGAGAAATATGGGTTACTCCTAACCACATGGGCAGCAGAGTTGCCAGCGTTCCCTTTAAAAAGTCAACTGTAAACGTTAATAACCCAGCTTTTGGGCCTAAGACACGAAAAGTATTAGTGGTTCCCATATTGCCGCTGCCATAGTCTCGTAAATTTTTACCGTAAAAATATTTGCCAATCCAAAGTCCTGTCGGTATAGATCCTAGAAGATAGGCTGCAATTATCAAAAGAATTAGTTTCATAAAATTATTATAACAAATCCTTTAAGGAAAATCTCTTGATTTTCAAAAATTACTTTGCAAAATTTCTAAAAAACTTGTAAGATAAAAAAGATGAAATAATCGGAGGTCAACTTTGGCTAAAAAGAAAATTAATATTAATAATTATAATGATGATGCCATTCAGGTTTTAGAAGGTTTGGATGCCGTTCGTAAACGTCCGGGAATGTACATTGGTTCAACAGATGGGACAGGCCTGCACCATTTGGTTTGGGAAATCGTTGATAATGCTGTTGATGAAGCTCTGTCTGGTTTTGGTAATCAAATTGATGTTATCATTAACAAAGATGGCAGTATAACGGTAGCTGACCATGGACGAGGGATGCCAACAGGTAAACATGCTATGGGTATTCCGACTGTTGAGGTTATCTTTACTGTTCTTCATGCGGGCGGTAAGTTTGGACAAGGCGGCTATAAGACTTCTGGAGGCTTGCATGGTGTGGGTTCTTCTGTTGTCAATGCACTGTCCAGTTGGTTGGAAGTTGAAATTACACGCGATGGTATAGTTTACAAACAACGTTTTGAAGATGGTGGCAAACCAGCAACAACCTTGGAGAAGGTTGGCAAGGCTCCCAAGTCAAAATCGGGAACCAAGGTCACCTTTATGCCAGATGCCGGCATTTTCTCCACGACTAATTTTGTTTATAATACTATTGCTGAAAGACTTAATGAGTCCGCTTTTCTGCTTAAGAATGTGACTTTGACCCTGACAGATGAAAGATCAGAAGAGATAGAACATGTTGCCTTTCATTATGAAAATGGGGTTCAAGACTTTGTAGAATATCTTAATGAAGACAAGGAAATCTTGACACCAGTTATTTATTTTGAAGGGGAAGAAGCTGATTTTCAGGTAGAAGTTGCTCTGCAATACAATGATGGTTTCTCAGACAATATTCTCTCTTTTGTCAATAATGTTCGTACCAAAGATGGCGGAACGCACGAAACTGGACTCAAATCTGCTATCACCAAGGCTATGAATGATTATGCCAGAAAGACAGGTTTGCTCAAGGAAAAAGATAAGAATTTGGAAGGGTCAGATTACCGTGAAGGTTTATCTGCCGTCCTTTCTATACTTGTTCCAGAAGAACACCTGCAATTTGAAGGGCAAACCAAGGATAAGTTGGGAAGTCCCTTAGCCCGTCCCATCGTTGATGGTTTGGTGTTAGAGCAATTGACCTATTTCTTAATGGAAAATGGTGAATTAGCTTCCAATCTTATCCGCAAAGCTATTAAAGCGCGTGAAGCGCGTGAAGCAGCCCGTAAAGCCAGAGACGATAGCAGAAATGGCAAGAAAAATAAGAAAGATAAAGGTCTTCTTTCAGGAAAACTCACACCAGCCCAATCTAAAAACCCTAAAAAAAATGAACTCTATCTGGTCGAAGGAGATTCTGCCGGCGGGTCAGCCAAACAAGGACGCGATCGGAAGTTTCAGGCTATTCTCCCTTTACGTGGTAAGGTACTCAATACCGCTAAGGCCAAAATGGATGATATTATTAAAAACGAAGAAATCAATACCATGATTTATACCATAGGCGCTGGTGCCGGTCCTGATTTCAAGGTTGACGATTCTAATTACGATAAAATCATTATCATGACCGATGCCGATACCGATGGAGCCCATATTCAGACCCTGCTCTTAACCTTTTTCTATCGTTACATGAGACCATTGGTGGAGACAGGACATGTTTACATCGCCTTACCACCTCTCTACAAGATGTCTAAAGGTAAAGGAGCCAAAGAAGTCGTAGAATACGCATGGACAGACGGTGAGTTAGAAGATCTCCGCAAAAAATTTGGTAAAGGAGCTATGCTCCAGCGCTACAAGGGTCTGGGGGAAATGAATGCCGACCAGCTCTGGGAAACAACCATGAATCCTGAAAATCGTACCCTTATCCGTGTGACTATTGAAGATCTGGCACGTGCCGAACGCCGCGTCAACGTCCTCATGGGCGACAAGGTTCCGCCCCGTCGCAAATGGATTGAAGATAACGTTAAGTTTACCTTGGAGGAGAGTGGGGTGTTTTAGAGAGGAGATTAAATTATGAATGTTGATTTTGGAGTTGCATCATATCTATTTGGGAAAAGTGCAGATTTTTTATTTGATACTTTTTTCGCTAAACTAGGTTTTAAAAACGATAAAGATAGGAAAAAGCTGAAGAAAATTGTTAATGAGTTTAAAGTGTCTATCAATGCACAACACAAAGAAAATCCTGATTTTGAAAATATAATGAGTTTTTGGAAAGAAAATCATATTTTTGAAGAACTTCTCAAAATTCGTTATAGTTTAAATAGCGATTTCAATAGTTATGATGAGCTTAAAAAGCATCTTGAGAAACAAAAGATGCCTGTTGAACTCAATATAGAATTATCGGAACAGTTAATGGACGAACTTGAACAAGAACTCTCTAGAGCAGTTCAAGAAGTGTCAAGTCTCTCCCAAGCTGATGTAGCGACTTTGAAAAATAATATAGAACCATTGCTGAGTAACTCGTTATCAACTCCATCTCAACCTGTTGTAAAAGATAAGAATAAACTACTAAATAATAAGAAAAATGGGAGGGAACAGCTATCCTTGGAAGAAAGTTGGAATAAGGTTTCTACTGAAACTGCTGAAAACGAAAGCTCATCGGTAGATAAAGATACTTCTCAAAAGAAAAGGGAGTCTCATTTAGCTTCCTCGATCTTTTTTGGAGATAAATTTGATTTAGCATTTCCAGATGTAGGTTCAGATTTTAAAGTATATTCTAAGGAAGCAGTGATAGAGAATCGACTAAATGAATTTTTTAGAGATTTTAACTATACAAGCTCTTCACCGGTAAGAAAAGTCAGAGGTGGTGAATGGGAGGATATTAGCACTTTCAAATTTGGAAGTGAAAGATCACTTTTAAAGACTATTACGAATGGGACGTATGAGTTAATTATTGATAAGGTCGTTGCGTTTAATTCTCCTGCTTATTGGAACAAATTTATTTTGATTCAAGTCAGACCCGATAACTTAGCCGAGATTACCGGCGATGATTATAATTCGAAAAATAGCAAAGAAGCATTCTATGCTTTTTCTGATAATAGGTATTATGACTATAAAGTAGGTGAGTATAGAAAATATCTTGTTGATGGTATTCTACATAGTTTAAATGGTGAAATAGAAAACAGGATTCGTTATCTAGAAAAGGATAATTTTCTAATTGTTCCTCGTTATCATCCTTTAGCAATTGAGTATAAATACTATGATAAGGTAAAAATTTTTCTTGAAGAACTCTTAGTTGCAAAGAACAGTGATGAAGAGAATGAAATACATATAAAGATTTCACGGTTCTCAAGAAGTATGTATAGAACACTTGCAGATGATAGAGAAAATCGTTTTGTTTATGATTATTATTAAGGAATTATCCCTTAATTTTTGATTTCTCTCTACTCTCCCACGCTTTTCTTTCTCTTTCCTCAAATTCTTGTTAAATCTCTGCGATTTAGCTTCACTTTTCAGAAATTCTTATTCGATCGTAGCGATTTAGTTTAAAATTTGGGAAATTCTTTCTAAATCGTGACGATTTGGACTATAATGTTCGTTATTTGCTCTTGCGCGCGACGATTGCGCCTGACTGAATAAAAAATCTAATTGGTGAGCCCCTCACCCAAACTAAATGATGTAAAGGACTTATGCTTATGTTAAATAAACGTTATCAATTAGAAAATATTGACCTCACACACTTGACACCTGAACAGGTGGATAAGATTTCGACCGATAGCTTGGCGAAAATTCAGCAGTTTGTGACCGCTCATAGCGAAGAAGTGCCCCTCGTTAAGGGCGCTAGCCTTTTGGCAGAGCATTTGGAAAAATTTCAAAATAGCTTGCGCACTAGCACTAAAAGCCAGCTGTCTGAAAAGCTAGCTGCTGCCGATGCAGCTAGAGACAGCTCTCTCTCCATCTTGAACCAGTTTGTAAGAACTTACAGTCAGATTGATGAGGCAGATATTCAAGAGGCTTATGCGAAAATAGCAGAGCAGTTTAGCCAATTTAAAAATATTGCCAATAAGAGCTATGAAGAAGAAAGCGCCGCACTTGTGCAGTTGCTTAAAAAACTGAAGTCTAGTGATTTCAAAGCCAGCGTAAAAACACTTGGACTTGACAGCCACATTGCTCGTCTCGCACAAGCTCAAGAAACCTTTGAGACAGTTTATCAAGCCCGTCTTAATGAAGGCAAAGGAAAAGTTAAGAGCCAAAGTAAGGCCTTGAAACAAACTTTAATCGACAGCTATGACAGCCTAGTTGATTATATCGCTGTCAACGCCTACCACCACACTGACAAATCTCACCTCAAAGACCTGCTTGCCGACATCAATGCCATCCGCAAATGCTATAAGAAACGTAAGGTTGTGAAGAAAGCAGAAGCAGTGACAGAAGAAAAGGAATAATCTTCTCGCTCTGACATTTTGCAAAACATGGAAAGGAGCCTGCCATGACACTTGACAATAAACTTGGCTTGACCGACTCGCTTGACCTCGCCAAGGCTGAGGAGAAAATCAGCAAGGCGCGTGCTAAGCAGCTTTTTGAAGCAAGGCTGCCTGATGGCAAGGAAGCTGGTTGTTTTGCGACCTTAGCTTTTATTCATCAGTTTCTTTTTGAGGAGATTTACGATTTTGCTGGTCAGGTTCGCACGGTCAATTTGGCTAAAGGCAATTTTCGTTTTGCCCCTGTCATGTACTTGGCGGCTTCCTTGGAACATATTGATAGCATGCCACAGGATAGCTTTGAGCAGATTGTTGAAAAATATGTGGAGATGAACATTGCCCATCCTTTTCGTGAAGGTAATGGTCGAAGTATGAGACTTTGGCTAGACCATTTGTTAAAAGAGAAGCTGGGTCAGGTGATTGATTGGTCGCAGGTGGATAAGGAAGATTACCTGCTTGCCATGGAGCGCAGCCCCATCCGCGATACTGAAATCAAACATGTCCTCAAGCAAGCCCTCACCAGCCAAATCAATGACCGCGAACTCTACATGAAAGGTATAGATTACAGCTATTCCTACGAAGGCTACACCCTCTATCACACCGATGATTTGTAGAAAAGAACCGCACAGCAAATGCAGTGAGAATAGCTGATAGTTACGACGTTTGAACTATTTAATATTTAAGAGAGCGATCAAAGAACAGAAAAATAGAGTTAAGAAAGGAGTCTATCTATGCTAGAAAAAGTTGAGCGTTTGATCACAGAAATCAACCGAATTCATTTAGAATATTCCAAAGATTACTTTGAAACTGGCAAAGTTGAAAAAGTTAATCTTAAGCATACTTTTGCTAAGGTGCCAACTCAAGCTATTTTAGCTTATCGTCTCAACTTGCATGAAGCTATTAATGATTATCTGATGAAAGCAAATTTACAAGATATTGCCTATGTTTATCGTGTTAAAACATCAGAATCTATACTTGATAAAATCAACCGTTTTTCGGAGCGTAAGGAAGGCTATCCTGTTAATTCTGTTCTTAATGACATTTTCGGTGCCCGTATTATTTTGTCGTCCAATGAAATTAGCCAAGTTATGGAACATTTAGATGATTGGCAAGAAAAGTATGGTTTGAAAAATTGGTACTTAAGAGATAAAGATGGCTATGTTGGCATTCATATCTATTTCAAAAATAAGAGCAATTTCTATTATCCATGGGAATTGCAAATCTGGGATGAAAAAGATGTTGATGGCAATATTGCCAGTCATATTAAATATAAACGTGGATTTGTGTAGTAAAAGAATAGTGAGGAGAAGTAAGTGACTAAAGAAAATATTGAATTGTTGTCAAGACCTGTTTTACATGCAACTATTTGGGGAGTTGCTCCCAGAGAAGTTATGGGGGATTATAAGTTTAAAAAGATAAAAAAACAAGTTCAGTTAGAGGCAGATCATCATTGTATGATTTGTGATAGATATGTTCCTCATACAATGCAAACTAAAGATTGGATTTATACCCATGAAGTATATCATGTTGATAAAAATAAAAAGTGCTATACTTTAGAAAAATTTGTAGGAATTTGCAAAGAGTGCCATGATTATATTCATATGGGAAGATTAAATATCTTGTATAGACAGGGTCACGTATCAGAAGATTATTTCAAAAAAGTCTTAGAAAGTGGTGATAGACTTTTAACTTCAATTAATCTTGAAAAAAAGCCGAATGATGATTTTGAGGAACCATACTATATGGAATATAATAATGAGAGATTTGTAAATGATATTAATCCAGAATTTGCGATAGAATTTCATCAAAAAGGCGGTAATATTTTACACTATAGTGGAGCTAAGCTTTTAGATCAAGATATTTACTATAAAAGAGCATAGATAATCATAGATAGACGCAAACTTCGTCGACTGATTTCTTATTTTAAAAATTTAATTTGAAAGGAATTGAACACGGGACTAAATTCCTAGGAAAAAAGATAAATCTTCCTAGATGCTGAAGCATCTTCGTCAGATTTCCTATTTTTCTACGAAATTTTTCGGCAAGCCGAAACGTCCCTTTGTATCTTAATTATGTCCAATATTCAAATCATGTCCCTTGAGGACATCATGGGAGAGCGTTTCGGTCGTTACTCCAAATACATCATTCAAGAACGGGCTTTGCCAGATATTCGCGATGGTCTCAAGCCCGTACAGCGCCGTATTCTTTATTCTATGAATAAAGATGGCAATACATATGATAAAGGTTACCGTAAATCAGCTAAGTCTGTCGGTAATGTTATGGGGAATTTCCACCCGCACGGGGATTCTTCAATTTATGATGCCATGGTTCGTATGAGTCAGGATTGGAAGAACCGCGAAACCCTGATTGAAATGCACGGGAACAACGGTTCTATGGACGGTGATCCGCCAGCAGCCATGCGTTATACAGAAGCGCGCCTATCAGAGATTGCAGATTATTTGCTCCAAGATATTGACAAGAATACGGTAGCTTGGGCTTGGAACTTTGATGATACCGAAAAAGAACCAACTGTTTTGCCAGCGGCCTTTCCTAATCTCTTGGTCAATGGTGCAACAGGGATTTCTGCGGGTTATGCGACCGATATTCCACCGCACAATTTAGCAGAAGTAATTGATACAGTTGTCTATCTTATTGATCACCCATCAGCTAAGCTCGATAAACTCATGGAATTTCTACCCGGACCCGATTTTCCAACAGGAGCCATTATTCAAGGTAAAGATGAAATTCGCAAAGCTTACGAAACAGGTAAAGGACGCGTTGTTGTTCGCTCTCGCACTGAAATTGAAAATCTTAAGGGTGGGAAGAAGCAGATTGTAGCGACAGAGATTCCTTATGAAGTCAATAAAGCAGCTCTAGTTAAGAAAATTGATGATGTTCGTCTTAACAATAAGGTTCCTGGAATTGCCGAAGTTCGTGACGAATCTGACCGTGAGGGCCTGCGCATTGCTATCGAGCTCAAGAAAGATGCTGATGAGCAAACGATTCTAAATTATCTTTTTAAATACACCGATTTGCAAATCAACTATAATTTTAATATGGTGGCTATCGATAATTATACGCCGCGGCAAGTTGGCATTATTCCAATGTTAACGAGCTATATCGCCCATCGTAAAGACATTATTGTTGCACGTTCTAAATTTGACAAGGAAAAAGCCGAAAAACGTCTCCATATTGTTGAAGGGCTTATTCGTGTTATTTCCATCCTGGACGAGGTCATTGCACTTATTCGGGCTTCGGAAAATAAAGCTGATGCCAAGGAAAATCTTAAGATTAGCTATGACTTTTCAGAAGAACAGGCAGAGGCTATTGTCACCTTGCAACTGTATCGTTTGACCAATACCGATATTGTTACTTTGGAAAATGAAGAAGCTGAATTGCGTGAACGTATTACAACTCTCAATGCTATTATTGGTGATGAGCGCACCATGTATAATGTTATGAAGCGTGAACTGCGTGAAGTCAAAAAGAAATTTGGCAATCCACGTTTGAGTGAATTACAGGCTGAGACACAAACCATTGAAATTGACACAGCCAGTCTGATTGTGGAAGAAGAAACCTATGTTAGTGTCACACGCGGCGGTTATATTAAACGAACAAGTCCACGTTCTTTCAATGCTTCAACAGTTGAAGAACTCGGTAAGCGTGATGATGATGATGTCATCTTCATTCAGAATGCTAAGACCACACAAGAACTGCTGATTTTTACTAATTTAGGCAATGTTATTTATCGGCCGATTCATGAATTAGCTGATATCCGCTGGAAGGAAATCGGTGAGCACCTCAGCCAAAACATTACCAATTTTGCAACGGATGAAGAAATTCTTTATGTTGATTTAGTGGATCATTTTGAAGAAGGTACCTATTATGCTGCAACTCGTCTGGGGCAAATTAAACGGTTTGAACGTCGCGATTTGACACCTTGGCGGAGTTATAAGTCTAAAGCAGCCAAATATGCTAAATTAAAAGGTGATGACGATCAAGTTATCAGAATTTCACCAATTAAATTAGATGATGTGATGCTAATTACTGCTAGAGGCTATGCGCTTCGTTTCAATATTGAAGAAGTACCTATTGTCGGTCCTAAAGCAGCAGGGATTAAGGCTATTAACCTCAAAGAGGGGGATTCTTTGGCTACTGCCTTTATTGCCAATACGGATAGTATTTATATTTTGACACAAAGAGGCAGTCTCAAACGGATGACAACCAATCTTATCCCAGTGACTAGCCGTGCTAAACGTGGGCTTCAAGTACTTCGTGAGCTTAAGAGTAAACCTCATCGTGTTTTTGCGGCAGGACCAGTCTTTTCCGAAGCAGCAGGGGAGATTGACCTATTTACCACTGTAGGTGAACAAGGACAAGAAGAAATTCTAGAAATTCAATCGCAAAGTTTAGAAAAATACGAAGTTAATCTGGCTGAACTCTTGCTATCAGAACGGACTAGCAACGGTTCCTTTATCTCAGATACTATCTCTGATCAAGGAGTCTATGCAGCAAAAATCAAAATTTAAGATAACATTTCTTACAAAAAGACAGGAGTCATTAAACAATAGATAAGGTTTGTTATTTTTTAAGAAAACAGATTGAAAGATGGAGAAAAACATAGGATAGAAAGTCATACTTACATAGTTGTACGACTTTTTATTCTGCTCCATTTTATCTTTTAAAGAAATTTTCAGAATTTTATGAAAAAATACTTGAAAATTCTAGCAAAAAGCGTACAATAGAAAAAAACGAGGAAAGAGGTATTAAAATGACAGTAGATTTAGATTGGAAAAATTTAGGATTTGAATATCACAAACTTCCATTTCGCTATATTTCTTACTACAAAGATGGGAAATGGGATGACGGTAAACTGACAGAAGATGCGACTCTCCACATTTCTGAAAGCTCACCAGCTCTTCATTATGGGCAAGAAGCTTTTGAAGGTTTGAAAGCCTACCGTACAAAAGATGGCTCTGTTCAGCTTTTCCGTCCTAATATGAATGCTGAGCGCTTACAACGTACAGCTGATCGTCTCTTGATGCCGCAAGTGCCAACTGACAAATTCATTGATGCTGCCAAACAAGTCGTTCGTGCCAATGAAGAGTATGTTCCACCATATGGTACAGGGGCAACGCTTTATCTTCGCCCACTTTTGATTGGTGTCGGCGATGTGATCGGTGTTCATCCAGCTGATGAATATATCTTTACCATCTTTGCTATGCCGGTAGGTAACTACTTTAAAGGTGGTTTGGCTCCGACGAATTTTCTTATTCAAGATGATTATGACCGCGCTGCGCCACATGGCACAGGAGCTGCCAAAGTTGGCGGGAACTACGCGGCGAGTCTTTTGCCAGGTAAGGTTGCCCATGAACGCCAGTTTTCAGATGTTATTTATCTTGACCCAGCAACACATACTAAGATTGAAGAAGTCGGTTCAGCTAACTTCTTTGGTATCACTAAAGATAATGAGTTTATTACACCTCTTAGTCCGTCCATTCTTCCTTCTGTTACCAAATATTCTCTGCTTTATTTAGCTGAACATCGTTTCGGCATGAAAGCCATTGAAGGCGATGTCTGCGTAGATGAATTAGATAAATTTGTTGAAGCAGGAGCCTGCGGTACAGCAGCTGTTATCTCACCAATCGGAGGTGTACAGCACGGTGATGATTTCCATGTCTTTTACAGTGAAACGGAAGTTGGTCCTGTAACGCATAAATTGTATGATGAGTTAACAGGTATCCAATTCGGCGATGTTAAAGCACCAGAGGGCTGGATATATAAAGTTGATGACTAAATAATTAGCGAGCTTGCTCTTGCAAGCTTTTATTTTTTTGTGTAAAATACTTGAGAGGTAAGTTATGCGTAAAAAAGATAAGAAGATTGAAATTCAAATAAGTGACAAGCAAGTTGAGGCAAATGGGACAAAAATGGTTGGTTATCAATTAACAATTGGAAACAAACTTGTAGGTGAGATTGCTGAGATTGATGACAAGTTTGCTGTTATCAAAAATGCTGCAGTTGTTGATTTCCATAAAAATTTAGAAACTGCTGTTGAATCTATCATTCAAACCTATAATTTGAATCACTAAAAATAGAAAAACGCTTGATTTTAGCAGGAGATTATGATAAACTAGTTTTTGTTGTCACTGGAAGGGTAGCGAAGAGGCTAAACGCGGCGGACTGTAAATCCGCTCCTTCGGGTTCGGGGGTTCGAATCCCTCCCCTTCCATACTCAGGATACAAAGATTGTTAAAAAATCCGTATGAAAATAGAAAACTAATGAACCGTTGTTTACAACGCTAGGAAGTTTATCTTTTTCACTAGGATTTTAGGTTGTGTTCAACTTAGTTTTGCCAATTGTTCTTGAGTCTGTATTATTTAATTTTGGGGTATAGCCAAGCGGTAAGGCAAGGGACTTTGACTCCCTCATGCGTTGGTTCGAATCCAGCTACCCCAGTCAGAGGTATTAGACCAAGTCTAAGACCGTCAGAGATATGCGTCTAGTTGTTTGTCCTTGCGGGATACCTTGTGAAATATATTGTTATCAAGAGATAAAGAGGGTTTATTTCTTGTCGGAGGTTTTTTTAGAATGAATGAATTTGAAGATTTGCTAAACAGTGTTAGTGAAGTAAATCCAGGCGACGTTGTGACTGCAGAAGTCTTAACTGTAGATGGAGAACAAGCAAACCTTGTTATTGACGGGACAGGTGTTGAAGCTGTATTGACACTTCGCGAATTGACCAATGATCGTAATGCTGACATTAATGACTTTGTCAAAGCTGGTGATAAAGTCGAGGTGCTTGTTCTTCGCCAAGTTGTTGGTAAAGATACTGATACAGTAACTTTCCTTGTCTCTAAAAAACGCCTAGAAGCTCGCAAGGCTTGGGACAAACTTGTTGGTCGTGAAGGTGACGTTGTGACTGTTAAGGGCACACGTGCTGTTAAGGGTGGACTTTCTGTTGAATTTGAAGGACTTCGTGGTTTTATTCCAGCTTCAATGATTGATACCCGTTTTGTTCGCAATACTGAAAAATTTGTTGGTCAGCAATTCGAAGCAAAAATCAAAGAAATTGATCCTTCAGAAAATCGCTTTATCCTTTCTCGTCGTGATGTGGTTGAAGCTGCAGCTGCAAAGGCGCGTGAGGAAGTCTTCTCAAGACTTGCTGTTGGTGATATCGTGACTGGTACTGTTGCTCGTTTGACAAGTTTTGGTGCTTTTATTGACCTTGGTGGTGTTGACGGACTTGTTCATATTACTGAATTATCGCATGAACGTAATGTTTCACCAAAATCAGTCGTCACTGTTGGTGAAGAAATTCAAGTGAAGGTGCTTGCTATTGATGAAGAAGCAGGCCGAGTTTCACTGTCTCTTAAAGCAACAACTCCTGGACCATGGGATGGTGTTGAACAAAAACTTGCCGCTGGTGATGTTATCGAAGGCAAAGTAAAACGCTTGACAGACTTTGGCGCTTTTGTTGAAGTTCTTCCAGGTATTGATGGTTTGGTTCATATTTCACAAATTTCGCACAAACGTGTCGAAAATCCAAAGGATGTTCTTTCAGTCGGTCAAGATGTTACTGTTAAAGTTCTTGATGTTAATACTGCTGATGAACGTGTCTCACTTTCCATCAAAGCGCTTGAAGAACGTCCAGCTCAGGATGAAAGCAACGGAGAAAAACGTCAATCTCGTCCTCGTCGTCAAAAACGTCAAGATAAACGTGACTATGAACTTCCAGAAACTCAAACTGGATTCTCAATGGCTGACTTGTTTGGTGATATTGAATTATAATCTATAATCAATGGGTAGAAATTGAATTTTATTCCCTTCTAAATCTTTTTTAAGATTTAGAAGGTTTTTATATTTCAAGGAAATTTTCATACATTTACAGCTAAATTAATGAAACTATGGTATAATTATTGTGTTACCCACCTTTAGTGTAATGGATATCACGTAAGATTCCGGTTCTTGAGATGGGGGTTCGATTCCCTCAAGGTGGATTAGGTAAAGATGAAAGCGGTGCTTTTACAAAAAGTAGTTTTGATACCCGATTTTTGCGGACTTATTATTAGTTAATATCAAAAGTAAGAAAATTGATATTATTTGTTACTAAACAGATTTTAAAACTATTATGTTTATCAACTATGTGACAAGAGAAGCATAAGCTAACTACTGCCTTTCGGTTGAGATTATCTAAACAGAAGTTTAGAAATATTTTTTATTACCGTTTTTGCTTTTACTTTAACTAACTTAAAGTTTTGATGATTATAAAAAAAGCAGTCTATCAAAGCTGCTTTTACTTATGAAATAAAAATTCTAGTAACTTACTACCGTATATCCAGAAATAACTATAACAAATAATAGACAATGGTTTGGTGATGACCATAATAGCAGTGAAGCGCTTAAGACTCATGCTTGTTAAACCAGTAATCATTACCATAATATCAGCAGGCGACACAGGAGAAAGCATACAAAAAATGAATAGTTTTTCATAAGTATCACTTTCCAGTTTGGCTTCGTATTTGTAAAAAGTATCTTCTTTCATAAAAAGCAAAATAAACTTACGACCTAACCACTTTACCAGAAGGAAGAGTAAGACACTCCCAATAATAATACCGATGTAATTTAAAATGAAACCAAGCCAAGTACCAAAAATAAGAAAACCAGCAACAGTAGTGACGCCGCCTGGGATAACAGGGAAAACAATTTGGAAAATCTGAACGAGAATAAAGATTAAAGGACCTAAAACTTTGTGATGGTGTACAAGATCCTTCAAAGCGTTGCTGTCATTTAAAATGCCTAATTTATAAAACCAGATAACTAAAATGACTGAAGCAATTAAGGCTAAAATTCCTAAAGCCTGAATGATTTTTTGCATTAAAATATAACGTTTGCTTAATTTCACTTTCATAGTATTATGATACCATATCTAAAATATTTTTTGCTATTTTTCCTTTATTTTGCTATACTATTTTCACACAATATGTACTGGGGTCGTTACGGATTCGACAGGCATTATGAGACCTATTTTGCGACTCATCTAGCGGATGTAAAACGCCAGTTAAATATAACTGCAAAAAATACAAATTCTTACGCAGTAGCTGCCTAAAAACCAGCCTGTGTGATCAATAACAAATTGCTTGTGTTTGTTGATTGGTCTTATTGTTAACAAGCTACGTTAGAACTGAGTCAGGCTGTTCTAAAAGAGTTCTACTGACTCGCATCGTTAGAGTTTGAGTTATGTATTGTAACGGTGTTAAATAAACACATAACCTATAGTTGTAGACAAATGGGTTAGCAGATGTTTGGACGTGGGTTCGACTCCCACCGGCTCCATTAAACGCATAAGCGTTTTTTTATTTAAAGTTTATGTTTAAAGGAAGATGAGTATGAAAAAAACAAAGAATTGGCTTTTAGTGTTTTTAACAGTGACTTTCTGTTTTCTAATGCTAGGCTGTCAATCTAAAGAAGACAAAAAGGGAGGGACCAAGCCTTCTAATGAGGCCGCATTAACAAAAACAGAAAACTTAGATTTTCGTTTAAGTTTCAATAAAATCAAAGTGACAACTGATCAGAATCATTTTTCTGGTGGAACAAGTATTGAACAGTTGAAACAATGGTTTGGTGACCCAAATAAAAGTGAGCAAAGAAATGCAGGAAACATCACTTTAGATAGCTATACCTGGGTGAAAGATGGTGCTGTTATTAATGCCCAATTGTATAAGAATAGTACTGTGGCACGTTCAATTTCTAATTTTTCTTTCAGTAGAGAGGCTAAAATTGGCAAAGAAGATTATGATGAACTGAAAATCGGTGAATCTTATAAAAAGGTTGTTGAAAAATTGGGTGAACCGGATGTGCTGTCCCAGTCAATGTCATCAGACAAAGAAGAAATGCAGACTGTCTGGTCTAGTGGCATAAAAACAAAGTCATCTTCGGCAACTATTGAACTCTATTTTGAAAATGGTCTTCTAAAAAATAAAACACAAAAAGATTTGGAATAATAAGGAATACTAGAGCATAAAAACTTTTTGATATTATCCTCTGGTATTTTTATTATTGGATATTCAGTTTATTTTTGATAATATAATGTGTGCCAAAATAGAAAACGAGACCATAGACAATTAGAAAAATAATATTTAAGGTGAGATGGTAACAGTCTAGAAAACTGTTATTCGCACTCATTAAACTAATAAAAACGTTATTGCCAGTTCCAATAAGAATATTTAAAGTGCTGCGAACAAAGCTAATAAGGAAATAAAAACCGAAAGCTAGTAGACCGCGGTAATCTTGAAACAGTTGTCCTAATGCGATAGCGAAGTAAATTTCTAAGATACTGGTAGTTATCCCTAACAAAAAAGAAAGAATAGCTAATATAACTTCAGGCTTGGTTAGAATGTTAACAGCTTGTGACAAAGTTTCTGTAAAATAAGTTAAAAAAGGCCCTATAGTAAGCGATGGAAGGATTAATAAGAAAAAACTAAGGATGAAAATCAAACCACTACAAATCGTGCAAATAAAAGCAACAAACAGTTTAGTTAAGAGAGTCTTATGTGTGGAAACTGGCAGGGTTAACGTAAGGTAGCCTTCTCTTCCAAAAATATTATTGTAAAATCGGCGAATAATAATTAGCAGTGTTGCGATAAAAATAGCAATAAAAATAGCTAACAATAAGGAAAATAAAATAAAAGCTAGAATTCCTTGTGATCTTGAATAAAAATTAGTACTGTAGCTAGAATTAGATAACTTAGAGGCTTTAAGATTAGCTCTGATCCAAATACCGGCAGCTAAAGAAATGAAGGCCGCTAGTCCATATAGACCGAAAAACCAAATTCCAACTGATTTAAATTCATATTTTAATAACTTTCCAAACATTTTCTCCTCCTAGGCTCTAAATTTCTCTCTAAAAATGTGATCGATTGATTGTGCGTATTGTTCACGCAAATCATCTACATTTTCTTGTAAAACAATCTTTCCTTGGTTGATAAAAATAACTTCATCTAAAACCTGCTCAATATCCGAAATTAAATGAGTTGAAATAAGAACAGATGCATCTTCTGAGTAGTTATTAATAATTGTTTTTAAAATATAATCACGTGCAGCTGGATCAACACCACCAATGGGTTCATCCAAAATGTAAAGTTTTGCTTTGCGACTCATAACCAGAATAAGCTGAACCTTTTCCTTGTTTCCTTTAGAAAGATTTTTTAATTTTTCGCTTTGAGCAATGGCTAAATCTTCCAGTAATTGTTCGGCTTTTTGCCTATCAAAATCAACATAGAAATCTTCAAATAGTTTTAAAATGTCATGGACCTTCATTTTATCACTTAAATAGCTGGTATCGGGAAGATAGGAAATGAGCGATTTTGTTTCAGGACAAGGTCTGAGTCCGTTAATCACAATTTCACCTGCAGTAGGTTGTAACAGTCCATTAGCTAATTTAATCAGTGTCGTCTTACCGCTTCCATTTGGTCCCAACAGTCCAATTATTTTACCTTTTGGTAATTTTAAAGAAATATCATCAAGAGCTAGCTTGTTTCCAAACTTCTTAGTAATATGATGTAATTGTAATAAGGGCAGTTGTTCTGTCATTTCGTCTCTCCTTTAATATATTGGTCCAGTATAGTAGTTAAACGATCTTTGCTAAAGCCAATTGTTGTCATCTTGTTGATAAAGTCTTCAAGTTCTGTTTGAGCTAACTTGTGTCTTTCTTCTTCAATTAACTGCTGGTCCTTTGTCACGAAACGTCCCGAAGTTCTAACTGAAAAGACCATCCCTTCTTGTTCAAGTGATGTAAAAGCACGTTGCATAGTATTAGGATTTACGCCAGCTTCTTCTGCTAAATCTCTAACTGTGGCTAGTTGTTGGCCGGGTTTGATTTCTTGACTGATAATTTGCATTTTGATATGATTGGCAATTTGAAGATAAATAGGGGATTTCTCATTAAATTTCCAAGCCATTTTTTCTCCTTTCTAAAGTGCAGTGTATAATTGTGTTATATATATAATACAATTATAGTAAAATATTGTCAAGTGGTAAATTTAGACTGATGAGATTTAGTAGAATTAAATGAAAGAGTAAGAGGATTTTAAGGATTTGTAGTATAATAAAAGTAAGTAGATCTTAAGGAGACAGAAGTGTTTGCACAATTAGATACTAAAACCGTTTATAGTTTTATGGATAGCCTGATTGACTTAAAATCTTATATTAAGAAAGCTAAGGAGATGGGCTATTCGCATATTGGTATTATGGATGGAGATAATCTCTACGGAGCTTTTCATTTTATAAAAGAAGCTCAAAAAGAAAAACTAGTCCCTATTCTTGGTCTTGAACTGGATTTATTTTTATCTGATGATTTGACGACCGTATGTTTTATTGCTCAAAATACAATTGGCTACCACAATCTCTTAAAAATTTCGACAGCCAAGATGACAGGTCAACAGCTTTTCTCTGATATTGAAGAATTTATGGATGGTCTTGCTATAATTGTTCCTTATTTTGAAGGAATTGATCAAATGGATTTTCCCTTTTCTTTTTATATTGGCGTCAGAAAAGATACTCCTCAGCTGGATTTTAAAAGAGACATTTTACCTTTACATACAGTACGTTATTATGATAATGATGATACAGAGACCTTACAAATATTACATGCTATTAGAGATAATCTTCCTTTAAGGGAAGTGCCTCCTGTTTCTAAAGATCAGTATCTGTTTTCTCAGGAAGAGATGGAACAAATTTTTGAGGAACGTTTTCCACAGAGCTTGTTAAATTTAGAAAAGTTGGTTGCCAATGTTTCTTATCAGTTTGATACTGATTTGAAATTGCCTCGTTTTAGTCGAGATAAACCTGCTGTTGTGGAATTAAAAGAATTAGCGCAAAAGGGACTTGTAGAAAAGAAACTTTTGAGTGATGACTATCAAAAGCGATTATCTGATGAATTGGCTGTCATTCATCAAATGGGCTTTGATGATTATTTTTTGATTGTCTGGGACTTACTGCGCTTTGGCCGTTCCCAGCATTATTATATGGGAATGGGACGTGGTTCTGCAGCAGGGAGTCTTGTGGCTTATGCCCTTGATATTACAGGTATTGATCCTGTTAAGAATGATTTACTTTTTGAGCGTTTTCTTAATGAGGAACGCTACAGCATGCCAGATATTGATATTGATCTTCCTGATATTTATCGGAGTCAGTTTTTAAATTATGTCCGTGATCGTTATGGTTCAACACATTCAGCACAAATTGTGACCTTTTCGACCTTTGGTGCCAGACAGGCAATTCGTGATGTTTTTAAGCGTTTTGGAGCGACTGAATATGAACTCAGTCAAATCACTAAAAAAATTAGTTTCCGCGATAATTTGACAAGTGTTTATGACAAAAAGATTGCTTTTCGCCAACTCATTAATAGTAAAATCGAATATCAGCGTGCGTTCGAAATTGCGAAAAAAATTGAAGGAAATCCTCGTCAAACTTCCATTCATGCGGCTGGAATTGTGATGAGTGATGATAATTTAACAGATCACATTCCTCTCAAAACAGGTGAAGAAATGATGATCACGCAATATGATGCTCCAGCTGTTGAAGCTAATGGTCTTTTAAAAATGGACTTTCTCGGACTGCGTAATCTTACTTTTATTCAAAAAATGCAGGAAAAAGTAGCACAAGATTATGGTCATGCCATAGATATCAGAGCTATTGATTTAGAAGATAAAGAGACCTTAGCACTTTTTGCCGCTGGAGATACCAAAGGCATTTTTCAGTTTGAAGCAGCCGGAGCTATCAATCTTTTGAAAAGAATTAAACCTTCTCGTTTTGAAGAAGTTGTTGCAACTACCAGTCTCAATCGTCCTGGTGCTAGTGATTATACTGAAAATTTTATTCGCCGAAAATATGGGCAAGAAGAAGTGGATTTGATTGATTCATCAATTGCTTCTATTTTAAAATCGACTTATGGTATTATGCTTTATCAGGAACAAGTGATGCAAATTGCTCAGATTTTTGCTGGTTTTACATTAGGGAAAGCTGATTTATTACGCCGTGCTATGTCAAAAAAAAATACTGTTGAAATGCAAAAAATGGAAAAAGATTTTTTGCAGGGTGCTGATCAGTTAGGACGAGATCTAAAAGTTGCCCAAAACTTGTTTGCAAGAATGGCTAAGTTTGCTGGTTATGGCTTTAATCGCAGTCATGCCTACGCATACTCAGCTTTAGCATTCCAAATGGCTTATTTCAAAGTACACTATCCAGCGGTGTTCTTTGATGTCATGTTAAATTACTCTAGCGGTGATTATCTCAGCAATGCTTTAGAGACTCATTTTAAATTAGGACCTTTGTCCATTAATACGATTCCTTATTCTGATAAAATTAGTCATGGTCAGATTTACTTGGGTTTAAAAAACATCAAGGGTTTAAATCGTGATTTTGCCTATTGGATTATTGGAAACCGTCCTTTTTCTAGTATTGAAGATTTTTTAATCAGAATACCCGAAAAGTATCAGAAAACTGAGATTATCACTCCTTTAATTCAAGTAGGCCTTTTTGATCAGTTTGATAAAAACCGCCAGAAAATCGTTGTCAATCTAGAACACCTTTTTACTTTTGTCAATGAATTAGGGAGTTTGTTTGCTGATTCTTCCTATAATTGGATAGAAGCGCAAGATTATACCAATGCTGAAAAATATCAGCTGGAACAAGATATCATTGGTGCAGGAGTTAGTCCGCATCCTCTAATAGAAATTGCAAAGCACTCCAGCAGACATTTAATTGCTCTGACTGACCTCGTTGAAGGAAATGAAGCTACCATATTAGCTCAAATTGAGTCCATTAGAATTATTCGAACGAAATCCAGAGGCGAGCAAATGGCTTTTCTAAGTGTGACAGATACTAAGAAGAAATTGAATATCACTCTTTTTCCAGAGACTTATCAAAAGTACAAAAATTTCTTAACAGAAAAAACGATTTATTATTTTACTGGGAAAATACAGGAGCGTGATAATCAATTGCAAATGATTTTACATCAATTAGACTCTGCCTCAACAGAAAAATGCTGGATTAAGTTACAAAATCATGATTGTGATAGAGAGATATCAGAAATTTTAGCAGCTTACCCTGGAAATATTCCAGTAGTTTTACATTACTCAAATACTAAAGAAACTTTCCAAAGCAGCCGCTATTTTGTCGCTAAGGATCCAGAATTGCAGGAAAAGTTGGCTTATTATGCTCTGAAAACGCTTTTTCAATAAAAAGTATGTTCAGAAACTAAACATTTTACCTAGGTTGTGCTATAATAATAACGTTAATTTAAATAAAGGAGTATCAAGCAAAATGAAACGTATTGCTGTTTTGACCAGTGGCGGAGACGCTCCTGGTATGAATGCTGCCGTTCGTGCAGTCGTTCGTAAAGCAATTTCTGAAGGAATGGAAGTTTGCGGAATCAATCGTGGTTATGCTGGTATGGTTGAAGGAGATATCTTCCCGCTTGACGCTAAAGGTGTATCAAACATCCTTTCTCGTGGAGGGACATTTCTCCAGTCCGCACGTTACCCTGAATTTGCAAAGCTTGAGGGGCAATTAAAGGGTATCGAGCAACTCAAAAAGCATGGCATTGAAGGAGTCGTTGTTATAGGTGGCGATGGTTCTTATCATGGTGCGATGCGCTTGACTGAGCATGGTTTTCCTGCTGTCGGTCTTCCGGGTACAATTGATAACGATATCGTAGGAACTGATTATACAATTGGTTTTGATACTGCAGTAAACACTGCTACGGATGCACTTGATAAAATTCGTGATACCTCATTTAGTCACGGCAGAACTTTTGTTGTTGAGGTTATGGGACGTAATGCAGGAGATATTGCTCTTTGGTCTGGTATTGCTGCCGGTGCTGACCAAATTATTATTCCTGAAGAGCCCTATGATATTAAAGAGGTTGTCGCCAATGTGAAAAATGGCTATCTTAGTAAGTCTAAAAACCACCATCTCATTGTTCTTGCCGAAGGCGTTATGCATGGTGAAGAGTTTGCTGCTCAGATGAAGGAAGCAGGAGATAATAGTGATCTTCGTGTTACCAACCTTGGGCATATCCTGCGCGGTGGTGCACCAACTCCTCGTGATCGTGTGATTGCTTCATGGATGGGAGCCCATGCCGTTGAATTGCTCAGGGAAGGAAAAGGCGGTCTTGCCATTGGTATTCAAAATGAGGAGTTGGTTGAGCATCCAATTCTTGGATCTGCGGAAGACGGTGCACTCTTTAGTTTAACAGAACAAGGCGAGATCGTTGTAAATAATCCGCATAAAGCACGTCTTGATTTTGCTGCTTTGAATCGTGATTTGTCCAACTAAGCATGATTAAGGTCGGTTAGATTATAAGTTTTTAACAGTCAATTGTTGATTTAAATAAGGGAGTTTCATAAAAATGAATAAACGCGTAAAAATTGTTGCAACTTTAGGTCCAGCGGTAGAAATCCGTGGTGGTAAAAAATTTGGTGAAGATGGCTATTGGGGTGAAAAGCTTGATGTTGAAGCTTCAGCAGCAAAAATTGCTGAATTGATTACAGAAGGAGCCAATGTTTTTCGTTTTAACTTTTCACATGGTGACCATGCTGAGCAAGGTGAACGTATGGCGACTGTACGTCGCGCGGAAGAATTGGCACGTCAAAAGGTTGGATTCCTTCTTGATACTAAAGGACCTGAAATGCGTACAGAATTGTTTGCAGATGGTGTCAAAGAATATGAATATAAGACTGGTGATAAACTTCGTATAGCAACTAAACAAGGCATTGAATCAACTAAGGATGTCATTGCTTTAAATGTTGCAGGCGGTCTTGATATTTATGATGATGTTGCTGTCGGTCAGACTATTCTTATTGATGATGGGAAACTTGGCCTTACAGTAACCGCTAAAGATATTACAACTCGCGAGTTTGAAGTAACCGTTGAAAATGATGGCATTATTGCTAAACAAAAAGGTGTCAATATTCCTAATACTAAAATTCCTTTCCCAGCACTTGCTGAGCGTGATAATGCAGATATTCGCTTTGGTTTGGAACAAGGTCTTAACTTTATTGCTATTTCTTTTGTTCGTACTGCTAAGGATGTTAATGAAGTTCGTCAAATTTGTAAAGAAACAGGTAACGAGCACGTAAAACTTTTTGCTAAAATTGAAAATCAACAAGGTATTGATAACATTGATGAAATCATTGATGCAGCTGACGGTATCATGATTGCTCGCGGTGACATGGGTATTGAAGTGCCGTTTGAAATGGTTCCAGTTTATCAAAAAATGATTATCACGAAAGTTAATGCAGCAGGGAAGTCAGCTATCACAGCAACAAATATGCTTGAAACAATGACTGACAAACCACGTGCAACACGTTCCGAAGTCTCTGATGTCTTTAATGCTGTCATTGATGGTACTGATGCAACAATGCTTTCTGGTGAATCAGCTAATGGTAAGTATCCAGTTGAAGCTGTTCGTACCATGGCAACAATTGATAAGAATGCTCAAACACTTCTTAATGAATATGGCCGTTTGAATTCAGATAATTTGCCACGTACCAACAAGACTGAGGTTGTCGCTTCAGCTGTTAAAGATGCGACTAAATCAATGGATATTAAATTGGTTGTTACAATTACAGAATCTGGTAACACAGCTCGTTTAATTTCAAAATACCGTCCGGATGCAGATATCTTAGCTTTAACATTTGATGAAAAAGTCCAAAAATCATTGATGATTAACTGGGGAGTTATTCCAATCTTAACAGAAAAACCTGCATCTACTGATGATATGTTTGAAATTGCAGAAAAAGCAGCTCTTAAATCAGGTTTGGTAGAGTCTGGTGACAACATCGTTATTGTTGCTGGTGTACCGGTTGGATCTGGTGGTACCAATACTATGCGTGTTCGTACCGTTCAATAAAATGAATTTAAGTTTAAGTGTGAAAGACTTTCAATCTTTTACACTTTTTATTTTTAATATGATTGAGATATGGAAGCTTTTCTTATCGCATTGATTGATATATTCTTAGTCGTATTTTGCTCAACTTTTGTTGCGTTCTGAGCTTACTTTATTCTACTTTAGTATAAAAAAAGACAAACCCAAAAACCTATAGTTATAATGACCGTTTTTAGTTTGTATCACCTTTTTCTTGGCATTTCTTCGTTTTATTGTTAGACTAGATATAATCTTATAAAGAAAGGTAAGAAATTATGGGATTACTTTGGTCACTAATAGTAGGAGCACTTATTGGAGCAATTGCAGGTGCTATTACGAATAGAGGAAAAGCAATGGGTTGTATTGCTAATATTTTTGCAGGATTAGTTGGTTCTTGGGCAGGTCAAGCTTTGTTTGGCAGTTGGGGACCTAGTTTAGCTGGTATGGCTCTTCTTCCGTCTATTCTGGGAGCAGTAATTGTGGTAGCTGTTATTTCCTTCTTTTTTGGTGAAAATTAAGGAATACTTATGATAAGTCTTGCTTTTTTTCTTCTTTAAAAAATGCTATAATAAGACCAATAAATTAAGGAGAAATGAATGGTTAAACGTGACTTTATCAGAAATATTCTTCTGGTTCTGCTAGCAGTTCTTGCTTTGCTTTTATTAAGAGTGTTTGTCTTTTCAAACTATCGGGTAAGGCAAGCAGATGCTAATAACTTTTTGAAATCGGGAGATCTCGTTACGATCACAAAGAATGAAAAGCCTAATTATAAGGATTTTGTTGTCTATAAGGTTGCTGGTAAGGATCGTATTGGCCGTATTATTGGTAAACCAAAAGATAGTGTTACTTATATGGATGATATTTTTTACCTTAATCATAAGGCTGAAGACCAATCTTATATTAATGATTTAAAAAATAAATATCATACAAAAAATGGAGAAAATCTTTTTACTTCTGATTTTTCAATTTCTAGTATTACAAAGGGAAAATACCAAAAAATTCCTAAGGGGCAATACTTGATTTTAAATGATAATAGGACAAATAAGAAAGATAGCCGAACATTTGGTTTAATTAAGAAATCTCAAATTAAAGGAGTTGTCACTTTTAGGATTTTGCCGCTCAAGAAATTTGGATTTGTTTCGAAAGAGTAGTACAGCTACTCTTTTTTTAAATGTCAAAAAGACTATACCAATTTTCTTGTTGACTTTATTTAAATAAAGTTATATACTGGTTCTGTTGAATTTTGGCTGTCTTATTAGACTATACCAATTATAAAAAATTAAGGAGGAAGCAGTAAGGTTTTCTTACTACTAATGAAGAATTATGTGTGGTATTGTAGGTGTTGTCGGCAATCGTAATGCAACCGATATCCTAATGCAAGGATTGGAAAAATTGGAATATAGAGGTTATGATTCAGCAGGAATATATGTTATTAATCAACCTGAAAATGGACGTTTAATTAAATCAGTAGGACGAATTGCTGATTTGCGAGCTAAGATTGGTATCGATGTTGCTGGTTCTACAGGGATTGGTCATACACGTTGGGCAACCCATGGGCAAGCGACGGAGGAAAATGCTCATCCACATGCATCGGCTACAGGTCGTCTTGTCTTGGTTCACAATGGTGTCATTGAAAATTATCTCCAAATTAAAGAAAATTATTTGGCAGGACATAACTTGAAAGGTGAAACAGACACAGAAATTGCAGTTCATTTGATCGGTCAATTTGTGACAGATGGTTTGTCTGTACTTGAATCTTTCAAGAAGGCCTTGCATATCATTGAAGGTTCTTATGCCTTTGCTTTAATTGATTCGCAAAATCCAGATATTATTTATGTGGCTAAAAATAAATCACCACTTCTAATCGGTCTAGGTGAAGGCTATAATATGGTTTGTTCAGATGCTATGGCTATGATTCGTGAAACCAATCAATTTATGGAAATTCATGATAAAGAACTTGTTGTTTTAACAAAAGATACGGCTCAAGTATCAGATTATGATGGCAATCCTGTTGAACGTCAAGCATATACAGCAGAACTTGATTTATCAGATATTGGTAAAGGAACCTATCCTTACTACATGCTTAAAGAAATTGATGAACAGCCAACAGTTATGCGTAAATTGATTTCAACTTATGCTAATGAAAATGGTAAGTTAACAGTTGATCCTGCTATTGTGAAATCTGTTCAAGAAGCTGATCGCATCTATATTTTAGCTGCTGGAACATCTTATAATGCCGGTTTTGCCTCAAAATCAATGATTGAGACCTTGACCGATACGCCTGTTGAATTAGGGATTGCATCGGAATGGGGCTATAACATGCCATTATTGAGTAAAAAGCCAATGTTCATCTTGTTAAGTCAGTCTGGAGAAACAGCTGATAGTCGTCAGGTCTTGGTTAAGGCTAATGCCATGGGAGTTCCAAGTTTGACAATCACAAATGTTCCTGGATCAACCTTGTCACGTGAAGCAACTTATACCATGTTACTACATGCTGGACCTGAAATTGCTGTGGCATCAACCAAGGCTTATACAGCGCAAATTGCTGCCCTTGCTTTCCTTTCAAAAGCAGTTGGAGAAGCCAATGGTAAAAAAGAAGCGCTAGAATTTGACTTGGTACATGAATTATCCATTGTCGCTCAGTCTATTGAAGCTAGTCTTTCGGAGCGAGAAGTTATTGAAAAGAAGGTTGCTAATCTTTTAGCAACATCACGTAATGCTTTTTATATTGGTCGTGGTAATGACTATTATGTGGCTATGGAAGCATCACTCAAATTAAAAGAAATTTCATATATTCAATGTGAAGGCTTTGCTGCTGGAGAATTAAAACATGGAACCATTTCCCTTATTGAAGAGGGCACACCTGTTCTTGCCTTGATTTCATCTAGTGAGACTGTTGCTGCTCATACGCGCGGAAATATCCAAGAAGTTGCTGCTCGAGGTGCCAATGTCTTAACTGTTGTTGAAGAAGGTTTAAATAAGGAAGAAGATGATGTGGTTGTCAATCAAGTCCATCCTTATCTTTCAAGTATTTCAATGGTTATTCCAACGCAATTGATCGCATACTATGCCTCACTTCAACGTGGTCTTGATGTTGATAAACCACGTAATTTGGCTAAAGCTGTTACTGTTGAATAGAACTAAATCTTAAACCAAAGAAAAATCTACTTGATTTTTCTTTGGTTTTTTTGGGCTGTTTTAAAATCTTGTATTCACAGAAAATATTTTAATGTATGAGATAAGTGTTAGCTTAGTAAAAGCAACCGTAAAGTCACATAAAAGAACAAATTCCACTTTCGCTGTGATAAAACGAATGTTGACCATCAGAGGAAATATATGAAAGAGTTGAGACATTCAGTTTGAAGTTTAAAAGGAAACTTGAGGAATGCTGCTGCTTTTTTTCGTCTCTATTACCTAAGGAAACTGTTAAAAAAGTTATATATCCAAGTTTTTAACATGAGAAAAATATTAGTGATAAAAAAGTCAGTCTTAGTCAGGCTTTGTCAAATCCTATTCTTCCGCTTAGGATAACAAATTTTGGCAAAACTTTTGTGCCAAAATTTGAGTTTTATTAGAAAATGAAAAATGTTACAGTAGTTTTAGAATAAAAAGGAGGGGATTTCTGATGGAACGAAAATCTTCATTGAAGGTTCGGGTACAAAAACTCGGAACTTCATTATCAAACATGGTTATGCCTAATATTGGTGCCTTTATTGCATGGGGGGTTGCAGCATCTCTGTTTATTGCAACAGGTTACTTACCCAATAAAGCTTTAGATACCAATGTTGTTGGACCAATGTTGAAGTATGTGTTACCTCTTTTAATTGGTTACACTGGTGGTTACAATATTCACAAACAGCGTGGTGGCGTTATCGGTGCTATTGCTTCCTTTGGTGCCATTGCAGGTTCTACAGTAACCATGTTCATTGGTGCTATGATTATGGGGCCATTATCGGCTTGGATTTTAAAGAAATTCGATGAAAAAGTTCAGCCAAAAATCAGAACTGGTTTTGAAATGTTGGTAAACAACTTTTCACTTGGTTTGATTGGTTTTGCTTTGATGGTCTTGGCTTTCTTTGTTATTGGACCAGTTGTGGCTCAGTTAACAGAATGGGTTGGTATTGGTGTAGAAGCGATTGTTAAAGTTCACCTTTTGCCTTTAGCAAACTTAATTATTGAACCAGCTAAGATTCTCTTCTTAAATAACGCTCTTAACCATGGTATCTTTACGCCATTAGGTACAGAGCAAGTGGCTAAAGTTGGTAAATCTGTTCTCTTCCTATTGGAAGCTAATCCTGGACCTGGTCTTGGTGTGCTGATTGCTTATGCTATGTTTGGCAAAGGTTCTGCTAAATCTTCATCTTGGGGTGCTATGATTATCCATTTCTTTGGTGGTATTCATGAAATCTATTTCCCATATGTTATGATGAAACCGGCTATGTTCCTTGCTGTTATTGCTGGTGGTTTGACTGGTACCTTTACTTTCCAAACACTGGGTGCAGGTTTGACAGCACCCGCTTCACCGGGTTCAATTATCGCTATCATGGGAATGTCTCCTAAAGGTTGGGGACCTCACTTAGTTGTTCTTGCTGGTGTCTTTGCAGCAGCAGTGGCTTCCTTCCTAGTCGCTTCCATTATCTTGAAATCTGATAATTCAGATGATGATTCTCTGGAAACTGCACAAGCAGTGACACAAGCAGCAAAGGCCGAGTCTAAAGGTCAAGCAGTTACTGAACCAAACCTCCATTCAGATATTACAACAGACAATATTCATCAAATTATCTTTGCTTGTGATGCTGGTATGGGAAGTTCAGCCATGGGCGCTTCCATCCTTCGAGATAAAGTGAAAAAGGCTGGTCTTGATATTTCTGTGAGTAACCAAGCTATTTCCAATCTGCAGGATACAGCTAATACTTTAATTGTGACTCAAGAAGAGCTGGCAGATCGCGCGGGACAAAAAACCCCACGAGCTGTTCATGTAGCGGTAGATAATTTCTTAGCTACTTCTAAGTATGATGATATTATTGCTAGTTTAACAAATGGCAAAGCTAGTGGTAGTGAAAATGCAGCGCATTCAACACAAGCAGATAGTGCAGAAATTGATCTTAACCAAATTGATGCGGTCGTTTTTGCTTATGGTATCGCTAAAGGTTCAGCAACGATGGGACAAGAAACCCTGCGTTCAATCTTTAAACAGAATAATGTTAAAATCCCTGTTTCAACTGCTTCTTATGCTCATTTAAGTGACTACAATGCTAAAAATATTCTACTTGTCACAACAATTGCTCAGCAAGGGCAGGCACAGCAAGCGGCTCCTAATGCACAAATACTTGTTGTGGATAGCCTTGTGACAACACCAGAGTATGATAAGTTAGTCGCCAGAATGCATAAGTAAAACGCATCAGAAAGTAGTATAATAGTTTTATGCTATTAACAAAGAGAGAAAAACACTTATTAGCAGCTTTCCAAAATTATGGGAAGCTGTCGCTTAAACAGATGATAGATTTGCTTAAGGTATCTCAGAGAACCGTTTATCGGACAATTTCTGATTTAACAGATAGCCTTAACACGATTAATATTAGCATCATCAAAGAAAATCAAAACTATTTTCTCGTAGGAGAATTAGCTAATCTGGCTAGTATTATTAGTCTAGATACTTATGAACAGTATGAACGTTTGAATCTCATTACCTATAAGTTATTGATGAGTTTTAGCAGTATCACAAATGAGCAGCTGCAGGAGGAATTTAATGTTTCTAATGTTACCATTATTCAAGATATTGCTGAAATTGAAAAGCGTTTGGCAGATTTTGACTTACGGTTAGATCGTAAAAAAGGTTACCGTTTAGTAGGAAATAAAAACACTTTACGACGTTTATTGGCTATTTTATTAACTAATAACCTTTCGATTTCTGATTTTGGGGCAGGAGCATATGGTCATTTTGAAGTCTTAGACAAGGCAAAATTAGAACTTGCGAAACAAATCTTTCAATCATCACAAGAAGATCTACCTGATTTAGATGCTAAGATGAGTGAGTTTTTCATCATTCTCTTAGCCTTATCAGGTTGGCGGGACAATGAAGCAGTTGGACACAGTATTAGCAAAGCAGCTCTTGATTTTTCACAGAAAGTTTATACTGAATTTTCACAGAAAACCAATCAATTTTACAGTATTCAAGAGATTCTTTATTATGCCAGTATTTTAGATGAACTGGTTATTAAGAGACAGGAAACGCCGCTTTTTCATGAAAAATTTGACAGTGCTTTTTTCTATAATATTTCAAATTTGATTGATAAAGTATCTCTTTATACTAAAATTAATTTTGCTAAGGATAAAACACTCTTTCATTTTCTGTTTAATCATATTCGCTTGAATTTGGCTGTCCCTCAAATTTTTGAAGACAAGTCAAATAATACGATTGCTCATGAGGTTGTTCAAGGCAATGAATATCTACATCGTGTTGTTAGTCTTCTGGTTCAGGATATTTTTCCGAAGTATTTGCAAAAGGAACCAGAGTATGAATTAATTACCTTACATTTTGCTTCAAGTCTGCGCCGCAGTCCAGATATTTATCCTATTAAGATTTTACTTTTAACAGATGAGCGTCCCTTAGCGAGAGAACTTCTCATCACACGTATTAAAACCATTGCACCTTTTGTTGATAAGGTAGTTGTCAAAGAATTGGCTCAGTATGAAACAAAGGATAAAGATTATTATAATTGTGTCTTGGCAACCAAGCCTTTAGTGGATAAGGCAGTCAAAATGGTTTCTACTTATCCTGATGCAAAAGAAATGCTGCAACTTCAAGATTATTTACAGAATGTACAGGCTCATCAAAAAATCATCATTCGCGATGAGCAGACAAATAAGCAAGGTTATAATCTTCAAAATTATTTTTTGGCTACACAACAACTTTTACAGGAATTTTCTTATCAAGAGATTGATAATCCTGCTGATTTTGAAACAAGTGTTCCAAAAATTATGGAGACTATTGCTGCAGTTTCAGATAAAACTTATCTGTCCAGTAAGTTATTAAAATGTTTTGCTGTCAGTCCCTTGGCTATTCCAGAGACTCATTTGGCTCTTTTGCATACACAGTCAAGTAAGGTTATAACGTCTTGTTTTAAAATTTATGATTTAAAAAGACCTGTAACAGCTCTGTCCATGAATTACGAAAAAGAGACAGTTACAAGAATTTTGGTTATGCTGACACGGTTAGATGAAACAAAAGAAATGAGAGATTTAATGACGGCCATCAGTCAATCTATCATCGAAAATCATCTTTATACAGAAATTTACAAGACAGGTAATAAAGATATTATTTATCAATTATTGAATCAAATATTTACAGAAAAAATAAAGAAATTGGAGACCTAAGATGGAATTTCAAAAAGATTTAATTAAATTGAACCAACATTTTCCCGATAAGGAAGCTGCTATTCGTTTTTGTGGACAGCTCTTAGCTGATGGTGGTTACGTAGAACCAGCTTATATTGACGCCATGATTCAGCGCGATAAAGAACTCTCTGTTTATATGGGAAATTTCATTGCCATTCCTCATGGAACGGACGACGCTAAAAAGGATGTTCTCAAATCAGGTATCACAGTTGTTCAGGTACCAGACGGTGTTAATTTTGGAACAGAAGACGATCCGCAAGTTGCGACAGTTTTATTTGGCATCGCTGGAATTGGTGATGAACATTTGCAAATCATTCAAAATATTTCGATTTTCTGTGCAGATGTTGATAATGTTGTTAAGTTAGCTGATGCTCAAACAGAAGATGAGGTTGTCAAACTTTTAAGTCAAGTCAATTAAAAGGAGTTTTTAATCATGAAAAAAGCAGTACATTTTGGAGCAGGCAATATTGGCCGTGGTTTTATTGGACAAATTTTATTTGAAAATGGCTTTGCTATTGATTTTGTCGATGTTAACGATAAAATTATTAATGCTCTTAATGAACGTCATTCTTATGATATTGAAATTGCAGAAGATGGGAAACGTCACATTACAGTTTCTAATGTTGCTGGCATTAATAACAAGGAAAATCCTCAAGCAGTCATTGATGCTGTGGCTGAAACAGAGTTGATTACAACCGCTATTGGCCCTAACATTTTGCCTTTTATTGCCCAATTAATTGCCAAAGGTATTGAAAAACGCCGTGAAAGTCAGAATCAAACGCCACTGGATATCATTGCCTGTGAAAATATGATTGGTGGCTCTGCCTTTCTCTGGCAGGAAGTGCAGAAATACCTCAGCGCTGATGGTTTAGCTTTTGCTAAAGATTATATTGGCTTTCCAAATGCTGCTGTTGACCGTATTGTTCCAGCTCAGGTTCATGAAGATCCCCTCTTTGTTGTGGTTGAGCCATTTTCAGAATGGGTAGTCGAAACTGCTGCTATGAAAAATCCTGATTTAAAATTGTCTTCAGTTCACTATGAAGAAAATTTGGAACCATTCATTGAAAGAAAGCTTTTCTCTGTTAATTCAGGTCATGCAACAACAGCTTATACAGGTGCTTATTTTGGTGCTAAGACGGTCCTAGAAGCACTTAAAGACCAACAAGTTAAAGAGCAAGTAAAGGCAGTTTTAGGTGAAATTCGCCAGCTTTTAATGGCTAAATGGCAATTCAAAGAGAATGATCTGAAAGTTTATCATGATATTATTATCAGTCGTTTTGAAAATCCTTATATTGTAGATGATGTTACTCGTGTTGCCAGAACACCAATTCGTAAGTTAGGTTATGATGAACGCTTTATCCGTCCCATTCGTGAGCTGAAAGATCGTGGTTTATCTTATGAATATCTTTTGCAAACAGTGGCTTATGTTTTCCATTACAAGGATTCAAATGATGAACAAAGTGTTCAACTTAAACTGCTTCTACAAGAAAAGTCTTTAAAAGCAGTTGTTAAAGAAGTAACAGGATTGACAGATGCCGCTTTGATTGAAGAAATTGTTACCAGTGTTGAATCTTTAGATTAAGGGAAACTCTTATAATTAAAAGAACTAGCTCTTGTTCTGCGTTTTCTATAAGTTAGACAGTATACTTAACTCATAGAGTCAGTACAAGCAGCTAGCTTTTTGTTGTGATAAGACTTGCCAACTGATAAAAACTCAGGTAAACTGTTAATGGTAATCAAAATAAAAGGAGTTTATATGTCTTTACCTAATTGTCCTAAATGTCAGTCAGAGTATGTCTATGAAGATGGTATTCTATTGGTTTGTCCAGAATGTGCTTATGAATGGAATCCTGCAGAAGTTGAGAAAGAAGAAGGACTTGTTGTTATTGATGCGAATGGCAAACAATTAGCTGATGGTGATACAGTCACTCTTATTAAGGATCTTAAAGTTAAGGGGGCTCCTAAAGATTTAAAACAAGGAACACGTGTTAAAAATATTCGCCTTGTTGAAGGAGATCACAATATTGATTGTAAAATTGATGGCTTTGGTGCTATGAAATTAAAGTCTGAATTTGTGAAAAAATTATAAGAGTAGAGCAAGTTGAACTGTCTATCTTAGAAACAATCAATTAATGAAGGTGGTTCATTCTTGTTCTTTTTTGGTGATACAGGAATCTCTGCTTGGTTTTATGCTTATCTTTGAATGAAAATTCAATTCCATCTATAAAATTTTCTGAAAATTTGATATAATAAAAACGATTATTTTTTGAGGAGCAAGTATGTCTTATATATCAGAAGTTTTACCGAGTCTTTTAGATGGGGCGCTGATTACTTTACAAGTCTTTTTTATTGTTATTCTCTTTTCAATTCCTTTAGGAGCTATATTAGCTTTCCTTATGCAGGTACCTTTTAGACCTTTACGTTGGCTGTTAAATCTCTATGTTTGGATTATGCGTGGGACACCGCTCCTTTTACAACTGATTTTTATTTATTATGTTTTGCCAAGTGCAGGGATCACTTTTGATCGTATGCCAGCAGCTATTTTAGCTTTTACTCTCAACTATGCTGCCTATTTTGCGGAAATCTTCCGCGGCGGTATTGAGGCTATTCCTAAAGGGCAATATGAAGCTGCTAAGGTTCTTAAATTAAGTCAGATACAGACTGTTCGCTATATTATTTTGCCTCAGGTTGTCAAGATTGTTTTACCGAGTGTCTTTAATGAAATCATCAATCTTGTTAAAGATTCTTCTCTAGTCTATGTACTTGGTGTTGGTGATTTGCTTTTAGCCAGTAAGACAGCGGCCAATCGTGACGCTACATTAGCACCAATGTTTATTGCCGGCGGTATTTATTTGATTTTAATTGGTGTTGTTACCATTTTATCAAAATACGTTGAGAAAAAATTTAGTTATTATAAGTAAGGTGAATCATGTTAGAGCTAAAAAACATTTCTAAGCAATTTGGTCAGAAGGTGATTTTTAATCATTTTAATCTAAGCATCCCTGAAGGTAAAATCTTATCTTTGGTTGGACCATCTGGTGGTGGTAAAACAACTTTGTTGCGCATGCTTGCAGGGCTGGAAAAAATTGACTCTGGTCAAGTCATCTATGATGATGAAGTTATTGCTATTGAACATTTGGGACATCGCAACTTATTAGGTTTTGTTTTTCAAGACTTTCAATTATTTCCGCATTTGACTGTTTTAGATAATTTGATTTTATCACCCATAAAGTCTATGAATGTATCGAAAGAAGAAGCGATACAAAAAGCACGTGATCTCTTAAAACGTTTAGGATTAGAGGAACATGAAAACGCTTATCCTTACTCTTTATCAGGCGGTCAAAAACAGCGGGTAGCTTTGGCTCGTGCCATGATGGTTAATCCTAAAATTATCGGCTATGATGAACCTACTAGTGCCTTAGATCCAGAGTTAAGGCAGGAAGTTGAAAAATTAATTTTACAAAATCAAAAATTGGGTATCACACAAATTGTTGTGACACACGATATGCAGTTTGCCCAAAATATTTCTGATGAGATTGTAAAAATCAATCCAAAATAAAAAGAAAGTTTAGGTATTAAGATGACATTCAAAAAAGCAGTAACAGCTCTTATTACTTTTCTAGCAGTAGTAACTTTGACAGCCTGTGGTAAAAAAGGAGCTGATTCCCAAGATAATTGGAAAAAATTTGAGTCGAAAAAATCTGTTACTATTGGTTTTGATAATACTTTTGTTCCCATGGGATTTAAAGACAAGAATGGTAAAAATGTTGGCTTTGATATTGACTTAGCAAATGCTGTCTTTAATGAATACGGTATCAAGGTGAAATGGCAGCCAATCAATTGGGATTTGAAGGAAACGGAGCTGAAAAATGGTAAAATTGATTTGATTTGGAATGGCTATTCCAAAACTAGGGAACGTGCACGCAAGGTATCCTTTACCAAGCCTTATATGAAAAATGACCAAGTTCTTGTCACGAAGAAGTCATCTGGTATTACGAGCTTTGCTGATATGAAAGGCAAAGCTTTAGGTGCTCAGTCAGGTTCATCTGGCTATGATGCTTTCACAGCTAATCCTAAAATTTTAAAAGATATTGTTAAAGATAATGATGCCAGTCAATATGAAACCTTTACCCAAGCCTTCATTGACTTAAAAAATGATCGTATTAATGGTCTTTTAATTGATCGTGTTTATGCCAATTATTACCTTAAGCAGGAAAAGGAACTTGATAACTATAATATTATCAAAGGAAAATATGCCAGTGAAGATTTTTCAGTTGGAGTGCGCAAATCTGATAAAACCTTGAAGAAGAAAGTCAATCAAGCTTTCAAAAAGCTTTACAAAAATGGTAAATTCCAAGCAATCTCCCAAAAATGGTTTGGTCAAGATGTTGCTTCAAATGCGATTAAGAGGTAAGCACAATCACTCTTTCTTAAAGAGAGTTAAAAAACGAATGATTTCAGATAAAGCTTGTTGGCTTATCTAAAGTCATTCGTTTTTGATTATTTTAGGTTTTTTAATTGTTTACTATATTGTAATTAAAGAATAGGCGAGACTTGATGGTAAATAATCTGCCATCTCTCATGCCGACGCCAAAGACTGGTATGTCGGTAGCTATCTAATTCGTAAGTAATGAGTTTAGTCTTTTGGCTGATGGAAAGCATCTTAAAAGAGTTAAAATGTTTTGCTTCACTTGAGCGACCTTTTAGGAATGCTGCTTTTGCATTAACATGTCCTTTCTCATCAATTAAGATAAAAGAATCTGTTAGGAGCTGTTCATAGTCTGAAGTCTTAGTTAAAATGATTTTCTCATATTTATAAAGTTTATGATAGACATTTTCAAAAATTTCATCTTCCGGGATAGCTGCTGGCTCGACATGGATATCAATATCATAAACATTAAACTGCTCATGTAAGAGCTTTTCGACTCTTTCTGTAATAGCATGACTTTCATAGACAGATAAATCAGGGTTCATTTCTAAAACCAAATCTAAATAAACATTGCTACCATAAGTCCGTCCGCGTTGAGATTTTACGGCAGAAATTTTAGGAATCTCTAAAATAGCTTTTTCGTATTCTTGCAGCTGCTTATCATCAAAACCATCAGAAAGACTAAAAGCGCTGGTCATAAAGATGTCATAAGCTGTTTTCAAAATAAGAAGAGTAATGATAACCGCAGTCATTTTATCAATGATTAAGAGATTAAAGGTACTGGCAAGTATGGCAATAGATGTTCCTAGAGAAGTCAGGGCATCAGAGAGATTGTCTTTTGCTGCAGCCATCAGGGCGCCTGATTTTAATTTTTTCGACAACTGTTTATTGTAGAGGTAGAGGATAAACATAACAATAGCAGAAATTATTCCAACCAGAGCGCCATAAGGATCAATTTGGGCACGACTGTTGTGAATAATGCCGTTAATCGTTTCCAGCAGAACCTGAAAACCGACAGTAAACATGATAAATGAAGTGATTAAACTGGCTAGGTCTTCAATTTTCCAATGGCCAAATTTATGATCCTTATCAGCAGGCTTGCTGGCCAGATAAAGTCCAATTAAAATGGTGACATTGGCCACAATATCAGAAACATTGTTAAAGCCATCGGCTGTTAGTGAAGCAGAATGCAATAAATGCCCTGAAATCAGTTTAGCAAGTGCCAAAGTCAAATAAACAGAAATAGCGATTGTTGGACCACGCCGAGCAAGTTTAAGGTTATCAGCGGGTGTTGACATACAAAACTCCTTGGTCAATATAATAGGCTTATTATAGCATGTTTTGCTGAATTACAAAAGAAGAGAGAAAATTTGAAAATAGAAAAACAAGACTGGGATTATCCTAACCTTGTTTTAGTTTTAATGAAGCTCTTGTTTTTACGTTTAAAATAATTTCTTGTTTCTGCAATAATAATTGGTGATAAGGCTAATAAGGCAATAAGATTTGGTATAGCCATTAGCCCATTAACGATATCGGCAATTGTCCAGATAAGATCTAATTCTAAGAAACCACCTAAGGCGACCATGATAATGAAAATAGAGCGATAAATATTGATGTGTTTAACCCCAAATAAAAACTCAAAACAACGCTCACCATAATAGGACCAGCCTAAGATAGTTGTGAAAGCAAACAGAACCAAACACAAAGTCAGCACTAGAACGCCTATATTGCCAAAAACAGTTGCAAAGGCTGATTGTGTCAGTGGAGCACCTTCAAGTCCTTTGACAGTCCATTTTCCAGTGACCAAGATAGAAAGACCAGTTAAGGTACAAATGACGAGAGTATCAATAAAAGTGCCTGTCATTGAAATGAGGCCCTGTTCAGCAGGTTCATGAGTTTTAGCAGCCGCAGCGGCGATTGGAGCAGAACCTAGACCAGATTCATTGGAGAAGACACCACGAGCAATACCATTTTGAATGGCTTCTTTCACAACAACACCAGCAAAGCCACCAACTGCGGCTGTCCCTGTGAAAGCTCCAGAGAAGACTTGTTCAATGGCAGGAATGATATGATTGTAGTGCATAAAAATGACGATCAAGGTTGCGATGATGTAAGCTGCAGCCATGAAAGGAACTAATTTCTCAGAAACCTTTGCAATTGATTGGATACCGCCGAAAATAATAACAGCAACAACAATGGCAATTAAGATGCTGACAATCTGCGGTGACCAATTAAAACTATTTTTTAGGGAAGCAGTAATTGAATTGACCTGAGAAAAGGTACCAATTCCTAAAAATGCCACTAAGATACCTGCCAATGCAAAGAAGATAGCTAAAGGTTTCCATTTTTTCCCCATACCGTTTATGATATAGTACATAGGTCCGCCAGAGACTTCTCCGTTAGCATCCTTAGTACGGTATTTTATAGCCAGAAGACCTTCGGCATATTTAGTTGCCATACCAAAAAAAGCTGCTATCCACATCCAAAAGAGTGCTCCCGGACCGCCAGCTTTGATTGCAGTGGCAACACCAACGATATTTCCAGTTCCAACAGTGGCAGCAAGAGCGGTAGCTAAAGCCGCAAAACTCGAAATATCACCTTCCCCTTTGTCCTCGGCAAAGATGAGTTTAAAGGCTAAAGGGAGTTTCAACACCTGCAATAATCTTAAGCGAGTACTCAAATAAATTCCAGTACCGACTAAAAGAACTAATAGGGGAGCACCCCAGACAAGGCTGTCTAGAGCTTTAAAAAATGTTAACATATAAACTTTTCTCCTCATAAACCGAAATGGAAATCAAAAAAGAGGTTGTCAATACTTGACGATACCTCTAGAGTTAGAAGATAAGAATTGTTTCAACATTAAAAATTCTTTTTTTCTTTTCTGTCCTTTTGCCTGAGAGTTTGAGCAAACAGCCTTGCCCCTTCGGCGCCTAGTAGGTCTCTCCAGAAGTCCGTCAATTATCAGTTATCCTAATAATGTCACTCGGTTTTACTATTTTTATTCTTTTATTGTATAGAATTTCAATAAAACTGTCAATCTTTTCTGAAAATTTCAAGAAAAGAATTTAACTTTTTTTGAGGTCTAAAAAATGATATAATTTGAAAGTTAGATTGATAGTTTGGAGAAGAAGATGAACCCTTTATTACATGGAATGAATGAAAAACAAGCGCAAGCTGTGAAAACAACGGAAGGTCCGCTTTTGATTATGGCAGGTGCAGGGTCGGGTAAGACACGTGTTTTAACCCATCGCATTGCTTATTTGATTGATGAGAAGTTTATCAATCCTTGGAATATTTTAGCCATTACCTTTACCAATAAAGCTGCGCGTGAAATGAAAGAACGTGCTTTTGCTCTAAATGCTGCGACACAGGAGACTTTAATTGCGACTTTTCATTCTATGTGCGTACGGATTTTACGTCGTGATGCAGATCATATTGGTTACAACCGTAACTTTACTATTGTTGATCCCGGTGAACAACGCACGCTTATGAAGCGTATTTTTAAGAATTTTAATATAGACTCTAAAAAGTGGAATGAGCGTGCTGTCTTAGCTGCCATTTCCAATGCTAAAAACGATTTACTTGATGAAATCGCTTATGAAAATAGGGCGGGGGATTCATATACACAGCTTGTCGCTAAATGCTATAAGGCCTACCAAAGTGAACTGCGTCAATCGGAAGCTATGGACTTTGATGACCTCATTATGCTGACCTTGCGTCTTTTTGACCAAAATCCTGATGTTTTGGCTTATTATCAGCAGCGTTACCAGTATATTCATGTGGATGAGTATCAAGATACTAACCATGCCCAGTATCAGCTGGTTAAGCTTTTGGCTTCACGATTTAAAAATATTTGTGTGGTTGGGGATGCTGATCAGTCTATTTATGGTTGGCGTGGTGCTGATATGCAGAATATCCTTGATTTTGAAAAGGATTATCCTGAGGCTAAGGTAGTGCTCTTGGAGGAGAACTATCGCTCTTCCAAGAAGATTTTGCAAGCTGCCAATGATGTTATTAAAAATAATCGTAATCGCCGAGATAAGAAACTCTGGACGCAAAATGATGATGGAGAGCAGATCGTTTATTATCGGGCAGATGATGAACAGGATGAGGCTGTTTTTGTCGCCTCAACTATTGCTAATATTGTTCGTGAAATGGGGAAAAATTTTAAGGATTTCGCAGTTCTTTATCGTACCAATGCGCAGTCACGTACCATTGAAGAGGCTCTGCTTAAGTCCAATATTCCCTACACTATGGTTGGCGGGACTAAGTTTTACAGCCGCAAGGAAATTCGTGATATTATCGCTTATTTGAATGTAATTGCTAACACTGCCGACAATATCTCCTTTGAGCGTATTGTCAATGAACCCAAGCGCGGTGTTGGACCAGGGACTCTGGAAAAAATTCGTAACTTTGCTAATCTGCAGGGCATGAGTCTGTTAGAAGCTTCTGAAAATATCATGCTCTCTTCCATCAAGGGAAAGGCTGTACAAGCAGTTTATGAGCTGGCTAATATGATAATAGACTTGCGTTCTAAACTGGATCATTACAGCATTACAGAAGTTGTTGAAGCAGTTCTAGACAGTTCTGGTTACCTTGAGGTTTTAGAGATTCAAAAGACTCTGGAAAGTCAGACTCGGATTGAAAATATAGAAGAGTTTCTTTCTGTTACCAAAAATTTTGACGATACGACTGATGATGTTCCTGAAAATGAAACAGGTCTTGAAAGGTTAAGTCGCTTTCTTAATGATTTAGCTTTGATTGCTGATACAGATGAAGCTGAAAGTGAGTCAGCTGAAGTCACCCTGATGACGCTGCATGCTGCTAAGGGACTGGAATTTCCAATAGTCTTCCTTATTGGACTTGAAGAGGGTGTATTTCCTTTGTCGCGCTCCATGGAAGAAGAAAGCGAACTGGAAGAAGAGCGCCGTCTGGCTTATGTTGGAATCACGCGAGCGGAACAAATGCTTTTTATCACCAACGCTAATTCTCGCACACTTTATGGCCGTACTAGCTACAATCGCGAAAGTCGCTTTATTCAGGAAATTTCAGAAGATTTGCTGGTGCATCAGGGATTGGCGCGTCCAGCCAGAGCTTCCTTTAAAGTTAGTTATCAAGACAGCAATGAAACTAAATTTGGTCAAGGAATGAGTCTGGCTCAGGCTTTACAGGCTCGAAAAGTTGCTTCACAGCCTAAGAAGTCTCCTTTTTCAAATAGCAAGGATGATCAGAAAGAACACATTGATTGGCAAATTGGCGATACTGCTCATCATAAGAAATGGGGAGATGGCACTGTCTTAGAAGTTTCGGGCAGTGGAAGTGCTCAGGAACTGAAAATTAAATTCCCAGAAATTGGCTTGAAAAAAGTTTTGGCTAGTGTAGCACCCCTTGAGAAAAAGGAGACATAAGAAGAGAAAAGGTAAAGGACTTTGTTGCTTCCACAAGGCTGATCAGATATTGATACGAATTTAGCGTTCACGGGATTAGACAAATAAACTCAAGCAGTCTACTGGACTGTTAGAGATTTGCTCCTAAAAAACAAGTTGCGAAATTTCAATCAACACTTGCGTTAAGCGGAAAACAGTTTACTAATTAAAGAAAAAATTTTCATAGTTTTATTGTTATAGTTTATAACTATATGTCAGGATAAGTAATAGAAAATAGTCATTTACCGAATAATGGAGTAGAATGGAGCTAATTAATAATAAAAGGAGAGCTTCCATGACTCGAGAATTTTCTTTTGAAACTTTACAATTACATGCGGGACAAAGTGTTGATCCTACAACAAAATCGCGTGCAGTACCAATCTATCAGACGACTTCCTATGTGTTTAATGATGCACAAGATGCTGAAGATTCTTTTGCACTTCGTACACCCGGCAATATTTATACGCGGATCACTAATCCGACTACAGCCGTTTTTGAAGAACGGATGGCCGCTCTTGAAGGTGGTGTCGGTGCACTGGCAACAGCTTCTGGTATGGCAGCAGTAACTTATATTGCCTTGGCTCTTGCTCATGCAGGTGATCATATTGTGTCAGCAGCGACAGTTTACGGTGGCACTTTTAATCTTCTTAAGGAAACTTTACCTCGCTATGGCATTACTACAAGTTTTGTTGATGTTGCTAATTTCGCTGAAATTGAAGCGGCTATTACAGACAAGACTAAGTTTATTATCGCTGAAACGTTAGGAAATCCTCTTGGAAATATCGCTGATCTTGAAAAATTAGCTGAGATTGCCCATCGACATGCTATTCCCTTGGTTATTGATAATACCTTTGGTACTCCTTATTTGCTTAATGTCTTCTCTTACGGTGTTGATATTGCTGTTCATTCTGCCACTAAATTTATCGGTGGACATGGGACATCTATTGGCGGTGTCATTGTTGATTCTGGAAACTTTGATTGGGAAAAATCTGGAAAATTCCCACAATTTGTAGAACCAGATCCTTCCTATCATGACATTAGTTATACACGTGATATTGGAAAAGCAGCTTTTGTAACTGCGGTGCGTACGCAACTGCTGCGTGATACAGGCGCCTGCCTTTCACCTTTCAATGCCTTTCTTTTGCTACAAGGTCTAGAAACCTTATCACTTCGTGTTGAGCGTCATGTGGAAAATGCTAAGAAAATTGCGTACTATCTGGAAAATCATCCTAAAGTCACAAAAGTTAATTATGCTAGTTTGCCATCAAGTCCTTATTATGACTTGGCTCAAAAATACTTGCCAAAAGGAGCTAGTTCTATCTTTACTTTTAATGTTGCAGGCAGTGCGAAAGCCGCTCGCGAGGTCATTGACAGTCTTGAAATCTTTTCTGATTTGGCGAATGTTGCTGATGCCAAATCACTAGTTGTTCATCCGGCAACAACCACTCATGGTCAAATGACTGAAGAAGATCTACGAGCTTGCGGTATTGAACCTGAGCAAATCCGTGTTTCTATTGGTTTGGAAAATGCTGATGACTTAATCGAAGATTTGCGCCTAGCACTTGAAAAAATATAAAAGGGGGAAATCGATGACAACACTTCAAGAAGCCTATCTTGCTTTTAAATCTGCCCAAATTATTGATCTAACACATCAAATAAATGAAAATAGTCCTCATTTTCCATTATTGCCTGCTCTAGAGAAAAAAGATCTCTTTACCTTAAAAGATGGTTTTCATATCCAACAATTTACGGTTGTTGGGCAATATGGCACGCATATTGATGCACCTATTCATTTTGTTGAAGGCGGTGCTTGGTTAGATGAACTTCCTCTGGAAGATCTCCTTTTACCGATGTATGTCATAGATAAGTCACAGGCTGTTGCTGATAATCCTAACTATGAATTGAGCAAGGCTGATATTCTTGCCTTTGAGGAAAAGTATGGTCAAATTGAAGAAGGGGCTTTTGTTGCTTTTCGCAGTGATTGGTCAAAACGCTGGCCTAGTCAAGAGGAATTTAGAAATCTTGATACTGCAGGTGCTCAACAGACACCTGGCTGGAGTCATGAAGCTTTGGAATTTCTGATTCATGAACGTCAAGTAAAAGCAGTAGGACACGAAACTTTTGATACAGACAGCGGCCAAGCAGTTGCTGAAAATGGAAAATTAGTTGAGGAATATTATCTGCTGGATCAGGGAATTTATCAATTGGAAGTTTTAAACAACCTTAATCTCCTACCTGCTACTGGTAGTTTCATTTCGATTGCTTATCCTCATTGGGAAAAAGCAACAGGTTCTCCTGTTAGAGCCATCGCTTACATTGCGCAGGAGTAAAGATAAAAGAGTGGAAAGAAGCGGTCTTCGTTCGCTTATGCCACTCTTTTTGTATGAAGAGATATGTTATAATAAAAAAGCAGAAAGGAGCTAGCCATGCAGTTTGTATTTGATATAGATGGGACGATTTGCTTTGATCGTTTTCAGATAGATGCAAGAATCAAAGCAATTTTAAAAGACGCTGCCAATTATGGGCATCAGATCAGCTTTGCTTCGGCACGCTCTTATCGCGATTGTATAGATGTGTTGGGTCAAGAATTAAGTCAAAAAACGGTCATTGGTTTAAATGGCGGTCTTGCCTATAAAGCTGGGGAATTAATTTTGGAAAAGCCCATGAATCATCGGGCTTTTGACTTGGCTCTTTACTACTGCCATCGCTATCAGCTTCCTTATTTTGTGGATGATGATTTTAATTATGCCCATCATTTGGAACAATTCATCCCTTTTATTCATAGTGTGGATCCTTTAAAACTAGCTAAAGAGGTAGGAGTTGAAGACTTGAAACATCCCATTAAAATGGTTGTTTTCTTTGGCAATCATCTTGATAAAATTGCAGAAGTTAGTCATCATTTAGCTAAACTAGAGCAGCTAGACATAACTTTTCATGATGATGAAAGCTGTCTCTATCTCAATCCTAAAGAAGTCACTAAATCTTCAACGATTCAAGAGCTCTTTGATCATGATTTCGTTGCTTTTGGTAATGATCGCAATGATATCGCTATGTTCCAAGCAGCAGTTTATAGTGTGCAAGTTGGTGATTTTGCAGATTTAAGCCCTTTTGCAGATACGCAAGTATTACTGAGACAAGATTATCATCAAGCAGTGGCAGATAAAATTCACGAAACGTTTGAAAAGTTTCGTGCTTAGCATTAAAACATATCCATCCTGTATCAATTGTTTGTGAATTGTTTCAATTTGTAATCCCTCTTTAAAGTTTAAGAAGTGGTTTTTGGTATAATAAGAGGGTGAGAATAGTGGTCTATAATGGGAGTGGAAGGAAGTGGACGCTATCCAAATCCATGCCTCTATCCTCTTTAAATTAAAAAAACGAATAGGAAATAATATGAATCTTCAACATATTACTATTTTGACACTGTTTATTGAAGGTCTTCTATCATTTTTCTCTCCTTGTGTTTTGCCTATTCTGCCAGTTTATATTGGCATCTTGGCTGGTCAAGGAGAGGAGAAGCAATCTGGAGAAATAATTTGGGATAGGCGAAAAGTCTTTACCAATACATTCTTATTTATTTCTGGCATAGCAGCGACCTTTTTTATTTTGGCTTTTGCTAGCAGCCTTATTAGTCAATTTCTTCAAAGTCATATTCAATTTCTTCAAAATTTGGGCGGAATCTTAATTCTTATTATGGGATTAGTGCAGGTAGGTCTCATTAAATCTCATTTTTTTAACAGGGAATATTCAGCTAAGAATAAAGTCTATCAAGCAGGACAAAAAGTAACCCCTCTCATCGCTTTTTTAATGGGTTTTACTTTTAGTTTTTCTTGGACACCTTGCATTGGTCCGATTTTAGCCAGTGTCTTCTTATATGCTAGCACCCATCAGGGCATTTACAGTGTTTTACTCATTTTGATCTACTGTTTAGGATTTGTTATTCCCTTTGCTTTGATTGCGCTCTTTTCGCAAAGGGTAATGAGCGTTTTTAAGAAACAAAAACGATTTTTAAAATATACCAAATTATTTTCAGGAATTCTTCTTATTCTCATTGGGATTTCTATCTTAACAGGATCATTTGCTAAAATAGCACACTTATTTAATTAAAAAGGAGATAGTTATGAAAAAGGTTATTTTACCATTAGCTCTCGGTGTTACCTTATTAGGAATTGGATTAACAAATCAGACAACGTCTTTTGCACAAGGCAAGACATCTCCAAAAATAGTTCAAACGGCTAAAAATTCAGCGCCTGCATTCAAATTAAAAAATAAAAAAGGCAAAACAGTCAGTCTGTCCGCCTATAAGGGGAAAAAAGTTTATATCAATGTTTGGGCAACTTGGTGCGGACCTTGCATGCGAGAAATTCCAGATTTAGAAAAAATCTATCAGACTTATAAACATAAAAAAGATTTTGTCTTCTTGTCTGTAACATCGCCAAATGATTCCAAATATAAAAATAGTGATCCCATTGACAAGGATAAGAGCACCATTTTGTCTAAAGCTAAAGACAAAGGGATTACTTATCCAATTCTTTACGATTATCAGGACAATTTTACCCAAGCATATGGCATTCGTTCCATTCCAACTCATATCTTTATCAATAGTGACGGCAGTCTTTCGGAAAAAATCGCAGGAGGTCTTGATGAGGACTCTCTTAAATATTACCTAAAAAAATTGAAGTAACTAAATTCCCCGTCTCCTTAGTAGGCGGTGTGGGCCTCATTTGACTCTGATGTTTCTCTATTATCAGGTGAAATAGACAGCCGCTTGTTGAGTGAGTAATAATAACTAAACTTTTCAAGTTTTTTAATAAAAACCTCGGATGACTAAGAACATATCCGCAATTTCTTGAGGGGATTCTTGAGCACCAGTGGTAATCCAGTGTATGTAAAGGCTCTCAATACTAGCAGCATAGGTGACAAGCATATATTCTTTTGATAATCCTAGACTGGGATTAATAGAATCATAAAAGAAACTATGATTTTCGGTTATCAGCTCCTTAATAAAATCCCTTGTTCTCTGAGAAAAATTAATCTGAATAATTTGAGATAAGGCATACATGAATTTCTGTTGACTTTGCAGATAGGTTAGAGCTTGAATAAGATTTTCCCGAAGTCCTCCATTTGCCGAATTAAGCATTAAATACTCTTTAAAATCCCTTGTGACTTCATGGGCCAATTTATCGACGAGGTCATACTTATCTTGGTAATGAAGGTAAAAAGTGCTTCGATTGACTTGCGCCTTTTCAGTGATTTTTCGAATAGTAATGCTATTAAAATCTGAATTTTTCAGCAGCAGCTCCGTAATAGCTGCTTTTATTTTGGCCTTGCTTTGTGTCTGGCGTTTTTGAATCATATTCTCTCCTTAAATAGACATTCGTCTATATAATGATGCTTGTTTTTAACTTGCAATCATTATATACTAAAACAAAAGTTAAATCAACATGTGTCTAGATAAGGGGGTTCTTATGGCTTATATCGAAATGAAACATTCTTATAAACGTTATCAGATGGGTGAAACCCAAATCATTGCCAATGATGATATTAGTTTTGAAATTGAAAAGGGGGAACTTGTTATCATTTTAGGTGCATCAGGTGCTGGAAAATCAACGGTTCTGAATATTTTGGGTGGAATGGACAATAATGATGAAGGTCAGGTCGTGATTGATGGTGTCAATATTGCAGACTACAATCAAAAGCAGATGACCGCTTATCGCCGCAACGATGTTGGCTTTGTCTTCCAGTTTTATAATTTGGTACCTAATTTAACTGCTAAGGAAAATGTTGAATTGGCTTCGGAAATCGTTAGTCATGCTAAAAATGCAGAAGAGACCTTAAGAGAAGTAGGTTTGGGAGAGCGTTTAAATAACTTTCCTGCACAATTGTCTGGCGGCGAACAGCAACGAGTGTCCATTGCGCGTGCCCTTGCTAAAAATCCTAAATTACTTTTATGTGATGAACCAACAGGTGCTCTGGATTATCAGACTGGAAAGCAAATTCTTAAACTCTTACAAGATATGTCTCGCCAGAAGGACTCAACTGTTGTTATTGTAACCCATAATTCTGCCTTAGCACCACTAGCTAATAGAGTTATTTATCTGCACGACGCTAAGGTAAAAGATGTGAAAATCAATGATCAGCCTCAAGATATTAGAACTCTAGAATATTAAGGAGGTGTCTTCCTTATGAAAAAGAGAATCTATTGGAAAACGATTTATACGTCTTTGCTGCAATCTAAAGGACGTTTTATTTCCATCATGCTTTTGATGTTTCTAGGCTCCTTTACCTTTATTGGTTTGAAGGCAACTAAACCCAATATGCAAACTTTAGCAAGAAATTACCTGCAAACCCATAAAACGGCAGATTTGTTTGTCACAGCTAGCTCTGGTTTTAGTAAAGCCGATCAGACAGAACTGAATAATATCAAAAATGCCCAAATAGACTTTGGCCAAGTAACAGATATGACACTCGCAGGAAAAGATGACGCCATGCGTGTCTTTTCTAAGACTCAATCCCTCTCAACTTATCATGTGGAGTCAGGACGTTTACCCAAAAGGGCTGATGAAATTGCCTTAATTTCAACCTTGAAAAAAAGCTATAAAATAGGAGATACTTTGACTTTTCAATCTTCTGAGAAATCTCTTTTAAAGAGAAGAAAGTTCAAAGTGGTTGGCTTTATCAATTCATCGGAAATATGGTCAACTTTAAACTTAGGCTCATCAACAGCAGGTGATGGGACGCTATCAAGTTATGCTCTGGTCACCTCATCAGCCTTTGCTAACAAGACCAATACCTTAGCGCGCATTCGTTACAATACCTTAAAAAATAGGAATCCTTTTTCTGATGATTACAGCTCAAAAGTTAGTCGTTATCAAGATGACTTAGATAAATTGTTAGAAGATAATGGCAAGAATCGCTTAGCAGAGTTAAAGGAAGCACCACAGGCAAAAGTTAATCAAAGTAAACAAGCCTTAGCAGCAGTTAAAAAACAACTGCAAGAAAAGAAAGCAGCAATCAATAGCTTGCCGGCTTATCAACAAGAGCGGGCGCAAGCCTCTCTTCAAGAAGCAAGTCAGCAACTTGCCCAGAAAGAAAAGCAAGTTCAAAGTGCTCAGGCTAAAATTGACGCTATAGTGGAGCCTACTTACAGTACTTATACACGCTCCACCATGTTAGGTGGTGAGGGCTATACGGTTTACAATTCTAATGCCAATAGTATGGGAAATCTTGGCAATATCTTTCCTATTGTCTTATATGCTGTTGCGGCTTTGGTCACCTTTACGACCATGACACGTTTTGTTGATGAAGAAAGAACTAATTCCGGTGTTTTCAAAGCTTTAGGCTATTCTAATCAAGATGTGATTCGGAAATTTCTCGTCTACGGCTTTGTGGCTAGTTTGATAGGAACAATTCTTGGTATTTTCGGTGGTCATTACCTTTTGGCAAGGATTGTTGCTCAGATTTTTACAGGTAAAATGACCCTTGGTAATCTTCATCTTGCTTTTTATTGGTCCTATAGTCTTATTGCCATTCTCTTAGGTCTTGTTAGTGCTGTCTTGCCAGCCTACTTAATTGCCAGACGAGAATTAAGTGAAAAACCTGCTCAATTATTACTTCCCAAGCCACCAATGAGAGGGGCAAAAATTTTCCTAGAGCGCTTGGGATTTATTTGGAATCATTTGAGTTTTACTCATAAGGTGACAACACGAAATATTTTTCGCTATAAACAGCGGATGCTGATGACCGTCTTTGGTGTTGCGGGTTCTGTTGCTTTGCTCTTTGCAGGCCTTGGCATACAGTCTTCTTTAGGAACAGTTATTAAGGAGCAATTTACGCAGTTAACACCCTATCATCTAGTAGTAAGCAAGAAAGATGGGACTGAAAATGATCAGGAATTGACAGATTTCTTGAAATCAAAAGAGGTCTCTAGCTATCAAAGCCTTTATTATACCCATGTCATGGAAGAAATTCCCCATATTAAGGATCGTCAGTCTGTTGCCATTATGGTATCAGATAAAAAAGACTTTACGGATTTTGTCCATTTAAAAAATGTTGATTCTGGTCATTCGTTGACTTTACCGAAAGAAGGCGTCCTGATTTCTGAAAAATTAGCTCGTTTTTACAAGGTTAAGGCAGGCGATAGCTTTAAATTCAAAGATAGCAAGAGTAAAAAGCGGCAAGTCAAAGTAGCAGCAGTGGTTAAGATGAATGCTGGCCATTATCTCTTTATGACCAAGTCTGCTTATCAAAAGATTTTTGCGGAAAAGCCAGATAACAATGCTTATTTCATCAATCTAAAGAATGATTCTGTTTCTCATATTAAAGATACAGCAACAAAGCTTTTAGCCATGACTAGTGTTGCTTCTGTTACGCAAAATACAGCGCGCATGAAGACCATCAAGACCATTGTGACATCGCTAAATGCTGCTATGACTGTCTTAGTTGTTATTACCATTCTCTTAGCTCTTGTTATTCTTTATAATTTAACCAATATCAATATTGCAGAACGTATTAGAGAACTCTCAACTATTAAAGTTCTCGGATTTTATAATAGAGAAGTAACACTCTATATCTATCGAGAAACGATTGTTCTCTCCTTGGTAGGAATTGCTTTTGGATTATTAGCAGGGCGCTACCTGCATCAATTTATTATGGAAATGATTGGTTCGGATAATGTTATGTTTGGCACAACTGTTGCTGGCACTGTTTATCTTATTCCTGTTTTCTTTATCCTGCTGATTTTGCTCATTTTGGGTTGGCTGATTAATCGCCGTCTGAAAAATCTCGATATGCTAGAAGCTTTGAAGTCAGTGGATTGATCTGGAAATGTTATAAACAGTATGATTTTACAGAAAAAAAAGAATGGTTCCTTGTTTTGTAGTGCAAACAGTTTCTTAAGGCTGTTTGCATTATTATTTTGAATTTAAACTAAAAATAGTATTTAAAAAAAGTCGCACTTTTGTTATAATGGTATCAATATGATAACAGTGTTATCAAAAAGGAGATGATCCATGGTTAGAAAAGATGAAACCTTAAATTTGGAAATTTTAAATAGTGCCAAGAAAGAATTTCTAACATATGGCTATCAAGAAGCTTCTTTACGTCGAATTTGTAAAAATGCTGGTGTAACAACAGGAGCTCTCTATAAACGCTATTCAGGGAAAGAAGCTTTGTTTGGTACCCTTCTTGAACCTACTGTGCAAGCAATAGAGATGATGAAACAAGAGTATCTGCAAAATGATTATCAATTGTTAAGAGAAAATAGGCTATCACAAATGTGGAACAAATCTTTAGATGAATTGACTGACATCATGCAGTTCATCTATGACCACGAAGATAATATGCGTTTATTACTCTTTAAATCTCATGGCTCAAAATTTGAGACTTTTCAACAAGAGATGATTGAGGGGTTGACAGATAGTACTTATCATTATCTTGAGCAAGCTTATCAAGAAGGAAAAATTTCTCATATCCTTGACAAGTCTCAGCTTTGTTTAGCTATGACTGCCTATTACAAAGCTATTATCCAGCCTTTGGAGCAGGGGTGGTCTTATCAAGAAGCCCTCTTGGCTTGTCAAACTATTATTAAACTCTTTAATTGGTCTCACTTATTAGGCTTTTAGAGGAGGTAGTATGAAGAAAAAATCAACAATGGCTTGGATATCTGAGTTCATTGCACCCTATAGATTTCATTATATAGCAAGTGTGCTTTTAGCCTTTGCTTCCGTTATTTGTGGTTTTCTGCCTTATTTTTATATTGGACGGATTATTCGTGATTTGTTCAATGGTCTTAAAAATGGGCAGCTTTATTTACAAGCATGTCTGTGGATGGCTGTTTTTTGGTTGGCTTATGCCATTTGTCATGCTCTATCAACGGCTCTTTCGCATAGAGCTACTTTTATTGTTTTAGCGGACATTCGTTTTCGTTTAACAGAAAAATTAGCTAAGATTCCTTTAGGATCTGTCTTTGCGCAATCGTCTGGATCCTATAAAAATATTATCGTTGAGCGTGTGGATGAAGCTGAAACAACCCTAGCTCATATTATTCCAGAATTCACGGCGTCCTTATTTGGTCCTTTAATTGTTTTAATTTATATGATAAGATTGGATTGGCGTTTGACCCTTTTATCTCTTTTAACCTTGCCAATCGGCATTTTATTTTATGTCAATATGTTGCGTAAGAGTAAGGGAGATTTTGAAAATACAGTGGTTAAGACTAAGGCTTTAAATGATACAGCTGTTGAATATATCAATGGCATTGAAGTGATCAAGGTATTTGGAAAGGAAAAATTTTCCTATCAGAAATTTGTCACAGCAGCTAAAGAAGGAGCTGACTGTTTTATTGATTGGATGCGTAAGTGTCAATTTGATATGGCAGCAGTCATTGTTATCATGCCTTCGATCTTAGCTATCCTTTTACCTGTTGGTGCTTATTTTGTTTACAGTGGCAGTTTATCCCAAGACAATTTCATTTTACTAATGATTTTATCAATGGGATTGCTGACGCCTTTGATAACACTGGGAACTTATATGGATGACATTAGAAAAGTGGGGACCATTTTTGGTGAAATTACGGAAATTTTGGAACATCCTGATTTACAACGGCCACAAGAATTGGAGCAACCTTTACAAGGAAACGATATTCTTTTAGAAAAGGTTTCTTTTGCCTATGAAGAGGACAAGGATGTACTGCATGATATTTCTTTGACCATCAAATCTGGGACAGTTAATGCCTTGGTCGGTCCTTCTGGCTCTGGGAAGTCCACTTTAGCCAAATTAATTGCTTCTTTCTGGGATGTTAGAACAGGCAGCATTTCTTTTGGCGGACTTGATATCAGAAAGATTCCACTGGAAGAATACAGTCGGCTGATCGCCTATGTTTCTCAGGACAATTTTCTCTTTAATGATAGTATTTTAGAGAATATTCGTTTGGGCAAGCCATCTGCCAGTGATGAAGAGGTTTACCAAGTTGCTAAAGATTGCGGTTGTTATGATTTTATCATGAATCTTGAAAATGGCTTTGCAACGCAGGTTGGTAGTTCTGGCAGCAGCCTGTCTGGCGGTGAACGCCAAAGAATAGCCATTGCCAGAGCCATGCTAAAGGATGCCCCTGTGGTTATTTTGGATGAAGCGACTGCTTATACCGATCCTGAAAATGAAGCTCTGGTACAATCAAGCATTGCACAATTAGTGAAAGATAAAACCTTGATTGTGATTGCCCATCGCCTCTCAACCATTGCTGATGCAGATCAGATTATTTTAGTAAATGAGGGACATATAGAAGCAATTGGCAAGCAAGAAGACTTACTCAAGTCAAGCGACCTCTATCAAAAGATGTGGCAGGCACATTTGTCGGTCAAAGATGCAGACCGTGATGAAAAGATAGGAGGCCTGGCTCATGCTTAGTATTTTAAAACGCTTTTTTGATTTTTGTACCGAAGAAGATCGTAAAAAATTTTATACTTCCCTTGTCCTAGGGCTTCTAAAAGCCATGATTGCAGCCATGCGAATTCCAGCCATTGCCCTTATTTTGAATGCTTTGATTATCAATAAACTGTCAATGACGGTTATTTGGCAGGCAACAGGTATCTTGTTGCTGTCTCTTGTGCTCAATATCTTTGTAACCTTAAAGATAACCATGCTGCAAACAGAAGGTGGCTATCATACTTGTGCACAAAAGCGCATCGAAATCGCTGAGCATATTCGTTATTTGCCTATGGGCTATTTCAATCAAAATAGCTTGGGAAAAATTACCAGCATTACAACCAATACTTTGGAAAGTTTATCAAATATTGCCACACGAGTGGTTATGGTAACGACACAAGGTTTCTTGACGACTGCTGTTATCACACTTTTTGTCCTTCTTTATGATTGGCGAATCGGTTTGATTCTAATCGCTGGCTTAGCCGTCTTTCTCCTGCCAAATGGTTTAATGCGCATGCAGGCTGGAGCTATAACGCCTATTAAGCAAAAAGCCGACACTGACTTGGTGGATGTTATTTTGGAATATGTCCAAGGTATCGCTGAAGTAAAAAGTTTCAACATTACCAAACAATCGGCTAAACGGTTGTCTCAAACAATTTTTGCCAAAAGAGATGCCGATATTAAAATGACCTTGGTCACTGTACCTTGGATTGCTGTTCAAAATATCATCACCAAATTAACAGGGGTTGCCATGTGTGGTGCAGCTATTTGGTTTTACTTGCAAGGCAGCATGGACTTGATGATCTGTATGATGATGGTCATCAGTGCTTATATGGTTTACGAAAGCTTAGATGGCGTCAGCAGCTTTTCTTCCCTTTTAAGATCTGTTGATTTAGCAGTGGAATTGGTCCAAGAAGTTTTCGCCTTGCAACCAATGAACACCAAAGGACAAGATATTCAACCACAAACTAGCACTCTAGAACTTGATCAGATTACTTTTACTTATGAAAAACGTCCAATCATCGAAAATCTTTCCCTGACCATTCCTGAAAAAACACGAACAGCTATTATCGGCCCGTCGGGTTCTGGTAAAACGACCCTTTGTCATCTGATGGCACGCTTTTGGGACCTTGACAGTGGCAGCATTCGTTTAGATGGTCACCCATTGACAGATTATAGTTATGATAGTCTGATTCGCAACTTCAGTTTTGTTTTCCAAAATGTCTATCTTTTCGAAGATAGCATTGAAAATAATATCAAATTCGGACGGCAAGAAGCCAGCCATGAAGAAGTCGTTGCCGTGGCTAAAAAGGCTAGATGTCATGATTTCATTATGAACTTGCCAAATGGCTATGAAACCATTATTGGTGAAGCAGGCGCCAGCCTGTCCGGAGGCGAAAAACAAAGAATCTCCATTGCGCGTGCCATGATGAAGGATGCGCCAATTATTATTCTTGATGAAGCTACGGCCAATATAGACCCTGAAAACGAAGCAGAACTCATGACAGCCGTTGATGAATTAACACAAGATAAAACCATTATCATGATTGCTCACCGCCTGAAAACCGTTGAAAATGCGGATCAAATTGTTGTTCTTGACAAAGGTCAAATTGTCCAACAAGGCAAGCATGCCCAATTAGCTCAACAAGCAGGCATTTATCGTGATTTCATCACAACAAGAAAAGAAGCCCTCTCATGGAAACTAGCAACAGAAAACTAGCTTGCCAGAAGAATGAATAGATAGTGAAATAAAAAGGAGAGAACCATGAAAATAAGGTTTTCTCCTTTTTGCGAGCAAGCAAATGCAAAACGTTTTTAGATGTCAACTAATATTCGGTTGATTTTTTAAATAATGGGTTAATGTCGATTTATATTTGGGTAGCCTTTTTAAATGTCAACTAACGTTAATAGCATCAAAGCGCCAAACCCAGTGCTTTTTTGCCTTGATTGGGGTATAATAGGAGTGTTTGAAACTATTATGATATAGGGAGTATATAATGGAATACAAAATTTCCCCAGTTTACAGAATGAAATTATTAGAAAAAGTAGAAAAAGAAATTTGGAATCGGTATAAAAGTTATAAAGATGTTGAGCAGTATATGAAACTTAATCAGATATACGATGGGTTTGGGCAAGTTGATTTTGATATTTCTTATTTCAGTGAAGGGAAGAATAAGGAGAAAATTAACCTAATTGAAACATTAAGGGTGATTGCTAAAGATATACCAGATAAATTATTAAAAATGGCCATTGACTTAGGGATTGAAACACCAGACTACATTCCATCTATTCCTACTTTTCGAAATGAACTGAAAGCAGACTATAAAAATGCTTCGACAAGTTTTGAAAAAGCATTCCAAAATATAGAGGAAGACCCTGCTGAATCGGTAGGATATGCAAACTCGGTTCTTGAGAGCATTATCAAGGAAATTTTAAAAGATCAGAGATTTGATATTGATGCGACAAAATTAACAAATGGTAAATTAGTAAAAGCAATTTTAAAGGAATTTGGATTAAATCCTAATAGTCCTCAAATGCCTGATGAAATAAAGAGTATTGGAAGTTCTCTTACGACTGTTTCAAAAGCTATTGAGGATTTGCGGAGTGATAAGACATCATTTCATGGTCATGATTCGGAGAAGTATCTTATTGATGAACCTTTATATGCTTATTTTATTGTCAATGCCTGTGCAACTGTTGGGTTATTTTTGATAAATTTTTACGAAAAGAAATTTCCAAAATAAGTAGAAAACATCAATAATGATGAAGGGAATGATTTGCCGTTTTGATAGTGCTTATGAATAAAAGAGGTAAATATGATATTTGACAGTCTTGAAAGTATATTTAATATTTTGGAAAAAATTAATGTTCGTAGGAAACATATTAAGATAGAGTCTATTAACATTACTGATGACAGGAGTAGTAAAGAATACGTTAAAACATTAGGTACTCCAAACGAGAATCATTATTCTAATTTAGTTCATAACATAGTCACTGTTCAAAATAATAGTGGCAAAACACAGGCTATTACAAGTGTTCAATTAAAAAATGTTCAACTTACTTCAAAATCGTTTCCGGTTATTCAATATGATGGTGGTTTTATAAATGACACCCAAGAGTTTTGCTTTATGTTAATTAATAACGGAAATAAAGCAGGACAGACAGCAGATTGTATGGTGAAATTTTACGCTACTGAACAGTCTCAAAAAAAGTATGAATTACTCTTAGAATATCCAATAGAAACACAGGAAATTGAGGAGGGACAAATTAAAGTTGTAGCTTTGGTTGACTATTTGAATAACTTTAAGCAATATTTTGAAGAGAATGATAATGTTAGAGGTATTAGGGTTGAAGTCATTAGAAATGAGAAAGTCTTATTTGACGATGGACAAGGCTATAATAGAGAACAAGGAAGATTTGTGAAACCATTAGGAGGGACTGGAATTCCTATAAATCTTAACAAGACTCTGTTCAGAGTACCCAGAGGATTTAAATTTGAAAAAGAATTAATTCAAAAATGTCATCAGCCCTTAAATATTGGTACAAACACAATTGATTTTTACATTCTAACAGAAGAAACAGCTTCTTTAAACTATGAAGTTGAATTAATAAGTGGAAATAAACGTATCTGTCCTCCTCAAAATGAAGGTAAGATTAAACTTGATGTTTTTGTTCCTTGTTACAAAGTTTTGGATAATCATACTTATGGAAAATTTTATGAGGTACTTGAAAAACAGGGAATTAGGTGTGATGATATATTTACAGTAACAGATATGAAATTAATTAAGGAAGACCTAGTATATAATATATACGAACCATTGGAAAAGATGGATTGGTGAATCTAACAGTGCTGTATAGTTAATATTTTACATATCGAATTTATGTTGGAAGCTATTTTAGAGACCTTGCAGGAGTATTCGCTCAAGGAAGTGAGCGATAAAGAAGAAACAGTCTTTAAGCAGGTTCAGGAATATCTTGCTAGTCACGATTTTATTAAGGGTCAAAGATTTGCAAGGGCTGACAGCATTGAGTCCTGTCAGTTCTAGACGTTACTTAACGAAGTTTACTCAGTTAGGTTTATTGGATTCTAAAGGCAGTAATAGGGATAGAAGGTATCAATAAAAGGAGAATTCATGAACGAAATCAAATGTCCGCACTGTGGGACAGTTTTTACCATTAATGAAACGGAATATAGTCAGCTTTTGGCTCAGGTGCGTGGTCAGGAGTTTGAAAGGGAGATTCATGAGCGCCTGCAGCGAGAAACGGCGCTTTTGGAGGAAAAATCCAAGAATGAATTGCAGGTTAATCTCAATGATAAGGACAAGGAGATTGCTGATTTACGGGCGCAATTAGATAAGTTATCCGATAAGAATGCGCTGGAACTTGCTAATGCCTTATCAGAGAAAGACAAGGAAGTGCAGAGCCTGCGAAATCAAGTGGATAAATTACGTTTGGAGCATGAGAATCAGCTGCAAAAAACAGTGGCTCAGATCGAAAAGGAACGTGATGAGGCTCAAAATCAATTGGTGGTGCAGGAAAAAGAATCTGAACTGTCCTTAGCTGCGGTGCGTAGCGATTACGAGGTCCAATTAAAGGCTGCCAATGAACAAGTTGAATTTTATAAAAATTTCAAGGCGCAGCAATCCACCAAGGCCATTGGTGAGAGTCTGGAAGTTTATGCGGAAAGTGAGTTCAACAAAGTTCGCTCTTATGCCTTTCCTAATGCTTATTTTGGCAAGGATAATGAGGTGTCATCTGCTTCTGGTTCCAAGGGGGACTTTATCTTTCGTGAAGCTGATGAGAATGGGGTTGAGATTCTTTCCATCATGTTTGAAATGAAAAACGAGGCTGACACGACTAAAACCAAGCATAAAAACAGTGACTTTTATAAGGAATTGGACAAGGACCGCAGAGAGAAGAAGTGCGAATATGCTGTTTTGGTGACCATGTTAGAGGCTGATAATGATTACTTTAATACAGGCATTGTTGATGTTAGCCATGAGTATGAGAAAATGTACGTAGTGCGGCCGCAGTTCTTTATTCAGTTGATTGGACTTTTGCGCAATGCTGCGCTCAATTCGCTCAAGTACAAGCAGGAGTTGGCTTTAGTTCGTGAACAAAACATTGATATTACGCATTTTGAAGATGATTTGGAAACCTTTAAAAATGCTTTTGCCAAGAACTACAATTCTGCTAGTAAAAATTTCCAAAAGGCCATTGATGAAATTGATAAGGCCATTAAGCGTATGGAAGCGGTTAAGCAGGCACTTCAGACATCAGACAATCAACTGCGCTTGGCCAATAACAAACTTGATGACGTCTCCGTCAAAAAACTGATCCGCAAAAACCCAACCATGAAAGCTAAGTTTGAGGCTTTGAAGGAAGAATAAATTTATAAACGATGAAAGATAAAGACACTGAATATGCTAAAAAACTAGCAAAAGATTTAAGTAAATCCATAAAACAACAAAAATTAGTTATTTTTGTTGGTGCAGGAGTTTCTATTTCACAAGGATATCCCAACTGGGATAATTATATTGAACATCTTATTAAGTATTGGCAAGGGCAGATTTTAGCTGAAAGTGACGAGAAAAAGCTTGGTAGAGAGCATCATTTGATTTTTGATTTAATTAGTAAATCTGATATTAGTAATAAACGCAAAGTTGATTTGGTCAACTATGAACTAAAGAATGTTTTTGGTGAAGATTTTGAAAAAAGGCGGTTAGATTTTGAAAGGGGATATTTCAAAAATTTACTTCCCTATTCATTGGTTAATCCGGTATTAGAATCTTTAGCAAGTTTAGATGCAATATTTATAACTTCAAATTATGATTATGAAATTGAAAATCATGCTAAACGTTTAAAAAATACTGTAGTAACAATCAACGATCTAAATGAATTTCAGCATAACAAAAAAGGTAAACTACAATTTGGAGATGTTCTGCATATTCATGGTACCCCTGATTGTGATATAGAGTATTTTGTTAGTTCATCAGCAGATTATTCAAAAACGTATTTAAAAGGTAGAAATAACTTTAATAAATTAGTAAATTGGTTTAAAAAGACAAAACCGACAGTCTTATTTATTGGAGCTAGCCTTGAAGAAGATGAGATCTTATCATTACTTCATGAAGGTAGTCAGAATTATGCATTAATGAAATCAGAAAATACAGGCAATTCAAAAGTTGATGAACACTATAAAAAAATTGTTGAAGGATTTTTTAATTCTGAAAATCATACTCAGATTATATGGTACGGGGATAAATTTAAAGATTTACCGATCTTTGTAGAGAGATTGGTTTCAGATATAAATAAAGAATTGGGAGTACATGAATTTCATAGTGAGTGGAATAATCTTTTAAATCCTTCGAGAGAACAAGAGCAATACAATCAATCTTTAGACAATATTTCGAATGATTCTCATTATCTAACTTCTCTTGTCAATAAAGTTATTGAAATTAATAATAATGATCTAGACAATTTATTATTAAAAGGCATTCTCCAAGGAGAAACACTAGAGAAAATTAGATCTGGTTCATTTCCGGTGTTTTGGAAGTTTATCGCTGAAAATATTGAAAAGCTAAATGATGATGAATGGGAAACAATTTATGGTATTCTTATCCAAGGAAATCAAAGATGTTTCATGGATGATATGTACAAGGTCTATTGTCAAGCGATAGAAAATAACTTATTTGATAACAAGCAGGTGAATGAACTCAGAAAAGTTTTAGCAAGAGATAGAGATGTTATTAATTCTAGTTTCAATCAGGATAATACACTACTAGGCTACTGGTTTGTAAATAGTTTTGAATACAGTAACGACTATTTATATATTACAGATGATCAGGAAATAGAAGTTAATTTAAATTCAGATTGTGTTAAACAATTGAGTCAAATATTAAGTTCTTCTCAGCATTTTAACTATTATTCAATAACTGAATATTTAAAAGAAAATACTAATATTGAATTATTTTATAAACTTGTAAAATCTAACAAATTACTTATTGAAGGAAAAGATTTTATTGAAAATGTTCCTACGAAGCTATTAAAGACTCGATTAGTTCAAAAAATACTAGTTCAAATTGATAATGAAACTGATTTGAATATAGTTTTAGTAAATAGATTAATAGATTTTATTAATTTTTCTGACATTTGCTTTGGAGGAGAACTAAATACATTTGTTGAGAAACACCGAAGTATTATTAGAAATCAAAATAAAGAAATCTTAGAAAAACCTTATCTAAATATGACAATAGGGGAAGGTTTGGTTCCAATTCCACAATTTTCATTTTTAACTCAAGAAGACCTTGCAGGGTATGATGAACCTAAATTGTTAGAGATTTTAGTAAATACAAAAGATGAACAAAGACGTTCATCATTCTTAGAAGAAGAAACTATTTCAGAAACTGAAAACTTCTTAATGAGTATCTTAAAAACTTCAAATGAATTATCTGAAAAAGTTTCTAATCTGTTGGAAAATCATGTTGAAGATTTATATATAAAGTATAAACGACTTTATGTAGAAATTGCTATTTCATCAGAAATCTCGGATGATCTAAGAAATGTAGCCAAAAGAGAATGTTTAGAACGATTTGAAAAAGAGTCCTTTGATAGAAATGATGAAAACTTCTTTAATTACTTTGTGGCTCAGCAAAATGATGAAGAATCAATTTTTGAAAAATTACTTACTGTGGATCCAAATAAGCTATCAACTTTGAGTGATGATAGTGAGCAACTAGATATGTTTCATTTTATAAATAGTGAATTGGGATCATATTTGCAATGTTTGATATCTTTAATTATTCATCATCAGGATTATAGTCCTAAAGTTATTCAGAAAGTCGATGAGATTGAAGATTCAAGTTACAAAGAAATTGCACAAGGCGTCCTTATCAGTGAGTACGACGTTAAAGAAATTGATGTAACATACCATACTTTTTTAGGGTATGCATATTATCATTCCACAGTGACCTCAGAAGCTGCTGAAATTTTTACAGATATTATTAAAAAACTTCTAAAAGAAAAAATTGAAGATAATCAAATTCTAAATAAAGTCTATATGATTGCTTTGGAGTGCATTGACCCAATCAAAGAGCATCTTGAATTATCAAGGAATAATTATGGCATTATGATCAACACTATCTTTATGGAAAAATATGAATTTAAATATTATAAACAGTGGTTACAGGAATTATTTAAACATGATTCAACAGTAAACTATTTAGAAACAATTTCTAATTTGTTGTATCGAGATAACGTTAATAAAGATAGATTAATTCTATTCATTGAGGATCTCAAAAATTATGTATCAAACTATAAATTTAAATTATCTTTGCGTGGAATAAACTATATCTTGAATCAAGAAAACACAAAATATTTTTTTATCATAGGAAAATATTTCGTGTTGTTACTAGAGAATGATAAGTTAGAAAATGATTTCTTTTATTTTGAAACCATAAAAGCTATACTTCCTTTGTTATCTTTAGAGGAAAGGATAAGCGTATTACAAAATATTCAAAAACAAAAAAATTGCCCGCCTCCAGAGATTGAAGAATTACAAAAAATTATCAGTGAATTAAATTCATAAAAGTTTTTAGGAAGCATTAAATATTTTTCCGTCAAAAAACTAACCCGTAAAAATCCGACTATGAAAGCTAAGTTTGAGGAGTTGAAGAACTAATATATTTTACGTAAAAAATCAATACGGAGGTTAATTGAGTGACGAAAGTAATAGAAAAAAACTACCAAACATTAGATTTTATATCACTAGAAGCGAGGTACCGAGACGGGCGGACAGCGACTCTTATGGTGTCTCTTTTGGAAAGATCTTATAGTTTAGAGATTGTTGGTTTAAATGGTAAGGTCGAGAATGGCAACGAATTCTTTCCTTTGCGCAGACGTAAGGTGGAAGAGCTGCGCTGTGCCTTGGAAGAATCGGGGTTGCTGGACTGGAAGTCTCGCGAATTTGGGACTTCTCATTATCATGAAGCGCCCTTGCATTATAATTATGGTTACGATGAGGTCTCTTATGGAGTCGAAGAGGCAGTCTTCAAGAAAGATATACCTCCTGGATGCCAAGCTAGACTGCATAAACTTTTGGAAAAAACGATAGGAGTAACGTTTGGGTCCTACAGATATTATGACAGGAAGTGAGTGATGGCAGTGAAAGAACCGCTTACTATTCGAGAATACAGGCCGGAAGATTTGGAGGCCTTGCTTCCTCTTTATGAGCAACTGGGCTATCCGACAAGGACTGATGAGCTGCGGGATCGTCTGGCCGGCTTGCTGTCTCACGAAGACTACCATCTGCTGGTAGCAGAGTGTGACGGTCAGCTTGTCGCCTTTATTGGCTATGCCAGAATGTATTTTTTTGAGCACGACGGGTCTTATTATCGGATTCTGGCCTTGGCGGTATCAGAGGATTATCGGCAGGCGCAAAGGCGCTGGTTTTAAACAGCGGAATGGTTCCGCGGCGGAAGGGAGCCCACACTTTTTATGAGACCTATGGCTTTGAAAAAGCAAGTTACGGTTTTGCTTTTGATTTGAGCTAACTTGAATGGATAGAGATTATTGACAAATAGTATACCTTCTTTAATAGTGGTTTTATGGGAACTACAGTAGGGAAAATAAGGTATTTTGAGTATAGTCTACACTGGCTAAAAATGAATGGACGATATATTCCTGATGTTTATCACACCATCTTACATCTTTTGATTGTATTGGTTCTAATCAGCTCTATTTTTTATATCAAACATCCAAAGAAGGAAAAATAAATAATGTTTTTCAAAGTGTGAGTGATGCAAAAGTTTATAGTGGTAATAAGTCTCACAAGGAAATTATCATCATGTGACTTGTCATTTGAGGAAAAGCAATGAAAAGAAAAATTCAAATGTTATTAATAGGCTTGCTTTGTTTATCTATCCTTGTGTTTATTGGGATTTTTGTCAGCAAAGTGAGACCAACGAAGACAACATTAAAGAAAGATACGCAGCTCTATGGTGTCACAATAGATGATTCTTGGTATGATAGGACCAAAATGACTGATATTATTGCAGCACTGAAAGCTATGCCTGTCAAGCCAACGGTCAGAATTGTCATGTCAAAAGATAGCTCTCCAAAATCTTATGTTAATTTGTTCCGAAAGCTTCATAAGGTAGCTTATGTTATGGCCTGTCCAGTTGATTCCTATGAGATGAACTTATATAAGGATGTCAATAGTTATCGAAAGCGTTTTGCGGTTGCTTATCACTATTTGTCATCTTATACGGATATTTGGGAAATTGGCAATGAAGTTAACGGTACTGACTGGATAAAGCAGAAGAATACCTTGATTACCCAGAAATTAAAGGCAGTTTGCCAAACAATCTCTTCTGCCGGTGGCAAGACTGCTTTGACCTTTTATTATGAAAATCCTAAGTATGACCATGATATGATAGCTTGGATTAAGAAAAATATTCCAGTTATGTTGCGTTCTAGGGTTGACTATGGTTTTATCAGTTACTATGAAGATGATAATGAAGGTTATCAGCCAGATTGGCAGAGTGTTTTTAATCAACTACAGAATCTGTTTCCAAATTCAAATGTCGGTATGGGGGAATGTGGTAATACAGCAGATAATGCGACCGAAAACAGTAAGATTGCGATGGCAAAGAGGTATTATACTATGCCTAAATATACCAAACATTATGTTGGTGGCTATTTCTGGTGGGAATGGGTGCAAGATTGTGTGCCACATGAAAATAATCCCATTTATGATGCCATTAACAAGAGTTTGAAAAAGTAATAGTTTTAGAAAAGAGTCATCTTGGTTCTTTTTTATCTTCCAAGAATACCTTTGTTATAAAAGATCCAACAAACGATTGAGAAACAAATGATGAAAATGGTAAAAATTAGTATTTTCTGGCTTTTTCGCCAGTTTCCGTTATAATAAAGTTATCAATATATGAGGTATTCTTATGAATAATACAATAGATTTATCAAAACCAGTTGCACAAACGATCAAAGAACATCCCGAAGTTAAGGATATTCTGGTGGAGCTGGGCTTTAAACCTTTGGCAAATCCTGCCATGCTCAATACAGTCGGTAAAGTCACGACCTTGTTGGCTGGCTCTAAAATGGCACGAATTCCTTTGGAAAAGATTAAACAAACTCTAGAATTCAATGGCTATGAAGTGATTGGAGACGAATGATGGCAGATGAAAGAATTGAAGTTTTAAAAGACATTTTATTGGAACTCCATCATGGTGCCAGCGCAGAGTCTGTTCAAGAACGTTTTAATCAGCATTTTAAGGGTGTTTCCGCTATTGAGATTTCCATGATGGAGCATGAACTTATGAATGCTGACACAGGCATTACCTTTGAGGATGTTATGGGACTTTGCAATGTTCATGCCAATCTTTTTAAAGGTGCTATTGCCGATGTTGATGTACCAGATGCTGAGCAGGAAGGGCATCCTGTCAAGGTTTTCAAGGATGAGAATTTGGCTTTACGCGCAGCTATTATGCGTATCCGTCGCATTATTGAAAATTATACTAAACCCGAAAATGAGGACTTTCGTCAGGAAATTCTGAAAGGGCTTAAGCATCAATTTGATTTATTGGGACAATTTTATCATCATTATACTCGCAAGGAAAAACTCTTTTTCCCAATCATGGAACGCTATGGGCATGATTCACCACCTAAGGTGATGTGGGGTGTCGATGATGATATTCGTGATCTTTTCAAAGATGCCAAAGCGACTTTAGCTAAATTGCCTGATGGCTCTATTGAAGAACTTTCTCAAAAATTTGAAGCCTTTGCCAAGGAATTTGAAGAGATGATTTTCAAGGAAGAAGCTATTCTCCTTATGATTCTCTTGGAATCTTTCACTCAGGACGATTGGCTGCAGATTGCTAGCGAGAGTGACGCTTACGGTTATGCCATTCTCAAGCCGACTGAAAAATGGATTCCTCACCGTGAGTCTTTTGATAATGAAGCTGACGCGGACACTTCTGACAACCAACTGGCTGACGCTCTAAATCAAGTGCAAGATGCCAATTCACCTGAGGGGACCAATACAAAAGTTATCAACACACCAGAAGGTCAATTTACTATCACTTTTAAACCTAAGGAAAAAGAAGCAGCAGCAGATCGTACGACCCAACAGCCTTTTGGTAACGGTTATCTATCGGTAGAACAGGCTAATCTCATTCTCAATCATCTGCCACTGGAAATTACCTTTGTCAATAAAGATGATATTTTCCAATATTATAATGACAGTGTTCCTGCAGCAGAAATGGTTTTTAAACGCACACCAAGTCAAGTTGGCCGCAATGTGGAGCTTTGCCATCCACCAAAAGTCTTGGATAAGGTTAAGAAGGTTTTTGAACTCCTACGCAACGGTCAGCGCGATAAGGTTAACATGTGGTTTCAATCTGAACGCCTAGGCAAATTTGTCTATGTGACCTATGCAGCTGTCCGTGACCAAGCAGGAGACTTTCAAGGTGTCCTCGAATATGTACAAGACATCAAACCATTCTTTGAACTAGATAGTGAGTTCAATCGAGATATATAGGTGAAACGATAAAAAGCCTAGGATCATATGGTATGTCTCCCAGTTGTTGGATGCTTGTTCAACAATTGGAAGATATATCATTATGCTCTAGACTTTTTTTGTTATGAAGTAAGACCAATCAGATAAATCTCTTTTTAAGCTGACTGACTGCTAAGCCATAAAAGAGAATAATGTAGATGACATTAAGTCCTAGAAACAAGGATAATTCTGGCAGGGTAAAAGGTACTAAGGCGCGAGCTCGAAGACCTACAGCAACTTGTGCGTATGGAAAGATCGTAAATACACTGTTCCCAATAAAAAGGGTCATGAGCCCGGCCATTGCCAAAATAGCAGAGATGAGAATAGGTACTGCAAAGTTTTTCAGGCGAATATTGATAAAAATTTGAATGGTAACAATAGTAATAGTCGCCAGCCAGCCTGTAATAGACCAGAGCAAAAAGTCTGGCAGAAAACCTACAAAAGATACTTTCAAAAGGACAGCGCTAAGCACGTAAAAGAATAGCAGCAATAATTGACTGATGGCCATAACCACCGATAAGCTGGTGATTTTTGTTAAAATGATGCGATTAGGTTTGATAGGAATGGTTAAGAGCCGCTGCCAGTTTTTATTATTTTCTTCGAATTGACAGCTGATGGAACATATGGTTCCAATGAGGATAGGGGTGAAAATTTGTGAGGCATAGAAAACCGTTTGTCCCCAGAGGATAGAAGCTTCTGTTCCATCAACAAGGTAGTTGCGATTGAGGGCAAACATCATTGTTCCTAATGAGGTTCCGACAAGATTGAAAAAGATGAGAATTATCGGAATGGCGCTTTTCCTGATTTTTTTAAATTCAAATATTATCATAATAAATCCGCCTTTCCGATAAGTTTTTTACTGACAAAAATAGCTAAAAGAATGATAAGCAGCAGAGCCACTAATTTTAAGGGATAGCTACTATCATATTGGAAAAGGTAAGTATGAGCCCCTGTTATCCGCTTAGCGATTCCCATCATAGAGAAATATTGCCAAGGAACAAAGAAACGAATAGGTAGGGGTAGAGCACTGATACCGACAAATGATAGGAAGGATCCAATTAGACCTGTCACCACGGTCACATTTGCTTTTTGGTAGATAAAAGCCAAGCAAAGATGAAGGCAAGATAAGAAAATACAGACTAAAAAAGTTGTCAGCAAAGAGAGACTTAATTGAGCAGGTGTTACCTTGACTTGCGCAGCTTGAATGATGAATTTTAAGAAGATGGTTTGTAGCCAACTGACCACAAAGGTAAAAATGGTCATCAAGATTAGTTTAGCCTTAAAAAGTTGCCAAGGGCTTTCATTGCTGGTTTGCAACAGTTTAAAAGTCTTACCCAAGTGTTCCATTTCCAGTAGTCTAGATGCCAAAACAGAAATAAAAAGCGGTAGGATAAGGTCGTTTATGTAGGCCATGTCAAAGATGGCATTGTAGGCTTCATGTGTATTAGCCAGCTCATGATTGATAACAACACTGATCCAGACTAATTCCACGATAATAATGACAATCAAGGACAGCAGGAAAGAGCGTCTTTTTAATTTAGTAAATTCTAAGCCTAAATTGAGCATTACAAGACACCTCCTTCTCGTCCTGTCATATCAAGGAAGACCTCTTCCAGTGATTTACGCACCATGCGGACTTGGTAAATATCAATGTCATTTGCCACTAAAACTTTAACAGCCGCTGCGATATTAGTTTTGTTGTAATCTTTAAGTACTATGCTCTGATTTTCTTCTAGCTCAAAACCTTTTCGCATCAATAGCTGTTCAGCGAGTGCATCATCACTGGTCTCAAAAAGGTATTTTTCATCTTCTTCCAACTCAGTAAGTTGTCCTTCAAAAAGTAGTTTCCCTTTGTTAATAATACCAACAGTGGTAGCCATCTGTTCAATCTCCGACAAGATGTGACTGGAAATAATGACGGTCATGTCATATTTTTGAGGTAAGGATTTAATCAGTTCACGGATTTCCTGAATACCAGCAGGATCTAGTCCGTTGGTTGGCTCATCTAAAATCAGTAATTTAGGGAATTTTATAATGGCTAAGGCAATGCCTAAACGTTGCTTCATCCCTAGTGAATAGTTTTTAACCAGCTTATCTTTTTGCTCGTAAAGCTTAACAATTTTCAAAACCTTATCAATATTTTCCTTGGGTAATTTAAGCAAACGTTGAATAATCTCTAGATTTTCATAACCGGTCAAATTAGCATAGTAGGATGGCTCTTCAATGAGAGATCCTACACTTGAAAGCAGTGCAATTTGATTGCTGTCAAAATTTTTGTCAAAGAGTCTAATAGAGCCATGCGTTGGTTGCAGCAGCCCTAAAAGCATTTTCATAGCCGTGCTTTTGCCAGCACCGTTGGGTCCTAAAAAACCGTAAATTTCATTTTTTCTAACATGAATTGAAAGCTGATTAACAGCTGCCTCACCTGAAAAATCCTTGCTTAATTGCTTGGTTTCAATGATGTAATTGTTCATTTTGCTTCTCCTTTAAATCGTTTAGTGTCCTGTCATTCCCTTCTTAACACTTTTCATTATAGTGAGACTTCTTTATCTCAACTTACTCTCTTCCTTAATTCTTTCTTAATTTTTGCTTTGAAGCCCTTGGATCAGAAAAACGATATGTTATACTAATTTTATCGAGGTAACAGCATGAATTATAAAGAGAAAAAAATCTTAATTTTAGATGACAATCCAGAAATTTTAGAAATGGTGCAAGAGTCTTTAAACATTGCTGGTTTTAACAACCTAACAGGCGTGCAATCAAAAAAAGAGGCCTTGGAGCAACTTGGCAAAAGATCCTTTGATTTGGCCATTTTAGACATTATGCTGCCTGATGGTTCGGGTTTTGAGGTACTAAGAGAAATTCGGAAAACTTCTACTATACCAGTACTCTTTTTGTCTGCGGTATCCGACATTGAAAAGCAATACCAAGGTTTTGAGTTGGGAGCGGACGACTACATCGTCAAACCTTTTCGTCCTAAGGAATTGGAGTTGCGAATCCTTTCTATTTTAAAAAGAGCCTATCCTGAAAAGGACGATACCCTTATTTTACCTACTTGTCAGGTCAACTTTAGTCAAGCTTTGATTACCAAAGGAGAATTGGAAATTCAGCTGACAGCTAAGGAATACAGTATTCTTAAAGTTTTATATAACAATCAAAATCGCATTGTTACCTTTGATCAACTCTTAGAAAAAGTTTGGGGTCTGCAATATCAAGGCTATGAAAATACTATGATGGCGCATATTCGCAAGATCAGGCAAAAGATTGAAGCCAATCCTTCTAAGCCAGAATGTTTACTGACAGTTAAGGGCTTGGGTTACAAACTAAAGGTGAGTTAAATGGATACCGTTAAATTTTTTACGAAGTTATTGACCAAGTATGTTCTATTAGTATTTGCCTTAATTGTAGGAGTTATTTTTGTTTATGGCTTGGTTTTCTTAACCTATCTTAATTATTATGGAAAGGAAAAACCAGAGCTAGTTTACACCAAAATCGCTCAATCGAGTCAACAAGATGCGTTCAATATTAGTAAAAGAAGTCAAAAAGAAATGGATAAACAAAAGACTTGGGCTATGGTATTAAATCAAGATGGTCAGATCGTCCAATCTTATCGTTTACCTCAACAGCTCAAAAGACATTATACCAATGCTGATATGGTGAAATTTTCGCGCTGGTATTTAGATGATTATCCTGTTTTTTCCTATGTACGTGGTCAGCAGATTTTAGTTTTTGGCTACCCTAAAAAGTATTCCCTAGCAAAGTTTAATTTTTATCTGAATACGCAATTTATTAAGAATTTTCTTCATTTAGGGTTTGTTTTCTTAGGCATCATCTTTTTATTTATCTTTGTTCTTTTTAGTCATTCAAAGCTGCGCATTAAAAAGGAAATAGAGCCGATTGTCTCTGCGCTCACTTTCTTGTCGCAAGGTCAAAGTGCTGCTCTTAATGAAAAAGGCAATTTTTCTGAAATTAAGACAGCTCTCAATGAAACTTCTCATATTTTAGAAGAAAGTAATATGATGAAAGAACAGTGGATTAGAGGAGTCAGTCACGATTTGCGCAACCCGCTGATGCTGATTTCAGGCTACACCAGTCAATTGGAACAACAATATGGTCATGGAAAGCAAACGGAGCAGATTGAAAATCAGATTCAAAATATGAAAGAAATGATTTCTAATCTTAATTTGAGCTACCTGTTGGATAATCAAAAGCGTCATTCCAAATTTTCAAGCCTTGATTTAGCTGTTGTTCTGCGATCCGTAATTGCTGATATTCTAAATAATTATGAAACAGTTATACTTCATTTTGATTTACCTACAGAGGCAGTATTGGTAAAGGGTGATGCCACTTTATTAGAAAGGGCTTTTAGAAATCTTCTGCTCAATAGTATTAAGCATAGTGGCTCTAATCAGATCGATTTGACTTATCAATTATTTGATAATAAAGTGATTATTATCATTGCAGATAAGGGAACTATTACAGCTCAGAAAATTGTAGAACTAAATCAAAAATCAACTAATTATGAGTCGCATGGCATGGGCACCGTTATCACTAAGCAAATCATAAAACTTCATCAAGGTGAGACTGTCTTTTCAGATAATCATCCAGGTTTGAAAGTGACGATTGTCTTGCCTGTAACGGATGAATTTTAATTGGAGCATTTATAGGTAGAGAAGTGTTTATAATCAAGTGATTATTAGAATATATAATCAGAGCTTTTCTTTTGACCATCCCATGATAATCTATGCTATAATAAAAGTTATGATTTCAGGAATTATCAATTTAAAAAAAGAAGCAGGGATGACCTCGCACGACGCAGTCTTCAAGCTTCGTAAAATACTAAAAGAAAAAAAAATTGGACACGGGGGAACCTTGGATCCTGATGTTATTGGCGTCCTTCCCATTGCAGTTGGCAAGGCCACACGGGTTCTGGAATACATGACAGAAGCTGGTAAGGTCTATGAAGGTCAAATAACGCTTGGTTTTTCAACAACAACTGAAGATGCTAGCGGTGAGCTTCTCCAATGGACACCAGTTGATGAAACCTTGTCTGTGGAGCTTATTGATCAGGCGATGACATGTTTTATGGGTCAAATCACACAAGTTCCGCCCATGTATTCAGCCGTCAAAGTCAATGGAAAAAAATTATACGAATATGCGCGTGCAGGTCAGGAAGTAGAACGTCCTCAGCGTCAAGTCAGGATTTATGATTTTAAACGGACTAGTGATTTGGTTTTTGAGGATGAATGCTGTCACTTTGATTTTAGGGTTTCTTGCAGCAAGGGAACTTATATCAGAACCTTGGCGGTTGATTTGGGTCAAAAACTTGGCTATGCCAGTCACATGTCCTTCCTAAAACGAACAGCATCAGCTGGTTTAGATTTAAGTCAAGCTTTAACATTAGCTGAAATTGCTGAAAAAGTTGAAGAGAAAGATTTCTCTTTTCTTTTGCCAATAGAATATGGTGTTCTTGATTTACCAAGAATAGACTTAAATCCAAAACAAACCAAAGAAGTTTCTTTTGGAAGACGCCTTAAACTGCTCCGTCAGGAAGAATTGTTAGCAGCTTTTTTTGAAAATCAGCTGGTTGCCGTTTTGGAAAAAAGAGATACCTCTTACAAACCTAAAAAGGTTTTTCTTTGAGAGTGATGTTAGAAAGTATTGTAAACGTACATGGAAATTATAAAAATAGACAGTCATAAAGATATTGAGCAACAAGAAGATTCGGTCTTGGTTTTGGGCTATTTTGATGGGCTTCATAGAGGGCATAAGGAACTTTTTAATCAAGCTAGGGAAATAGCCCAAAAGATGCAACTGAAAATAGTTGTCTTGACCTTTCCAGAGTCTCCTCAATTAGCTTTCACGCGTTTTGAGCCCGATTTACTCAATCATATTAATTACCCAGAAAAACGCTATTGTAAGTTTGCAGAGTACGGAGTTGACTGTCTTTATTTGACAGATTTTACTTCTTCCTTTGCAAAGATCAGTTCTGATGATTTTATCAAAAACTATATTAAAGCTCTGAAAGCTAAGGCTGTTGTTATGGGGTTTGATTATAAATTCAGTCATAGTAAAGCAAATTCTGATTATCTTAAGCATCATTTTGCGGGGCAAGTCATTACCGTTCCTGAAGTACAGTATGAGGGGAAGAAGATTAGTTCAACGCGCGTGCGCCAGCTCATTAAACAAGGTGATATGACTCAAGTTAACCGTCTTTTAGGCTATGAGTTTTCAACACGAGGAATAGTGGTACACGGTGATGCCAGAGGACGTACAATTGGTTTTCCAACTGCTAATCTTGCACCGCTGGATCGGACTTATTTACCAGCCGATGGTGTTTATGTGGCTGATGTTATTGTCGGCAGGAAGCGTTATCGTTCCATGACCAGTATTGGTAAAAATATCACTTTTGGAGGAACGGAATTGCGTCTTGAAGCTAATATATTTGACTTTGACGATGATATTTACGGCGAGACAATTGAAATTTTCTGGCTAAATAAAATTCGTGAAATGGTTAAATTTAATAGCGTCAATGATTTGGTTGAACAATTAAAATCTGATAAAGAAATTGCGATAAATTGGGGAAAATCATAGCCAAGTGCTTTAAAATCTTGTATAATAAGAGGCAAGTATGAATAAAGGGGTAGTAGATTTATGGTTACCTTATTTTTATCACCTAGCTGTACAAGCTGCCGTAAAGCGAGAGCTTGGCTGAATAGACATGATGTTGTTTTTCAGGAACACAATATTATGACTAGTCCCTTGAGTCGTGATGAACTATTAAAAATTTTATCCTATACAGAAAACGGGACAGAAGATATTATTTCGACACGTTCCAAGGTTTTTCAGAAATTAGACATTGATGTAGATGAATTGTCCGTCTCGGAATTAATCAATCTTATTTCCAAGAATCCAAGTTTGCTTCGCCGTCCTATTATCATGGATAATAAACGTATGCAAATTGGTTTTAATGAAGATGAGATTCGTGCCTTTTTACCACGAGACTATCGCAAACAAGAACTGCGTCAAGCAACTATCAGAGCGGAAGTTGAGGGAGAAGATGACTAAGAATTACGCTTACCCTTTGGATTTGTCGTGGAGCACTGAAGAGATAACCTCAGTGCTTTCTTTTTTAAATTTGGTAGAAAAAGCTTATGAAAACAGAGTTGAAGCTGCTCTTTTGTTAAAAAGTTATCAGAATTACAAAACGATTGTTAGCAGCAAGTTGCAAGAAAAGCAAATCGATCGTAATTTTGAAAGGGTTAGTGGTTATTCTACCTATCGAGCTGTTCAAGCCGCAAAAGCTAAAGAGAAAGGATTCATCTCTCTTGAAAACTAAATTTCAATTTGCTAAAGAACTTATTTATGAAGCAGGTCGTTATATTCGTGACAATATGACAAAGGATCTTACCATTGAAGAAAAGTCGACTTTTGATGATCTGGTGACCGATTTAGATAAGGCTGTTCAATCGTTAATGGTTAAACGTATCAATAGTACTTATCCTCAGGATCATGTTTTTGCAGAAGAAAATGATCTTGTAGCGGATATTAATAATGGTGCTGTCTGGGTTTTGGATCCTATTGATGGAACCATTAATTTTGTTGTACAGGGCTGTGATTTTGCGGTTATGATTGCTTATTATGAAAATGGAATAGGACAATTTGGACTCATTTATGATGTCATGAATGATCTTCTTTACAATGGTGGCGGTCAGTTTGAGGTTAAGGTTAACGACAAAGTTTTAAAACCTTTTCAAGATAGACCCTTTAATCGTTCTTTGATTGGTGCTAATAATGGTATGTGTGCACAAAATGTTATGGGGATTGCCGATTTCGGTCGTCAAACCTTAGGTATTCGCGGAATTGGCAGTGCAGGTCTCAGTATCTGCCGAGTCTTAGAGGGACGTCTCATGGCTTATTTTTCTAATATTTCACCTTGGGACTATGCTGCTGGTAGTGTTATGGGAGAAAAATTAGGCTATGTTGCTCTTGACTTGTACGGGCAAAAGCCTAATTACAAAACAAGACAAAAAATCATGTTTATTCCTAAAATGAAGTTGAAAGAAATTCAAAGGTACATCAAGTAAAAGCCTCATTTGTTAAATCAAATTAGGTTTTTTGGCTGTTTATAAAAGAAACGATTGAAAAATATGTTATTACCTGATAAATTTGTAGAAAAATATCAAACCATTTTAGGCTCTAAAGCTAAAACTTTTTTAAAGAGTTTTGATCAAGAACCCATTTGGGCTTTTCGGACAAATCCTTTAAAGAAAGAGCAGCTTCTTTTTGAAGATGCTATTCCCAATACCGTTTGGGGTCACTATGGCAAAGTTTTTGGGAAATCAGCAGAGCATGTTTCTGGTTTGGTTTATTCCCAAGAGCCTGCAGCTCAGATGGTTGTTCAAGCAGCAGCTCCTCAAAAAGGAATGAAGGTGCTTGATTTAGCAGCAGCACCGGGAGGCAAAACGACTCATCTTTTATCCTATCTTGATAATAGTGGTATTTTAGTCAGTAATGATATTTCAAAAAAGCGCAGTAAAATTCTTGTTGAAAATGTTGAACGTTTTGGTGCTCGAAATGTTGTTGTTACCAATGAAAGTCCTCAAAACTTAGCCAAGGTTTTTGGGAATTATTTTGATTTAATTGTTTTAGATGCTCCTTGTTCAGGTGAAGGCATGTTTCGGAAAGATCCAGCAGCTATTCAGTACTGGCATGAAGCATATCCAGTGGAATGTGCAGAGCTTCAAAAAAAAATCTTAGCAGAAGCCATGAAAATGTTAGCAGCTGGCGGCAACTTAGTTTATTCTACTTGTACTTGGGCGCCTGAAGAAAATGAAGCGGTTATCAGGTGGCTGCTTTCTCAATACGATTATTTAGAATTGGTGAATGTTCCTAAGTTAAATGGTATGGTTCAAGGCATTGATATGCCACAAGTGGCTCGTATGTATCCCCATCTTTTCAAGGGGGAAGGACAGTTTATTGCTAAATTACGCGATAGACGGTCGTCTAGAACAGTTCCTGTCAAGTCTGCTAGAAATCGGTTAAAAAGGGAACAAGAGCAGTTGTGGCAGGATTTTGCTCATAAACATCTTAACGTTAAATTAGATGGTTTTTATCAAACTTTTGGTGATAAACTTTATCTCTTGCCACATGGTTTACCCGATATGTCTCAATTAAAAATCGCTCGAAATGGTTTGCATTTGGGGACTTTTAAGAAAAATCGTTTCGAACCCTCCTTTGCTTTAGGACTTGCCTTAAGAAAGGATGAAGTTGTTCAATCAATAGAAATTGATATAGAACAGTTTAAAGTATATACCTCTGGAAATATTATTGCCCTTACTACAAATTATGAAAATGGATGGTATCAAATTCTTATAAATGGTAATGGTCTAGGTTTTGCAAAAGTAGTTGGAAATACTATTAAAAATTATTTTCCTAAAGGCCTTCGTTTTTTATCCTGAATGTTATAGAATACATTTTGAGGAAATAATTAGAATTGCAAACCGTTTGATTTATTTTATTGTTATAATTAATTGATAAAGAAAGGAAAGCGGGTAATGAAAAAGAAAAAAGTAACTTTATTCGCAATGCTAGCCCTGGCTAGTCTTGTCTTAGCGGCATGTTCCAATTGGATTGATAAAGGGCAGTCAATTACCAGTGTTGGTTCTACGGCTTTGCAGCCTTTAGTTGAAGCTTCTTCGGATGAATTTGGACATGCTAACATTGGCAAAACAGTTAATGTTCAAGGTGGAGGTTCTGGTACAGGACTTTCTCAAGTTCAATCAGGTGCCATTCAAATTGGAAATAGCGATCTTTTTGCTGAAGAAAAAGATGGTATTGATGCCAGTAAGTTAGTCGACCATAAAGTTGCTGTTGCAGGAATTGCTGTCATTACTAACAAAAAAGTTAAAGTATCAAATTTAACCCTTGATCAATTAAGAAAAATTTTCACGGGAGAATATACAAACTGGAAACAGCTTGGCGGGCAAGATTTGGAAATTTCGATCATCAATCGTGCTGCTAGTTCGGGTTCACGTGCTACCTTTGACAGTGTCGTCATGAAAGGAAAAAGTGCCAGACAAAGTCAAGAACAAGATTCAAATGGGATGGTGAAGTCAATTGTTTCACAGACACCGGGCGCTATTTCTTACCTCGCTTTTGCTTACGTTGATAAGTCAGTGAAAACTTTAAAGTTAAATGGTTATGAACCAACCGTTAAGAATGTCACAACTAATAATTGGCCGCTCTGGTCTTATGAACACATGTATACTAAAGGAAAAGCCAAAGGTTTAACCAAAGAATTTTTAAAGTTCATGATGAGTGACAAGATTCAAAAAGGTGTTGTGACCAGAATGGGTTATATTTCTGTTAATGATATGAAAGTGGTTAAGCGTGCAGATGGCACTGTAATTGCTAAGTAAATTGAATAGAGAAGAGAATAAGATTTCTATTTTTCTTGTTTAAGTTCTTTTATCTTGATGTGTGGAGGAATCATGAAAAATCAAGAACTTGCTAAAAAGCTGACATCTCCTTCCAAAAATTCTCGTTTGGAAAAATTCGGAAAGATGATTACGCTTTTCTGCTTAATCTTAATTGTTATTATTGTAGCAATGATTCTTATTTTTGTTGCCCAAAAGGGATTGTCAACCTTTTTTGTGAATAAAATCAATCCTCTTAAATTTTTGTTTGGGACAGAGTGGCAGCCAAATGTTAAAGGAGCTGATGGTAAACCATTACTTGGGGCTTTACCGATGATCTTAGGTTCCTTTATTGTAACTATTTTATCTGCTATTATTGCGACTCCTTTTGCTATTGGAGCAGCAGTCTTTATGACTGAAATTTCACCTAAGTACGGTGCCAAAATTTTACAGCCTGTCGTTGAGCTTTTGGTAGGAATTCCTTCAGTTGTTTATGGTTTTATTGGTTTGCAAATTGTGGTTCCTTTTGTGAGATCTATTTTTGGCGGTACTGGTTTTGGGATTTTATCAGGGGTTTTTGTTCTCTTTGTTATGATTTTACCAACAGTAACTTTTATGACAGTTGATAGTTTGAAGGCCGTTCCGAGGCATTATAAGGAAGCCAGTCTTGCTATGGGAGCTACTCGCTGGCAAACGATTTGGCGTGTGATTTTAAATGCTGCTAAGCCAGGTATTTTTACGGCCGTTGTTTTTGGGATGGCTCGAGCTTTTGGTGAAGCCTTAGCTATCCAAATGGTAGTTGGTAATTCAGCTGTTATTCCGACGTCATTGACCACACCTGCAGCAACTTTGACATCAGTCTTAACAATGGGAATCGGTAATACGGTTATGGGAACCGTTCAAAATAATGTCCTTTGGTCCTTAGCCTTAGTTCTTCTCATTATGAGTCTGGCCTTTAATATGCTGATGAGATTTATTACAAGGGAAGGTAAGAAAAATTATGAACGCTAAGAAACTTGATAAGTTAGCTACAGGTATTCTCTACACGATTGCGGGTATTATTGTTGCCATCTTGGCTTCGCTCTTGCTCTTTATTCTTGTACGAGGTTTACCTAATGTCAGTTGGCACTTTTTGACAGGCCGTTCCTCTTCTTATGAAGCTGGTGGCGGTATTGGTATTCAGCTTTACAATTCTTTCTTTCTTTTGGTCGTGACATTAATTATTTCCATACCTTTGTCTATGGGAGCAGGGATTTATTTATCTGAATATGCTAAAAAGGGACGTTTGACTGACTTTGTACGTACTTGTATTGAAATTCTATCGTCCCTTCCATCGGTTGTTGTTGGACTTTTTGGCTATTTGATTTTTGTTGTTCAATTTCAATATGGTTTTTCTATTATTTCAGGAGCTTTGGCCTTAACCGTCTTTAATCTGCCACAAATGACACGTAATATTGAAGATAGTTTACGCAATGTGCACCATACTCAGCGCGAGGCTGGTCTTGCTTTAGGTATTTCTCGTTGGGAAACTGTTTTACATGTTGTCATTCCCGAAGCACTTCCGGGGATTGTGACAGGAATTGTCTTGGCTTCTGGTCGGATTTTTGGTGAAGCAGCGGCACTTATTTATACGGCAGGTCAATCGGCACCTGCTCTTGATTGGGGTAATTGGAATCCACTTAGTGTTACCAGTCCGATTTCTATTTTTCGTCAATCTGAAACTCTTGCTGTTCATATTTGGAAAGTTAATAGTGAAGGCACTATTCCAGATGCGACCAAAGTATCAGAAGGAAGCGCAGCAGTCTTGCTTATCTTTATTTTGATTTTCAATCTGTCTGCTCGTTATATTGGTAAAAAATTACATGCTAAGTTGACATCAGCAGCTTAAAGGAGAAGAAAGTTAATGACTGAATATAATTGGAATGAAAGACATATCATTACTTTTCCTGAAGAAATCTTGGCTTTGTCAACGAAAGATCTTCATGTTTATTACGGCGAAAAAGAAGCCATCAAAGGAATTGATATGCAATTTAAAAAAAAGAAGATCACTGCTTTAATTGGCCCTTCTGGCTGTGGGAAATCTACTTTTCTTCGTAGTTTAAATCGCATGAATGACACTATTGATATCGCTAAAGTGACTGGTCAAATCTTATTTGAAGGTATTGATGTCAATGCCGCTAATATTAATGTTTATGAAATGCGCAAACACATTGGCATGGTCTTTCAAAGACCAAATCCATTTGCGAAATCCATCTATAAAAATATTACTTTTGCTTATGAACGCGCTGGTGTTAAAGATAAACAATTTCTTGATGACATTGTCGAAACCTCTTTAAAACAAGCAGCTCTTTGGGAACAGGTGAAAGATGATCTTCATAAATCAGCTTTTACACTATCAGGTGGACAGCAACAACGGCTCTGTATTGCGCGTGCCATTGCTGTTAAGCCAGATATCCTTTTGATGGATGAACCGGCTTCTGCTTTGGATCCAATTGCAACTATGCAGCTAGAAGAAACTATGTCTGAACTTAAAGAAAACTATACTATTATTATCGTTACGCATAATATGCAGCAGGCAGCCCGGGCTAGTGATTATACCGCCTTCTTCTATTTAGGAGATTTGATTGAGTATGATAAGACAAATAATATTTTTCAAAATGCTAAATTGCAATCGACAAGTGACTATGTATCTGGACACTTTGGATAGAAAGGAAAGAGATGACAGAACCTATTTTAAAAGTAAACGATCTTTCTGTTTACTATGGTAAAAAGAAGGCCCTTCATAGTGTATCTATTGATTTTTATCCTAATGAAATCACTTCGTTAATTGGGCCATCAGGATCTGGTAAGTCAACTTTGTTACGTGCTATCAATAGAATGGGTGATCTAAATCCCGAGGTGACAGTTACAGGTTCGATTATATATAATGGTCACAATATCTACAGCCGTCGAACAGATACAGTTGAATTACGTAAGGAAATTGGTATGGTTTTCCAGCAGCCTAACCCTTTTCCAATGACTATTTATGAAAATGTTGTTTACGGTCTTCGTTTAAAAGGTGTTAAAGATAAGAAAATTTTGGATGAAGCTGTTGAAAAATCTTTGGTAGGTGCTTCCATTTGGGATGAGGTTAAAGACCGTCTACATGATTCAGCAATTGGTTTATCAGGAGGACAGCAGCAACGTGTTTGTATTGCTAGAGTGTTAGCAACAAGCCCTAAGATTATTTTGTTAGATGAACCAACTTCAGCCTTAGATCCTATTTCAGCAGGAAAAATTGAGGATACACTTTATGGTTTGAAAGAAAAATATACAATGCTTGTGGTGACACGTTCAATGCAGCAAGCTTCACGTATTTCTAATCGTACGGGATTTTTCTTAGCTGGTGATTTGGTAGAATATGGAAATACCAAAGAAATGTTTATGAATCCGCAAAAGCAAGAAACCGAAGACTATATTACAGGTAAGTTTGGATAGATAAATTGAGAGATAGAAAAGAGATGAGAATATGTTAAGAACACAATTTGAGGAAGAGTTAGATAAGCTTCACAATCAATTCTACGCTATGGGAACAGAGGTGCTGGCACAGATTAATAAAACAGTTCGCGCTTTTGTCAGCCATGATCGTGATTTGGCAAAAGAAGTTATTGCTGAAGATGATGTTGTCAATGAGTATGAAACGAAACTTGAAAAGAAATCTCTTGAAATTATTGCACTGCAGCAACCTGTTTCTAATGACTTAAGAACAGTAATCACTGTCCTTAAGGCCTCAAGTGACATTGAACGTATGGGGGATCACGCCTCATCTATAGCTAAAGCGACTATTCGAATGAAGGGTGAGGAACGCCTTTTAGATGTTGAAAAGCAAATCAGTGAGATGGGGAAGGCTGTTAAACATATAGTAGAAGATGCTTTGAATGCCTATATTAATGGTGATGACAAAAAGGCTTATGAAATTGCAGCAACAGATGAGATTATTGATAATTACTTTAAAGATATTCAAAATTTAGCTGTTGAAGAAATTAAGAAAGCACCTAATGCGGCTTTTGCAGGAAAAGAATATTTCCAAGTTCTGATGTTTCTTGAACGTATTGGTGATTATGCAAGAAATATCTGTGAATGGATTGTTTATCTTAAAACTGGCAAAATCATTGAATTATGATATAATATAGTCTTAGAATTTTGAATAATTGAGGAGATACATGGAAACTGTAGAGCACCTTATTGAAAAGTTTGTACCTGAAAATTATAATATTTTCCTTGATATTAACCGTCAGGAGAAGTTTTTTTCAGGAAATGTTGCTATTAACGGAGAAGCGCTAGATAATGTTATTTCCTTCCATCAGAAGGATTTAACGATTCATTCGGTCCTTTTAGATAATAATGAATTAACTTATCATATTGATAATGAAAATGAGGCTGTTCGGATTGAACTGCCTGAGACAGGCAGTATGACCCTTGTTCTTGAATTTTCAGGTAAGATTACAGACAATATGACAGGAATATATCCTTCTTATTATACGGTTGAAAATGTTAAAAAAGAGATTATTTCAACACAATTTGAAAGTCACTTTGCCCGTGAAGTTTTTCCAAGTATTGATGAACCGGAAGCCAAGGCAACCTTTGATTTAGCTTTGAAATTTGATCAGGAAGAAGGAGACATTGCTCTTTCGAATATGCCAGAGATTAATGCTAATCGTCGTCAAGAAACAGGTGTCTGGACCTTTGAAACAACTCCAAGAATGTCTTCTTATCTGCTGGCTTTTGCCTTAGGTAATCTTCATGGTAAGACGGCCTATACAAAAGGTGGAACAGAAGTAGGTGTTTTTGCAACCTGTGCCCATAATATTGACTCAGTTGATTTTGCTTTAGATATTGCTGTTCGTGTTATTGATTTTTATGAAGATTATTATGGTATTAAGTATCCTATTGCACAGGCTTACCATGTTGCCTTACCGGATTTCTCAGCAGGTGCTATGGAGAACTGGGGATTAATCACTTATCGTGAGGTTTATCTTCTTGTTGATGAAAATTCTACCGTTAGCAGCCGCCAGCAGGTTGCACTTGTTGTTGCCCATGAACTGGCGCATCAATGGTTTGGTAATCTGGTAACTATGAAGTGGTGGGATGACCTTTGGCTGAATGAAAGTTTTGCCAATATGATGGAATATGTTGCTATTGATGCTATTAAACCAAACTGGCATATTTTTGAAGACTTTCAGACCAGCGGTGTTCCTCATGCTTTGAAGCGTGATGCAACTGACGGTGTTCAATCTGTCCATGTCGCAGTTAATCATCCTGATGAAATCAATACACTTTTTGATGCTGCTATTGTCTATGCTAAAGGAAGCCGATTGATGCATATGCTGCGTCGCTGGTTAGGTGACAAAGTTTTTGCTGCTGGACTGAAACTTTACTTTGAAAAGCATCAATACAATAACACTGTTGGGCGTGATCTGTGGAATGCTTTATCAACCGCTTCTGGTAAGGATGTTGCTAGTTTCATGGATGCTTGGCTTGAACAACCGGGCTACCCCTTAGTGACACTTAAACTTGAAGGAGATAGCCTGCAACTATCTCAAAAACAATTTTTCATCGGAGAATATGAGGATCAAGATCGTCTTTGGCCAATTCCTCTTAACAGCAATTGGTCAGGTTTACCGGAAATATTATCGGAAAAAACGATTGAAATTCCTAATTTCAGTCAATTAGCTGCTGTAAATAAAGAAAAAGGACCATTACGCTTAAATACAGATAATACAGCTCATTATATCAGTAATTATGAAGGTCAGCTGTTAAAATCAATTTTATCTGATTTTGAGAATCTTGATAAAACCTCCAAGCTGCAAATTATTCAGGAACGTCGTCTTCTAGCAGAAAGCGGTCAGATTTCTTATGCTGAATTAGTAAAATTGTTAACACAATTATCTCACGAAACGTCTTACATGGTCGCTTCAGCTAGCGATCAATTAATTGCTGGTTTAAAACGATTTTTAGATGAAGACAGCCAATCAGAATCAATGTTTAAAGTTCTTGTTCGTGATGTTTATCGTACGAATTATCAACGCCTAGGTTTTGAAAAGTCCGTGGAGGAAATGGATGAGGACGAAAAGGTTCGTCAAATTACTATTTCTAATATGATTTATGCTGATGATCCTGATGCCAATGAAAAAGCACAAGCGATTTTTGCAAATTATAAGGAAAATATTGAAGCCATTCCAGCCGCTATTCGTCTTGACGTTTTAACGAATCAAATAAAGCATGCCGAAACCGACGATTTAGTAAGTCTTTATTTAGATTCATACGTTAAAACGAATGACAGTAATTTTCGTAGGCAATTGGCCAGTGCTCTGGCAAATACGAAATCACAAATAACACTTGATCGTATTCTAGCTCAATTGCCTAATAGAGATGTTATTAAACCGCAAGATTTGTCATTATGGTATGGACTTTTCTTGAGAAAATCATTTGCACAAGAAACCTTTTGGGCTTGGGCGCGTGAGAATTGGGCTTGGATTAAAGCCACACTTGGTGGTGATATGAGTTTTGATAGTTTTGTAATTATTCCAGCAAATGTCTTTAAGACACCAGAACGTCTGGCAGAATACAAAGCTTTCTTTGAACCTCAATTGGATGATTTATCCATCAGCCGTAATATTACTATGGGAATTAAAGAAATAGCAGCTCGCATAACGCTAATTGAAAAAGAAAAAGCTGCTGTTGAACAAACTATTGTCAATACTTTTTTGTAATTAAGAAAATAGATTTACATGACTTAAAAAGTTAAATAATAATTTGAAATGAAGATTTAGTTTTGTATGGAAACAGGATTAAATCTTTTTTGTTTTATCAAAAGCCTGTAGGCATACCCACTACAGATACTAAAGTGTCTGAATGTCTTAAATAGTAATATTCAATGCTACTTTAGAGATTATGCCAATGAGTCTCTTCCATGACAGCAAATTCTTTATTAAGTCTCTTTTAAGCATGGTTAGTTAGACTAAGCATATCCTATAAGAAAGACGAGGTCTATCATATGAAAAAAATAGTAATTAACCCCATTTTTCTGTCATTGGCAACAAAAGCTGTATTAACCAGTTTAATTATTATTGTTGCAAAGGGATAATAATCTAGTGTTTAGAAAGGCCAATTATGAAAATTTTTAAATCAAAATGGATGATGGCTTTTTTAGCTATCCTAGGTATGGCACTTTGCTTTTCTGGAGGCTATGCAACAGCAAAATTAACTCAGACGAAGCCTACTATGCCTAAAAATGTCAAAAAAGGTACTCCGCCTAAAGGTGCTCCGGAAGATACTCCACCTAATGGCAATTCAAATGATTCATCGCAATCGGATAGTGATTCCGATTCTAATAGTAGCAATACGAATTCAAATTCTTCCATAACAAATGGCTAGTCGAAATATCCCAAGTCATGCTATAATAGAAAGTAAAAAAGGGGTAAAATATGATAAAGTTATTATTAGTAGAAGACGATTTGAGTCTATCTAACTCTATCTTTGACTTTCTGGATGATTTTGCTGATGTCATGCAGGTTTTTGATGGTGAAGAAGGACTGTATGAAGCAGAGAGTGGCGTTTATGATTTGATTCTATTAGACTTAATGCTTCCTGAAAAAAATGGCTTCCAAGTTTTAAAAGAACTGCGTGAAAAAGGGATAACGACACCTGTTTTGATTATGACAGCTAAGGAAGGTTTGGATGACAAAGGACACGGTTTTGAATTAGGAGCTGATGATTATCTGACAAAACCATTTTATCTTGAAGAATTAAAAATGCGTATTCAGGCCCTCCTCAAACGTTCAGGCAAATTCAACGAAAATAATCTGACTTACGGTGAGTTAACCGTTGATACAGCAACTAATACAACAATGGTAAATGGAAAAGAAGTTGAACTGCTTGGCAAAGAGTTTGACTTATTAGTTTATTTCTTACAAAATCAAAATGTCATTTTACCTAAGTCACAAATTTTTGATCGTATCTGGGGCTTTGATAGCGATACGACAATTTCGGTTGTTGAAGTCTATGTTTCTAAAATAAGAAAGAAATTAAAAGACACCACATTTGGAAAGAATTTACAGACATTACGCAGTGTAGGATATATTTTGAAGGATGCTAATTAAATTAAGAAAACAAAAGCAGGATGAGAATATTTCATTTTTCAGTCATTTCTTTGCTGTTTTTACCGGAATATTCTTTGTTATGACAGTTATTATTATTCAGGTTATGCATTTTGGTATCTATTCTTCAGTTGATAATAGTCTAAAAATAGCAACTGAGAATGTCAATGATTATGTCAATATGACTCTATCGCATAATAATCCTATTACTGAAGCTGAAAATGGAGATGCCTCTTTTAAAGTAAAATCAAATGGCCAGATGGCTGCTAATACAGATACTATTCTTTATGATAAAAAGCATAACGTCATCAATAATGTCAATGCCTTCTCTTCTTTGTATCATATTCGCCCTAAACTAAAAGATATTGGTGATATTGTTGAACAAGAAGCTAAGAATATTTACGGTCAGACCGAAAAGTATCGGACAGTGACAGTTAAGGTAAATAATGATTTTTACCCACAGATAAAATTTGCAACAATTGTTATTAATACAACACAGCTTGAAGAGGCTAATACGCGTTATGTTACGATTATTATCAGTGTGATGATTGTTTTTTGGCTTATATCAGTTATTGCCAGTGTTTATTTAGCGAAGTGGAGTCAAAAACCGATTCTGGAAAATTATGAAAAGCAAAAATCATTTGTTGAAAATGCCAGTCATGAATTACGTACTCCTTTGGCTGTTTTGCAAAATCGCTTGGAGAGTTTGTTTCGAAAACCAGAGGCTACTATCTTAGATTCTTCGGAATCTATTGCTTCTAGTTTGGAAGAGGTCAGAAACATGAGAATGCTGACAGCAAATCTCCTTAATTTAGCCCGTCGGGATGATGGTATCAAACCAGAAATAACAGAAATTCAACCTCGTTTTTTTGATGATACTTTTAAAAATTATGAGATGATCGCTCGAGAAAATGGGAAAAAATTGCATATTATCAATAAGGTCAACCGTCAAATTAAGACAGATAAGACTTTGCTGAAGCAATTAATGACTATTCTTTTTGATAATGCTGTCAAATATACAGATAACGACGGGGAAATTTGGCTGGACGTCAAGACAACTGATCGCAGTTTAATTTTTTCAGTTGCGGACAATGGTCAAGGTATTTCAGACGAGGATAAGAAGAAAATTTTTGATCGTTTTTATCGCGTCGATAAAGCCAGAACACGACAAAAGGGTGGGTTCGGACTTGGTTTGTCTTTGGCAAAACAAATAACAGACAGCTTAAAAGGCAGCATTATTGTTAAAGATAAAAAACCACAAGGAGTAATGTTTGAAGCTCGCCTGCTTGCTAATAAATAAAGTGTTATAAAAAACAGATTCGGTTAAGTATGATTAGAAGAACGTTATTAATTTTTAATAAATAAAAAAACCTCGATTTTGAGGTTTTTTTATTTGGCTAATTTGCTTGCAAGACGTGCTTTATCGCGGCTTGCCTTATTTTTGTGAATCAAACCTTTTGATTTAGCTTTGTCGATACTTGAAGAAGCAGCGCGGAAAAGCTCTTCATTAGGATTTGCTTCAAAAGCTTTAATAGCTGAACGCATAGCTGATTTTTGAGCTGAATTGCGGTTATTTTGTTTAACGTTAAGTTCAGCACGTTTAATAGCTGATTTAATATTTGCCAATGTCTTTATTACCTCCATATTATAATAACTATACCATTATATAGAAAAATAACATATTTGGCAAGTCTTTCTCACTTTTTAAGGTAAATTTCATCTATTTTATGATTTTTAGTCTTATGAAGAATAAGCTCAGCACGGCTTCGTGTCGGTTCAATATATTTTTCTAGATTAACTAAATTAATATCTTTCCAAATGTCTCTGGCAAAGTCAAGAGCACCTTTTTCCCCTAATTTTAAGAAACGATTGTAGTAATTTTGCTTATCATTTTTAGCTAAATCAAGCAGGGTTGCAAAGCGCTCTAGATACCAATTCTCAATATAGTCACTGTCAGCATCGATGTAAATAGAGAAATCAAAAAAATCACTCATATAAAGACGATTATTCTGAGGGTTTTGAAAAACATTAATTCCTTCTATGATAAGAAAGTCAGGTACTTCAATTATTTGACTTTTGTTCGGTACAATATCGTAAATTTCGTGTGAATAAACAGGAATTTCAGCAGACTGGCCATTTTTAATAGTATCTAAAAAGTCTAATAGACGTTCCATATCATAACTTTCAGGGAAACCTTTTTTATTCAACATATGCCTTGAAGATAAAACAGCATTAGGATATAAAAAACCATCTGTTGTCATCAATTCAACACTAGAGTCCTTAAAAGTTCTGGCTAACAGTAATTGTAAAAGCCGACTGGTTGTTGATTTTCCTACAGCAACGGAACCAGATACTCCGATGATGAAAGGGCGGTTGCTGATATTTTTTTGTAAGAAAATACTTTTAGAAAAAGAAAGATTTTCTTGAGATTTTTTATAAATTTGAATCAAGCTAATAAGCGGTAAATAAATGTCAGTCACATCTTTAATGCTTATTCTATCGTTGAGACTTTTAATGGAATTTAATTCATTTTCATTTAAAGGTGGTTGTGATTCTTGATGCAAGTGCTGCCAAGTTTTACGGGAAATTTTTTCAAAATTAATAAACTCGTTTGCCATGAAGTTCTCCTTTAAAAAATATTATACCACATTGAATTGAAAACCGTTTCAAAGTGTGCTAAAATTGATTAGCACAAAACAGGAGTGAAGTTAAAATGAATAATATGTACTATACAGAAAATCCCGATAGTAAACACGATATTAGAAAAATAAAGGTTGAATTACTGGGACAGTCTTTTCATTTTTTAACAGATTCAGGTGTTTTTAGTAAAAACATGATTGACTATGGCAGTCAGACTCTTTTAAACAGCCTTGATTTTGCTGAGGAAAAAACATTATTAGATCTCGGCTGTGGCTATGGACCGCTTGGCATTGCCTTGGCTAAGGTTCAAAAACTTGACGTTACTATGGTTGATATTAATAACCGTGCTCTTGATTTAACCCGTCAAAATGCTGAAAATAATGAAGTATCTGCTAATATTTTCCAATCTGATATTTATGAAAATGTTTTTGATAGTTTTGATTATATTATTAGCAATCCGCCCATTAGGGCTGGTAAGAAAGTTGTCCACACTATTATTGAGGGAAGTATTAATCATTTAAAAGAAAATGGCAGTTTGACTATTGTCATCCAAAAAAAGCAAGGTGCTCCTAGTGCTAAAAACAAGATGGAAAATGTTTTTGGCAATGCGATTGTTTTAAAAAGGGATAAGGGATATTATGTTCTTAGAAGTGTGAAAGAAGGAGATTGAACACAAGTAGAAAGCTTGAATTTAGTTGGATAGTTTGCATCAGAAATTGGGATTTTAGCAAGCTTTTAACATTCACTTGCTTTTTATAGCGTTCTTGGTATCTTGGTGATGAGAGCAGTTGATTTAATTCAGAAAAAACGTGATGGGCTGACATTGACACAGGAAGAAATTTCTTGGCTTATTGAAGGATATGTTAATGGCCAAGTTCCTGATTATCAAATGTCAGCACTTGCTATGGCTATCTATTTTAAAGGAATGAGCACTAGAGAGACGCAAGATTTGACCATGGCTATGGTTAAGTCTGGTCAACAAATTGATTTATCAACTATTGCCGGAATAAAGGTTGATAAACATTCCACAGGTGGTGTTGGTGATAAGGTCACCTTAATTTTAGTACCGCTAGTAGCCAGTTTTGGAGTGCCGGTTGCTAAAATGAGCGGTCGCGGACTGGGACATACTGGCGGAACCCTTGATAAATTGGAATCAATCAAGGGTTATCAGGTCGAGCGTTCACAGGCAGATTTCATTAAGCAGGTCCAAGATATTGGCTTGGCGGTTATTGGTCAGTCTAATGATTTGGTCAAAGCCGATAAATTACTCTATGCCTTGCGTGACGTCACAGCAACAGTTGATACAATGCCCTTGATTGCTAGTTCGATTATGAGCAAGAAAATTGCCGCAGGGGCGGATCGTATTTTATTAGATGTGACAGTGGGTGATGGTGCTTTTATGAAAACTTTAAAAGAAGCTGAAGATTTATCTCAAACCATGGTTAATTTAGGTAAAGAAGTGGGGCGTCAGACCATTGCTGCCATTACAGATATGAGTCAACCTTTGGGACAAGCTATCGGCAATCGCTTAGAAGTTTTAGAAGCCTTACAAATTATGCAGGGGAAAGGCCGTAAGGATATTACTGATTTTATTTGTCAGCTGGCTCAATTACTTTTAGAATTGGCAGGACAAAAGAGAAGTCTGACTGAAATCAAGGAACATTTGATCAATGGACAGGCCCTTCAAAAATTTGAAGACATGGTTACTTATCAAGGTGGTGACTTAAACGATCTCTATCGTCCTTCAGCTGCAAAATTTGTGACCAAGATTCTTGCTGATAAAAATGGTTATATCAAGGAATTACCTGCTTTAGCTTTTGGACTTTTTGCTATGCGTCTGGGAGCTGGACGAGCAGTTAAAACGGATCAACTTGACTATGAGACAGGAATCGTTTTTTATAGAAAAGTCGGTGATCTAATCCAAAAGGGTGACTTACTAGCAGAGATTTATTCCAATGAAAAATTATCGGAAAACTTACTTACAGAATTCAAAAAAAATGTTAAAATAGATAAGGAAGAAATGAAAGTAACTGAAATTTTAAAAATCATTACTTGATTATTAAGAAAGGATAACATGAAAATCAATCAATATATTGACCATACTTTATTAAAACCAGAAAGTAGGCAAGATCAGATTGATAAACTGATTCGAGAAGCTAAGACATATAATTTTGCCAGTGTCTGTATCAATCCAACTTGGGTTTCTTATGCGGCTAAAGCTCTTGAAGGAACAGACATTAAAGTTTGTACTGTTATTGGTTTTCCTTTAGGAGCAACGACTAGTGCTGTAAAAGCCTTTGAAACCAAGGATGCTATTAGTCATGGAGCTGACGAAGTTGATATGGTTATCAATATTGGTCAAGCTAAATCTGGTCATTTTGCTTTTGTTGAAGAAGATATTCGGGCAGTTGTTGAAGCCAGTGGTGACAAATTGGTGAAAGTTATTATTGAAACTTGTCTCCTTACAGATAAAGAAAAAATTAAAGCTTGTCAAGCTGCAGTAGCAGCAGGTGCTGATTTCGTTAAAACATCAACTGGTTTTTCAACTGCTGGAGCTAGGTTAGATGATGTTCGTCTTATGCGTCAAACGGTAGGACCTGATGTTGGAGTAAAGGCGGCAGGAGGAACGCGATCTTTAGAAGATGCGCAAGCTTTTATTGAAGCAGGTGCAACACGTATTGGGACATCTGCTGGAGTTACTATTATGGAAGGAAAGCAAACAAACAGTGGTTATTGATTTAATCAGAACAGCTATTAAAGCTAGTAAAAATGCTTATGTTCCTTATTCACATTTTCCGATTGGAGCAGCACTTAAAACCAAGTCCGGTAAAATCTATCAAGGCTGTAACATTGAAAATGCCAGTTTTGGATTGACCAATTGCGGTGAACGAACAGCAATTTTTAAAGCTATTTCTGAAGGTTATCGTGACTTAGAAGAAATTGCTATTTATGGTGAGACGCAAAAGCCTATTTCGCCTTGTGGTGCTTGCCGTCAAGTAATGGCTGAATTTTTTGAACCATCTGCAAAAGTTACTTTAATTGCAAAGGGTGGTAAGACGGTCGTGATGACAGTCGAAGAGTTACTTCCTTATTCCTTTAGAGAGTTAAAGTAATTCTATTTTAATTTGTCTGTTAAACCTTTAGGTTTAATATAAAATGTTACAACAGTTGTTGTTTATAAAATTTAGGAGGGTTCATTTTTATGAACAAGAAAATTATTGGTTTAGGGTTAACTGCAGTAGCAGTATTGGGACTTGCTGCTTGTGGAAATCGTGCAGCTAGGGAAAAGGGTAAGGCAAAGACAGACTTAAAAGTCGCTATTGTCACTGATACTGGCGGTGTTGATGACAAATCATTTAATCAATCAGCTTGGGAAGGTTTACAGGCTTGGGGCAAAGATAACGGTCTTAGCAAAGGAAATGGTTTTGATTACTTCCAATCAGCTAGTGAATCCGATTATGCTACTAACCTTGATACAGCTTCATCAAGCGGTTATAAATTAATATTTGGTATTGGCTATGCTTTGCATGATGCTATCGAAAAAACAGCAGCAGATAATAAGAATATCCATTACGTTATTATTGATGATGTTATCCAAAAGAAAAACAATGTCGCTAGTGTTACCTTTGCTGATAATGAAGCTGCTTACCTCGCAGGAATCGCTGCAGCAAAAACAACCAAATCAAAGAAGGTCGGCTTTGTAGGTGGTGTGAAATCTGAAGTGATCACTCGTTTTGAAAAAGGTTTTGAAGCTGGTGTGAAATCAGTTGATAGTTCTATTCAAATTCAAGTTGATTACGCTGGTTCGTTTGGAGATGCAGCCAAAGGTAAGACAATCGCTGCTGCACAATATGCCAGTGGTGCAGATGTTATTTATCAAGCTGCTGGTGGTACTGGTGCTGGGGTATTTAGTGAAGCCAAAGCTGTTAATGAAAAGAAAAAAGAAAATAAAAAAGTTTGGGTCATTGGAGTTGACCGAGATCAAGCTGCTGAAGGTAAATATACTTCTAAGGATGGTAAGAAATCTAACTTTGTTCTTGCTTCTTCTTTAAAAGAAGTTGGTAAGGCTGTTCAGTTGATTTCAACAAACACTTCTAAGAAAAAATTTCCGGGCGGTAAAGTGACAACTTATGGTCTTAAAGATAAAGGAGTTGATTTAGTACCAACACATTTATCTAAAGAGGGTAAAAAGGCTGTTGATGATGCTAAGAAGAAAATTGTATCTGGTGATGTTAAAGTTCCAGAAAAATAAACTTTTAAAGGCGATCGTGTCGGTCGCTTTTTTCAAGCTGAGATATTTATATCTCAGTAAAATCTACTAAAATTAGTAGATTTTACTGAAGTATAAAATTTCTGAAAGGAAAAGATTATGGCGCAACATGTCATTGAAATGAGAGAGATTACTAAAAAATTTGATGATTTTGTGGCTAATGATCACATCAATCTTGATCTCAGAAAAGGTGAGATTCATGCTTTGCTTGGTGAAAATGGAGCAGGGAAGTCAACTTTGATGAATATGCTTGCAGGTTTGCTTGAACCTACTAGTGGTAGCATTAAGATTAATGGTTCGGCTGTTACGATTGATTCGCCCTCTAAGTCAGCTCAATTAGGTATCGGGATGGTTCACCAACATTTTATGTTAGTTGAAGCATTTACGGTTACTGAAAATATCATTTTGGGAAATGAAGTTGTCAAAAATGGTATATTAGATCTTAAAAAAGCTGGCCAAGAAATTAAAGCACTTTCTGAAAAGTATGGTTTAGCTGTAGATCCCAATGCTAAGATTGCTGATATTTCTGTCGGTGCTCAGCAACGTGTTGAAATTCTTAAAACACTTTATCGTGGTGCTGATATTTTAATTTTTGATGAACCAACAGCTGTTTTGACACCTTCTGAAATTCAGGAATTGATGACTATCATGAAGAGTCTTGTCAAAGAAGGCAAATCTATTATTTTGATTACTCATAAGTTGGATGAAATTAGGTCAGTAGCTGATCGTGTTACTGTAATTCGTCGCGGTAAGAGTATTGAGACAGTTGAGGTCTCTGGCACCACTTCACAGGATTTAGCTGAGATGATGGTTGGGCGTTCTGTTTCATTTACAATAGAAAAAACGCCAACAAAACCTAAAGAAACCATTTTGTCTATCAAAGATCTTGTAGTCAATGAAAATAGAGGAATTCCTGCTATTAAAGGTTTGTCTTTAGAGGTTAAGGCTGGTGAAATTATCGGTATTGCTGGTATTGATGGCAATGGGCAAAGTGAATTAGTTCAAGCTATCACAGGATTACGTAAGATAAAATCTGGTCATTTAACAATCAAAGGACAAGATGTGACCAAACTTTCGACCCGTAAGATTACAGAGCTCAGTGTTGGTCATGTTCCTGAAGACCGTCATCGTGATGGTCTGATTCTTGAGTTAACTATGGCAGAAAACCTCGCTCTTCAAACATATTATAAGGCCCCCCTAAGTCACAATGGTGTTTTGAATTATAGTAAAATCAATGAACATGGTCGTCACTTAATGCAGGAATTTGATGTTCGCGGAGCTAATGAACTTATTCCAGCCAAAGGATTTTCAGGCGGCAATCAGCAAAAAGCTATCATTGCTCGTGAGGTTGACCGTGATCCAGACTTATTAATTGTTAGTCAGCCGACACGAGGTCTTGATGTTGGAGCTATTGAATATATTCATAAACGTTTAATTGCAGAGCGTGATGAAGGCAAGGCTGTTCTATTAGTCAGTTTTGAACTTGATGAAATTCTCAACCTGTCAGATCGTATTGCTGTTATTCATGATGGTCAAATCCAAGGTATTGTTACACCAGAAACAACTAATAAACAAGAACTAGGAATTTTAATGGCTGGTGGCAGTATTGAAAGGGAGGAAATAAATGTCTAAGAAAACACAAAAATTGGTAGTTCCTCTGATTTCAGTTATCTTGGGGATTATACTAGGTGCCATTATCATGATGATTTTTGGCTATGATCCTATTTGGGCCTATGAAGGGTTATTTCAAAAAGCATTTGGCAGTCTCAAGGATATTGGCGAAATTTTTCGCGCTATGAGCCCTTTGATTTTAATTGCTCTTGGTTTTGCTGTTGCAAGCCGTGCGGGCTTTTTCAATATTGGTTTATCTGGTCAAGCCTATGCTGGTTGGATTGCTGCTGGTTGGTTTGCTCTAGCTAATCCTAGCCTGCCTCGTCCCCTGATGATTCTAATGACAGTGCTTATTGGAGCAGCATCAGGAGGTGTTGTCGGTGCTATTCCTGGCTTCTTGCGAGCTTATTTAGGAACCAGTGAAGTCATTGTAACGATTATGATGAATTACATTGTTCTTTATATTGGCAATGCTATTATTCAAGACGGCTTTGCTAAGAATATTATGAGAAATTCAGACTCTAGTATCTATGTTGGTCATAATGCCAGCTATCAGACAGAATGGCTGCGTGCTTTGACAAATAATTCACGAATGAATATCGGCTTTTTCTTGGCAATCATTGCTATTGTAGTTGTCTGGTATTTACTCAATAAGACAACTCTGGGATTTGAAATCCGTTCAGTGGGGCTCAATCCGCATGCTAGTGAATATGCTGGTATGTCAGCTAAAAGAACCATCGTTCTTTCAATGATTATTTCAGGTGCTCTTGCTGGATTAGGTGGAGTTGTTGAAGGATTGGGAACCTTTGGCAATGTTTATGTGCAAACAAGTTCCTTGGCTATTGGTTTTGACGGAATGGCGGTCAGTCTTTTGGCGTCTAATTCTCCAATTGGTATCTTCCTTTCAGCCTTTTTATTTGGAGCACTCAGTGTTGGTGCACCGGGTATGAGTATTAGTGATGCTACTCATGTTGGCACACCGCCTGAATTGATAAAAGTAGTGACTGCTTTGATTATTTTCTTCGTTGGAGCTCACTATATTATTGAACATTACATTAAACCTAGAAAAAAAGTGGAAGGTGGTCAGTAAAATGAGTTTAGAAAATATGTTAGCTCTTTTGATATCGTCAATGCTAGTTTATGCGACCCCTCTTATTTTTACAAGTATAGGTGGCGTCTTTTCTGAAAGATCAGGTGTTGTTAATGTAGGTCTTGAAGGTATTATGGTTATGGGAGCTTTTGCTGGTGTTGTTTTTAATATCGAATTTGCTCACTCTTTTGGCAAGGCTACTCCTTGGATTGCTGCTCTTGTAGGCGGTCTGGTTGGCTTACTTTTTTCTTTACTTCATGCTCTAGCAACAATTAATTTTCGAGCAGATCATATTGTTTCTGGTACTGTGCTTAATCTTTTAGCTCCTTCTTTAGCTGTTTTCTTTGTTAAAGCACTGTATAACAAGGGACAGACAGATAATATCAGTCAATCTTTTGGTAAATTTGATTTTCCAATTTTGTCACATATTCCTTTTTTGGGTCCTATCTTCTTTCAAGGGACTAGTTTAGTAGCCTATCTAGCTGTTCTCTTTTCAGTCTTTGCTTGGTTCATACTTACCAAAACGAAATTTGGTTTGCGATTGCGTTCAGTTGGTGAACACCCACAAGCTGCGGATACTTTAGGAATCAATGTTTATTTGATGCGTTATCTCGGTGTTATGATTTCAGGTCTTCTGGGTGGAATAGGCGGAGCGATTTATGCACAGTCCATCTCTGTGAACTTTGCAGGAACGACCATTTTGGGACCAGGTTTCATTGCTTTGGCAGCTATGATTTTTGGAAAATGGAATCCGATAGGAGCTATGTTATCAAGCCTTTTCTTTGGTCTTTCACAGAGTTTAGCAGTTATTGGCGGTCAATTACCTTTTTTATCAAAAATTCCTACAGTTTATCTGCAAATTGCACCTTATGCTTTAACGATTCTTGTATTAGCAGTCTTCTTTGGACAAGCAGTTGCTCCAAAAGCGGATGGTATTAATTATATTAAATCAAAATAAAAATTTAAAATCACTCGATATACAATCTTGTTTGATTAGCTCTTGAAAGCTAGCAATCAGGAGCTTATATATTGAGTGATTTTTTGATTCCTTATCAATTGTAAATTATAGTAGAGAAGTCCATTTTGGAGATTATAAAGTTATTTTTATGAAAGATGAGCATATTCTTTGTAAGCGTTTCAACCTCATGCTATACTAATGAAGTAATAATTAGATTATATTGAAAAGAGGATTTGCTTATGAGTAAAATCGTTATTGTTGGAGCTAACCATGCAGGTACAGCTGCCATTAATACTATTCTAGATAATTACGGTAGTGAAAACGAAGTTGTCGTTTTTGACCAAAATTCTAATATTTCATTCTTGGGTTGTGGAATGGCACTTTGGATTGGAAAACAAATATCAGGCCCTCAAGGTCTTTTTTATGCTGATAAGGAATCGTTAGAAGCAAAAGGTGCTAAAATTTATATGGAATCGCCAGTGACAGCCATTGATTATGATGCTAAGAGGGTTACTGCTTTGGTCAATGGTCAAGAACATGTTGAGAGCTATGAGAAGCTTATTTTGGCAACAGGATCAACACCAATCTTACCACCTATCAAAGGTGCAGCTATCAAAGAAGGTAGTCGTGATTTTGAAGCAACTTTGAAAAATCTTCAATTTGTTAAATTGTATCAAAATGCAGAAGATGTTATTAATAAATTACAGGATAAGAGTCAAAATCTGAATCGTATTGCTGTTGTTGGTGCTGGTTATATTGGTGTAGAACTTGCTGAAGCCTTTAAACGCCTCGGAAAAGAAGTGATTCTTATTGATGTTGTTGATACTTGCTTAGCTGGTTATTATGATCAGGATCTTTCAGAAATGATGCGTCAAAATTTGGAAGATCATGGTATTGAATTAGCATTCGGAGAAACTGTCAAAGCCATTGAAGGTGATGGTAAAGTCGAGCGTATTGTAACTGATAAAGCGAGTCATGATGTGGATATGGTTATTTTAGCTGTCGGTTTCCGTCCTAATACTGCACTTGGCAACGCTAAACTCAAAACCTTCCGTAATGGTGCTTTCCTTGTTGATAAAAAACAAGAGACAAGTATTCCTGACGTTTATGCCATCGGCGATTGCGCGACTGTTTATGACAACGCTATTAATGATACCAATTATATTGCCTTAGCTTCAAACGCTCTTCGCTCAGGTATTGTAGCTGGTCATAATGCAGCAGGGCATAAATTGGAATCTCTTGGTGTTCAAGGTTCAAATGGTATTTCAATTTTTGGTCTCAATATGGTTTCAACTGGGTTAACGCAAGAAAAAGCAAAGCGTTTTGGCTATAATCCAGAAGTCACTGCATTTACAGATTTTCAGAAGGCTAGTTTTATTGAACATGATAATTATCCTGTTACACTTAAAATTGTCTATGATAAGGATAGCCGACTGGTTCTTGGTGCACAAATGGCATCTAAAGAAGATATGTCAATGGGAATTCATATGTTTTCATTGGCTATTCAGGAAAAAGTTACCATTGAACGTTTAGCTCTACTGGACTATTTCTTTCTTCCTCATTTCAATCAACCCTATAATTATATGACCAAAGCAGCATTAAAAGCTAAATGATTATGAATGAAACAGTGAAAAGTAATTTTTTGTCAGTTTAATCGTTTTTCAAGAAAACTATTGAGTTATCTTTATCTATCAAATTCTCATACTTTTATCATTAGGTATATTGCTGTCTGAAAGTGATTATTATATAATAAAAGTGAAAAGGAGGCGTTAGAAAGATATGGCGAATCAAGATTTCACTAGGAAAAATAAAAAACCGACGACACATGATAAACAAAAGAGATTGGCTGAAGAAGAATTAGAAAAAAGAATTTCTCGTCTTCAGTTAGCTATAAAAAAAGAAAAAGATCCTAAGTTGAAACAAGAAATTTCCCTTTTGCTACAACAGTACGAAACAGAGCATAAAAATTTATTGCAGAAAAATCGTTTTCGCACTTATTTAATAGCATCAGTATGTATTATAGGAGTAATCATAGCTATTCTCTTTCTTATGTTTTTAAAAGACAGCTCTCGACCTATCTCTAATACCTCAACTTCTAAGAGAACCACAGCAACGTCATCTCTCCAAAAGAAAGATAAAACTAACAAGACAAAATCTGATCGTAGTCAAAGCCAGAAAACTAGAGCTGTTTTTCCAGTAAAGTTAAGAGGAACGTGGTATGGTTATGTTGATAATCTCCAAAAAGATATTCAAATGACCTTTTCTAAAAATGGTGTGATAAAAACAGTTATTGGTTCAGAAAATTACACAAGTAGAATTAAAAATATAGAGAGAGTGGGCGTTAATACTTACTGTTATCATTTTGTTAAAGGGACACAGCCAAGTGGTTTGGTGGCAGGAGCACAACTAGGAGGAGTTTACGTTAGATATGCTTATGGTGTCTATATTGGAGATGGCTATATTAAACCTTTAGTTTGGCAAACAGGTGTTGACAGCGATTTTGATTATTCTCAACCTTTAACTAATATTGGGTTGGATTACCAGTTGCAAAAAGGAAGACCTTCATCACAGAAGTCTTCTCATAGAAAGAGTAGTGACAGTCAAGTAGATACAAAAAATCTTACTACTCAACAGGTTGAAGATTGGGTTATCGCAAATTATCTGGAGAATCGTAAAGATAGTCGTTTTACTAAAAAAGATTTCACTATTGAAAGTTGGAAATCTGATACGGATGGTTTGGTTTATGCTACTATTAAGGAAAATCATCAGTCTGATGCAATGAAGCAAGCAGGAGCAGATTCTAATACTAGTCCAACTGTTGCTCATTATCGTATTAATGCTAATGGAGAGTTGGAAAAGTCGTCGGATGGTCTTAACGGTTGGACTGTTGTTAGCAGGACTTACTACAGTGATTAAAACGTTTAATAAAAATACCAAGCATTACACAATGCTTGGTATTTTTATGGATTTTTATTGTTTAGTTACGAGCTGCAGCAGCAAATTCTTCTTTAGAGAAGGCTTCGTCAATGATAGCTTTTAATTCTTTTGCAGAAGCTTGCATCTTTTGTTTTTCAGCATCGTTCAAAGGAATATTTACTGGGCGAACAATACCATGTGCACCTACGATAGCGGGCTGACCGATAAAGACTTCATTGAAACCATATTGGCCATCTTGAAATACTGAAAGTGGCAATATGGCATTTTCGTCATCAAGAATAGCCTTAGTGATACGAGCAAGGGCAACAGCAATACCATAGAAAGTTGCACCTTTTTTATTGATGATTGTATAGGCAGCATCGCGAACACCTTCAAATAAGTCAATCAATTCTTCGCCATTGAAATTTTGAACATCTTGAAGATAGTTTTCAAGGTTAACACCAGCTACATTGGCATGAGACCATACTGCAAATTCTGAGTCACCATGTTCACCCATAATGTAAGCATGGACTGAACGCGCATCAACATCAAGTTTTTCAGCAAGTGCTTGACGGAAACGAGCAGTATCAAGTGAAGTACCTGAGCCAATAACTTTTTCGGCAGGGAAACCTGAGAATTTCCATGTAGCATAAGTTAAGATATCAACTGGGTTAGCAGCAACGAGGAAGATACCATTAAAGCCTGATTCTATAACTTGAGTAACAATTGATTTATTGATGGCAAGATTTTTACCAACGAGATCGAGGCGAGTTTCGCCTGGTTTTTGGGGTGCACCAGCAGTGATAACAACAAGGTCAGCATCCGCACAGTCTTCATATTTAGCTGCATAGATTTTTTTTGGTGAAGTAAAAGCAAGTGCATGACTAAGATCAAGAGCGTCGCCAACGGCTTTTTCAAATAATTGAGGAATTTCAATAATACCAAGTTCTTGAGCAATTCCTTGGTTAACGAGAGCGAAAGCGTAAGATGAACCTACAGCACCATCACCAACAAGGATGACTTTTTTATGTTGTTTAGTTGCAGTCATGTTCTAAACATCTCCTTATAATTTATTAAGTATATATTCTATACATTTTCATTCTAACACTTTTTGTTAAGAAAGTCACTAATATTTACCTTTCTCAGCGGAAAACTATAGTAGAATAGCTGAAAAAGAGCCTTATTTGTGATATAATATAAAAGAGTTTTAGACTAGAAATGAGGCATTTTTTAATGCAAGATAGAAATTTAGTAGATGTCAATTTAACAAGTGAAATGAAGACGAGTTTTATTGACTATGCTATGAGTGTTATTGTTGCTCGGGCTCTTCCAGATGTTCGCGATGGATTAAAACCTGTTCATCGTCGTATTTTATATGGCATGAATGAATTGGGGGTTACTCCTGACAAGCCGCATAAAAAATCAGCGCGTATTACAGGTGATGTCATGGGTAAATACCATCCGCATGGAGATTCATCTATTTACGAAGCCATGGTTCGGATGGCACAATGGTGGTCTTACCGTCACATGTTGGTTGATGGTCATGGAAATTTTGGTTCTATGGACGGAGATGGCGCTGCAGCGCAGCGTTATACAGAAGCGCGTATGAGCAAAATTGCTATGGAAATGCTTCGTGATATTAATAAAAATACAGTTGATTTTGCAGATAACTATGATGGTTCTGAACGTGAACCTTTAGTTTTACCGTCACGTTTTCCAAATCTTCTGGTTAATGGAGCGACAGGTATTGCTGTTGGAATGGCCACTAATATTCCACCTCATAATTTGGGAGAAACAATTGATGCGGTCAAATTAGTTATGGATAATCCTGACGTGACAACGCGTGACCTAATGGAAGTACTACCCGGCCCCGATTTTCCAACAGGAGCTCTTGTCATGGGAAAATCGGGTATACATCGCGCCTATGATACAGGAAAGGGTTCTATTGTTTTGCGTGCTCGCACTGAGATTGAGCAAACGAAGTCAGGACGTGAACGCATTGTTGTTACTGAATTTCCTTATATGGTCAATAAAACTAAAGTACATGAGCATATTGTTCGCTTAGCACAAGAAAAACGCATTGAAGGTATCACTGCTGTTCGAGATGAATCCAGCCGTGAAGGCGTTCGTTTTATTATTGAAGTCCGCCGTGATGCTAGTGCTAATGTTATTTTAAATAATCTTTTTAAGTTAACAAGTCTACAAACTAATTTTAGTTTTAACATGTTAGCTATTGAGAAGGGTGTCCCTAAAATTTTGTCCTTGAGACAGATTTTAGATAATTATATTGACCATCAAAAAGAAGTCATTGTTAGACGTACTAAGTTTGATAAGGCTAAAGCTGAAAGCCGGGCTCATATCTTAGAAGGTTTACTGATTGCTCTTGATCATCTGGATGAAGTTATTACCATTATCCGCAATAGTGAGACAGATACCATTGCTCAAGCTGAATTAATGAGTCGTTTTGATTTATCCGAAAGACAAAGTCAAGCCATTCTTGATATGCGCCTGCGTCGCTTGACCGGCTTGGAACGTGATAAAATTCAGTCAGAATATAATGACCTTTTAGCATTGATCGCTGATTTAGCTGATATTTTGGCTAAACCAGAACGTGTTATCACAATCATCAAGGATGAACTTGAAGATATCAAACGCAAATTTGCTGATCAACGCCGAACAGAATTAATGGTTGGTGAAGTCCTGTCACTCGAAGATGAAGACTTGATTGAAGAAGAAGATGTTCTGATTACTTTATCTAATAAGGGTTATATTAAACGTCTTGGTCAAGATGAGTTTCGTACACAAAAACGAGGCGGTCGTGGTGTCCAAGGAACAGGCGTCAATGATGATGACTTTGTTCGTGAACTGGTATCAACAAGTACGCATGATGCCATGCTCTTCTTTACTAATCAAGGGAGAGTTTATCGTCTCAAAGGTTATGAAATTCCTGAATACGGCCGAACTGCAAAGGGCTTACCTATCGTCAATTTACTGAAATTAGATGATGGTGAAACGATTCAAACCATAATCAATGTGAAATCAGATGATTTTCATGATAAGTATTTATTCTTTACGACTAGACAAGGAGTTGTCAAACGGACTAGTGTGTCTGCCTTTGGCAATATTCGTCAAAATGGTCTCAAAGCGCTGAGTCTGCGCGATAATGATGAATTGATCAACGTTCTTTTGACCAATGGTCAAGAGGATATCATTATTGGAACACATTTAGGTTATTCTGTTCGTTTCCAAGAATCTGCTGTCCGCAATATGGGACGTTTGGCAACTGGTGTGAAAGGTGTTAATCTCAGGAAAAATGATTATGTCATTGGTGCAGATCACATAGCAGATAGTCGCAATGTTTTAACCATTACAGAAAAAGGGTATGGTAAGCAAACACCTGCCAGTGAATACCCGACTAAAGGACGTGGTGGTAAAGGAATTAAAACTGCCAATATCACCGCTAAAAATGGTCCTCTCGCTGGACTTGTCACTGTCAATGATGATGAAGATATCATGATTATTACGGATACTGGTGTTATCATTCGTACAAGTGTTGCCGATATCTCTCAGACTGGGCGTTCAGCTATGGGTGTCAAAGTGATGCGCCTAGATGAAAATGCTAAGATTGTAACCTTTGCTTTGGTCAAGTCTGAAGTAATAGAAGGCACTTCACTAAATAATAATGAAAATGAGTAGCTAGCAATGAAAAAAGAACGTCAATCTAGGAAAAAACGAAGTTTTTTAAGGACCTTTCTGCCTATCCTTTTATTAGTGATTGGTTTAGCACTAATCTTCAATACTCCAATTAGAAATGCCCTAATTGCTTGGAATACCAATAGATATCAGGTTTCTAATGTTAGCAAGAAAGATATTGAACACAACAAGGCTGCCCATTCTTCCTTTGATTTTAAAAAGGTGGAATCCATCAGTACTCAATCGGTACTGGCAGCACAAATGGCTGCTCAGAAGCTTCCTGTAATTGGCGGAATTGCCATTCCAGACTTAAAAATCAACTTACCAATCTTCAAAGGATTAGATAATGTTGGCTTAACATATGGTGCTGGAACGATGAAAAATGACCAAGTCATGGGAGAAAATAATTATGCTCTTGCTAGCCATCATGTTTTTGGTATGACCGGATCTTCACAGATGCTCTTTTCACCTTTAGAACGTGCAAAAGAAGGCATGGAAATTTATCTGACTGATAAAAATAAGGTTTATACTTATGTTATTAGTGAAGTGAAAACTGTCACACCTGAACATGTAGAAGTTATTGACAATCGGCCGGGACAAAATGAAGTTACTTTGGTCACTTGTACAGATGCGGGGGCGACTGCCAGAACAATTGTTCATGGCACATATAAGGGGGAAAATGATTTTAATAAGACTTCCAAAAAGATAAAAAAAGCTTTTAGGCAGTCCTATAATCAAATATCATTTTAAAATAAGAAACTCGCTCTAACGAGTTTCTTTTAGGTACGACTTATTCTGTGAGGTCTCATGAGCATTGCAAACGTAATAACAAGGAATCATGAGAAGTTAGTTGAACCGCTGCTATATGTCTAATAGTACGTACGCTGGTGTGATGGTGTGAGAGGAGTTAGAGATTAGCCTCTACTTGATTGTCACTAATGGCAATATTTTGAAAGGAAAAACAAAAATGAAATTAAAAGCAGTTCATCATGTTGCTTTGATAGTTTCGGATTATGATAAATCTTATGAGTTTTATGTTAATCAATTGGGTTTTGAAGTCATTCGAGAAAATCACAGGCCGAAACGTCATGATTACAAACTTGATTTGAAATGTGGTGATATTGAGTTAGAAATTTTTGGAAATAAGTTAACGGACTCTAATTACTGCGCCCCACCAGAGCGTATCAGTTGGCCGCGAGAAGCTTGTGGCTTGAGACATCTAGCTTTTTATGTAGAAGATGTTGAGGCATCTAGGCAAGAGTTGATAGCTTTAGGTATAAGAGTTGAAGAGGTTCGTTATGATGATTATACAGGTAAAAAAATGGCTTTCTTTTTTGATCCAGATGGTCTGCCTTTGGAATTACATGAATAGTCATGAAAAATTGCTAGTTTTTTCAGTTTAAAAAGCTAACTCTCATGATTAAGAATAAGAGAAAGAAATAAGAAAGGGAGAACGATGATTTTACGAAAATTATTAATAGGCGGAATACTTTTTCTGACTTCTATAGTGCCTTTAAGTTTCGTTGCTGCTAGCAGCAACGATTCTGTTCAGAAGGTTATTGATGAATCTTATGTTCAGCCAGACTATGTTATGGGGTATTCTTTAAGTGAAGAGCAGCGCAGCCAAACATTGAATTTGTTGGGTTATAGTGCTGATAAGGATACCAATGTTAAAACACTAAATACAAGCAGCTATGCTAAAATTATGAATGTTGCTGATGATCCGAGTTTGCAGTTATATTCATCTGTTAAGATTCAAAAATTAGGTAATAAGGAAACACTTGATGTGCAGATTGTTACTCCTGAAAACATCACGAAAGTGACACAGGATATGTATCGAAATGCCGCTGTAACGCTTGGAATTGAACATGCTAAAATTACAGTTGCAGCACCAATTGCTGTAACGGGAGAATCAGCTTTAGCGGGTATTTATTACTCACTTGAAGAAAATGGTGCAAGCGTTTCTGAAGAAAGTAAAAATTTGGCTCAAGAAGAACTCAATACTCTCTCTGGAATTAATGAGGAAAATAAAGGAAAAGAAAGTTATGATGCTGATAAGCTTAATGTTGCTCTAACAGATATTAAATCTGCAGTGGCTGATTCAGGTGATAAATTAACAAAAGATCAAGTTCGAAAGATTGTTGAGAATACGTTGAAAAATTACAATTTAAATTCTTCAATGACTGACAAACAAATAACATTAATCGTTAATTTTGCATTTAAACTTTCAAAGAGTGAGGTTATTCACAATAAAGGGTTTAAATCAACTTTGAATTCTCTAAAAGACAGTATTGTTGCTAATGCTAAATCAACTTTTAAGGGACTCAACTTAAAGTTTAATGCTAACAAAGCTATTGAGTCCGGTAAAGGTTTTTTTGCTAAAATCTGGCAATGGCTTGTTAATTTTTTTACAGGATTATTTTCCTAAAATCATAATAACTTTCCTAAGTTATTTAGTCTTGTTTTGAGTAGGTTAAGGCTAACAATCCGATTTTTTATACGTAATCTTCACGATTAGACTCTTTTATAGGTTATTGCGCTGCAATCATAGCTGTCTGTTCTAATAAGGTATCCCATTCTAATGAGTTAAATAATTTATTGAAATTTTCTGAAAATACTCTTGACAGCTTTTCTATCAATGTTATAATAATTGTACATCATATTCAGAAAACTCTGATAATTTAAGTTATAAAAAGGAGAAAAGTTTATGGCGGAAGAGGAACGCTCAACATGGAAAAGCAAATTTAAAGCTATGGGACCGGGGATCCTTATGGCATCAGCAGCTGTTGGTGGATCCCATATTGTATCATCAACGCAAGCAGGCGCTATTTACGGCTGGCAGTTGGCCATTATTGTTTTATTGGTTAACTTGTTTAAATATCCATTTTTTCGTTTTGGCTCGCAATACACACTGCAAAATAATAAAAGTCTGATTGAAGGCTACAAAGAAAAAGGGAAACTTTATTTGTGGGTATTTTTTATCATGAATATATTCTCAGCCGTTGTCAATACAGCAGCTGTTGGAATTTTAGCTGCGGCAATTCTTTATAATATCTTCCCGAATGGATTTGGCCTGTCTATCTCGCAATTAACAACAGCCCTTATCATAGTAACCTTGGCAATGCTTTTAATTGGAGGTTATCGTTTTCTTGATGGCTTGTCTAAGTGGGTGATGACAGCCTTGACTTTGGCGACAACCTTGGCTGTTGTTATTGCTCTCTTTAAACATAGAGAATATGCTCCAGATTTCACAGCATCATCACCGTGGCAACTAACAGCCCTGCCTTTTATTGTTTCTTTGATGGGCTGGATGCCAGCTCCGATTGAAATTTCGGCTATCAATTCTATGTGGACGGTTGAAAAGCGCAAGACAGCAAAAGTTTCTCTGACTGATGGTATTTTTGACTTTAACGTTGGTTATATCGGAACAGCGGTTCTTGCATTTATCTTCTTGGCACTGGGTGCTTTGATTCAATTTGGTTCAGGCCAACAAGTTAAGAGTGCTAGTGCAGCTTACATTGCCCAGTTTATCAATATGTATGAATCGTCCTTTGGTGCTTGGTCTCGTCTTTTGATTGCCTTCATTGCCTTTTTGTGCATCTTTGGTACAACCATTACAGTTATTGATGGCTATTCGCGTGCCAATAATGAAACCATGCGCTTACTGTTTGGACGAAAGGAAGCTTCACAAAAGGTGCTTAATGTTTGGATGGTCTTTACATCTATTATTGGGATTATTATTGTTCTTTTATTTGCAGGTGATGTTGCAACTCTAATGCGCTTTGCTATGATTGCGTCTTTCCTGACAACGCCAGTTTATGCTTATTTGAATTATTCATTGGTTAATAACAAGGAGCACAAGCTATCTGTTTGGCTGAATTGGTTATCAATTTTTGGTTTGATTTATCTGGCTGGTTTTGCTATTTTCTTCCTGGTTTATATAACTGGTCTACTCAGCTAATAACAAGAGGCACTTTAGGGTGTCTTTTAATTTTTTTAAATTTTTTGTGTGTTATAATAATGACAGGAAGTAAGTGATTTTATGCCAGAACTTTAAAAGGGATCCGATTTTGCCTTCAAATACAGTCGAACGAATTAGAAATATTATTTGATTTAAAATAATATTGTTATTATTTATCTAAGATTAGTTACACTAGCTAGTTAGGGGAGAAGAAATGAGTGTGAAAGTTATTGCAACCGATATGGATGGAACCTTCTTAAATTCTAAAGGGAGTTACGATCATAACCGATTTCAGAGAATCTTAAAACAACTGCAAGAAAGAGATATTCGCTTTGTTGTCGCAAGCAGCAATCCATACCGTCAATTGCGCGAACACTTTCCTGATTGTCATGAGCAGTTAACTTTTGTCGGTGAAAATGGTGCTAATATTATTTCTAAAAATCAATCCTTGATTGAAGTTTTCCAGCAAAGAGAGGATATCGCCAGTATCATTTACTTTATTGAAGAGAAGTATCCTCAAGCTGTTATTGCCTTATCGGGAGAAAAGAAAGGCTATCTAAAAAAGGGCGTTTCTGAGAATATTGTCAAAATGCTTTCACCTTTCTTTCCTGTTTTAGAACTTGTGAACTCGTTTTCCCCTCTTCCTGATGAACGCTTTTTTAAGTTGACCCTGCAGGTCAAAGAAGAGGAGTCAGCTCAGATCATGAAGGCTATTGCTGATTATAAAACAAGTCAGCGTTTGGTAGGAACGGCCAGCGGTTTTGGTTATATTGATATTATTACAAAAGGACTGCACAAGGGATGGGCTTTACAGCAGTTATTGAAACGCTGGAATTTTACTAGTGATCATTTAATGGCTTTTGGTGATGGCGGAAATGATATTGAAATGCTAAAACTAGCTAAGTATTCTTATGCTATGGCTAATGCACCTAAAAATGTTAAGGCAGCTGCTAATTATCAAGCTAAGTCAAATGATGAATCTGGAGTCTTAGACGTTATTGATAATTATCTGGCTTCTATTGATTAGTGCATACAAAAAACCTGTTTTAAACAGTTTTTTTGCTATCATAATGGATTTAAGGGGATAAAATATTGGAAAATAGAACTGCTAAAAAACGTCAAAAAGAAAGAGGGAGTGCTGAATTGACTACCTATCAAATGAAACGGCTGCAAACTTTTCAGAAAGCCAACAGTAAGGTTAAAGCGGATAGTATCGTATTTGCAGGAGATTCCATCACTGAGTTTTTCCCTTTGAAAAAATATCTAGGTCATGATTTGCCTTTAGTCAATAGAGGAATAGCTGGGACAGATTCTGTTTGGCTTTTGGAACATATAGAAGATCAAGTGTTGACTTTGAGTCCTGCTAAAGTTTTCTTGATGATTGGCATTAATGATATCGGTAGAGGTTATCCTCTGTCAGACATTGTCGCAAGGATCTCGAATATCATTGCTCAAATTAGAGCTAATCATATTTTGACAAAGATTTATGTATTGTCTGTATTACCAGTCAATGAATCTGATCAGTATGCTGGTAAGGTAAAAATCAGAAATAATGCACTTATTCAGGTGTTAAATCATCATTTACAGGTTTTATCTGGGGTTAACTATATTGATTTATATCCATTATTGTTAGATGAAAAAGGAGAATTAGCTGAGGATTATACGACGGACGGACTGCATTTGACTCAAACAGCCTATGATAAAATTGCTCAAACCATAAAAACAGACTTATAAGAAAAAATAGAAACCAAAGAAAATCAAACACCCAATCTAGTAGCCAAGTATGTTAAAGATTTGGAAACAGTGAGAAGGTTTTTTGAAAAATACTTTGATGATCAAGCAAATGAGCTCTATCACAATTGAAAGAAGAGATTTAAGTCGTATTTTTTATCTTCTGATGATAGTGTACGTTTGGAAATTATAAGCAAGGAAAATATTAGTCATGATAAGCTAACTCAAGAGCATCTCGGCTTTATACACCTAGCTTTTAGTGTAGGTAGCAAAAAAGGTTGATAAAATGACAGAATGGTTTAAAGGGACGGTTATTATAAATCTTTTATTTTAGGAATAAAAAGCAATCAAATTGAAAATACAATTTAGTGCTATCGTATGATAGTATCAGTATACCTGATTATTTTACAAGAAAAACTATTTATTCTAAGGTATAATACAAGTATTAAGATAAAAAATGAATTGTAATTGGTGAACAAGTGTTTTAATGACTAAGGAGACGAAGTTCTGGTGATGATTATTCAATTTTTTATCCATTTTGAAAGGAATATGATAAAAAATGGTTCAAACGCTATATCTTATGCGCCATGGAGAAACCTTATTTAACACACAAAAGCGCGTTCAAGGGTGGTGTGATTCTCCCTTGACTGATCTGGGAATTACTCAAGCAAAATTAGTGAGAGATTATTTTCAAGAAAAAGGAATTACTTTTGATAAGGTCTATTCCTCAACACAGGAGCGGGCGACAGATACTTTGAAATTGATTACAAATCAATCTTATCAACAGTTGAAGGGATTGAAAGAAATGAATTTCGGGATTTTTGAAGCTCAACCAGAAAGCTTGCTGCCTCGTTTTAGACCTGGTTCGTCTTCTTTTGAAGACTTACTGGTTCCTTATGGTGGTGAAGATATTGCTCAAGTGGGTAAACGTATTTATGAAACAATTCTTACAACTTTGAAAAAACAGTCAGCCCAAACGCTGTTGATGGTCAGTCATGGTGCAGCATTATATGGATTGATACTTGAATTGAACATTCAATTGCCTCAGGATCTTCGTTTTGGAAATTGTGCTATTTGCAAGTACCAGTATGAGAATGGTCATCTGAACTTGCTTAGTGTTATTGATCCCTTGAAAAATATTTCTTTTGATATTTAGGTGATTCTTGTATGAGTAAACATTTTTATTTGATGCGGCATGGGCAAACACGCTTTAATGAGCAGCGCAGAATCCAAGGAGTTTGTGATTCACCCCTGACCGAACTTGGTATTAAACAAGCTCAACAAGCAGCAGACTATTTTAAAGATAAGGGAATTGTTTTTGAAGAAATCTATTCTTCCACACAAGAACGTGCCTGTGACACTGCGGAAATCGTTTCAGGACGAAAAGATATTATTCGCTTGAAAGGCTTGAAAGAATGGGATTTTGGAACTTTTGAAGGGCAACAGGAATATCTCAATCCTCCTTTGCAAGCTGGTGGTGTTGGTTATGGCGATTATTTTGTTGTCCATGGTGGTGAATCAAATCAAGACGTACGTGAGCGTATGGGAGAGACTGTTAGAGACTTGCTAGAAAACAGCTCTGCCAAAACCATTCTTGCTGTCAGTCACGGTGGCGCCATTGCTCAGTTTTTTCGTCATATTCTAGCTGATCCACCACAAATTCGCGGTATGCACAACTGTGCTATCTTGCATTTTTACTATGACAATGGTGAATTTGATCTTTTATCTATTTACAATCCAGATGATGCCAGTTTTGTTTATAGAAAGGGAGACCAAAGATGACAACCATTTATTTGATGAGACATGGTCAGACCTTATTCAATGCCCAAAAACGTATTCAGGGCTGGTCGGATTCCCCTTTGACAGAAGTGGGAATTGAGCAGGCTAAACAAGCTGGCAACTATCTCAGGAAATTGGGTTTGACTTTTGATAGTCTCTACTGTTCAACCGCTGAACGTGCCAGCGATACCCTAGAATTAGTAACAGGACGGACAGTATATAAACGTCTCAAGGGATTGAAAGAGATGAACTTTGGAGCTTATGAAGGTCAACAAGAATACCTACATCCACCGCGTACAGTTCGTCGGGAAACAGCTAATTACTATGAAAAATTTGGCGGTGAAACAGACAGAGCTGTTCAAGAGCGCTTATTAAAAACAATGACAGCTATTGCTTAAGCAGAAGCTGGCAAAACTGTTTTAGCAGTTAGTCATGCAGGTGCTTTGTCACAATTTTTACTGGCTCTTGGCTTAGAAGAGAAATTGACTTTCTTTCCAAATAATTGCTGCGTTTTAGAATTTCACTACGAGACTGACCAATTTGATCTTGTACGCTTTATTGATACTTTAGAAGAAAAAATAATCAATTTATAAAAGGAGTTTAGAATGATAAAATTAAAACCGTTTCCACAGGGATTTTTATGGGGTGGTGCAACAGCTGCTAACCAATGCGAAGGCGCCTATAATGTTGATGGCCGTGGTTTAGCCAATGTTGACGTTGTGCCAATCGGTGAAGATCGCTTTCCGATTATTGCTGGTAAAAAGAAGATGTTTGACTTTGAAGAAGGTTATTTTTATCCAGCTAAAGATTCCATTGATATGTACCATCATTTCAAAGAAGATATCGCTCTTTTTGGAGAAATGGGCTTCAAAACTTATCGTCTTTCGATTGCTTGGACGCGTATTTTTCCACAGGGAGATGAGTTAGAACCTAATGAAGCTGGTTTGCAATTCTATGAGGATTTGTTTAAGGAATGTCATAAATACGGCATTGAACCATTGGTGACCATAACACATTTTGATTGCCCTATGCACTTGATTGAAGAATATGGTGGTTGGCGTAATCGTAAGATGTTAGAATTTTATGAGCGTCTTTGCCGTACACTTTTTACACGATTTAAGGGTCTTGTTAAATATTGGTTGACATTCAATGAAATCAATATGATTCTTCATGCACCATTTATGGGAGCAGGTTTGTATTTTGAAGAAGGTGAAAACGAAGAAGAGGTGAAGTATCAATCTGCTCATCATGAATTGGTCGCGTCAGCTATTGCTACTAAGCTAGCACATGAAATTGATGCAGAAAATCAAGTTGGCTGTATGTTGGCAGCTGGACAGTATTATCCAAATACTTGCAATCCTAATGATTATTGGAAAGCTATGAAGGAAGATCGTTCTAATTATTTCTTTATTGATGTCCAGGCGCGGGGAGAGTATCCTAATTATGCTAAAAAGCAATTTGAACGTGATGGTCTGAATATTATCATGACGCAAGAAGATTTACAGCTCTTAAAAGAAAATACAGTTGACTTTGTTTCTTTCTCTTATTATTCAAGCCGAGTGGCTTCTGCTGATCCAAAAATTAACGACGAAACGCAAGGGAATATCTTTGCCTCTATTAAAAATCCTTACTTGTCATCATCTGAATGGGGTTGGCAAATTGATCCGCTCGGTCTTCGGATTACTCTTAATACCATTTGGGATCGCTATCAAAAGCCAATGTTCATTGTTGAAAATGGTCTTGGAGCAATTGATAAGCCAGATAAAAATGGCTATGTTGAAGACGATTATCGGATTGATTACTTGCGCGAACACATTAAGGCTATGAATGCTGCGATTAATGAAGATGGTGTTCAGCTCCTAGGTTATACCACTTGGGGCTGTATTGACCTTGTTTCTGCAGGTACGGGTGAAATGAAAAAACGCTATGGCTTCATTTATGTTGACCGTGATAATGCTGGTAATGGCACTCTTAAGCGCTCTAAAAAGAAATCGTTTGACTGGTATAAGAAAGTCATTGCTTCTAATGGAACAGACTTGTAGTTTAAAGTAAAAAAACAGAACAGACTTAATCTGTTTAGTCTGAAGAAAGAGTCTTATTTAGTGATCGCTTTGCTCGTCAATAAGGAAATAATTTTAATTTATAGAGTTTTAAAAAATAGTATGTTTGTCTATACATATATGTTTTGAAATTCTGCAAAAGCTAATTTAAATGGCATTGATTTGCGAGCGAAGCAAGCCCTAATCGAGAACTTTCCGCCGTGATAAAAGTGGCAGAAGCTTCACTGTTTCTGCCACTTGGAAGATTTGAACCCAAGAAAAGTCTCATAAAAAAACTTTGTCTACACTCTGAAACAGATTTTTAAAAATCTGTTTTTTTAGTTATTTCCTATCTTTTTAAGGCTAATTTAGTGTATAATAACAGTTATGAAAATCAAAAAATCTTATGTTGCTTATCCTGTTTTGGTCTTTGTCATTTGTTATGCAATTTTGGCAAACTGGTCAGCAGGAGCTAAAATATTGAATACTTTTTTGTCTGCTCTATCTCCTTTTTTAACAGGGGCTGCCATTGGTTATATTGTTAACATTGTTATGAGTGCCTATGAAAGACTTTATGATAAATTGATTAAGTCACAAAGTCTTTTGAAGGCTAAACGGCCTTTGACTATGGTTTTAGCTTATGCAACTTTTGTGCTTGTTGTCGTTCTCATTTTTACCATTGTTCTACCAGATTTGATTGCCAGCCTTAAATCCTTGCTGTCTATTAACCCAAAGGATATTCAAAATATCATCAATGAAGTCCAACACAATAAATGGGTTTCCAAAATGTTAGCATCTTTTGGAGGAGATACACAAATTAGCAGCCTCATTTCTAATTACAGCCGACAAATTTTGAGTCAATTTTTGAGTGTTTTAACAAATGTACTAACTTCGGTTACTTCAATAGCATCAGCTTTAATTTCAATTTTTGTTAGTATTATCTTTTCCATGTATGTTCTAGCTAATAAAGAGAAATTAGGGCGTCAGTTTAATCTTCTAATTGATACTTACCTTGGTAAATATTCTGGGACAGTTCATTATCTTGTTGGTATTTTGCACAGTCGCTTTCATGGTTTTTTTGTTGGTCAGACTTTAGAAGCCATGATCTTAGGAACATTGACAGCTATTGGTATGATGCTATTTAACTTACCTTATGCAGCGACAATTGGGATCTTGATTGCTTTTACTGCTCTGATACCAGTTGTTGGTGCTTATATTGGTGTTACTATTGGAACTATTTTAATTTTGACACAGTCCTTCTCACAGGCAGTCGTCTTTCTTGTCTTTGTTATTTTGCTGCAACAGTTTGAAGGCAATGTGATTTATCCAAGAGTTGTTGGCAGCTCTATTGGTTTACCATCTATGTGGGTTCTGCTGGCCATTACTATTGGCGGTGCTTTAGCAGGTTTAGTTGGTATGCTGATGGCTGTACCTATTTTAGCCAGCCTTTATCAAATTATTAAAGATCATGTTTATCAAAAGCAAACACAAAAAGCTTCCCAAGAGAAATAATTTACCTCTTGGGTTTTTAAGTATAATACACTTTAAAAAAGATGGGCATTTTAATGTTTCTTTTGAAATTAGGTCTTTTCAATTTAAATGACAGCAGTTGTAAGGAGAATGATACCTTCTTAAAATCTTTGAGTTATATTTTTGGTGGATAATGAGTTAAAAGATTGGATGATCCAATTTTTTTAATACAACACTTAAATAGTAAAAATATTTGACTATTTAATTTTGTCATGTTATACTAAACCTAATTATTATTAGGAGGCTTGTTTACAATGAAAGCAGTACTCGTTGAACAACCGGGCTCATCTGAACAATTAAAAGTTGTGGAAAGAGAGATTCCTAAAATTAAGGAAGGTTGGTCTCTGGTAAAAATTAAGGGATTCGGTATCAATCGTTCTGAAATTTTTACGCGTAAGGGTTACTCGCCGTCTGTTGTTTTTCCAAGGGTTTTAGGCATTGAATGTGTCGGTATTATTGAAGAAACATCGGATAAAAACCATTTCTTCCATGGACAGAAAGTTGTTTCCATTATGGGAGAGATGGGAAGAGCATTCGATGGCAGCTATGCTGAATATGTCCTTTTGCCAAATGAACAAATTTACCCTATAAAAACAAATCTAACTTGGGATAAGTTGGCAGCAGCTCCTGAGAGCTATTATACAGCTTACGGTGCCTATAAAAATTTGAAATTGAAAAAGCAGGATCTTGTTCTTGTTCGAGCAGGAGCAAGCGGTGTTGCTTTAGCTTTTCTCAATTTATTAAAGGCTTCCTTGCCTGAGATCAAGGTGACTGCCAGTGTACGTTCTCTTGCAAAAAAGCAACAACTTTTAGATAGCGGCTATGATGAGGTTATTATTGACCGAGATAGCTGTTTACAAACGAAGCAAAAATTTGATAAGGTTTTGGATTTGATAGGTCCTGCTTGTATTGATGATACTTTAAACCATGTTGCTGATGGTGGTATTATCTGTCTAGTTGGTTTATTAGGCGGTCAATGGACCTTGGACAATTTTGATCCCATCATGGCTCTGCAAAATAACATTTATCTAACAACTTTCTATTCTGGCAATATCAATTTAAACAAATTGCAAGAGCTCTTTGATTTTATTGCTAAATATGCTGTTCCTATTAAGGTGGAAAAGATTTTTACTATTGATCACATTAAAGAAGCACATGACTACTTAGAAAGTCCTCAAGCTTTTGGCAAAGTTATTGTATTGAACGGAGTTGCTTAATGACGAAATCACAAAAGCAGACAAAGCAATATTTACGTATCTTTGATCAGCAGATGTCTCTTTATGAGCATTACGCTCGAAAGAACAGTCTGCAAAGCAAATCTCTTTTTATCCTTCTTTGGCTTTATTATAATCCACAAGGAATCACACAAAAACAAATTGTTGAAAAAACTTATTCAACTAAACAAGTGGTTAACGCTACTTTAAAAAGATGGAATGAAAAAAATTATATCGTTTTTCTCAAGTCACAAACAGATCGTCGTGAAAAGAAAATAATTTTATCTTCTCAAGGTCAAGAATATGCTGCATCCATTATTGCTCCTTTAGAGAAAATGGAAGAAGCCGCCTTTAATAGTTTGTCTATTCAAGAGCAACAAACAATGATTCAATTGACGGGACATTATTATCAAGCTTTATTATCACAAATGCAGCTTTATTTTGTTCAAGGAGAAGGAGAAAAAGCTACAAAGGAGAAGTTATGATTCGATTTGAAAATATTACTAAATCTTACGGGGATAACCGGGTCATTGCCGATCTTAACTTTGAAATTGCCAAGGGAGAATTCTTTGTTTTGATTGGTCCCAGTGGCAGCGGTAAAACGACTACCCTCAAGATGATTAATCGCTTAATCACTCCCAGTCAAGGAGATATTTATCTAAATGATAAAAACATCACTGACATTTCTTTAAGAGAATTACGTTTAGATATGGGTTATGTTCTTCAGCAAATTGCTCTTTTCCCCAATCTGACTGTCAGAGAAAATATTGAATTGATTCCTGAAATGAAGGCTTGGTCAAAAGCAGATCGACTCGAAAAAACGAAGAAATTACTTGATAAAGCTGGCTTGCCAGCAGATAAGTATTTGGAACGTTATCCACGTGACCTATCAGGTGGTGAGCAACAACGGGTAGGTATTCTACGTGCCATTATTGCAAATCCCCATATTCTTTTAATGGACGAGCCTTTTTCAGCCCTGGATCCTATTTCGAGAAAACAACTACAAGATTTGACACTCTCTTTACAAAAAGAATTAGGAATGACAGTTGTTTTTGTAACGCATGATATTGAAGAAGCCAAAAAGTTAGCAGATCGAATTGCTATTTTTCAAAAGGGGCGGATTATTCAATTGGCTAGTCCTAAAGATATGGCGCAAAATCCGGTCAATGATTTTGTGGCAGATTTATTTGGAGGTGATAACTAATGACCGATTTAATGACAACCTTCCAAAATCGCTTTGCTGACTGGACACAGTCCTTGTTAGAGCATTTACAAATATCTTTATTGTCACTTTTAATAGCCATTATCCTTGCTGTTCCTCTGGCTATCTTTATCAGTCATCGAAAGAGAATAGCAGAGATTATTTTACAAATTTCAGGGATTTTCCAAACGATTCCTTCTCTGGCTCTTTTAGGCTTATTCATCCCTTTTATGGGGATTGGAACGGTGCCAGCCGTAGCGGCTCTGGTTATCTATGCCCTTTTTCCAATTTTGCAAAATACCATCACTGGTCTAACAACTATTGACCCAAGTTTGGTCGAAGCTGGTCAAGCTTTCGGTATGACCAAGTGGGAGCGACTGAAAAAATTTGAATTAGCGCTGGCTATGCCAGTTATCATTTCTGGAGTAAGGACAGCGGCTGTTATGATTATTGGGACAGCGACCTTGGCAGCCTTGATTGGAGCTGGAGGGTTGGGTTCCTTCATTCTTCTTGGAATTGATCGTAACAACACTTCTCTGATTTTAATAGGAGCTATTTCTTCAGCTCTTTTAGCTATTCTTTTTAATCTTGCTATTAAGTTTTTAGAAAAAGCTTCGCTGAAAAAGATTATGCTTGCCTTTTTTATCATGTTGATTGGTTTGGGCGCCTCTTATCTTCCAAATGTGATTAAAACCAGTCAGAGTCAGAAAGAAATTGTCATTGCTGGTAAAATGGGACCTGAACCAGAAGTCCTGATTAATATGTATAAAGAATTAATTGAGCAAGATAGTCACCTATCAGTAAAAGTCAAACCTAATTTTGGAAAAACAACCTTTCTTTATGAAGCCCTAAAAAAAGGTGATATTGATATTTACCCAGAGTTTACTGGAACAATTACAAGTAGTCTTCTAAAAAATCCACCTAAAACGTCCAATAATCCTCAAACAGTTTACGAAGAAGCACGTGATGGTATTTTAAAACAGGACAATCTTGTCTATCTAAAGCCCATGAAATATCAAAATACCTATGCTGTAGCTGTTAAGAAATCATTTGCTAAAGAAAAAGGATTAAAGTCTATTTCTGATTTGAAAAAGGTTGAAAATACAGCAAAAGCAGGATTTACTCTCGAATTTAATGACCGAAAAGATGGAAACAAAGGATTGAAGAGTCTTTATGGACTTAATTTACAGGTGAGTACAATGGAACCTGCTTTGCGCTATCAAGCAATTAAGAGTGGTGATATTGACATCACTGACGCCTATTCAACAGATTCAGAAATCAAGGAATACGACTTGGTTACTCTCAAGGATAACAAAAATCTTTTCCCACCCTATCAGGGAGCACCTTTATTCAAAAAGAAATTGTTACAAAAACATCCTGAACTAAAAAAGATTCTGAATCGCTTAGCTGGAAAAATTACAGAAAATCAAATGAGCGACATGAATTATCAGGTTAAAGTCAAAGGAAAATCTGCTAAAACAGTAGCTCATCATTATCTCAAAAAAACAGGTTTGCTGAAATAAAAACCTAAAAAGAGCTCAAAAAATTGAAACTAATATTTATGCTAAAAGAATGCAAGCATACAAGAAACAATCTGACTTAGTAAAAAGCAAGCGGCGAAAAGAAAACCACCGCTTGCTTTTAAATTAATGTAAATTCTTTTTTGCGTAATTCGAAAATAATATCAGAACTATCAGCAACTTCTCGTTCATGCGTAACAATAATCACCGTTTTCTTCTGCTCATGGGCAATCTTTTTAAAAATAGTAACAATATCTTTGGTTGTTGTTTCGTCTAGATTACCAGTTGGTTCATCAGCAATAATGATATTGTGTTCGCTAGCGAGCGCCCTCACGATAGCAACTCTTTGTTGCTGACCTCCGGAGAGATGTAAGACAGGTTTATCTATCAAATCTTCAGAAATACCAACATTATCAAATAATGTTACAATTTTTTCACTTGTTGTCTTGACAGATGAAATATCAAGTGCGGTTTCAACATTTTGTTGAGCTGTCATATAAGGCAAAAGATTATAGGATTGGAAAATGGTTGAGACAGCATTTTTACGATAATCAGTTAAGCCTTTTTCACTAATATTTTGATTATTAAGAAGGATTTTTCCTTTTTTAGGACTGTCAAGTCCTGCTAGAAGAGATAGAAAAGTAGTTTTTCCGCTACCTGATTGCCCGAGGATAGCATAGACTTTCCCTTTTTCAAATTCAAGATTGACTTCTTTGAAAAGATAATCATCAGGATTGTTATTGTACCAGTAACTGAGGTTATTTGTTTTCAATGTCATAGAAAAACCTACTTTCTAATTTGAAGATAAAATGTCTTTTGGCTTCATACGAATAATACCAATACTTGCCAGAATAATTGATAAAAAGGCGATCAGAAGAGCGATGGCACCAAGTTTAGCGATGCTTTCAGGTGTCTGTTTAACGTTTAGTTTATTAATTTGAGCAACATTTGCCTGTGATGTGCCCATCATGGCACCAAGACCACCCCTAGAAGGAGGTTGATTTGATTTCTGACTATTAGTTTTCGAACCATTTTGTCCCGGACCAGCATCCATTTGTCTACTTTGTTGACTTGAAGTTGTCTGTTGAGAAAGAAGTTGATTTCCAACTGCATTACCAACAAAGTTACCAGCTACGATAGCAATGACTAAGGAAACCAAAGTAACCATGAAAAGCTCTGCGAAAAATTGACCGATAATCTTTAAACGATTTTCACCGAGACTCATAAGCACGCCAATTTCATAACGTCGTTCACGGATACTAAGAATAATAATCAATGTTAATATTACTGCACCAGCCAGGGCAACTAAGAGAACAATATTTTTTGAAAAACTAGCAACTTTGTTTAAAGGTGTTAACATTTGTTGGTAAACTTGATCATTACTTTCAATGGTAAATTTTTGCGTATTAATCTTACTTTTGGCTTTTTTAACAAATGATTTCATACTAGCAGGATTTAATAAAGTATAAGTAGCAGCATCAACAGTATTGGTTTGACCCTTCATTGTATTTGCTGTCTTTAGATTGACATACAGATTATTGGAAGGGTTAGATGCATTATTTTGTAATTGAGAAGAGGTTACACTTGAACTAGATTTATAAATACCAATAACCTTAAGAGTATAAGTTTTCGCTGTATTGCTGCTATCAGTAGTTACTTTGACTGTAAAACGATCACCAACAGCGAGATTGTTTGCTTTAGCTAAATCAGATTCAATAACAACGTCATTATCAGCAGTTTGACTTGTGATACCTTTTCCTTTAGTTATTTTGTTGGTACCACTTGAAAAATCTGAAACATTTGCGCTTGTATTGACGCCAGTAATCGTAAAGTCGCCAGAATCCATTTTACTATTTTGACTGCTGGGTCCTTCTGAATTGTTCGTTTTGCTATTAGAATCAGAAGAATTTGATGAACTGGAACTAGTAGATATAGGAGTGATACTTCCGGCACTGGCAGTTGTTGTTGAGGTATAGAGATAAGATTTAACACCAACCATTTTAGCAACAGTCTGAGCAGTTGACAGAGAAATAGGAGTCATCTCAAATTTCGGAGGTTGGTTATTGTTTGATTGGCTAGATGATGATTGCTGAGCTTTTTTCATCATGTAGTCGCGGCTGACCTGAAGATTGACGGTTGCTCCAGCCTCTTTTTTAGCATTATCGACGGCCTTATCTGCCGCAGATTTAATAGTAAGTCCAGCTAATACAAAGATAAGAATACTACTGGTGACTAGAGTCAAGAGAGCAGTTCGGCTTTTTTTAGCCTTGGTTGCCAGCCAAGCACGTTTGATAAAATTCATAAGGATTCCTCCAAACTAATGATGAAGTCAGTTTATGATGGTTGGCTTAAAGCAGGCTGAAAGAAAACTAAAAAGAGCCTTAAAATCAATAATAATAGGTTTAAAATTTCAAGAAGCTAGGATCAGAATGTCCCGCCTTTTTATTGTGCAGTAGTTTTTAGGCTTAAAACTTTAACAGTTTGGAAAGTTGTTGAAGTAAGAGCTCAGTAAATGATCAATTATAAAACCCCCACTAGGATTATGCACCTAGTGAGGGTAGCTTTTTTTGAAGGTGATTGACTAGCAATCATGGGGAACCATCCCCCTTCCTATAAATAAAAATAGAACAATTATTTTAAGGATTTTCTTTTTGAAAGAAGAAGTCCGGAAAGTAAAATCAAGCCTGTTCCTAAAGCTATCAAGGCTAATTGATTATTTTTTTGAACTCCTGTATCAGGTAGTTGAGCAGAAAGAGAATTTTGGTCTTTATTACCAACTTCATCGCGATGAGATTTAAATGTTGCAGGAATAGCCTGATGAACAGAGGCTTCCTTTCCTTCTTGGAATCTATTATCGGCCTTGAAATTAGGGTCAAGATCTTTAGATGACTGGAATGAAGGTTTATCACTGTTGTGAGGAGTAGAAGCTGCATCAGGGGAAGTGCCTTTTTTTACATACCAAAAGGTAGTGTTAGGAAGAAACTTAACAGGACTTCCTTTATAATATAATACCCATTCTCCCTTGCCGTTTTTTAAAGATGAAAAATCGTTGGTATTATCTTCGTTATCGTTACCACCAAATTCCAATTGTGCGTACCACATTCCCTTTTCATTATCTTGACCTGAAGCAAGACCTAAGCCCATTCCAGTTCCCCCGTCTGACAAAATACTGACAGCGTGTCCAAACGATTTGAGGCCATCGTTGGGGTCATCGTAAATATTAAAATAGTCAGAAAACCAGTTAAGCGCTAGATAGTAGGCGGTTGCTTTATCAGAAGCAAGTGTATAGCCTTCTTGACTTTTGGATTGAATGCTGCTATCCATATCCAAATGTCCATCTTCGGCAACCCAAGTTAAATTATTAGGGATAGGTAAATTAGTATCATGATCCAAGCCGTTTTTTTCATTGGCTTCTTCGTTAGCCCGATCTTGTGCGTATTTTTGCATAACCTGATCAACAGAAGGCACAGGAATAGCAATATTATTGATGTTGCGGAGTTCTGTTAAATATTCCTTTAAGTATTTTGCAATTTCGTTTGCATTAGGAACGTAAGGAGCACTAGGATCGTTAACTACAATATATTCATCCCTCACGCCATTATAGGTTACATCAGCAACATTAGCATTTTTTCCAAATTCAGTTAATGTCTTGTTAAAATTGGAATTGCCATAAGCATCTTTCGCACTATAACGAGTGTCTTGATTGTTGGTTGCGGCAGCAGTTTGTGCTTTTGCAGAATTAACTTTCTCTTCTTGATCTTCAGTTGTAGCGGCTGATGTTTTTGAAATATGATCAGAGTCAGAGCGATTCGTATCAGCTATCGTTTGATCAATTTGAGATGATGAGTTTGAATCATTTTGACTTACGGTCTGTTCATCAGATGGGGAAGTTGCTGACTCTTCACTATCTACGGTTGCGTCTGAGCTTTGAGAAGTTTTCGTTTGTTGAGGAGCAGTTTCTTGTTGAACGCTTGTTGTTTGTTCGGGATTGTCCCCATCAGCTTGCGAGACAGTCTCAGCTGCGACAGGCTGTTCTATTGTCTCATCAGCCTCGATTACAGTACCTGACGCAAGGGCAACAACTGTAGTCGTTAAAATAGCTCCACAAAGCCCAGCAATCTTACTTTTTCGTTTGCTAAAAATCTTCTGTTCCATTTTTTCCTCTCATAAATAAATTATTATTATTTTAATGTCATTAAAATAATAATATAGTTTATCATGATTTAATTTTATTATGGACACATTTTTTTTACATTTCTGTAAAAAATGAATACAATTAAGAGCATATCGACAAAAATAGAAAGTTAAGCAGTCTGACTTCAAGCTACTATGCCTAATATATTTGAAAAAGGCAGGACTTTTGTCCTAACCTTTTATTGTTAAAATATTAATAAGATCAATGTTCGGAAGCACCAGATGTGGCATCAGCAGCTGTTTCATTGCTATGACTACTGCTATCAGAGGCACCGGAAGTAGTATCGCTACCTCCACCATGACCACTGTCAGAAGCACCAGATGTGGCATCGGCACCGCCTGCACCACCAACAAGTCTTTGTCCTGTTGTTTGTAGATACCAATCTAGCCAAGGTTTGAAATTGAAGACAATTTCATTGATTCCCGCAAAAGAACCATCATCATAGTACATGGCTTGATAATTATGCGTATTCAAAACAGCGGGATTTGGGCTTGGAATAAGGGTACGGACATACTCCTGATTGCCATTGCGCAATGTTCCAATAACCCATTCAACATTTTTCATACGCCCTGCAGGAAGCGAATTATGAACAGTAGACAAACGATTTCCAGACTGTTCCGGGATACGCTTAGCATACATGGTATCAGGATCTTGATGGGCGTTATTGTAATACAAGAATTGATTATTGTCATCCGCATAAGTCAACTCAAAAGGCATAGCTTTTAAGAACATATTGATTTGATCGACTGTCAAAATACCATGATCAAGTTTAACATAAGCATCACCTGACACTGCACCTGTGATTTCAGCGACTTTTTCAACCCATTCAGGATCGTCGGGATCAACCTCAGTAATGGTTGTAGCAATAGGATGATTACAATCCAAATCTTCTGGTTCAATTGGTTTTGGTTTTTGCAATTTTGATACTACTCCAACATAGCTCATAAAATTATCTAAACAAGTTTCAAGGAAATCAACAGTTCCTTGATTAATAATATTGCCATTGTCATCAAAGGCTTCCTTAGCTTTTCCAAGTAAAAATTCATTACCAGGAAGAGTGTAGGCATTGACGCCGGGTGCGTCTAAAATTTTTCTCAAATGAACCTGAGCTCGGGATGTCCCTTGATCATAATAAGAAGCACCAACAATCATAACAGGTTTGTTTTCAAAGGGATGGACTTCACAGGATAACCATTCCAAAACACTCTTTAAAGCGGCAGTAATGGTGTGGTTATGTTCAGGTGTAGCGATAATTACCCCGTCAGCACGTATAATTTTATTGTATAGGAGACGCAATTGGAAACTGTCTTTCCAACTCTGATCTTGATTGAACATTGGTACTTCATCAATTTCCAACAATTCTAGTTCAAATTTTAATTTAAATTGTTTTCTGATGTATTCTAACAGTTTGCGATTGTATGATTGTTCTGCATTTGAGCCTACAAGTCCTACAAATTTCATCTTATTTTCTCCTTTTTGTTTACAGACTTTCCCAATTGAAATTTTCAGCTTCTTTATGTAAAAGTTCTTGGGCACTTGATAGTTTCTCGGTGATTTTAACAAAAAGACGGAAATCGTCAAAGATAGCATCAAGTTTTTGGAAAGTATCTAAATCATTAAGATTACCTTCTTTGTCAAATGCTTGCAGAGAGTGAGAGAGTAAAAATTCATCAGGAAGGACATTCGCTTTAATTTCTGGCGCATTAAGAATTTGACGAAGTTGCAGCTGAGCTCGAGATGAACCAAGGGTTCCGTAAGAAGCCCCAGTAATCATGACAGGTTTATTAAGAAGCGGGTAAATACCGTATGACAGCCAAGCCAGAGCACTCATTAATACAGCTGGAATAGAATGATCGTATTCAGGTGTACCAATAATTACACCATCTGCAGCTTCAATTTTCTCAGCTATCTTAAGTATTTGCTCTGGAACTTTTTTGTCTGCTGGTTTATTAAAAATAGGAATATCTTTAATTTCAAGCAATTCAATGTCAGCTTTATCAGCAAAATGTTTTTGCATGTATTGCAGTAATTGGCGGTTGGTGGATTTTTTTGAGTTTGTACCAACTAATCCAATGAGTTTCATATGTGTGACCTCTCTTCTTTGAATTTAATGGAAGGCAGAAAAAGTGTTTTTAAGACCATCTGAAACAGCAAGTCGATTATCTCTAGTGATAATAATTCCTTCAATATGACTGATTTGATTAATTGTTTCCATAACAAACGGTATTGGTAAACCAAATAAACGTGTTGTCCAAATCTCACCATCAAGTGATAAGTCTGAGATAATACTGAGACTAGCCATTTGAGTTTCTATTGGATAGCCTGTATTTTTATCAAAAATATGGTGATAATCTTTCCCATTAATCTGTAGGTGACGTTCATAAATGCCAGAAGTAACAACAGATTGACCATGAATTTTCACAATACCAATATTTTGGTTTCGTGGTTTTTTAGGATCTTGAATCCCAATATACCATAAACCATTTGAACGTTTTTTATTAGGACCATAAACCAAAAGATTGCCACCCAAATTAATCATAGCAGAAGACGCACCTTGCTGTTTTAAATAAGAAATGACTCTATCAGCAATGTAACCTTTTGCCAAAGATCCCAAATCAATCTTCATTCCCTTTTGGGATAAAAAGACAGTTTGTTTTTTCTCATCCAGTCTGATATTTTGAGGATCGATCAGTTTCAATTTTTTTTCAATCAGAGATTTACTGGGGATATTGGCATCGTCAAAACCTATCCGCCAAGCTTGCACCAAAGGTCCGATAGTGATATTGAGATTGCTTGGCTGCTCAAGGCTATGTTTTTTCCCAATTTTAATTAATTGGAACAAATCTTCTTGAACTTGAACAGGTTTGATACCTGCCAGATGATTGACAGCCATCAGTTCTGAGTCATCACTATTGGCACTGAAACGATGTTCGTAAGTCTTTAAAAGTTGGCAAGCAGTCTCAACAAGTTCTTTAGCATTGTCGGCTTCAACCATAAGATCAATCGTTGTCCCCATCAGATGTAAAGTTTGTTGTGCCTGCAAATTTTTCCTACCTCCTTTAGAGCTTTCTGATTATATGATAGCGTTTTCTGAAAATAAAATCAAGCTTTAAATAACCGAAACCTAACCTTTTTTCTTCATTTCTCCGTGAGGATAATAGGTTCCTTCCGGCATGTCGTTAATAAAAACGTGAATCGCTTCTTTAGGTGCTTTTGCAACACGAGACACTACTTCAGTTACTTCACGAGCAAGCTGGATTTTTTGTTCTTGGCTACGGCCTTCAAAAAGGTCAATTTTAACAAATGGCATAAGTATAACACTCCTTTAATTTAATAGTTTCATTTTAGCATATTTTTGTTAAAAAGAAGATGACAATATGTCTTTTATTTAACAAAAAAACTCAGTGCGCCTTTTGAGCTTTTATGGTAAAATGGATAAGATATCAGTTTGAGATGGGGATGACAGTCTTGGCGCAGTTATATTATAAATATGGGACCATGAATTCAGGTAAGACAATCGAAATTTTAAAGGTTGCTCATAATTATGAAGAACAAGGAAAGCCTGTTGTCATTATGACGAGCAGCTTGGACACGCGAGATGGATTTGGTGTGGTGGCTAGTAGAATTGGCATGCGACGTGAAGCAGTTACTATTACAGATGACATGGATATTTTTGCTTACATCGAAAACATGTTTAAGAAACCTTATTGTATTTTAATTGATGAAAGTCAGTTTTTAAGCCAAAAAAATGTTTATGATCTAGCAAGGATTGTTGATGAATTGGATGTTCCTGTTATGGCCTTTGGGCTCAAAAATGATTTTCAGAACCATCTCTTTGAAGGGTCACGTGAACTCTTGCTGTTAGCTGATAAGATTGAGGAAATTAAAACTATCTGTCAATTTTGCTCCAAAAAGGCAACTATGGTTTTAAGAACAGAAAATGGCAGGCCTGTCTATAAGGGCAATCAAATTCAAATCGGCGGTAATGAAACTTATATTCCTGTCTGTCGAAGACATTACTTCCATCCTCCAATCAAAGCCTGATATTTTTGACAGGAATGACTTATTGATGTATCAAGTCCAAAGAAAGGTTAAATGATAAAATGAATATTTATGATCAACTTCAGGCGGTTGAAGATCGTTATGAAGAATTAGGAGAATTGCTTTCAGATCCAGACGTCGTCAGTGATACCAAGCGTTTTATGGAATTATCGCGAGAAGAAGCCAATAGCCGCGAAACAGTTGCTGTCTATCGTGAGTACAAGCAAGTCGTTCAAAATATTGCTGATGCGCAAGAAATGATTAAAGATGCTAGTGGTGATCCTGAACTTGAGGAAATGGCCAAGGAAGAGTTGAAAAACTCCAAGGTAGCAAAGGAAGAATACGAAGAAAAACTGAGATTTCTCCTTTTACCAAAAGATCCCAACGATGATAAGAATATTATTTTAGAAATTCGTGGTGCTGCAGGCGGTGACGAAGCCGCTCTTTTTGCTGGTGATCTTTTGAATATGTACCAAAAATATGCTGAAAATCAAGGCTGGAAATTTGAGGTGATGGAGGCTTCTGCCAATGGTGTCGGCGGACTCAAGGAAGTCGTTGCTATGGTTTCAGGACAGTCTGTTTATTCTAAACTCAAATATGAATCGGGTGCCCATCGAGTTCAACGTGTTCCTGTAACAGAAAGTCAAGGTCGTGTCCATACCTCAACAGCAACAGTTCTCGTCATGCCCGAAGTTGAAGAAGTCGAATATGAAATAGATCCAAAAGACTTGCGTGTGGATATCTATCATGCTTCAGGTGCTGGTGGGCAAAATGTCAATAAAGTAGCAACTGCGGTTCGTATTATTCATTTGCCAACCAACATTAAAGTTGAAATGCAAGAAGAGCGCACCCAGCAGAAAAATCGTGATAAGGCTATGAAAATTATCCGTGCGCGTGTAGCAGACCACTTTGCGCAAATTGCTCAGGATGAACAAGATGCTGAACGAAAATCAACAGTTGGTACGGGAGACCGTTCAGAGCGTATTCGTACCTATAATTTTCCGCAAAACCGTGTTACAGATCACCGTATTGGGCTGACACTTCAAAAATTAGACAGTATTTTGTCAGGCAAGTTAGATGAAGTCATTGACGCTCTTATTCTTTATGATCAAACACAAAAATTAGAAGAGCTTAATAAATGATGAATTATGGACAAGTTTTTGCCCAATATGAATCAGAACTTGAAGCTTTGGGAGAAGAAAAGGAAAGTTTGGCCTACGTTTTTAAAGATTGTAAGGGTTGGAATCAGACAGATTTTATCCTTCAACAGCCACAAGAAATTGCTGAAGCGGATCTGACTAAACTTGAAGAAATCATGCAACAATTAAGGCAGCATATCCCTGCTCAATATATCACAGGAAAAGCTTACTTTGCTGACTTAATCCTATCAGTTGATGAACGTGTTTTGATTCCAAGGCCAGAAACAGAAGAATTAGTCAAACTTATCTTAAAAGAAAATCAGCATAGAAGCTCTGCTAAACTTTTAGACATTGGTACAGGCAGCGGTGCTATTGCTTTGGCTCTTGCAAAAGCTCAGCCAGATTGGCAAGTATGGGCTAGCGATATTTCAGAAGATGCTCTTAATTTAGCACAGGAAAACGCTACTGTTAATCAAGCAGCTGTGACCTTTTTGCAGTCAGATATTTTTAGTCACATTTCAGATAAATACGATATTATTGTTTCTAACCCACCTTATATTTCTTTAAGGGATCAAGATGAAGTTGAACAGAATGTTTTGGCACACGAACCCCATTTAGCGCTTTTTGCTGATAATGATGGCTTAGCTTTCTATCAGAAGTTAGCTTTAGAAGCTGAGCATTATTTAAAACTTACAGGTAAAATTTACTTAGAAATTGGCTACAAGCAGGGAGAAGCAGTTTCTCAGCTTTTTGAAAGACAGTTCCCAAATAAGCGTGTTCGCCTTTTGCAGGATAGTTTTGGCAAGGATAGAATGGTTGTGGTTGACGATGGATAAAATTGAAGAAGCACTTAGAGAGGGACAGGCAGTTGTTCTGCCAACAGAAACCGTCTATGGTCTTTTTGCTCAAGCTTTGAGCAAAAGAGCTGTTGATAATGTTTATGATTTAAAAAAACGGCCACGCGAAAAAGCAATGAACTTAAACGTTGCCTCTTTAGAAGATATTTTGGCTTTTTCAAAAGAGGCACCAGCTTATTTGGCAGAACTCTATAAAGCTTTTTTACCGGGTCCCTTAACCATTGTCTTGAAAGCTAACGAAAAAGTGCCAGCTTGGATTAATGGCGGTTTATCAACTGTTGGTTTCAGGGTCCCCGCCCACCCTCAAACTCTAGCCTATATCAAACAGACTGGTCCTTTAATTGGTCCTTCTGCTAATTTATCTGGACAGGCAAGTGGTTTGGTTTATCGGGAAATTCAAGAGGCTTTTGCTAATCGTTTATTAGGTATTCAGGATGATAAGGCAATAAAAGGAAGAGACTCGACTATTTTAGATATTTCAAGTTCACGAGCAAAGATTCTGAGACAAGGAGCGCTTACACAGGACGCTATTCAAGCGCATGTGAAAAATATAAGATTTTAAGGAGAAAAAATGATTTTTGATAAAGATAATTATGAAGAGTACGATAGAGAAGTCTGGGAAGCTATTCACGCAGAAGAAAAGCGACAGCAAAACAATATTGAATTAATTGCCTCTGAAAATGTAGTTTCTAAAGCAGTCATGAAGGCGCAGGGGTCTATTTTGACTAATAAATATGCTGAAGGTTATCCTGGCCGTCGTTATTATGGCGGTACAGACTATGTTGATGTAGTTGAGAGTTTGGCTATCGAACGTGCTAAAAAACTTTTTGGTGCTAAATATGCTAATGTTCAACCCCACTCTGGTAGTCAAGCGAATGCTGCAGCTTATATGGCACTTATCAAGCCCGGTGATACTGTTATGGGCTTAGATTTGGCTGCTGGTGGTCATTTGACACATGGCTCCCCAGTTAGTTTTTCTGGGCAAACCTATAACTTCATAGCTTACAATGTTGATCCTGAAACAGAAGTTTTGAATTATGAACAAATTTTAAAACAGGCTGAAGAAGTGCAGCCTAAGTTAATTGTTGCTGGGGCATCTGCTTATTCTCATATCATTGATTTTAAAAAATTCCGTGACATTGCAGACCAAGTTGGTGCAAAACTTATGGTTGACATGGCCCACATTGCTGGCTTGGTTGCTGCCGGCTTGCATCCAAATCCTCTACCTTATGCTCATATTACAACAACAACGACTCATAAAACTCTTCGTGGCCCTCGCGGTGGGCTCGTCTTGACCAATGATGAAGATTTAGCTAAAAAAATCAATTCTGCTATCTTCCCTGGTTTGCAAGGTGGTCCTTTGGAACATATTGTTGCGGCCAAGGCTATCACTTTCAAGGAAAATTTAGATCCTGCTTTTAAAGTTTATGCGCAAAAAATTATTGAAAATTGCCAAGCAATGGTAGAAGTTTTCAATGCTCACGAAAAATTCCGTGTTGTTTCTGGTGCTAGTGAAAACCATCTTTTCCTCGTTGATGTCACACAAGTTGTTGAAAACGGTAAAGTGGCTCAGAATATTTTAGATGATGTTCATATCACATTGAATAAAAATTCTATTCCTTTTGAAAAGCTGTCACCGTTTAAAACTTCAGGTATTCGCATTGGAACGGCAGCAGTAACAGCGCGTGGTTTTGGTCCTGAAGAATGCCGTAAGGTGGCTGAATTGATTGTTAAAACCCTTGAAAATACCGAAAATGAAGCAGTGTTAGAAGAAGTGCGTCAAGAAGTTAAACTTTTGACAGATGCTTTCCCACTTTACGAGAATCTTGTATGATGGATTTGTATTTAAAAAAGATTGTCATTCACCAATTTACTCCAGATGATACTGAGCTCATTCTTTCGGATAAATGCTTAACTATTACACCCAATTTAGATACTTATTTTCGAAAAAAAGTAGGTAAAGTTTTTTCTGACGAAGCTAGGCGTGGTCAGTTTGATAGTGGTAATGTCTTTCTTAGTTATTTGACAGATGACTTTTTAGAGTCCTCCAAGAAAATTGCCCACCTTTGGAAAGAAGAATTCGTTATCAGTGACAATCAAAAAACGAATGATTTAGTTTTTCTTCAGTTTGATAAAGAGGGCATTGAGCATTTTGCTTTCTTAAGACTAGCTCTAAAGGAGAGTTTAACGCATATTATTGATGGTGGCGATAGCCCCCTGCGCCTGACACAAAATAATTTGCCGTCTGCTGCACAAACACCAGATGAAGCTTTGATTATCAATCGTCAAAATCAGCAGTATTATCTTATTGAAAAGCGCATTAAGCATAATGGCTCTTTTGCTAATTATTTTTCAGAGAATCTTCTTCAAGTTAAGCCTGAACAATCGGTTAAAAAGTCCATTAAGATGATGGAACAGACAGCACAAAAAATTGCTGATAATTTCAATCAAGATGACTTTGCTTTTCATGCAAAGATGAAAACCGCCATTTATAAAAATTTGGAAGAAGATCAGGAATTATCACCAGAAAAATTAGCCGATCAGCTCTTTGATTCTAATCTGACAGCGCGTTTAAATTTTATTGATGACTTGAAAGAAACAATCCCAGAGTCAATCAAAGTTTCTGATATCGATCATTCTCGTCAAACTAAAAAATTGGAGAATCAAAAACTGTCTCTTTCCAATGGAATTGAGCTTTTAGTGCCCAATCATATCTATCAGGATGCAGAATCTGTTGAATTTATCCAAAACCAAAATGGAACTTATTCTATTTTGATCAAAAATATCGAAGACATACAAAGTAAATAATATGAAAAAAAAACTAATACGAATCATTCTTTTAGGTCTTCTGATTTTTATCGGATATCAAACTTTTACTACCTATCAGAATGTCAAAAAAGTACTTGCATACCGTCCAATGGTGCAGGAAGTTTTAGATGAAAATGATACTAAAACCAATGAAAATTTAGTTTTAGCCATGATTTATACAGAGACAAAAGGCAGAGAAGATGATCTAATGCAATCCAGCGAAAGTTCAAGTGGCATTGCTAATACTATTACCGATAGTCGTGAAAGCGTTAAACAAGGCATAACCGTTTTATCTGAAAATTTAGAAGAAGCGCAGAATAGGAATACGGATGTCTGGACGGCAGTGCAAGCTTATAATTTCGGTAAAAATTATATTCGTTATATTGCTAAGCATGGTGGTAAGAGTACAATAAAACTAGCCAAACGTTATTCCAAAGATGTTGTAGCACCAAGTCTAGGAAATAAAACAGGAGAAACATATCACTATCATAATTTAGTAGCATTTTATTATGGTGGCGGTGAGCTTTATAAAGACGGCGGCAATATCTATTACGCTAAGCAGGTCAAACTAAATCTCTCCTTAATTAAGTTTGTTGCTGCTTTCCAAAGAAAGTGAGTTTTATTGATGAAATCATTACTTATCTATTTTAAGGGGTATCTCAAAGAAACCATACTTGGCCCCGTCTTCAAACTTTTAGAGGCCTCTTTTGAATTGCTAGTTCCCTTGGTTATTGCCAAAATGGTTGATCGTTATATTCCTCATAATGATAAAAATCATCTTTATTTGATGATTTTCTTTCTGGTTTTATTAGCTTGTTCCAATATTACGGTGGCTCTTATTGCCCAATATTGTTCTGCTAAAGCAGCAGTGGGCTATACTAAACAGCTTAGTCAAAGTCTTTTTCAAAAAATCATGCGCTTGCCCAAGGAAAAACGCGATGAATTGACAACGTCAAGTTTAGTGACACGTTTGGTTAGTGATACCTTTCAAATTCAAACTGGCATTAATCAATTCTTGCGCCTTTTTCTTAGAGCACCAATTATTGTTTTTGGTTCAGTCTTGATGGCTTTTTTAATTAGTCCCAGAATTACCATTTGGTTTTTCCTGATGATTTTTGTCCTTTTTGCTTTAGTTTATCTCATGTCTGTTGTGGTCAATCCTCTCTATGATAAGATTCGCCGTCTAACTGATAAAATTGTTGGTTTAACTCGTGAACAATTAGAAGGAAGTCGTGTTATTCGTGCTTTTGGTCAAATAAAAGCAGAAGAGGAGAATTTTCAAAAAACGAATCAAGATTATACGGATTGGCAAATTAAAACAGGTTATATTTCAACCTTAATAACCCCTCTGACCTATTTAGCTGTCAATGTCACCTTGATTGTTGTCATTTGGCAGGGACAAATTGCTATTTCACATCATTATTTGAGTCAGGGAATACTAATTGCACTAGTCAATTATTTGCTGCAAATTCTGGTAGAGCTTTTAAAATTAACGATGTTGGTTTCTTCTTTGAATCAGAGTTTTATCAGCGCTAGACGAATCACTCAGGTTTTTGACCAAGAGGAAGAAGATGTTTTAGCGCCTTTGCAATCTCAACTCGTTTCGGATGATGTCCTTGTTAAAGTGACAGATATGACTTTTTCCTATCCTCAGGCTGCTAAATCAGCTCTTGAAAGAATTTCTTTTGCTGTTGGACAAGGAGAATTCTTTGGTATTATTGGCGGGACTGGTTCTGGAAAGTCTAGTTTAATTCAAGTTCTGTTGCGTCTTTATCTCCCTCAAAAGGGCAATGTCGCTATTTTTAAGGACAAAAGGAGTGCAAAAACCATCAAGGAATGGCGAAATTGGGTTAGTCTGGTTCCTCAAAAGGCAGAACTCTTCACAGGAACGATTCGTTCTAACTTGTTGCTTAGTACAGAAAAACAAGTCAGTGATGAGCAGCTTTGGCAAGTGCTTGATATAGCTCAGGCTAGCGATTTTGTTAATCAGAAGCCAGGAAAACTTGATGCCCAAGTAGAAGCCTTTGGAAGGAATTTTTCAGGCGGACAGAGACAGCGTTTGACTATTGCTAGAGCTTTATTAAAAGAAGCACCTTTGCTGATACTAGATGACGCCACTTCAGCTCTTGATTATTTAACAGAAGCAAAACTCTTACAGGCTATCAAGGATAATTTTAAGAAGACGACACTTATTATGGTATCTCAAAGGACTAACAGTCTTTCTAAGGCAGATAATATTTTGGTTTTGGATCAAGGAAAGCAAGTGGCATTAGCCGATCATGCTAAGCTTTTACAAACCTGTTCGCTTTATCAGGAAATTCATTACTCGCAACATCCGCAAGAGGAGGTTGTCAAATGAAAGCTAGAAATAATAAAAATACCTTAAAGCGCTTGACTGCTGACTTTCTTAAGCAGAGAATTTTGGTTTTTCTTGCCTTATTGGGTACTTTGATTCAGGTCAGCCTAACGGTTTATCTCCCAGTTCTAATTGGGCGAGCAGTTGATGCTGTTCTTGCTAAAAATGTCCAGAAAATCTTACCGACAATCTTGATTAGCATGATTCTTGTTGTTGCCTTTAATACCATTATCCAATGGATTAATCCCTTGATTTACAATCGTTTGGTTTTCACTTATAGCCAGGAGCTTCGGCAGAATATCATTGAAAAACTTTATCGCCTCCCTTTATCTTATTTGGATAAGCATTCTTCAGGTGATTTAGTCAGTCGTATAACAACGGATGTTGAACAATTATCCAACGGACTTTTGATGGTTTTTAATCAGTTTTTCGTAGGTATTTTGACTATTTTGTTAACCATCATAACAATGGCGAAGCTAGACTTTTTTATGATGGTTTTGGTACTGGCCTTAACACCACTTTCCTTATTTGTTGCTCGTTTTATTGCTCAAAGGAGTTATCATCTTTATCAAAGACAAACCAGAGCCAGAGGGGCGTTTACTCAACATATTGAAGAGAGTCTTCGTCAGGAAAGTTTGATTCAAAGTTTCAATGCTCAAGATCAATTTATTCACACTTTTGATCATCTAAATAGCAAATATGCTAAGTATTCACAAGGGGCTATTTTCTATTCATCCACAGTCAACCCTGCGACTCGTTTTATCAATGCCTTAATTTATGCGCTCTTAGCTGGTATCGGAGCATTACGCATTATGAATGGGAATTTTACTGTGGGGCAATTGACCACTTTCTTGAATTATGTCATTCAATATACCAAACCCTTCAATGACATTTCAGCCGTTCTATCTGAATTACAAAGTGCTTTAGCATGTGCAGAACGTCTTTATATGATTCTCGATGAAAGAGATGCTAAGGATGATGGCAAGAAAGAATTAGTCAGTGAATCTGTTAAAGGTGCTATTACCTTTGATAAGATTAGTTTTGGTTATGATGAGAAACAAACTCTGATTAAGAATTTGTCTGTCAATATTCCACAAGGTTCCAAAGTGGCTATCGTTGGTCCTACAGGGGCTGGAAAATCAACTCTCATTAATTTGCTGATGCGATTTTATGATTTGCGAGAAGGGCAAATACTGCTAGATGGGCAAGCAATCACTGACTATAGTAAAGCTTCTTATCGTCAGCAGATTGGTATGGTCTTACAAGAAACTTGGCTGAAAACGGCTACTGTTTTGGAAAATATTGCCTTTGGTTATCCTGAAGCTAGCCGCGAGCAAGTGATTGCAGCGGCAAAAGCAGCTAATGCCGACTTTTTTATAAAACAACTTCCTCAAGGTTACGATACTTTTTTGGCCGATGCAGGAGAATCCCTATCACAAGGGCAAAGGCAATTGTTAACGATAGCACGAATTTTTGTTCATATTCCTAAAATATTAATCTTGGATGAAGCAACTTCCTCCATTGATACACGAACAGAAATCTTGGTCCAAGAAGCATTTGAAAAGCTTATGAAAGGACGGACCAGCTTTATTATTGCACATAGATTGTCAACTATTCAAAGCGCAGACCTTATCTTAGTTATGGTAGATGGCAATATTGTTGAACAAGGAAATCATAAAGACTTGATGCAGAAAAAAGGTGTCTATTATCAAATGCAGACAGCACAGGATAGCCTTGAAAGCTAATAATCATTATCATCAGATTAGTTTTTGATAGTAAATATTCTTTGAATATAAAGTAAAAAATGCTTGAAATACGTTTTAAACGCGTCATTCAAGCATTTTAATTTTAACTTAATTTTCAAGAAACGAAGCACTATCCGACGAAATCATTGATTTCTTTTTCGATATTAGCAATTTTAACTTGCGCATCTTCTGAATTATTACCAACAGTTGCGATGTAGAATTTGATTTTCGGCTCGGTACCTGAAGGACGGACAGCAATCCAAGACGCATCTGATAGGATATATTTAAGAACATTGCTTGGAGGAGTCGTTAATTTTTCAATACCATCAGCAGTTGTAGCAGTTTGAGCTTGGAAGTCTTCTAATTTAACGACATCTGTTGCGTTAAATTGTTTCGGAGCATCACCACGGAATTTATCCATGATTTTCTTAATCTCTGTAGCGCCATCAACACCTGACAGAGTAACTGAAATGGTTTTTTCAGCGAAGTAGCCGTATTCTTTGTAAATTTCATCAATGCCATCAGCAAGTGTTAAACCGCGTGAGCGATAGTAGGCTGCGATTTCAGCAACAATCAACACAGCTTGAATAGCGTCTTTATCACGAACAAAAGGTTTAATAAGGTAACCAAAGCTTTCTTCAAAGCCGAACATGTAAGTGTGGTTGTGTTTTTCTTCGAATTCTTGAATCTTTTCAGCAATGAATTTGAAACCAGTCAAGACATTAAACATAGTTGCGCCATAACTTTCAGCAATTTTGCTAACTAATTCAGTTGATACAATTGATTTACAAAGAGCAGCATTAGTAGGTAAACTTCCAGCCGTTTTGTGCGCTTCAAGAATGTACTTAGCGATGATAGCACCGATTTGATTGCCAGAAAGATTCTTATAAGATCCATCAGCTTGGCGAATTTCAACGCCAAGACGATCCGCATCTGGATCGGTTGCAACGAGAACATCAGCATCAACCTGACGTCCTAATTCTTCAGCCAAACGAAAAGCCTCTTGATTTTCTGGATTTGGTGATTTAACGGTTGAAAAATCAGGGTCTGGCACTGCTTGAGCTTCAACCACTTGAACAGAATCGAAACCAGCTTGTGCCAAAGCACGACGAGCCAGCATTTCACCAGTACCATGAAGCGGGGTGTAGACAATTTTCATGTCTTTACCGTACTCGTCAATCAATTTTTGGTTGATATTGACATCTTTAACTTCTTTGAGGTAGTCAGTATCAACAGCTTCACCGATAACTTCAATTAATCCAGAAGCTTTGCTTTCTTCTAAATCAGCTAATTCAATTGAAAATGGATCATTAATGGCACGAATAAAATCTGTTAGAGCATCCGCATCAAAAGGAGGCATTTGTCCCCCATCTTCACCATAAACTTTGTAACCATTAAATGGTGCAGGGTTATGACTGGCTGTTACCATAATACCCGCAAAAGTTCCTAAATGGCGTACAGTAAATGATAACTCTGGAGTTGGACGAAGAGATTCAAAGACATAAGCTTTAATACCGTGTTTTGCTAAAACCTGAGCAGATTCAAAGGCGAATTCTTGAGAGAAATGACGGGAATCGTAAGCAATAGCAACACCGCGTTTTTTGACGTCGTCTCCTTTGGTTTCAATCAATTGGGCAAGTCCTTCAGTTGCTTGACGAACGACGTAAATATTGATCCGATTAGTTCCAGCGCCAATATAACCACGCATGCCCGCTGTACCAAACTCAAGATTAGTATAGAAAGCATCTTCCTTGGTCTTTTCATCCATTGCTAATAATTCTTGATGAAGATAGTCGGGAAGTTTAGCATAAGCTAACCATTTTTGATAATTTTCTTGATATACCATAATAATGCAAAGCTCCTTTTTGAAAATTTCTGTTAAAATATTTAACCGCTTTCATTATATCACTTTCATAAAAAAAAATCACGTTTTCACGTGATTATTTTTTAAGTTTTAACAATTTTGGAACGATAAGGAAAGTTAGTAGTGCTGAAATGATTAATTCAATAATAGAATTAGCAGAAATGATGGTTGCCAACATAGTCTGGATATTGCCGCCGTAAACAGATGAAAAGAAAATAAAGATACCTGTGAGGACAAAAACAGTATTAGTCGCTGAACCGATAGCGCCTGCTAAAAGAAGTCCAAAGCGATTTTGCATTAATTTATAAATATAATAAGGAAAAATACCAATTAAAATTCGAGGGACAAGCGCTATGAGTAAGGAGTTGAAATTACCATGCGGCACAAAAGGAGAAAACAGATAGCTTGTCGGCAATAAAATAATAGTATTATTAATAAGGCTGATGATTCCCATCAATCCTCCTAAGGCAGATCCAATACGAGGACCATAGACAATAGAGGCAACAATAACAGGAATGTGAACAATTGTTGGTTTGATAGGGACTGGCCAAAGGTTAAAAATGAGACTCGAAAGCAGATGAATAACTAGCATTACGGCGAAAAAAACAGCAATAATAGCAATATTAGATGACTTTTTTTGATTTTTCATGAAGCCTCCTTCAATAGTAAAGTAAATTTATTATACAAGTTTACTATTAATCTGACAAGTCATTTCAGCAAACACTATAATTGTTCTTCTATTTTTTGAATGATGGTATCTAAATCTGCTAAAGCACCGCTTCCGACATCACCGCAAGCTAGTACACTTGACTTGGGCTGGATTTCCTTATATCCGAATTTTTTTAGCAAGGCAATATTGCTTTGCGTGATAGGATTCTCATACATTTTAGTATTCATAGCAGGGGCAAAAAATTTAGGAACTTCTAAAGGTAAAGCCAGAGCTACACTGGTCACTATATTATCTGCAAAACCATGAGCAAGGTGGGCAAGCGTATTGGCAGAGGCAGGTGCTAGTAAAAATAGATCAGCTTGTTTTGCCAATGCAATATGATTAATAACTTGAGGATCATCCTCTTTCATAACATTCGAATAAACTGGATTTTTAGAAAGCACTTGCAAGGTTAAAGGGGGAATAAACTGTTTGGCGGCATTAGTCATTAAGACATTAACATGATAGCCTAATTTGGTTAATTGATGGCTTAGGTCGGCAGCCTTATAAGCGGCAATGCTACCAGAAACAGCAAGTAGAATTTTTTTAGTCATTTTTTCTTACCTTTTCAAAAATTAAATCGGCAATTTCAGCTTTTGTTTCTGCCATGTAGGCGTTGGTATCATCTAAAAGATAAGCCAGATGTTTGTCTGCTGAAATCATTGTCAAATCATTAGCTAAAATATAATCCGCCTGATTCTTTTTTAAACTGCTACGTGCGACTTGAAAAAGCTCCTCTTTACTGACATTAACCAGAAGTTTAAAAGCGATTAATTGTATGCTAGGGTTCCATTGCTTGACTAAACTGATAACCTTTGGTGTTTTTTTGAGAAAGAGTACTTGGTAATCCGCCTGTGATGAAATTTTTCTTTCTTTATTGGTCTTAGTTAGAAGCTGAGAAAGGTCGTTTGTTTCTTCGATTTCTGCCAAATCAGTCATGTAAAGTGGTGTATAATCGGACACTGCCATACTATGAATCAGCACATGATGAGATTTAACCAGCGGCTCTAAAGTCTCAATAAGGTTGTTAACATCAGTAATTTCTATAATTGAAAGATTAGCGTGTTTTTTTGGTTTAATGGCAGAAGCTGTGGTAACGAGAGTAACCTGATGATTGACAGCCAAAAATTTCTCTGCTATTTTTTTTCCTAAGCGACCTGACGAATGATTAGTGATTCCTCTTACTTGATCGATCTTTTCAGTCGTCCCGCCAGATGTAATCAAAATTTTCATAGTGTTATTTTACTGTAAATTTAAGATTTAGTAAATTAAAAAATATAAGAAATAGTTGAAGAAAGAGATAAAAGTAAAATCCGAACATTTTCAATTAATAGTCTAATTAAGGTGCGTTTTTTATGAAACTTTGTTATAATGAAATAAAAATATAAGAGGAGCTGTTATGAAAACAGATATTGAAATTGCACAAAGTGTTGACTTGCGACCCATTACAAATGTTGTTAAAAAGTTAGGATTTGACTTTGATGATCTTGAACTTTATGGTAAATATAAGGCTAAATTGACTTTTGATAAGATTAAAGCGGTTGAAGAAAATGCACCCGGAAAACTTGTCTTAGTAACAGCTATTAATCCAACGCCGGCTGGTGAAGGGAAATCAACAATTACCATCGGGCTTGCAGATGCCCTTAATAAAATCGGCAAGAAAACAATGATTGCTATTCGTGAACCTTCCCTTGGTCCGGTTATGGGCATTAAAGGCGGCGCTGCTGGTGGTGGTTACGCTCAAGTTTTACCAATGGAAGATATCAATTTGCATTTTACAGGTGATATGCATGCTATTACGACAGCTAATAATGCTCTTTCAGCTCTTATTGACAACCATCTGCATCAGGGAAACGAATTGGGCATAGATCAACGTCGGATTATTTGGAAGCGCGTTGTCGATTTAAATGACCGTGCTCTTCGTCATGTTACAGTTGGTTTAGGCAGCCCTATAAATGGCATTCCACGTGAGGATGGTTTTGATATCACTGTAGCATCTGAAATCATGGCTATCCTTTGTTTGGCAACGAATGTTGAAGATCTAAAAGAACGCTTGGCCAACATCGTCATTGGTTATCGTTTTGATCGTAGTCCGGTTTACGTTCGTGATTTAGAAGTGCAAGGAGCACTGGCTCTTATCCTAAAAGAGGCTATCAAGCCTAACTTAGTACAAACGATTTATGGAACACCTGCTTTTGTCCACGGCGGTCCTTTCGCCAATATCGCTCATGGCTGCAATTCCGTCCTTGCAACTTCAACAGCTCTTCGTTTAGCGGATTATACTATAACAGAAGCTGGTTTCGGAGCTGATCTTGGTGCTGAAAAATTCCTTGATATCAAAGCACCAAACTTACCGACAAGCCCTGATGCGGTAGTTATCGTTGCAACTATTCGTGCCCTGAAGATGAATGGTGGTGTGGCTAAAGATGCTCTTAATCAAGAAAATGTTGAAGCGGTCAAGGCTGGTTTTGCCAATTTAGCACGTCATGTTGAAAATATGCGTAAATATGGCGTTCCTGTAGTAGTAGCTATCAATGAATTTATCACAGATACGAACGATGAAATTGCTGTTCTTCGTAACTTGTGTGCGGCTATCGATGTACCTGTTGAATTAGCCAGTGTCTGGGCTAACGGGGCTGATGGCGGTGTAGACTTGGCAAATACGCTTATCAATACCATTGAAAATAATCCATCCCATTATAAACGTCTTTATGATAATAATCTTTCAGTTGAAGAAAAAGTCACTGAGATTGCCAAGGAAATCTACCGTGCTGATAAAGTTATTTTTGAAAAGAAAGCTAAAACACAAATTGCCCAAATTGTTAAAAATGGTTGGGATAACTTACCAATTTGTATGGCTAAGACACAGTACAGTTTTTCAGACGATCCGAAATTACTGGGTGCCCCAACTGGCTTTGATATTACTATTCGTGAATTGGTTCCCAAGTTGGGTGCAGGTTTTATCGTTGCACTTACAGGAGATGTCATGACCATGCCTGGATTGCCAAAAAAACCAGCAGCTCTTAATATGGATGTTGCTGCAGATGGAACAGCCCTTGGCTTGTTCTAAAATTAAGCAGGATAGTGAACTATCCTGCTTTTTCATTAGTTTAAGGTGAAGGTGAATGTATAAATGAAAATAAGAAATGCTTGTAAAGAGGATGCCCAACAATTAATTGCTATTTATGCCTCCTATGTTGAAAAGACAGCTATTACCTTTGAATACCAAGTTCCTAGCCTAGAAGAATTTGAAGAACGTATCGAAAAAACAAAGCAAAAATTTCCTTATCTGGTTGCAGAAGAAGAGGGAATTCTGCAAGGTTATGCCTATGCTTCAGTTTATTATAATCATGCAGCTTATGATTGGACAGTTGAATTATCGATCTATATCAAAGAAGAAGCACGGGGTAAGCATATCGGCAGTCAACTTTATGCTAGTTTAGAAAGAAATTTGCAAGAAGCTGGTTTTGTTAATCTGTTGGTTTGCATTGCCTTACCCAACAACGCCAGCCTAACTTTTCATAAAAAGCACGGCTATGAACAAGTTGCCCATTTCAAAAAAGTCGGTTACAAATTTGATAAATGGTATGATATTGTTTGGATGCAAAAACGTTTGCTTGATTAAAAAATTATGTTAGAATAATTTTTCAAGCTATTATAGAAAGTAAAGCAAATGAAAAAGAGAAAATTCCTTATTATCTTTCTGAGCCTTTTTATTATCTGCCTAGGACTAGGACTGTTTTATTATAGAAGCTCTGCTGGACAGCTCAATAAAGCAAAATACATACAATCAAGGACACCGACCATTTTCTTTCATGGTTATGGCAGCAGCGCTAATGCAGAGACGCATATGACCAATGCAGCTAAAAAAGCTGGTGTGACTAAAACAGTTATTCTTGCGTATGTTGATCAAAATGGTCATGTTACCTTGGTAGGAAAGATTCCTAAAAATGCGATTAACCCTATTGTTAAAGTGAATTTTGCTGACAATCGCAATGCTGACTATGACACTGATGCTAAATATGCTAAAGCTGTTGTTAGCAAATTGCAAAAAACCTATCATTTTAAGAAAATGAACATGGTAGGCCATTCAATGGGAAATATGGCAATTAATTTTTATATGTTGGCCAATGCTGAAGACAAGACTTTGCCGCAGCTGCAAAAGCAAGTTGATATTGCTGGACATTTTGATGGGATTAAAAACTATGATCTCCCACAAAATTTAACAATAAATGCAAAAACAGGACAGCCTAATGCGATGACAGCAGCCTATAAGCGACTCTTAAAATTGCAAGAACGCTATCCTAAAGATCAAGTTGATGTTCTAAATTTATATGGCGACAAAGGAGATGGTTCGGATGGTATTGTGACCAATGACTCTTCACGAACTTTGAAATATCTTATTGGTGAAAGAGCCAAATCTTACCAAGAGCATCGCTTTACTGGTAAACTTGCTGGTCATAGCAAATTACATGAAAATCCTCAAGTTGATAAGTTCCTCATTAATTTCTTATGGGGGAAATAGAAACATATCACTAACTTTTCAAAATTAAAGATAAAATTTAAAAAGTAAGCCAAGGCTTGCTTTTTCTTATAGGAGTCTAATTTGAGAGGTCCTTTTATCAAGCATGTACATGTATGTGTAGGGAAAATTTTTAAAAATTTCTTAAGCAACTTAGAAAGGATTTATGCAACTTGACATAAAAACTGTTGTCAAGAAAATTGCTTTTGATATACTTATTTTACAAAAGGAGAGAGTGTCCGTGAAGTTAAAATTGGAAAAGATTAAAAACGGAGATGAAGAAGTTATTATCCGTTATAAAAAGATGAATTCCACCATTGAAGAAATTGTCAATTTAACCTCTCGCCAAAAAGAAAAACTACTAGCCAAAGGTGAGAAAGGAAATACTTTTTTATGGCTAGACGATATTCTGTATTGTGAACGTGTTGATGGTCTTGTTTTTGCTTATACAAAAAATAAGGTTTATCAAATCTTTCATAGTTTAAGAGATTTAGAAGCAAGCTACTATCGGTTAGGTTATGTTCGTTGTTCCAAATCAATGATTGTCAATATCTATAAAATTCACTATTTCAATAGTGAACCTTATGGAAGAATTCGTGCAACTATGGAAAACAAGGAAGAAATTATCATTTCACGAAAGTATGCTAACAGAATTCGAACGATTTTACAGGAAAGAGGTCAAGATGAAGAGTAGATGGAAAGGTTTTTTAAGTAGGGAAATTGCTATTGATTATAAAACCTGCATTTATACCTTGTGCCTTTTGATCTTTGATGCTGGTTTTCAATTATGGCACCATCAGTATCACATTAGTATTCTTTTTCTCATTGAAATGATTACTTGTGCCTATATTGTGACTTATGTTCAAGTCTATCTTTTCAATGATTTTGATGAAGCTAAACGCTTTTCTTTGAAAGAATGGGTAGAGCTTTTGGCTTGTATCATTCTTTATGATCTTTTAGCTTATCTATTAGGTTGGTTTGGACGAGGCAATGTTGCATGGGTTTTAATTTTTTTCAGTGTTTATCTGCTTATCTGTTATTTTAGCATTTATATAGCAAATAAAATTAAACGAAAGATTGATACTAATCGTTTAAATCAACTGTTAGAAGACTATAAAAAGAAGAAGTGAGGATATGAGATGGAACATTCATCAAAAGCAACGGTTCTTGAAATAGAGCATCTGCAAAAATATTATAAGAAAAATATTGGGGTTAAAGATATTTCTTTATCTGTCAAAAAAGGAGAGATTTTTGGTTTTCTTGGATCAAATGGTGCAGGAAAGTCAACGACTATTCGCTGTCTCTTGGGGCTGATTAAGCCAAGTGGTGGTCAGATGACACTTTTCGGAGGTCGTTATGGATCGCTGACTGAAAGCCTCCATCATATTGGTTATATGCCATCGGAAGCCATGTTTTATCCAACCATGAAAGTTAAAGATGTTATCGCATTTGCAGCTAAAGTTCGTAAAAAAGACTGTAGCCAAGAGGCCAAACGCTTGTCTGAACTTTTAGAGGTTCCTTCAGATAAAAAAATAGAAGAACTATCTTTAGGAAATCGTAAAAAAGTTAGTATTGTCTGTGCCTTGCAGCATCAACCAGACCTTATTATTTTAGACGAACCAACATCAGGGTTAGACCCTTTAATGCAAGAGCGCTTTTTTAAATTGATTAAGGAAGCTTGTTCCAAAGGAGCTACTTGTTTCTTGTCCTCTCATGTTTTATCGGAAATTAAGAATTATTGTGATCGTGTTGCTATTCTTAAAAATGGTGAAATAGTAACTGTTGATGCTATTCATCATTTGACACACAGCATGTTGCGGAAAGTGTCTGTTTGGAAAGGCGGTAAGTTGAAGACTTTCAATTATAGCGGTTCTATGAAAGATTTGCTTAAACAGCTTGAGGAAATGAATCCTGATGATCTTTTGATAGAAGAACCATCACTGGAATCATTATTTTTACATTACTATGAGGAGAAAGACAATGACCATACTATATCATGAAATAAAATCAAATTGGCGTACCTTACTTATCTGGTCTCTCAGTATCGGCATCTTTTCTTGTGCTTGTATCCTGCTGTTTGATAATGTCGCTGATGGTATGAAAGATGTTGCAACTTCTTTTTCCAAAATGGGGAGTTTTTCGACAGCTTTTGGTATGAATAAACTCAATATTTCTACTTTAAATGGTTATTATGCAACACAAATCGCTATGATTGTTGCTATTGGCGGTGCTATGTTTGCTGGTATGACTGGAGCTCTCATGCTTTCTAAGGAAGAAGAAGGACACACAGCAGAGTTTCTCTACACCTTGCCACTTAGCAGGACCTCTATTGTTGTAAAGAAATATTTCAGTCTCTTTATATTAGTTGCCCTTTTTAATGTTATTGTCATGGGACTCGACTTATTAGCTCTTGTCTATCTAGGAAAATCATTTGATTTTGATGCTTACTATATCTATCATCTGTTTGCCTTTTTAATGCAACTTGAGATAGCTAGTATTTGCTTTATGATTTCTGCAATAAGTAAACGAAAACCAATCGGCTTAGCGTTAGGAATCGCTATTATGGCTTACTTATTGGATGTGATGTGCCGCATTATTCCCAAGATAAAATTTGTCAAATATGTCACTCCTTTTTATTATAGCAATGCCAGTGATATTTTTGTTAAGACTAAGCCAGCAGCTATCCATATAATAATCGCTTGTCTTGTTATTATATGCTCTTTTATCATCTCACTTTTAATCAATCAATCGCGTGATATTAGTAGTTAAGTAATAGTGTTGCAGATAATGAAATAATTATGCCCTAGCTTTCAATAAAAAACTAGGGTTTTAATGTGCGTATAAAAAGCCAACAGACAAAGGTTGTTGGCATTTAACATTTAATGTTTAAAGTATTATTCCCACTCAACAGTTGCTGGTGGTTTGCTGGTAATGTCGTAGACGATGCGGTTGACGTGTTCCACTTCGTTGACAATACGAACAGAGATCTTTTGGAGAACCTCCCAAGGAATACGGGCAAAGTCTGCTGTCATGCCGTCAATAGAAGTGATGGCGCGAATAGCGATGGTATAGTCATAGGTACGACCATCTCCCATAACTCCGACTGAACGAACGCCAGTATTGACAGTAAAATATTGCCAAATATCACGATTCAGGCCTGCTGCAGCAATTTCTTCGCGTAAAATAGCGTCAGATTCACGAACCGTTTCAAGTTTTTCAGCAGTAATTTCTCCCATCACCCGAATGGCAAGTCCAGGTCCTGGAAATGGTTGCCGCCAAACGATTTCATCTGGCATTCCTAAAGCAGTCCCCAGAGTACGAACTTCATCCTTGAACAGTGTGTTTAACGGCTCTATTAATTCAAACTGCATGTCTTCTGGAAGACCACCGACATTGTGGTGTGATTTAATGGTTTGGGCTGTTTCTGTGCCGGATTCGATGACATCTGTATAAAGCGTTCCTTGTGCCAAGAAATCAACGCCTTTTTGTTTGCTGGCTTCATCATCAAAAACATAGACAAATTCATTCCCAATGATTTTACGCTTTTTCTCAGGATCATCAATACCAGCAAGAAGATCCAAAAAGCGTTTGGAAGCATCAACACGAATAATATTGAGTCCAAATCTACCACCCAACATTTCCATAACCTGATCGCCTTCACCCTTACGAAGAAGGCCATGATCAACGAAGATACAGGTTAATTGGTCACCTATAGCTTTTTGCAAAAGCACGCCAACAACAGAAGAGTCCACACCGCCCGAAAGCCCCAGAAGAACCTTACGATTACCAACTTGTTCACGGATTTTTTCAATTTCCATATCAATGAAACTGTCCATTGACCAATCACCTTTGGCTTTACAAACATTAAAAGCAAAATTGCGTAAAATCGCATTACCATATTCCGTATGACGAACTTCTGGGTGAAATTGAATGCCAAAGATTTTCTTTTCGACATTTTCAATGGCAGCATAAGGGCAGTCGCTTGATTTGCCAACCAATTGAAAGCCTTCGGGAATTTCAGTAACAGCATCGCCATGGCTCATCAAAACAGTTTGTTCAGCAGGAGTTTCCTTAAAAAGCTCTGAGTTTTCTGTCAAATGAAGTGTAGACTGACCATATTCACTATTGCCAGTTTGTCCAGCAGGAACAACTTTACCGCCAAGTTTTTCTGTAAGAAGCTGCATACCATAACAAATACCTAAAACGGGGATTCCAAGATCAAGGATTTCCTTATCAATGTCAAAGGCATCTTCAGCATAAACTGAACTTGGTCCTCCTGAAAGGACAATACCAATTGGATTGATAGCACGGACTTCGTCGGCTGTTACCTTATGGCTTCTCAATTCAGAAAAAATACCAAATTCACGAATGCGGCGTGCGATCAGCTGATTGTACTGACTGCCGTAGTCAAGTACGATAATTTTTTGAATATCTTTAATATCAGTCATTATCTCCCTTTCTTCTACAGTTTTACTAAACTTACTAGTAAAAGACATAATCACTTTATTTTAACACAATTTATGAGATTTGACAGTAGGTTTTGTGAAAATCCTCTTAGAGGCTAAAAGATAGTGGCAAAATAAACTTTACAAAATGCCTTTAAATTTGATACCATTAGTACGAAAAAATATTTTGTGGTTAAGGAGAGACGATGTTACCGGCTTATATTCGCATTCATGATCAAATCAAAAAAGAAATCGATGAAGGTCTTTGGAAAATCGGCGATCGTCTTCCTAGCGAACGTGATTTGGCAGAACGATTTGAAGTTAGCCGAATGACGCTTCGACAGGCTATAACACTCCTTGTTGAAGAAGGGATTTTAGAGCGTCGAGTGGGAAGCGGTACTTACATCGCTAGCAGTCGTGTTCAAGAAAAAATGCGTGGGACAACTAGTTTTACAGAAATTGTAAAATCACAAGGCAAAACACCTTCGACCAAATTAATTTCTTACCGGCGGGTTCATCCAAGCGAACAAGAAATAAAATTTTTAGATATTAAACCTAAATCTTATATTATCCGAATGGAGCGAGTTCGCTATGCAGATGATATTCCTGTTGTTTTTGAAGTGACAGCTATTCCTGAAAAGATTATTAAGAGTTTCAAAAAGGAAGCTATTACCAAGCATTTCTTTAAAACGTTGACAGATCATGGTTTTGTTATCGGAAAAAGTCAGCAAACCATTTCTGCCAGTAATGCTAATGAGATGACGGCTGATTATTTGGCGATCTCGCGTGGACATGCAGTACTAACCTTGGCTCAAGTTTCCTATTTTGAAAATGGTATGCCTTTTGAATATGTCCGCAGCCAATATGTCGGTGAGCGTTTTGAGTTTTATTTAGAAAATAAGTAAGTAATGGAAACAAAAGAAAGAATGATTAGCAGTCCTCGTTATCAAAAGGTGGCTATTGGGATTGCTCAGCGAATTGTTGATGGGAAATTTCCCTTAGGACAAAAAATAAAATCACGTTCAACTTTAGCCAGCTATTTTAATGTCTCGCCTGAAACAGCCAGAAAAGCCATTAATGTTTTAGCAGATTTAGATATTGTTTCAGTCAGGCAAGGCAGCGGCGTTATTGTTATCTCGAGAGATAAAGCAATAGAATATTTAGAAAAATTTGAAGCAACAGCAGGCTTAAAAGAAATGAAGCAGGATATTCAAAGAAGCCTGTTAAAACAAAAACAAGAGCTTGATGCTATGAATAAAATGATGGATACTTTTTTATCGCAAGCTAGCCTCATTCGTAAAAAGTTTCCTTTTGAACCTTTTGAACTTTTATTGGATCATGATAGTGCTAATCTTAATAAAAGTTTGGCAGATTTAAATTTATGGCATCAGACAGGAGCAACTGTTGTGGCTCTTAAAAGTAAGGGAGAATTACTTTTATCCCCCGGCCCATACGCGACTGTCAGAAAAGGAGATATCCTTTACTTTGTTGGAGATGACTTTGCTTTTTCACGGATGAAAAATCTTTTTGACATCTTATGAAATACTAACTTAATACGATTTAAAACTTTGGGAGAACTGTTCCAAAGTTTTAATTTGTTGTGTTTACTTATACATGATTAGGAAGACTGATAGTCTCTACTTTTTAGATAATAATGCACTTTAAATGAGACTATCTGGGAGCAAAAGAAAACCTTGATTTTTGCTTTTTAAGGTTCTCTTTTGCTCTCCTTCTTTTTTGACAAACTGACCACACTATTATATAATGATATGGTCAGTTGGTTTTTAATTATGATTAGAAAAGAGGAATAAAGTTGAATAAACTTGAAATAAAACATCTCACCAAAATTTTTGGTAAAAAACAAAAAGCAGCACTTGAGATGATTAAAGAACAAAAAAGTAAAACGGAAATACTTGAAAAAACAGGAGCAACTGTTGGTGTCTATGATGTTAGTTTTGATGTCAAAGAAGGAGAAGTCTTTGTTATTATGGGGCTCTCTGGATCTGGGAAATCAACCCTGGTGCGTCTTTTGAATCGTTTGATTGAACCTTCTTCAGGAGATGTTTATATTAATGGTAAAGACATTGCTAAAATGAATACAGAAGAACTTCGTGAAGCGAGACGTCACACTCTTAACATGGTTTTTCAAAACTTTGGACTCTTTCCCCATAAAACAATCTTGGAAAATACAGAATTCGGTTTAGAATTAAGAGGAGTTCCTAAAGAAGAATGTATTGAATTAGCTGAACGTGCTCTTGATAATTCTAATCTTTTAGCTTTTAAAGATCAATATCCTAGTCAGCTGTCTGGAGGAATGCAGCAACGCGTCGGCTTAGCGCGCGCTCTTGCTAATGATCCAGAAATTCTATTGATGGATGAAGCTTTTTCCGCACTTGATCCTTTGATTCGTAAGGAAATGCAAGATGAGTTGTTAGACTTACAAGAAAAAGTGCAAAAAACGATCATTTTCATCACCCACGATTTAAACGAAGCACTTAGAATTGGTGATCGTATCGCTCTTATGAAAGATGGTCAAATCATGCAAATAGGTACCGGAGAAGAGATCCTAACGAAACCGGCCAATGATTTCGTTCGCGAATTCGTTGAAGATGTTGATCGTTCTAAAGTTCTAACAGCTCAGAATATTATGATTAAGCCTTTAACAACAGCTGTTGAAACAGATGGTCCCCAAGTCGCTCTCACAAGAATGCATAATGAGGAAGTTAGTATGTTAATGGCAACTAATCGTCGTCGTCAATTGATGGGGTCACTTTCAGCCGAAGCTGCTATTGAGGCCAGACGTAAGGGGCTTTCTTTAAAGGAGGCCGTTGATCCTAACGTTCGAACTGTTTCTAAAGATACAGTTATTACGGATATTATGCCTTTAATCTATGATTCTGCTGCACCGATTGCAGTGACAGATGATAATAATCGTCTATTAGGTGTTATCATTAAAGGTCGAGTTATTGAAGCTCTCGCTAATACAAAGGATGATACAGATACAGAAGCAGAAGGAGAGGAAGAATAGTTTTGAATTTAATATTACAAGGAAAACTACCTGTTGCTGATTGGATTGAGGATTTGACCAACTGGTTGACACATACCTTTTCTGGTTTGTTTAATCTTATTCAGTCAGTCGGAAATTTTATTATGGATGGAATTACAAATACACTCTTATTTGTTAATCCTTTACTGTTAATTGTTCTAGTGACGCTTGCCGCCTTTTTCTTAGCTAGAAAAAAATGGACCTTACCAACTTTTACCTTATTGGGCTTGCTTTTTATCTATAATCAAAGTCTTTGGGATGATTTAGTCAACACTTTCACCTTAGTATTGGTATCTAGTTTTATTTCTATTGTGATTGGTATTCCTTTAGGAATTTGGATGGCAAAAAACAATACTGTCAAGCAAATTATCAATCCTATTTTGGATTTTATGCAAACTATGCCAGCCTTTGTTTATTTAATTCCTGCTGTCGCCTTCTTTGGTATCGGTATCGTACCTGGTGTTTTTGCATCTGTTATTTTTGCTTTGCCGCCTACCGTTCGTTTTACTAATCTTGCCATTCGTGAAATTCCAACGGAATTGATTGAGGCAGCTGATGCTTTTGGTAGTACTTCGCGCCAAAAATTATTTAAAGTTGAACTACCTCTTGCTAAAAATACAATTATGGCTGGTATCAATCAAACTATTATGCTGGCTCTCTCAATGGTAGTAACAGGATCTATGATCGGAGCCCCAGGGCTAGGTCGTGGTGTTTTATCTGCTTTACAACATGCTGATATCGGTTCAGGTTTTGTTAATGGACTTGCCTTGGTGATTTTAGCGATTGTTATTGACCGTTTTAGTCAGACCGCCAATCAAAGAACAAAAGATGCTAATCAAAAAAAGAACAAAACAAATACAATTATTGCTTTGGCTGCACTTGTTCTGTTTGTCTTTGCGGGAATTGCCCGACTCTTTGTTCAAGGACAATCAGCAGGTGGCGGTCAAAAAATTAAATTATCCTATGTAGAATGGGATTCCGAAGTTGCTTCCACAAATGTTTTAGCTCAGGTCTTGAAAGATCAAGGATACAAAGTAGAAATGACTCCCCTTGATAATGCCGTTATGTGGCAGTCAGTATCTAAGGGTGAAACTGATGCAATGGTCAGTGCTTGGCTACCAAACACTCATGGTGATCAATATAAAAAATATAAGAATAACATCGTTGATTTAGGACCTAATCTTAAGGGAGTTAAATTAGGTCTAGCTGTACCAACTTACATGAAGAACGTTAATCGTATTGAAGATTTGACTGATCAAGCTGATAAAAAGATTACTGGTATCGAACCTGGTGCAGGCATCATGAAAGCTGCTAACAAAGCATTGAAATCCTACAGCAATTTATCAGATTGGAAATTGGTTTCTGCTTCGACAGGTGCAATGACAACAGCTTTGGATCAAGCATATAAGAATAAAAAAGATATTGTTGTAACTGCTTGGTCTCCACACTGGATGTTTGCTAAATATAAACTGAAATATCTAAAAGATTCGAAAAAAGATTTTGGTAGTATTGAAAGCATTCATTCTATTACACGAAAAGGTCTGAAGAAAGATATACCAAAAGCAAATAAAATTATTGACAAGTTCAATTGGACGCAAAAAGACATGGAAGCAGTAATGCTTGACATCAATAATGGTATGTCTCCAGAAAAAGCAGCTAAAAAATGGATTAAAGAACATCCTAAGAAGGTTGCATCTTGGACAAGTAATAAATAAGAATAAGGAGGTTAGAACACAAGTTCTGCCTCTTATTTAATTAAAAGCTTTTGTTCTTTTCTTTCCTTACAAGGTGATTTTAAGGCTTAAATATGGTAAAATAGAGCCTATGGAGATCGAAAAAACCAATCGAATGAATGCGCTTTTTGAATTTTATGCGGCGCTTTTGACAGATAAGCAAATGAATTATATTGAGCTATATTATGCAGATGATTATAGCTTAGCTGAAATTGCTGAAGAATTTGACGTTAGTCGCCAAGCTGTTTATGATAATATTAAGCGAACCGAAAAAATTTTAGAAGACTATGAAATGAAACTTCATATGTATTCTGACTACGTCGTCCGCAGTGAAATTTTTGATGCTATAATGAAAAAATATCCTAATGATCCTTATCTGCAGAACAAGATTTCCATATTGACGACTATTGATAATAGAGACTAAAAGAGTGACATGTTTTCTTGACGTCGTAAGAAGGAGTTAGAACATACTGATTTTTATCACCCGTCTTTAGTTAGCAAGCCCTTTATTAAGATTTAATAGGAGAAGAAATATTATGGCTTTTGAAAGTTTAACCGAACGTTTACAAGGTGTCTTTAAAAATTTACGCGGCAAACGCAAACTCTCTGAAAAAGATGTACAGGAAGTCACCAAAGAAATCCGCCTCGCTTTATTAGAAGCTGATGTCGCCTTACCTGTCGTTAAAGAATTTATTAAGCGTGTTCGTAAACGCGCTGTTGGACATGAGGTTATTGATACCTTAGATCCTTCCCAACAAATCATTAAAATTGTTAACGAAGAACTGACAGCAGTCCTCGGCTCTGAAACGGCTGAAATTGAAAAATCGTCTAAAATTCCAACCATTATCATGATGGTCGGTCTTCAAGGGGCTGGTAAAACCACTTTTGCTGGCAAACTTGCTAATAAGTTAGTTAAAGAAGAAAATGCACGTCCTCTGATGATTGCTGCTGATATTTACCGACCGGCTGCTATTGACCAGTTAAAAACTTTGGGACAACAAATTAATGTACCTGTTTTTGACATGGGGACAGAGCATTCAGCAGTTGAGATTGTAAGTCAAGGTCTGGCTCAAGCCAAAGAAAATCGTAACGACTATGTTTTAATTGATACAGCCGGCCGTTTACAAATTGATGAGAAATTAATGACTGAGCTGCGTGATATCAAAGCTTTAGCCAATCCTAATGAAATTCTCTTGGTTGTTGATAGTATGATCGGTCAAGAAGCCGCAAATGTTGCACGCGAATTCAACCAACAATTAGAGGTCACTGGGGTTATCCTTACAAAAATTGATGGTGATACTCGCGGTGGTGCTGCGCTTTCCGTCCGTCAAATCACTGGAAAACCAATTAAATTCACTGGTACTGGCGAAAAGATTACCGATATTGAAACCTTCCATCCAGATCGCATGTCCTCTCGGATTTTGGGAATGGGAGACTTGCTTACCTTAATTGAGAAGGCTAGTCAGGATTACGATGAACAAAAATCAGCTGAATTAGCTGAAAAAATGCGCGAGAATTCCTTTGACTTCAATGATTTCATTGAACAATTAGATCAAGTTCAAAACATGGGATCAATGGAAGATATTCTTAAAATGATTCCTGGTATGGCTAACAATCCAGCTCTTGCCAATGTCAAAGTTGATGAAGGTGAAATTGCTAGAAAACGCGCCATCGTATCATCAATGACACCTGAAGAACGTGAGAATCCTGACCTCCTAACTCCGAGCCGCAGACGTCGTATTGCTTCTGGTTCTGGTAATACTTTTGTTAATGTCAATAAATTCATCAAAGATTTTAATCAGGCTAAGAAGATGATGCAAGGTGTCATGTCTGGTGATATGAATAAGGTCATGAAACAAATGGGGATTAATCCTAATAATATGCCTAAAAACATGGACTCATCAGCTCTTGAAGGAATGATGGGACAAGGCGGTATGCCAGATATGTCAGAGTTGAGCGGTACTAATATGGATGTGAGTCAAATGTTTGGTGGGGGACTTAAAGGTAAGGTCGGCGAATTTGCTATGAAACAATCTATGAAGAAAATGGCTAAAAGAATGAAAAAAGCCAAAAAACGTAAAAAATAACAAATCACTTTATATCATTATGAATCATTTAAATCAAACCTATAATAGTATAAAATATCGTTATAATGGTCTTCCCAATAAAATACAAATTATAATCATTGCTTTATCAGTTAGCCTCATTTATATTTTACCTTTATTGACTATTAGTAATGGAGTCTTAAATGGCGATGACCTGCATTTTCGTATTGATAGAATGTTGGGTTTATCTAGCATATGGAAAAGTCCGGTTAATTTTAGGACTTTTTACAAAGTTGGGCAGGGAGTGAATTATTTTTATCCTTTTTACAGATATAAAGGACAAGTGGTAACAGTAGATAATCGGTTGGTATCTTCTGCTTTAAGCAAATCAGGATCAACTGCTATTCATTTACCTAATGGTATTCATGAAATTAGGGTTACTTATTATTATACTGCAGTAGCAAGAGTAGCATTTGTCACATCCATCATTGTCATTATCGTAACTATAATCTATGCTGTTTTGTATCATTTGATTGAAAAACATAGGATTACTTTTAAGATCAGACAAGGTTTATTTATCTATTATTAATAGTTAAAGAGGCATCTTATGACAAATATAAAAGTTTCCATTATAACAGAAATTTTTATAAATTTCTGTTATAATGGAAACTAAAGGAGGCGTTTTATGATTTACATCGCTATTATTGGCGATCTCATTTCTTCAAAAGCCATAACCAATCGCCCTAAAAGTCAAAAACAATTGAAAAATCTCTTAAATCAAATTAATAAAAAATACAAAGAACTATTAAAATCAGCTTTTACCATTACAACTGGTGATGAATTTCAAGCTTTATTGGTTCCTAATCCTCAAATTTTTCAAATTATTGATGAGATTGCACTTGGTTTCAAACCTTACCAAATTCGTTTTGGAGTGGGAAGCGGTAGTATTTTAACTGAAATCAACCCCGAACAGAGTATCGGTTCAGATGGGCCTGCTTACTGGCATGCCAGAGCTGCTATTGATTATATTCATGATAAAAATGATTATGGAAGCAACCATTTAGCAGTTGATTTAGAAGATACAGAAACGAGCCAACAAATCAATGCTATTTTAGCTGCCTGTGAATTTATAAAATCAAAGTGGACAGTTACTCAATACGAAGTAATTGACGGCTTATTACAAGCAGGGATTTATGAGGAAAAATTCTCTCACAAAAAAATGGCGGAAAAACTTGATTTAAGCCCCAGCAGTTTCAATAAACGTCTAAAATCCAGCGGATTAAAAATATACCTCAGAAATAAAAAGGTAGCTACGACCTTACTGTTAAATGCCATTAGGAAGGAGAAGAGATGACTAAACTAAATGTTATATCACAGTTTTTGTCAGGTAATCCTGTCTTAACGCTCCTTTTGATAGCTCATTTTTTGGCTGATTTTCAGTGGCAAAGCCAGAAAATGGCTGATTTAAAATCTTCCAACTGGACTTATCTTATCAGACATCTTATCATTGTTGCTTTACCTTTAATACTACTTAGTGTTGTGATTCCTCATTCTTTTTTGGTATTATCTTTGATTTTTCTTAGTCATGTTCTTATTGATAGTGGCAAATTACTGTTAAACTCGTTCTATAAGGATAGGTCATTTATCAAAACTAAAGCTGTTTTTCTTATTGATCAAAGTCTGCATATCATTATGATGATTATCTTTTATCAATTTTATACAAAAGTAAGTATAAACTGGCTTAGTGATTTTCAGTATTTTTTAAAGTTAATGCTGTTTCTTATTCTCATCACTAAACCAGTAAATATTATTTTTAAGCTTTTCTTTAGTAAATATCAAGTTAAAGATAATATTGAAGATGAAACCATTACAGGGGCTGGTGCGACGATTGGCTTATTAGAGCGATTGATTATGGGAATTTTTCTCTTATTTGGACAATTCGCTTCCATTGGTTTAGTGTTTACAGCGAAATCTATTGCTCGTTATGATAAAATTGCTAAGAATCAAGCTTTTGCAGAATACTATCTTATCGGTTCTCTATTTAGTATTATTTGTGTTTTAATCATTTATGCTATCTGTTTAATCTAAAAAAAGATTTAGACTTCTTGCCTGAAAAATCTAAATCTTTTTATTTTTTGAAAAGAAATGAATGAATTGAACACGAATAATATAGTGGAGGTATCTTATGTATTCAATCCATTCTGCAAAAGAAGCACTATTGCCTAGAGAACGTCTCATGACTTATGGTCCTGAAAGTTTGAGTAATCAAGAATTATTGGCTATATTATTGCGAACTGGTACTAAAAAGGAACATGTTCTCAATCTCTCAATAAAAATTTTAAATGGTCTAGATAGCTTGGCCGATTTTCGCAGCTTATCCTTAGAAGAACTGCAGGAAATTGAAGGAATCGGTCAAGTACGATCAGTAGAAATTAAAGCTATGCTGGAATTATCCAAAAGAATCAATCAAGCTGAATACAATTTTAAAGAACGTATTTTAAGCAGCGAACGTTTAGCTAAAATAATGATGAGTGAATTAGGCGATAAGAGACAGGAACACCTTATTGCTATATATCTTGACACTCAAAATCGTGTGATAAAAAAACAAGTCATTTTTATTGGCAGCGTCAGACGATCTGTTGCTGAACCCCGAGAAATCCTTCATTATGCTTGTAAAAGTATGGCAACATCACTTATTATTGTCCATAATCATCCTTCAGGTTCAACTTATCCAAGCGAGAATGACCTGCGATTTACAGAAAAAATAAAACGATCCTGTGATGATTTAGGAATCGTCTTTTTAGATCATATTATTGTCGGGAAAAAAGAATATTACAGTTTTCGTGAGGAAACAGATCTTGTTTAAAGTTCTCTAACAACATAATTGAAAAGTTCTCGATCCTCTTTTCGTGATTCAAGCAGCAGTTCAGGGTGCCATTGAACACCTAGAAAAGTGATATCAGAATTACGAGACGTCACCGCTTCAATAGTATCATCAGTAGGATCATAAGCAATAATTTCCAAATCATCCGCAAGACGTTTAATGCTCTGATGATGGAAGGAATTAATCGAAGTAGAGGTGCCGTAAATTTTTTCTAGAGCGGTATCAGGCTTAATTAGCATATTTTGGCTGAGATAGTCAGTAGGAGCATCTTGCCAATGGTGTTCAATATCTTGATTAAGTGAGCCACCCAATGCAATATTCATTAATTGAGTTCCGCGGCAAACAGAAAAAATAGGTTTTTCTTGCTTAATCGTTTCTTCAACGAGAGCAAACTCAAATAAATCACGCGCCAAATAAAAATCGTTATCACTTGTATCTTTGTCTTCACCATAAAAAACAGGGTCAACATTTTGACCGCCGGTTAAGATAAGTTTATCAATCATTGAAACATAATATTCGGCAAAACTGGGATCACTGATAGGGATAACTAGCGGTAGACCGCCAGCTTCCTGAACCCCCTTGACATAACCAGATGGTGTATAAGACCAAGTGATATCGGGAAATTTAGCATGTGGCCTTTCATTACCCGAAATACCAATAATAGGTTTATTCATAGAATCTCCTTATTTATCTTTTTTTAGAATTGTTCTTGATTCATAAAATACAATAGAGTTTGTAATTCGCTAGTTAAATCGACATATTGAGCAACAACTCCCTTTGGCAAGGAAAGATGAACAGGTGAAAAACACAAGATTCCTTTGATCCCAGCATCAATAAGTATATTGGCGACTTCTTGAGCTTTACTGCTAGGAACTGTTAAAATAGCTGTTTGAACGTCTGTACCAATCAATTTTTCTTTTATACTAGAAATGCCGTAAATAGGAATACCGTCACTTGTCGTTTGACCGACCTGTTCATTATCATCTGTATCAAATGCCATAGCAATTTTCATTTTATTACGTTCATGAAAACGATAATTCAGGAGAGCACGACCAATATTGCCAACTCCCACAAGAAGGACATTCGTAGTTGATGTATCATTGAGAATATCAGCAAAAAAGTTCATTAGTTTTTTAACATCATAACCAAAACCACGACGGCCTAACTCGCCAAAATAAGAAAAATCACGTCTAACTGTCGCTGAATCGATACCAATGGCTTCCGCTATTTGCTTAGAACTTGCCTTTTCTATATTTTCTGAATGGAAGCGTTTAAAAATACGGTAATAAAGTGATAAACGCTTGATTGTCGCCTTAGGGATAGTTTTATCGAAAGTCACTGTACTTCCTCCTTTTTCTATATACTATTGTAAAAAAAGTTTGTGAAAAATGCAACATCTTTTGAAGGGTCTTGTGATAGACATTTCTTATATAGTCTTTAGTTTTTTTTATAACAAATTTGACCACCCGTTAGACGGGTGGTCATAATTATAAGGGGTACTGTTAATTTTGATGGAGTAAAAGTTTTCTTTTGTTTCAAACCATTGATATAAGATTGTTAAAAATTTCTCTCCAATCTCTGTATTAAACTAACGGCTCCAGTATATTAAACACTGTTAGACTTTACTTTGCCTTTTATCTAACTTTCTTTTCAAAAATATCACGTTCAACTAAACTGTCCATTAAAAAATAAAATTTATCCTGAATAATGTGATTCTCTTCTGATTTGAAAATATTGACAACTCTAAGTCCAGATTTATCTGTAATGGTCAGTTTAAAGGCTGTTAAGTCTTTATTAATGGTGATTTTTAATGGGAAACCCTCCCCACTATTAGGAACCTTTTCTAATAGGCGATTTAATTCGTAATTACCTAATTTGTTTTGCATAAAAGTCGTATCTTGTAGGGTAAATTTTTTTACTTTAGAGCTGATTGTATAACTGTACTTACAATCAGGTAATTGTATTGTTTTTTCAAAAGCCATTTTATTTTCCTATAATTTCTTTAATTTTTACTGCTAATGCCTTAACCTCATCTGGAGTATTCAAGTCTGAAAAACTGATACGTATTGACTCTTGAAGCCGTACAGAATCTAATCCATATTTTGCTATCAAGACATGACTGGGATCAACAGTACCAGCCGTACAAGCGGAACCAGTTGAAATTGCAAATCCTGCTAGATCTAATTGTGTCAGTAAAATACTATTATTATAATTAGGGAAACCAATATTAATAACATGAGGAAGAGCATCTTCATTAGAATTAAGATAGTAATCTAAACCTTCCAATTCATCTAGGAATAACTTTTTGAGTCCGTCAATATAGTTTAAAACATTTTCCTGATGAAGATAACTATCCTTTAAAGCTTGAGTAAGACCAACAATTCCGATGAGATTTTCTGTACTGGCACGCCGTTTTTCTTCTTGCTCACCCCCATGAAGCAGATTATCAAAATGAAGATTATCAGCAACATACAGAATCCCTACCCCTTTTGGACCATGAAATTTATGAGCAGAAGCGGAAAGAAAATCAATGTTTAGTTCTTTAGGGTGAATAGGCAGTTTGCCAACTGTTTGAACAGCATCAACGTGAAAAACTGCCTGATGTTCTTTAATCACATTGCCGATTTCTTGAATTGGCAATATATCTCCTGTTTCATTATTAGCAAACATTATAGATACTAAAATCGTATCAGATCGCAAAGCGTCTTTAACTTGTTGCATAAGAATTTTACCTTTGATAGGATTAAGGTAAGTCACTTCAAAACCAAAACGTTGTTCTAAGTAATCAAGAGTATGCAAAACAGAATGATGTTCAATGCTAGTTGAGATAATGTGTTTACCTTTGAACTGATTTGCTAGAGCATAACCTTTAATGGCAGTATTATTGCTCTCAGTTCCACCAGAAGTAAAAATAATATTTCGCGATTTTACATCAAAAATCTGAGCAACTTGTTGACGACGCTCTCTTAAGACCTTATTAGCCGTTCTACCATAAGTATGAATACTAGAAGGATTGCCAAAAACAGAAGTCATCGTGTCTGTCATAGCGTTTATGACTGTTGAGGTGAGAGGAGTAGTTGCAGCATTATCAAAATAAATCACAACTTAAGCTTCATCTCCTTTACGATTATAAGCAAACAATGGACTTACCGGTCGTCTTTCATGAATGCGAATGATTGCCTCTCCAATTAACTCGCTAGCAGACAAATAATGTAAATTGCTAGGTAATTCTTGTTCCGTGTAAACAGAATCTGTAATCAAGATATCTTTAATAGGAGCTGCTTGCAAAATTTCAGTGGCACCGCTGGCAAACAATCCATGACTAGCAACAGCGTAAATTTCAGTAGCGCCCCCGCGTTCAACAATTTTGGCGGACTCTGCAAACGTTTTTCCTGTATTAAGAATATCATCAATTAAAATAGCTTTTTTGCCTGCTACCTCACCGATAATATAACCTTCTTCACGTGAAGAATCATCATCCTGAGCATAGTCAATAATAGCAATAGGTGCATCAAGGTATTGTGCTAGACTGCGAGCACGTTTAATACCAGAATTTTTAGGGCTGACAACTACAATATCTTCGCCATACAAACCAAGATTGGTATAGTGATCAGCAAATAGCGGTGTAGTAAATAAATTGTCAACAGGAATATCAAAGAAACCTTGCACCTGTACAGCATGTAAATCTAAGGTTAGCACACGGTCAACACCTGCTTTAACCAGCATATTAGCAACTAATTTTGCCGTAATAGGTTCACGAGCAGCAGCGATGCGATCTTGACGCGAATAGCCAAAATAAGGAATGACAACATTAACACTGTTAGCACTTGCGCGTTTGCAAGCATCAACCATAATTAAAAGTTCCCAAAGGTGATTATTAACCGGATAACTGGTTGATTGGATGACATAGATATCGTTACCGCGAACACTTTCTTCAATGTTAATCATAATTTCACCGTCAGAGAATTGACGAGAAGATAATTTTCCTAATGGTACACCAACAACTTTTGCAATTTTTTCAGCAATGGCTGTATTAGAAGTCAAAGAAAAAAGTTTTAAGTGTTTGTCAGGATAAGCGTTAGACATGTTTTAATAGGCTCCTTTTGTATTCTGAAATCATTTTATCAAAAATTTCCCTTTTTTTCATCTCTTTAATAAAATAAGAAAACAAAAACTTTGTCCTTGGGTTTATTCAGTTAAAGTAGCAGAAAAACGTGCTACCTTACTTCTAGCATATTTAAATTTAATATGGTTCGCCTTTAAAAAAGCTTCAAAATCAGCCTTACCTTTTTGAGCATCAGCAACCTCTAATTCAAGTTCATAATCTTGCCGTCCTGCGTAGCAATTATAGTCAAGAGCCATAAGTCCGATTTTCGTATTAATTTCACGACGTGTTGTTGTCAGATTTCCCAAGACTGTTAACTTGCTTAAGTTAATTCCTGCTCGGATAAGGAATTGCTTTATCTCAATATTGGGTAATTGTTTGCTTTTTATAATCTCTTGAGCCTCTGTCAGACTTAACTGATGATTGTATTCTAAATTTCCAATCTTTTTTGGAACCTTTAAAGTTAACTCTGCACTATGAGTAAAAGTTCTGATGCGCAGAGACATTTTATGGGTCTTTAACTCAAAATTAATTGTATCAAAGTAATAGTTGGTTTGTACAATTGGTTCAACCTGCTGCAGATAGTCTTTGATACGATTAAATTCTTCTTTAGTCAAAAGTGTTTTGTATTCAATTTCAATATGGTTCATCTTTTTTCCTTTGTTAAGCTTATTTATTATGATATAATGAAGTATTCAATTGAAGAAAAAGTCTTTTTTGAGTCGCCCGTAGGTGAAATTATCCAGTGAATGATTTCAAGAATCCAGAGTATTCCATACCTAAGTTCAGGACACAAGACACAAAAGGCATTGGGCATCCGCAGATAAAGGCAAATAGAGAGTAGGAGGCAGAAACATTAAGATTCTAGGAGAACTCATCTTTTTGCAGCTGTCCGCAACCCGTCTTCAATTAAGATTTTTGAGTCTAAAGTCTCAAATCTTCCAAGTAGCAGAAGCATTGATGTTTCTGCCATTTTTAACACAGCTAAAATCTTGTTCGGGGCTTGCTTTGCTCGCAATAAAGGAAATTAGAATCGAATTTGCAGAGCTAAAAATTTTTTAAGTTGAAAAATAGATCTGTATACATTCTAATTAGTTTAATTCTATACAAAAGTCTTATTTTTGACAAGAAAGGAGGGCTGAAAACTTATGAATTGGGAAGAATTTCTGGACCCTTATATTCAGGCAGTAGGTGAATTAAAAATTAAGTTCAGAGGAATTCGTAAGCAATTTCGTAAGCAAAAACGCCATTCACCAATTGAATTTGTGACAGGACGTGTTAAACCAATCGAAAGTATCAAAGAAAAAATGGTTTTACGAGGAATTAAAAAGGAAAACCTCACTCAAGATATGCAGGATATTGCGGGATTAAGAATTATGGTTCAGTTTGTTGATGATGTCAACGATGTTTTAGAGCTTTTACGTCAACGCAAAGACATGAAAGTGATACAAGAACGTGATTATATCAATAATTTAAAACCCAGCGGTTATCGCTCTTATCACGTTATTGTTGAATATCCTGTTGATACTATCAGTGGACAAAGAATTATTATGGCTGAAATCCAAATTCGAACTCTGGCTATGAATTTTTGGGCAACAATTGAACACTCTCTCAATTACAAATACCATGGTGAATTTCCTGAAGATATTAAAAGACGTTTAGAATTAACCTCCAAAATTGCTTTTCAATTAGACGAGGAAATGCGGCAGATTCGCGATGACATTAAGGAAGCACAACTATTATTTGATGCTGAGACTAGAAAGCTAAACGATGGTGTAGGAAATAGTGATGACACAGATGAACTTTACCGATAAAATTAAAGTTGCTATTATAGCAAATGGAAAATATCAAAGTAAACGCCTAACAGCAAAACTTTTTGCAATATTAAGAAATGATGATAGATTTTATCTAACCAAAAAAAATCCTGATATTGTTATTACGATTGGTGGTGATGGTATGCTCTTGTCTGCCTTTCATATGTATGAAAAGTGCTTGGATCATGTTAGATTTGTTGGTATTCATACAGGACATTTAGGTTTTTATACTGATTATCGTGATTTTGAAGTCGATAAGTTATTAGAGAATTTACATTCTGATAAAGGCGAAAAGGCATCTTATCCTATCTTAAAAGTGACTGCTACGCTAGCTGATGGTCGTCAGTTAACATCCAGAGCTCTTAACGAAGCTACTATTAGAAGAATTGAAAAAACCATGGTAGCAGATGTCGTTATCAATAAGGTTCATTTTGAGCGTTTTCGAGGAGACGGCATTTCTGTTTCCACTCCAACTGGAAGCACCGCTTATAACAAATCATTAGGGGGGGCTGTTTTGCACCCGACCATTGAAGCCTTACAGTTAACAGAAATTTCAAGTCTTAACAATCGTGTCTTTAGAACATTAGGAAGCTCCATTATTGTTCCTAAAAAAGACAAAATTGAAATCGTTCCTAAACGCTTAGGGTCTTATGTTCTATCTATTGATAATAAAACTTATACGCATCGAAATGTTGCTAAAATTGAATATGAAATTGATCGTAAAAAAATTAGCTTTGTATCAACACCAAGCCACACTAGTTTTTGGGAACGCGTCAAGGATGCTTTTATCGGAGATTTCGATTCATGAGGTTTGAATTCATTGCTGATCGAAAAGTAAAAGTTAAAACTTTCTTAAAAAGCCATGATATTTCTAAGACTTTGTTAGCTAAAATCAAATTTAAAGGCGGTCAAATATTAGTAAATGATCAAGAAGAAAATGCTATTTATCTTCTTGATATAGGCGATCGGGTAACTATAATAATTCCCGACGAAGAAGCGCTTGAAACTTTACAGCCCATTAAGCATGATTTGAATATTGTTTATGAAGATGAACATTTTTTAATTTTGGATAAACCTGCTGGTTATGCTAGTATTCCTAGCATCTTACATACCAATACCATAGCCAATTTTGTTAAATATTATTATCTCAAAAAAGATTATCCCAATAAGCAAATCCATATTGTAACAAGGCTTGATAAGGATACTAGCGGTCTTATGCTTTTAGCCAAGCATGGTTATGCTCATGCTAGGCTGGATAAGCAGCTGCAAAAGAAGACCATTAAAAAACGGTATTATGCGCTTGTTTCTGGACAAGGGCAACTGCCTGATCAAGGAGAGATCATCGCTCCTATTGCAAGACCGGAAGATAGTATCATTACACGCTGTGTTCACCCTTCTGGTAAATATGCACATACAAGTTATAAAGTATTAGCTCGTTACGGTGATATCGCCTTGGTTGATATTCAACTTCATACCGGCCGAACTCACCAAATTCGCGTACACTTTGCTCATATTGGTTTTCCCCTTTTAGGAGATGATTTATATGGAGGAGAAATGGGGTATGGTTTAAAAAGACAAGCTCTTCACTGCCATTTTTTGTCTTTTGTGGATCCTTTTTCCAAAGAACATAAGCAGTACAATAGTTCCTTGACAGAAGACCTTGATAGCGTTATCATAGATTTACAAAAACATTAGATAGGGGTATTTACATATGGGTATTCGCTCTTTATTTGGCAGCTTGAGAGAAAAAATTGTCAGCAAAAATGTGAGGATCGTTTTTCCTGAAGGAAATGATGAACGTGTTGTTCGGGCAGCTGCTCGTCTTAAATTTGAAGGTTTGATTGAACCAATTATTTTAGGAGATGCGACTGAAGTCCGTAATTTGTTGACAAAGCTCGGTTTTGCTGATCAGGACTATACGATCATTAATCCCGAAGACTATACAGATTTTGAACATATGAAACAAGAATTTGTAGAAATTCGCAAAGGTAAAGCAACCATTGAAGATGCTGAGCAGCTATTGAAAGACGTCAACTATTTTGGTGTGATGTTAGTAAAACTCGGTTTAGCAGATGGTATGGTTTCTGGTGCTATTCATTCAACAGCAGATACTGTTCGCCCTGCACTTCAAATTATCAAAACGAAACCAGAAATTTCGCGAACATCAGGTGTCTTCTTAATGAATCGTGAAACCACTGACCAACGTTTGATTTTTGCAGACTGCGCTATCAATATTGAACCGGATGAACAAGAATTAGCTGAAATTGCCATCAATACAGCAGATACAGCAAAAATTTTTGATATTGATCCTAAAATCGCTATGCTGAGTTTTTCTACTAAAGGCAGTGCAAAGGCTTCTCAAGTTGAAAAAGTTCAAGAAGCAACCCGCATTGCTAAAGAACTTCGTCCTGAAATTACCTTAGATGGAGAACTTCAATTTGATGCTGCCTTTGTACCGACAACAGCTAAAATTAAAGCGCCGGAAAGTGACGTAGCAGGACAAGCCAATGTCTTTATTTTCCCAGATCTCCAATCAGGAAATATTGGTTACAAAATCGCTCAACGTCTGGGAATGTTTGATGCTATCGGACCAATCTTGCAAGGCTTAAATATGCCAGTAAACGATCTCTCACGCGGATCAAGTGCTGAAGATATTTACAAACTTGCTATTATCACAGCTGCGCAAACCCTTGATAATACTAAATAAACTAAAAAGACAAACTCCAAAATAACGGAATTTGTCTTAGACTAGAGACTAGAATAAAAAATCTAAGTCTCTTTTTTACATATGAGATATTCAAATCTGATTAAATCAACTTTTTCCAAAATCTTTGTTGAATAAAGCAATGTAATCCTCCAAAGAGAAGTAGCACCATAACAACCAAAACGATTCCAACTCCTAAAACTGAAGTTTTAAGAGAAACAATAATGGCTAATACTAATAAAAAGCTACCAATAAGTAAATTTCCAAAAATTACTGCCATAAGGAACCACTGGCCTGAACCTCTTGAAAATAATTGCGCCACATTTTGCCAATGAAGTGTTAAAAGACGATAATCACGCCAGTACATTAATTCCCCCAAGATAAAAGTTGAAAGTACCATTCCAATGATAAAACTGATTAATAGAATAATTGGAATATTTAACAAAAAGAGGCCTATTATCAAATAAATAAAGACTAAGAAACCAGCTTGTACTGCTAAAAGATAATAGAATTTCTGTTTCAAAAATGTTTTAAAAGAAATTGGTAAAGTTTTTAAAAAGGTATAATTTTCTTTTTCTAGAGAAATTCCGACCCCCATAAAACTAGTAGGAGTTGCAATAAAGCTTCCCAAAATAATGCCAATAATAAAAGCTATTCCGAAAAAGTCAGATGAAATATGTTGAAAAAGAGATCTTCCTGATGAAAGAATCGGTCCTATAAATGCAATGATAAAAATCAAAGGCATCAAATAACTTTGGATAAGAAGTGTCGCATCTTTGAGAGTATCTAAATGATGCTTGCGAAGAGTTTGTGCTAAACTAACATCTTTTCTTCTTAATTTAACCTTTTTCTTAGTAGGCTGTCCTTCTTGAATGGATAAAAATTGTTCAAAATAGTGAGAAATAATCGTACGTTGAATAAAAACTAACAAAATGATAGTTATGGTGATTCCTAACCAAAAATTTAAAAGACTTGCGGTTGAAAAGGGATTAATGACGATATCATGAAAGCCTCTAAAATAAGGTAGACTCATCATTTTAACCCGACCACTCTCATTTACTGATTGATTAGTAAACTGAACATAAAACAGTACTCCGATAGCCAAAGCTGTTGAAAAGAACATTAGAATTGTTGAGATCAGTTTTTTGTGTACACTCTTGACCAAAACTTGTCCAATCAAATAGATGAGAATAATGCTGATACAATTGATAGCAAGTAATAGCAGCAAGAAATTAATAATAGTCGCTATAATAGCCAATAAAATAGAATGCGTCATCTGCCAGTAAGCAATTCCAAAAAGTGAAATAATAGGCATAAGAAAAGGAAGACTTCCTCCTTGAGACGAAATCAATTTAGCTAAATAAACTTCTTTTTCTTTAACTGGTAAAGGAAGGTAGAGTTTAGTATCATTACTATCATAAAATACAGCAAAGAGTGTTGTGAAACCTGAAACAATAGCAATAGTACTAAAAAGGGCGACTTGGAAAGAAAAATAACCACTTGATTTGGAATAATCAACTACCAAAAACATGGTAGAGTAAACAAATAAAAAGAGTATAAGTAAGAAGAGTTGCTGTTTTAAAACTGTTTTATAGGCTGCAATCTGCTTATCAGGGTTTTTCTCTCGTTTTTTTTGAACAGTCGTTAAAGCTTGAGGATTGGAATAGAGAATATTGATTTTTATCAATTCCCAAATAGTTCTATAGCTCATTCCTCATCACCTACCTTTGATTCTTCCTTTCGTCCAGCTAACTCAAGGTAGATACTTTCTAAATCTTGATTCGGATAATTGGCCTTTAATTCTTCTAAAGTACCAACGAAAATAAGTTTACCATGTCTAAGAATACCAATACGATCGCACAATTGTTCAGCAACTGATAAAACATGGGTTGAAAAGAGGACCGTATTGCCATCTTGAGCATGCTTTTTCATCATTTCTTTCAAATCATAAGAGGCCTGTGGGTCAAGTCCTGTCAATGGTTCATCTAAAATCCAAATATCTGGATTTGGAATGAGAGCACCAATAACAATAACTTTTTGTCGCATTCCATGTGAAAAGCTCTCGATGGTTTCAAATTGTCTATCGGAAATATCAAAAAGGTTAGCTAATTTAGTCATTCGCTCTTGGGCAATTTCTTCTTCAACGCCATAAATCTTTGATAGAAAATGCCAATATTCATAAGCTGTTAGATTTAGGAAAATATCGGGAGAATCAGGTACATAAGCGATTCGTTTTTTTATCGCATCACGATGTTCTGTTAATTTGAAATCATCTATAAAGATATTGCCATAACTCGCTTCAATAATTGATGTCAACAAACTGATAGTCGTCGTTTTCCCAGCACCGTTATGGCCAATCAACCCAAAAATTTCACCGTTTTCTATAGTCAAATTAAGGTCACTAAGTGCCTCAGTTGTTCCATAAATTTTAGAAATATGCTCAAATCTAATCATAAAAACTCCTCCTTTGTAAGATTATTATACTACTGAAATCATACAATTAAAAGTCTCTTTAAAGAAAAAATTGTGACAAAGTTTTGACACGACAGGAGTATTTCTGGGCAAAAATGAAATAATGTGTTATGATTAATTTAAAAAGTGAAGGAGAATCAAAATGGCAGAAACAGTATTGATTACAGGTGCTTCGGCGGGTTTTGGCAAGGCTATGACTGAAACTTTTATTCATTCTGGTTACCGTGTTATCGGAGCAGCCAGACGCTTAGAAAAACTTGGAAAACTTAGAGAAGCCTTAGGGGAACATTTTTATCCTTTGCAATTAGATATGACTGATACATCCTCTATTAACAAGGCTTTAGCGAATTTACCTAAAGAATGGTCAAAAATTGAACTCCTTGTTAACAATGCAGGACTGGCTTTAGGTCTTGATAAGGCTTATGAGGCTAATTTCAAGGATTGGGAAACCATGATTGCGACTAATATCATTGGTCTGACTTATTTAACCCGTCAAATTTTGCCTGATATGGTTGCAAGAAAATCAGGGCATATTATCAATATCGGCTCGACTGCAGGTACTTATCCTTATCCGGGCGGTAATGTTTATGGTGCCAGCAAAGCCTTTGTTAAGCAATTCAGTTTGAACCTACGAGCGGATTTGGCTGGTACTAAAGTGCGAGTGACCAACATTGAACCCGGACTTTGTGGTAGCACAGAATTCTCGACCATTCGTTTCAAAGGAGATAAGAAGCGTGCTGAACAGCTATATGAAGGTGCTCACAGCATTCAGCCGCAAGATATTGCCAATGCTGTTCTCTGGACTTTTCAACAACCTAAACACGTTAATATCAATCGTATTGAAATTATGCCAACATCGCAAAGTTTCGGTCCTCAGCCAGTTGAAAGGGACTATTAGAAAGTTAAACATTTTATGACAGAATCATCTATTAATCTTTTGTTTTCAATTGATAATCGCTTTGTTGAACAGTTCAAAGTCACCTTATATTCTTTGTATCAAAATACTTCCAATAAAAACTTAAAGATTTATATGTTACAAAAGGAGTTATTAGCCGATCATAAAGCAATTGAGCGTTTTTGTTATCAATTAGGACTGTCTTATAAACCAATTATTATTGGTGAGGAGGACTTCAAAGATGCTCCAGTTAGCGATCGTTATCCAGAAACCATTTATTACCGCCTCTTAGCTCAAGACTATCTTCCTAAAAGCCTAGATAAAATCCTTTATTTAGATGCCGATATTCTCTGTCTTAATGATATAGCCCCTCTCTATCAAATGGATATGAAAAATTATATTTATGCAGCCGCTAGTCATGTATCAGATAAAAGTATTACTGATATTGTCAACAAACTACGCTTGAATAATTTTGAAGCAGAGGGTTATTTCAATTCTGGTGTTCTTTTGATGAATTTAGAACAATGCCGGCAGAAGATTAAACCACAAGATATTATGAATTATATTTCTAGAAAAGGAAATACCCTATTATTACCGGATCAAGACGTTCTCAATGCACTGTATGGTACGAAAACGCATCTTATCCCTGATGAAATTTATAATTATGATGCTAGATATAATATCATCTATTTTACTCGTAGTCTTGGAGAATGGGATCTTGATTGGGTCATTGAAAATACGGTTTTCTTACATTTTTGTGGTAAAGATAAACCTTGGAGAAAAGACTACAAGGGACGCTATGCAGCTCTGTATAAACATTATCAGCATAGAGTTAAAATATTAGAAAAATAAGAAAGAATGGGAGTGGAAGTCTCATTGATTTTTAAAAGAATAAAGGACCACTTTATTGGCTGTTTTGTACAAAATCTATGGTATGGGGGGCTTGCTGGCTATAGATGAGTTGAATCTTATTAGGAGATATTGATGGCACGTATTTTACAAATTGAAGATAATAATGATATCCAGAAAATTTTACGAGACTTTTTTTCAGAAGAGCATGAGGTAATCCAAGCATACTCAGGAACCGAGGGCTTGCGGTTATTTGAATCGGAAAATATTGACCTAGTTCTTTTAGACATTATGCTGCCTGGAAAAAGCGGTGAACAAGTTCTTCAAGAAATTCGCAAAGTTAGCTCTGTTCCCATTATCATGCTGACTGCTCTTAGTGATAAGCAGATGATCAGTCAATATTTGCTTGCAGGTGCTAACGATTATATCGTCAAACCTTTTAATCTCGAAGAAGTTTATGCACGGGTGACAGTTCAACTACGTAGTGTAACAAAAAGCCACAATCCAGCAACTACTAAACAGACGGCTTTGTCAATTAAAAATATCACTGTCAATCCCGATACTTTTGAAATTTCTTATTTAGAAAAATCTGTACGATTAGGAAAGAAAGAATTTCAGATTTTACATGCCTTGCTTCAGTACCCTAAGAAAATATTTACCAAAGAAGACTTGTATGAATCGGTTTGGAAAGAGCCTTACTTACCCGGTGATAATACTTTAAATGCGCAGTTAAGCAATCTTCGCAGGAAACTCGCACAGGTTGATGATAGCACAGACTACATTGAAACAATCTGGGGATTAGGTGTTCGACTAAAAGGAGAAGATTGATGATTGTGATCTTATTTTTTGGTTTAAGTCTTGCCTTTATTCTAGCCATAATCTATCTTATACGCTACCATTTGGCAGTGAAATCTCTGAGTCAACAGATTGAAGAAAAAATAAATAATACTAGTCAGAGACGTTTTACATTGAAAAATCAACCTAAAAGTCTCATTGAATTAACAAATAAGATCGAAAATCTATTTGAAAAGATTGAAAAGACAAGCCTTATAGCTCTTCAGGAAAAGAAAACCTTAGATATGGCTATTAGTAACATCGCCCATGATATTCGAACACCCTTGACCATTGCTAGCGGTTATACTCAAAAAAGTCTGCATAAGGAAACAGTTGATGCAGCCGATTTGGAAAAAATTTCTGAAAATCTGACTATAGTTTCTAAACGTCTTGAAGCTCTTTTGGAATATCGTCGCCTTACAGAAGGAACTATCCGACCGCAGGTACAAAAGATTGCGCTGTCACATCTTGTTACCAAGAGTATTCTTTCATATTACGATATGTTTCAACAGGTTGGTATAACGCTTGATTTGCAGATTGAGGAAAAGATTCCATTTGAGACAGATCCTGAGATTTTTGAACGTTTTTTTCAAAATATTATTAGTAATATTCTTAAACACGGCAAAAATCAAGCACAGTTAATCTTGAAGAAAACAGATCAAAAAATTGTTCTGCAAACCAAAAATATCGTCCGGCAGCCCATCCAGCATTTGGATCAGCTGACAACACGTTTTTATACAGAAAACATGTCAGATACGGAAAAATCTTCAGGCCTGGGACTTTATATCACACAGCATTTAGTGGACATTTTAGGCGGGGAATTGATTTTAACAACTGAAGGGAATTGGTTTATTTTAACTGTAACGCTATAAAAAAAGAATCATTGTGCATAAAATATAATAATGCACAATGATTCTTTTTATAAGTCTTGCTTTTTAAAAATAATTAAACCAAATAATGCAAAGATGACGATAAATCCGAGAGCAACTAAAGCCGAATTTTGTGCAACAGTTGCATCACTTGCAAGGACAAAGTTGAAATTTAAGCCAAAGTACTTAAATAGTTCTATTTTAGGGAAGAAAACGGTAGGGAGGCCCAAGACGGCAGTCCCAAGAATAAAACTTACAAAGATAGCTACAATTGAGTGAGTCATATAAAGAGCAAAGGTAGCGATGCTGGCCCATGCAATACTGCATAGTAGTTGGATAAGGACTGTTACCGCAAAATGTGCAGCGAAATTATGAGGTGCTGTACCCAGACCATGAACGATTGTTCCCAAAATGAAAGCTAGTGCATATGAGAGGATAAACTGACTAAATGAGATAGCAATAATGACAGAAGCTTTCGCAAAGAAATAACCGGTTCGCGACACACCGCAAGTAATACTATTTTTATATAATTTTTGATTTAAATCCACACCAACAACGATAGCAATAATAATTAAGATAAACAACACTGTAGTAGAAATATTATTCGAGCAATTGACAAGAGCTTTAAAACCAGTCCAAGTAGTTTTTACTTTTTGTGGAAGCTGGATACCAACGTGCCCTGTATCTCCAAAAAAAACACCAGAAATAATATTTAATATTAGAAAAAATTCTGAAATCCAAAAACCTTTGGAGTGAAATAGACGATAGAAATCAGCTTGAATTGTGTGTAACATAACGAACTCTCCTTTCTTTATTATTCTACAATTTGTGTGAAGTAATCTTCTAAATCTTGGCGTTTGTAGTAGATTTCGTCAATATCAACAGCATTTGCAACTAGTTCTTTGACAATGCCTTTGATACTATGAGATTGTCCGAACACATGAATTTCATTGTCCGCGTTAGTGACCTTAATACGATAATTCATTTGATCCTGAAGAATTTGGCTGGCTTCATTGATATGACTGGTCTTTAAAACGATATAGTCTTCGCTTTGGGTATCAAAATCAGCCTTGCTAATTTCCTTGATAATACGACCATTCTCAATAATACCGAACTTAGTGGCCACTTGATAAAGCTCAGATAGGATATGACTGGAAATAATCACTGTCATGTCGTGTTCTTCGTTAAGTTTCTTAATCATGTGCCGAAATTCTTTGATCGCCACGGGATCCAAGCCATTAATTGGTTCGTCTAAGATAAGAAAATCTGGTTTGACAATCAAAGCTATAGCTATACCCAGACGCTGTTTCATACCAAGTGAAAAACCACGAAATTTTTTCTTACCTGTATTGGTAAGGCCAACCAGCGTTAAACTTTCGTCAATCACTTTGTCAGCATTAGGAACATGCCGTGCCTTGCAGTAGTAGTGCAGATTTTGTCGGGCAGTCAAATGATTAAGTGCAACAGGTGTCTCAATCACAGAACCGACACGCTTAAGAGCGTGTGTCCATTCGCTCTGGGTGCTAGAACCAAAGACTGAAACACTTCCCTGACTTGGTTGAATAAGCTTTGTAATGACTTTGATGAGAGTTGTCTTACCTGCACCATTTTTACCAATTAGCCCATAAATCTCACCTTTTTGAATGGTAAGATTAACATTATCAAGTGCTAATTGTTGTCCATATCGTTTGGACAAGTGTTTGATTTCAAGAAATAAAAGGTTATCGTATCTTTCCGAAAAACTATAATTTTCTTGAAAATAATGTGTAAGTGTGCTATACTTTTAATAATCACAATTATGGAGCTATATTTAAATGAGACGTGAACTCTTACTTGAAAAAATTGACGAACTTAAGGAACTTATGCCTTGGTATGTGCTAGAGTATTATCAATCTAAATTGACAGTTCCTTATAGTTTTACGACTTTATATGAATACTTAAAAGAATATCGGCGTTTCTTTGAATGGTTAATTGATTCTGGTGTCTCTAATGCGAATAAACTTGCTGATATTCCGCTGGAAACTTTGGAGCATCTTAGTAAAAAAGATATGGAATCCTTTATTCTCTATTTACGAGAACGAACTCTTTTAAACACTAAAAACAAACGTCAAGGTGTTTCTCAGACAACGATAAACCGCACACTTTCAGCCTTATCAAGCCTTTATAAATACTTGACTGAGGAAGTTGAAAATGCTGATGGTGAACCTTATTTTTATCGAAATGTCATGAAAAAGGTATCAACTAAAAAGAAAAAGGAAACATTGGCCGCACGAGCTGAGAATATTAAACAAAAGCTCTTTTTAGGCAATGAAACAATGGAATTTTTAGAATATGTGGATTGTGAATATGAACACAAACTTTCTAAACGCGCTCTTTCCTCTTTTCGAAAAAATAAAGAAAGAGATTTGGCAATTATTGCTTTGCTGCTAGCATCTGGAGTTCGTCTTTCAGAGGCTGTTAACCTTGATCTTAAGGATGTTAATCTCAATATGATGATTATTGAAGTTACCCGTAAGGGCGGCAAACACGATTCGGTTAATGTCGCTGGTTTCGCTAAACCTTATTTAGAAAACTACATTACTATCAGACGGGGGCGCTACAAGGCTAAAAAGACTGATCTAGCTTTCTTTTTATCCGAATATCGTGGTGTTCCTAATCGCATGGATGCTTCTTCTATTGAAAAAATGGTTGCTAAATATTCGCAAGATTTCAAAATCCGCGTCACTCCCCACAAACTAAGACACACGCTTGCAACTAGATTATACGATGCTACCAAATCACAAGTTTTGGTCAGTCATCAATTAGGTCATGCTTCTACTCAAGTAACAGACCTTTATACTCATATCGTTAATGATGAACAAAAAAATGCTTTAGATAAATTATAACATAACTATATTTATGTAAATATATATTAAAATGACTTGATTTCCCATACCTCATAGTTAGTATAGCTATATAAAAAGGTTTGGGGAACTTTTGAGGCAGGAGCATGAAAACATATATATCTATATACTACTTTATCCATCTTTAATATAAATAAGAATATCTTTACATTTAGATATTAAAGTATTCTAATTATTTTAACATCAAGATACTATCTTTTATTTTTTAAATAAACATATCACAAATTTCCCACTATCATTTTGAATATTCTTAAATGCTCGTAAAGCCTTGCTGTATAGACTTTCGGGCGTTTTTTCTTTAGGAAGATACTTCACGTTTCCTTGTGTAATCTGTTATGAATTGATTGTCAAAAGTGGTAAAAGGGTAGTAAATTCATTTCTGTTAAGATACTAAATGTCTTGATTGCTGTTCTTTCTCCAAGCGTTTCATTTCATCCATAGCCGAATTTATAGGTCGCATGTGCATAATAGTTTAGTGTCATAGTTATGTTTGCATGTCCCATAATATATTGCAGGGCTTTTGGATTCATACCGGCATTGGCACAGTTGGTACAGAATGTATGTCTAAGTGTGTGCGGTGTGATATGTGGCAACTTTTCCTCATGGTATTTGTTGTACTTTTTAATGAGGTTTCTCAATATTCTGTCAAAGTCACCTGAGGTTTTCGGATATCCCTTTCTATTGAGGAAAAGAAAATGGCTGTAACCGTCAATCTCAACACACTTTCTGTCATCTCGCTTTGCCAGTGTCCTTTTTAATGCCTGACAGGTAGCTTCCATTGGTATTTGTCGCTCACTGCTTTTGGTTTTGGGCGTTTCAATGTAATACCCAAGCTCCGTGTTTCTTAATAGCTGATGGTCAACCGAGATAAGATGATTTTCAAAATCCAAATCCGAAACAGTCAGACCGCATAGCTCTGAAATGCGAAGTCCGGTTTTTAACAATATCAGAATTTCATCATAATTCTTGTGATAGACCGTATCGGACTTTGCGAAATCAAGCAGTCTTGCTTCCTGTTCTGATGTTAATACTGTTTTAGGAATAGTATCATCATCAATAACAGTATTAAGCTGAAAATCAAACGGATTCTTTCTCACATAATCATCTTGTATCGCAATGTAAAATGAAGCTCGCAGTGACCGCTTATAGTTATTGATGGTTGAGTAGGCAAAGCCGTTTTCGCTCATTCTGATAGCCCATTCTTTAGCGTCAGATGGTTTAATGCTGTCTATGCTTCTTGCTCCCAGCCTATCGTTTTTCAAAATCTCCATCAGATATTTACGTCCGCTCTTTGTGTTTGCTTTTACATTGGGACGCACGGCATTTTGTTTAGCGTAAAGCTGGCAAAGCGTCATCTTCTTGCCGATAACATCAATCCCATCTTGAACATCTTTTTGTATTTCTGCGATTTTTTCACGCAGTGCAATACAATCCCGTTTACCTGCCGGAACTCTGTCCGTAGCCACAAGTTTCCATGAATAGATAAATTGTGTTTCTCCAAATGAATCTACATATTTATATAAGTATCTTCCGTCTTTTCTCTGGCTCTCTCCAGTCCTCAAAATCCGATCTTTATGGTCACGTCTTTTTTCTGACATGGTATCTGCTCCTTTCCTGTATGGAAAGAGCCTTGATACGACTTGATACGATTATACCATACTTATTCAAGACCCTTACACTATATGACATCTAATGTATCTATGACTTTTTCAAATTGTTTTCGCTTAATCTGAATCCTGTTTCCATTCATAATCAGCCAGCCTGCGTTTTTATTTTCCTCTGCTAAACGGCGTAACTTATTTTCACCGATACGGAAATACTTAGCAGCTTCTTCAATCGTCAGCGTGTAGCGTTCCCAGATAGGAACATCAACTTGATTCATGTCATCAGTCCTCCTTTCAAATTTTTGTTTTACAAGCAGTCAAACAGCCTTGGCAAGGCTCACGGAAATCTCACCCCTACATGGTTCTCATATAGCCGTACTCATTGCAATCATCTTGCTGATGATGATTCATGGAATACCGGTATCAATCGCTCGCTGTCATTTCTGACAGGTCATGGCGCACCGGTTCCATCAGCTCGTTTCTTATCGCAACGTATCTGACCGCTTTATTCAGTTTTCAAAGAACATAGGGGCTTATTCGCCTGCAAAAACATACAAAAGGATATATGCTTTTGCAGAATAACAAACCTCTCCAGTCGGGAAGCATGGAAACATCATCACGCTTCCACGAAAAGAGAGCGTGCGTCACTTGATTTCAAATGACAGAATCTTTGTAATCAGTCTTGTTTCCATTCGTCCACGCAAAACTTCATCTACAACCATGCTTTGATTTCCGTACTCGTCTTTCATCAGACGCAGGGAACGTTTTGTCATATATCCCCGATAGTGCCGGATAATCTGATTGATTGCTTCCGCATTGCTGTCAGTAGCCTTTACAATGAGAGGAAAGGGAACAAGAGGGTAATGCTTTTTCATTCTTCAAATTCCTCCATAAATTTCTTCATCATGGCAAGTCCGCTGGTTCTGTGTCTGTAAACAGTGGAACGGTTAAGTTTCAGCATGTCTGCGATTTCAGCATGTCTGCGATTTCTGAATCGCTCATATCCATAAAATAGAACAGAAGCAGAATCTCACGCTTGTTGCTCGGCAAGTTCCGCAGTGCTTCGCTTAGCAGGTCATTCTCAATCCCGATGGATATGCCATTCAACATAAAAATCTGAAAATCCGTTGAATAACTGTCTGTTGTGGCAAACTGGCTGACAAGATAATCGCCAATTTCCGAAAAGGACACCTCATGCTTTGCCAGTCTGGAAAGCTGTTTGAAATAGTCCTTTCGCTCATCTTCCATAGCCTGTTTGCAGATGTAGTCAAACTGATTTTCTATCGTTTCCTGAAAAGATGACGGTTTCATGTTCTCACCTCCTTTCTCTGGACTGAAAGGAAGTGAGCCTTGCTCCTTTGCCTCCTTTCACTCTTAGTCCCGACGTGAAAGGGGGATTTGTTGCATTGATGGTCAAAAAATTTTCGAATAAATAAAAAACACACAAACAGATTGCTCTCTGTTCATGTGCTTTGCCGGTTTTGACTATGATTGTTAAAAAATATGGAGGATTCTTTTGTATAGATTGTGGTGTGTTATGTTCGTAAATAATCGCCGTATAAAATCGGCTTGTAGTATATATTTTTCATGGTAATTCTCCTGATGAAAATAGCCGATAACATAAGATTGTATATCTTACATTATCGGCTCTGCGTCTTTGCGTCCGGCTCTTTAATGATTGTGGTTTTTAACTCTTTTATGTTGACCAAAGTTTCTAATTTACACTTAGGACAGTAAAGAGGAAAATTCCTTAATTCGGTATTTTTTCGTAGTTTTATCCTCGTTTTACTTTTACAGATAGGGCATAATAGCCATTCTGTTATCGACATATTCATCACTTCCCATCACAAATCGAACTATCAGGTACTATTTTTTTGAATTCTAACAATAGTTTAATGTACTCTTTTGGCTTGAAAGCATGAATAACATGATTAGCAGAAACTTTTTTATATATTATTTGCGGAGCTAAGGAAATAGCGTGCTGAGCGTCATCATCATCAAATGCTCCTACAAGTCCGTAATTTTCATATCGTTTCCAATTGGCTTGAATAAGTAATATAGGACATTTTGCTTTCTTAAAAGCTTCTGCATGGTCAATACCATCATAAAATCTACCATCTACAAATGCTCTGGCAAAATCTGGGTCAAACATAGATAATGATTTAATGAGTAAACGTAGGCTATTTGGAAATCCAATTTCAACTGGACTATCAGGGTGTTTATTTTGAAACTTCTTTATCTTCTGTGATAACCAACTGACAAACCAATCTGGAATTCTTTTAATTCTTTTATCAGTGGCTGGTACTTCCATATCTTTAAAATAATTTGCTAAATCTCTATCTGGTATATTTCCAATTTGATTAACAAGGTGTTTTAGTCCGTTATAAACAAATTTATCTCGTTCTTTAAAACGTGGCATTTCAGCAGAAAAAATAGGTGCGTCCTCAATAATGATTCCGGAAACATATTCAGGAATATTAGCAGAACACCATAGAGCAACAATACCGCCTGATGAGTTTCCACTAATTATCACTTTCTGTTTTATTACATTTTCTATAAATGTTTTTATATCCTCACCAACAATTTTCCATGAATAGTGTCCCGGTGTCCAAGAAGATTTTCCATGCCCTCTCACATCTATGGCATATACTTGAAAATGTTTCGACAATGGTAAAAGTACTTTTTTATAACTTTCCCATATGCCCATTTGAGCAGGAATCAACAATAAACTTGGTCCATTGTTAGGACCAACCACATAGTTCAGTTTAACACTCCTTGTATCATAAGTTTTTTCTGAAAAACCAGCATTTATCAGCTTCCGATTATTTAGTTTTCCAGACAATTGTTCATATGGATTTTTATAATTCACTTAACATTCCTCCTAACTATAATTCTTGAAAGGCTTTACTTGATAACAATTCCGTAAATCATTAAATCGAGATATTCTTTAATATCTTTTTTAAATTCATGAAAATTATCAAATAACTCCATTGGATTGTCTTGATATAAATGTAGATATTTCATTACAATTGCATCAATATATAGCCTTAAACTCTCAACAATTTTTTGAATATCCATGTCTTGTCGTAGATTTAATTTTTTAACAGCACTTAAAATAATCTCACGTGATTTTTCGCTTGATTTTTTATGATATAGGCTAAAAATGTTTCTAATGTCTTGACTCACTTCTTGGTGCGTTTCCTTAGAAACCATATTTAAAAACTTCGTCTCATCTGTATATTTTGTGATTAAATTGTATTTCATATCCATAATATTAAAAATTGTTTCATAAAAATCCTTATGAATTTCTTCATATTCCAAATCTTTAGTCAACAAATCAACTGCGTAATTAAGCAGATATAAATAAAAATTCTTTTTACTGCCAAAATAGTAAAAAAGCAAACCCTTAGAAATACCAGCTTCTCGAACGATTAAATCAGTGCGTGCTTCTACAAATGAAAATTTTGAGAAAACTTCAATCCCTTTAGTTATTATTAGCTTTTTTTTATCATCTGATATTTTTTCAAAATTCTTAGCAAGCATTAACACACCCTCCAAAATTGACCAATCAGTCAGTTTATTCAATTAAAATATACCATATTTTGACCAATTGGTCAACTTTAGATAATAGAGAGCGCATAACTTTTCCTCACCCTCTACTTATAATTTTAAAATAGTCAGCATAACGAATACAATTCCTAAAACTATGCTTATTCGGGCAGGTATATGTTTTTTACCATATAATAAGGCTTGAGTTATACACATAATCAGCATTCCAAAGGAAAACATATTGGACAATATTATCTTTATGGAAAAATCTTTGTTTATTGCGTAGCTGGCAAGAAGAGCAACTATTCCGAGGATTACTGATGATACTATTTTGACAAGCCATGCCTTGTCAGTCGCATACATAGGAAAATCACCATGAAATTTTTTGGCAATTTTCAAGTCTTTTCCTCTGCTTAAACTGATTAAAAAAAATGTATTTGCTGTTAGTTCAATTATTCCAACGATTAGCATAACCCACATTGTAATTTTCATTTTTCGTCCACCTCCAACTAAATTATGTGCAGAAAATTTTTTTGTTCTATTTTACAAAATTTCCTGTGATTGTATGCAAGCATTTGATGAATATTTTTAGTTCATCACTGGTTAATCCTTGTATTGCTAAATCATTAACTTCATCAGCCTTTTGTGCCATTTTCTCTAAAATGGCTAAAGCCTTGGGAGAAATCTTTACCTTATAGCTTCTGCGGTCATCTTTTGACAGCGTTTTTGTCACAAAACCCTTTGACATGAGTTTTTCAATCACTGCTCCGCATGTTGCTCTGTCCGCATTCAGCTTATCTGAAATCTCTGCTTGTGATAAATCCTCTTCACAAGATAATAGTTTCAAGACTGCCCATTGCGAGGAAGTAATATCAAATCCTGCTTTCAGTTCCGTATCTAAACGCCTCTTCATCAATTTAGCACTTGTGTTCAGAATAAATCCTAACGAATTTTGAATTTCCATTTTATTCCTCCACATATAATATGTATACATATAGTTTGTACACATATTATAAGGCAAAAAACAAAAAAAGTCAACTTATGCAGTGATGACTGAACTGCACCCCAAAAGTTAGACAGAAAATCTAACGTTTAAATCTAACGATTGGGGTGTTTTTTGATGAAATTAACGTATATGAAAAGACTTTCAAATCACTTGACAAACTTGAAAAAGCCATCACTAATTACATTTTTTATTACAACAATAAACGAATCAAGACAAAACTAAAAGGACTCAGCCCTGTGCAATACAGGACTAAATCCTTTCAATAATTTCTTGTCCAACTTTTTGGAGTCAGTACATTAATCTTCTAGAACTCTTTATATAGATAAATTTTCTTTAATCAAAATCAATGGTAACAGAAACATTTTGTACAGGTACATCGTAGAAAGGATCTTCACGACGCCCCAAGAAATCTTTTGCTTGTTGCGGGAAAGAAGCGTAACTTAAAACATCTTCTTCACTTCTTGCATATTCAGCAATTTCCTGTCTAAGTTTAGGTAATTGAGGCTCGATTAAATCTGCTGGACGAACAGTAATCACTTCTTCATCCCCAATGATTTTTTCTTTAATATCATCGGCAATGGCTGCAGGTGGACGTCCATAAAGTCCACGAACATAATCCTTAATTTCGTTAGGAACAACTTTATAGCGTTCACCAGAGATAATGTTCAGTAGAGATTGTGTCCCAACCATTTGCGATAAAGGTGTAACCAATGGCGGATAACCCAAATCGGCTCTAACACGAGGAACTTCGGCCAACACTTCTTCATAGCGATTGGCCAATCCCTGTTCTGTTAATTGACTAAGCAAATTAGACAACATACCGCCTGGAACTTGATAAATCAAAGTTTTAGGCTCAACATCCTTAACCTTAGGATTTAAAAGACCTTCTGCACGATAATGATCACGGATAGTATTGAAGTGAGCTGCTGCTGTCTCAACTTTCTGTAGATCAACACCTGTTTCAAAACCAAGTTCTTCTAAAGCGATAACTATAGATTCTGTCGCTGGTTGACTAGTTCCGCCTGCAAAGGAAGATACAGCAGTATCAATAATATCAGCACCAGCTTCTGCAACTTTAAGATAAGTCATTTCAGAGATACCACTTGTCGCATGAGTATGTACTTCTAGTGGCAAATCAACCGCTTCTTTGATACGCTTTACAAGGTCATAACCTGTTTGAGGTGTTAAAACACCAGCCATATCCTTGATACAAATGGAGTCTGCTCCGATTTCAGCATATTCTTTAGATAAATGAACAAAATAATCAACTGTATGAACGGGACTAGTTGTATAAGAAATAGCCACTTGAGCATGTCCGCCAGCTTCCTTAGTAGCACTAACTGCCGTTTGTAGATTACGCGGATCATTCAAAGCATCAAAAATACGGACGATATCAATACCATTTTCAACTGATTTTTGAATGAAAGAGCAAACAACATCATCAGCATAATTGCGATAGCCCAATAAATTTTGACCACGCAGTAACATCTGCAATTTTGTCTTTTTAACATGTTTACGAATAGTACGCAATCTTTCCCATGGATCCTCGTTTAAAAAACGAAGGCAGGAATCAAAGGTCGCTCCACCCCACATCTCTAAAGCACGATATCCAGCTTCATCCAAAGTTTTAAGAACAGGTAACATTTCTTTAGTTGTCATTCGTGTTGCAATTTGACTTTGCTGCCCGTCTCTTAAAACCGTCTCCATAATATGGATTTTTGTCATTTCTATCCTCCTTTAGTGATTGATTTTGATGAATTTTGCGATAGCTTCTTGCATTTCAATAACACTGTGTTTACGAGAACGGCTACAAACTTTAGCATCGTTTTGGCAAATATAACATTGACGTCTAGGAAAACCGAGTTCCTGACGACTGATTGGCTGCGGTATACCATTAACTAGATGTAAGACATCCAAATCCATCAGACGGCCAATGCTAATTTTTGTCTCAATAGCAATCATCTTCGTTTTCAATTCTGATACAGGAAGGTCAGAAAGACAATAATATTCCCAGCCAGTTTTTTGATGAACTTCCCTTTCAAAAATAATACGACCCCTTAAATCTTCTTTGACAAGATTAATAATTGACTGAAAAGTTTTATTTAAACTTTCTGAGCATTTAATTGGGCCAGGGATGTTCATGCTAGCACACAGCAAGGATTGACCTTCAAATTGTCGAAGTAAAGACAATTGTCGAAAGCTACGTTGTTCACGAGCTGCCATCATTTCCTCAAGCGTAACTTCTTCTCCTTTAAAAACATCTGTATCAGACATTGCGAACAACATCAATTAAGCTGCCATCACGGTATTCAATAAGCGCTACAATCTTATCACCATATTGAATAGGTTGAGGATTACCAACAATAGCGTAAGCTTTTTCTTTTAACTCTTCAATGGTCAATTGAGGTACTTTCAAATCTTTGAAATATTCAATCAAATCTGGACGATTAGGATTGATAGCGATACCGACTTCTGTTACGACAACATCAACACTTGTACCTGGTGTAATAACAGTATTAACCTTATCAACAAAAGTAGGAATGCGTCCACGAACCAATGGTGAGATAACCAGACTCATTTTAGCAGCAAAAGCTGTATCGCAGTGACCACCTGATGCTCCGCGAATAACCCCATCCGAACCTGTCATAACATTAACATTAAAATTTGTATCAACCTCCAAAGCTGAGAGAACGCAAATGTCTAATTGATTGATAACAGAACCTTTACTTAATGGCGAAGCATACATATTAGCATCGATTTCATAATGTTTTTCAGCATTACGATCCAAAGATACAGCAGATGGATGGTCGAAATCTTGAACATCGAGGATCTTATCAACCAAACCTTCTTCCAATAGTTCAACCATTGCATTGGTAATACCACCGAGTGCAAAATTAGCTTTGATGTCATCTTTAATCATTTGTTCACGCATAAAACGTGTCACAGCAAGGGAAGCACCTCCAGTACCTGTCTGGAAAGAGAAACCTTCCTTATAGTAAGGAGAGCTTGTAATCACTTTAGCAGCATACTCTGCAATAAGTAATTCCTTAGGGTTCTTAGTATAACGTGTAGCGCCTTTGGCAATGCCTTCTGGATCACCAATAGCATCTACTACTACAATATAATCAACATCTGTTTGCGGGATGCTAATAGGTGTATTAGGATATGGCACCAAAGTATCTGTAACAATGACGACCTGATCAGCATATTTGGCATCAATCATAGCATAACCAAGTGAACCACAGGTTGTTTTTCCTCTAGTTCCGTTAGCGTTACCATAGGCATCTGAACTTGGTGCTCCCAAAAAGGCAACATCAATATGAATATCATCTGTTGCAATAGCACGTGCACGTCCACCATGAGAACGAATAATAACAGGATTTTCCATAATGCCTTCTGAAATGGCGGCACCAACTTTATCACGCAAACCACTTGAAGTAATATTAGTAACAACACCATTTTTAATATGATCAATCAGTGGTTCATGAACATTGGCAATTGAACTTGGAGCGATAGAGATATCCTTAATCCCCATCTTAGCGATTTCATCAAGCACCATATTCATGACATAGTCCCCTTCACGAAAATGATGATGGAAAGAAATAGTCATACCATCTTTGAGCCTTGTTTTTTCAATTGCTTCATGAATAGAAGATAAAAGTTTATCATCACTAGGTTTTACCGGTTTAACTTGTCGGCTGGATTCCTTATAGCTTTTAATATGTGCAAGTTCTCCTTCAAATACACCATATTGATTGGCATATTTTCGAGGAATATCACGTCCTAATTTATTTTCTGCCATTTGAAATATCCTCCCCAGTAAGTAATCCAGCGGCCTTAGCTAAAGCAATAACACGTTGAGCGCGCTCAACAATTGGTTTATCAACCATTTTACCCTGAAGCGAAACAACACCAGAACCTTTGCTTTCAGCCTCATGAATGGCCCAAACAACTTCTTTTGCCTTTTGAATTTCTTTTTCATTTGGAGCGTAAATTGCGTTAACCAATGGAATTTGACGAGGGTTGATAACAGATTTACCATCAAATCCAAGTTGCTTAATTAAACGTACTTCATTTTGAAATCCTTCTGGATTATTAACATCAGAATAAACAGTGTCAACTGCTGCGATACCGGCGGCACGAGCAGCATGTAAAATCATATTGCGAGCAAAGAAAAGTTCTTGACCATCAGGATAACGGCGCGTTCTCATATTGGTAACATAATCTTCAGCTCCAAGAGCAATCCCAATTAAACGATCTGATGCTTTAGCAATTGCAAGCGCATTCAAAACTCCTTGGGCAGATTCAATTGCTGCCATCATTTTCGTACGCCCAATTTCGATGTCATTGTTACGCTCTACTCTTTCAATGACATCTTCAACTTCTCTAATATCTTTAGCAGTTTCTGTTTTTGGCAATCGAATAACATCAACACCGGCTATAATAACCGCTTCAATGTCTAAAGCACCGCAACTATCTAAACTATTGATACGAACAACTGTTTCCACCTTGCTGTAATCAAATGTTTTTAAGGCAAAATGAACTAATGTTCTAGAAGCATCCTTTTCTTTAAGAGAAACAGAATCTTCCAAATCAAACATAATGGAGTCCGCACCATATAAAGGAGCATCTCGCAGCATAGCTGCATTGGCACCGGGAACAAACATCATTGTTCTTCTTAAGCGTTCCATGAGTCAATCTCCTTCCAGTCATAGACTTCTACTTGTGCCGCACGGTGAACGGCTGTAATGGTTCGTGCTTTAATAGTGCAATCTAAAGCGCCTTTGTCAACTGCTTCAACACTTGCTGCTTTAACACCCAAATGTTTCAATGTTTCCTCAATGACTTTACGGATTTGTTGACCAAATTGTTTTTCAACACTGCTTTCTAATTGAACCGTAATGCCTTGAACATCACTAGGATTTACTGTCACCATGATATCGCTAGATTCTAACGAACCAGCAACAGCTGTTTGTTTAATATCCATATTTTTTACCTCATATTTTTTGGATAGGCGGCGCTGGCAGGAATGAATCCCACGGTGTCGCGTTATTCTAAAATTAACGTAGTTTTAATTATTGACTGGAAAAATTTTGATTAAAAGTTCAGCAACAATATATAAAATACCTAAAACAATAAAGACACCAGCCATACCCAAGCCCATTAATTCAAAGGCTTGAAGGAGATCATTCGTATTCATATCTTTTTTATCCTTCTTTTTTTCTGTTGTATCTTAGCTAAAGAATGACAGAAGTAAGCCACCTGCGATAACAGAAGCAATCTGTCCTGAAACATTAGCACCTACTGCATACATCAAAACAAAGTTTTGAGGATCTTCATCGGTTGCCATCTTTTGGATAACACGACTGGACATTGGAAAAGCTGAAATCCCAGCTGCACCAATCATTGGGTTGATTTTTTCCTTACGAAAAAGATTTATAATTTTAGCAAAAACAACACCGCCAACAGAGTCCATAATGAATGCTACTAAACCAAACAAGATAATAAGTAAGGTTTGCACATTAAGAAAAAGGTCGGCCCGCATTTTTACAGAGATAGTTAAACCGAGCAAAATACTAACAATATTAACTAACTCATTTTGTGCTGTTTGCGATAGACGATCCAAAACACCACATTCACGTAAAAGATTACCAAACATTAAGAAACCGACCAGCGGCAAGGAAATTGGAGCAATAAATCCTGCTACAATAGTAATAACAATAGGAAACAGAATTTTCGTCATTTTAGAAACATTTTCTGCCTTATAAGTCATACGAATCTTACGTTCCTTTTTAGTTGTTACCAACTTAATAGCAAATGGTTGAATAATTGGTACCAAAGCCATGTAAGAATAGGCAGCAACTGTTATAGGACCCAATAGTTTTGGTGCTAGTTGGTTAGCAACAAAGATTGATGTTGGACCATCTGCTGCACCGATAATACCAATTGAAGCGGCTTCTTTGATATCAAAGCCAGCCATAACAGCTACGACGACGACAAAGAAAATCCCAAATTGAGCTGCTGCACCAAAGAGCAGCATAAAAGGATTTTGAAGTAGAGGGCCAAAGTCAATCATGGCACCGATTCCGATAAAAATTAAAAGCGGAAAAAGTTCTGTATTGATTCCGAATTTGAAGAGAATATCAAAGATTCCCTCTTGTTTAACGCCGTTAATAACCTGAGTTAGGACACCTGTACCGGGAAAATTCACTAAAAGTGTACCAAGTCCCATAGGTATCAATAAGGTTGGTTCATATTCTTTTTTAATTCCTAAATACATTAAAACAGCCCCGATGACCATCATAATTATTTGAGGGATAGTAATGGATATTATTCCTGAAATTAAAGTTTCCACAAACTCACTTCCTTCTACTTAATTAAGCAATTGTAATTAAGTTATCACCAGCATTAACCGTCTGCCCCGAACTAACATGAATAGCAGAAACAGTACCTGCCATGCCAGCAACAATTTCATTTTCCATTTTCATCGCTTCTAGAATCATCAAAGGTTGATTTTCAGAAACAGTGTCACCAACATTAACAAGAACCTTTAAAATAGTTCCAGGCATTGGAGCTGGCATCGTATTAGCAGCAGAGGCTGTTGCAGCTGGTGATGGTGTCTGGGACTGTTGTTTTTGATCTGATGCTGCCCTCGTGTTTTCTGTTGTAGGAGTGATGGGGGTAGCTGCTGGTACTGAACTTTCACTGATTTCCTCCATTTCAACTAAGTATTCTTTACCATCAATCGAGATTTTAAATTTACGCAACATTAATCAACAACCTCCTCTTTATTTCTTTTTATAAATACGTTTAACCGTTAACTGACAATCCGTTGATTCTCCAGCCGCAATACTGGCAGCAATCAATGAAACCCTTAAGCTTTCAGGATTGCGCTGTAAAATTTTTTTGACAACAAATTGCCTATTTGGGTGATCTTCAGCTGCAATAGCTGTTGCGATAAGACTGACTGTTTGATAATCGACTTCATCTGCAGGAATAAAAGCCGAAATAGGCTCCCATTCAGATTGAAAAGAATTTGCAGCCTTTTCCTTTTTACTATCGTTGTTTTTTTCAATAGGATCCTGTAATTTATTGAAAAATCGCGTAAAAATTCCCATACTCTTCCCCTTTCTTATCTTATAATATAATAATAACAAATAAAAAGTCATCTGCCCAATCAAATTTTCTAAGTCTATTATATAATGGATTCTAAGTTTTTTTGGGATTTTTTGTGTTCTTTTTGAAGGCCTTTTTAAAATGTTTTTTTTGTGTTCTTCTTAAAGAAGATCGTTTTATTTTTAAGCGCTTTCATTTATACTAGTCTTAGACAAACTTAATAACCTTCTTTTTAGATTCTGTGATGTTCATTGGGTTTTAATTAAAAAGACTAATAAAAAAGGAGAGACACATTATGTTGCTAACAATTCTAGCTTATGCTATGATTATTGTCTTCATGTACGTTGTTATGAAGAAGAAAATGTCGCCTTTTACGGCACTGATTATAGTTCCTTTAGTAGCTGTCATTATTGTTATCTTAACAAATTCTGCAAACTTTACAGCTGATAAAAGTTTCGTTGAATTTTTGGGAGGCGATAAAATTTCCCATAATTTAACAGCTATTGGACCTATGGTATTATATGGAATTAATAATACCGCTCAAACAGGAATTATGCTTCTATTTGCTATCTTATATTTCTCATTAATGCTGGATGCAGGGCTGTTCGATCCGATTACTGAAAAAATGATTCGCTTTGCTAAGGGCGATCCAATGAAAGTTTTGATAGCTACCGCTATCGTTTCCGCTGCTGTTTCTCTTAATGGCGACGGAACTACAACTACTCTTATTTGCTGTTCTGCCTTTCTGCCAATCTATAAAAAACTTAATATGAAAATTATGAATCTTGGTGTTTTGATTATTCTTCAAAATACTATTATGAACCTACTTCCTTGGGGCGGACCAACTGCTCGGGCTATGTCTGTTTTAAACGTTGGTTCTGAAATATTAGGCTATCTAGCACCCGGTATGATTTTATCCCTACTTTATGTTATCTTCTTCGTCGCTAGAAGCATGGGTAAAAAAGAACGCAAACGTTTAGGTGTTACTGAATTATCTGACAAAGAAATAACAGAATTAATCACTGTTAACGATCCTGATACACTTAAAATTCGTCGACCTCAAAATTTTTGGTTTAATGGTATTTTGACACTTATCTTAATTGCTTGGTTAGTTGCCGGTTCTTTCATTTCGGCTATTGAAATGCCTTCACTTCTTCTCTTTGCATTAGGAACTTGTATTGCTTTAATGGTCAACTACCCTAATTTGAAAGAACAATCAAAACGAATTAGTGAAAATGCTGGTGATGCTGTTCAAGTTGTTATCCTTGTCTTCGCTGCAGGTATCTTCATGGGACTTTTCCAAGGTTCTGGTATGGCTGGGGCTCTAGCACAAAGCTTTACAACTATCATTCCTAAACAACTGGCTGGTTTCTGGGGCTTAGTCATCGCCTTTATCTCTGCTCCTGGTACATTTTTCCTTTCAAATGATGGCTTTTATTATGGTATTATGCCAGTCTTGGCGGAAGCTGGTGCTAAATATGGATTTGATAATGTTGCTATGGCTTTAGCCTCATTGATGGGACAAGCTTTTCACTTATTAAGTCCATTAGTTGCCTTTATTTATCTACTTCTTCGCTTAACGGGCTTAGACATGGGCGAATGGCAAAGAGAGTCTGCTAAATATGCACTGGTTGTCTTTATCATCTTTGTGGTGACAATTCTTATCGTGGGACGTCTACCATTTTATATTCCACAATAAGAAAATCACACTTATCCTAAAGAGGGTTAGGGAGCAAGTTTATTTCCTAGCTCTTTTACTTGTAATATTAGTAAGAGAGTGGGGCAGACTAGACTATTGCTGTGTAACCATCTAGTCTGTTTCAGCCAATTAATCCATTATTATTTTATAAATTAAATCATCAAGAAACGAGCCTTTTCGTCATTAATTTAGGTATAATGAAGTTATTATTAAAAACTAGGAGTTAACCATGAACGCATCAGTTATAACTGCTGTAAAAAATAATTTAGATTTATCACAAAATGTTCCTTTAAAAGTTGCTTTTTATGAAGCTTTAAGGAAGACCATCATTCTTAGTGAAATTCCAGCAGGCTGTCGCATTAACGAAAAAGAACTTGCTTCTGCTCTTAATATTAGTCGGACACCTATCCGCTATGCACTGGGGGTTTTAGAAGAAGAAAAACTTGTTGAACATATTCCCAAACGCGGCATTATTGTTCGTGGCATTTCTTTAAAAGATGCTATTGAAATTTTTGATATCCGAAAGGCTTTAGACACTCTGGCAGCTACCAAGGCAATGTATTTAATGACTGATAAAGATTTTGCAGATATGAAAAAAATTCTAACTGACTGTGAAGATTTTATTGAAGATGGTGATATCGAAACTATTTTAGATAATTTCAATCAATTTAACGATCTGATTTATCGAAAAAGTCAAATGTTGCGCCTACGAGAGATCGTTACCGAATTACAGACTTATTTGAGATATTTTCGAGAAATATCAATTGCTTCTGTAGAACGGCGTAAGCGAGCTTTGAAAGAACATTGGATTATCTATCGTGGTATGCGCAATAAGGATGTCGAGCAAATTACTCTTATCACCCATGAGCACTTGAATGCTTCTCTTGACTTTATTCTTCAACAAATGGAAAGTAAGTAAGACCAATGCAGACTAAAGAAAAGCTTGCTTCTTTGAGCTATTTAGCAGTCAAATCACTGCTTTATGAATTGAATCTAACACCTAAACCTGGTTTAGTAGATTGTCATAATAACGGCGCTCACAATGACATGGATTTTTATACCTTTCTTGATAGTATATTATCCTTATCTCCGTTTTTTAAAAAATATATTGAAGTAGGGTGGCTCTATCATAATGAAAGTCCACAATATTTGTTTAATCAACTCAGAAAACTTGGCATAGAAGCTGAGGCTGCTATGTTTTCTGCAACTGAGAGAGTCAATACTCATAAAGGCATTAATTTCTCTTTTGCTCTGCTTTTAGGAGCAACCGGCAGTTATTTGGCTAAACACATTGAACTGATCCAAGAAAAAAGACGCTTTATGCCTCAAGATAGTCTGACTATCTGTCATTTGGCAGGGGAAATGAGTATGCATTTAATTCAAAATGATTTAAGCCATGTGGAGACTAAAAGAAACCTTACATATGGTGAGAAATTATTTTTACAATATGGTCTTAAAGGCCTTAGAGGTGAGGCATCCCAAGGTTATCCAAGCCTTACTCAAAAAGCCCTTCCTTTTTTTAGAAATGAATTACTGAAAAAACAGGATATCCAAATAAGCCAGCTTAAGCTCTTGCTCTATCTGATGACGTTTATTGAAGACAGCAATATTATTCATCGAGGGGGTATTAAGTCTTGGAAAAAAGTCCAACAAGAAGCTCAAACTTTATTAGAAAAAGATTTACCTCCTTATCAACTAAAAGAACAGCTTAATTCTTACAATCAAATATTAACTGATCGTCATTTAAGTCCCGGCGGTGCTGCTGATTTACTCTCACTAACACTTTATTTTTCCTTTTTAGAACAGCTGATTTAAGCCGTTTCATCTCTGTTAGAATATTACATTTTATTGAGCAAATGCTATAAATGAATTGAGGTTATGGTTTATTCTAACAAAGAGTTCTGAGATCCTGCCTATTTAAACAGTGTGAAGCTTTCTCTAGTAAAGGATCTATCACTGATATCTGCAATTTATTTTAAAGGAGTAAACCATGTCAACTTCTCATCCCATTTCAAAAATTTATTTTTCTGATAAAAAAAGCCTTCAAAAAGTTGATATTTTATTAGAACAAGAAGGCATACGCCGTGATACTAACTTAGATTATATTTGTGCCATGTTTGATGATGACTTAAATATCATTGCGACAGGAAGTTGTTTTGGCAATACTCTTCGTTGTTTAAGTGTAGATCATCATTATCAAGGTGATGGTTTGCTTAATGAAATTGTCACGCATTTAATTAATATTCAATTTGAACGTGGCAATACACATCTTTTTCTTTATACTAAACCTGATACTGCAAAATTCTTTAAAGACTTGGGTTTTTACGAAATTGCCAGAGCCGATAAGCAAATTGTTTTTATGGAAAATAAAAAAGATGGTTTTAGTAATTATTTAAAAAATCTTGAAAAACCTGATAGCGAGTGCCAAACTACTGCTGCTCTCGTTATCAACGCCAATCCTTTTACTTTAGGCCATCAGTATTTGGTTGAAAAAGCCGCTGCTGAAAATGAACTCTTGCATCTTTTTATGGTCAGCGACGATAGTAGCCTCATCCCTTTTTCAGTTAGAAAACAATTGATTTTAGCTGGAACAGAGCATCTATCAAATATTTGCTATCATGAAACGGGTCCTTATATCATCAGCAAATCAATCTTTCCTAGCTATTTTCAAAAAGATCAGGCATCAGTCATTGAAAGTCAGGCACGCATTGATCTAGCTATTTTCATTCAAATTGCAAAATACCTTGGTATCAAAGGGCGTTATGTCGGTGAGGAACCAACAAGTCTGGTGACTGGTATTTATAATCAAATCATGCTTCAAGAGCTGCCTAAGCAAGCTATTGATTGCATAGTTGTTCCTCGTAAGACCTACAAAGACGGTCCTATTAGTGCTTCTACTGTCCGCAAGGCGCTTAAAGAAGGAAATGAGCAAATCTTAAGAGAACTGCTTCCATCAACAAGTTTGAATTATTTCCTAAGTCCTGAAGCACAGCCGCTTATTAAAAAAATTCAAAAAGCAGATAATGTCATTCATTATTAATTAGAATCCCCTCAATAAACAGCAAAAAGTAAGTGAACGGAACAGAATAGATGATTACTGTGCAATTATCCACAAAATAGTGTAAATCTAATAAGATTACATTCTTTAGCGGATGATTACGCAACAATCATAGCTGTTTGTCCCAGCCACTTACCTTCTTTTAGTAACATAAACCTGTGTTCCTTGATCAATCTGACTTTCGATATTAATATCTAACTCAAGATTATTAAGCACCTTTTTAGCCATATAAAGACCAAGACCAGTGGCTTTTTGGTGTTCATGACCATTATATCCTGTAAAGCCTTCTTCAAAAAGTCTGGGAATATCTTCCTTTAGAATTCCTATGCCAGTATCCCTGATAAGTATTTGATTTTCCTTAATCTTAATGGTGATCTGCCCACCCTTTTTATTATATTTAATGGCATTATCAAGAATTTGAGAAAAGACAAAACTTAACCATTTTTTATCGGATTTTATTTCCCAATCGCCATCAATTGTCAAAGAAAGGTCCTTTTGCAAGAAGAAAACTTGATTTTTCTTAATCAAATCAATCAGAATATTACGAATCTGACACTTTTCAAAACGAAAATCGCTTTGATTTTGACTGAACTTAAGGTAGTTCAAAAGACGAGAAAGATCGTTTTCTAACCTTAACAATTGTCTCTGAACATCTTCTTTATCTAAATGCCCCGTTTGAGCCATTAAAGATAGTGCTGAAATAGGAACTTTCATCTGATGGGACCACAATTTAATCAGCTGCTGCAGCTGTTCTTCCTGCGTTTTATGCTGTAAATTAATGTCAGACTGTTCCTGCAGCAGTTTTTTAAGAATTTCTTTATAAACAAGATCACTTGGTGCAGTTAACATAGTTAAATTCCTTGGTTCTTTTACATAAATAAAATGATGCAAATTTTTTAATTTTTGGTGGAACCGCCAGTATAAAATGAGACTAGTTATCAGTAAAATTGTTAAACTGAGGATTAAACTATTGATAAAATAGACGAGAGGCAGATGATAAAGATAAAAAGTCAGTAAAAAAGCAAGACTAACAATCGCATAATTTAAATACCAAATACTATATTCTCTCAAATAAGATCTTATCATTTAATTAAATACCCTACTCCTCTTACTGTATGAATCTTATCAAAACTTACTGATAGAACCTTTTTACGAAGACGTGTCATATTAACACTAAGCGTGTTTTGATCAATAAATTCCTCTCCCTCCCATAGTCGGTTGAGAAGAGCTTCCTTAGTGACAACCTCTCCTTTATAATCAATAAGTAAGGAAAGAATTTTCGTTTCTGTTGGAGTCAATTGGATAGTCTCTTGTCTTTCTAAATTTGAGAATACACCATCTAACGTTAATTCAAACTCTTCAATTTGATGGCCTTGCTTAGTGAACTCGTTAGCACGGCGCAAGAAAGCAGCGATTTTGGCATCCAAAATAGGCAGCGAGAAAGGCTTGCTCAAAAAATCATCACCTCCCATATTCATAGCCATTACTGCATTCATTTCTTCATCAGCACTGGAAATAAAGATAATGGGCATGGTCATGCTCTTTCTGATTTCAGTAGTCCAATAAAAGCCATTGAAATAGGGCAAAGTAATATCCATCAGAATTAAATCGGGTTTAAATTCTTTAACTTCTTGCAAGATAGCCCTAAAGTTATCAACGCTTTTAACTTGATAGTGTTGTCCCAAATGATTCTTTAAAAGATTGACAATGGTTGTATCATCTTCAACCAAGTAAATTTTTTCTTGCTTTAGCATAACTTTATTCTACCAAAAAAGTGACGAAAAATCGTCACTTTTTATCTTTCAATAATTTTATAGTAAGTTCTGCTCGTTAACTTGTAAATAATGAAATAAATAATCAAGATTCCAACTACAGTTAGAGCGCTAACAGTATAAAGGAATTTATCACCTTGTACACCAAACAGGAAGAGCAGCTTTTTAAGAATAGGCAAAGCAAAAACAAAATGTACGATAGCCATAAGTAAAGGCAGGAAGAAAACTAGGATAATTTGCGAGTTGATTGTTTTTTTAATTTGTTTTAAGCTCATCCCCACTTCTTGTAAAATTTTATAAGATCGCTTATCTTGTGTTCCTTCTGAAAGCTGTTTATAATATATAATTAAAGCAGCACCAAGTAAGAAGGCAATTCCCAATAGAAATCCTGTAAAGAGGAAACCGCCAGTCATTCTCAACCCTTCAGTACGATAATTCGCAGCAGTTGAGTAAAGAACAGCTATATCATCATCGCCATAGAGAAGTCCATGCTTAGCCTGACTCATTCTATTTAAAACCTGTTTTTCTTTATTTGTTAGATTAGCAAAAGCTAAAAATGTATAGGTATAATCATATTTTGATGCATCATCATAAGGTTTACGCATAGCTTCCATAGTTGCATCGTCAGGAACAACGAGAATACCCGCAGGTGTTGCTGAGTTGCTAATCACCATATTTTTAATAGATTTTATATGATAAACATTCTTATAAGTTTGACCAAACCAAGTTAAAGTTTTAAAGGGTTTAACAGTGGTATTTTGGCTATAACTGTAAAAGGCCACTTCTCCTGCTGATAATTGAGGGACTTTATTACCTATAGACCGGAAATCATCTTGCGTTATGATTTCCATTGTACCAGCATGATTGTTTTTATAGAATGTTCTATTAGTTGCAATAGACTTATCAAGAACTAAATTTTGCTTTTGTGTAAAAAGAACAGGATAGCTGATATCAAGGTAAGCTGAAAATTTTGCCTTACTATTATAGCCGGCTCTTTTGAGCGGTGCTAAGACCTGCTTTTGAAAAATTTCCTCAGCCTGTTGACGATTACTGATATGTTTCATCTCAATCTGAGCATTTTTGGGATAAGCCATTTTAACCATATTTTCACTACTTGTATAGAGCGCCACTGTTGAAAATATAGTTACAAAAGCCATAATGGCTAGCAGAGTAATGTTAGCTAAACCGACAGCATTTTGCTTCATACGAAAAATCATCTGCGAAGTTGTTACAAAATGCTCTGGTTGATAAAAATAAGATTTGTTCTTACGACGACGTTTCAAATACCAAGTAGTAAAACTAATGTAAAAGAGATAAGTTCCTAAAATAACTGCTAAAATAGCCTGGAAAAAGCGTGTAATACCAAATATAGCATTAACATTACCAGAGGTGACAGATAAATAATAACCATAACCAATCGCTAAGATAGCAATAAAAGCTAAAACAATATTTCCTCTTGGCTCACGTTCTCCTTGACTTTGATTGCTAAAGAGATTAAGAGCTGATGTTTTGCTGATCTTTATAATATTAACTAGTTCTAAAAATAAGAAGATGACAGCAAAAAGAATAAGATTAATCACAAAAGCTGGTAGTGTTAATTGAAAATTTAGATCTTCATACTGAATAATATTGACAAAAATCAAGTAGAAAAAATTTGAGAGAACTGCACTGAGAAAGGTTCCTAGGATAATTGTCACTAAATAAGCAACTATCAGCTCTAATGTTGATACCCAAATGATATGCTTCTTATTCATTCCTAAAATATTATACAGACCAAACTCTTTATTACGCTGTTTAAGAAGGAAATTGTAACTATACAAACAAAGAATAGCTGCTAAGATATCAAGTACTATGGTAGCCAAACCTAGAGCATAAACTCCTGCCCCCATAGACTTAGCGGATGGACTAGTCATAAGGAGTACCGTAATAGTACTAAAAATAAAAGTTGTCACACTGACTAGAAAAAAAGGGGTGAAATGTTTAAAAGACTGCTTAATATTATTAAGAGCAAGTTTAAGATAGAACATGTTACTCACCTCCTAACAGCGCTGCCATACTTAGAGAAATTTCTTTGCTAAATTCTTGATTGCTTTTATTTCCTCTATAGAGTTGGTGAAATATCCGTCCATCTTTGATAAAAAGAACACGTTTAGCATGACTAGCAGCATTAGCTGAGTGGGTGACCATCAGAATCGTTTGGTCATCATTGTTAATAGCTTCAAATAAATTCAATAAGTCTTCTGAATTACGATAATCAAGTGCTGCTGTTGGTTCATCTGCTAAAAGGATTTGCGGATTGGTAATCAGACTGCGAGCAATAGCAACACGTTGTTTTTGACCACCAGAAAGTTCAAAGGGACGCTTTTCTAATAAATTTTGAATCCGTAATTTCGGAGCAAGGCGATACAAATGTTTTTCCATCTCCTTATAGTCTTTACGAGCAAGCACTAAAGGTAAAAAGATATTATCTTTGACAGAAAGTGTATCCAACAAATTAAACTCTTGAAAGACAAAGCCTAAGTTTTTAAGACGAAATTTTGCTAAATTGTTTTCTCTGATTTTGGTGATGTCTTGGCCATTTAGAATAACTGCCCCATTTGTCGGCTTTTCTAAAGTCGCTAAAATGTTAAGTAAAGTTGTCTTGCCAGAACCTGATTCTCCCATAATAGCGATAAATTCTCCCTTGTCCACTTTGAAGTCAACGTCTTGCAAGGCATGCGTCTCTTCTTTTGAAAAACGGGTACGAAAAACTTTTTCTAAGTGATTGATTTCTAAAAACATAGCTTCTCCTTTTTATCATTATAACTTAATTTATTTATACTACTATCTTAAAATAAAAAAAGAAAAGATATCTTACACTTAAAGAATCGTAGCTTACAAAATTGTAAGCATTGACATTAATTTAATAGAAGCCAAACAATATTTTAGTTTGGCTCTGTTTTTTTTGATAACAGCCAAAAAAGAAGCCTGAGAAATTTACAGCTCAGACTTCTTTTTAACATTAGAAGATGAAATAATCAAAACACTATTCTTCTAAGATAAGTATTAAAATCTAAAGAAATTGTCAAAGAATCCATTACGAGAGTGTCTAAAACGAACAGCACTGCTGCTGCCACGACCAAAGTCTCTTCTGTAATCATAATCCCAGTGGTTTCTTTGATCATGACTGGCATAACGATAAACACCATTTTCATCAAAGTAAACACGTCTTCCTTCAACAACATGCCAACCAATTAAGGCATAGCCATCATTGCCAAAATAGTACCAGTTTCCTGATGACGTTCTCACATAACGATTACGAACTTCATTTCCGGAATTAGGATCATAGTATTTGATACGACCTTTACGCTCTGTAATGAGCTCTCCCTTAGCCTGAACACCATTAGACTTAAAATAGAGGCGCTGTCCATTAACAACTCTGGTACCAGTTACAGCGATACCATTGTGATCAAATAAGAACCATTCTCCCTTGGAATTTCTAACAAAGCGATTACGAACTTCATTTCCGGAATTAGGATCATAATATCTTAGATGTCCATCTGCATCTCTGATAAATTCTCCTTTGGCTTGAACACCATTAGGTTTAAAGTAAAGACGTTGTCCATTGAACGTTACAGTACCGGTTACAGCGACACCATTGTGATCAAATAAGAACCATTCTCCCTTGGAATTTCTAACAAAACGATTTGAAATTTGATTTCCTGAGTCTCTATCAAAGTAACGCAGCTTTCCATCAGCAGTTGTAATAAACTGTCCTTTAGCTTGGAACCCAGAAGCATCAAAGTATTGAACAGCACCATGAATACGTGTTAAGCCGACAGCCATAATACCATTTTGGAAATAACGCCATTGTTGACCAAAGAGATAGTAACCATTTTCATAACGACGGCCATCATTTCCATAATAAGACAATACTTTATTACCATTATCATAAATAGCATTTCTTAATTGAATACCATTTGATAAGAAATAATAATTAGCACCGTTAATTGATTGAGCACCAGTGACCATATAACCGTTATTATCGAAATAATACCAATTATTTCCTAAGCTAATGAAAGCATTTTTAGCTTGGTTACCACTCGTTGAATAATAAACATAACCTTTACCATCAAATACCAATCCAGTTACAGAACTGCTTGTTCCGTGATTTGGGTTAACTAACGATTTAGGAAGGAAGGTGTTGTCTGAAACAAGACTGAAGTAAGTATTGGTTGCCTGATCTTTTAAGACATAGCCTGCTCCGCGCCCTAAAATATTTGTCCCA